>Ga0163215_100048_pt1 | contig 445775 bp, 438 predicted proteins | sample SynspAceP_FD_185934 | JGI IMG/M metagenome (GOLD analysis project Ga0163215, IMG submission 185934) | Saline lake microbial communities from Ace Lake in Antarctica - Synechococcus sp. Ace-P (Hybrid Assembly) | ecosystem: Environmental > Aquatic > Non-marine Saline and Alkaline > Saline | place... | reverse complement strand
CGGCGCTTGCAATACCGCAAATACGCCGCTTAATATCTTAAACCAGATGAGCCAGATCCTCCTTTAAATCAGGCCGCTGATTGTCCCAATTTATATGACGACGGACAAAGCCAGACAACGTATCTGGCCGCCTTTCGAGCATGGTAAAAAACCGAATACCAAAATTACTCAATGAGCCATTTTGCAATTCGAATTCCGCGATGGCCTCTGCTTTGGTTTGCTCGCCTTCAGCATAAGTAATTGAGGCAATTTTGACGTTGCTGGCAAACGCATTTTCAAGCCGCTCGATTCTGTTCCGTATTGCCATAGCTTAGCTTCCTCCTTTCGGGCGTGAATTTTCCGATGGGGACACGGGCCGATAAATTATGAACATCGGATCTCTGTTACCGACAGGGCCGTTTACAGCCTCCCATTCGGCACCTCCAGTCACATCGGTCACAACGTCACAATCGAGGTTATATCCCTCGGCATCCCGGATGTTTTTGAGGTGCCGTTTGTGACTCCCCTTGTTTCGGGCGTCCCAATGCCTGTCACAACGTGTTTGGGCTTTATGACTGCCTGGTCGGTAGGTGTCACAATCGGAGTCACATTCTCTGCCTCGTTCGTCTCTTGGTTTTCTGCGGTTTTCTGGCCCAAACTGCCCCGTTTGTGACGTTGTGACCGTTGTGACCCATGGGGAGGCATATTCAGGTGCGCGTACTTGCCATGGCTGATTCTGTCGATCTCGCCGTCCTTGGCCATTCTCCGGGCCATCTGCCGCACGGACGTAGGGGGAAACCCGGTGGCTACTGCGATCTCGCCTGGACCCATTGGGCGCTTCATATCGTCCAGCACGTCGAGGATGGTGCTGCGCTCGTCGCTGCGGCGGACCTCGGAGGCTTCTCCCAGAATCGACCAGCGCATCGACTGCTTGTCGAATTTAACGGCAGTCTCGATTTCCTCAACATCACGCCCGCGCCCGTAAAGTGTGACGCCGTTCGATTCCCGGTTCAGGACCAGGATTGTATCCGCTGCGCCGGTAAGGCCGGTTGTACCGCTTACGGTGTCGAGGGGATCATCTGCATCCATTTTTCGGACGTGATGTACCAGCACGATGGCGACGCCATATGTGCTCGCCAACTGGTGTAATTCTTCAAGCGCTGCGTAGTCGTTTGCGTAGCTTGATTCCTTATCGTTCGAACCGCGCCGGACTTTCTGCAGCGTGTCGATTATCACCAGGCGCGGCGACGCCTGCTTTTCAATCCAGTCCTTGATCGGTGCTACGCCACCTTGATCGAGGCGTGGCCAATCAGTAGCGAACGTCAGCCGTTCCGGCCAAGCCATTTGGGGACAAAGCGCGTTCATGCGCCCTTTGAGGCGGCGCGGGTTGTCTTCTAGCGCCAGATACAAAACGTCGCCTTGCACGACGTTGAGTGAACCAAAAGCGTTGCCGCCGCTGGCGACATCAACGCCCCAGTCAAGACAGAGCCAGCTTTTGCCAAGTTTGGGCTTGCCCGCGAGGATCGTCAGGCCCTCGGCGACATAGCCCGGCACGATGTACTTGATTGGCGGAAATTCCATCCGTTCCAAATCGCTTGCGAGAATCAGTTCCCGGCCAGCTTTGCGGGCCTTTGCTTCTTCCAGGAGAATGGTTTTGGTCATTCCGCTGCATCCCTTATCGGGATTGAGATGCGCGGCAACGCGAGCGGCACGCTCAGGTGCCGGAGAATTACCTCACCGTGCTCAATATCCTCGGCAACGATGTCATCCATGCAGCCCAATAGGCGTCTGGCAAGCCGCCAATCGAGGACACACACGCCATCACCACAATCAAACTGTAGCCATGAGAGCGGGGTGCGGTGAACCCGCACCGGGAAGGTCGTGCCGACCAGAGAATCGCCGCCGAGCATAACGGCAACGCCGAGGCGTAACGTCCACTGGTTCGGGCGGCGTGGATCGAAAGTTAATAGGTCCACGAGTTCGCCACTCTCAACGACAGGCACCACAATGCCGTCAGCGTTGAGGCCGCTGTACCGGGCAAAGTCAGACCCAATACCGTATCTCTCCAATAGCTCGGTAATAGCGGGATGCGTTTGAGTCGAAACCAGTTCGTCCCAGATCATTTGGTCGCAAACGGTGAATGGAAATTCAACGTTCATCGCCCACCTGCCAGGCCGCACCCGCGCGATTTCATCCACGCGCGGACATCCTCAACTCGCCAAGCTGTCACACGCTCCGACAATTTGACGGGAGCGGGGAATGTCCCTGCCTTCACATTCCGCCAGAGCGTAGCCGACGAGAATGGAACGATGGCCGGGATGAGCTGGGATTGGCGAACGTAGCCGGTTACCGGCAGGTTGCCGAGGGGGAGAGTGGTTTCTGTCATGTCGCGGCACCTTCTGTTGTGGTGTGAAGCGACGTGACTAAATACGTTTTCGTGTCCCGAATGACGCAAGTGCGATCATGTCTTGCGCAATTGCGGAGCTAACTAACTCTGGCTTCTATCCTCCATGGCCTCTGAAACGCGTTTTAAATGATTTTCAATTGTCCGAGCCGCAACACGAGCCCCCATGCGTTGGGTCTGACTTTCAATCGGAAGGGCCGCTTTGGAAGGCTGCGATATGTCTATTTGTGCCAACTCGGCGAGGGCGCCGATGATCGTCAATAGCGTGTCGCGCTCTCTCTTTTTAATCGGCTTTTCGATGCGTTTATCAGGCTCTGAGATACGAGCCTCTAGTTCCTGAAGGGCTGACGTACGAACGACGAGGACGCTGTCGCTTGGCAAGCCTCCGGCGGGGAAATAGTTTTCCGAGTTTTTTCCGGAATCCCTGTTTTGTCGTTGTTTCTCCAGAAACACCTTTCGGTTTTCTTTGTGAGAATCCAGAAGTTTTTTCGCCTCCGGCGCACCTATGTTTTCGCGTAAAATACGCTCTTCGAGTTTTTCCAGAGCGGCTTCCGAGCCGCGTTGAAACTCGTTCTCGTCCCAACTTTGTTGAAGTTGAAAACGCATCCCATCTTGAGCATCTATAAGCGTGCCCTCCAAATTCGATAGGGTTACCGGCGGGCCATCAGTTAGCGTTTGATATGCATGCTCAATGTCTAGTTTTTCGGCGCCTATCAACGGTAAGTCCCAAACATCGAAAATTGTTTGAGGATTATTGGGGAACCGCCAAATTTCGTTGTCAGGCCCAAAAGTCAAAAATGCCTTATTGTCTTCATCACCATTCGAGAACAAAGAGGGCATTATCTCCTTGATTTCGCCTAAGGAAACTCTCTCTCCACGTGTTGCATAGGTGCCATTTACGAAGCGAACTGAGAGTTTCAATTGCTTGTCCAGAGCCAGTCGCAGCACATCGGCTTCTTTCACGTCTTCGCCGAACAGGATCGAAAGATGCTGAGCGGCATCGGGCAAGCTCAGCCATTCTTTCAGCTTGAATAACTTTTCCACGGTGCACTCCTCCATGCTTTTTTCTGATTCTGGGACGGTGCCGGTTGGGGCAAGGGAAGCCCATTGCCTAGGTGCGGCGACCGTTCAAGCCGCCGTCGGTCGCAGCGGAACAACGTTTAGTGTCTTCGGAATCCAATCCCGGTCGGCCTCGCAGGCAAGAATGAAGTCGGTCCACAATTCCAAGGCCGTTCGTCGTTCGGTCATGTAGTCATGCTGGTCATAGACGGCGATCAAACCGCCCAGAGAGTGGTTCAGGCAGCGTTCCGCGACGATCACATGCACGCCCATTTTTGCAAGATGGCTGCGGGCAGTCGAACGTAGGTCGTGAGGCGTGAACCTGCGCACGCTGGTTGCGGTTTCTCCTTGCAAATGCGCAGCTTCAAGTTTGTCGCAGAGCTTGTGCAGCATGGAATTGATTGCGCGTTGTTCGAAATGGGTGTCGCCGCCATTATTTTTTCGGCGCCGCGATTGCCGTGCAGGCAACACGAACGTCGAGCCACATGAAAATTCCTGTAATTCCCGGAACCACCGGACAACGGGTGGCGTCAACGGCACAACAAATCCCCTACCACTCTTACTGTTCGCGTCGGGGACAAACCATTCCGCCTGCTCGAAGTTGATGTCTGCCCATTTGGCTCGTGTCAGTTCGCCGATTCGTGTGCAGGTTGCCAGCAGGATCTTGACGGCAAGGGCGTTCTGATCACCCATCAAAGGCAGGGCAGGTAGGATCACCCGTAACTCTTCCGCAGACAGATTCAGGCGTTGGCGTTTCGGTATGGGTTTACCGCAGATTGCGGAAACAGAAATCCCCGCACACGGATTCGCTGTCACGGCGTGCCGCGCGACGGCGTGCTTGAAGATCTCCGAAACAGCGGTGAAGACAAGTTCAGCAACGGACTGGGATCGTTTTCCGACCGTCTCTATCAGCGCAACGACATCCGAGGTGGTTACGTCACGCGCGGCCAGATTGCCCAATTTGGGAAGAATGACATTTTCGATATGATGGCGGCGCTGCTTGATCGTGTTCTCCGCGAGGTCGGGGAACCTCTTTTCCATGTAGTCGGTCGCCAACTGGCGAAAACTCTTCGCCGCCGCACGGTCGATCCTGGACTTCTGTTTTTCCCGGGCCACGTCCACGCCCTGTTGAATTTTGGCGCGGGCCTCGGTGGCCAGTTCTCGGGCTTTGGCGAGGGTGATGTCAGGGTAGCGACCGATGGTGAGTTCGCGGGGCTTGCCGTCGAACCTATAACGCAGCACCCAAGCCGCCGTTCCCTTGGCCGAAAGTGTGAAAGTAAGTCCGCCACCGTCTGCTCTGGCGACGGGGGCTCCGACCTTGATCCAACTTCGAATACGGACGTCCGTTAGCGTTCCCATATGGTCCCGTGTGTAGCCGTAGCCGGTGGCTACGCTTCTAGCTACACACACTATATGGGATGCCACGAAGTGTTGTGAAGTCAGTTGATACGTTAAACGCCAGAAAACCGAGTGATTTACCGCGACTGCGTAGCTTGGTGAAGCGGCCTGAAACCACAGTTAAAATTACAGGTTGCGATTTTCATGACGCTGTTATGCCTGAAAACCCTGTGACTCTGAAAGCGGTCCTGTGGACGGGTTTGGTTGACGCTCGTAGAGCGTTGAATGATAGTAACTTCATATATTGAAGTTATAGCAAGCGCGATGAGATGAGCCGTTCAAATCTGGCCGAAAACACCTGCACCGCCGCCCGGGCCGTCGAGCTGTTTGCCGACGCCTGGATGATGATGATCCTTCGGGAAATGTTCCTGGGGACCCGGCGCTTTGACGACCTGCAGTGCCTGACCGGCGTTTCGCCTGCGACCCTGAGCCAGCGCTTGAAGAAGCTCGAGCATATCGGCGTCTTGTGCCGGGAGGCCTATCAGGCTCATCCGCCGCGCTACGAATACCGTTTGACCGCCATGGGGCGTGACCTCTGGCCCGTCATCGTCTCCATGAAGGCTTGGGGCGACAGGTGGCTCGGATCAGGCGAAGAGCCCCCCGTTGCGATCATTCACAAACACTGCGGTGCCGCCGTCACGCCCCATATGGTGTGCCCCGCGTGCCACGAACCCATGGAGGCGCATGATTCAGAACCGCGCCTTTCTCCTGCATTCGAACACGAACGCCAAGCCGCCAGAGGACAATCATGAAAACACGTATCACCGAAATGCTGGGGATCGAGCACCCGATCATTCAGGGCGGCATGCATTATGTGGGCTTTGCCGAACTGGCCGCTGCCGTGTCGAGTGCAGGCGGGCTGGGGACGATTACAGGTCTGACCCAGAAAACCGCTGGCGATCTCGCCAATGAAATCGCCCGATGCCGTGACATGACCGACAAGCCCTTCGCGGTAAACCTGACATTCCTGCCCAGTGTGGCCGCACCCGATTATTCGGCATATGTGAAAGCCATCATTGATGGCGGCGTGAAGATCGTGGAGACCGCCGGCCGCAACCCGGTGCAGGTGTTGCCCTATCTGAAAGACGCCGGGATCACCGTGATCCACAAATGCACCTCGGTCCGCCATTCCCTCAAGGCACAGGAAATCGGTTGCGATGCGGTTTCCGTCGATGGTTTCGAATGTGGCGGTCATCCCGGGGAGGACGACATTCCCAACATGATCCTGCTGCCCCGCGCGGCTGACGAGCTGGAGATTCCCTTCGTCGCCTCGGGTGGCATGGCCGATGCCCGCTCGCTTGTTGCGTCCCTCGCCATGGGGGCGGAGGGCATGAACATGGGCACGCGGTTCATCGCGACCCAAGAGGCGCCAGTCCACGAGAAGGTCAAGCAGGCAATACTTGCGGCCAGCGAACTCGATACGCGGCTCGTCATGCGGCCGCTGCGCAATACTGAACGGGTCCTCAACAATGCCGCCGTCGAACGGTTGCTGGAAAAGGAAAAGGCGCTCGGGGACAAGCTGGAATTCGACGACATCATGGACGAGGTGGCTGGGGTCTATCCCAGGGTCATGCTCGACGGCGATATGGATGCCGGGGCCTGGTCCTGCGGCATGGTGGCCGGGCTGATCCACGACATCCCCACCTGCAAGGAATTGATCGACCGGATCATGGCGGATGCCGATACGCTGATCCGAAAACGCCTCGAAGGCATGGTGGCGGCTTGAACTCGCGCGCGTAATGCGGGAGACATAGCCCGCCAATTCCCAGACGTCCAAATCGATAACCCAGGAAACAAATATGTCTGACGCTTATCCGAATACCGAACTGCACATCGCCGGGAAGTGGCTGCCCGCCGCTGGGGGCGAGACGCTCGATGTGATCAATCCCGCGACCGAAGACGTGATTGGAAGCGTTGCGCACGCACGAATTGCCGATCTGGATGCCGCTCTTGCGGCCGCCGAATCCGGGTTCCGGGTCTGGAAAGAGGTTTCGGCCATGGAGCGTTACAACGTGATGCGCAAGGCCGCCAATCTGGTGCGCGAGCGCGCCGACCAGATCGCCGCCATGATGACCATGGAGCAGGGCAAGCCGCTCGGTGAAGCCAAGGTCGAGACGCTGTTCGGTGCCGACATCATCGACTGGTTCGCCGAAGAAGCCCGGCGTGCCTATGGCTGGGTGATCCCGGCACGGATGGGCGGCGTCACGCAGATGGTCGTCAAGGAGCCGGTCGGCCCCGTTGCTGCCTTCACACCCTGGAACTTCCCGATCAATCAGGCCGTGCGGAAGCTTTCGGGCGCGGTGGCCGCAGGTTGCTCGATCATCCTGAAAGGCCCCGAAGAAACCCCGGCGAGTTGCGCCGCACTGGTGCGCGCCTTTGTCGATGCCGGCTTGCCTGATGGCGTGGTCAATCTCGTCTATGGCATTCCCGCCGAGATTTCCGAATATCTCATCCCGCACAAGACGATCCGCAAGGTAACCTTCACCGGCTCCACCGCCGTGGGCAAGCAGCTGGCAGCACTGGCCGGTCAGCACATGAAGCGCGTCACCATGGAGCTTGGCGGGCATTCCCCGGCGATCGTCTTCGAGGACGCCGATGTGGAGGTCGCGTTGCAGGTCCTGACTGCCAACAAGTTCCGCAATGCCGGGCAGGTCTGCGTTTCACCGACACGTTTCCTCGTACACGAGAAGCACTACAAGCGCTTCGTTGAGGGTTTCACCGAGTTCGCATCGTCTCTGCCCGTCGGCGACGGTATGGATCCGGCCAACAAGATGGGCCCGCTGGCCCATGATCGCCGCATTGACGCCATCGAGGGCTTCGTGGCCGACGCCGTGGGCAAGGGCGCAACCCTGCAGACCGGCGGCAAGCGGAAGGGCAACAAGGGTTATTTCTTCGAGCCGACCGTGATGACCGACGTGCCGCTCGATGCGCGGATCATGAACGAAGAGCCGTTCGGACCCGTCGCGCCGATTTCCTCCTTCTCGGATTTCGATGCCGTGGTCGCGGAAGCCAACCGTCTCGATTACGGGCTGGCGGCCTATGCCTACACCACCTCAACCAAGACGGCGCAGGCCATCGGCGCGGCGTTTGAGAGCGGCATGGTCTCTATCAACCATCACGGGCTCGGCCTGATCGAAACCCCGTTTGGCGGCGTCAAGGATTCCGGCTATGGCTCGGAAGGCGGCTCGGAAGCCATCGATGCCTATCTGAACACCAAGTTCATCACCCAGGCTGGCCTTTAAGTCCGGCCAAAGGGCAGAAACGAAGAAGGCCGCCTTTCGGGGCGGCCTTTTTTTCTGATTGGATGCTGTTTCGGACGGCGTATCAGACCGAGAAGGAGGAGCCGCACCCGCACGACGAGGTGGCGTTGGGGTTCTCCAGTGCGAAATGTGTACCGCCGAGCGATTCGATGTAATTCAGCACCGCACCATCGATGAATTCCAGGGACGCCTCGTCCACGACAACCTTCACGCCATCGGTTTCGAAGGTCTTGTCATCCTCATTGGTGGCATCGTCGAAGTCGAACGCATAGGTGAAGCCCGAGCATCCGCCGCCATTGACGGTGATGCGCAGCATTTTCGTACCGCCGCCCTCGGCTGCGATCAGCCTCGACAGCTTGGCAACGGCGCTCTCGCTCAAGCCGATACCGGAATGGGCCTTGGAGTCGTCTTGGATGGTCACTGATTCGCTCATGTCGCGATAATACCTCAATTCGCTCAGGTATTTAGTCATAACTTGTGAATTGTCAAATTTCCGTTGCAATCGGGCCGTGTACACGTACCTTCCGCAAATGTCCGCAACCCCCGCAGATCTCAAGTTCACACCGGCCGGCCCCGATCATTACGGGCCGGTTCTCGCACCCTATGCCTGCGATCCGCTGGCCACGCGCGGCCGGTTCCACAAGGAGCCTGAAAGCGGCTACCGGAGCTGTTATCAGCGTGATCGCGACCGGATCATTCATTCCAGCGCCTTCCGCCGGCTCAAGCACAAGACGCAGGTCTTTGTGTATCATGAGGGGGATTACTACCGGACCCGGCTGACCCATTCGCTCGAAGTGGCACAGATCGCTCGCACTGTGGCGCGGGCACTGGGGTTGAACGAGGATCTGGCAGAAGCCCTCGCACTGGCCCATGATTTCGGTCACACGCCCTTCGGCCATGCGGGGGAAGACGCCCTCGATGCGGCGATGGCGCCCTTTGGCGGCTTCGACCACAATGCCCAGACGCTGCGCATCCTGACCAAGCTGGAAGAGCGTTACCCGACCTTTGACGGCCTGAACCTGACCTGGGAGACCCTTGAGGGGGTTGTGAAGCACAACGGCCCTTTGACGGGGCATTACGCCGTGAGCGAACGTGCGCTACCCGCCGCGATTGTCGAATATGTGTCGGACCATGACCTCGAGCTCGACAGTTTTGCGTCTGCAGAGGCGCAGGTCGCCGCGATTTCGGACGATATTGCCTATAACAGCCACGACATCGACGATGGCTTGCGAGCCGGGTTGTTCGATCTGGGCGATTTGCGCGAATTGCCGCTTGTCGGACCGGCCTTTGCCGCCGTCCAGGCCGAATATGGTGAGATCGATCGCCCCCGGTTCATTCATGTCGGGATCAGCCAGATCATCGGGGCGATGGTCGCCGATGTGCTGACCGAGACGCGGCGGCGTATCACCGAAAGCGACGTCGACTCCCCGGAGGCCGTCCGGGCGCTCGATCATGCCGTCGTTGGCCTGTCGGACGAGATCGCCGAAGCGGATCGTGCCGTGAAGGCGTTCCTGTACGAGAACATGTACCGCCATCATCGGGTCAACCGCATGACGTCAAAGGCGCGACGGGTTGTCAGCGCGATGTTCGAATTGCTGTTCGACGAGCCTGAATTGCTGCCGACCGCCTGGCGTGCCCGGGCGCAGGAAAAAGATGAACACGGGCGTGCCCGCGTGATCGCGGACTATATCGCGGGCATGACGGATCGTTACGCCCTGGAATTGCACCGCAAGCTGTTTGATCCGGAAGTTGTTTAATGAACGTTTTCAGTGTTTTCAAAGACAATGTTGAGAAAGAAATCGGGATTCTGGTCGCCAATGGTGAGCTTCCCGAAGGAACCGATGCAAGCCGGATTTCGGTTGAATTGCCCCGTGATCCGAGCCACGGCGATTTGTCGACCAATGCAGCCATGGTTCTCGCAAAACCTGCCGGACTGAAGCCGCGCGATCTTGCCGAGACCATTGCCGGGCGTCTCAAATCCTATGATTCCGTCGAAAGTGCCGAAGTCGCGGGGCCGGGCTTCATCAATCTGCGCCTGTCCGACAAATTTTGGTGTCAGCGGCTGATCGAAATCCTCGATGCGGGAACCCATTACGGCGCCGGGCAGCTGGGTCAGAACCGTGCCGTCAATGTCGAGTATGTCTCGGCCAACCCGACCGGTCCGCTCCATGTCGGCCATGCCCGTGGTGCGGTGGTCGGCGATGTGCTGGCGTCTTTGCTGGCCAAGGCCGGGTTTGACGTCACCCGGGAATATTACATCAACGATGCGGGCGGACAGGTCGATGTCCTCGCACGCTCAGCCTATCTACGGTACCGCGAGGCTCTGGGTGACGATATTGGCGAAATCCCCGATGGGCTTTATCCTGGGGAATATCTTGTGCCGGTCGGACAGGAACTCGCGGCGCGAGATGGCGACAAATGGCGCGATGCTGCAGAGGCTGACTGGTTGCCGGTGATCCGCGAATATGCCGTCAATGCCATGCTGGACCTGATCCGGGATGATCTGGGCACACTCGGGATCGCCCATGACCTGTTCTCATCCGAACGTGCGCTGGTCGAAGCAGGGGCGGTCGACAAAGTGGTCAACATGCTGGAAACCGATGACCTGCTTTATGTCGGCACGCTGGAGCCACCGAAGGGCAAGCTCCCCGATGATTGGGAGGAGCGGCCGCAAACTCTTTTCAAGGCGTCGGAATTTGGTGACGACACGGATCGTCCATTGAAGAAGTCAGACGGTTCGTGGACGTATTTTGCAAGTGATCTCGCTTATCATCAGGACAAGTTCCGCCGCGGTTTCCCGACCATGATTGATGTCTGGGGAGCCGATCATGGCGGCTATGTGAAGCGTGTGGCGGCTGGCATCAAGGCGTTGACCGGGGGCGCGGGGAAACTCGACGTCAAACTGTGTCAGATGGTGCGCCTGCTGGAAAACGGCGAGCCGGCCAAGATGTCCAAGCGGTCCGGAAATTTCGTCACGCTCCGCGATCTGGTGGACGCCGTCGGCAAGGATGTCGTGCGTTTCATCATGCTGACCCGCAAGAATGATGCACCGCTGGATTTCGACCTGGTCAAGGTGCGCGAGCAGAGCCGCGACAATCCCGTGTTTTATGTCCAGTACGCCCATGCGCGGTGTCATTCGGTGGCCAAAATGGCTATGGAAGCCTTCCCGGATGCGGATTTCACGATTGCTGGCCTTGGGGCTGCCGACCTGTCGCGGTTGACCGACTCGGATGAGCTTGCGTTGATCAGGTCGCTCGCGGCATGGCCCCGCACGGTTGAAGGGGCGGCAGAAGCGCACGAGCCGCATCGTTTGGCGTTCTATCTCTATGACCTTGCTGCAGCGTTTCACGCCCTTTGGAGCAAGGCCCGCGAAGAACCCGGTTTGCGGTTCGTGATTGCCGACGATCAGGAACTGACACGAGCCCGTATGGCGTTGGTCCGTGCGGTACAAACAGTGATTGCCTCCGGGCTCGACGTGATGGGCGTGACCCCGGTCGATGAGTTGCGGGAATGAGGCACGAACATGAATGACCCAGAAATTATTGGCCCCGGTGACAGATTTGATGATCCTTTCGCCGACGAGGCTTTCGATGAACCGCGCGCCGGCATGAGCGGTCGCGCCAAGCTGTTTGCAGGAGCTACAGTTGCCGTTGCGCTGATCGCCGTTGTTGCAGTTGGCTGGTTTGCCTTCCAGCAAGGTATTCGTTCGGGGGCAGAGGAGGCGGCGCCTGTGGTTCGTGCCGATCCGGACCCCTTCAAGCGCAAGCCGTTGGATCCCGGTGGGCTCGAAGTTCCGCATCAGGACAAGCTGGTGTTCAACAGACTGGCTCCAGGACAGGTCCAGGAGCCTGTTGAGCGCCTGCTGCCGCCACCCGAGGAGCCCGTTGAGCGGCCCGAAAGCCCACCCGAAGCCGCGCCAGCTGCGCCTGCACCCGAGACTGCGGCAACCAAACTTCCCGAACGGGTGGTTGAGGCCTTGCCATCGCCGCAATCCGCGCCGGTGCCCGAAGTGAACGCACCTGCGCCACCCGCGCCCCCGGTCGAAGCTAGCCCCGAGACGGCCCCGACAACCCAGGCAACGACAACAGCGCCACCGCCACCACCTCCGCCTGCAACACCCTTTGTGCGCGAATCCGAACCGCAGATAGCTTCAAAACCGGTTGCGCCTCCCGCGCCGCCAACAAAGCCGGCTGCACAGGCAGGGAAAGGCTGGAAGATCCAGCTGGCATCTGTCTCAAGTGAGGCGAGTGCTCAGGCCGATTGGACGCGGATAAAGGCAAAGCACACAGATTTGCTTGGTGCATTGGCGCTTAATGTCCAGACCGTGAAGCTGGAACGGGGTACATTCTATCGCATTCAGGCGGGCCCATTGTCTGATGAGGATGCTGCGCGTGCGTTGTGCGGACAGTTGAAGTCGCAAAATCAGGACTGCCTGATCGTCGCGCCCTGACATGCAGCCCCATTTCTGTTGCCAAATTCCGTGACCAAACCACGCGCGGTTGTGTTCGGTGTTTCCGGTACGTCTCTGACGGCCGATGAACGCGCTTTTTTGCGCGATGCCAATCCGTTGGGGTTCATTCTGTTCGGCCGGAACTGCGAATCCCCCGATGCCATTCGTACGCTCACGGAAGACTTGCGCGATGCGGTCGGGCGCGCTGATGCGCCGGTCCTGATCGACCAGGAAGGCGGCACGGTGATGCGCCTGCGACCGCCGATCTGGCGGGATGCTCCGGCAGCGCAGGTTCTGGGGAACCTCTACCGGCGGGCACCGGAACGGGCGGAAAATGCCGCTCAGGCCCTTGGGGCGATGTTCGGCGCGCAACTTCGTGAGCTGGGCATCGATGTCGATTGTGCGCCTGTGGGCGATCTGGGATTGCCGGAAACGACCGGGGCCATCGGAACGCGCGCCTATTCAGACCACCCCGGGACGGTGTCCCGCCTTGCGCGTTGCATGGCCAAGGGATTGATGGCCGAAGGATGTTTGCCCATCATCAAGCACCTGCCGGGTCATGGTCGTGCCCATGTGGACAGCCATCGGGTCCTGCCGCGGGTCGGAACCGACCTGGAAACCCTTCAGAACAGTGATTTCGCGGTTTTCAAAGCGCTTTGCGATCTGCCGCTGGGGATGAGTGCACATGTGGTTTTCGAGGCGATCGACCCCGATGCGCCAGCGACAATCTCGAAAACGATCATCACCCAGATCATTCGCGAACATATCGGCTTCGACGGGTTTCTGTTCAGTGATGATATTGCGATGTCGGCATTGCAGGGAAGTCCCGCTGAACGCGCCACGCAGGTCCTCGCGGCGGGGTGTGATGCTGTCCTCCATTGTACCGGTGATCTGGCAGAGATGGTCGCCGTCGCTGATGTCACCGGGCCACTTTCGGCGGCCTCCTGGTCTCGCTGGGAAAAGGCACGGACTGCAGGGATGAAAGTTTCGGGATACGATGCGGATTATCACGCCCAACAACTCGCCCAGTTCCTGAAAACCTGACGCGGAATCCATGGACATTAACGAAATTCTCTACCTGGCGTCGATCTGGGTTCTGCCGGTGCTGCTCGCGATCACCATGCACGAGGCCGCGCATGGCTGGGTGGCCTGGAAGCTGGGTGATGACACGGCCAAGCTGCTGGGGCGGGTCACGTTCAATCCGCTCGTGCATATCGACAGGTTCGGGACCATCATCCTGCCTGCGCTTCTGATTACCTTTGGCGGGTTCCTGTTCGGCTGGGCAAAACCCGTTCCGGTCAATTTCGGGCGACTCGGCCACCCGCGACGGGACATGGTACTGGTCGCGGCAGCGGGTCCGGCGATCAATATCGGCCTTGCCATCCTGTCCGCAATCGGGCTGCATTTCGTCCCTTTTCTCGGCCCCGAATTCGGGGAGTGGGTCGCCAGAAACCTGATAAATTCCATAAATATCAATTTGTTGCTGGCCATTTTTAACATGCTTCCTCTTCCGCCTCTGGATGGTGGACGGGTGGCTGTGGGAATCCTGCCGTATCGTCTGGCGGTGCAGCTGTCGAAACTTGAGCGTTACGGTTTGTATATTCTGATAGGACTGATCTTTATCCTGCCCATGGCAGGGCGCGAGTTCGGGGTTGATCTCAACATCTTCCCCTGGCTCGTCGGCATCCCGCTGGAATTCTTGAGAGGCGTTCTGCTCAACGCCGTTGGATTGATATGAGCGAAACAACGGAAAGTTTTGAACGACCTGTTCCCGACTATCAGTCCGGTGCCAATACCGGGTCTGATTCCAGTGAACTGGTTGTCAATCTCGAAGGGTTCGAGGGACCGCTCGACCTGCTGCTCTCGCTTGCCCGCGACCAGAAGGTGGACCTGACCAAGATTTCCGTCCTCGCGCTGGCGGAGCAGTATCTCGAATTCATTCATCAGGCGCGGGAATTGCGGCTCGAAATCGCTGCGGATTATCTGGTGATGGCGGCCTGGCTTGCCTATCTGAAGTCGCGCTTGCTGTTGCCCGTCGAGGTGATTGAAGGCGAGGAGCCTTCGGCGGCTGACATGGCGCTGGCGCTTCAGTTTCAGTTGCAGCGTCTGGAATCTATGCGTAAGGCGGCCGAACAGCTTTTCGCTCTGCCCTTGCTGGGGCGCGACGTCTTTGAACGTGGGGAACCCGAGGGAATCCGGGTCATCACCACGCCGATTTACGAAGCCTCTCTGTTCGAGATGCTGGAAGCCTATGGATCGCTGCAGCGCCGCGGCAAGGCAGAGACACTGACCATCGAACAGTTCGAGTTGTTCTCGATGGACGATGCGCTGGGCCGCCTGCGCGCCATTCTTGGCAAAATGCCCGATTGGGCGACGCTTTCGAGTTTCCTGCCCGAAGGGCTGCTGGAAGGCCTGCCGACACGTGCAGCGATTGCGGCAACCTTCGCTGCCAGTCTGGAACTGGTCCGCGATGGACATGCCGAGATACGACAGGATCAGCGTTTCGGCCCGATCTATTTCCGAAGCCGTCCAGAAGACGCCAAGAACAATACAGCGCAAGCAGAGGATGCGAGCCGTGACGATCAATCCTGAACTCGAACCCGACGCGCGGACCGATATTCTGCGTCTGGCCGAAGCGGTGCTTTTTGCCGCCGTGGAACCTCTAGATAATGCCTCCATAGCGGCCCAGCTGCCCGATGACACGGATGTGGGCGAAGTGATTGAGGATTTGCGCAAACTCTATGCGGTGCGTGGTGTCAATGTGGTCAACGTTGCCGGCAAATGGGCGTTGCGGACCGCCCCGGATTTGGCCGAACGCCTGAAGATCGAACGTGTGTCCCAGCGTCGCCTGTCCCGGGCCGCGCATGAGACGCTGGCGGTTGTGGCCTATCATCAGCCGGTCACACGCGCAGAGATCGAGGAAATCCGCGGTGTCAGCCTGAGCAAGGGCACCATGGACACGCTGCTGGAAGTCGACTGGATCCGCCCCGGTCGCCGCCGGAATTCGCCCGGGCGCCCTTTGACCTGGGTGACCACTGAGGGATTCCTGTCACATTTCGGGATCGAGAGCCTCAAGGATTTGCCGGGTATCCAGGAATTGAAGGCCGCCGGGCTGATCGACCAACGGCCTGCGGTCAATATCTATGCGACCTCGTCGATCCGCGATGAACTGCCGCTGGAATCGGTCACGGGTGAGGATGAAAACCCGCCCGAGCTTGATGAACCGCTCGAAAACGAAGATGAAGACGAAGACGAAGGCGAGGGTGAAACCGGGACATGATTCACGGGATCGAGGCCTGTGAATGGTTCTGAACTTGTTGCGGTTGATAATCGTTTTCAATAGGTTTCGGTTTCTTGTGTCCGTGTTGTGCGGGCGGTCTCAATAGTGGTTTCCGACGTGAATGATCTTGCAATTGAGCATGTAACGCACCGGTTTGGCGTGATTCTGGCGGTGGACGATGCCGAACTGTCCGTAGGTGCGGGTGAGGTCGTCTGTCTCGTCGGGCCGTCGGGGTGCGGCAAAACAACTCTGCTCCGTGTGGCAGCCGGGCTGGAACCCCTTCAGGAGGGGCGTGTCACGATTGGTGGCGCGGTGATGGCGGACACACGAAACGCCGTTCCCCCCGAAAATCGCAATGTCGGTATCGTATTTCAGGACTACGCGCTGTTTCCGCACCTGACCGTTCGGGGGAACATCGCCTTCGGTTTGCAGAAGCACAACACGGCCGAGCGAGACCGAATGGTCGCCCAGGCGCTCGAACGGACCGGCATGAGCGGTTATGCCGCGACCTATCCGCATCAGTTGTCAGGTGGCCAGCAACAGCGTGTCGCACTGGCACGTGCCATTGCGCCGCGACCACGTGTGGTTCTGCTCGATGAGCCGTTTTCGGGCCTCGATACATCCTTGCGCCACAGGGTGCGCGACCAGACGGCCGAGATCCTTCGGGACAGCGGTATCGCAACCCTGATGGTGACCCATGACCCCGAAGAAGCCATGTATCTTGCCGACCGGATCGCGGTCATGAACCGTGGTCGTATCCGGCAGGTCGGATCGCCCGATGAAATCTACCTCAAACCAGCTGATACCTTCGTGGCCGCGTTCTTCGGTGACGTGAACCGGTTCGAGGGTGTGGTCGAAAACGGTCACGTCCAGACTGTATTGGGGCCTGTAGCAACAAACGGAACGGCGAATGGTGCGAAGGTGGATGTTTTGGTGCGCCCGGAAGCACTGTCCATTGCCGAGACCCCTGATCACGCCAACGGGACCATTGCGTCCGCGCGGTTTCTGGGGCGCAGCAGTCTGATTGACGTACGATTGTCAGATGGGCAAGCCACCAGGGTTCGCGTTCATGTCCCGGGGCGCTACCTGCCAAAAGCGGGGGCACAGGTCTCGGTCACACGCAATGATACCCAGACCTTCGTCTTCACGCGCACAGCCAAGGCTTAAATGGTTGAGAACACTGTCGAACCTCTGGTCCAGGGGATCGAGGTATATTGCAGTGCAATAGTCTTTCTGCGATAGTTGGGGTCAACTTTCCGAATGTTCGGAAATAATTCAGTCAGCGGAGCACACTGCGTATGGGCACGTTTTCAATCTGGCACTGGCTCATCGTTCTGGTTGTCGTCCTCGTTCTCTTCGGCGGGCGCGGCAAGATCCCCAGTCTGATGGGCGATGTCGCCAAGGGGATCAAGTCTTTCAAGAGCAACATGAAAGACGAGAATTCAACAGCTTCCGAAAAAATCGAAGACGCTGAAATCACCACCACGACAAAGCGTGAAGACGAGACAGCCAAAAGCTGATCTTTCCAACACAGAACGCCCCGGTCGTAATCGGGTCGTAAACGGATTCCGCGAATATGTTTGATCTGGGTTGGCCGGAGCTGATGCTCATCATGGTCGTGGCATTGGTTGTCATCGGCCCGAAAGAGCTTCCCAATGCCATTCGTATGGTTATGGGGGTGGTCCGAAAGTTGCGGTCCGCTGCGCGGGAATTCCAGTCCGGGATTGACGATCTGGCGCGTGAGTCCGGACTGGACGACATGAAGCGTGATCTCGAGGACAATCTCGACTATTACGATCCGGGCGAGGCGCTCAAGCGCATTTCGGAATCAGACGATGACATGCTCGGTCTTGAGGACGATCCGCTTGCCGCTGGCAACAGTATCCTGGATCCGGCGAGCAAGCCCGAAACTGTGGCCAAGCACGACACGCTGGATACTGCCGGTGAGGGTTCTGCGGACGTGCCCGATAATGACAAGCCCGATACCGGCAAACCCGACATCGACAAGCCCAAAGCCGCGGGTGATACGCCGTCATGACCAACGAAACCGGCACAGAGGAACTGGAGGGCCCGAGGCCTGACGATGGTCCTCTTCCTGAAGATGAGGGCATTGATGATCGCAAGATGTCGCTCATCGAGCACCTGACCGAGCTGCGCAAGCGACTGCTGTTTGCGGCCATCGGTTTTGTGGTGATGTTTCTGATCTGCTTTTATTTCGCGAATCCGTTCTTCAACTTCCTCGTCGCACCACTCGCCGAAGTCTGGGAAGGCGATCCGAACCGCCGCCTGATCTTCACGGCAATGCACGAGAAGTTCTTCACCAACATCAAGGTGGCATTTTTCGCAGCGGCCTTCATCTCATTCCCTGTCTTTGCTTCGCAGGTCTGGATGTTTGTCGCCCCCGGTCTTTACAAGAACGAGAAGGGCGCCTTCCTGCCATTCCTGATCGCTACGCCGTTCCTGTTCTTTGGTGGGGGAGCTTTTGTTTATTATTTCGTGATGCCGGTTGCGTGGGAGTTTTTCACCGGGTTCGAACAACTCGCGGTTGGCCCTGGGGAGCTCTCGATCGAGCTGGAGCCCAAGGTCAACGAATACCTGTCGCTGGTCATGCGCCTGATCTTTGCCTTCGGGTTGAGCTTCGAGCTTCCCGTGGTGATTTCGCTGCTGGCCCGTGTGGGGATGGTGACACCCGATGGTCTCCGGAAGAAGCGGCGCTATGCGATTGTTTCCGCCTTCATCGCGGCGGCGGTCCTCACCCCGCCCGATCCGCTCAGTCAGCTCGCTCTCGCGATCCCGATCATCATTCTCTACGAAGTCTCGATTTACTGCGCGACGTTGATCTGGCGCTCGAAAGATCGCGCAGCGGCCGAGGCGGAAGCGCAGTTGAACGGTGACGCCTGAACTGGACGCGATTCGCGCGCGCCCCTATAAGGGCGCGAACCCCAATTCGGCGTAAAACCTATGCATGACCTGAAATGGATTCGCGAGAATCCGGACGCCCTGGACCGCAGCCAGCAACGACGCGCAGACAGCCTTGTTTCAGCGCGCATACTCGAGATCGATTCCTTGCGCCGCGCGGCACAGACGCGTCTGCAGGAGATGCAGGAACGACGAAATGCGGCGTCAAAGCAGATCGGCGCGGCCATGAAGGACGGGCGTGGGGATGAAGCCGAATCTCTCAAAGCCGAAGTCTCAGCCCTGAAAGAGCAGATGGAGCAGGCGGAAGCCGAGGAACGTGTCGCGGCGGACGAATTGCACGAAATTCTTTCCGGCCTGCCCAATGTTCTCGATGACGATGTCCCGGACGGGGCGAGCGAAGATGACAATCTTGAGCTCCGCGTGGTTGGTGAGCCGCCTGTCTTTGCCTTCGATGCCAAACCCCATTTTGAACTCGGCGAAGCCCTGGGTCTGATGGATTTCGAGACCGCTTCTCAATTGTCCGGCTCCCGGTTTGTCATTCTGAAAGGCGCGTTGGCGCGGATGGAACGCGCACTCGCCGATTTCATGCTCGATGTGCAGACCGAGGAATTCGGTTACACCGAGATCAGCCCGCCCTTGCTGGTGCGCGCAGACGTGCTGCACGGTACCGGGCAATTGCCGAAATTCGGCGATGATCTGTTCCGGACAACAGATGACCGCTGGCTGATCCCGACCGCTGAAGTGCCCCTGACCAATATGGTTGCGGGAAAGATTGTCGAGGAAAGCGAGCTGCCCATTCGCGTCACGGCCCATACGGCATGTTTCCGGGCCGAAGCAGGGGCTGCGGGCAAGGATACGCGCGGCATGTTGCGCCAGCATCAGTTCTACAAGGTTGAACTCGTCTCCATCGTGAAGCCCGAGGACTCCGAAGCGGAACTGGAACGTATGACAGGTTGCGCGGAAGAAATCCTGAAACGCCTGAGGCTGGCCTATCGTGTGGTCCTTTTGTGCAGCGGAGATACAGGGTTCGGGGCTGCCAGAACACATGATCTGGAAGTCTGGATGCCCGGTCAGGATACCTACCGGGAAATTTCAAGCGTCTCGAACACGCGGGCCTTCCAGGCGCGCCGCATGAACGCACGCTACCGCCCTGCCGGGGACGGCATGGGGCCTGAACATCTGCACACGCTCAATGGATCGGGTGTGGCTGTCGGCCGGGCGCTGATTGCCGTTCTGGAGAATTACCAGAACGCAGATGGCTCGATCACCATTCCTGACGTGCTGCGTCCCTATATGGGCGGGCGAGAGGTTATCCGGGCCGATGCATGAGTTTCCCCAAAAGCTGGACAGTCTTCGTATCCTGATCTCCAACGATGACGGCGTCCGCGCGCCCGGCATCAAGGTGCTGGAGCGGATTGCGCGCACCATTACCAAAGACGTATGGGTCTGCGCGCCCATGGAAGAACAAAGCGGGGCAGGACACTCGCTGACCCTGCGGTATCCGCTCTGGCTGCGGCGGATCGCGAGACGGCGCTATGCCGTAGAGGGAACACCGACCGACAGCGTGCTCGTCGGGATTCATCATGCCCTCAAGGACCGCAAGCCCGACCTCGTGCTGTCCGGGGTCAACCGTGGCGGCAATATGGGCGAGTTCATCACCTATTCGGGTACGTGCTCGGCTGCCATGGAGGCCACGATCCTTGGTGTGCCGGCCATCGCGTTCAGCCAGCAGACAGATTTTGACCGCAGCAACACCCATTGGGCCACAGCCGAAAAATACGCGCCGGACCTGATCCGCAAGCTGTTGCGCGCCGGATGGCCGAAACGGACCTTCATCAACATCAACTTCCCCGATTGCCCGCCCGATGAGGTGAAAGGTGTCGAGGTGACCGCGCAGGGCTCGCGACCAATGGGGGACTCACTCGTTGAAAGCCGCCATCCGCGTGGTGGCCGGTATTTTTGGGTGGGGGCGCTGCCGACCCACAGCTCGGGAAAGAAGGGGACGGATCTCGCCGCTGTTGAAGCGCGCAGGATTTCCGTGACCCCGATTGATCTGGATTTTACCAATCGCCGCGCACTCAAGCCCTTGGCGGCGGCACTCGATACCAACCCGAAGAAATGAGCACCCCGGCACATCGTGCGCGTCTGGTGCTGGCCCTGCGCAGGGCCGGGATCACCAATACGAGCGTCCTGTCGGCCATCGAAAGTGTGCCGCGCGAGTTGTTTGTGCCGGAAACCTTTGTCGACCGCGCCTATGAAGACACCGCGCTTCCCATCGGTTATGGCCAGACCCTGAGCCAGCCTCTGGTCGTGGCAACGATGATTCAGGCGCTCGAACTCAATGACAGGGTGAAACTGCTGGAAGTCGGCACGGGCTCCGGATATCACGCCGCAATTCTGTCCCATTTGTGTCGCCGAGTGTACACGATCGAGCGTCACAAGCCCTTGCTGGCCGAAGCCCGCAAGCGGTTTGAGGCGCTTGAGTTGTCGAACGTAACGACCATGGCAGGAGATGGCATGAAAGGATGGCCCGAACAGGCACCCTTTGATCGCATCAGTGTGACCGCTGCCGGTGTTGAGCCGCCTCAATCCCTGCTCGACCAGCTCAAGGTCGGGGGGGTCATGGTGATGCCGGTCGGCGGGCAGAGCCGCGTGCAGCAGCTCGTCCGGTTCCGCCGCACCGAAGACGGATATGACAGCGACGTGATCATGGATGTCCGGTTTGTGCCCTTGCTGCCCGGGCTTGCCCGCGAAACCGGAACCTGACGCATGGTTTGCGGCACGCAGGGCGTCATGTCGATGCGCGCAATTCTCGGTCTCGTCCTGACGGCCCTGATCCTGACAGCCTGCGCCAGTGGGGGCGGGCCCGCGCAGGTGATCGACCGAAGTTATGATCGCCGCGCCCCGGCGCCAGTGGAAGCAGCAGGCACCCACCTTATCGAGCGCGGAGAAACCGTATACGGAATCGCGCAGCGTTATGGCGTCTCCACCCGCGCCCTGATCGACTGGAACTCGCTGCGTCCACCCTATCGACTGACCATCGGCGAACGCCTTCGCCTGCCCGAAAGTCAGGGCTATGTCGTGCAGCCCGGCGATACCATTTACGCCATTTCCGACCGGTTCGGGGTGGACAGGTCCTCGCTGGTCCGCGCCAACAACATGCGTGCGCCCTATGCAATTCAGGTTGGCCAGCGGCTGCAAATTCCTGCCAATGCCGCGGCTCTGTCATCGCCATCCCCTGTCCAAACCGCATCCGCAACCGTCCAGAGAACCGTCCTGCCGCCACCTTCAGCCGCGCGCACGCCCGGAACACCATCTGCATCCGCGCCTGCCGCTGCGACCCGGCCTTCGGCAGAACCGGCCCCGCCGCGTCAAGCGACAACAATCGCTATACCGCCGCCGCGCGCCGCGTCGGGTTTTATCTGGCCGGTCGAGGGACGGTTGTTGTCGTCATTCGGTGCAAAGGACAATGGCTTGCACAATGACGGGATCAATATTGCCGCGCCCCGCGGCGCACCGGTTCTTGCGGCTGATAACGGCGTTGTGGCCTATGCCGGCAAGGAAATTCGGGGGTTCGGGAACCTGCTTCTCATCAAGCATGACGGCGGCCTGATCACCGCCTATGCCCACACCGACACGCTTCTGGTGGGCAGGGGTGACACCGTGACCCGTGGGCAGGTCATCGGAAAGGTCGGCACGACCGGCGGTGTCGATACGCCCCAGCTTCACTTCGAGGTGCGTCAGGGCACGCGCGCGGTCGACCCGAAACGCTATCTGCCCGGCTAGATTGCCTAGTTGTTCTGATCGAGGGTTTTCCCCATCCGTCCGGCGATCTCCTGGACAAACTGCCATGCCACACGCCCGGACCGCGAGCCACGGGTGACAGACCATTCCTTGGCCTCGGCACGAAGCTGGGCGGTTTCGATGTCGAGACCGAAATGTTCGCAATAGGCCTCTATCATGGCAAAGAATGTGTCCTGATCGGTGTTATGGAACCCGAGCCAGAGACCGAACCGGTCAGACAGGGAGACCTTTTCTTCAACAGCTTCGGATGGGTTGATCGCGGTCGAACGCTCGTTCTCGATCATGTCGCGGGGCAACAGATGGCGCCGGTTCGATGTCGCGTAGAAAACGACGTTCTGCGGACGCCCCTCGATCCCGCCTTCGAGGACGGCCTTGAGGGATTTGTAGCTGGTATCGGAATTGTCGAAACTCAGGTCATCGCAGAACAGGATGGCCTGACGTCCGCCGGTGCGAAGGATCGTCAGCAGAGCGGGCAAGGTGTGGATGTCCTCGCGATGGATTTCCACGAGCAGGAGGCCATCGGGCACCTCGGCATTGATTTCCGCATGGGCGGCTTTGACGAGACTCGATTTGCCCGTGCCGCGCGAACCCCAGAGAAGCGCATTGTTGGCGGGCAGGCCTTTGGCAAAGCGGCGCGTGTTCTCGATCAGGGTATCGGCTTGCCGGTCAATGCCCTGCAACAGGGTCAGGGGGATGCGATTGACCGAGGGGACCGGCTCAAGATAGCCGGAATCATTTCCTTCAGCGTGCCAGACAAAAGCGTCGGCGGCAGAAAGGTCTGTATTTCCAGCACTCTCGGGGGCGATTCGCTCGAGAGCTTCGGCAATCCGGGTGAGGAGAGGGACGAGATCGGGCTCGTTCATCTGTAAACGTCCATTGCTAAGTTGAAGGCGGGCGGACCCTATCGGCGAAATGCCGCAATTCAAACCCAAATTCGCACCACACTCACATTGCAATTCGACCGCGCGCCGCTATCATCCGGCAACTTTTGAGCCACGCACCCTGGAGGGGACATGTTTATTACACCGGCCTATGCGCAGGGCCTTGGAGGCGGAGACGCCTTCACCTCGTTCCTGCCGATCATTCTCATCTTTGTCATTTTCTATTTCCTGCTGATCCGCCCACAGCAAAAGAAGATGAAGAACCACCGGGCCATGCTCAGTCAGGTCAAGCGCGGCGACCGCGTTCTGACCGGCGGTGGCATCATCGGAACCATCACCAAGGTGAAGGAAGAAAACGATGAGGTGACCGTTGAGATCGCCGACGGCGTGCGGGTTGATATCCTTCGGGGTACGATCACCGATGTGTTCAACGCCTCGCCGGCCTCCGGTGGTGCCGGCACGACCGGCAAGGGCGGCCCGACGGTGGTCGGACCCGCCGCGAATGACGGTAAGTCTGGCGGCCTGCTGGGCGGCCTGTTCGGCGGTCGCAAGTAACTCCGACACGGAAGGCACGACGAAATGGTCAATTATCCGCGTTGGGCGATGATCCTCACGGTCATCATCGCGTTGTTCGGCGTCATCTATGCTTCGCCGAACTTCCTTCTGACAGCGGAAGAATCCGACGCAGCCACGGGGCCATTGCCCTCCAAGCAGATGAATCTGGGGCTCGATCTGCAGGGTGGCTCGTCGCTGCTGCTCAAGGTCGAAGTCGATGTGGCCATCCGAGAGCTGATGGAGGCGGTTGAGTCGTCCGTACGGCGCGAATTGCGCCAGCGCCGGTCCGGCGAACGTATCGGCTACACCGACCTGCGTGTGCAGGGGAACGCCGTGCTGTTCAACCTGCGCGATGATGCAGACGCTGACGCGGTGCGTGATCGTCTGCGCGACGTCGAGAACGGTTTTGACCTGACCGTGACTGAAGGCGGTCGATTTCGTCTTGAAATGAGTGAGGAAGAGGCGGTTGCCCGGCGCCAGAATATCGTCGAGCAGTCCATCGAGATCGTCCGCATTCGAATCAACGAACTCGGCGTGACCGAGCCCGTGATCCAGCAACAGGGCAGCGAACGCATCCTGGTGCAGGTGCCCGGCGTCGGTGACCCGGAACGGCTGATCCAGATTCTGGGTGAGACCGCAAAGATGTCGTTTCATCTGGTCAACGAGGACGTGAACCTGCAGGACGCGCTGAACGGCAATGTCCCGCCGGGCTCATTCGTTCGCTTCGGACCTGAGGAAGAGGGGCGTATCCCCTATGTGGTCCTCCGCGAAATTGTGGTGGGTGGTGAGCGCCTTGTGGATGCACAACCGTCCTTTCAGGAGGGCCAGCCGATTGTGTCCTTCCGCTTCGATGCCGCCGGGGGACAGAAATTCGGTGAAGTCACGTCCCAGAATGTCGGTGTGCGTCTGGCCATTCTGCTGGATGACGAAGTCATCAGCGCGCCGGTAATCCGCAGCCCGATTCTGGGCGGCAGCGGGATCATCACCGGGCGGTTCACAGTTGCTGAAGTCAATGACCTTTCCCTGCTGTTGCGCGCGGGTGCCTTGCCGGCCCCGATGACGGTTCTTGAAGTCCGTACGGTCGGCCCGGGTCTGGGGCAGGATTCCATTGATGCGGGCAAGATCGCCAGCATGATCGGGCTGGCTGCCGTAATCGTCTTCATCGTTGCCAGCTATGGCCTGTTTGGTCTGATGGCAGCGATTGCGCTGCTCTTCAACCTGTCGCTGATTGTGGCCTTGCTTTCGCTGTTGCAGGCGACCCTGACCTTGCCGGGTATCGCGGGGGTCGTCTTGACCATCGGTATGGCAGTCGATGCCAATGTGCTGATCCTTGAACGTATCAAGGAGGAGACCCGAAACGGGCGCACGCCGATTTCGGCGGTCGATGCCGGTTACAAGCGCGCGCTGACGACGATCGTGGATTCGAACCTGACGACCCTGATCGCCGCGATTTTGCTGTTTCAGTTCGGCTCAGGACCGATCAAGGGCTTTGCTGTGACACTGTCGATCGGAATTCTGACATCGATGTTCACCGCTCTCATGCTGACGAGACTGTTTGTCGTCGTCTGGTTGCGCCGCACCCGGCCACAGAAATTGTCGATCTAGGGACGCATCATGTACAAACTCAATCTTGTCCCACAGAATACGAAGATCAATTTCGTCGGATACCGGCGATTTTCCTATCCGCTTTCAGCTCTGCTGATCGTGGCCTCCATTGCCGTTTTTCTGGTGCAGGGGCTGAATTTCGGGATCGATTTTCGCGGTGGCGTTCTGATCGAGGTCAAGACCGAAGGCCCGGCCGATGTTGTCGAGTTGCGCGACCGGTTAGGTGCACTGGGGCTTGGTGAGATCCAGGTCCAGGAATTCGGTGCACCTGACGACATCCTGATCCGCGTCCAGCAGCAGGACGGCTCGGAGGAAGAGCAGGCTGCGGTCATCGTGCAGATCAAGACCGCGTTGGGCGATCAGGTCTCCGAATACCGCCGTACAGAGTTTGTCGGACCGACGGTTGGCGGGGAGCTGATTGAATCCGCGATCTGGGCCGTGGTTCTCGCGATCGGCGCAATCCTGATCTATATCTGGTTCCGGTTCGAGTGGCAGTTCGGCGTCGGTGCCGTGATTGCCCTGACCCATGATGTCATCACGACGATTGGACTGTTTGCACTCACGCAACTCGAGTTCAATCTGGCGACTGTGGCGGCGATTCTGACCATCGCCGGTTACTCGATCAACGATACGGTCGTGATCTATGACCGGGTTCGAGAAGAGCTGCGGCGCTACAAGAAAATGGACATCTCCGAACTGCTCAATCTTGCAGCCAACCGGACCCTGTCGCGGACCTTCATGACGAGTATCACGACCCTGATCGCGTTGATTGCTCTGGCAATCTTCGGTGGTTCGATCATTCGGGATTTTGCCTTTGCCATGATCTGGGGCGTGATTATCGGAACCTATTCATCCGTGTTCGTCGCTGTGCCCGTTCTTCTGGGCCTCAAAATGAGCCGGGAAGGGCTTATGCGGGATTCCGAAGACGACACCACAGCAACGGACGACGCAACGCCAGATTCACCGCCAGAGAAGTAGGCGTGGCCGAGACCCCAAAGAACACGAAGAACGTCTATCAGGTTGTCGAAGGGTATGGCCCGGGCCGCTTCCGGATTTCGGGAGAGGTTTTCGAGCACTCCGTTCTGGTGTTTCCCGAACGCACGATCCCGTGGTCGGTCACGAGTTTTGCCGAACTCACCCCGGAATGTTTCACCGAGCTGCACGCCGTTGCGCAGGATATCGAAATCCTTTTGCTGGGCTGTGGCGAACGCATGGCGCTGGTCCCGCAATCCCTGCGCGCGCCGCTCCGCGCCGAGGGCATCGTGATCGAACCGATGGACACCGGCGCAGCGGCCCGCACCTTCAACCTTCTGCTGTCGGAGGACCGCAAGGTCGCCGCCGCACTGATCGCCCTCGGGCCCGACGGCTCATAATAAAAAACGGGGCCCCAAAGGGCCCCGCTTGCTGATTCAGTGTCGGTTTCGATCAGAATGGCGGGTTCTGGAACGCCACCATGCCGTAGAGCATGGGGATCGAAAGCAATGTATTGGTTCGCGAGAACAGCATGGCACGTCGTGCCGAGCCCGGCTTTTTCTCGGCCGGGGCATCAACAATCCCGAGCGCGATTTTCTGGTTTGGCCAGATCACGAACCAGACGTTGAAGGCCATGATCAGCCCGAACCACATGGCAATGCCCAGAAGGGCCGTTGTCATGCCACCACCGGTAAGTCCGATGGCCAGTGTGCTTCCGAGATAGCCGCTCATCCAGGCGAGCAACAGACCGAAGAATACGGTCGAAGCCGCACTCCAGCGGAACCAGAACAACACGGCCGGTGCAATATGCTTGCCGATCGCGGGTTTCATTTCATCAGGTATTTTCGGCATGGTCGGGACCTGAACGAAGTTCAGATACCAAAGCAGGCCAATCCACATCACGCCGCTGACAACATGGAGCCAGCGAACCAGATGCAATGCAAAATCCATATCCATCTTTTATCTCCGTTCCACGCCTAACCGGCGATTCCTTGCGCCACGATAACCATGATGACGGTCAGCACGACCCCCAGCACAACTGTCGTTGGCAGTGATTCCAATGGGTTTTTCATGGTTTCCCCCTATGTGGTTACCCGAATCGGACTATAGCAAAGCGCCCGCGTCGAACATATGCAGTACATTTTTGGCTATTCGAGCATCTGAAGCGCAGACATGACCCTGACCGAAAGCGAAAAATACTGTCTCGACGAAGTGCGGCGGCTCGACCACGACCGATACCTGACAGCACTCCTGCTTCCCGAGACCCAACGGGCCGACGCACTCGCGCTTTATGCATTCAATCTTGAAATCGCGCGGACCCGCGAAATCGTCAGCGAGCCGATCCTTGGCCAGATCCGCCTGCAATGGTGGCGGGAGACCATCGCGGGTATCTATGACGGCGTGCCGCGTGAGCACCCGGTGGTCGAAGCCTTGTCGACCGCGTGTCGGAGGAACGATCTGAACCGGGCAACGCTTGAGGGCCTCGTGGATGCGCGCGAAGCAGACCTCGATGATATGCCACCCCCTGATCTGGCTGCGCTGGAATCCTATGCCGGGGAGACATCTGGAAAACTCTGTGAACTCGTCATGAGTACACTGGATGGCGCAGATGACGCCCGCGCGGCAGCATGGCAGACCGGTACGGCCTGGGGCCTTGTCGGGCTGGCACGTTCGGTTGCGTTCCACGCGCAATCCCAGCGGCTTTATATTCCCGACGAATTGCTGACCGCCTATGAAGTCGAGCGACGGCGGGTGTTTGACCTGAAACCTACAGCCGGTCTGGATGCTGCGGTCCGACGCATTGTCGAGCGGGCCGAGAAACTTTTGTCGGAAGCACGGGCCGCGCGGGTGGCGATCCCTCCGACGCAGCGTCGGGGCCTGTTGCTTGCCACCCTTGCGGACCGTCATATTGCCAATATGCGAAAGGCCGGTTTCGATCCCTTCGCATTTCCCGCGCAGGACCCCGCAGGTGCAATACGCGTCACGTGGAATGCGTGGCGGGGTCGCTATTGACGATCCGAATCGCATAGAAAAACCCGGAAAATCAGTCTTTTGGCTTGATTATCAGCGTGCTTGACCCAAGTCCGTGGGATCGTGCACAGGTTCACGCACGCAACCTGCGAACCAAATGGTTTCTCACGCGTTTTATGTTCATACACTCACCAGAAGAAGAGCGTTTTCATGTCCTTTGAACTTCCCGATCTCCCCTACGCCTATGACAGCCTTGCCCCCTACATGTCGGCTGAAACCCTCGAGTTTCATCATGACAAGCACCACAATGCCTATGTGACCAATGGCAACAAGCTGCTTGAAGAAAGCGATCTCAAAGGCAAAAGCCTCGAGGAGGTCATCGTCGGATCCTACAATGGTGGTGCCGGCGGCGGCCTGTTCAACAACGCCGCACAGCACTGGAACCATGTCGAGTTCTGGATCTGGATGAAGCCGAATGGCGGTGGCGCAATTCCCGGTGAGCTGGAAAAGAAGCTCGTCGAGGATTTCGGCAGCATTGATGCCTTCAAGGATGCCTTTGTTCAGGCCGGCGTGACCCAGTTCGGTTCAGGCTGGTGCTGGCTTGTCCTCGGCAAGGACGGCAAGCTGCGGGTCACCAAGACAGCCAATGGTGTGAACCCGATCGCCACGGGCGAAGGCACCGCGCTTCTGGGCTGTGATGTCTGGGAACATTCCTATTACATCGATTACCGCAACGCGCGCCCGGACTACGTCAAGGCGTTCGTGAACGATCTGGTCAACTGGGACCGGGTTGCCGAAATCTACGCTTCGGCCAGCTAGTCTTTCCGTTCCGGCAATCGCGGGAACACCCCAAAACGCATCACGCCCGGGACAAGCCCGGGCGTGATTTGTTTTGATCTATCCGTTCGGGACCTATTCGGCAGCGTCCCGGCCATCTGCCATCCCGGCCTCGAAGGTCACGCCGATACCGCGCAATTTATCGAGCATATCATCACCGAATTCGCTGGCCAGACGGTCGGCCGAGGCTTTCGGGTGGTCGATATCGTTGAAGGATTCCTCGGAATCACCATTGATCCAGACCAGTAGATGCGCGGTCTCATCGCTCACATTCTCGAACCGGCGTACCACGCCCGGCGGGACGGCAATCATGTCGTACTTGTCGAGAACGATCTCGTTTTCGCCCTCATCACCCCATTGGATCTTGAACTGGCCGTCGAGGCACATGAAGGTCTCGCGGGTGAACTGATGGGCATGGAGAAGGGGGCCATTTCCCGGGGGGCATTCGGCGATGATCACACTCATCTTGTCCTGGGTTACGACGGCAGGTGCCTGCGCCATCGGGCCGCCCTGATTCTCCGGTGACATGAGCAGGTAGAGCGTGCGGGCCGTCATGGTTTCGTAGACTTCCTTCGGGATCCCCACATCCGCGTCATAACTGCCGCTTTGCGGCTTCAAATCCTTGAAGCGTGCAATCCGGGTGTTCATTTCGTCATGGGTGAAATTTACGGTTTTCATGGTTTCCTCATGTTTCTGAACAATTTTGCGCCGCAAAACGATCAACCTGTCAGTTTTTCGCCAAGTCTTGTGCTGCGTTATCCATACAGATACCCGTAGTCTAGCGCATCTGCTTCTTTGTTTACGTCTGGTTTTGGTCTGGATCCGGTGGGCCCTTGAGTTCGACGGTGTTTCCCTCGGGGTCGAGCATATAGATGCTGGGTCCGGTTCCTTCCGCTCCATAACGGGGCCCGGATTCGACAATTTCAACTTCATGGGCCCCGAGATAGGCCCGAAGATCGGCTTCGTTGAAGGGGTCGATCTGGATGGCGAAATGGTCGAGGTTCAGGCCGTCATCGCGCGGTGCAGGACCTCCCTTTCGGCCCAGTGGCCCATCAATCGGGATGAGGTCAATCAGGTGCGCTCCGGCACGCACCTGAAACAGGCCCAACTCTTCATTATGGCGGTCAACGGTGCAGCCGAGCACGTCACAGTAGAAGCGCCGCATGGCATCGAGGTCCACACAACGGATCACGAGATGGTCGAGTCCGCGCATCTTGAAGGGTGGATGGTCGGTCATCATGTCTTCTTCCGGGCGCGCAGCCGTATCACAACCGCCGGGCCACCATGGCGTTCGCTGGAGGGAAGCACGGTTCCCGTTTCCGCGAGATATTCGATATCCAGCATGTCGCCGAAATCTTCGCGCAATCCGTCCGCTGTGAACATCATTTCCTTCACAGACGGGCCGCCCTTGCCGATGCCGATGTGATCGGGGGCAAATCCTTCGAGCAACAGCAGCCCACCGGCCTTGAGGGTTCCGGCCATTCCCTGATGGACAGCTGTGCGTTCATCGGGATTCACATGGACGAATGCCGATACGACCACGTCGAAGCCGCGTTTCGGCGGGGCCCAGTTCCGCAGATCACCCACTTGTGCATCAAGTCGAACGCCGCGGGCCGCGGCCAGCTTCCGGGCTTTTTCCACGCCGATGGGTGATGCATCCACGGTTGTGACCGCAAGGCCCTTTTCGGCCAGCCATACACCGTTCCGGCCTTCACCGTCCCCGGGAACAAAGGCTGTCATACCGGGGACAAGCAGGCCGGCATTTTCCAGCATCCACAAATTCGGATCCTGACCGAAGACATATCCGTCGTCTTCGTAGCGTTGATCCCAAAACGCGGCCGGTTCTCTGCCGGGGTTGTTCATTCAGCGGCCATCGGGGTGTCACTGAACCAGACCGCAATATCCGACAACGCGCGTTGCGACATCAGGCGTCGCCGCATGATCTTGCGCTCCTTGCGCTTGATATTGGCCATCGCGCCTTCATCGAGCGGCGGAAAGAGCCCGAAATTTATGTTCATGGGCTGGAATGTCTCATCATCCGCGCCGCCGGTGACATGGGCGAGCAGGGCGCCGTGCGCTGTTGTCACGGGAGGCAGCTCCATCGCTTCGCCGCAACGTTCGGCTGCTGCAAACCGTCCTGCGAGAAGTCCTGTCGCGGCGCTTTCCACATAGCCCTCAACGCCGGTGACCTGCCCGGCAAAGCGCAGGCGCGGCATGGCTTTCAGACGCAGGGAATTGTCGAGCAGGCGAGGGCTGTTCAGGAAGGTATTGCGATGGATGCCTCCAAGGCGTGCGAACTCGGCATTCTCCAACCCGGGAATGGACCGGAAAATGCCCTGCTGGGGGCCGTAGCGCAGCTTGGTCTGGAACCCGACCATATTGAACAGCGTTCCCAGCGCATTATCCTGTCGCAGTTGGACCACCGCGTAGGGGCGCGACCCGTCATGGGCATTGGTCAGTCCGACGGGCTTCATGGGGCCAAACCGCAGGGTCTGGCGCCCGCGTTCGGCCATGACCTCGATTGGCAGGCAGCCCTCGAAATAGGGCGTGTTCTCTTCCCATTCATGGAACGCGACCTTGTCGCCCTCGATCAGCGCGTCAATGAAGGCTTCGAACTGCGCTTCGTTGAGTGGGCAGTTGATGTAGTCCTTGCCGGTGCCGCCGGGGCCGGGCTTGTCGTAGCGCGACTGGAACCACGCCTTGGACATGTCGATACTCTCGGCATGAATGATTGGGGCAATGGCATCGAAGAAGGCGAGATTTTCCTCTCCCGAGAGTTTGATGATCGCCGCGCTCAGGGCCGGGGACGTCAGCGGGCCGGTCGCCACGATGACATTGTCCCAGTCTTCGGGCGGCAATCCTTCGACTTCGCCGCGCACGATGTCGATCAGCGGATGGGCCTCGAGCGTCTGGGTGACCTTGGCGGCAAACCCTTCGCGGTCGACAGCCAGTGCCCCGCCGGCAGGCACCTTGTGGGTGTCGGCTGCGGCCATGATGAGGGAGCCGAGGATTCGCATCTCGGCATGCAGGATGCCGACGGCGTTGTTCTCGGAATCATCCGAGCGGAACGAATTGGAGCAGACCAGTTCGGCAAGGTCCTGGGTCTGATGCGCATCCGTCTGCCGCTCCGGTCGCATTTCATGCAGGATCACCGGAACACCGCTGCGCGCGAGCTGCCAGGCCGCTTCGCTTCCGGCGAGGCCGCCGCCGATCACATGAACAGGTTTTTGGGTCGTGTTTGCCATGAACAGGACATAGCGAGCCAAAGGGCCGAAGGCAATCCAGACTCGATCTTGTGAATTGACCCTGCGCGGCACCCGGTGTCAGGCTTCCCGCACAGAACCGGAATGGAGAAGGATATGTGGAGACCAGCCCTGTCAGCTCTTGCCGCGGTCCCGATGGCACTCATTGCCGCACCGGCCAGCGCAGACCCGCAGATGCTGGGGGTTATCCAGACAGCATCAGCGGTTCCGCTCCAGTGTTCGGGCAAGGTCTGCACCGCAGAACTCACCTCGATCTGTCTCCATGAGAAACGACCGACACCTATCGCCGGCCATCCCTATACCCCTTACAACCCTGATGCCGTGGACGTCACCGGGACGAAACCGGACGGCACGCAGGTACGTCTCGAAGCCATGGATGTTCTGACCATTGCCGCTGCGCGCGGCTTTACAACCGTACGGGTCAGTGTACCGGCCCGTATTCTGGCCGATGCCGGGCTGGACACGATTTCGATTCAGGTGACCCGGCCGCTGACATTGGTACCCCTGAGCCAGCAGGCCGGTGATCCCGCAAACCTGACGGAGAGCGAGATCGAACTGGCAGCCGGTCCGATGCGTGCCACAGCGGATCGCGTCGTCGATCAGGATGCCGATACGATGCATGCGAGCCAGATTATCGCCCGCATGATCGATGTGCTGCCCCTCGCGGGACGCGCCGAACCGGACCTGCGCGCCGCACTCTGGCAATCAACGGCCGTGCCGCACCGTGACAAGCTGTCGGAAACAGGTGTCCATCGCGCCCGGACCGCTTACAACCGGTGCTACCGGCAAACCCGGATCGGCGACAAGAATTTGCGCGGCTGTCTCGCTGAAGCCCATGACGACTTCGTCCGTGATCTCAATGTCAAATACTGGGATGCTGTGAAGGCCGGTAGCTAGAACCCCGGCCACCGCCGCTAAACCCCGTCGATGATCAGGAAATTGTCATCGGCGGCCGAGAGGCGCACCGGAAGGATTTCCTGATATTCCGGCGAGTTGTACCAGGTCTGGGCAGCCTCGACGTCGGCGAACTCCAGCACGATCATGCGTGCGGGGTTCCAGTCGCCTTCCTTGACGTCAGCGGGCGGACCCGCGACCAGGACCTTGCCGCCATATTTCTTGAGGGTCTCGCCGACCTTGGCCCCATAGGCCTTCATGGTTTCCGGGTCGTGGACTTTCGAATCTGCGATGACGTATGCGGCCATGGTTCTCTCCCTGTGGAATTGCTCGTGCGGCAAGGTAGTGGTTGATATCCGGGCTGAACAGAAGCGTGGCATCACATCACCTGTGTCGACAGTTGATGCTCCCACCCGGCCTGGTTTCTAGAGCTCTTTGGCGACCTGACGCCGGGCCAGCAGGGCAAAGACGGCGGTGCCGCCGATGACGTTTCCGGCAAAGGCGGGGGCAATAAATCCGAAGACAGCGGCGCCGATCCCGATCTCACCGTTGAACACAAGAACGCCAACCTCCACGGACCCCGCAATCACATGGGTGAATTCACCGAGTGCGATCAGGTAGGTGAACAGGAAGATCACCAGAAACGTTCCCGCTCCGCTCGACGAGGGCAACATCCAGACGATCGCGGCAATGAGGATGCCCGCCGGAATACCCCGCAAAAGGGTTTCACCCGCGGACAGATGTGCGACGTGGCGCGAAATATCCAGAACAGCTTCGAAATATTCGGGGATCAGCACGTTGGAATACGCGATGAATGCCGCGGCAATCGTCGTTCCGATCATATTGGCGCCAAACACAAGCAACCAGAGCCGCAGCACGGGCAGGCAATATCTGGAGGGAGTGTGGCTGAGCGGTAGGATCGTTGTGATCGTGTTTTCGGTGAAGAGCTGCATGCGCCCGAGGATCACGATGAGAAAGCCGGCGGTGTACCCCATGCTGCCGATCAATGTGCTCCATTGGGTATCCGGCAGCCGGGCGTTGAAGAACGCTTCACCCAGCACCGAGAAACTGATCAGAATTCCCGCCGCAGTTCCGGACCAGAGCAGCGACAGGGTGGGACGTTCGAGTTCCTCTTCGCCATCACGGCGAATGACCTCGTAAATCTGCCAAGCCGAGAGGCGTGCGGCTTCCACGACCTCGGTCTCGTCCTGGACTTCCTGTTCGCGTGCGTCATCGGTCATACGAGATTACTCACTGTTCGCCGACATGTTGCAAACCGTCATTGGCGTGTTTGATGATCTCGTCGCGATCCACAGGATCGGCGACGCGCTCATGGTCGGTGGGGCGCGTGGACCAGAGCGCGGTATATTTTTCAAGAGCGCCCGGGCTTCTGGAAAAGACATTCACTTCGCGCAGGTTCTTGTCCGAGAGCCGATAACGGCGGAGCACTTGCCGCGCGCGTGCCGTGTCGTGGTCATAGGATTTCCGCGCATCACGCAGGACCCGACCGCCGAGCTGACCGAGGCCGGTCCCGTAATTGGTGCCGAGCTGCACCTTGAAGCTGCCAATATAGAGGACTTCGTTCTGTCCCACTTCAAACAGGGGCATTTCTCCCGGCGCGTTGAACGACGTGGTCTTCACGGGTGCGTTGTAGGTAAACAGGCCGTCATTGCCTTCCTCGATAACACCGGCAAGTCCGTACACGCCGGGCGGGACGGGAAATGCGAGCCAGCGCGACTGGGTGCCGGTGTTCTCGACCAGCGGCGTTGCGCGAATGACCTCCCGATTTCTGGAACTCCCCGCGAGTTGGAGCTTGAGCGCATAGATGTCCGAGGGAGAGCGGACGAGGGGTGAAGTCGTGAAGTCGGGAAACACCTCAACTGAAGCGAGGATAACTGACGTACCACCCTGAAAACTCCGCTGTGGCGATGTCGGCGCGCAAGCCGTGAGCACGACCAGTGACACGACGAACAAGGTCACCCTTGCAGGCAGGTTGAATCGGACAAATGCATTCATGACTGTGCAACAAACTCCAAACCGGAACTACCAGCGGCCTTTTCTCCGGTTCCAATTATAGAGACGGTCGGCGAACCAGTCATAGAAAACCCGGGCCAAAACGCGCATTCCCGGTTGCGAGATGAGCCAGCCGAGCCAGCGACGACGGGGTGTCATGCGCCAGAGCACCGCAGCTGCCGCCGCGCCACGGTGGAGTTTCCCGTCGCGGTCCCGGACGTAGAAATGCCGCCGCACATCGTCGAGGGTCAGGCCATCGACAGCAAGGGCATCGGGCGCATCTGTCATGTCGACAAAGGTGGCGTCGACGGCAACGCCGGCCTTGTCAAAGGCATCGCGTTGCTCATCCATACCAGCCCGGCAGACGGGACAGGCAGAGTTGTAGAAAACTTCAATCTTCTCCCGGTCGCTCACGCCCGTTTCTTCGGTTTCTTCTCCAGCGCTGGCAGGTACGGTGCCAGGAACGCGCCGGTGTAGCTGCGCTCCTCCGCGCAGATGTCTTCCGGTGTGCCGCTGGCCACGATCTCGCCGCCCTTGTCGCCGCCCTCGGGGCCGAGATCCACAATCCAGTCGGCGGTCTTGATGACTTCGAGATTATGCTCGATCACCACAACCGTGTTGCCTTGCTCGACAAGCGCCTGCAGCACTTCGAGCAACTTGCGGACATCGTGATAGTGCAGGCCGGTGGTCGGCTCATCGAGGATGTAGAGGGTCTTGCCGGTGGCGCGCCGTGACAACTCCTTGGCGAGCTTCACCCGCTGGGCTTCACCACCCGAAAGGGTGGTTGCCGCCTGTCCCACCTGAATGTAACTCAGGCCCACCCGTTCGAGGGTTTCCAGCTTGTCGCGGATCGAGGGGACGGCCTTGAAGAATTCACGGCCTTCCTCAACGGTCATGGCCAGCACGTCGGCGATCGACTTGTCGCGATAGAGAATTTCCAAGGTCTCGCGATTGTAGCGCTTGCCATGGCAGACATCGCATTCGACATAGACGTCGGGCAGAAAATGCATCTCGATCTTGATGACGCCATCGCCCTGACAGGCTTCACAGCGACCACCCTTGACGTTGAAGGAGAAACGGCCAGGCTTGTAGCCGCGCGCCTTGGATTCCGGCAGGCCGGTAAACCAGTCACGGATCGGGGTGAAGGCGCCGGTATAGGTGGCGGGGTTGGAACGCGGTGTCCGGCCAATCGGTGACTGGTCGATGTCGATGACCTTGTCGAGATGCTCAAAGCCCTCGATGGATTTGTGGGGGCTGGGAGCCGTGCGGGAGCTGTAAACGTGCCGCGCGGCGGCATTGTAGAGGGTGTCGATCACCAGTGTCGATTTCCCCGATCCCGAAACGCCTGTGACGCAGGTGAAGGTGCCAAGCGGAATTTCGGCGCTGACATCCTTGAGGTTGTTCCCCGTCGCACCGTTGATCCTGATGGACTTACCCTTCTTGCCGGGGCGGCGCTCAGTCGGAACCGGTATCTGTTCCACGCCGGTCAGGTATTTCGCGGTCAGGCTTTTGCTGACCTGCTGCATCACCTTCTTGGGCGTACCTTCGGCCACAACAGTGCCGCCATGAACACCCGCGCCGGGGCCCATGTCGATCAGGTAATCGGCGGTGAGGATCGCATCCTCGTCATGTTCCACCACAATGACTGTATTTCCCAGATCGCGCAGCCGCTTGAGGGTTTCGAGCAGGCGGGCATTGTCACGCTGATGCAGGCCGATGGAGGGCTCGTCCAGCACATAAAGCACACCGGTCAGGCCTGAGCCGATCTGGGAGGCCAGCCGGATACGCTGGCTTTCACCACCCGACAGGGTGCCGGAATTCCGATTGAGGGTCAGGTATTCGAGGCCGACATCATTCAGGAAGCCGAGCCGTTCATTGATCTCGCGCAGTATGCGATGGGCGATCTCGTTCTGTTGTGCCGTGAGATGATTTTCGAGGTCGGCAAACCACGCCCCGGCATGAGCGATCGACATCTCGGTGGTTTCACTGATGTGCTTGTCGTTGATCCGCACCGCCAGCGCTTCGGGCTTGAGACGCGCGCCCTTGCAGGTTTCGCAGACCGAGGTGACCTGATATTTGCCGATTTCCTCGCGTGCCCATGAACTCTCGGTTTCCCGGTAACGCCGTTCGAGGTTCATCACCACGCCTTCGAAGGGCTTGCTCGTCTCGTAGGTGCGCAGCCCGTCGTCGTATTTCATCTTGATGGTGGTGTTGCCCGATCCGAACAGGATCACCTTCTGAACTTTCTCGGGCAATTCGGACCAGGCATCGGTTGTTGAAACCTTGTGATGGCGCGCAATGGCATCGAGTGTCTGGGCATAATAGGGGCTGGAGGAATTCGACCAGGGTGCAATCGCGCCGTCGCGCAGGCTTTTCGTGTGATCGGGAACGACCAGATCGGGATCGACCACGACCTTGGTGCCCAGGCCATCACAGGCCGGGCAGGCACCGAACGGGTTGTTGAAGGAGAAGAGCCGGGGCTCGATCTCCTCGATCGTAAAGCCCGAGACGGGACAGGCAAATTTGGCCGAAAAAATGGTCTGTTCGCCGGTTTCCGCGTTCTCGGCAAAAGCCAGACCGTCGGCCAGTTCCAAAGCGGTCTCGATCGAATCCGCCAGACGCGTTCCGATACCCTCACGTACCACGATCCGGTCGACGACAACGGCGATGTCGTGCTTCAGATTCTTGTCGAGGGTCGGCGCGTCCGCAATCTCGTACATCTCTCCATCGATTTTCACCCGCTGGAACCCGCGCTTCTGAAGCGCGGCGAGTTCCTTGCGGTATTCCCCCTTGCGTCCACGCACAATGGGCGCCAGCAGGTAGAGCCGCGTGCCTTCGTCCATTTCCAGGGTCCGGTCGACCATCTGGCTGACCGACTGGGCCTCGATGGGCAGGCCGGTTGCCGGGGAGTAGGGGATTCCCACACGGGCAAAGAGCAGGCGCAAATAGTCATAGATTTCGGTGACCGTGCCGACCGTGGAACGCGGGTTGCGACTGGTCGTCTTCTGCTCGATGGAAATCGCCGGAGAGAGGCCTTCGATGGAGTCCACATCGGGCTTCTGCATCAGTTCCAGGAACTGACGGGCATAGGCCGACAGACTTTCCACGTAACGGCGCTGTCCTTCGGCGTAGATCGTATCAAACGCCAGCGAGGACTTGCCTGACCCCGACAGCCCCGTGATCACCACCAGGGCATCCCGGGGAATCGAAACATCGACATTTTTCAAATTATGTTCGCGTGCGCCGCGAACGACGATTTTCTTCTGCATGAAAGCCTATTACGAGACGGGGCGGGGCGCAGTTCAGTTGCACCGAACAGACTGGTAAAATGGCGTCCTCACCGTCAAAAAGCCAGTGGACAACCCCGAACATGTTCGACATCAGGCGGGTTTCTTCTGCCGCCTATGCACCGTGCTCGAGCTGGCGGATGACATGGTCACGAAGGCGTTCGGCGGCCGGAGACAGGCCAGGGGCCTCAACCAGTGCCATTTCGGTGTCTTCGAGTGCGGGCAGGTCGAGCATATCGGCATTCAGGATCGTCAAATCGGTGGGCGCCATTTCCTTGGGCAGGACCGTGACACCGAGACCCGCCCGGACCGCAGCCAGGGATCCGGCAAGCGAACCGCAGGTATAGGCAATGCGCCAGGGCCGCTGTTTCTGGTCGAGGGAATCGGTCATCCGCTTGCGATAGACGCAAGGACGGGGTGAAACCACCAACGGGATCGTTTCCGCGCCGTCCAGGATTTTGCGGTCCACGCCGACCCAGACCAGGGGCTCGCGCCAAACCCGCAGCCCGGGGCTTTTCTCACTCGGTTCGCGTTTCACAAGCGCCAGATCAAGGTTGCCGGACGAAAACCGCTCAAGCAGATCCAGCGTCAGTTCGCAGGTGACATCCAGCGCCACCTTGGGGTGGTTCTTGGCGAATTGCGCGAGGACGTTGGGCAAATGACTGGTCGCAAAGTCTTCGGGTGCACCGAATCGAACCACTCCGGCGATCTCCGGCTCGCGCGCCCTGGTGACGAGTTCGTCGTTCAGGGCGAGGATCCGGCGCGCCTGATCGAGGATCAGTTCGCCCTCGCTCGTCAGCGAAATCTGACGTGGGCTGCGGACAAGCAGCTGGACCCCCAGTTGCTCCTCGAGCCGTTTGATCTGCAGTGAAACCGCGGACTGGCCACGCCCAAGGCGTTCACCGGCCATCGAAAACCCGCCGCACTCAACGACGGTGACGAGGGCGCGCAAAAGGTCGGGATGGATGTTGGTTGCAGTTGGCATGGAGACCCGAAAAACATTGAGGATATCAATTACTCTATATCGTATTATCAATTTTACCAATCATGGTTTATCAGCCAGATTGGAATCAGATATAGACACAGGAGCGTCCCATGAACGTCCAGAGCAAACCGTTGTCACCAGAAAAGTCTGATTCCATGAACGAAGAAAATCAAAGCCCCGTTCCGATCGCCGTTGCCCATGGCGACGGCATTGGCCCCGAAATCATGGCCGCCAGTCTGGCCGTGCTTGAGGCGGCCGGCGCGAAACTTGATATCCACGAGGTCGTGATTGGCGAGAAAGCCTATCTCTCGGGGAACTCATCGGGACTTGATGCGTCGGTCTGGGACACCCTGCGCAAGACAAAGGCGCTCTACAAGGCTCCGATCACCACCCCACAAGGCGGTGGCTACAAGAGCCTGAATGTGACGATCCGGAAATCGATGGGCCTGTTCGCCAATGTGCGCCCCTGCGTATCCTATGCCCCGGTCGTCGAGACCAAACACGCGGGTATGGACGTCGTGATCGTGCGCGAGAACGAGGAAGACCTTTATGCCGGTATCGAGCATCGCCAGACCGATGAGGTCTATCAGTGCCTGAAAATCATCTCCCGACCGGGGTGTGAAAAGATCGTTCGCTATGCGTTTGAGTATGCCCGGGTGAACAAGCGCAAGAAGGTCTCCTGCTTCACCAAAGACAACATCATGAAGCTGACGGATGGCCTGTTTCACAAGGTCTTTGATGAGGTTGCGGTGGACTATCCCGAGATCGAGACAGATCACTGGATCATTGATATCGGCGCCGCCATGCTGGCCGACCAGCCGGAGATTTTCGACGTGGTCGTCGCCCCGAATCTCTACGGCGATATCGTCAGTGACATCACGGCCCAGATTTCGGGGTCTGTCGGAATCGGGCCGTCGTCGAATATCGGTGCCCATGGCGCGATGTTCGAGGCCATTCACGGCTCGGCACCGACAATTGCCGGGCAGGGGATTGCCAACCCGTCGGGCCTTTTGCTTGCCGGCGCCATGATGCTGGCGCATCTCGGTCAGACCCGGGTTGCTGAAAAAATTCACAATGCCTGGTTGCGGACGATCGAGGACGGCATCCACACACCCGACCTGTTCACCGAGGGATTGTCGGTGAAGAAGGTCGGGACCCATGAATTCGGAGAGGCGGTCATCGCGCGGCTCGGACAAAACCCCGAGAAGCTCGACAAGGTCACCTATGACAAGGACGCCAAACCGATTGAAATCTACACGCCCGTACCCAGAGACAGCGAGAAGAAGGAACTCGTCGGGGTGGATGTGTTTGTGCAGTCCCGGATGGAGCCCGATCAGCTGGCCAAGCTGCTGTCCCAGGCCGAACATAGTGTTGGGGTCAAGCTCGAGATGATCACGAACCGGGGCGTGAAGGTCTGGCCGGATCCCATGCCGGAAACATTCTGCACCGATCATTGGCGTTGCCGTTTCATGGCGCAACCTGACAGCCAGTTTGACCTAGCATCAGTCGTGGCGCTGCTCTCCCGACTGGCATCGAGCAATGTGGAATTCATCAAGACCGAACACTTGTACACCTTCGACGGGCAGCCGGGTTTCTCGCTGGGACACGGGCAGTAACTCCCGAATACCGAAGGCTGAAAGAATTCGGAAGCCGGTGTTGTGGGTCTCGCAACACGGGTTTTTCTGTTTTGTTGCAAAAAGAACAAAGCATGAATATCGTGGGGATAACTTGCACGCGCAGCCGCTTGTGGGGACCTGTGCCCCATGCCAGTCTGCGCGTGGATTTGCGCCCGATTCGGGTTGTCCGGGGCGCATGAAGGTCGGATAGAACGTGTCAGGAGGCACATCACATGGCAGGCAGCGTCAACAAGGTCATTCTCGTCGGAAATCTGGGGCGCGACCCCGAAATCCGTTCCATGCAGTCCGGCGACAAGGTGTGCAACCTGTCCGTGGCGACATCCGAGCGCTGGAAAGATCGCAATTCCGGCGAAATGCAGGAAAAGACCGAGTGGCATCGTGTGGTCATCTTCGATCAGAAGCTGGCCGAGGTCGCCGAAAAATATCTGCGCAAGGGTGCCAAGGTGTTTCTGGAGGGGCAACTCCAGACGCGCAAATGGACGGACCAGTCCGGCGTTGAAAAATACACAACCGAAGTCGTCCTGCAGCGTTTCCGTGGTGAGCTCGTGATGCTCGACAGCCGCGGTGAAGGCGGTGGCGGCGGTGGTGGCGGATATGATTCCGGCCCGAGCGATTATGGCAATCCGCAACCCGCCATGTCTGGTGGTGGCGGCGGCGGTGCCGGTGGCGGGCGTATGTCGGACGACCTCGACGACGAAATCCCCTTCTAGGGCGCGCGGCGCGGGTGCCCGGCAATGTCTGACGATATCCCGAGCGTCCTCTCCCATGTTTCGGTGGGAACGAATGATTTCCCACGCGCCACGGCATTTTACGATGCCGTTCTGCCGATCCTGGGGTGCCGTCGCGTGATGGAGCATCCCGGAGCGGTCGCTTACGGCAAGGCGTTCCCGGAATTCTGGGTCCAGACCCCCGTTGATGGTGCGGTGGCCACTGTCGGAAACGGGACTCATATCGGTTTCATTGCACCCGATATCGCTGCCGTGGAAGCCTTCTACGCGGCGGCGATCAAGGCCGGAGCGTCCGATGCCGGCGCACCGGGGCCTCGTGCCGAATACGGTGCGCCCTATTACGGGTGCTTCTTGCGAGACCCGGACGGACACAAGATCGAAGCGGCTTTCTGGGACATGGAAAAGGATACATCCTGAAGCGTCGGCTTCGGGACCGCTTCGGATGATTTGAATTCAGGACGGAATCACGCGATCAAGTAGAATTGAAAACAGGATAACTTTTATCCATGGGTGTAGCCTTGTTCCGGCTATCTTCCGAAAGGGGCGTTCATCATGGAATTTCTGCCGAGTGGTTTTCTGACATTCGTGATCGCAGTCGTCGTGTTTGCGGTGATTATCATCTGGGCCGGCATCAAGCAGGTGCCCCAGGCTCAGGAATTGACCGTTGAACGGTTCGGGCGCTACACGCGAACGCTTTCACCGGGCCTGCATCTGATCACGCCGTTTGTGGATCGGGTCGGTTTCAAGCTCTCGCTGCGAGAAACCGTGCTCGATATACCCTCGCAGGACGTGATTTCCTACGACAACGCGACCATCACGGCCGATGGTGTGGCGTTCTACCAAGTAGTGGATTCCGCGCGCGCCGCCTATGAGGTCAACGACCTCGTGCGGGCCATCACCAATCTCGCCATGACGAATATCCGGACCGTGATCGGCTCGATGAGTCTGGATGATGTGCTCTCCCAGCGGGACGACATCAACGAACGCTTGCTGCGCGTGATTGATGCCGCAACCAATCCCTGGGGCATCAAGGTCACCCGTGTGGAGATCAAGGACCTGACCCCGCCGGGCGATCTGGTTGAGGCCATGGGCCGCCAGATGAAAGCTGAACGTGAAAAGCGCGCCGAAGTGCTTCAGGCCGAGGGAGAGAAACAGGCTGCGATCCTGCGCGCCGAAGGCATGAAGCAAAGCGCCATTCTCGAAGCCGAGGGCCGACGAGAAGCCGCGTTCCGGGATGCCGAAGCCCGCGAACGTGAAGCCGAGGCCGAAGCCAAGGCAACCGAGTTCGTGTCGAACGCCATTGCGGCGGGTGACATGCAGGCGGTGAACTACTTCGTGGCACAGAAATATGTCGAAGCCATCGGCAACATCGCCTCCGCGCCCAATCAGCGCGTGGTTCTGTTCCCGATCGAAGCCTCGAACTTCATCGGAAGTCTGGGCGGGATCGCGGAAATTGCAAAATCCGCCTTCGGGCTGGATGGTGAAGAGGACCTGCGGCCCGGCCGGCGCGGCAGTGTCCCGGTGAGTCCGCGCGACGGCGCCGACTGAACGGAGGGGCAGGGATGGATGAATATGTAACCTGGTTCTGGGATCTGGAATTCTGGCACTGGTGGACCTTCGCGATCGCCCTGATCGCCCTGGAGGTCTTTCTCACCTCCACGACGCTTCTGCTGGGCCCTGCTGCAGCAGCCTTCATCATTGGCGTGATCCTGTTGATCGACCCGGGCTTCGACTGGCGCTACCAGATGTTGCTGTTTGCGGTGCTGGCCGTTGTCTCTGCCATCAGCTGGCAGGTCTGGCTGCGCAAGCATCCCACCAAGACCGACCACCCGATGTTGAACACAAGGGGTCGCAGCTATGTGGGCCGACGACTGACCCTGGACGAAACGCTCCAGAACGGTCGTGGCCGGGTCAAGATCGACGACACATGGTGGCTGGCCGCTGCCGATGGCAATGAAACCCTGGCCGCGGGTGCGGAAGTCGAGATTTCCGATACGGATGGCGCAACGCTCATTGTGCGCGGGGTCGGCAATACTTGAGCGGAGGAGACCTGCTGAAACGGGTCGTCGATGGTCTGGCGCGCCTTGTCCTGCTGTTCTTCCTGTTCGGCGCCCTGATTGTCCTCGTGCCATTTTTCATACTTGGTGCACGACGATGGCTTTCGCGAAACAGAACCGCACCACGCGCCCAGCGGTTTGTCGGACGCACAACCTGTATCGAATCGTCCCTGGAATGGGGCTGGGCGCATGTACGCCTCGATGAAAAGTTGTATCTCGCACGGTCCGCGGACGATTCGGACCTGATTGCGGGAACGCGGGTCGATGTCATCGACCCGGATGGTGCCATGCTTGTGGTGCAACCCGCCGGGCCGTCAAAGATCACTACGGAATAAACCGCGCATGCTCGCGTCTAAGGGACAAGGTCGAAGGCAATGACGCCGCGGCCGGTTTTCTTCAGGACGGAGAAGCACGATGAAACACAGAAAATCCAGTCGCCGGGTACTTTCCACCCTTGCCGGGTTCGGGCTGCTGCTCGCGGGCATGCCGGTGATCGCCGCAGAGAATTCCAGCGCCACCCATTCGGGCGACCCCTGTGGTGTCCAGCTCCAGCAGATTCGGGCTGATCTGGCCACGCGACCGGCCGCCGACCCGAACATGCGCGCGCAGGTGAACGAGGCGTCCGTGTTGTGTCAGCAGGGTGAACCCGAAGAAGCGCAGAAAATCCTCGATCAGGTTGCCAAGAACCTGAGTGATGGTGCTCCCAAAACACGAACAAACTGAAACGGAATCCGTCACCTGAACAGTTGAGCAGGTGACGCAATGGAAACTGGCGGATTAGACAGACGCCAGTCGCGAACCCGGCGGTGGGGTCCCCAATGCTCGCCCCCGAGCTCCGACCGCCGGGTCTCGCACAACATAAACCTTCAGACCAAAGATGACACGGCTTTGACACACCGCAACCTCACTTGCCCATGGGACCTTCGAAGGCCCGCAGCATACCGCGCGGGATATCGAGGAGAGGTGAGAACATGCCGCATCACAAAGGTGACTTGGCCAAGGAAATTGACGGACTGCGCCGCTACGCACGGTTGCTCATGCGCAACTCGAATGAGGCAGATGATCTCGTTCAGGACTGCCTGCTGCGCGCGCTCGAAAAATGGCCGGCCATCGCGCAGGTCACAAACCTGCGCCGCTACCTGTTTTCGATGCTGCACAATCTGTTCATTGACGGCACCCGGAAAGCACAGCGGCGGGGAACTGTTGTTCCGATCGAGAGCGCTGTGAACGTGGCGCCCCTGATCCAGCCTGAGGCACAGACGCCGAACCTTGAACTCTGCGATCTGCGTGATGGGCTCGAAAAGCTCTCGGAGAACCAGCGCGAGGTCGTGCTGCTGATCGGACTGTCAGGCTTCACCTATGACGAGGCAGCCGAGATTACCGGATGTCCGGTTGGGACCGTCATGTCGCGCTTGTCGCGGGCGCGCCATACCCTGCGCGAACATGTCGCCGGTGAGATCGTTGAAATTCCCGAACGGCAGGTAAAATGAAGCGATGGCCCAACAATGTTACGGCGATCCTGCCCGAACGACTGCTCCACGCCTATGTCGATGTGCTGCTGCCACCGGCCAAACGGCGTGCGGTTGAAGCCGCGCTTCTGCGCAACCCCCAGTTTCGCGATACCGTTGATGTCTGGCGCCAGCAGAATGCAGGCCTGCGACGGCTCGCGACACTTGAAAGCCCGCCGCCAATGTCACCCGAGATGGCGGGGACGGTTCACCGCCTTGAAGGTCGGCTTTACCGGCGTGCACCTCTTGAGTTTCTGCGTATCGCTGCGACCATAACCCTGCTGGTGGCGGGGGGCTTTGGCGCTGCCATCATCACGCAACAGCAGATCAAGGGCCATGAACCCTTGCCGGGCCTCGCAAAGGAGGCTGCTGACGCACACCGAACACTGTCCACGCAACCGCTTGGCATCACGACAGTCGCCGATCCCGTGCCGCCGACCGAAGTGATCGGCGCACCGGGGATTGTTCCGGTTGGCTCGCCTGCAGACCAGGTTGAACCCAAGCATGCACCCGATCCTGTTGAACGCCGGGACGATACCGCAGACACCAAACCCGAGCTTCCCAATCCGCCCGCCGAACAGGAAACGCCTGCGCCGACACCGCTTCGCAATCTTCCTCAGGACCCTGCCGACCCACCGCGCGAGACCTGATTGCGAAGCCATAGTGCGGCCCGATGCCGTTCGTTTTGTCCTCCCTGAACTCGCCGATGTGTTCGCGCACATCGGCCACTTTTTGACAGCTATCTGCTGCCCCGTTCGGCATCGGATTCGTTCCCCCGAACCCGATCCCATTTCTTGCCCGAATCCGCGGTTTCGCGTAGGGTCTTTCAATGGAAAACACCCGATTCGCAGCGTTTTCAACTTGGTTGAAGAACGCTCGACAAGCCACTGAAATTGTAAGATGAGCGATCAATCCGCCGAACTGCCGCCGGACAATTTCGACATCGAGCCGGTCACGATCGAGGACGAAATGCGTTCGTCCTATCTCGATTACGCAATGAGCGTGATCGTGTCGCGTGCTCTGCCTGATGTACGCGACGGCCTGAAACCGGTGCATCGCCGCATTCTGTACTCGATGAAGGAATCCGGGTTCGAGTACAACCGGCCCTATCGCAAGTCCGCCCGTATCGTGGGCGAGGTCATGGGTAAGTACCATCCCCATGGAGACTCGGCGATTTACGATGCCATGGTCCGCATGGCGCAGGATTTTTCCATGCGCCTCGAATTGATCGACGGGCAGGGCAATTTCGGATCCATGGACGGTGATCGCGCCGCTGCCATGCGTTACACCGAAGCCCGGATGTCGAAGGCAGCCCATTCGCTGATCGAGGATATCGACCGGGAAACCGTTGATTTTCAGCCGAACTATGACGAAAGCATCACCGAGCCGGTCGTTCTGCCGGCTCAGTATCCCAATTTGCTCGTCAATGGTGCCGGCGGTATCGCGGTCGGAATGGCGACGAATATTCCGCCGCACAATCTGGGTGAGGTGATCGACGCCTGTTGCCTGTATCTCGACAATCCCGACGTCACCATCGATGAAATACTTGAGGTGATGCACGGCCCCGATTTCCCGACCGGTGCCACGATACTGGGCACAAGTGGAATCCGTGCGGCCTTCCATACCGGGCGCGGCTCTGTGGTGATCCGCGCCAAGACCGCATTCGAGGAGATTCGCACCGGCCGTAACGCCATCATTGTCACCGAAATTCCCTATCAGGTGAACAAGTCGCGGATGATCGAGCGGATCGCCGAGGTCGCTCACGAGAAGATCATTGAGGGCATTTCCGACCTGCGCGACGAAAGCGACCGGCATGGCGTGCGGGTCGTTATCGAGCTCAAGCGTGATGCGGAACCCGAAGTCGTTCTGGCCCAATTGTTCCGCTACACGCCGCTGCAAACCTCATTCGGCGTCAATATGCTGGCCCTGAATTCCGGCCGCCCGGAATTGATGAACGTGAAGGACATCATCGCCGCGTTCATTGCCTTCCGCGACGAGGTCATTACCCGGCGTACGATCTACGAATTGGGACGCGCGCGGGACCGGGCACATACCCTGGTCGGTCTGGCTGTGGCCGTTGCGAACCTGGATCCTGTCATTGCATTGATTCGTGCGGCCAAGGACGGGGCCGAGGCGCGCGAACAGCTTTGTGCGAAACGCTGGCCGGCAGGTGACGTCATCCCGCTGATTGCCCTGATCGACGAGCCCGGACGTGGCGTTGACGAAGACGGCACCTACCAGATGTCGGAAGAGCAGGCCAAGGCGATCCTGGAACTGCGTTTGCACCGCCTGACCGGGCTTGAGCGCGACAAGATTGCCAAGGACCTTCACGAGCTGGTCGATAGAATCCGCGAATATCTCGAAATTCTCGAGAGTCGCGAGAAGCTTTATACCCTGCTGCGCGAGGAACTTCTGGCGATGCGGGACGAATTCGCCGATCCGCGCCGGACCGAAATCGTCGAAGGTGAATTCGAGCAGGATATCGAGGACCTTATCCAGCGTGAGGATATGGTCGTGACGGTGACCCATAACGGGTACATCCAGCGCGTTCCGCTCTCGACCTATCGGGCACAGAAACGTGGTGGCAAGGGTCGCGCGGGCATGAAGGCCCGCGATGAGGATTTTGTCAGTTCCGTTTTCGTGCTGAACACCCACACGCCGGTGCTGTTCTTCTCGTCCCGGGGCATGGTCTACAAGCAGAAGGTCTACCGGCTGCCCGTGGGCACACCACAGGGGCGGGGCAAGGCTTTGGTGAACGTGCTGCCGCTGGAAGAAGGCGAGATCATCACGACGATGATGCCGTTGCCGGAAAACGAGGCGGATGCCGAGAATCTGTTCGTCATCTTCGCGACCGCATCGGGCAATGTGCGGCGCAACAGTCTGGCCGACTTCACCCAGGTCAAGGCGAACGGCAAGATCGCCATGAAGCTGGACGAGGGTGACCGCCTTGTGGGCGTACAGACCTGTGAGGATACCGACCACGTTTTGCTGGCCACGTCAGGGGCCAAGTCCATTCGCTTCGAAGCCACCGATGTGCGGGTCTTTGCCGGCCGAAATTCAACCGGGGTGCGGGGCATTCGCCTCGCGGATGGCGATGAAGTCATCTCCATGTCGATCCTCAGTCATGCCGAGTTCTCGGTCGCCGAACGGGAGGCCTATCTCAAGCGCAGCCGGGCTGACCGGGCGGATCCCGATGATTCAAACACCAGCGCATCATCCGACGAGCCTGCAACAGAAGGTGAATCGGAAGTCGTCGAGCTGACCGATGAACGCTACGCCGAACTCGCGGCTCAGGAGCAGTTCATCCTGACGGTCACAGCCAATGGTTTTGGCAAGCGCACCTCGGCTTACGAGTACCGGATCACCAATCGTGGCGGGCAGGGTGTGGTGAACATCGTGCTGGGGGATGCGAAAAACAACGGCGTGGTGGCCTCGTTCCCGGTGGAAGATGATACCGGGCTGGTCATGATGACCGATGGCGGGCAATTGATCCGGACCGGTGTTGACGAAGTGCGTATTGCGGGGCGTTCAACGCGCGGCGTGACCCTGTTCCGCGTCGGTGATGAGGAGCGGGTTGTGACCGTGACCCATTTGCGCGACGATGATGATGACGAAGCAGAAGACGATAGCGGTGAGGGCACAGAGCCCACAGAGCCCACAGACATCCCCGTTGAAGGCCCGGAAGACGGCGTAACGCCGCAAGCAGAAGCGCCGCAGGACGACGAATCCGAAGCAGCGCCGGAGAAAAGCGATGGCGAAGACTGAACGGGTCGGGGTTTACCCCGGCACCTTTGACCCGACCACAAATGGACACATGGATGTCATACGCCGTGGCGCGCGTGTTCTTGATCGCCTGATCATTGGCGTAGCCGTCAATGCCGGGAAGGGTCCACTGTTCTCGCTCGATGAACGGGTTGAAATGGTTCGCGATGAAGTCGCGGCGATCAAGGATGACCGTATCGGCGTCATCGAGGTCAAACCGTTCAATTCCCTGCTGATGCATTTTGCCGAATCCGAGAACGCCCAGGTGATCCTGCGCGGGCTGCGCGCCGTATCGGACTTCGATTACGAGTTCCAGATGGCGGGTATGAATGCGCGCCTCAATCCTGACATAGAAATTTTGTTCCTGATGGCCTCCGAGACCAACCAGTTCATTGCCTCGCGCCTCGTTAAGGAAATCGCGGCACTGGGCGGGGATATCTCGAGTTTTGTATCGAAAACCGTCGCGCACCGGGTTATGGAACGGTATGGACGTATCGACCTTCAGGCCGTCAACGAATAGGTTCCACTTTCATGAAACGACGTCTTTTTCTGTCCGCGATCGCACTCGCGGCTGGTATTTTCACGTTTTCGGGCTTTTCTGGTCCGGACACACTTTCCGCACAAGCCCAGACCGCCAAACAGGAGCGCGACTTGGAAAACACACTCTATCTCGACCTGAAAGATGGTCGTGTCACCATCAAGATGCGCCCCGATCTGGCGCCCAACCACGTGGCCCGTATCAAGGAACTGGTCCGCGAAGGTTTCTATGACGGCATCCTCTTTCACCGTGTGATTGATGGCTTCATGGCCCAGACCGGCGATCCGACCGGTACCGGGCGTGGCGGCTCGGGCAAGAATCTGGATGCCGAGTTCTCCATGGAGAACCACAAGCGCGGCACGCTTTCCATGGCACGCGCCCAGAGCCCGGACAGCGCTGACAGCCAGTTCTTCATCGTGTTCGATGACGCCAGCTTCCTCGACAACCAGTATACGGTTTGGGGAGAGGTCACCGACGGCATGGAACATGTCGACAAGATCAAGCGCGGCGCCGAAGGCAGTGGCACCGTGGAAGACCCTGACAAGATCATAAAGATGCAGATGGCCGCCGACGCGGAGAAATAGTCGACCGGCGGACGACTGCGCCGTTGACCCGGCGCGTTCAGATTTCTAATGTCCGCCCGCATTGCGGCATTGCCGTGATGGGCACTTAGCTCAGTTGGTAGAGCACTCGACTTTTAATCGAACGGTCGTAGGTTCGAATCCTACAGTGCCCACCATTTTTTTTCGATTTTACAATCGACGTCATTGCTGTGAAGGCTAACCAATCAGGTTAGCCTTCACGCGACGCGTTTTGCGCTCCAACTGCAACAAGGGTTCCCATGTCACCTGTGTTTTCCCCGACGATTTCAGCCCAGGGTGCGGCCATGCCTGCGGTCGGCTATGGCACCATGCTGTTCCCGGAACCCGAACGGGCGGTCGGTCTGGTCCAGCACGCGCTTGCTTGCGGTTATCGTCATATCGACACGGCGCGCAAATATGGTTCGGAACAATGGGTCGGCGAGGGCATCCGCGCTTCAGGCCTGCCGCGCGAGGATATATGGGTCACCACCAAGGTCACCGAAGAAAACGCCCGAGCCGACGACTTCGCGCGCTCGGTTGAGACGAGCCTCGAGACTCTTGGGCTCGATCATGTTGATCTGCTTCTGATCCACTGGCCGCAGCCCCGCGTTCCACTCGAGGAAACTCTCGGCGCACTCGCAAAGGCCCGGCGTGACGGCCTGGCGCGCAATATCGGCGTATCGAATTTCACCATCGCGCTGCTCGATGAAGCCGTTGCCAAATGCCCCGAGCCCCTGTTCACCAATCAGATCGAGTACCACGCCTATCTGCGTCAGGACCGCTTGCTTGCAGCCTGCCGGAAACACGGCCTGCTAGTGACCTGTTATGCCCCGTTGGCACGTACCGCTGTCATTGAGGACCCCATCGTGCAGGCGATCGCGGCCGCCCATGGGCGAACCCCGGCACAAATCGCCCTGCGCTGGCTGGTTCAGCAGCCCGATGTGGGGATCGTGCCACGGGCGCTGGAGTTCCATGAGATCGAGGAAAACATCGCCCTGTTCGATTTTGCCCTGAGCGACACGGAAATGAATGCGATCGGCGCCTTGCGGGACAACAACCTGCGCGTCGTCAGCCCGGAAGTTCGCCGTCCGGTCTGGGACGAGGGCTGATAGGTCCGGCTGATCTTTGTGACAAACACCCGAATGTTGCGCCGCAGCATCGAAATCGCCTAAGAAGCAGCAACGCACCGAGTCCGGAACCAACCGGATGGCCACCAAGCGCCCGGATCTCCGTCGGATAACACACCCCAGACACGGGACCTGCAACGCAGCGCGCTGCTTTCCGCGCGCGCCGTTCCGGCTTGGATAGTTTGATGATCTCTTTCAGTGCCTACCGGGAACAATGGTTCGGGAATATTCGCGGCGACCTGCTTTCGGGTCTGGTCGTTGCCCTAGCGCTGATTCCGGAAGCCATTGCGTTCTCAATCATTGCGGGCGTCGATCCGAAAGTCGGGCTTTATGCCTCGTTCTCGATTGCCGTGATCTGCGCCTTCACCGGTGGCCGGCCGGGCATGATCTCTGCCGCCACGGCGGCTACAGCTGTCCTGATGGTCACCCTGGTCCGTGACTATGGTCTTGAATATCTGCTGGCAGCGACCGTGCTGGCGGGCCTGATCCAGATCGTGGCCGGGATGCTGAAGCTGGGCATGGTCATGCGATTTGTCTCACGCTCGGTCATGACCGGTTTCGTCAACGCCCTTGCGATCCTGATTTTCATGGCGCAGTTGCCCGAACTGATCGGCGTCCCGTCACTGACTTACGTGATGGTCGCGGCCGGTCTGGCGATCATCTACCTGTTTCCCTATCTCACGAAATCGATCCCGTCGCCGCTGATCTGTATTCTGGTTCTCACAGCGGTCGCTATCGGCTTTGACTTCGACATCCGCACTGTGGGCGATATGGGCGAACTGCCCTCGACATTGCCGATCTTCCTGCTGCCTGACATCCCGCTCAACTGGGACACCTTCATGATCATCCTGCCCTATTCGGCAGCGGTGGCCGCTGTGGGGCTGCTTGAATCCCTGATGACAGCCTCGATTGTCGATGACCTGACCGATACGCCGAGCAACAAGAATCAGGAATGCATCGGTCAGGGACTGGCCAACACCGCCACTGGATTCATTGGCGGCATGGCCGGTTGCGCCATGATCGGTCAGTCGATGATCAATGTGAAATCAGGCGGGCGTGGCCGGTTGTCGACATTCACAGCGGGGGTCGTGCTGCTGTTCCTGATCGTGGTTCTGGGGGACTGGGTCAAGCAGATCCCCATGGCCGCACTCGTGGCGATCATGATCATGGTCTCCATCGGCACCTTCAGCTGGTCCTCGATCGCGAATCTGCGTGACCATCCGCGCAGTTCTTCCATCGTGATGCTGGCCACCGTGATCTGCGTGGTGTTCACCCACAATCTGGCGATCGGGGTTCTGGTTGGCGTCCTGCTTTCGGGCATTTTCTTCGCCTGGAAGATCTCCCAGATATTCCGGGTCACCTCCACCCTGTCAGACGACGGACGGTCGCGGACCTATGTGGTGGAAGGGCAGGTGTTTTTTGCCTCTGCCGATGCGTTCAACGCCGCGTTTGATTTCCGGGAAGCCCTAGAGCAGGTGACGATTGATGTCAGCCGTGCGCATATCTGGGACATCTCCAGCGTGGCGGCACTGGACATGATCGTGCTCAAGTTCCGGCGCGAAGGGGCTGCGGTGGATATTGTGGGCCTGAACGCGGCCAGTGAGACCATTGTGGACCGTCTGGCCATCCACGACCGGCCCGGCGCGCTCGAGAAACTGCTCGGGCACTAGGGGCACAGGGGAGGAATACCGACATGAAGAAGATCATCGCACTGGTGGATGGTTCGGTTTATGCGCACAGCGTGTGCGATCACGCCGCGTGGGTTGCACAGAAAACCGGTGCCGAAGTCGAATTGCTGCATGTGATCGGACGTCGCGAAACCGGGTCCGCAAAGGCCAACCTCAGCGGAAATATCACGCTGGGCGCGCGCACCGCGTTGCTCAACGAACTCAGCGAACTGGATGCCCAGCGCGCGCAACTGTCCCAGAAGATCGGGCGTGCGATCCTCGATGACGCGACGAGCCATATCGAAGGCAAGGGCGTGGAACGCGTGACGGCGCGCCTGCGTATCGGCGATCTCGTGGAGACGGTGGCCGAACAGGAGGCCGAGGCCGATCTCGTCATGATCGGCAAACGTGGCGAGGCGGCAGATTTTGCCAAACTGCATCTCGGCTCAAATCTGGAGCGGATCGCCCGGTCGAGCACGAAACCGATCTTTGTCGCGGCCCGCGCGTTCCGGCCCGTCCAGCGTTTCATGATCGCTTATGACGGCGGCACCAGCGCCATGAAGGCCGTGGACCACGTTGCGCGCAGCCCGCTGTTTGCGGGTCTGGAGTGTTGCCTGCTGATGGTGGGGGCAGACACCGAGGAAAACCGCAAACGTCTCAACGATGCGAAATCGACGCTTGAAGCCGGTAGTTTTACCGTTGATGCACGCATTGTCTCCGGCCAGCCCGACGCGGTGATTGCAAAGGCCATCGAGGCTCAGGAGGTCGACCTTCTGGTGATGGGGGCCTATGGCCATTCGCGGATCCGTAGCTTCATCATCGGCTCGACGACCAGCGAAATGATCCGGTCCTGCAAGGTTCCGGTGATCCTGTTCCGCTAGACGGGCCCGAAGCGGCATCATGATTTGGTCACATCCCGGTTATAGTGATGCCTGAACGTATCGGTAGAAACAGAAGAGACAGGCAGGACTGCATGAGCACGATATCCAGCAGGCTACTTACAGCCGCGTTGATCGCCGGTTCGGCAATAACGGCAGCTACCCATGTGCAGGCACAGGACACCAGTTCGGAATCCACATTCGAATTCCTGAAAGCCACCGAAAACCGGGTCTGGCGGCTCAACCGGCAAACCGGCGAGATCGCGGTCTGTACGCTCGAACGCGATGCCTTGCTCTGCTCCACGAGCAGCGGTGCGGCCGAAACACCGGCCACGACCTATGAGGAATTGAAGCAGCGCGAGGCCGCCGAACTGGCCGCCGCGCAGGAACAAGAACAGCAGGAACGCGAACGCGCCATGAAACTGATCGACCGCATGGTCGAAGTGTTCAAGGAGTTCACGGCGGAGGCACCCGCCAAGTAAATTTCTGATTTTCTTGACAAATCTCTTGCAAGCGCCCATTTGTGGGTTATTGAATTGTCCCGCGATTGCGCGAAGCGTTGTTTATTTGCGACGCATATCGCGGAAACAATCATTAAAAATCAGCCCCCACCGGCCGCGCCCGGAACAGGGCGAGCGCCGTAACTGGCAGGCATTCGATCACATGTGATCGGCCCCGCGAGCGGCGTACAAGGATAATTCCAAGTGACAGAAAGTACTTTTGCGGATCTCGGCCTTGCCGAGCCGATCCTACGTGCATTGGCAAGTCGCGAGCACGTAACACCGACGCCGATTCAGGCGCAGGCCATCCCCTATATTCTCAACGGCGAAGATCTTCTGGGCATTGCCCAGACGGGCACCGGCAAGACAGCAGCCTTTGCGCTGCCGATCCTGCATGAGCTCAACAAGGAGCAGGCCCGCAGCAAGTATCGCGACCCGCGCGCACTCATTCTTGCGCCGACCCGTGAACTCGCCATCCAGATCGCTGACGAGTTCCATCTCTATGGCCGCCAGCTGGCCTTGCGCCAGGCCGTGATCTTCGGCGGCGTGTCCCAGCACACCCAGACCAAGAACCTGCGCCGTGGTGTCGATATCATTATCGCCACGCCGGGCCGTTTGCTCGACCTGATGGAGCAGGGCCATGTGGTCCTCGACGAGATCGAGCATTTCGTCCTCGACGAGGCCGACCGCATGCTCGATATGGGTTTCATCCGGGATGTGCGGAAAATCATCGCTGAACTTCCCCGGGAGCGCCAGACGCAGCTGTTTTCAGCGACCATGCCGACCGAGATTTCCAAGCTGTCGCAGGAAATTCTCAAGGATCCGGTTCGCGTCGACATTGCGCCCAAGGCCGTCGCCCTCGAAACCATCCGCCAGGGCATCCATTTCGTGGAACCCCAGAAGAAGCTCGACACCCTGTGCAATCTGCTCGGTGACAAGGCCTTGTCGCGGGTGATCGTTTTCACGCGCACCAAGCATCGGGCCAACCGGGTTGCCGAACGGCTTGATCGCTCGGGTATCGGCGCTGACGCCATTCACGGCAACAAGTCCCAGGGCGCACGCCAGCGCGCACTCTCGGCCTTCCGTGACGGCAAGGTGCGGGTGCTTGTCGCCACCGATATCGCAGCACGCGGGATCGATGTGCCCGGCGTCACCCACGTCATCAACTTCGAAATGCCGGTCGATGCAGAAAGTTATGTGCATCGGATCGGCCGCACGGCCCGCGCCGGTGCCGACGGTGCAGCGCTCTCGCTCTGCGCCACGGAAGAAGCCGGTCTCCTCAAGGATATCGAGCGTCTGATCGGCAACAGCATTCCCGTGGAAAGCGGCGAACGCCCCGAAGGCAACGCCCGACCCAAGCAGGGTGGTGGCGGCAACCGTCAAAGTGGCGGCGGCAGTGGACGCCAGGGCAATCGCGGCGGTCAAGGTGGCGGCAAGGGTGGCTTTGGCGGCGGCGGCAAACGTCGCGGCCCACCACGCCGCAATACGGCATCCCGGCGCGCAGCCTAACGTAAATTCGTCACGGTCCACCGGGTTTCCCGGTGGACCGCACTGACACAGGAGAGAGAGAACGTATGGCTCGCAAAACCAATTACAATTTCGAGAAGCGCCAGCGCGAACTTCAGAAGGCCGAGAAGAAGGCCGCAAAAGCCGAAGCCAAGAAAGAGGCCACAGCCATCCGCAAGGCCGAGGAAGAGGGTGTGCCTTACGTGCCCCCGAGTGCCGACGAAAACCCCGACGGGTAACGAATTCCGGTCAGCAAGACCGGACGGCAGCCAGGCTGCCGTCCGCACATTGTCTTACGACGCAGGACTATGGGCCATTTCGCGGCCGAACCACTTCATGTCCAGTTCAATCAGAAAGCCATCCTGCTTCATATCAAGGATGTGCTTGTTGATCTCTGCAAGCAGGGCCTGATCTTCCTTGCGGGTGTTCACACCGATAATCCGACTGTCGAAATTCTCGGTGACCTTCAGCTTGTTGCCGCGCTGCTTGACGTTGAAAGCAATGGTCGGACCGGTATTGACGACAGCGTCAACACGTCCGGCTTCCAGATCACGGATCGCCAGAAGGAATTCATCATAGGATTTGATCTCGGCAACCTTGTCCCCAAGGTTGGTGCGGACATACCGCTCGCCGGACGTTCCGATCTGCACCCCGATGATCTTGCCCGCAAGATCTTCGGGTTTTTCGATGGTCAGTTCAGGCTTGTAAGCTGCTGCCACACCCGTCATGAAATACGGCTCGGAAAACGTGATGCGTTCCGCGCGCTCTGGCGTATAGGCCATGGCTGTGACGAGCATATCGATACGCTTTGAGGTCAGCCCCGCGATAATTCCGCGGAACTCGATCTTTGTCCATTCCGCCTCCACGCCCATGCGACGGGCGAGTTCCTCACCAAGATCGATGTCATAGCCGACCAGCTTCCCATCCTCGACATACTCGAAGGGCGGGAAGGCACCACCATTGCCGATCACGACTTTTCCTTCGGCCTTGATCTTTTCCAGGGTGTCGGCGTTCGCCGGAGCGATCAGGCCCAGGGCGAGCATGGTGAATGCCGCCAAAGCTGCAGTGGTCACGCTGCGAAAATTCATCATATCGTATCCTTCTCTTTGGAAATATTGAGTTGAGACAAGGCGTTTCAGGCCTGCGCTTATTCAATGCGCCAGTACCGATTTCAGAAACTTGCGGGTGCGTTCTTCGCGCGGATTGGAGAATATTTCTGACGGCGCGCCCTGTTCGACGATGTTTCCGTCGTCCATGAAGACGACCCGATCCGCAACATCGTGCGCAAAACCCATCTCATGGGTCACCACAATCATTGTCATCCCGTCATTGGCGAGCTTGCGCATGACCTGCAGCACTTCGCCCACCAGTTCCGGATCTAGTGCCGACGTCACTTCATCGAACAGCATGGCCACGGGCTGCATCATCAGGGCCCGCGCTATCGCCACACGTTGCTGCTGCCCGCCCGACAGTTCACCCGGGTAGGACGTCTCTTTTTCTGACAACCCGACGAGAGCCAGCATCTCGCGGCCACGCATGACAGCTTCGCTGCGTGCGCGGCCGCTGACATGGATCGGTGCCTCAATCAGGTTTCCAAGGACCGTCATGTGGGGGAACAGGTTGAACTGCTGGAAAACAATTCCGATCCGCTGGCGGAGCTTGTTGACCTCTCGGTCTGGCAGACAAATACGCATAGTGCGCCCTTCGACCGGCGCATAACCCACAGGCTCACCTGCCACATGCACTTCTCCGCGCTGAAATGGCTCGAGGAAGTTCACACAGCTGAGAAGGGTGCTCTTCCCCGATCCTGAAGGGCCCACAACACAGACCACTTCACCCTCCGCAATTTCCAGATCGATACCCTTGAGCACCTCCAGCGCGCCGTAGCTCTTGTGGAGATCGGTAATCCGGATCATCGGGTTCGTGTTGGCCATGTCTCAAGCCGCCTTTGCAAGGCGTTGGGACCGGGCACGCACCCGGTCCGCGAGCCGATCAAGATCGATCCCCACAGGATTGCCGTTGGCAAGTCGCAACGCGCCCCGAACCCAGACATGTCGCGCGCGCAGACTCCCGCCCGCGAGAGCAAACTGGGCCGCCAGATCATTGGCGGGCATCAGGGTCGGTTCGGTCAGGTCAAAGGCTGCGATATCTGCGGGAGCACCCACACAGATCATTCCGGAATTGGGGGCATCCTGCCCCAAAAACGCACGGATACCAGGCCGAAAAACCATATCGAGCACATCACGTGGTGTAAGCCAGGTTTCCTCTGTCGGAACGGTTCTGTTCAGAAGCAAAGCCGCTTTCACAACCTCCGTCATCGACTGGGAGTCGTTGCTGGCCGCACCATCCGTGGCAAGGCTGACTGACACACCGCTGCGTTGCATGGCTGATACGGGTGCAATGCCGCTCCCCAGACGCTGATTGGCCACAGGACAGTGGACCGCTGTCGTACCGGTTTCCGAGAGCATCTCGATATCTGCCCCGGAAATGTGGACGCAATGAACTAGCGAGGTGCGCGGTCCCAATGCGCCCAGTGTTCCCAAGGTTGCGAGTGCGCTGTTGCCATCGAACAGATGTTGGGCCTGTTCGGCCTGATCGGCGGTTTCATCAACATGTACATGAAAAGGCGCGCCATGCCGGGTCGCCAGATCGGCAAGCATCGCAAGCAGCGCCTCGGTACAGCGAATGACGGCGGAAGGGCCAAGGCCACGTACAACACCCGGTGTTTGCGGAGCGCCATTCAGCCAAAGGTTGGCCAGCTCCAGCAAATCCGAACTCCGGGGCGGGGGGCCGGAATGGGCCGCACCGACTGCCGTTCCGTCCGGATTCGCCCGATCCCGGATCATCAAGGCGACCATGGCGCGTAAGCCGGACTTCTCCCAGGCGGCGGATGCAGCTTCCCCCGCGTCCAGCGTGGCCGGCAACTGCCGGAAATGGTCGACCACGGATGTCACGCCAGACCGGAGTTGTTCGACAGCACACAGATCGACGGCAAGAGAGATATCGTCCCGCGAAAGCGTGTCCACATCGGCGAGAGCCGGCAGCCACCCATCAAGCCCGGAATCTGTCGCCCGCCCGCGTGCCAGCGCCTCGGCCGAATGGCAATGGGCGTTGACCAGACCGGGTGTGAGAAGAAGGTTGTGCCCGTCCGTTGTCTCAGCTTCGAGATAGTCCGCCGCCGCGCCCGGGCCATAGGCCACGATGCTGTCACCCGACATCACCACATCCATGTTGAAAGCGGGGGTCCAAGCATCATCGTGCTGCAGCACCGTGGCACCTGTGATCGCGCGAAGAGTCATTGGATGCGGTACGATCGCTCAAGATAGGTGTTCAGGGCCACGAGCGGCAAAGTCAGGCACAGATAAATCAGCGCCACACCAGCAAACGGACTGAAGGTGTTGGCTTTCCAGGTCATGATTTCCAGTCCCACGCGCAACAGGTCCGAGAGGGCAATGACCGAGACCAGCGCGGTATTTTTCAGCAATGTAATGGATTCATTGGTGATGGGCGGCAACACCCGGCGCAGCGCCTGCGGCAGAATGATCCGGCGCATGGCGAGCGGGTAGGACATGCCAAGGGAACGCGCCGCGCGCATCTGCCCGCGATCCACGCCCTGGATTCCCGAGCGCACGATCTCCGTGACATAGGCACCATTCGTGGCCGCCAGCGCGATCACGGCCACAAGGAAGGGGTCCCAGACGAAACCGATCGAAGGCATGCCGTAGTACAGGAACAGGATCGTGACCAGCATCGGCACGCCGCGCATGATGGTGACATAGACCAACGCGGGAATATTGAGAATTTTGTGGTCGGAAACCCTGGCAAGACCGCCAAGCACGCCTATCATCAAGCCCAGTGACACCGAGACGACCGTCAACTGAACGGTCAGCCAGGCACCCCCAAGCAGGGCGGGTAATGATTCGAGAAACAGGTCGGTTTCGAAATCCATGGACGGGTCCGGTCAGATTACCTGACCGGATATCAGCAAGCCCTGTGCCAGAAACCCTGATCGCGCGCGGAGGAACACGAAGTCCGGATTTCCGGCGCTTCAGGCGGTGCGCAGCTCATCTGCGCCACAAACGGACGCCTGTTGGGTGGAGACAGTCTGTTCGTTTCCGGGGCAAGGAAGCCAAATATTATGCAGGCCGAAAAGGGGAACTTGCAGCAACACAGGATTCCCACAGCCAATTCCCGTTGGGCAACCGGTTCCGTATTCTTTCAGAATGAAGATACTGATAAACGGAAATCCGCACCGGGTTTCACATCACATCCCCTCGTGTCATACCAAGGCTACATGACCTGATCGTTACCCGTGGGCGTTTATGACATCAGTGCCGCCGACACCCCGTTCTGCAGACCGGTTCCGCCTGATACTCGCGATGATCCCGGCGCTGGGGCTGGCGTTTGTCCTGAGCCAGTTCCTGCGTTCCGTGCCGGCGGTCATCGCCCCGGATTTGCGCGCCGAACTTGACCTTACAGCGGCCCAGTTGAGCGCCTTGCCCGCTGCATTGTTCTTTGGCTCTGCGATCATGCAATTGCCCAGTGGGGTTCTACTCGACCGTTTTGGCCCCCGCCGCACCATTGCCGCGTTTCTCTTGCTGACCGCGTCGGGGGTCGCCGGGTTTGCTTTTGCCCAGACATCGAGCGGCCTGACCATGGCCTTGCTGGTGACGGGGTGGGGCATCGCGCCGGTCTTCATGGGCATGATCGTGCTGATCTCCCGCTGGACGCCGCGCGACCGATTGGCGACGGCGACGGCCTGTGCCGTGGGGATCGGGGGTATGGGCATGCTGCTTTCGGCCTCACCCTTTGCAAGCGCAACCGAGGCCTTTGGCTGGCGCATGACGCTGGCCGCCGTAGCGGGGGTTGCGCTGCTTCTCTCGCTGGCCGTGCTGTTGACCGTTCGGGACCGGCCCCCTGATGCCCGGCAAGTTGTCGGTCCCACGGAGACGCTGATCGACACCATTCGCGGTCTGGCGATCATCTTCCGTGAACCCAAAATCTATGCGCTTGGCACAATCTCGGCGATGACCGTGGGGTCTTTCCTGACATTTCGCGCCTTGTGGGTCGGCCCCTATCTGAACGACACCTTCGATGCGGGCCTGATCGAACGCGGCCATATCATTTTCTTCGTTTCTCTGGCCTGGCTGGTCAGTGCTGTTGCCATCGGGCCGCTCGATCGTGTGTTTGATACCCGGCGGGGCATCGTGACCATCGGGGCGCTGTCCATGGCGCTCTGGTTCGCCGTGCTGGCTGCTGCCGGCAATACGACAATCCTCATGGTAACCGTCGCCATGGTTCTGCTCGGCCTGTCATCGGGCCTCTCGTCGCCGATCTTTGCCCATGCCCGAAGCCTGTTTCCCGACCGTTATGTCGGGCGGGTGGTCACCGCCATCAACCTGTTCGTGTGGGGCGGCGTGTTTCTGGTGCAGGTCGGCACGGGACTGCTGATCAATGCGTTTCCCGCCGACGCACAAGGGCACAGCCCGTTCATCGCCTATCAGGTGATGTTCGGTGTTCTGGCGGTGCTTCTGGTTCTCGCGTTGATGGTCTATCGCCGGATCGAGGACGTCCCGCCATCACACGATACCGGCGAACCAGCCTGATACCACAAAAGGTCAGGATTTCGGGTTGGGGACGTGCCGGATAAAGATCTCCAGGACAATGGCAGCAGCGGCCAGCCCGAGAACCGCACCGATCCCGTTGGAGGCGGCGTCCCAGATGCAGCCGCTTCTGGCGAACCAGGCGGCCTGTGCAAATTCCAGAAACAGTCCGATGCCAAACGCCGTGCTGGCGGCCAGTATTCGCGTGTCCCAGCTGCGAAACCCCAGACCACCCAGGAAGGTGATTGTTCCATAGGCGATCAGATGTGCGGCCTTGTCGGCTCCCTCAGGCCCGGGAATGTCGGTGGACGGCATCAGAGACAAGACCACAACCGCGAGCATCGCCAGGCCGTAGCCGAGCACGAAAAGGGGGTGAGGGAGGCGCATCAGGATCGTGGATTGTAGATGTCCGCAAGGCCACGAAAGGCGCAGGTTCCGGTGGTCTCACTGATTTTGCCCGACTGGTCGATCCTTTCGATGTAACGCCCGCCGGCATCGCTCGTATCGAAACCGCCATTCGGGGCAAACTGAATATGCACCATGCCATCCTTGTGGGCCGGGTTCCCCAGGGCATAGGTGACGCACGTGTTCTGGTCGCAACGACGATAGGCATCATCTTCGAAATCAATGAGAACCTGCGGCCACGCGGCCTGATCGGGCTGGCAGACCCAGCGTCCCGTGGCGTCCGACAGACGCGGGTCAGACGCCAGCGCGGTCTGGGCCGAAAGGCAGAACACGGTGGCCAGCAGGAGGTTCTTCTTTTTCATCATCGTATTCCGATCCTAACAGGCGCAGCGCGCAGGGTTAACCAAATACTAACCGGCCCGATGGCAGATTGGCATCATGCAAACCCGAAACAAGATGTTGCGAAACCTGATTATCATTGGTGCTGGCGGTCACGGCCGTGTCTGCGCCGATGTCGCGCGCCGCGCCGGCTGGTCGATTCACGGCTTCTGCGACCCTGCATTCCGGCACGCAACCGAGGTTCTGGGCGTGCCGATGCTTCACATGTCCGAGGAAACACTGTTCGAGAGTTGGCCCGAACAAACCAGCCTGTTCGTTGCGATTGGCGACAACACACGCCGCCTGTCGGTGTGCGCGGCTGCACAACGGGCGGGAATCGATCTCGCCGTGCTGGTCGATCCGTCTGCCGTGGTGTCTCCGAGCGCCTGTCTGGGTTCGGGTAGCGGGATCATGCCCGGCGCGGTTATCAATGCTGAAGCTTTTATCGGTCGCGCAGCCCTGATCAACACCGGCGCAATCATCGAACACGGTGCCCGGGTCGGGCAGGGAGCACATATTGCACCGGGTGCCTGCCTGACGGGCGATACGGTCGTCGGCGACCGGTCACTGGTCGGCGCGCGGGCGACCTTGATCCCCGGTATCCAGATCGGCCGCGACGTGACCGTTGGTGCGGGCGCGGTTGTCACGCGCCATGCCGGCGATTCCGTTCGACTTGTGGGGGTGCCCGCTCGCATGGCCAACCGCTTGAAACTGGTGGATCACGCTGCCACGGGCTGAACCCTTGGCTATTTCTCCGGGTCTTCGGCCTTGAAGCTCAGTGCGAAGCCACTTTCGGCTGGGGCGGCTGCCGTTCCCGTGCTTGCATGCGGCGGAGCATCCTTCTCAAGCGTGGGTGTCTTTCCGAAAACACCCTGTATCCTGCGGTAGATCGCTCGCAAAGCGCGCCAGATCTTCGGCAGAAGCCAGATCATCAACAGAACGAATACAGCCAGCAGCGCCAGGAAGACTGCCGGATAGTGGAGTGCCGTCCAGAGACCGGCGATCACGGCCACATCCTCAAGCACCGAAGCCGTCCAGTTCGTGACCGGTTCGGGCGAGGTGTTGATTGCAAGCCGGGCGCCGGCCTTGGTGAAATGGGTTGCGCCCGCCAGAGTTCCGCCAGCGATGACCGCGGCAAGTTCGGCACCCGCGCCAACATCTCCAACGGCGCCGGCAGCCAGGATCGCCCCGGCGGGAATGCGAATGAAGGTGTGGATCGTATCCCAGCCTGAATCCACGCCAGGTGTCTTGTCGACAAAGAATTCCACAAAATACATGAAGCCCGCAGCGCCGATGACCAGCGGATCCATCAGGATTTCCAGATCTGGCGGCAGGTCGATATTCCCGGTGGCGCCCAGAAGGCCCAGCGTCGCGATGGTCGCATAGAGGTTGATCCCGCTCGCCCAGGCGACACCCATCGTTAATGCGATGGTTTCAACTACCCCCATACCCGTCTCCCATTTCCGTTACATCGGTGTACCAGACTTTGGGAAGGGGACAGGAAAATTCAACGCCGGATCGCAATTGCCGCGAAATAGTCGAAATTCAGATGTGACTTAATATATTGTTTCTAAACTGATTTTCTCAGTTTCGGGAGCAACCAGAGCAGCATCGGGGCGTAGGTTGCGGCCATGCGGTCGCGGTTGGCCTCTGCCATGAGTCGCTCTTCAATCACCGGAACAGGCGCCCGTTCGCCGTCGCCCACGTCGCACAGGCGCGAAAACATATCGATCGCCTTTGTCCAGTAGGGGTTTTCGGCAACCGGAGAATGCTTCAGGCGCGCGCAATCGACCATCATCACAGCCGCAGCGCTGGCAACCAGTTCATCGCGACGGTTTTCCAAGGCCCGGAGCAGATAGCGCAGATCATACAGGCAATTGCGGGGAACGTGATATTTTCGACCTATATCCTGAAGTGTCCGGGATAATTCCTTGTATTCAAAAGAATTATCGATCCGCATGGGCAGTCGTGGAAGACGACTCACGATGTCTCCCGACGCGCCAGCATCTTCCATCTGGCGGGCAAACACATCGTTGACGCATTCGCGCGCCAGAACCCAGGCCCGTTCGCGCTGGCGACCGTCATTGGTGCCCATGATCCGGACCGCCAGCGGTTTGAGCTCCTGACGGGTATCGCAATCAATGGCGTCATTGATCTTGATGACATAGGCCGCAATCACGGGGCAGGCTGTTGCTGGGCGGTCGGTATGGCGCTCACCGGCCAACAGGGCGACAAAGGACATCACGCACAATTCGCGATCTTCTCGTGCCCCGATACGGGAAACAAGATCAAAACGGTCAAACTGGCTTTGTACCGTGGTGAGCTCTGGCATAATGAAAGCCTAACGCAGAATTCGGAAACAGGTCCATAACGGACACGTTCACGAATTGTTGCAGCCCCGACCCGTCGTATCAGCAGGAAAACATATGGTTGAAATCGAGCGTCACGTTGTCAAAGCCAATGGCATCAAGATTCATTACCGCGCTTGCGGCAATGGCCAGCCGCTTGTTCTGCTCCACGGCTGGCCGCAGACATCCTATGCCTGGCGCAAGGTCATGCAACTGCTCGCCCCCCATTACCGGTGCATCGCGCCGGATTTGCGGGGGATGGGTGATACCGACAAACCGGTCAGCGGCTATGACATGCGCACGGTCGCGACCGATATCCGCGCACTGATCGCCGAACTGGGCCTGGAGAAAGTCTATCTGGTGGGAACCGACTGGGGCGGTCTCGTCGCGCGCCGGTTCGCACTCGACTGGCCAGGCGAGCTGGACCGGCTGTACGTGGTCGATATCGTGCCCCATGACCAGATGTTTGCGAATTTTACGCCCGCCATGGCGCGCGGCGCATGGCATTTCTTCTGGAATGCGGTCCCCGATCTGCCCGAGAAGCTGGTCGCGCACGATGTCCGGCTGTTTCTCCAGACCCTGTTCCGGCCAAAATATCACAATCCCGCCCATATGGATGAAGCCATCGACGAGTATGTGCAGGCCTATTCGAAGCCGGGAGCCTTGCGCGGCGGTTTTGCCTATTACAAGGCGCTTCTCGACGAAAACCCGGCCATCGATGCCGAAAACCCCAAGGAGAAGATCCGCGAGAAGATCCGCGTTCTCTGGGGCAACAGTGGCGGCATGGGGGTGTTCGATGTGATGGACATGTGGAAGGCCTGTGCCCCGCATGCCACGGGCCGGGGACTCGATAACTGCGGGCATTATATCCACGAAGAGCAGCCGGACATCCTGGCGGAGGAGATTCTGTCCTTCGCCCGGGAATAGGCGACACAACGGGACACGAGGCCCCTTGCGATGAGTGACGCTTCCATTGACGGTCTGAACGCGGGCGAGCTTGCAACTGTGGTTGAACTGCAGCGTGTAGAACTCAATCGCCTGCTCAGCGACCAACGCCGCCTGAACGACCGGATCGACCAGATGCTGCGCATGCAGGAGCGCGAGCAGGTGCTGCGTCAGCAAATGCAGGCCGCGCTGGACCGGCTTGCAGACCAGCGTTCAATTGCGAACTCAGCCCGGACTGAGGCCGCACCGGCACCGCAGCTGGCGGACCGGCTTCACCGAACGGAACGCAAGTTCTCAGCCCTGCAATCAGCTGTTGGACAGCTCGTGGATCTGATCGAACGCAAGGAGCGTCGGGCGCACCCGGACAGGCCAGCTACCCCCGGCGGCGGGCATGTCCGCGTTTTCGTTCCCGGTGCGCCAGAGGCCTGAACCAGAAGGGCGCTAGTGCGCCATCAAAACCGGGACTTCGGCATTCGCCAGAATCGCCGCCGTGGCGCCACCAAAGATCATCTGCCGCAAACGGCTCTGGGTATAACCGCCCTTGATGACAAGATCGGCACCCAGCTCGTAGGCCTGTTCCAGAATGATCTTGCCCGCTTCCGCCGCCGAGCGACGTCCGGGGATGACCTTCAACTCGGCCTCTACCGAATCACGCCGCAGATTGGTGATGACGTCTTCGGCCGACGGGCCAGGCACCATGCCGCCCTCGACGGCCAGAACCGTGACCTTTTCGGCTTCGCGCAACAGAAACTTGCCCAGCGCAATGGCGCGTGCTGTCTCGGTGCCGCCATTCCATCCGATAACGATGTTCCGACCGATCGTGGTTGGCGGCGTCGGCGGGGCGACCAGAATCGGACGACCCGACTCGAAGAGTACGGTTTCCAGTGTGTTCATCGCGGGCGTCATGGAACCCGGCATCGGCCGGCCCACAACTGTCAGGTCGAAAACCCGGGCGCGCTGGCCGAACACACCGATACCCGAGGCTTCATCCTCAACCCATTTTGCACAGAGTTTCGCGACGCCGAACTCCGGGTCTGGAATGTTGTTGGCTTTCTTGAAGGCATCGAATTCGGCATGGAGGCGCTCGGCGCGCGCTCGCTGCTCCTGTTCGAACTGCTCTTCGGTGCCCGAAAGGGCCGCAGCGCCACCTTCGAATCCCACTGCAACCGCGCCCGCCAAAGTCGGGCGGATGCACAGCCCTTCAATGTAGCTTTCATAGCGTTTCGCGAAGACCAGTGCGGTGTGCAGAACAGATGGCAGAATGTCGCTTTCTTCAAGCGGCACAAGGATTGAACGAAATGGCATTTGGGCCCTCCCTCCCGTGATGGTCCGGTACATATAGTGCGCCTATGTCAGCGTTTCGAGCAAGCGGCCCGGTGGATATTCACAGCCTGTTGCTTCGCCGGAATTGTTCGGGTAGAAACCGCGCTTCCGAACCGGCGCGGCAGTGGCGGAATTGGTAGACGCGCATCGTTGAGGTCGATGTCCTCGAAAGGGGGTGGAGGTTCAAGTCCTCTCTGCCGCACCATAAGTTCGGAAGACATACTCGGGTCACGCGGCAGTGGCGGAATTGGTAGACGCGCTAGCTTCAGGTGCTAGTTCTCGCAAGGGAGTGGAGGTTCAAGTCCTCTCTGCCGCACCACCCGAAAGCCTCACTGAAAAGGGCGTCTCCGTCAGGAGGCGCCCTTTCTGTTTGTGCCCTGTTGGTGTCAGGGGCAACAACTTCGTTGCCCGGCTGCGAAACGGTTCAATGTCACGGCAGGCTAGTCTGCAGCGTGAGCATTCAATTCAATATATTTCGCGGCTGTCTGGTAGTGGCTAATGGCTTCGTTGATGTAATGGCGCGCTGTTGGATCATCGTTTGGCACCACCGTACCGTCGGAAGCTCGAATGACCCGTATGCGCTGCTGTGGCGCAAGTTCGACGACCAGTCCGTTTTCCATGTAACCGACTGTCAGATAGTTCGCCATGAAGGCGCGCTGATGGAATTGACCTTCCTGCAGGATGTCCTGACCGAAAAATTTTGACCGGTAGGGAATGTTGAGAAGACCGAGCACTGTCGGCGCGACATCAATGAGCGAGGCAACGGAATCAACCCGCGCCGGCTCGATGAAGCCGGGCGCATGAATGATAAGCGGAATGAGATAATTCTCGGGTGGCAGATCCGTTCGTCCACGACCATGGGAGGTATGGTCAGAGACAATCACGAAGAGCGTATCGCGGAACCAGGGCTTCTCTGCGGCCTCCTGCATGAACTTCCCGATGGCCCAGTCGGTGTACTTCACCGCGCCATCCCGCCCTGTATGGGACGGGATATCGATCCGTCCTTCCGGGTAGGTGTAGGGGCGATGATTGCTGGTTGTCATAATGTGGGCAAAGAAGGGACGACCGGTCCCGCTGCGCTGGTCGAGCTGTTCGAGGGCCATATCGAAGAGATCCTCGTCAGCGACGCCCCAGATCGTTTCGTGATGGATGCGATCGCTGTCGATATCGGTGCGATCCAGCACTTCGTATCCGTTGCCCGAGAAAAAATCCTTCATGTTGTCGAAGAAGCTGTAGCCGCCATAAAGGTATAGCGGGTCATAACCCTGCTGTTTCAGGACGGACCCCAGAGATTGCATGCCGCGATTTTCGGTACGGATCGGCACCGCACGCCCCGGCGTCGGTGGGACCGAAAGTGTCAGGGCTTCGAGCCCTCTGACTGTGCGCAACCCGGTTGCATAGAGCTTGTGGAACGTCAGGCTTTCTTCCGCGATTCGGGACAGGTTGGGGGTCAGGCCCGGACGTCCACCAAAAGCCTCGACATAATCAGAACCGAGACTCTCAACCGAAATGAGGACGATATTCTTGCGAACAGGCGGACTGTCGGGCAGCACGTCTCTCTCGCGTGTCGCGCCGGGCTTGAACACGACCGGCGTCAAACCCGCTTCGATGCTTTCAAGCGCCAGAATGTCTGTGATTTCCCGCTCCTGCAGCGTCGCATAGAACTGTGCATAGTCGAGGCTGTTGTTCCGAAATGCCCGGAACAGCGAATACAGACCGTTGGACGCCAGTTCCCGCTCGACCGGGTTGGGCATGTTTCGGTGTGGCGTTTCACCGAGCCCCAGAAAAAACACCAACGGCAAGACGACAAACCCGAGGGAGATCACGCCGCGTGTGCGGAACGGCGGAGCTTCAAAGCTGGCGACCCGCAGGAATATCGGCGCAATGATGAGAATCGCAACAACGGTGACGCCACCGACGAGCGATAACAGAAGCTCGGCGGGATAGGATTGCCAGATATTGCCGACCACCTCGCGCGTATAGACCAGATAGTCGATCGCAATGAAATTGAACCGTGACGAGAATTCGTTCCAGAACAGAAATTCCGCCAGGAACTGAAAGATCAGTCCCCCCAGCAGGGCGCAGAGCATGAGTCCCGCCAGCCATTTATGACCTCGTCGGCCGATCACCGTATTCGGCCAGATCAATGCGTTCACGATAAAGGGCAGCAGTACCCACGAGAAGGCGGCCAGATCATAGAGGAGCCCGACCGAGAATATGCGGGCGAGACTGCCGATATTGTACAACGTCCCATCTGCCTCATACGCCAGTAGCGCCAAACGCGTGATCAGGCAGATCGCAACATAAACCATGCAAAGGATGAGGATGATCCCGTATCGGTTTTTCAAACTGAGGAAATGCAGCAAGTGTTTCTCCGGAAAAAAGCCCACGGGTCGCTGGTAGGGCGCGGCGCAGTGCCAAATTCGAGAATATCAGTTGAAATGAGGGGGAATTGTGATGACCAACCGCGATGGGTTTAGTCCTCTGGTGCTTACGTCAACCTTACGAACTGAGAAAACCACGACGCCCGATGTCATCGCGTGCGGCAATGCCCGGGCCCATTCCTGATCTGTTGCGGATTCATGGACACCCTCTCTCTCGCGTCATACAATTCGGCATTGTGGGATTCGAGGCAGACGCTGGTTTGCGAATTAAAAACGCACCGAACGCCAGCTTGTAAACATCCTCGTATCGGAGTTGTTAATCATTCGTCGTCACATAGGTAAGAGGTCGCGCCGGAGTCGGGTTCGATCAATGTCCAGGACGACATTTAGGAATCTCGTGTGAAATTTTCCGTCCACCGCGAAGGGTGGCCCGCGATTGCTATTTTCGCCGGCCTGAACGCCCTGTTGTTCATTTTCGCCGGGCCCTTCGGATGGGTTGGCGTGCCGGTGACCGTATGGTGCATCTGGTTTTTCCGCGATCCCGAGCGGGCAACACCCGCCGGAGAGGGGCTTGTGATCAGCCCGGCTGATGGCAAGGTGCTCCCATTCGCCGTGGCACCGCCGCCACCTGAACTCGGCATGGGCGATACGCCGCTGACCCGGATCAGCATTTTCATGAATGTCTTCAACGTGCATGTGAACCGGAATCCCTGCGACGGAACGGTCATCGCGCTTACCTATCGGCCCGGGCGTTTTTTCAATGCCTCCTTCGACAAGGCGAGTGAACACAATGAGCGCATGGCTGCGCATATTCGAACCGCGGGGCCCGATGGCCGCGTAATCGACCTTGCCGTGGTGCAAATCGCCGGGCTGGTTGCCAGGCGCATCAAATGCGATCTCAGGGAAGGCCAACAGGTCTCCCGGGGCAAGCGGTACGGCATCATCCGGTTTGGCAGTCGGCTTGACGTTTATCTGCCTCAGGGGATTGCGCCACTGGTGGTCGAGGGACAACACGTGATCGCCGGTGAAACCCAGCTTGCGGATCTCATGGCAGGTGGTGCCGCAACCAAGGGTCAAGCATCGTGATACGCAGACGGTTGCAGGTTCGTCGCCCCAAACATCAGCCCATCACCAAACTGATCCCCAACCTCCTGACATTGCTGAACCTGTGCGCGGGCGTGACCGCAATCCGCTTTGCGCTGAATGACCAGTTCGAAGCGGCGGTCGCGGCCATTCTGGTGGCCGCTGTCCTCGACATGCTCGATGGCGGCATGGCGCGATTGCTTCGTGCGTCCAGCAAACTCGGGGCTGAACTGGATTCCCTCGCTGATCTGGTGAGCTTCGGTGTTGCGCCGGGCGTCATGGTCTATGCCTGGGCGCTGCACGAGGCCGGCGGTATCGGATGGGTCCCGACGCTGCTGTTTTGCGTGTGTGCGGCCTTGCGTCTTGCACGGTTCAACATCGCGCAGGACGCCAAGACCGATACACCCGGCCCCTACTGGTACTTCATGGGATTGCCGACGCCGGGCGCAGCCGGGGTCATTCTGGTGCCGATGCTGCTCTGGTTCCAGTTCCCCGATGGGCCATTCGACGGTGTTTTGCTCAACAGCGGCTTTACGGTCTTTGCTGCGCTGTTGATGGTCAGCACGCTACCGACCTTTTCCTTGAAAGGCGGGCATGTGCCACACAGATACGTGATACCTATATTGTTGCTGTTCTGCATTGTGGTGGGCTTGGCCGTTGAAGCGCCTTGGGCAACGCTTACCGTCGTGATGATCGTCTATATTGCCAGCATACCGTTGAGCCTGATCACGTTCAGACGTTCACAACGCAAATCGCCCGAAGTGTCCACGCCCCCAGACACCGATGGTGGCGTTTAAAGCAATATCAAACCAAGGCCTTGGCGCTGCGCAGATCTTGACGCGAACCGGACGTCAGGGATGTGCGGCGGCACCACAGGCCTTCCGCTGTTAACACGAGCACAACATGGTTGAGTGGTTCATCAAAACATCCCGCCGCATCTGGCTGGACTCCATCGCGAAACTGGTGGTCAGGTTGATCCATCCGGTGCTGCATGCCCACCACTCTCCCGAATACACCGCGCGCGCCGTGTGCGTGGGGCTGTTCGTCGCCTTTACACCCTTTTTCGGCGCCCATATTGCGATCGTTCTCGCGATATGGCTGATTGCCAAGACCATAAATCAGAACCTGTCCTTCAATCCCGTGATCGCGTCGGCCTGGACGTTGCTTTCCAACGCGTTCACGATCGTTCCGCTTTTCTACGTGTTCATTCAGACTGGTTTTTTCATTCTGGGACGCTGGGAACATATGCAGAGTTTTGAGTCCTACCGTCCCGAGTTCGAACAGACCTCCTACGCCAACACCGGCTGGATCGAAGTCATGTCGCTGCGGATTCTCGATTTGCTCGCAGAATTCGGAATTCCATTGTTTATCGGTTCGCTGCCCTGGGCGATTTGCATCAGCGTCGCCGGGTATTTCTTGAGCCTTCATTTCATTCGTCGGCACCGCATGTCTCAAGCCCAATAGCGGCAACGCCGCTCGGCGCGGCCATCAGGCAAGCAAAATTCCGAAAACATTACGTAATTTCACCACATTACGTTGGCACGACCGGCTGCTTGTCCCTATATGTGACAGGCAACAGCGACAGATCGATGACCAAAAAACCGAAGAAGGACAAACGCAGTGTGGGACTTGGCGGCAAAAGGCCTTTCGGGATGATCGCGCGTTTGCGTAGCTATTTCTTCGCTGGACTGCTTGCAGTAGCGCCGATCGGAATCACGCTGTGGCTTTGCTGGGTGCTGCTGAAATTCGTCGATGCGCGTGTGACGCCGCTGATTCCGCACGCTTACAACCCGAACACCTATATCAATCCCTATTTCCCGCACGAGATACCCGGTGTCGGGCTCATCGTGTTCATCTTCGTCCTGATTGTGGTGGGCGCGCTCACGCGCATCTTCCTCGGCCGGTACCTGGTTCATCTCAGTGAGAAAATTCTCAACAAGATGCCGGTCGTGCGCAGCATTTACAGCGCGACGAAACAGATTGCCGAAACCGTCCTCAAGCGCCAGTCCGAAGCGTTCCGCCAGGTGGTGCTGTTCGAGTACCCTCGGCGCGGCAGTTGGGCGATCGGCTTCCTGACCGGCTCCACCAAGGGTGAAGTCCAGAGCCTGACCGATGATGATGTGGTCAACGTGTTCCTGCCCACCACACCAAACCCGACCTCCGGCTACCTCCTGTTCATCCCCCGTCGCGAACTCGTCCCGCTTTCCATGACGGTGGAGGAGGGGATCAAGATGATCATTTCCGGCGGAATCGTGACGCCTCTCGACCGGCGGACGCCGGAACAGCAGGCGATCAAGCGGGTGGCCGCTTCAAATGGCGATATCCCGACCATCGGTCCCAATTCGCCCATCGCGAACCGCCCCGCCAATGAAGGCACGCCCGACATCAAAGCCGGCGAGTAGTCTGGATTACCCTTTGGGTCAGCCGGTTCGCGCATAACGCACGGCGGCATCCCGTTCAAACAAATAGAGCAGGGTCCGCAGGGCATCGCCTCGCGCTGACTTCAGTTCGGGATCACGCGCGATGATGAGGCGTGCATCGTCACGCGCAATGGCGAGCAACTCGGCATGGGAATCGAGGTCGACCAGACGGAACTCCGGCAGGCCTGACTGGCGGGTTCCCAGGACATCGCCTGCGCCACGCAAGCGCAAATCCTGTTCGGCAATCTCGAAACCGTCATCGGTCTCACGCAGGGCCTTCAGGCGTTCGCGGGCGGTCTGGCCGGTTTCCCGTCCGAACAGCAGCAGGCAGGTCGCCTCGCGCGTGCCACGTCCGATACGTCCGCGCAATTGGTGGAGCTGCGCCAGACCAAAGCGTTCGGCGTGTTCGATGATCATGACCGTTGCGTCGGGAACGTCGACCCCGACTTCGATCACCGTTGTCGCCACAAGGATATCGAGAGCGGGCAAGGCAGAGCCTGCAAACCGCGCCATGACCGCATCCTTTTCCTTCCCCGTCATGCGCCCGTGGACGAGCCCGACACGGTCACCGAAACGTTCCTGCAGGGCTGCAAAGCGCGCCGTTGCCGCCGCCACATCCACCGTCTCGGATTCCTCCACCAGAGGACACACCCAGAAAACCTTTCCGCCACTGTCGATCTGCCGCCGGACCCCCGCAATGGCGTCTTCAAGCCGTTCGACCGACGCCGTGGTCGTCACCACCTTCTTGCGTCCGGCGGGCTTGTCGCGCAGCTGGGATTCGTCGAGGTCCCCATAAGCCGCCAGCATCAGCGTGCGCGGAATCGGGGTGGCGGTCATCAGCAGCACATCAACGGCTTGCCCCTTGTCGGCGAGCAGCATCCGCTGGTGCACCCCGAACCGGTGTTGCTCATCGACGACAGCAAGGGCCAGATCCTTGAAGGCGATATCGTCCTGAAACAGGGCATGGGTTCCCACGGCCAACGGCACGTCGCCCGATGCCAGCCGTTCGAGCAGCGCCGTGCGCGCCTTGCCCTTGTCCCGGCCCGTCAACTGAACGCATTCGACACCTGCCGCAGCCGCGAGAGGCGCGATGGTCGCGTAGTGCTGTTGGGCGAGGATTTCGGTGGGAGCCATGAGCACGGCCTGACGCCCGGCCTCAACCGCCGTCAGCATCGCCATCAGGGCCACGACCGTCTTGCCGCTGCCCACATCGCCCTGGAGCAGGCGCAGCATCCGGTGGTCTGCCGACATGTCGTCGGCGATATCATTGATGGCAGTTTCCTGGCTTCCCGTCAGCATGAAGGGCAGGGCGCCAAGGACTTTTGAGCGCAACCGTCCGTTCCCTGTTGTTGACCGGCCGGGTTGCCGGCGTACATGGGAGCGAACCAGCGAGATCGCCAGTTGGCTGGCCAGCAATTCGTCATAGGCCAGACGTGTCCGCGCCTGCGTCCCGGAATAAAGATCGGTTTTTTCGCTCGGGTTATGGGCGATGCGAAGTGCCGCATGCCAGGCATCCCAACCCCGTTCCTTCAGAAAGGCAGGATCGAGCCATTCGGGCAGTTCGGGCGCGCGATCCAGTGCGCCGGAGATCGCCTTGCCCAGAACGTTCTGGGACAGACCTTCCGTCAGCGGATAGACCGGTTGCACCCGCATGATGCTCTCGCGCTCGTCGGGCCGACCCACCATATCGGGATGTGTGATCTGCAACCGCCCGTCATAGAGTTCGGCAGTGCCACTCACGAGCCGGATTTCGCCTTCGGGGAGCGCCTTTGACAGATAATCCTGGCGTCCGTGGAAATAGATCAGCGTGATCTCACCGGACTCATCGGAACAATCGATGCGATAGGGAATCCGGCGATTGCTTGCCGGCGGCGCATGGTGTTTGTTGACGACGAGTTCGAGCGTGGCCACGCGACCGGGCTCAAGATCCGCCAGTTTCGGGCTGTAGCGCCGGTCAATCAGGGCCGTGGGCAGGTGCCACAGCAAATCCACCACCTGTTCGCCGACCAGACGTTCGATATGCTTGCCAATGCGCGGACCAACCCCCTTGAGGGCCGTCACGGGGGCAAATATGGGAAACAGGACCTCTGGGCGGGAGCGCGGTGGCACGGCGGAATCGTTTTCCTGGGTTGCTGCGGCTGACATCGGTGATTCGGACCGGTATATCCTACGGCACCGCCAACGCCCGAGTCAGTAGCGGGCAGGATTGAGACCATGACAGACGAAACACGCGAAACCCGCATCAAGCGGCTGATCTACCGCAGCCGCTACACCGGGACGAAGGAAACCGACATTTTGTTGGGGAGCTTTGCCACGCGGCATCTCGCCGGTCTTGATGAATCGCTGCTCGATGAATACGAGACACTGATCGAGAACAGCGACCCTGACCTCTACATGTGGATCAGCGGGCGACGACCTGTCCCGCCTGAATGGGATGGCGAAATCATGCGACTTCTCAAGACCTTCCGGATCGACGATTAACTTGAACCTGACCAACACCTTTGATTGGGACACCGCCGAACCCCATACGCGGTTCACCGGCGTGCCCGATGGTTGCGATGCCCTGATCCTGGCTGAACTGCTGCGTTCGGCACCGGGGGCAATCCTGCACGTGTCCAGTGATGATGTGCGGATGAACCGCGTCGCGGAGTCGACCGGATTCTTTTCGCCGGATGTCCGGGTCCTCAAATTTCCGGCGTGGGACTGCCTGCCCTATGACCGGGTGCCGCCGCGCGGCGACGTGACAGCCGAACGTCTGGCCACACTTGCGGCGCTGGCCGATGGCCCAGCCGATAGCCGGAAAACACTTGTCGTGACCACAATCGCGGCAATTCTGCAGCGGGTGCCGCCGCGAGGGATGGTTTCCAGCGCGCATTTTGCACTCGCCCCCGGCGACCGGGTCGATCTGGCCGCCATTGTCGGATTTCTCGCATCCAACGGCTACCGGCGTACCGAAACGGTTCGTGAGCCGGGTGAATTTGCCATACGTGGCGATATCGTTGATGTTTTTGCGCCGGGGTTCGAAGAGCCGGTCCGTATCGATCTGTTTGGCGACGAGATCGAGAAATTGCGGCGGTTCGATCCGCTGAGCCAGCTCACCACCGAAATCATCGACCGCCTGACCCTTCTGCCCTCGAGTGAAATCCTGCTCGATGACGATGCGATTGCACGTTTCCGGACGCGCTATCGGGAACTGTTCGGCGCCATCCGTGGCGACGATCCGCTTTATGAAAGCGTGAGCGAGGGCATCCGCCATCCCGGCATGGAGCACTGGTTGCCCTTGTTCTATGCCGAGACGGAAACCCTGTTCGACTATGTCGACGGTCCTGTCGTGCTGGGAGCACAAACCGCCGAAGCACGCGAAGACCGCTTCGATCAGATCGTCGACTATCATGGCGCGCGGGCGAACGCGCCGGGTTCTGCGGAAGGTGAAGCCCCCTACAATCCACTCGCGCCGGACGCGCTCTATCTGAGCCCGGCTGCCTGGGCTGAAAGCCTCAATGCGCGAACCGTGATCGAACTCGACAGCTTTGAAACGCCAGAAGAAAAGGGAGCCTCCATATCGATCGGAGGCCGCCGGACGACGGATTTCACCGATGCCCGCAACCGGGCTGACATCAACCTGTTTGACGCCGTTCGCACCCGCATCACAAACGAACAGCGCGACGGCCAGCAGATCGGGATCGCCTGCTATTCTCAGGGTTCGCGGGACCGGATGGCGCAACTGCTTTCCGACCACGGCATAGAGAGCACGCGACCGGTGGGCAGTTGGGAGCGGGTGATCGAGTCCGGACCGGGCGAAATCCCGATGTTCGTGCTCGCCATCGACAACGGGTTCTTCGTCCCGGGGCGCACCTTCTACACCGAGCAGGATATCCTGGGGGACCGGCTGGTGCGCAAGCGCCGCCCGGCACGCGCGTCCGAACATCTGATTGCAGAAATGTCGAGCCTGACGCTCGGCGATATCGTGGTACATTCCGAACATGGCATTGCCCGGTATGACGGGCTTGAAACCCTTGAAATCGGTGGCGCGCCCCATGACTGCCTGCGCCTGATCTATGCCGGGGACGACAAGCTGTTCCTGCCTGTCGAGAACCTGGAACTGCTGTCGCGCTATGGCTCCGAAGACAGCGAAGCAAACCTCGACAAACTGGGCAATGCGGGCTGGCAGGCGCGACGCGCCCGGGTCAAGAACCGTATCACCGAGATGGCCGGCAAGCTGATGGCGCTCGCCGCAGAACGTGAATTACGCCATGCCCCGCGCATGGAGGTTCCCGCCGGTGCCTATGACGAGTTCTGCGCACGGTTTCCGTTTTCCGAGACCGAAGACCAGAGCCGCGCCATCGAGGCAACAATCGAAAGCCTTGGTGCCGGCAAACCCATGGACCGTCTGGTTTGCGGCGATGTCGGTTTTGGCAAGACCGAAGTGGCCTTGCGGGCGGCATTCGTCACAGCCTTGGCCGGGCGTCAGGTTGCCATTGTCGTGCCAACCACGCTTCTCGCCCGCCAGCATTTCGCAACCTTCAAGGCGCGTTTCGCGGGCTTGCCCGTCCGGATCGCGCAATTGTCACGCCTGACAACGGGCAAGGACGCACAGGCGACACGCGAAGCACTGACATCGGGACAGGTCGATATCGTGATCGGCACCCACGCCTTGCTTTCCAAGACCATCAAGTTCCGCGATCTGGGGCTGCTGGTGGTCGATGAGGAACAGCATTTCGGGGTCGGGCAGAAAGAGCGGCTCAAGCAACTCAGCAGCGATGTTCATGTGCTGACCCTGACAGCCACGCCCATTCCCCGAACCCTGCAACTCGCGCTGACCGGGGTTCGGGAACTCAGCCTGATCACCACACCGCCGGTTGATCGTCTGGCCGTACGGACATTTGTTCTGCCCTATGACAGCGTGACGATCCGCGAAGCCATCATGCGCGAGCATTTCCGGGGCGGGCAGACCTTCTATGTCTGCCCACGGGTCAGCGATATTGCGATGCTCGAGGAACGGCTTCGTGAAATCGTGCCGGAGGTCAGCTTTGGCATCGCCCATGGCCAGATGCCCGTCACCCAGCTCGAAGACGTCATGACGGCCTTCTACGACAAGCAGTTCGATGTGCTTCTGAGTACCAATATCGTGGAATCCGGTCTGGATGTGCCGACGGCCAACACCATCATCCTGCATCGCGCCGACATGTTCGGCCTGTCGCAGCTTTACCAGCTCCGGGGCAGGGTCGGTCGTTCCAAGACACGGGCCTATGCCTATCTCACGTTGCCCAACAACCAGATCCTGCCGGAAACCGCCCGGCGACGTCTCGACGTGATGCAGACCCTCGATACACTGGGCGCTGGTTTCAGCCTCGCCAGCCATGATCTTGATATTCGTGGTGCCGGAAACCTTCTGGGTGAGGAACAATCTGGCCATATCCGCGAAGTCGGTGTCGAGCTGTATCAGCAGATGCTGGAAGAGGCGGTGGCCGCCGCGCGGGAATCCGGCACAGGCAAGATTGCCGAAGAAGAATGGACACCTGCGATATCCGTGGGCGCATCGATCCTGATTCCCGATGTCTATGTGGCCGATCTCGGGGTCCGGCTTGGCCTGTACCGGCGCGTCTCCGCGCTGGTGGACGCACAGGAAATCGAGGCTTTTGCGGCCGAGCTGATCGACCGGTTCGGTCCGATTCCCGATGAGGTGGAAAACCTGCTTGAAGCCGTGACGCTGAAACGGCTTTGCCGGGACGCGGGCGTCGAGAAGCTGGATGCCGGCCCCAAAGGCGCAGTCGTGACCTTCCGTGACAATTCCTTCTTGAATCCGTCCGGGCTGGTTGTGTTCATCCAGGAACAATCGGGCACGGTGCAGCTGCGCCCGGATCACAAACTCGTCTATCGCCGGGACTGGAGCGATCTCCACAAACGGATGAAAGGCGTCCGCCTGTTCATGCGCAAACTTGCCGGTATCGCAGAAGCAGCGGGCAACGCAGCCGGCTAGCTATTCCGCAGCAATCACCACGTCGGCGAGATCAAACAGCGGATAAAAGGCCTCAGGTTCCTGCGCGCCGGAAATCGCATAGGCACCGTTTATCACGAAGGACGGAACCGCCTTGATGCCCATGCGCCGGGCGCGAAGGTCCTCGGCGAGTACAGTGTCGCGGTCTTCATCCCCGGCCAGATAATGCGCCACATCACGCCCGTTCAGGCCGCAGCGCGCCGCAATCCGGGTCAAGCAGTCGTCCGCGCCGATGTCTTCACCATCCACAAAAAAGGCCTGAAACAGAGCCTCAACGATCGGTCCGTCACAGCTGTGGCGCGCGGCAAGGCGGATCAGGCGGTGGGGCTGCACCGTATTGGGCATATGGGTGATGGCTTCGAAATTGAAAGCGATCCTCTCGGAATGACCGGCACGTCCGATGGCAGAGAAAACATTCTCGGCACGCTCGGGGCTGCCGAATTTCGCAGCGAGATAAGCCGCCATCGTCATCCCGGAAACCGGCATGTCCGGATTCAATTGAAACCCACGCCAGACAATCGAAACATCGGGATCATCTCGGGCATTCAAGGCCCGCTCCAGACGCCGTTTGCCGATGAAACACCACGGGCATACGATATCGGAGTAGATATCTATCTTTAACATTCCTGAACCCTGCGTGGCCTGTGGGTTATGGTCAAGACCTTGATCCGTGCAGAATATGTGCGTCGATAAATGTCCCAACGGAGAGACAACACGATGATCCTGGAACACCGCGCCTATACGATGCAGCTCGGCTTGCTGGAGCGCTTCTACGAACTTCAGGTTGAACGGGGCTTTGATATCCTCTCACCGGTTCTGGACCGGCTGATCGGATATTTCTCGACGGTGGATGGCCCGCTGGAGCAGGTGGTGCATCTCTATGCGTTCGATTCTCTCGAAGACTGGCGTGAGCGCCTCCACGGCCTTTATGACGTGCCCGAATTGCTACCTTATTTCCAGAAAGTGCGGCCAATCATGCTGGCACAGGAAAATCACATCCTGCTGCCCGCGCCGGTTGAGGCACTGGCACCCCATTTCAGTCTCGAGCGGTACTGGCAACGCGGTGACGGCCCGTTACCAGGTTCGGAAGGAATGCGCGATCTGCTGGTCGAAGAGCAGATCATCAGCCTGACACCGGGCGCATTGCCAAAATACTGGAAGGCCATCGAAAAATCCGGATTGCAGGCGCTCACCCCGCTCCAGACCAATCGCATGGGCTCGTTCTTCATGATGATCGGCCCCTTGCATCAGGTTTATCACTACTGGTTCTTCGATGGTTTTGATGACCGCACCCGTCGCCACAACGCGGTCCGGATGAACCCGGACTGGATCGCCTTTCAGAACGAAATTCGCCCGCTTGTGGCCAAACAGGAAAGCAAACTGATGCGACCGGCTCCCGTTACTGAAATGGTTCCGATTTTCCGCGCGCCTTGATCGTTTCGATGCCGTCATGGCTTCGTAACAATCTGAAGTTATAGCCTCGCTGTACGGTACGGCTGCATCGCACTACGGGAAACAACATGGCCAATGAGATTTTCAACGTTCTGTTTCTTTGCACGGGCAATTCAGCGCGGAGCATCCTTGCAGAATCCATTCTCAATCAATCCGGGGCAGGGCGCTTCAAGGCCTACAGCGCCGGCAGTCATCCAACGGGACAGGTCAACCCGAACGCGCTGAATCTGCTCAAGAGCCTGAACCACGCGACGGAAGATCTGAGATCAAAGGATTGGCAGGAGTTCGCCGGTGAAGGTGCGCCGAAGATGGACTTTGTGTTCACCGTTTGTGATCAGGCTGCCGACGAGGTTTGTCCGATCTGGCCGGGACAGCCGATGAGCGCCCATTGGGGGCTGCCGGACCCTGCCGCGGTGGACGGAACAGCGGCGGAAATCGCCGCAGCCTTCGCCGAGACCTACCGGATGATGAACAACCGGATCGAGGTCTTCATCAACCTGCCGCTCGAAACCCTCGACCAGCTGTCTCTGGGGAAGCAACTGGATGAGATGGGTCGCCAACCGGCCTGAAGTTCATTGCCGTCTGTCCCACGGCGCAAAGCCAAACGCTAGGAACCAAATCTGGACCGGCTGCGGTTCGCGAACGCAACAAGCGACAGCATGACGGGCACTTCGACCAATACGCCGACGACTGTTGCAAGCGCGGCGCCGCTGCCAATTCCAAACAATCCGATGGCAACAGCAACAGCCAGTTCAAAGAAATTGGACGTCCCGATAAGCGCGCAGGGTGCCGCAACATTGAAGGGCAGCTTCCACATATAGGCCGCACCGTAAGTCAGGAAGAATATTGCGTAGCTCTGGATGATGATCGGCACGGCAATGAGTACAATCAGGACAGGCTGCATGATGATCGTCTGGGCCTGAAATCCGAACAGAAGAACAACCGTCAGAAGCAGTCCGAGGACCGATACGGGTTTCAACTTCGCCGTGAAGCGATCAATTCCGGTCTGATTGCCACCTTGTTTGCGCACCAGAATACGGCGTGTGATCGCCCCGGCAATCAAGGGCACAACCACATAGAGCAGCACGGACAGGAGCAGGGTCTCCCATGGCACGTTGATGCTCGTGACCCCCAGCAGCAGCGCCACGATCGGGGCGAAGGCAAAGATCATGATGACGTCGTTCAACGACACCTGCACAAGCGTGTAGGCCGGGTCGCCCTTCGTCATCTGCGACCAGACAAACACCATGGCCGTGCAAGGGGCGGCCCCGAGCAGAATCAGCCCGGCGATATACTGCTCGGCGTCATCGGCAGGTATGAAGGGCGCAAATACAACTTCAAAGAACACGACAGCCAGTGCTGCCATGGTAAACGGCTTCACAAGCCAGTTCACAATAAGCGTGAGGACGATCCCCTTGGGTCGACTCCCGATGGTCTTCAGGCTGCCAAAATCGACAGAGATCATCATCGGATAGATCATCGCCCAGATCAGAACCGCGATGATCAGATTTACCGACGCGTATTCGATTGCTGCCACGCTGGCAAACAGGTCCGGTGCAATATTGCCAAGCCCCAGTCCTGCCAGAATGGAAAGTCCGACCCAGACGGACAACCATTTCTCGAATATGCCCAGACCGGCTGCAGCCGGTTGTTTTTCCGCAGAGTTTGCCGTCATTTTCGAGCTCCAGCGGCTACAGATCGTGCCTGCGCCATTTCCGAGGGTTTGGTCATGAGGTTAGATCGCAATTATGACCGTTTTGGTTTCGTGCGTGGTTTTAAAGCGGGCCTGTTGTGATCCGTGTGGTCTGGTGATCTTTTAGTCGCGCACTGTCTGCAGCGGAAAGACCATTTCGCGCAATCAGATTGCGCACCAGACTCACATAGGCAGCGCCTTTCTCGGAATAGGCCAGCAGCCTGTCTGCGAGCGGCGCACCACGAGGATTTTGATCCTGCCGACGGGCCGCAGCACGCAATTCGCGAAACGAACGGTAAGCCGCATTAGTGTTCAGGTTCTTCATATACGAGCGAATCGAATCTTTTGGCGTTCTGAATGTGGCGACACGGTAATCGCCCAGTTCGGTGCGTTGTTTCCCGGGCACCAATCCCTTGCCCAAATGCCACTGGCCGAACAAGGCATTGCCTTCGACCGCAAACCTGGATGACGCATAGGCGCTTTCAACGGCAGCCTGTGCCAAAGCGAGGGACGGGGGAATGACATCCACGCGATGCAACAGCGGCTTGATGGAAGTGGGGCTCAGATTATTTTCACGATCCCTGATCGGCAATCCGTAACGCTCCGCCACTTCCATGAGCCACTTCAGATCATCCGAAGACGCTGACCGGGATTCTGCCAGGGTTGCACCGATCGCCTGCAACCGTTTCCGGTCACGCAGAATTTCCTCATTGACCATCAGAACCATGGGGAGGAGGGCGCGAAAAAACAGGCTCTTCTTACGGTCCACCGTCAGACCTTCTGCCCAGTCCTCGGGAATATCCGAAACAACAAACCGTGGCACCTCGGCATCTCCCGCGCGCAGTCTTTTGGAGGTATATCCGATGGTCTCGAAATGGGCAGACAGATCCTGCGGCGCGGCGATGCGCACGCGCGAACTGTCGAGCAGTTCACGTGTAAAAACGATGGCACCGAATGCCACCACAATTCCAAACAGGACGACAAGTATGCGACGCCGTGGCCATCTGGTTCGGGATTCAGGTTTGCGGTCCAACAGAATTTTCCTTGTTCGCATTCCGGTCATTCACGCGGATTCACCTTGGCGTTTCTACACCCGGTACCTACATTCCTGACATCCGTATTCCGACGGAAACAAGCCGTCAAATTCAATTGGGAGGACCCATTCATGGCCGACGGCGTACCAACACGTACTCAAATTCTCGAAGCCAGCGGTGACATGCTGAAATGGCAGGTCTATGTCGTACACACATTTCCGAAAAACGGCCTTGGGCCGGTGATGGAAAATATCGGACCGCATCTCGCCCATCAGGCCAAGATGGAAGCCGAGGGCATTTTCGTTGCGGCAGGTCCCCATTGGGAAGATGACGAGGAAACCTGGGGTGGTGAGGGCATGTTCGTTGTACGCGCCCGTGATCTCGCCCACGCCAAGGAAATTGCCGCCGCAGATCCGATGCACACCAGTGGTGCACGTGATTACCGCGTCCGGCCCTGGCTCATCAACGAAGGTACGATCACCGTGAAGGTGAACTTTGCCTCCGGATCACGCGAAGTTTCCTGATTGTTTTCAGACTGATGGAACGAATTTCGGCCACCCTCGCGGTGGCCGTTTTTCATGGTGGGTTAGAAAATTTGGGTTTCTCGACGCGAAAGAGAAACAATTGGCAGGCTAATTGCGTCTATGATGTGGACTAACACATGACGCACCCAAATTGAGACAAAGCAAAACCAAAATGAAAAAAATTCTGATCGGACTTGGTGTCCTGGTGATTCTCGTTGGCGTCGGCGTATTCGTCTTTCTCGGCCAGTTGAACGACATTGTTCGCGCAGCGATCGAGAAAGTCGGTTCGGACATGACGCAGACCAATGTCGAACTCAACGAAGTCGATATCGAACTGACCTCGGGAAAAGGCGCATTGCGCGGCTTCCGGGTCACCAACCCGAACGGCTTCAGCGCCGATGACGCCTTCAAGTTCGGAGAAGTCTCCATCGAACTGGACCTGGCAACGATTCAGAGCGACCCGGTGGTCATCAAGGAACTGGTCATTCAGAGCCCGGAAATCTTCTATGAGTTCCTTCAGAACGGCGACAGCAACCTCCAGACCCTGAATGACACCGTTCAGTCCCGCGCCAAGTCCTCCGAAAGCAGCGAATCCAAGGAAGAGGGGCCGAAGTTCATCATCGAAAACCTTTACCTGCGCGATGGCTCCGTTTCGGTCCGCGCGCCTCTGCTCAACGAGAAGCTCTCGGTCCCGATGCCGGACCTTCACCTGACCGATATCGGCAAGAAGGACAACGGCGCAACGGCCCGTGAAGTCGCCGATCAGACCATGCAGGCCGTCCTCAAGGGCGCGCAGAACGCGGTTGCAAAGGCACAGATCAATGTTGACCAGCTGACCGGTGCAGCCATGGACCAGATCAACAAGGCAACCGGTGATGTCCAGAAGCAGCTTGAGGACGCAACCTCGGGTTCGGGTATCGGAAATGTCGGTGAAGACGCCGGCAGCGCCATCAAGGGATTGCTCGGAAAGTAGCGAATCCCGTTCGATTACGCGTATCGAGGGGGCGTCCTGCGGGTCGCCCCCTTTTCCATTCCCGGAACGCCATGTCCCTGACGCCAGAAACAGTCCTTGAATCTGTCTTCGGGTTCCCCGCTTTTCGCCCCGGTCAGCGGGAGATTGTGGACCGTCTGCTGGACGGTACCAACACGCTTTCGGTCATGCCGACGGGGGCGGGAAAGTCGATCTGTTACCAGCTTCCCGCGCTGATCGTGGACCGCCTGACGGTCGTCATCTCACCGCTCGTCGCCCTGATGGACGACCAGGTCGCGGGATTGCGCGCCAATGGTGTCGAAGCGGCCTGTATCCATTCGAACCGGCCGCGCGAGGACAACGTGGCAGACTGGCGCCGGGTTCAGGACGGAACAATCCGGCTGCTCTATCTTTCGCCCGAACGCCTGATGACCGAACGGATGCTGAGCGCGCTTCAGGGGCTCGATCCGGCCATGTTTGTGGTTGACGAGGCCCATTGCATCTCCAAATGGGGCTTCAGTTTCCGGCCCGAATACGAGGCGCTGTCGAGCCTGCGAACCCGCTTTCCCAACGCGACCCTGAGCGCCTTCACAGCCACAGCAGACACCGCGACCCGGCAGGATATCGCCACAAAGCTGTTTGGCGGGAAGGGCGATATCGTGGTCCGAGGTTTTGACCGCCCCAATCTGCGGCTGGCCGTTGCGCCCAAGACAGACTGGCGCAAGCAACTTCTGGAATTTGTCAAATCCCGCAGCACCGGGGCAGGGATCGTCTATTGCCTGTCCCGCAAGCTCACCGAAGAGACGGCCAGCCTGCTACGTGACAATGGCTTCAAGGCGCTGCCCTATCATGCCGGATTGCCGCAGGACGTACGCCGGGAAAACCAGGAAACCTTCATGGCCGAGGACGCGACCATCATGGTCGCGACAATCGCCTTCGGTATGGGCATCGACAAGCCCGACATTCGCTATGTGTTCCATTTGAACCTGCCGGGCAGCATGGAAGCCTATTATCAGGAAATCGGCCGTGCGGGCCGCGACGGCAACCCGGCTGACGTGCATATGCTCTATGGGCTGGATGACATCCGGATGCGCCGCCAGTTCATTACCCAGGACGAGGGCAACGAGGACCACAAGCGCCGCGAACACAAACGGCTGGATTCCCTGCTGGCCTATGGCGAGGCCACGACCTGCCGCCGGGTGGCCTTGCTGACCTATTTCGGCGAGAGCACGCAAGCCTGCGGCAACTGCGATATCTGTATCGATCCGCCGACCCTCATCGATGGCACAAAGGAAGCACAGATGCTGCTTTCCGCCGTGGCGCGGACCGGGCAGGTTTTCGGCGCGGCCCATATTATCGACGTTCTGCGCGGCGCGGCTTCGGAAAAAATTCTCGCACGCGGCCACAACACGCTGCCGGTCTATGGGGCCGGGAAGGAACGCCCAAAAAACTTCTGGACGGCCTTCATTCGTCAGGCCGTTGCCTCGGGCTACCTCTCGATAGATGTCGAGGGCTATGGCGGCCTGCAACTGACCGAAAAGGCGGACCCCGTCCTGAAGGGCGAACAGGCCTTCGAATACCGGGACATTCCGAAAACCAAGGCCGCGTCGTCCCGCAGCAAGCAAAGCCCCGCTGCGGCAGCATCACTCGATGATGCCGATACCGAACTCTTCGCCAGCCTCAAGGTGCTGCGGCGTAATCTGGCTCAGGAGCGCAAGGTCCCGGCCTATGTCATCTTCTCCGACGCCACCCTGCTCGATATGTGTGTCATGAAGCCGAATGATCTCGAGACACTGGCACTGGTGAACGGGGTGGGTCCGAAGAAGTTGAAGGATTTCGGCGCGATGTTTCTGCAGGAACTGAAGGCCTAGCTCAGTCTGCGCTGTCCGAACGTTCGAGCATGTAATCCCGAACGACGGGTACATCGTCGCGCTCGCGCGAGATCATCAGCTGGAACACCATGTTCGAGCCGTGCAGAAAGCCCAGCTCGACCGCCGACAGATAGAACTCCCACATCCGGCAGAACCGCTCGTCATAGAGTGCGCGCGCGGCAGTTCGATTGCCAGACTGCCCCAGCCGCCGCCGATCTCGCAGATCGTCATGCCCGGCTTGATGTCCAGCTTGCGTACAATACGGGCAAGTTTGGCCTTCTGGGCATCTTCCAGGCTGTCCTCGGGGGAATGGAAGAAGGCGCAGCTGTAATTCATCCCCTCGTCGAGAAACAGGCGATAGAGATCTTCAGAGAGATCATAATGATGCTGCGCCTGGCTTTTGGCCCGTTCGACCGAGTTTTGCTGCTGTCGACGCCGACGGGCTCGCCAGATCCGGCGCAAGCTTCCCTGAACCGGGTGCGCGCCCAGAGCAGCGCGGTTGATGGAAAACAGAAACAGCAGATCATGGATGGTCGTGCCATCTTCGCAGGTCAAGGTACCGTCCATATAGGCTTCGGCGGCAATCAGTTCCGGGTTGAAGAACAGCCGCCGGGCCACAGACCTGTTGTGCAGACGGAGCGAGACCCGCACCGCATCGCTGCCATCACCAAATTCATGCACCGCACCCGAAGCATCCTGAATTTTCAACGTGCCGTTGCGGACAAAGGACCGCAGAAGATTACCGAGTAGACGCAAAACACACCTGTTCTTGTGGTGGTACGACCCTAGCGCAATTCCCGCAGGAAGGCACCAAGTCGCGAACTGGCGCAGGATTGCAACGAGACGCTGCCATAACAGGAGACCGAGCCTGCGCTATTCGTCGTCAACAGGAAGCGGCATAGCCCGGATCGACGTTCTGATGGTTTCATCCGCCTGACCCGAAATGCCCCCTGACGCCGTCTGCTTCCAGACCATATTCCGCAAAGCCTCGACCAGAAAACATCTTTGACGTCTCAGCGGATTGTCAGATTGCTCGAAAAGGCCTTCTCATCGTGGGTTTCGCCAAATGCAGAGATCAGTTCATCTGACAAAGCTCGCGCTATCTTTTGCACGTCATTGCTTTGCGTCCGGGCCACCGTCTTTCCTTTCCACAAAAAACCCGAAGATGAAAAAATCTGGCACTCGAGGACATAGGTAAAGTCCGTGTCGGCACCTTTTGGCATTCCGAGCTTCAGGCTCAAACCGAGAGAAGGTGCTGTTCGATTTCCACCTTCACCCTGCAACGTGACCCGTGATTCCTTTGTCGAGGAGGTTTCAAAATCGCCGCCCCAACTCAGGTCTCCATCCATCGAAGCCGCGATATCGATCACATACCCCCGACTTTCCAGTTCGGCTATGAAAGCAGCACGCACGATTGTGCCGTTCCGGCTTTGGCTCGGCCCCGTCACGTTAATCGATAGCTCGCTGGGCCACGCCTCCTGAGAATCCTGGGTGCTCAGGGTGCCATTCAACGGGATGGTTTCCGCGACGGCTGGCTGAAGAAACACCACCTGCGTACAAAGCAGCAAAATCGTCAGAAGAGCCCGACATTTCGCCGACGGTATTTCAAGTCTCGAGAATGTGTAGCTTTGATCCATGCGGTCGTTCCTCGCGAATATCCCAAGACGTATCTCAATGCCGCTTGGTTCTGTCCCGCCCCAGAACAGTGAATCAACGGAAGATTCAAGTTGGTTTGAAATTCAAGCTGGAAAGACAGCACAAGCGCCCAAGTGGCGAACACGGCGTGGGGCAACCGCCCAACGCAATTTCAAATAAGCTATACGATAAAGCTGGCGGAGGGGGTGGGATTCGAACCCACGAGACGCTTGCACGCCTGCCAGTTTTCAAGACTGGTGCCTTCAACCGCTCGGCCACCCCTCCGTGGGGCGTTAGCTAGCACTGGCGCGCACCGAAGAAAACCGTCTGCGTGAATTTCCTGAGAACGTTCAGCCCGTGCTTTCGCGCCGCGCCGCCTTTAGGGGTTCGCTGGAATGACTGGCAAAACGCATATCCTCAAGCAACCCCCGTACATCGCGGATGCGCAGCAGCAGGCGGCTCATGGAATGGCGAAGCTCCAGCGCGGAATCCTAGTTCCGCAGGGCGTGCTCGGCATCGCTTTCAAGGTCCTTTATGGGCTCGCGCAGATCATCGCTGATCTCGTCGAGAACTTCACGGCGGGCCGATTCCAGTGCGACCAGTTTTTCATGGGTGTCCCGCAACTCCCGGGTCTGGGATTCGACCGTCGCTTGCAGGTCCGATCGCGAGACCATGGTTTCCCGCAAGGCATGCGACATCTCGTCGAAGGAGCCGGCCAGTGCTCCCAACTCGTCCTTACGGCGGGTCTCGATATCGACACTGAAATCGCCGCGCGAAATGCGTTGGGTCGCTGCGGCCAGTTCGCGGATCGGTGCGCTCAGCCGTGACGCCAGAAGCGTGGCAACGCCGCCTGCGATCAAAAGCGCGATCAGGGAGACAGCCCCGAGCTGGACAAACTGTAGTTGCAACTCCGCATCACTCGCCGCGATGAGATCCTTTTGCATGCCCGCGATCTCGTCTTCGACAAACGTGGTGTCCATCAACAACTCAAAGGCGCCGAAAACATATTCATCGGCAATGGTCGGCGTGATGATGCGGATCGTCATGTCGTCGTTCATCGTGAGCTGCAGCGACTTTGCAACCAGCAGGTCGAGCACCTCCTGCGGTGCCGGGTCGCCGAAGGACTCCAGTTCATCAGAACCGTTATGAAACACACGACCATCCCGGGTATAGACATTCACCGCGACAATATCGTCGCGCACCAAAAGCGGGTGGATGATATTTCCGACACTATCAATGTCCTCAAAAAACAGCGGTTCGAGGAGACTTTCCGATATCAGCGTGCTGAGCGAGATGGCATTCGTCCGTGCCGCTTCCGTCAGGGACAGCCCAAACCGCTGCAGACTGCGTTCCTGAAACTCCGATGTCAGCCGTTGGGTGGCCGTGAACTGGTAAGCCGACACAGAAGCTGTGATAGCGGCCGCCAGGGAGACCAGGATGAGGAGATATTTGGTACGTATCCGCATTGTCGATGCGCCGATTACGGGTTGTGATGGGTGTTGAACGCATTCCGGACCCAGTCGAACTCGGAACGAACATCGGCTTCCATGATCTCGAACTGCTTTATCTTGAAATATTTTCGCAGGACCGAGCGCCCCCTATCGGATTGATGCAAATCCATCAGGATGGCTTTCAGCTCATCGCGCACCGGTTCGGGCAGGGATGACCGCAGGAGCATCACGGAGCGGGGAACTGGCCGTGTCTCGTGCAGAACGCGTAGTTCCTTGCCAAACCGCCCCGTGACGACTTCATCATCGTCCATATCGAGATTACTGATCGCTGCCGCGTCAACCCGGCCACGGATCAGCGACCCGACCACATTGATCTCTGCACCACCGAAAAGGTAGCGGACATGCTGCGGCTTCGCCTGGCCCGATCCATCGGGAACCATGTTCAGGCCCGCCTCCATGATCTCCACATAGGGCAGGAAGAAGCCTGATGTGGAACCCGGGTCCTCAAAGGCAATTCGCGCCCCTCGCAAATCCTGAAGGGTCTGAAAGGGGCTGTCGGCCCGCACGAGCAAAACCGAGTGATAGGAACGTACGTTTTCCTTCCACTCCAGCAATGCCATATCCATCTGGCCGGTCGCTTCGATCTTGAGGGCGGTGAACAATGTCTCGGAGACAATGTCGATTTCACCGCGCTGTGCGGCCGCGACCATGTCATCGGGATTGGGCTTGAGAATGACCTCGACATGATCGAAGGCTGAATGACTGGCGACGATGTGTTCTCCCAGCGCAAGCAGCCTTGAGGCATGTTTGCGCGGGTTGCCCGAGACACGCCCGACGATCAGGGTGCGCGCCTTTTTCTCGGCGACAGCGTCCTGCGGTACATCCTGTGCGGCTGCGGGAACAGTCAGCAACAAGGCGAGAACGGGAATCAGGAATACGGGCAACATGCGCGGGATGTTCACAACGGTATTTGGCCAAATGGTCATGGATGTAGATACCACAAGTCTCTTCTGTGGATAACGAACAGGAGTATAGCGCGAACTGGCCTGAATGCCCCGGACGTCGATATAGTTGGGAGCCAGACCAGAAAGGGAAACAGAATGCCCGACCACCAGAATTCTTCCGTGCAGGCGGCTGTCAAATATATCACCGACACTGACGAGAAACGACTGATCTATATCCCTTCCGAAGCAGGGCAGGACAATTCCAAATGGGCCGGGATGTATGAAGACCATGTTGTCTCCATCCATGATGGCCGCAATGCCGAAGAACCGTTCGACATCGACCGGCAGGGCTTTGCCCTGATCGACCAGACCACCCGCGTTTCCGATTTCTTTGACGATGAGCAAATTTCGTCCGTCTACGAGGCCGAAGTGGCGGAGATGCTTCGCGCGATGACCGGCGCTGTCCGTGTGCACATTTTCGACCACACGCGTCGTGCAGATTCGAAATCCATGCGCGAAGCCAAGGTCGTCCGCGAACCCGCCAGTGTGATCCACAATGACTATACGGACGCATCCGCCACCAAGCGGGTGCGGGACCTGTTTCTGGTAGAGGAGGCCGAGGATTTGCTGTCCCGGCGTTTCTCGATCGTGAACATCTGGCGATCCTCGAACGGAAAGCCGATCGAAACCGCACCGCTGGCGCTTTGCGATGCCCGCAGTGTCGATGATGACGATCTGATCACCGTGGAGCGTCACGCGAAAGATCGGATCGGGGAGGTCCAGCAGGTGAAGTGGAACGATCAGCACCGCTGGTATTACTTCCCGCAGATGCGGGCCGATGAGGCGCTGTTGATAAAGACCTTCGATTCCGCGACCGATGGCCGGGCGCGGTTCTCGGTCCATACCGCATTCGAGGACCCGTCCGCGCCGGCCGACGCCGCACCACGTGAGAGCATTGAGACGCGGGCGTTGCTGTTCTTCTAGGCAGGCGGGCGGGAACCGTGTGGTGTAGAGTTCATTGAACTCTGCGACGGACTCCACGTGCCCGAACCCCTCAAACTACCAATTTCATCTGTCCCACCCGAGACGGTTGTCGCGATTGCCTGGATGGTGGTTGCCAGTTTTGTTGCGGTCACAACCCACGGCATGATCCGGCATGTCGGCACAACCGGGATGCATCCCTTCCAGATCACGTTCTTCTACAACCTGTTCACGATTGCCATCATCGTTCCGCTGGTGGTTCGTGGCGGGACCGGTATCCTGCGGACCCGTCGACACGGCGTGCTGTTTATCCGCGCCGTCCTACATCTGTCGTCGATGCTGCTTTTCTTCTACGGGCTGACACTCGTGCCGCTGGCAACCGCCAGTGCCCTGACGTTTCTGGCACCGCTGTTCGCCGTCCTGCTTGCTGCCATCATCCTGAAGGAAGGCTTCACACCACGCCGGGTGATTGCCCTGGTGATCGGCTTTTCGGGGATGCTCATCATCGTCCGTCCCGATCCGGCATCCCTGGATGAAGGTGCGCTCATCCTGATCGGGGCCGCTTTGCTCTGGGGTGCTGTCCTGATTGTCATAAAGGTGCTGAGCCGCACGGAATCAAGCAGCACGATTACCGTCTGGATGGCGCTCATGATGGCCCCGCTGCCCGCCATTCCGTTCTGGACGACACCAACCCTCTATGGTCTGGCTTGGCTGGCGCTTGCGGGCTTACTGGGCGGGTTTGCCCAATGGGCGATGACCCAGGCCCTGAAAACCGGCTCGACAAACGCGGTAATGCCCATCGATTTCCTGCGTCTGGTGTGGAGCGCGCTGATCGGGCTGGCGATCTTTGAAGAGATACCCGACATTTTCACATGGGTCGGCGGTGCGGTTATTTTCGGGTCATCGATCTGGCTCACATGGCGTGAACGCCGGGCAAACCGGCAAAGCGATATGCAGGGGCAGGGGGCTACTGTGCCGCCGCGCGCAGATCACGATGCAACATGAGGTCCTGGATCACATCGAAGGCGAGACCTGAAATCTCGATGAAGCTGCCGCCAAACCGGCCGGTCTCCGGGTCTACCGACGCGATTTCCACCAGCATCAGAACCTCCCGATCCTTGTAATCGGTGAACCGCAGTTCGGCGCTCCTGTCGAGTTCGGGCCAGATGGTCTTGTCGTGCCGCTCAAACGCACCATCCGCACCAAAACCGGAAAGGCCGATATCCAGAATTCGGATATCCTGATCGTCGAGCGTGGCATCCATGATGATTTCCCGGCGCCGATCACGACGCCGTTCGAGATCAATATATCCAACGACACGAGATGCCATGCTGCAACAAAACCCCATTCAGACATTCCGTCATACGCTACAAAGCGTTAAGCAAGACTGAAGGCAGGCGGTACCGCCGCACGCTGATGACATTCACGTTCCGTTCCGACATAACGCCAGAGCCTCTTCTCGATAGTCAGGTTTCATCCATGGTGAAGGTAATCGTTCAGATGTACCCGGTCATGCCGTCGGCCTCCGAAGCCGAACGTATGGCCATGCGTCCCATCGGGCGCAACGCGGAACTGTTCCAGAGCACTCTGCGCGGCTGGTGCGATATCGTTGAAGAGGCCGACAAGCTCGGGCTTTGGGGCGTGACCGCCATCGAGCATCATTTTCATTCCGAAGGCTATGAAGTCAGCCCCAGTCCCGGGGTCATGAATGCGTTCTGGGGGGCGCGGACGAAGAACATCCGTGTCGGGCAACTCGGTTATGTGATGACAACGCACAACCCGATCCGGGTGGCCGAGGAAACCGCCATGCTCGATCATCTGACCGAGGGGCGCTGTTTTGTCGGGTTCTCGCGCGGGTTCCAGTCACGATGGACCGATGTGATCGGGCAACATCTGGGAACCAGAGCCACCCGCTCGGACGGCAGTGACGACGATTTGCTGAACCGCGAGATTTTCGAGGAAGCCGTCGATATCGTCCTGAAAGCATGGACCGAGGAGAGCATCGAACACAATTCGGCGCGCTGGCAGATTCCCTTTCCCCACGACACCGGCTTGAAAGACTGGTTCATGGCCCCCTGGACCGAGAAGCTCGGCGCCCATGGGGAGATCGGTCCGGAGGGGGAGGTACGGCGCATCAGTGTCGTTCCCGCACCCTATACAAAGCCGCACCCGCCGGTCTTCATTGCCTCGAACGCGAGCCGGGAGACCGTCGAATATGCCGGCCGGCACGGCTTCATCCCGGCCTATTTCTCCCACATGGACAAGGTTGCCGATTACGGGCCGGCTTACGTGGATGCGGCGGCGCGTTCAGGTCACCACTTCGCACTGGGCCAGAACCAGGCAATCGTCCGCATGCCGCGCATCGCCGACACCATGGCCGATGCCCGTCAGGCGGTTGCCGATTATGACGGCATGATCTTCAAGCATTTCTACGAAAACTTCCTGCCGCTGGCCTTCCGGGAAAAGATCAGCGTCACCCCCGACACACCCTTCGAAGACCTTGTCGACCCGATGATCGACACCGGCCTTTTCGTGCCCGGTTCGGTCAGCGAGGTCCGCGACCAGTTCCTCGCCCAGTGGAAGCACCTGCCGGCCGAATATGTGATCCTGATCTATCACTATGCCCAGCAGCCCAAGGAAAGCGTGATTGAGAACCTCAAACTGTTCATGGATGAGGTCAAACCCGCCCTCGACGAGCTGACTGGCTATCCCGACGAACACGAAGCAGCCGAAGCGCAGACCTGACCATCATTCGTCGTTCCCGCGCAGGCGGGAACCCATACACTCCGAATATTGCTTGATGACGCAGGTGTCTATGGACTCCCGCCTTCGCGGGAGTGACGAACTGAGGAAAGGCGGGTGCTCAGCATCCTTCGTGACGGGTTCGACTGGATTGCTTCGTCGCCTGCGGATTCTCGCAATGACGAGAAACAGCTAGTCGAGCATCAGGCTCGCACCACCATCCACAACGAGTTCGAGACCGGTCACATAGGAGGATTCCTCCGATGCGAGGAACACGGCGGCGTTCGCGATATCCCAGGCATCACCCCAGCGCCGCATCGGAATCTTCTTTTCGCGCCAGGCGTAGTATTTCTCGATGGTCATGTCCGGATCGGTACCTTCCTGGACGATCTTCACCACCGCATGGTCCACCATCGGTGTGCGACTGAAACCCGGCAGAATGGCGTTCACCCGGATATTCCATCGGCCGTACTGGCCTGCCGTCACCTTGGTGAACTGATTGATCGCGGCCTTGGTGGTCGGATAGGAGACATAATTGATCCCCATGTAGCGCATGCTGGAGATCGAGGAGAGGTTGATGATCGATCCGCCGTTCTGTTCCTGCATGATGGGAATGACGTTCTTGCAGGTCAGGAACATGCTCTTGAGGTTGACCGCGACAACCTTGTCCCAGTCCTCCTCGCTTTGCTCGACAACACCACCCGAGGCAACGATCCCGACATTGTTGTGCAGCACGTCAATCCGCCCATAGGCCTCCTGGCAAGCCTTGACCATCGCCTGAACCTGCGACGTGTCGGTGACGTCAGCAGCGAAGACCTCGGTGGTACCGCCTTCGTCACGAATGATCGCTGCCGTTTCCGCGGCGGCCTCGGGGTTGATGTCGGCGCAGAAGACCTTGGCACCCTCGCGGGCGAACATGACCGCTGCCGCCTTGCCGTTGCCCCAGCCCGGACCGATCGAACCGGCACCGGTGACCAGCGCCACCTTGTCTTTCAGACGGTCTGCCATTTACAGCCTCTTGCCGACAGCGTCGTTTGCGCCGTGCAGGGCTGCTTTCGGCAGCATCACATGGCAACCCTTGTTGACATTGACCAGCTGCGAAACCCGCACATCAGCTGCGAGACTGCAAAGCGAGTACGCGTCTTCACGTGACAGGTTGGTGCGCTCGCAGATCAGCTTGATCATCTCGCGCAGCCCTTGCTTTGCCGCATCATCAAGGTCCTGATCGATCCCGATGGTGATGTAATGGGTGTCCGTCTCCGCGCGCGGCATGGTGTGGGACAGATCCTTGCGCACATGAAACTCGAAGGTGCCGATCAACGCGGTTTCCGCAGCCGAGAGGCAGCTTTCACCATCACCCTGCAGGGCGTGTCCGTCACCGGTCTGGAAGTTTGCGCCCGGCACGAAAACCGGCAGATAGAGCGTTGAACCCGGACCCAGCTCCTTGATGTCGAGATTGCCGCCATGGGGCTGCGGCACGATAGATGTAATCGGGCCCCATTCGGGTGGCGGCGAGACGCCCATCACGCCAAAGAAGGGATGGCAGGGCAACTCGACGCCCCAGGGCAAGGTCGCAACCATGTTGTCACGATCCAGCGGAATGTTGATCACGCGCCGGACCGGAAAATCTTCGGGAAGGGCACCTTTCAGGGGCATCATCATGTTCCACGCCCAGTCCTGGCGCAGCTTCACATCAATGATACGCACCTCCAGCACGTCGCCAGGCTCAGCGCCCTTGATAGCGACAGGACCGGTCATGATGTGCCCGGGTAGGATCGGCTTGTTGGACGCGATGAATGCTTCGTGGTCTGGCAGCAGGTTTTCACGCGCCCCATCGGGAAGCTGTTCGGGCCCTCCGGAGATCGTTTCGATCGTCACGCGGTCACCGGATTCAACTTCAAGAACGGCCTCGAATTCAGCCGAAAACGCGCCCCAGCGCAGGTTTTCCGGCTTGGATGTCAGACGATGTTCTTTTGCCATGGTGTTCCCCTCTGAATGAACAGAACACATTGTGTCTGCACGGCCTCAAGGGAGCAAGAGCCCGCACTACATCGCCGATACGCCACCATCAAGAATGAGTTCCGACCCCGTCATGAAGCGGGATTCCTCCGATGCCAGATACACAACCGCATGGGCCACATCATCGGGTGTACCCACGATGCCCAGCGGGATCTGGCGCGCCAGCTTGTCGAGGCCTTCCTCACGTGTCGCTGTCCGGATCAGATTGTCCAGGATCGGCGTATCCACGAAGGCCGGATGAACCGAGTTGCACCGCACGTTGTTCTTCTGGCGGGCGCAATGCAGGGCAACGGATTTGGTGAGATGGCGCACCGCAGCCTTGGCCGAGTTGTAGGCCGCCAGATTATGACCCGCGATAATTCCGGAGATCGAGGAGATGTTCACAATCGATCCGCCGCCAGACCCGGCGATATGCCGTATGCCATGCTTGCAGCCCAGGAACACGCTATCGAGATCAAGTGCATGCAGGGCGCGCCAGTCCTCGAGCGAGGTTTCCTCAACCGATCCCGCAATTGCGGTTCCGGCACAATTCACAAGGATGTGCAATTTCCCGAACTGCGCGACCGTCTGATCCAGCGCAGCGATCCAGGCATCTTCGCTCGTGACGTCATGGGTGATCCCAATCGCGGACGCACCGATTTGCGCGGCAACCTCGCGAACACCATCGGCATTGATGTCCGTCAGCGCCACTTTCGCGCCCTGACCGGCCAGCATGAGGGCGCTGGCGCGCCCGATCCCCGAAGCTGCACCCGTTACCAGCGCAACCTTGCCTTCAACCCGCTTCATTTGTCACAACCTCCAAGCCGTTATCTGCCATCAAGCCTGCTGAAACGATCCCGATGCAACCCATCATGACAAGTCGCCTCATCCTGCGCCCGTTTTCACGCGATGATGAAGATGCCGCGTTTGGCTTCTTCGGTGACCCCGACGTCATGCGGTTCAGTCTCAACGGGCCACATCTTTCACGCAAACCGACAGAAGACTTCATCCTCACCAACATCAACCGGCAAAGCCGGTCCGGCTTCTCGATCTGGGCGGTGGCGGAGCAAAGCTCCGGGATGGTGATCGGGATGTGCGGACTTGCCGAATTCGGCCACAGCGTTCAGGGCATCGAACTTGCCTACCGGCTGCGGCGCATCAGTTGGGGGCAGGGTTATGCCAGCGAGGCGGCCGAAGGGGCCGTCGCTCATGCATTTACCGCGTTGCAACTTGAGCGTCTGATCGGTGCGGTCGAACCCTCCAACCTTGCTTCGGTCCGGGTGCTCGAGAAATCTGGCTTCCAGAAAGTGTCGCGACGCAATATTGCGGGAAAGGATGCCTTCCTGTTCGAGCAAACCCGTAATGACTGGCTGTCGCGTCAGTTCTAAAGGAAGAAGTTATCCCGGGCATTGCACCGTCAGGCAACCGGACCTTGCGCCTCTTTCCACGCCCCCATCCCACCCGACAAATGGCACGCATCGCTGATCCCGGCATTCTGGGCCGCTTCGACCGCCATCGCGGACCGCTCGCCGAATGCGCAGTAGAAAACAATCTGGCGTCCCGAACTGCGCGCCAGTTCGTACAGCAGGCCACCCGGATTGATGTTCTCATTCAGGTCGGGGTAGGGGGCGTGGACCGAACCGGGAATGACCCCGTTCTTTTTCCGTTCGGCATCGTCGCGCAAATCAACCAGGATCAATGACGGGTCTGAAAGCTTCGAAATGCCTTCCCGGCAATTCAGTGACAGGCCCATGCGTTCCAGATCATCCTGCAGCAGCCCGATCTTGAGGTTCGCCGGAACTGCGACATCCATCATCTTGGGGTTGGCCAGGTTCAGGTTATCCATGATCTCGACATAGGCGGCCTCGGAGGCAACCTGGAGCCGGGGATTGTTCAAGCGCTCTTCGCCAATCGTGCTGACCGTGTCGCCCTTGTAGTCGTGGGCCGGGAACACCAGCGTGTCTTCAGGTAATTTGAGCAGTTTGTTGAAGATGGAATCGTACTGTGCGGACGGGTCGCCATTCTGGAAATCCGTGCGGCCGGTGCCACGTATGAGCAAGGTATCCCCGGTGAAGACCCGGTCATCCATCCGGAAACTGTAGGAATCGTCCGTATGGCCGGGCGTGTAGATCACATCAAGGGCAACTCCTTCGACGTCGATCGTGTCACCCTCGCTGACGCGCATGGAGACAACATCGACAGCGCTTTGCTCTCCCATGACCGTGATGCAACGGGTCCGGTCCCGAAGCGCCCCCAAGCCGGTGATGTGGTCGGCATGAACATGGGTGTCGACCGCCTTGAGGAGGCGCAGATCAAGCTCTTCGAGCAGTTTGAGATAGCGATCAACCTTCTCGAGAACCGGATCGATGATCAGTGCTTCACCCCCGCGACGGCTGGCGAGAAGGTAGGTGTAAGTGCTCGATTCACTGTCAAAAAGCTGGCGAAAGATCATCTGAATACTCCCTCTCTCGTAATTTACACCAAAATACCGGAAAATGGTGCATCGATGGAGGGAAAATGAAGATGACGGGCGAACTCTGGATTCTTGTTGCGAGCGTGGGACTGGCGGCAGTTCAGGCGGCTATTGTGTCGGACTATATGCGGCGCCAGACGGGCAATCTCTATGCGATCGGCCCAAGGGACGAGTATATCCCGTTGACCGGGATGGCCGGGCGTATGGAACGCGCCTACCGCAACATGCTCGAGACCTTGCCATGGTTCGCCATCATGGTGATCGTCACACACATGACGGATCGCACGAACGGCACGACACTGGCGGGCGCCTACCTCTATTTCGGGGCGCGGGTCGCATATGTCCCGGCCTATGCATGCGGCATACCGGGACTACGTTCCGTGATTTGGTGGCTGGCCGGAATCGGAATTTTGACGATTGCCTCCCAGCTCTTCTGATTCCGGTAACCGGAAAACGCGCTACAGGTTGTAGAAAGTCGTCGCCGTGTCATGGAAGAATTTGCGATTCTCGTCTTCGGAACGCCCCGCGAGAACCTTCTTCTGCATACCGGTATAGGCATCGAACGTCGTCCACATGGCTTCGACCGGGAAGTTGCTGCCGAAGAAACAGCGCTCCGCACCGAACATGTCCAGAACCGTGTTCGCGGAAATGTCCATCACGGCCTCATCCAGGGTGCGCGTATAGGTGTTCAGACCGGAAACCTTGATGAACACGTTCTCACACGGGACCAGCACCTTGAGGGCATCGCGCCACTCGGTGACGGTGGAATCGTCTGTTGCCGTCAGCATGCCCGCATGCACAAGGCAGATATTGAGGTTGGCGGCCTCCCTGGCCAGCATCGCGAGGTCTTCGAACTGCTGGGCATAGCCCTGAAAATCGAAAGTCAGGTTGCGATCCGAGAGCACCGACAGACCGCGGCGGAAACTTGTCGACAGGCAGAAATCCTGCCGGTCGACAAACCGCCAGTATTCATTGGTCGGATGCCAGTACACCTGCTGCCGGATCCCGCACAGATTGGGATGTTTCATATGCCCGTCGAGGATCGCTTCGAGATTGGGGTCGGTCAGATCTGCCTGTCCGACAATGCCGTTGGGAAAACCGTGCTTGTTCGCGATCTTCTGCAAACCTGCCGTTTCATCGACGGGACGCGAAATATCGAAATTGGCCTGCACATGGACCGACTTGACGACATTGTGGGTCGCAAAGTCGGCCTTGAGGTCCTCGATCTGATATTCGGTCTTCAGCGCCGACCAGTCATCACCGAAGATCATCGGCCGCATCGGTCGATCCATCCAGGGGTAGTTCTTCAGATCCCAGAACAGATGGTGGTGGGAATCAACAACAGGACCATCGTAGAGCGGCATGAACAAACTCCTTGGGCGGGCACTTCGTTATTCGCCGAGCGCCGCATTGACCTTGGGCATGACCTCCGTGGCCATGAGCTCCATCGAACGCCGGGCGAGGGGAATATCCGCCCAGTCGTGGCCTGTATACATCAAGGTGCCGTAGGGTCCCACAATTTCACGGTGGGCCAGAATTTGTTCCACCACGGAATCGACATCACCGGCAATCACCTGGGTGTCGAGCGAGTGCCGGACCGAGACTTCGTCATCGGGTTGGTCGGGATGTGACTTGAAAAGTGCCAGCCCCTGGGCCCCGCGTCCGCGCGCGACCTTCTTCATGAGATTGCTGAAATAGAAGCCATAGGGTCCGTCTTCGCTGCGGGCATAGTCGATCGCGTCATCGCCGTCGTCACAGACCATGATGCTTTTGGCGATCCGCCAGAGCGAAGGGTCTTCGGGCAAGCCTGCATTGCGCTGTCCCTCAAGGAATTTGGGCAGATGCGTGGCCACCCAGTGGTCCTGCACATAGTTCGACGAAACGCCGGTCCAGCCGCGTTCGGCCGCAGCGGTGATCCCCTTGGAGTAAGGAGCAAGGGCGGTAAAGACAATCGGCGGGTGGGGCTGCTGCAGCGGCTGTTTCACGATCCCCTGACCGATCTCGGGGAACAGCGTGCGTTCGGTCGTTGTCTTGTAGTGCTTGCCCTCCAGATTGTAGGGCGCTTCGCCGGCCCAGATCGCGAGCACCTGATCGATGGCTTCCACCATCTTCTCGTTCTTGTCGAGGTCGAGATTGCCAAACACCTCGATGTCCGAGGGCAACCCGCCGGGCCCGATCCCCATCAGCATCCGACCATCGAGCAGGTGGTCCATCATCGCCACTTGCGCAGCCACATGGACGGGATGATAGCTCGGCATATTGATGACGCCAGTCCCGAGTTTGATCTGCTTGGTTTTCTCGATAAGCGTGGCGAGGAAGATCATGCAAGAGGTGATCGGCTCGGCCAGATCGGTCATGTGCTCACCGACAAATGCCTCACAATAGCCAAGTTCGTCGGCCAGAATCACCGCATCCTGATCCTCCTTGAGAACTTCGCGATAATCCCGGGTGATGGGATGGACGGGTTGGGTGAAAAAACCGAGCTTCATGACGAATATTCCAGAAAAAGGGATCAAAACACTGATGCGGATTATTGAAGCACAATCAGGACCTCGGGTCGCGGTTTGCACCGGCAAAGAACCTGCGAAACAAAATCACGGATCAGCAGAACTCACACGATAGTTGATTGCCCGACGCGAGACGCCTGTGGCACGGCTTGCCTGATGAAACTCAACCATTAGAGATGGTTATGACACGCTACACTTTGAAATCACTCCTGATCGCCGCGACTGTGCTGTTTCCCGCTCAGGCACTTGCCGAACCGGATGCGCGGTTCCTCGAATGGCTCGAAGGCGTTCGTACCGAAGCCCGGGTGCAGGGAGTCAGCGAGGCGATTCTCGAACGCAGCCTCTCGGGCGTGGAGCCGATCCCGCGCATTATCGAACTGGACCGCAATCAGCCCGAAAGCACGATCACCTTCACGCAGTATATAGATCGCATTGTCAGCCCTGCACGGATCAAGGCCGGGAGCACCCAGTATGACAAGCACCGGGACATCCTCGAGAAGATCGGGCAGGAATTTGGTGTGCAACCGCGCTTCATTGTGGCGCTCTGGGGCATCGAAACGAATTTCGGACAGTTCACGGGCGGCTTTCCCGTGGTCAACGCGCTGGCAACCCTGGCCTATGACGGGCGCCGCAGCGCCTATTTCCGTGGCGAGCTGATGAAAGCCCTGCAGATTCTCGAAGAAGGCCATATCACGCCAGAGGACATGAAGGGCAGCTGGGCCGGAGCCATGGGCCAGAGCCAGTTCATGCCGTCGAGTTTTCTGGCCTACGCCCATGATTATGATGGAGATGGCGCGAAAGATATCTGGAACACACAGGCTGATGTGTTTGCATCGGCGGCCAACTACCTCAAAGGCGTCGGCTGGAATGATGACCTGACTTGGGGTCGCGAAGTCCGTGTTCCTGCAGGCTTTGATCCCGATCAGGCTTCGCTGGATGTGGTGAAATCCATTGCGGCCTGGCAGGACATGGGGGTCCGCCGCGCGGATGGCAGCGACCTGCCGGGACGTGACCTGCAAGCCTCGATCATCCTTCCCGGTGGGCCGGGCCAGCCGGCATTCATGATCTACGACAATTACCGCGCGACCTTGCGCTGGAACCGGTCCCATTACTTTGCAACAGCCGTCGGACTTCTGTCAGACCGAATCGCCTATCGTTAGGTTAGAAAACAAGGATGTTTGCGATGCAATCCATGCCCCGGTTCGGCCTGCCATGCGCGCGTTCGCTGCGTGCGGTCGCGATATCCGCGTTTTGCGCCATGACCCTGGCGGCCTGCGCCGAGACGGAGTTTCTCGTCCATACCGCCAAGCAACAAATCCGCGATGACAGCAGTATTTCCACAGGGGACGGGAGGTACAAGATCGGATCTCCTTACCAGATCAGGGATGCTTGGTACTACCCGGCGGAAGACTTCGAATACTCCGAGACCGGTATTGCATCGTGGTACGGCCCGAACTTCCACGGCAAACAAACCGCCAACGGCGAAACCTACAACCAGAACGACATGACGGCCGCGCATCGCACGCTTCCCATGCCAAGCGCCGTGCGGGTTACGAACCTCGAAAACGGGCGATCCATCGTGTTGCGCATCAATGACCGGGGACCCTTCGCACGTGGCCGCATCATCGATGTGTCGCGGCGCGGCGCACAAATGCTCGGGTTCGAGAAGAACGGTGTCGCCAAAGTGCGTGTCGATATCCTGCCGAACGAGAGTCGGCAGCTGAAGGCCGCCGCCATCGACGGAAGCCCCCAACAGATTCAGGTGGCGGCATCGCCCCGTGATGTGGTGACCTCCCAACCACTGCCGTCGCCCACCCCGGCCCAACCCGGTGCGCGTGCCACGACACCGGCTCCAGTCCCGGCATCTGTTCGCACGGCCACATTGCCGCCGCCGGCCAATCCGATACTGCCCGAAGACGTTGAGGTTCTGGCCGTTTCTCCGACCGGTATCTATGTGCAGGCGGGTGCGTTTTCCCAGCTTGAGAATGCCTTGCGCATGCGCGACCGGCTGTTCGACATGGGACCGACACAAATCAGCCGTTTTCCCGTGTCAGGTACGGAAATCTATCGTGTTCGGATAGGTCCGCTCGCCACCGTCGAATTGGCGGATGCAACCCTCACACGGGTTGTCGATTCCGGCGTATCCGAAGCCCAACTCATTGTGGAATAGGCCAGATATCCTGATGCAACCAATCATCCGAACGATCTTTGGCTCTGGCATCCTGGTCTTGTTCCTGACCATTTCAGGAACCGCACACAGCGAACCCCCGACATTCCAGACACCCGCCCAGCAGGCGATTCTGATGGATTTCGACACGGGTGCGGTGATCTACGAAAAGAACGCGGATTCGCAGATGTTTCCCGCGTCCATGACGAAATTGATGACGTCGATCCTCGCTTTCGATGAGTTGAAAGCTGGCCGCCTGACCCTTGATGATACCTTCAACGTGTCCGAAACCGCCTGGCGCAAGGGCGGCTCCAAGATGTTCGTGAAGGTCAATTCCGACGTTCGCATCGAGGACTTGCTGCGTGGTGTCATCATTCAGTCGGGCAACGATGCATCCATTGTCATTGCCGAAGGCATCGCGGGCAGTGAAGAAGCCTTCGCCGAGCGTATGACCGAACGGGGGCGTCAGATAGGGCTCGAAAGTACCGTGTTTCGCAACGCAACCGGTTGGCCCGATCCCGACCATGTCACCACGGCGCGTGATCTTGCCAAATTGGCACGGTTTCTGATCCGTGAATATCCGGACTTCTATCCTTACTACTCCGAGAAAGAATTCACTTACGGCAAGAGCCTTGATGGCAAACCCATCACCCAGGGAAACCGCAACCCTCTGCTTTACAAATCCGTTGGTGCGGACGGTCTCAAGACTGGACACACCGAAGCCTCCGGCTATGGACTGACGGCATCTGCCAGCCGAGAGGATCGACGGCTGGTCATGGTCATCAACGGCCTGAACAGCGTGCGCGAACGCAGCTCGGAATCCGAACGCCTGATCAACTGGGGTTTCCAGGTCTTTGACAATTACCAATTGTTCAAGGCTGGCGAGACGGTTGAGGATGCCAAGGTCTGGCTTGGTGATGCGGTCACGGTGCCGCTGGTGATCGAAGATGATCTGACAATCACCATTCCCAAATCAGCCCGCCGCAACATGAAGGTCCGGGTGATCTACGAGAGTCCGGTTCCTGCACCGATTCAGGCCGGGACAACAATCGGCCGGGTCGAAGTGACGGCGCCCGATATCGAACCGATTGTCAGGCCGCTGAAAACGACCCAGTCGGTGGGGCAGCTGGACTTTTTCGGGCGGATCACGAGCGCGATCAACTTCATCATCTTTGGCGCATCGGCGGGCGGTTGACGGCCCGCAACCTGCGTGTGACACCTGCGATATGAATGCAGAGCGCAAAAGCGGGAAATTCATCACCTTCGAGGGTGGAGAAGGGACCGGGAAAACCACCCAGATCCAGCTTCTTGCCGAGGGTCTGCGCGCCCAGGGATATGAGGTCGTGACAACCCGCGAGCCCGGTGGTGCGCCGGGGGCGGATTCGATCCGCTCACTGCTTGTCTCGGGTGCAACCGACAAGTGGGATCCGTTGAGCGAATGTCTTCTGTTGTTCGCAGCGCGACGTGAGCATCTGAACAAGACCATCTGGCCCGCCCTGCGGCAGGGCGCATGGGTACTTTGTGACCGGTTTTCGGACTCCACCATGGCCTATCAGGGATATGGTCACGATGTGCCAAAAGCTTTCATTCAGAGCCTGTATGACGCGGTTGTGGGCGCGTTCGCCCCCGATCTGACGCTGATCCTGGATCTGGATGTCGAGACCGGCCTGGATCGCGCCAATGCCCGCAATACGGAAACGGCAAGCCGGGAAGACCGGTTCGAGCGGCTTGATCGTTCGTTTCACGAACGACTGCGTGAAGGCTTCCTCGAAATTGCCCGGCAGAACCCAGACCGTTGCGCGGTGATCTCGGCGGACAACAGCCCCGATGTGGTGGGGGCGTCTATCTGGAAAACTGTTGAAAGCCGCCTCGACACGCGGATGGCCGGCGCATGAGCGATGAACTGATCGACCGGATCGAGGCTCCCCGTCGCGAGGATGGCGCGATTCTGGGACACGATCCGGCTCTCAAGACGCTCGAAGAAGCCCGCAACAGCGGGCGGCTGGCCCATGCCTGGCTGATCACCGGGCCAGCCGGGATTGGCAAGGCGACACTGGCATGGCGATTTGCACGCCGGATGCTGGCCCCTGAAGATGCGGGTCTGGCGGCCCACGGTATCGAGACCGACCCCGATCACCCCGATATACGCAAGATCATGAACGGCTCACACCCGGATATCCGGCTGGTCCGCCGCAGCATGACGCGCAAGTCACCCTATCGGTTTCGCACCGAAATATCGGTCGAGGACGTTCGCGAGGCTGGTTCGTTCCTGCATCACACCGCCGGTCAAAGCGCATGGCGCTGCCTGATCGTGGACAGCGCAGACCAAATGAACACCAACGCACAGAACGCGCTGCTCAAGGTTCTTGAAGAACCGCCGCCGCGCACGCTGCTCTTGCTGGTGGCCCATGCGCCATCCCGACTGCTGCCGACGATCCGCTCACGCTGCCGGACCCTGGCGTTACGTCCGCTCGACAATGCGCAAGTCGCCGAAGTGCTCGCGCGCAAGACAGATACCGTGAGCGGTGAAGACCTGCAGATCATTTCCGATATCTCGGACGGTTCCCCCGGGCGGGCGCTGGAACTGGCGCAAGCCGGAGGACTGGAGCTCTATCGCGAGCTTCTGGCGCTGGTTGAACCGCTCCCCAGGCTGGACACCGAGCGTCTTCACAGCACATCCGACCGATTTGCAGGGGCTGCGGGAGAATCGAGCTACCGCACATTTCTCGAAATTCTGAAGTGGTGGCTGTTGCGCCATATCCGTGAAGGTGCGACATCACGCGGGCAGGGTGCGCTGGAGCCGTGGCTGCAGGCGTGGGAAAAAATCGACGAACTGGCCGGTCGGGCCGATAGCGTGAATCTCGACCGGAAACAGGTTGTTCTGAATACCTTTTTTGAGCTTTCCGCGGCTGCTCGGGGGTGATCCGGGCCATGTATGGTGATACGAGATGAACCGAGAATTTCTGCTGAAATACCTGACGCCAATGACATGGCTGCTTTGGGCCATGATCGTGGTCGGCATGCTCGATCATTTCTTTCTGTCGCCACGCGGGATCAGTATCCTGCCGCAGGCCGTGTTCGACTGGTTTCTGATCATCATGTGGCCGGTCCTGCTGGCGGTCTGGTTCGGCTGGAAAGAGAAGGAAAAGCAGAAAGCGCTCAAAAAGCAGCAGGACAACACACCCGACACCCCGTGATTTCAGTCTGAACGTTTCAAAGGTTTATACGTCGTGGCATCAGGCCCTTACTATCTGACAACACCGATTTACTATGTGAATGACCGCCCGCATATCGGTCACGCATACACAACGCTGGCCTGCGATGTGCTTGCCCGGTTCAAGCGGCTCGACGGCCATGAGGTCCATTTTCTCACGGGAACCGACGAGCATGGCCAGAAGGTCGAGAAATCAGCCCAGGCGGCGGGCAAGGACCCGCAGACCTTCACCGATGAAGTTAGCCAGAACTTCCGCAAGCTTGCGGAAGACATGAACTACTCCAACGACGACTTCATTCGCACCACCGAAGACCGCCACACTCGCGCAGCGCAGGCGATCTGGCAGGCGATCGACGCCAACGGGCATATCTATCTGGATTCCTATTCCGGCTGGTACTCGGTGCGCGACGAGGCGTTCTACGGCGAATCCGAACTCACCGAAGGTGAGGGTGGCCGGAAACTCGCGCCCACCGGCGCCGAGGTCGAATGGGTGGAGGAACCGAGTTATTTCTTCGATCTGTCGAAATGGCAGGAACCGCTGCTCGAATTCTATGCGGCGAACCCCGATTTCATTGGCCCCGACACCCGCCGCAACGAGGTGGTGAGTTTCGTGTCAGGCGGGTTGAAGGATCTCTCGATCAGCCGCACCAGTTTCAAATGGGGCATTCCGGTGCCCAACGATCCCGACCACATCATGTATGTGTGGCTGGATGCGCTGACCAACTACCTGACCGCCGTCGGCTATCCCGATGAAGAAAATCCCGATTATGCAAAGTTCTGGCCGGCCGACCTGCACATGGTGGGCAAGGATATCGTGCGCTTCCATGCAGTCTATTGGCCCGCATTCCTGATGGCCGCTGGCCTGCCGTTGCCCAAACGGGTCTATGCCCATGGGTGGTTGCTCAACAAGGGCGAAAAAATGTCCAAATCTCTGGGCAATGTGGTTCTGCCCGAAGATCTGGTCGGCAAGTACGGGCTTGATCCGGTCCGCTACTACCTGTTGCGCGAAGTTCCCTTCGGCAATGACGGCTATATCAGCCACGAAACCATGGTTTCGCGGATCAACAGCGATCTGGCCAATGATATCGGCAATCTGGCACAGCGATCGCTGTCGATGATCGCCAAGAACTGTGATGGCGCGATCCCGACACCCGGCGCTTTTTCCGATGACGACAACGCGTTGCTCGGCGCCGCGCGCAAGGTTCTGGACGACGCCCGGACCGAATTCGACCAGCAGGCTTTCCACCGGGGCCTCGAAGCCATCTGGAAAGTGGTCGGCGATGCCAACCGTTATGTAGATGCCCAAGCCCCCTGGGCGTTGCGCAAGACAGACCCGGATCGTATGGCCACCGTGCTCTATGTGCTGGCCGAGACGATTCGCCATCTGGGCATCATGATCCAGCCAATCATGCCCGAAGCGGCAGCACGCATGCTCGACCAGATGGCGATTGCGCCTGACAGCCGCAGTTTTGCCCATCTCGGTCCCGATCATGCGCTTGTGGCCGGAACCGCACTGCCCAAACCCGAACCGGTCTTCCCGCGTTATGTGGACGAAGACGCCGCCGAGTAAGCCATGCTTGTCGACAGCCATTGTCATCTGGATTTCAAGGACTTCGAGGGCGAACTTGATGATGTCGTTGCACGCGCCGGGGATGCCGGCGTGGGCACAATGGTCTCGATTTCGACCCATCTGAGCAAGTTTGACGGGGTCAGGGCTGTCGCCGAACGGTTCGACAATGTCTGGTGCTCGGTCGGGGTGCATCCGCACCAGGCGGGTGAAGAGGGCGTGGACACGCCCGATCGCCTGATCGAACTGGCCGCCCATCCGCGGGTGGTGGGTATAGGTGAATCCGGCCTCGACTATTACTACGACCGCAGCCCGCGGGACCGACAGCAGACCAGCTTCCGCGCCCATATCGCGGCTGCGCGGGAAACCGGCCTGCCGCTGATCGTGCATGCCCGGGACGCTGATGACGATGCCGCTGCGATCATGCGCGAGGAGATGGAGCAGGGGGCTTACACCGCCGTCATGCATTGTTTCTCCAGCGGGCGCGGTCTGGCCGAAGCCGCACTGGATATGGGGATGTATATCAGCTTTTCGGGCATTCTGACCTTCCGGAACGCCGAGGAACTGCGCGAAATCGCGCGCGATGTGCCCGAGGACCGTATTCTGGTTGAGACCGATGCGCCTTTCCTGGCCCCGATCCCCAACCGCGGCAAGCGCAACGAACCTGCTTTTGTTGCGCACACCGCAGGTGTTCTGGCCGAAGTGAAGGGCATGGATATCGCTGCGCTGGAAACCGCCACGACAGACAACTTCTTCCGCCTGTTTTCGCGCGCCGAACGGCCCGCGGCAGCAGGCTGACAGCAGATCACGGGCAGGGGTCGTCGGTGCGGATCACGGTTCTGGGGTGCGGCAGTTCGGGCGGCACACCACTGATCGGGCCCGATGGCTGGGCCGATATTGACCCGACAAATCCCAGGAACCGGCGGCGACGGCCCTCCATCGTTGTGGAGAACGCTGACACCCGCATTCTGGTCGACACGTCACCGGATCTGCGCGAACAACTGATTTCCGCAGAAATCTGGGATATCGACGCGATCCTGTTCACCCATGCCCATGCCGATCACGTCAACGGGATCGATGATATCCGGCCACTGAACTACCGCCACGGCGGCGCGCTCGATGCCTATGGCAGCGCGCAGACGCTGGATATCCTGCAGGAACGGTTTGCGTATGTGTTCGAGCCGTACAGCGTACCGCGCCCGCAATTCTGGCGGCCCTGCCTGACACCCCACAAGATCAAGGGCGATTTCAGGGTCGGAAGCCTTGATATCCGGTCATTTCAGCAGGAACACGGTCGTATGCCGTCACTCGGTTTCCGGTTCGGGCCGTTTGCGTACTCCACGGACGCCAAATCGCTTCCCGATGATGCTTTCAGCCTGCTCGAAGGTATCGACACCTGGATTGTCGACTCTCTGGGCGATACACCGCACCCGACCCACAGCCATCTGGAGCAGACACTGGAATGGATCGCGCGGGTCAAACCTCGTCGCGCCATCCTGACCCATCTCAGTCACCGGGTGGATTATGAAGAACTGCGCGCCAGGCTTCCTGCGGGCGTCGAACCGGGATTTGACAGCATGGTGATCGATATTCCCGAGTGATATTCGCAACTTCGGTTCACGAACACCTCACGGTCTCCTAGACTAGGAAAAATCACTCAAAAACCCCGTCATGCGCGGACTTGATCCGCGCATCTTCTGCTTGAGAAAGAGATTGCCGGGTCAAGCCCGGTAATGACGAGAAAAGGACTAGTCAGACCATGACGACGGAAAAAGAAATCATCTATGTCGGTGACCCGATGTGTTCCTGGTGCTGGGGTTTTTCGCCGGTTTTGCACCAGATCGAGCGCGATTACGGCAAGGAAGCACCGTTACGACTGATCGTCGGCGGTTTGCATGCCTTTGATACCGATCCGATGAATGAGCAGTACAAGGCCACCATCAAACATCACTGGGAACAGGTCGCCGAAGCCACCGGGCAGCCGTTCAACTATGCGTTTTTTGATCGCGAAGGCTTTGTGCTCGATACCGAACCGGCCTGCCGCGCCACGGTTGTCGTGCGGAACATGAAACCCGAGGCGCTGCTGTCCTTCTATGAACGCATTCACAAGGGCTATTACGTCGAGGACACCAACACAACGAAACTCGAAACCTTCCTTGATTATGCAGAGAAGGAAGGCATCGACACCAAGGCATTTGCTGAAGCGTTCGAATCCGAAGCCGCCAAGCAGGAGACCATGGAGGATTTCAGCTGGTGCCAGCAGGCAGGTGTGACGGGATTTCCTACTGTGGTGCTGCGCGAAGATGAAACCATGGCCGCACTGACGGTTGGCTATCAGCCATTCGAGGCGATCAAGCCGGTGCTCGAAGCCTGGATATCAGGGGACCTGAGCGTCAAGAAACAGGTCGAGGCAGCGCAGCAGGCCGACAATCAGGTGGTTCACTAGTACACAAGAGCAGGAAACGAAGCTATTGAAGTCAAATATGATATATAATTTAACATAATATATATTATGCGACTTAATCGTTTGGCGCCGTGTCCTGAAATCTCGATGAATGACCCTGTCCTCGCTTTACACTCCCGGCAAGAAATTGGTCGTGACGACGTTCATCGTCGCGAGCGGATTGGTCATTGTTCTCTACCTCAATCAGAACAGATTGATTTTCCCGGCACCCAGTGGAATTCAACCACAGGCAATTCATCCATCCTTCAAGACAGTGTCCATATCCACACCTGACGGCGAAACACTGTTCGCGCTTCATCATCCCGCCGAGGTCAATGAGGCAACTATTCTCGTATTCCACGGGAATGGTGACGCCGCACTCTTTCAGCAGCCCAAAGGCTCGTCCCTCGCCCAAGCCGGCTTTGGCGTGCTTCTGGTTGAATATCGCGGTTACCCCGGAAGCACCGGCAAACCATCTGAAAAAGGTCTGCTGATCGACGGATTGGCGGCGTTCGACTTCATTCGCAGCGGCAATGGTGGCGCCATTGGGGTCTATGCCAGCTCGCTGGGCACTGGAATTGCCATCCCGTTGGCCGCAGAACGGGATGTGTTCGCCATGGTTCTGGAATCACCCTTCGATTCAATTCAGGCCATTGCCCAGAATGCCTTCCCCTGGATCCCGATAAGCCTGCTCCTGAAGCACAAATTCCGGTCTGATGACGTGATCGGCAGGGTCAACACCCCGCTCCTCCTCATTCATGGCAGTGCGGACAGTGTGATACCGATCGAGCACGGCAAAGCGTTGTTTGATCTTGCCCCCAAGGGCTCCGATTCATGGAAGTACCGGGTGCCGGCCACAACAATCTGTCCCTGTTCGGAACAACCGATGCTGCCATCCGGTTTTTCAGGGAAACTCTCGGTATCGAACAGTCCTAACGGGCCGCAGTCTTCCTTCGGTTCTTCGTCGGATCGTCGCGATAGAGCATGAACCGCGCGAGCGGTCGCTTCATCAGGTAGAGATAGGCCGCATGCAGCACGACGGCCCAGATGACGAGACCTGAAAGTGCTTCGTGAATGTCTTCAAAGACATGGCCACCCGCACCCAGCGTCAACAGGCCCGTTACGGTCGCAAGGATGACCGTCACGGCGACCGCCAAAATCAGCGACTTGCTGATCGCCGGATGGGACAGCGCGTTGCTCCAGTCGAGTCCCTCGAAATGCGGATAGAACTTGTTAAGGCCGAGCTGGCGCGGGTTCAAAACAGCCCAGCCCAACCGCAACACGATGATCCCCCCGACCGCATAACCCAGCCAGTCGTGAATTGCGCCGAAATCGCCTGAAAAATACGCCAGCAGCGTCAAGATCGCGAGCGCGGCATGGTACCAGCGGATTTTATGCATCAGGCTCATATCAATATTTCCTATCTCTGACTGGCAGGCAGGCTGACGTCGGCAGCCTGCCTGTATCTTTTGGCTCCATGAACGCAGAATATATCGGCCCCGGGCTGAACTTCGCGAGCAGATAGAGATCCAACTGTTCGAACCCAATCCTCTCCTCGACGGAAGTTTCGTCGGGACCAGTGAGTCCGTCCAGGATGAGCACCGCCGTTAAGAGCCACCCTAAAACATTTCGAATTGGTCAGGCAGCCCTCCTGGCCCGATCTTGCATCCAGATTCTGCAGGGATGGAATTTCGCGGCACATCATTGCGTTGAGGCCATCCCTCAGACGCTGACACCTAACACCCAGCCCACGCCTGCCGTGACCGCCATTGCGAACACCCCCCACATCACAACTCTTACGGTGGCGTGCAAAATGGGCGCGGCACCGGCTTTTGCTCCCAAAGCTCCAAGACCCGCCAAAGAGAAGACAGTGACAACAAGGACAACGGGAATAACCGAATCCGCGGGTGCCACAAACGCGGCCAAAAGAGGAATTGACGCGGCAATGCTGAACGTCACGCCCGAAGTAAAAGCCGCCTGAAGCGGGTTGGCGGCGTATGCCTCCGACAGTCCGAGCTCGTCTCGAACATGGGCACCAAGTGCGTCTTTCTCCGTAAGCTCCCTTGCAACCACAAGAGCTGTTTCTGCGCTCAGCCCTTTTTCCTGATAGAGGGCAACCAGTTCAGCGAGTTCCGCATCTGGAATCTCCTGTAATGCTTCGGCTTCCCGCGCAATGTCGGCCCGTTCCGTGTCCGATTGCGAAGAGACGGACACATATTCGCCTGCAGCCATCGACATTGCGCCAGCCGAGAGGCCGGCAATACCTGCGATGATGACCGTGTCCGGATTGGGATCGGCGGCAGCCACGCCCACGATCAAGGATGAAACGGAAACGACGCCATCATTCGCCCCAAGCACTGCGGCGCGCAGCCAGCCGCTGCGGGTTACGTAGTGCGGGTCATCCGGATGAGCCGAGGTTTGGGGCATATGGTTCCCTTTCCAGATATGAAACTGAGATTCTGCGTTCATGCCTGTGATTGAACAGGTTTTGGACAGGTTCTTGCGGCAGCAAACGAATAGTAACGACTGCTCCCTAGAACGTCTTCACGTCCCCTGCTCCGCCATAGGCCATCCAGCCACCATCCACGAACAGGGTTTCGCCGGTGATATAGGACGCCCAGTCCGACGCCAGGAAAGCGATGGATTGCCCGATTTCCTCGGGCGTGGCGAGCCGGCCGAGCGGGGTTCGGTTGTTCAAGCGTTCGGTGTCGATCTTCCCGTCCTCGATCAGTCCGGCAATCATCGGGGTTGCGACATATCCCGGACCTACCGCGTTCACACGCACGCCGTGCGGACCCCATTCGCAGGCCAGTTCGCGGGTCAACGCCACAATTGCCGCCTTGGACGGGCCATAGGCGGTGCGGCGCGGCCATCCGCCGGGGCCGTTGACCGAGGCAATATTCACGATGGCACCCTGCCCTTGTGGCACCATGATCCGGGCTGCCGCACGGCAAACCTGGAAGGTGCCCTTCAGGTTCACATCCATGATCCGCTGCCACGGTTCCATCTCCCGCTCGAGAGCGTATTTCACTTCATCGACCAGTCCGGCCGAGTTCACCACGATATCAAGGCCACTGAGGGCATCTGCTGCAGCTTTGACCGTTGCTTCGGCCTGGGCTTCGTCGGACACATCGCAGTCAAAGATCGGACAGCCGCCCAGTGCTTCGGACTGGGCGGCCAAACCTTCGGTATTTACGTCGGACAACGCGACCGAAGCACCCAATTCCCTCAGAATTCCCGCCGTTGTCGCGCCAATGCCGCTCGCCCCGCCGGTGACGAGTGCCTTCTTGCCGTCGAGTGAAAATGGGTTGGTCGCCATGATGTGCCCTTGTCGCTGAACCTGAACTTGTCCGCGATTGGAGCACTCGAAATGGAGCGAGGCAAGACACACTCCCGCAACGTCATGCCCGGACTTGATCCGGGCATCCCGGCGAAGACCGAGGAGAGATAGCCGGATCAAGTCCGGCTATGACAAAAACTGGTCATCAGCTACTGGAGCATTCGTAATGGAGCGAGGCAAGATCAACAGGCGATGGACACCTGCATCGTCATGCCCGCGCGGGCGGGCATCAAATTGCGCCGATGCACATCAGGGCAACCGATTGCGTTTATGGGTTCCCGCCTTCGCGGCAACGACGATTATGGGTGAATCAGAACTACCCGAAGCGGATATCGTCGGACCAGACCCGTTCGAGACCGCGCAACAGGGCCCAGGCGGCGTCCACACGCTCGACCTCTGGCCCGAGGGCTTCGGCATGGCGGGTTTCCATCTCGGCCAGGGATTTGCAGAGCTCGTTGCCCTTTTTCGTGGCCCGGATCCGGACCGAACGGCGGTCGCGCTCGGAACGCTCCTGTTCGAGGTAATCAGTATCGACCAGATGACGCACATTGTAGGTGACGTTCGAGCCGATATAGTAACCGCGATCAACCAGTTCGCGGATCGAAACTTCCGAGTTCTGGACGTTCATCAGCAACAAGGCCTGTACCGCGTTGATGTCATCGACACCCATCTGGCTGAGCTCATAGCGGATCACATCCAGATAACGTCGATGCAGCCGCTCGATCAGGCGGGTCACGTCGGTATAAGAGGCCGCAGCCGTACTTCCGGTTCCATCAGGCATGACTGCATCATGCGCGAGGTCTCTTAACGAGCGGTTATCAGTATGTGGCATTCGAACTATTCCTGTTGCAGGGCCAGAATGGCGGTTCGCCGGGGCCGGTAGATCGCCTGATAGTAGAGGCGGTGAGCGGAAATCAGGCCAGGCAGGAGCAAGGGCTCGAAATCGAAATAGACTTCGGTGACAACCAGCCCCTCGCCTTCATCCACGTTGAAATTCAAAGGCAAATTCGCCGCATCTCCAGGCAGTCCGACCTGACTGGACTGGGTAACACTGCCCGCGCCGATCTGTTGCCAGAGCACCTCGGGCCCGGTGGATTCACCGGTGACTGAGGTCACGATGATGTTGCCATCGGCAAACAGGTCAAAAGGTGCCCCGAGTTGTTGAGCGGCAGCGAAATAATCGCCGAAATCCGCTTCATCGAGGGCTTCGGCGCGCGCCACGAAATCCCCCACGAAACTCGTCACGCGCTCCATCTTCTGGTTGACCAGGGCAAACCGCGCGAATTCGATACCGCCCATCACCAGCCCGATCAGGACGGGCATCGCAAAGGCGAATTCGAGCATCGCACCGCCGCCCCGGCAGTCGAGAACCTGGAGTAAATAACCGCTCCACAGCGTGCGTCGTTCCCGCGAAGGCGGGAACCCGTAAACTCCTGCACTCGACCGTTTTGGCGACGGTGTTGATGGATACCCGCCTGCGCAGGTATGACGAACAGTATTCAGAATTAAGCTCATTTGGTCCTTCATCCGCCTATTCACCGATCCCGCTTTCCACGTCATAGGGCTCATTGCGCACAGCGATGCTGGCAACGAGCTGAATGGCGTTGTCATCGCCGCCGATCAGATGATTGAGAAACCCGGTCATGGACGGCGCGTCATAGGTGATCCGGTAAAGCACCACCTCCCCCGATTGGCCGGCACTCGCCAGCCCCTGATCCGGGTCCCACTGTCCGTTGGAATTGATGTCCGTATAGGACTCACCGGGGTCATAGACCCCGTTGAAGGGAGCGGAATCCACAAAGGGCTCGGGTGCGCCGATGACATCGAAACTGCCATAGGTCAGGACGTCGATCACGGCAGCCTCCACATCGACAAGTCCGATGGTTCGTTCGGAGATGATGTTTTCAATGATTTCGAGCCGCTCGGCCTCGTTCTGACCGGTCACGCCAAACCGTGCCGCATCGCGCACCGCCCCCTCCATCAGGGCCTCGGTGGACAGGATCATGCCGAACTCCATGACGCCCAGAATGGTCAGGATGAAGAGCGGCCCAGTCAGGGCAAACTCGACCGCGGCCGCGCCATCCTGATCTCGACGGAATTTGTCGAAAGTTTTAGGAATTACAGATGGTTGTTGTTTACGTCCTGATAACTCACTTGAATTTATCATGCGACCATCCTTTCAACACCGGAGACAATCGGATGCCCCGTCGCGACCACCTGAAAAACCGCCCCGCCCAGCTTGCTATCGTGGCGGCGCTGCTGCTTTCGGCCTGCGCGCCCACAGCCCATACCGATGCTGTCTCGGGCGGCGGCGCCGACACCATGCTGCGCATCGGCGATGCCGCGAGGGACGCCGGCGATATCAGTGCTGCAATCCCGATCTACCGCCGCGCCCATGCTCTCTCGCCGCTTGAGGCAGGTCCGCTGCTGCGGCTCGCTGAAACCCTTCATTCGGTGGGTGCCTATCGCGAAGCAGGAAATGCCTGGGACCGTATCCTGCGGCTTGACGGGGACAACTTCGATGCGCGGGTCGGTTATGGCGAAACCCTCGTTGCGTTGGGCCAGCCCATTCTTGGCCTTGAGCAATTCCAGCTGGCAGCCGAAATCAACACCAGCGCCAAGATGTTCAACGGGATCGGTGTTGCCAACGACATGCTGGGCAATCCCGCAATTGCCCAGGCCGCTTATCGCGATGGGCTGGAAATCACCCGCACAGTGAGGCTGCTCAACAATCTCGGCCTGTCCCTCGCGCTCTCCGGGGAAACCGAAGAGGCGATTGCAGCGCTGGAAGAAGCCGGAAGTCTTGTGGACGCCGATATGCGCCACCGTGCCAACCTTGCGCTGGCCTATACGGTATCGGGCAACACAGCGCGTGCAGCAGAGCTTCTGGCCCGCGACATGGACGATGTGTCGATGATGCGCACCATTGCATTCTACGAGACGGTCACCGCCCTGCCCGATCACGCCGGCAAGGTTGCGGCCATCGGTGCTTATTCCAGCACGCGCAGCAACGGCGCCATCAGTGCCCAGAACGCGCGGGCCCATCGCTAACGCGGACATCACAGAATACCCCGGAGCGCGTCGATGGTGCTCAGCGCGCCCGGGCCGATCAGGACAACGAACAGCGCAGGCATGATGAAGATGATCATCGGCACGGTCAGTACAGCCGGCAGCCGTGCCGCCTTCTCCTCTGCCTTCATCAGCCGGGTCTGACGCATTTCCGCAGACAGCACACGCAAGGCCTGAGACAGTGGCGTGCCGTAACGCTCGGTCTGGGCCAGCGTGTTGACCAGCCCGCGCATCCCGGAAATCCGAACCCGCTTGGCGAGGTTCTGCAGCGCCTGACCCCGGTCGGGCAGAAACCCCAGCTCGATCGATGTCAGACCGATCTCATCAGCGAATTCCGGCCATGACTGACGCAGCTCGCGGCCAACCCGCTCAAGCGCGGCATCAAGGCTCAAACCCGCCTCGGCGCAGATCACCATCAGGTCCAGGCCATCGGGCATGGCCTTGGTGATTTTCTGGCGCCGCCGCGCAATCGTGTTGGATGTGAATATGTCGGGCAGATAGGCCCCCACGAAAACCGCCACAAGCGCAATTGCCAGCCGGGTCATATCGGGTAGATCAAACACCGGCAGGATATACAGAAACGTCAGCGCCAAGAGGCCGAAGGCCATCGGCAGGGCGAACTTCAGGAACAGGTAGAGCACCATGGCGTCCTTGCCTCGCCAGCCGGCCTGGAGCAGCTTTTCCCCGATCTTGCGTGCCTGACTGCTTTGCAGCAGGCGCAGGCGTTCGACCACGCCCGTCGCGATGTTCAGGCCCCGGATCCGCATCGGATGGGACCGCGGTGCCAGCCGGGCGCGATGCAGGGCGACGCGCCGGTCGGAGAGCGATTTCATCCGTGCCTTGATCGGGCGCGGCGCGATCAGGCCGGCCCAGACAGCAAGGACCGCGCACAAGGCCGACAATCCGGCCAGCCAGACAAAAGCCTCTTCGATGGGTATGGGGAGCAATTCTGCGGGCGTCATATCTCGAACCTCACCATCTTCGCCATGATGAGAATGCCGACGGTCTGGCTGAGCAGCCCGAACCCGATCAGCGTGGTGCCACGCGGATCGGTGAACAAGGTCATCACATAACCCGTGTTCACGAAGAAGATGATCCCGAACATGATGAAAGGCAGGCTTCCCAGGATCCAGGCACTCGCCTTGGGTTCGGACGCCATCGCCTTGATCTTAATCTTCATCTGGCGTCGGCTGCGCAGAACTTCGGACAGGTTTTCCAGTGTTTCAGCCAGATTTCCGCCAGTTTCCCGCTGCACCGCGATGGACACGACGAAAAACTTGAACTCCGGCGTATCAATACGCGGCACGGCATCCCAGAGCGCGTCTTCAAGGGTTTGTCCGAACCGCACGGAATCACTGATCGTCTGAAACTCCGTGCCGCACGGTTTGGGCATTTCCCGGGCGACGGTCATGATCGATTCGATCACCGGCAGACCCGAGCGCAGACCCCGCACGATCAGGTCGATCCCTTCGGGAAACTGCTCGGTGAACTTTTTCTGTCGGCGGCGGCCCAGATACCCGACAAAGGCATGCGGCAAGGCGATCCCGCTGGCGGTCGCCCCCAGGATTGCGGCGGGCAACCCGACATCGAACAACCCCATCTGAAGCAGACAGGACACCACGCCCGTCACCACGCAGCCCGATACATACTGCCCCACGCTGATCGACATGCCGGTCCGGCGCAGCCGGCGGCGCAGCATTTCCCGGCGCGGCAGGATGCGCTTGAGGATCCGGTCGATCGAGGGCAGCGAGCTGTCCTTCTGGGAAATCCGCAAGGAGGGCGAGCCATCCGCCACGGCACCCGGTTGCCAGCGTTGCACCACGCCAGTCAGGCGTTTGCTGGTGTGGCGCTGTTCACCAAAGATCAGGACGCCGCCGAAGATCGCGATACAGACTGTCGCGATCACCGCGCTGGCAATCATCAGGGCCACAGCCGGATCAATTCTGCCAAACAGGTTGCCATCGATCATTGCAATGCCTCGGACAGGGCGCGGCCAAGTCCGAAATACTCGGCCTTGGTCATGAAATGCGGGCGCACATTGGAATATTCGTAGGTCCCCAGAATGCGGCCCGAGGGGTCATCGCCTTCGTATTTGAAGGCAAACAATTCCTGGGTGGTCACGATGTCGCCTTCCATGCCCACCACTTCCATGATGTTGGTGATCCGCCGCACCCCGTCCCGCATCCGGCTGACCTGAACAATCATGTCGAGGGCTGCGGCGATCTGGGTGCGGACCGCCTTGGCCGGCAGGTTGATCCCGGCCATCCCGACCATGTTCTCGAGCCGGGTGATGGCTTCGCGGGGCCGGTTCGCATGAACGGTACACATGGAGCCTTCATGGCCGGTGTTCATGGCCTGCAGCATGTCGACGGCTTCCGACCCGCGAACCTCCCCCAGAATGATGCGATCCGGGCGCATCCGCAGCGCGTTCTTGACCAGATCGCGCATATTGATCGCGCCATGCCCTTCCAGATTTGCCGGGCGGGTTTCCAGACGCACCACATGAGGCTGCTGCAACTGCAGTTCTGCTGCGTCCTCGATGGTGACGATCCGTTCACCGTGATCGATCATCTGGGACAATGCATTGAGCAGGGTCGTCTTGCCCGAGCCCCTACCCCCGGAGATCAGGATATTCAACTGCGCCCGGGATGCGATGCGCAGAACCTTGGCCATCGGGGTCGAGAGGTTGTTCTGCGCCTCCATCACATCCAGCGTGATCTTCTTCTTGGAAAATTTCCGGATCGAAATCGACGGACCGTCGATGGCAAGCGGTGGAATGATGATGTTGACGCGGCTGCCATCCGCAAGCCGGGCGTCCACCAGCGGACTGGTTTCATCAACCCGCCGCCCGATCTGGGACACGATGCGGGTGGCGATGTTCATGACATGCTTGTTGTCGCGGAACGCGGTGTCGGTCAGCTCCAGCTTGCCGCGACGCTCGACATAGATCTGGTTATGACCGTTGACCATGATGTCGGTCACTTCCTCATCGGCGAGCAGCGGCTCCAGCGGGCCGAGCCCCAGCATTTCATCCAGCAAGACCTTGACGAGGTCACGTTGTTCGAACTGGTTGAGCTGGAGTTTCTCCTCATGGAGAATCTCGATGACGATGTCGGACACCTGCGCTTCAAGCTCGTCGCGCGGCAGCGTGACAGCCGTGCTGACGTCGATCCGTTCCACCAGTTCGGGCTGCACCTTCCGGCGCGCTTCCTCGACTACCTTGGGAACCTGACGCTTTTCGATACGAAGACTGTCGATGGTGTATTCGGGTTCGAGCGGCTCTGCGGGTTGTTCGGGCACCACCACCACATCTTCACGCGCGGGCACCACATAAACCCGGTTCACCACCTGCGTGACCAAATCTCGTTGCTCGATGGGATTGAGCGCACGGTAGGCGCGTCCATGGAGCTTGGCAGCCGTGGCAGCCGCCATGGCTGCAACCTCTCCGCGTGAGGCGGATGAGATTGTCTCGCCTTCCGGGCCATCTGACAGATGGGTAACCACCGCCGCAATCATGGCTTTGCGATCCAGCGCACCGCCCGATTCAACATCACCGGAACGGGGTGAAGCGTCAGCGAAATTCACCACAGAGTCGCGCAAACGGGCTGGCGGGGCGACGGCCGACATGTCCCGGTCCGTTACGACCGGCGTTCCCTCGGATCGCCGGCCGAAACTCATGCGCCCGACTCCCCGCCCCGATTGCGGAAGGACAGAAGCCCGCGTTTCTTTTCGGATTGCGGCGCAATATCGCTGACCACCTTGCGCAGCGCGCTGGTCAACTTGCCCCGCTGGGCCACTTGCGCAATCGGTTTGCCGGAGGTCTCGGCATTCGCCGCCTTGGGATCGTCGGGCAAACGGGCAATGACCGGTTTGGGTATGCCCTTGGCAAACTGGGCCAGCGGGATGCCTTTCGTGGCACCGATGCGGTTCAGGACAACGCCGATATCAGCATTCTGGCTGACGCCGTCGCAGAAATTCGCGATCCGCATCGTATCCCGCATACCGGCCAGCGAGAGGTCCGAGACGATCAGGATATGGGCGGCCTGGGCAATAATTCCCGTGTTCACATGGCAAAGCGTGCGCGGCAGGTCGATCCAGACCCAACCGAAGGTCCGGCGCAACTCGTCGATCAACCGGTCCACACCCGCTGAATTGAAGCTGGCATCGCGCGCGATGTCTTCCTCGGCGGCCAGGATCGAAAAATTCGGGGTCTTGGGAACCAGGGCCGAGGCCATGAACAACCGGTCCACACGATCAGGATTGCGCAGGGTCTCGATCATGCCGCCGGCAGGCACGACATCGAGCGACAGTGCGGTCGAGCCGAACTGCAGGTCGAGATCGACCAACGCAACCTTCTGGTCGAATTCCTCAGCCAGCATCCATGCCCCGTTGGTGGCAATCGTCGTCGCCCCGACACCGCCGCGCGCACCGATCGTGATCACCAGCTTGCCGAGCGGTACATCGGAGATTTCGACGACCTGTTGCTCGCGGAAGGCCGCGGCCAGAAGTGCGGTTTCCAGTTCCTCTGCACTTACCGGCTTGACCAGATAATCTGCCACCCCCGCCGCCACGAACCGCTTGTAGAGACCAAGGTCATTGACGGTTCCCAGCGCCACCACCTGTGTGCTCGGCTCGCAGGAGCTGGCCAGGGTGAGCAATTCCTCCAGCGGTTCCTGACTGTTACCCAGATCCACAACCAGAAGATCGGGGGCGTGGGTGCTGCCGAGATAATTCCCGGCGGCTGCAAGCCCGCCTTCGATCACCGTGGCGCCCGGCCAGTGGAAACTCGCGACCTTTTCGATCAGCGATGCCGTGACTGCGTCCGCCGCGAAGGCGGCCAGTGTCACGCCGGAATCCCGGCGGGTATCAAGAGCTGCGACTGTCATCACTCGTCATTCGTCTCAATGGCGGCCGGATTGCGTATCTCGCCCGCGCGATACCGCTGGATTCCGAGGGAGAGCGCCTGCCCGTCACCCGGTGCCAGGCTGCGCCCGCGCACGAGATCGGCAGGGTCTGCAATCATCAGGCTGAGATTGGTCGCCGTCGCACAGCCGAAATTGCTGTCGGCAACATTCCCCGGATTGGAGGCAGACGGACGTGACCAGTCCGGACAATTGGGAGGCAATGCCACATAACGGCCGACCACAAGGCGGACGCCCTGCCGGGGTGCCTGACCGCCACGATAGGCGTTCGCGATCACACCGGGTTTGTGCTTCCGCAGCCGCTGCTCGATGGCATTGGCCCGGGCTTCGGCCAGCGGGTCCAGGCCGTTTCCAGAACCGGCATCGATGAGAAAGCGGTCGCTGTCGCGCAACGAGAGCCCCGCAATGAAGCTGTCCAGGCGAAACCGCTCAGAGGACGACAACACGCTGGTGCCGTCCTCGAACAGCACTGGATGGTCGAGAGAAACCCACCGGACCTGAATATCCTTGACCGACTGGGCCTTGGAATAATCCGCCTCCCCCTGCGCACAGCCCGTCATGATGATGGCCGCCACGGCCAGCAGGGGATGCAACCAGCGCGACCTGCGCCGGGTGAAAATACGTCGGGTTCGGATCGTTCTCTGACGTCGTATCATGTTTCACCTCAATCGATCTGGAAGCCGCCGGGCCCGAAATCACCGCTGTAATCGGGGGTCTGGGCGGCGCGTTCCGTCGGCGTTGCCTTCTGGCGCTGGGTCTGCCCCTTCACCACACGGTCAAAATCATCGGGAATTTCAAAACCGTCGACCGGCGTGAGCAGCGCATTGGTTGAAACCGGGCGTACGAGATAAGGCGTCACGATGATGACGAGCTCGGTTTCCTGACGGTTGAAATCCGTCGAGCGGAAAAGCGCGCCCAGGATCGGGATATCCGCCAGCCCGGGATATTCGTTGACGTTCTGGTTGCTGTCGGCCTGCAGCAGTCCAGCGATGGCAAAGCTCTGCCCGCTGCCCAGTTCGACGGTGGTGTTGGCGCGCCGGGTGGTCAGGGCGGGAATACTCAAGCCGTTGACGTTGACCGCCCCCGACGAAGACAGCGCGCTGACTTCCGGCAACACCTTGAGACTGATCCGGTTGGAACTCAGGATCGTCGGTGTAAAGGCCAGCGAAACGCCGAACGGCTTGAAGCTGACCGTCACATCGCCATCATTGTCGACGACCGGGACGGGAAACTCGCCACCTGCCAGAAAGCTCGCTGTTTCGCCGGTCAGGGCCGTCAAATTCGGTTCGGCCAGCAGGGAGATCAGTCCCTCGGTTTCCAGCGCATCGATCACACCGGACACATCGACGGAATCACCCAGATAGTTCGCCTGCGCCAGCCCGCTTCCCGCAAGTCCGGTCACCGTGGTGCGCGCGGTGTTCAGAGCCTGCCGTCCGGACAACAGGCCGAACGAGAAAGCCCCGATATCCGCCAGTACGTCGAAGTTGAACCCCAATCGCTTGAGGACATTGCGCGAAACTTCCGCGATCCGGACCTGAAGATTGACCTGGTTGGGACCCACCACCTGGATCTGGTTCACCACGACTTCGTTCTCGGCCAGAAACCGCGTTGCGATCCGGCGGGCTTCCTCGGCTTCGATCGCGGTATTGACCAGCCCTGCCAGCATCAGTCCGCCGGGAACCGACCGCGCCTCGATCGCCGTCTCGGGCAGAACCGAGCGCAAGGACGCGCTGAGAGCCGAAACATTGTGTGTGACCATCAGGTTCACATTGGCGAGCACGGCATCCTGACCGTCGAGGGCAAACAGCGAGGTCTCCCCGGTCCGCTTGGCCATGACATAGACCAGTGTCGGGGATTTCATGGAGATATCGGCAAATTCGGGATTGGCCACGAAGACCGCCGATGCCGGTTCGGGCAAGCGCACAAGCGCGCCCTTGTTGACCTCGATCTCGATGGTCTCGATGCCCGACCCCACGGTGCGCACCGTTGCCTGCGCATCGACCTGGGATGACCCGAGGGTCAGGAGCAGCAGGGTCATGGCCGTAATCAGGCCAATGACCGGATCCAGTCGTTTGATGAAGGCGATCATTATTGGCCCCGCTGAAACTGAACGACGGCAGCCTCGCCCCCGCGCACAACCTTGACCTGATGCAGATTCGCCCGGGATTTCGGTGCGTTCAGAAGGCGGCTGACCTCACTGTCCCAGGTGTGTCCCTTCCCGCGCTCGGGCTCTTCACCATCAATCAGTCGTGCGAGAACGGGATTGCGCCCGGCCGCATCCATCTTGTCGGCGTCGGTGTCCGCATCAGCGCCTGCAATCGTGCCTTCGTCCTGCTGCAGACTGCGCAGGCTCAGGGACAAGCGCCCGATATCGGCGATCAGGGATACGATCTCCGCCTGCTTGGGGGTGACTTCCAGTGTGACGTTCTTTGCCGGATTGGCCTTTTCCACCTGATCGTCGGTGGACTGGTCGATCGCAAGCACGCGCACATCGGCCAGCACGGTTTCCGAAGCCCGGCGCACCCGGCCATTCTCGCCTTCCCGGCCCACACTGTGGGACAGGATCAGGTCAATACTGTCACCGGGAAAGATGAAACCCGCAATGCCGCTCGTCGTGTTGACCCCGACCGTGATGGCCCGGAATCCCGGGCGCAGGACGGCCGCCAGAAATCCTCGCTCACCGGGCCGCACAACCCGGGCATCGGTGATCGGCTCGCCGGGCGAAATCCCCAGACGCACGACCGTCCCCTCGAGGTCCTCGAGCTTTGCCTTGCCGTCGACCAGATAGGCATCCGAGAGGCTTGCATCGGGCCAGGATTGCCAGCGCAGCAGATTTTTCTTGATCAACGTGCCCGCGGGCAAGGCCCGCTTGGCCACGACGATCCTTGTGTGGTCTGGCTTGACCTGAATTTGGTTTTTCTTCGCTGCTTCCAGCTCTGCACGCTGGGCTGCAAGCCAGCTGTTGGCGCCGAAAACGGCACCACCCGCGGCAATCACGGCGACAAGCATCAGGGCGATCAGGCGCAGGTTCATCAGATTGTCTCCAGAAAGGCAGTCAGGGCGAGCCCCTTGGTGGCGGCCACATAGATGGCGCCTGCCAGGATCGCGGCGGCATAAGGCACAACGGCCTGTTCACGCCCGGCAGTCAGCGCGGGACCGACATCAATCGTCGGGATATAGCGCGAAAGAATTCGTGTCAGGCCACCGGTGCGTATCCATTCCACGGCACTCATGATGCCGCCGGTGATGCTGACGATCAGGATCATGGGCAGAAGCAGTTCGGTGCCCGCCCACAGGCTGACAGCGGCCAGCAGTTTGACGTCACCGCCCCCCATCCAGCCACGCGCAAACAGAAAGACGCCGATGGCAAAGACAATCCCGCCAGCCAGAAATCCGCTGCCCGCATCAGCAAAACCGGCCAGCACGTAAACCGGGAACAACCCCGCTACAGCCAGACTGATCCGGTTGGGTATCCGGTAGCTGCGCAAATCCGTCACGGTTGCCGCAACGGTCAGGCCGCAGAACGCAAGAAGTGCCAGTATCTGAATTGTGATCGAACCCGTCATGACTACCTGTCAAAGAAAATGGGAATTCGGAAAAGTGGTGCGGGCGGTGCCTGCCTGGCGACCGCCCGCGATTTCCACAGTCGGCTTACGGGCTAAGGAGCCGGATCCGGAGCCGGAGCAGCGTCACCAGCCGGCATATTCTCGACGGCTGTATCGAGCTGACCGGAAACAGCCGTGAACATTTCGTCCAGCGACCCCCCCATCAGAGTCAGTGCGCCGATCGAGGCAACCGACACGAGAGCGGCAATCAGGCCGTATTCGATGGCGGTAGCACCCGACTCGTCGCGAGCAAGATTTTTCAGAACTTCGTACATCGCATATCTCCTTTTTTGGACGCGAAAGTGACGCTGGCACTATCGTCGCTCAGGATTTAAGAAAGTCTTAAAATCGATGTACCGAACAAGTAATAGTAAATAGTTTTAGTTTTTATAAGTCGTGTGTAATTCGTTTTGTTTGTTCATCGAATCTTTTTTTATTTTATTTACATTTTTCAGAGGATTTTCATGCACTTTTCCCGATACAGTGCAGGCAAGTTGTATGGAATTTCGATGTATTTTTTACATCATGAAAACATAAAGTTAGGCGATATCCGGATAGCTTGATGTTTATCCAATTGGCTTTGTAATCCAGTGAAAAGACATGAAGTAATCGTGCATCGGAGACATCATGATGCGCGTATCAGAAAGACTTGAATCCTGTTGCCGGAAGGCACTCGCCCCCTTGTGCGAGTTGATCCCGGATCGCCGGGGTGCCGTGGCGGCGTTTGTTGCCATCGGAATCATCCCGATGGTCGGTTTCATCGGGCTCGCCACGGATGCCGCGCGTGGCTACATGGTCAAGACCAAGCTTCACCAGGCGCTTGATTCTGCCGGCCTTGCGGGCGGGCGGGCCATGCTGGAAGCCGACCGGGACGCCGACATCAACCAGTTCTTCACCGCCAATTTCCCCACAGGCTATCTGGGTTCCGCCGTGATCGGCCCGGATATTGACGCGGATCTATCCGAAGGCCTGCTGACACTCACGGCAACCGCCACCGTGCCAACCTCCTTCATGCGCGTTCTCGGATTCGAGGACATGACCGTGAGCGCCCGCACCGTCGTGCATCGCGCGGTGCGCGGGATGGAACTGGCTCTGATCATGGACAACACCGGCTCCATGCGTGGCGGCGGCAAGATCGGCGCGATGCGAGACGCCGCCCATGACCTGATCGATATCCTGTATGGCGATGACGAGGTGGTGGAGGATTTCTGGGTCGCGCTTGTGCCCTATGCGGCGACCGTCAATATCGGTGGCGGGCGCACGGCCTGGCTCGCCGCCCATGACCCTGCCGATTACCTGCCCCCCTTATGGGACTCTGGCACGCCTTATGCCGAGGATGATTTTACGAGCTGGGCGGGACTTCCCTATCAGGCGCTGCAGGCGAGCACCGGTGCGCAACCGGACATCAACCCGGCCGACTGGCAGGCCCTGCCCGCCACTCAGTGGAAAGGCTGTGTCGAAGCGCGCGCAGCCCCCTTCGACCAGACCGACACGGTTCCCGCAACACAAGCCTTCATCCACCAGTACTGGCCCAGCACGCAGGGGGTTTATGCACCCGCGACCGGCGACAATGACTGGGACTGGGCCAACATCGATGAAAGCAACAATGCCCAGAATGACGGACTTGGCCCCAATCTGGGCTGCGGCCCGCCGATCACGCCGCTGGTGGCCGAAAAAACCACGGTCCATGCCGCAATCGACGAGATGGAGCCGTGGCATCGCGGGGGCACCATGGCCAATCTGGGCCTCGCCTGGGGCTGGCGTGTGCTCTCGCCCAGTTGGCAGGGCCTGTGGGGCGGCGACACACCCGCAAATCTGCCGCTCGCCTATGACGAGCCGCTGATGGACAAGGTCGCGATCATGCTCACCGATGGCGTGAACCAGTGGTACGACTGGCCGACCGGCCTGCCCAACAATCCAGATGCCGACTACACCGCCTATGGCCGGGTCAGCGAGGGCCGCCTGGGCACCACGAATGGCGGCGCGGCCACCACGGAGATCAACACCCGCATGCTGGCCGTCTGCAACGCCATGAAGTCGGAAGGCATCATCATCTTCGCGATCACCTTCCAGCTCTCCAACACAACAACCCAGAATCTCTACCGGGACTGTGCGACGTCGCCAGCGCATTACTTCGATTCTCCCTCGAATGACGACCTGCAGGACGTCTTCCACGAGATCGGCAACGAACTCACGAATTTGCGGCTGGCGCAGTAGAATTTTTCTCCGGTCGTCACGCCCGCGCAGGCGGGCGTCCATAAACGCCGATATCCGACCCGGCAGACGCCGGAGTTCATGGGTTCCCGCCTTCGCGGGAACGACGAAGGGACGATCCCGGACATAACCCGCGTGAGCCATCAAGGCGGGCAGGTTTGAAACCTGCCCCTACATGGATGCGAGGGGTTTCAAATACCTCATCCTGAGCCTGACGAAGGATGAGGTTCGTGCTGTCAGCTGACCTGCGAACACCATCTTGATTGACTCTCCTGTCCTCGAGAACTAGAACAAAAAGAGAACATTTGACAATCGGGACAGAGAACAAATGCCTGCGGAAGGCGACATTCTGCAGCGGCTTCGGGGTCGCATTGCCGCTATCGAACGGGCCGGAAACGGCACGCGGACGGATCAGGCCTGCCTGCCCCTCGGGGTCAGCGCCATCGATGACCATCTGCCCTGGGGTGGATTGGTCACGGGCGCGGTTCATGAAATCCTTGATGGCGATGACAACAACAGAACAAAACCCACTGAAAACAAAACGAAATACCCTGCCCGCAGAAAATTCAGCGAAGGCCTGAGCGGGCCCGTGACGGCATTTGCGGCCGCCCTCGCCGGACGGGCGCAAAAGGCCCGGGCGGCACCCGTGATCTGGATCGCACCGCGTATTTCCGGACGCGAGAGCCTGTACGGTCCCGGCCTGCTGGAATTCGGCCTTGATCCGGCTGATCTGGTCATCGTGCGGGTGTCCTCCGACAGCGATTTCACAAGAACCGCACTGTGGGCCATGGAAGAGGCGCTGCGTGCGCCTGCCATCGGGCTTGTCTGCGCTGAAATCGAGGAGATTGACCTGACATCCAGCCGCCGGCTGCAGCTTGCCGCCGAGACCGGCGGCGGGCTGGGCCTGCTGTTGCGCCCAGTCTCCCGGAATTCCCTGGACGAAAACGCCCTGCCTCCGACCGCAAGTGTCAGCCGCTGGCGGATATCGGCCCTGCCCGGCGCCCCCGCCGAAGCCGCCTGGCTGCCCGAACGCTTACCCGGACAGCCGCGCTGGAAAGCCGAACTTCTGCGGGTGCGCGGGGGACGCCCGAAAACCTGGCAACTGGAATGGAGAAATGACGGACACGACACTGATACCGGCAACCGCCCCGGGTACAATTCCGGCAAAACGGCGGGTGGTTTCGCTCTGGTTCCCCCGCTTCGCGACCGACCGGTGCTGCCGGAAACTGCGCGCCCGCCTGTCCCGCACGGAAAACGGCAAGCCCGCACCGGTTGAGCATGCCGGTGCCCCGCTGGTGCTCGCGGCCCCGGAAGGCGGTGCGATCCGGCTGGCGGCGGTTACCCTTACGGCGCAGAAAGCCGGGCTTTTCCCCGGACAGACGCTGGCCGATGCCCGCGCCTTGTCACCGGAGCTCGCGGTCCATGACCATGACCCCGGCGGCGATGCCGCCGCGCTGGATACGCTGGCCGACTGGTGCCGGCGCTATACACCCTGGGCCGCGCCTTCGGGACTGGAAACCGGTGGCGCGGCAGGGCTGTGGCTGGATATTTCCGGCTGCGCCCATCTGTTCGGGGGTGAGGCCGCCATGCTCGACGATCTGACCGGGCGGCTCGCGCGTGTCGGCTACACGGTCCGCGCCGGGCTGGCCGACACCACGGGGGCTGCCTGGGCTGCCGCACGGTTCGGGCGCCCGGCCCAGGCCGTCAGCATCATCATGGCGGAAGGCAGACATCCAGAAATGCTGGCGGCTTTGCCGATTTCGGCTCTCCGGCTGCCGCCCGACACCCTCAACGGGCTTGACCGGCTGGGCCTGCGCAATATTGCCGATCTGGCCGCCCTGCCCCGCGCCGGGCTGGCCCGCCGCTTCGGAGAATTGCCCGCGCGACGGCTGGATCAGGCTTTCGGGCAGACCGACGAGCCGATTTCACCGCGTGCACCGGCCCCGGTCTGGCGACTGCGCACCGCCTTTCCCGAGGCGCTGGGCCGGGAAGAGGATATCGCGGCAGCCGTGCGCAACCTGACCGAAGCCCTGTGCAACCGGCTGGCCCGCGCCGAACGGGGCGCCCGGCGGCTGGAGCTTTGCCTGTACCGGGTCGCCGGGCGGGTCGATACGATCGAGGCCGGGACCAGCTGTGCAAGCCGTGACCCCGATCACCTGATGCGCCTGCTCAGGGAACAACTCGACCGCCTGCCCGAACCGCCGACCAGCGCGCCTGATCCGCTCAGCGCCGCGGCCGAAGCCATGGTCGAGACGCTGACACTGGCGGCGACCAGCACCGAACCACTGCACATGACCCAAACCGGGATCACGACCGGCCTTCCGAACGACCTCGAACGTGATCCTGATGCGCTGGAACAACTGGTCGACCGCCTGTCGGGACGTCTTGGCGCCAACAATGTCCGGCGTTTTGCCGCGCGGGAAAGCCATCTGCCCGAGCGGGTACAGGCCAGCAGGCCCGCACTGGCAGACCGACACCCCAAACCCGCTGTAGCCAATTCCTCGGACAGCCCCTGGAAGCCCGCACTGCCCCGCCCGCCACGGCTGCTGACCCGGCCCGAACCGGTTGAGGCCGTAGCCCCTGTGCCCGACGACCCGCCGGTGATGTTCCGCTGGCGCGGGCATCTGCACCGGATCACCCGCGCCGAGGGCCCGGAGCGGATCGCTCCGGAATGGTGGCGCACCCCGGACGCAGCGGGCGGCAGCACGGTTCTCGATGACGACACCCGTGATTATTACCGGGTGGAGGATGAAGACGGCCGCCGCTTCTGGCTCTACCGAGACGGCCTCTATGACCGTCACCACAACGCCGACGATCCGCCCAGATGGTACCTGCATGGATTTTTCGGGTGAGCGCCACGACACGCAGAACGGGCGGGTTTGAAACCCGCCCCTACAGGGACACTCGGGACGAATGTAGGGGCAGGTTTCAAACCTGCCCGCCATCGGTCATGGCGCACTCATGACCCCGAACAGAAAACCACCGCAACGACGTTCCATTCGCCTGCAAAACCATGACTACCGAAATCCCGGGGCATATTTCGTGACAATGTGCATGCATCAACGCCAGTGCCTGCTTGGGGAAATACAGGACACCGCATTCAAACCCACGCCACTTGGTGAGATTGTTGCGAATTGCTGGCAGGGTCTCCCGTGCCACTATCCAAACGTTGCTTTGGACGCCTTCGTCGTCATGCCGAACCACATTCACGGCACCATTGTTCTGGTCGAACACGAAGTACCAAAGCCGTTGTCCGAAATCGTGCGCGGATTCAAAACCTTCTCGGCACGACGGATCAATCAATACCGCAACTTCCGGGACACACCGGTCTGGCAACGCGGATATTTCGAACATGTCATTCGCAGCGATGCCGCTCTCGACAAAATCCGGGGCTATATTGCGGCAAACCCTGCCAATTGGAGCACTGATCGAGAAAACCCGGATTCCCTGCGGGCGGGTTTGAAGCCCGCCCCTACCGCCGATTTGGATATATCGTCCGGTCCCCGGGACACGACTGATGGCTGACATCGGCTATGTCGAACTGCAGGTCACGACCAATTTCACCTTTCTGCAAGGGGCCGCGCATCCTGAGGAACTCGCGGCTCGGGCAGCGGAACTGGGGCATGACGCTGTTGCCGTGACCGACCACAACACGCTGGCCGGTGTGGTGCGGGGGCATCTGGGGGCAAAGACCGTCGGAATCCGCGTGATCGTGGGGACGCGCCTGAACTTTTCCGATGGCACACCATCCCTGCTTTGCCTGCCGACCGATTGCGCGGCTTATGGCCGCCTGTCGCGCCTGCTCACGCTCGGCAAGCGCCGCGCGGGAAAGGCGGAATGCCGGCTTGATGCCAGCGACCTGTTTGCCCCGGACGGGGTTTTCGCGCGTGGGGCCGGACAGGTGCTGATCGCACTGGCCCCGGAACACCCTGGCACGGATTTTTCCAATTTTTTGAATCAGATGCGCGGCGAACTTGAATCTGAAACTTATCTTGCCGCCAGCCATCTTTACCGGGGTGACGACACACGGCGGCTGGCGCGGCTGGCCGATATCGCCGCCACGACCGGTATCCCCCTCGTGGCCACAAACGACGCCCGTTATCACATGCCCGAACGGCGGGCGCTGGCCGATGTGCTGACCTGTATCCGCGAACACTGCACCATCGACAGCGCGGGGTACCGCCTGACCCTGAATGCCGAACGCCACCTCAAACCGGCTGCCGAAATGGCGCGGCTGTTCCGCGATTATCCCGATGCCATCGCCCGGACCGTGGAAATCGCTGAAAAGTGCAGATTTTCTCTGGAAGAACTGCGCTACGAATACCCGTCCGAACCGGTTTCACCCGGGCGCACACCCGATGCGGAACTGGCCCATCTGGCATGGAACGGCGCGGCAAACCGCTATCCTGAAGGCGTGCCCGAGAAGGTCCGGGCCCAGATCGAACATGAGCTCGCGCTGATCGCGGAACTGCGCTACGCGGCCTATTTCCTGACCGTTCACGATATCGTGCAGTTTGCCCGTTCGCGGGACATTCTGTGTCAGGGGCGAGGATCGGCAGCGAATTCGGCGGTCTGCTTCTGCATCGGCATCACGGCGGTGGATCCCGCGCGGCTCGACCTGCTGTTCGAGCGGTTCATTTCTGCCGAACGCAACGAACCACCCGATATTGATGTCGATTTCGAGCATGAACGCCGCGAAGAGGTCATGCAGTACATCTATGCCAAATACGGCCGCGAACGCGCCGGGCTGGCGGCCACCGTGGTGAGTTATCGGTCCCGCTCGGCCCTGCGCGAGGTCGGCAAGGCGCTGGGACTGACCGAGGATACGGTCGCCGCTATGTCCGGGCAGGTCTGGGGCTGGTCGAATGACGGCATTCCCGATGAGGTGGTGCGCACACTGGGGCTCGACCCGGGCGATCACCGGCTGGCGCTGGCCCTGCGCCTGACCCAGGAACTCATCGGCTTTCCCCGCCATCTCTCCCAGCATGTCGGGGGCTTCGTCATCACCAAGGGCCGGCTCGACGAGCTGGTGCCGATCGAGAACGCAGCCATGGCAGACCGCACGGTCATCGAATGGGACAAGGACGATCTCGACACGCTGGGGATGCTCAAGATCGACGTGCTCGCGCTCGGCATGCTGACCTGCGTGCGCAAGGCCTTCGATCTGCTGGAAAACCACTACGACCGACCGCTCGAACTCGCCACCGTCCCGGCCGAGGACCCTGCTGTCTATGACATGCTGTGCGAAGCGGATTCTCTGGGCGTCTTTCAGGTCGAAAGCCGCGCCCAGATGGCATTTCTGCCCCGCATGCGGCCCCGGAATTTCTACGATCTGGTCATCGAGGTGGCGATTGTGCGTCCGGGGCCCATTCAGGGCGATATGGTCCACCCCTATATTCGCCGGCGCAACGGCGAGGAAACCGTGGAATACCCCTCCCAAGAGCTCGAAAACGTGCTCGGCAAGACGCTGGGGGTGCCACTGTTCCAGGAACAGGCCATGCAGATTGCCATCGTGGCCGCCGGGTTCATCCCCGGCGAGGCGGACCAGCTGCGCCGCGCCATGGCAACCTTCCGCAAGACGGGCACGATCCACAGTTTCGCCCAGCGCATGGTCGAAGGCATGGTCGCGCGGGGCTATGAGCGGGATTTCGCCGAGCGTTGTTTCCGCCAGATCGAGGGCTTTGGTGAATACGGGTTCCCCGAAAGCCACGCTGCGTCGTTTGCGCTGCTGGTCTATGTCTCGTCCTGGATCAAGTGTCACTACCCGGATGTCTTCGCTGCCGCCCTGCTTAACAGCCAGCCCATGGGGTTCTACGCCCCGGCCCAGATCGTCCGCGATGCGCGCGATCATGGTGTCGAAGTCCGTGGTCCGGACGTGAATTTCTCGCAATGGGATCACACGCTGGAAGCCATTGCCGACAGGCATCCTTCGAGACGGCGTTTCGCGCCTCCTCAGGATGAGGTCGAGATAAAGCAGAACCCTCATCCTGAGGAGGGCCGCAGGCCCGTCTCGAAGGATGCCTGTCATGCTCACGCGCTCCGCCTCGGATTCCGGCAGATCAAGTCCCTGAACGAAAACGCAGCCCGGGCGATCGCCCAGGCCCGCCCCCCGGAAGGTTACGCTTCGGTTGAGAATGTCTGGCAGCGGGCGGGCGTGAATTCCGCAGCACTGGTCGCCATAGCCGAAGCTGACGGCTTTGCCTCACTGGGGCTGGAGCGGCGCGAGGCACTCTGGGCGATCCGCGCGCTGGGCCATAACGGGCGCGAAACCGCATCCGCCCTGCCCCTGTTTGCCGCCGCGCAAAGCCGCGATGTGACCCCCGAACCGGATATCATGCTGCCCGATGAAAGCCCCGGAGAGGTCGTCGCCAATGATTATGCCTCGATCCGCATGTCCCTGAAGCACCACCCGCTATCCCTGTTGCGCGAAGATCTCGACACGATGGCGGTCGTTCCGGCCCGGGACTTGCGCGAAGGCCCCAACAACAAACGCCTGACCACGGCCGGGCTGATCCTTGTGCGCCAGCGTCCCGGCAGCGCAAATGGCGTGATTTTCCTGACCCTCGAGGATGAGACCGGTGTCGCCAACATCATCGTCTGGCCCGATGTCTTCAAACGCTTCCGCAAGGTGATCCTGTCATCCCGGCTGATCCGCGTGACCGGCAAGCTGCAGCGCGAAGGCATTGTCACCCATGTGATCGCAGAGGATCTTGTCGACCTCTCTGACCGCCTCGACGCGCTGGGCGATGGCCGTACGGTTGAACCGGCATGGGCACGGGCCGATGAGGTGAAATACGGCAATCACCCCGATCCGCGCCTGTCGAACAACCGTGGGCGCAAACCCGCGCCCACATCACGCCACCCGCGCAACAATCACATCACGATCAAGTCGCGAAATTTTCACTAGCCTGACGCTATGCCACGCCGCTCATCAGCTGCTGGGAATGCACCGACACCTCGACTTCCATTCCCAGAAAATCTGATGTGTTGCCGACGAAACTGCCGGCAACCGGAACAGCCTGTTCGGGTTCACGGGCCACGGCGATCGGAACCAGATTGACCCCGCCCTGCGAGCCGTTTGTGGGATCGAATTCCACCCAGCCCGCACCCGGCAGATAGACCTGCACCCAGGCATGGGTCGAGCCCGCACCGGTGACGTCGCCAACGCCGCCATCGAGCGCCGGGTCATAAAGGTAACCGCTGACAAACCGCGCTGCGAGCCCGACGCTGCGTACGGCCTCCATCATGAAAAGCGCATAATCCCGGCAGGTTCCCGATCCCAGCTGGAGAGTCTCCAGCGGCGTCTGCACACCGGGCTCATGGCGTACGGCATAGTCAAATTCCTGCCGGATACCCTGGGTCACCGATGTCAGGAACATTTCCGTATCGATTCCGCCCAGACCGCCGCCGAGGAAACGACGCGTCCACTCCGTCACGCGGCGTTCGGGATCGGAATAGTGACGCTCGATTGTACGGCCCAGATCGGGCACCTCGCTGGCGGGATAACTGAACGGAATTGTCCGTGCATATTCCTCAATGGGAAACTCCAGCGAATTAAGGGTATAGCGTTCCAACACAATCCGGCTATGGAGCTTCAGGGTGTCAGCCATCTCCGAAAAACTGGCGACGGCAACGGAATTTCCGAACACGTCGTGAAACCATCGAACCTGCGCACTCGGAGAGATCGACAACGTCGCATCGAGCAGACGCAAATCGTGGCTGTCGCGCGGCCGGAACATCATGCGATGGTCCCCGAACGACACGGGGTTCAGGTAGCGATAGGTTGTCTTGTGATCAACGGTCAGGCGTTGCACACGGTTAACTCCACAAAATCAGCAATATCAGAATATATGCGCTCTCACAGCGCCCTGAAGACCAGCCAAATCAGCAGGTCTGCAACGCCAAAAGGCCGCTACTACATAGTTTAGCACCATCCCGTTGAATCGGCGAAATACTAGAAAATCGACTTCTGGGTCATCTGCGCAAACAGTTCCAGCGCGCGCGCACCCATCACCGAGTTGCCCGTTTCATCCAGCTCCGGCCCCCAGACCGCAATCGTCATCTCGTTGGGTACGATGGCAATGATTCCGCCACCCACGCCACTCTTGGCGGGCAGTCCGACACGATATGCAAAGCGACCGACCGCATCATAGAGACCACATGTGAGCATCAGGGAATTGACCTGCCGGGATTGCAGTTGTGTCAGGACAGCATCCCCGAGTTCCGGTGACAGCCCGTTATTGGCAAGCGGCAGGAAAGCCCTTGCGAGATCGACACAGCTCATATCCAGCGAGCAATGATGAAAATAGGCATCAAGAACGACATCCAGATCGTTGTCGATATTGTCATGGGCCTTCAGAAAGTTCGCCAGCGCATAGTTGATGTAGCCGGTTTCAGACTCTGAACGCGCCACCTCTTCATTGAAATCGATACGCGCGTTTCCCGACAGGCCGCGCGCGTATTCCAGAAAGCATATCTTGGCTTCGCTCAGGACACTGATCAGTCCATCGATGACGACGATCGCTCCGGCGTTGATGAACGGATTCCGCGGAACGCCGTTTTCGAATTCCAGCTGCACAAGTGAATTGAAGGCATTGCCCGACGGCTCACGCCCCACCCGGACCCAGAGGCGATCCGTGACGATCCGCATCGCCAGCATGAGCGAGAAAACCTTTGAGATACTCTGAATTGAAAATGGTTCCTCGGCATCACCGGCGCGGAAACTGTTACCATCAACTGTCTGGACCGCGATCCCGAACTTGTCCGCAGGAACCCGCGCCAGAGCCGGAATGTAACTCGCAACCTCACCTTCACCGACAAGCTTGCGGGCGTCGTCCACGACCTCCAGGAGGACCTGATCGACGTCCATTCAGATCGTCGTCAGATAGGCTTTGCCGATCTCGTTCGAGACATCTCCGAGTGCAACCTGCAATTCATCTATGAACTTGTGCAGGCGTCTCGGGGTGACACGTTGGCCAAGCCCCGTTTCGAGGGTGAAGGAAAGCCCGCGCCGCGCATCCTCAACAGATTTCCGGCGCTTGTGGCCGTGCCGGGTTTCCAGTTCGTTGAGACTGTTCGTGACCCGATCAACGCACAAGGCGACAGCGCGTGGAAACTCCCGATCATACATGAGGAACGTCGCGATATCCGCAGCCTTGGACCCTGACGGATAAAGACTGCGGAACGCGTGATAACCCGCAACCGAACGCAACATGACGCTCCAATGGATCGAATCCCGACCTTCCGTATCACTATCGGTAATCCGGTCATACCCCATATCGAGCAAACGGGTGGTCTGGTCGGCGCGCTCCAGATATTTCCCAAGCTGATAGAAACACCACGTTTCGCCCCGGAAGAACGTCCCTTCGGCAATACCTTCGAAGGTCTGGCAATCCTGCTTTATCTGGCTGCAAACCCGCGAGAGATTGTTCATGCGCAGGTCACGCTGGGTCAGTCCGGCCAGTGCATTGTGGAACATGTTCAGATGCGTCCACATTTCCGTGCTGATCAGGTGGCGTACCGACCGGGCATTCTGGCGCGCTTCCGCGACTGCATAGGCAATCGAACTCGGGTTCCCCCGGTCGAGAACATAAAAGTTCGAAACAGAAGCAGAATCCGCCTTGTCATGAGTTTTCATGAACCGGTCTTCATCCGAATACAGCTTGAGGATCCGCGCCCAGTCCGGGCCTTCCGGATTGTCGCGCGCATAAGTCTCGTTGATATCGAGAATACGCGCCAGCGCCTCGGCGCGCTCAAGATAGCGACCGAGCCAGAAAATGTTCCAGCCAAAACGTGCAATCAAACTAGCCAACGACCCAGGTATCCTTTGATCCGCCACCCTGCGATGAATTAACGATCAGCGAGCCGCGTTGCATCGCCACACGCGACAGGCCGCCCGGCAAAACCCAGGTCGAAGTCCCCGTGAGGGCAAATGGGCGCAAATCCACGTGACGCGGCTCCACCTTCCGTCCAATCAGGGTTGGTGACACCGACAGATTGACCACGGGCTGACTGATGAAGTTGTCCGGGTCTTTCTTCAGCTTGGCACGCAACGCGGCAAGCTCACGCTTGCTGGCACGCGTCCCGACCACAACACCATAGCCGCCGGACTCTCCAACCGGTTTGGTGACCAACTGATCCAGATTGTCGAGTGTCTTTGCCAGCCCTTCGGGTTCCCGGCAGATATTCGTCGGGACATTTTCGATGATCGGATCTTCATCCAGGAAGTATTTGATGATCCGCGGCAGATAGGCATAGACGGCCTTGTCATCAGCCACACCCGTGCCAACCGCATTGGCGAGGGTCACATTGCCCTTCCGGTACGCCTCAAACAGGCCAGGCACGCCAAGCACGCTGTCTGGTCGAAAAACTTTGGGATCAAGAAACGCATCGTCGACCCGTCGGTAGATCACGTGAACTTCTTTCAGGCCCCGCGTTGTCCGCATGTAAACGCGGTCCTTTTCGACGACGAGATCCTGGCCTTCGACCAGCGGCCCACCCATTTCGCGGGCAAGAAAGACATGCTCGAAATAGGCCGAGTTGAAGACACCGGGCGACAGGATCGCGACCGTGGGGTCACTGACCCCCTTCGGCGCAACAGCGGTGAGAGCTTTCATCAACTGGCGGCCATAGTCATCGACTTCCGCGAGCGACACGCCTTCCGCCAGATCGGGAAACGCCCGCATCATCAGATGCCGGTTCTCGATGACGTAAGACACGCCCGAGGGAATGCGCGCATTGTCTTCAAGGACGAGGAACTTGCCCTTCTCGTCGCGCACCAGATCGGTACCGCAGATATGTACGTATGTGCCCTTTGGCGGCACAAATCCCTCCATCTCGGGACGATAATGCTTGTTGTCCTTGACCAGGTCCTCGGGAATGATCCCGTCCCGAAACACCTTGCCGTCGTTGTAGATATCTTTCAGGAACAGGTTCAGGGCCGCAACCCGCTGCTGAATCCCGGTGTTGATCTGGTCCCAGTCTTTGGTCGAAAGAACTCGCGGAATCACATCAAAAGGCAGGATACGGTCGATCGCATCGCGATCAGTGTAGACCGTGAAGGTAATGCCCAGATTGAACAGTTCACGCTCGGCATCATTGGCCCGCCGACGCAGTGTTGCGATATCCATTGCGGCCAGTTGCTCGCGGATTTTCCGTGTGTGTGAAAGCCCGTTCCGCCCGAACATCTCGCAGAAGTAGTCGCCGTGATCATAATCGGCGAGCGGATTGGTCGACGCGACCTTTGGCGACACCGATGTTTTGACTTTGCGTTTTGAGGTCATAGATAACGTGCTGTAATGATAGAACTTCGTGAACACCACTGGAACGTTCGCGTACCGTACATGTTCCCGATGATTCCTGCTATCAAAACGCACTCCCCACCCCACGGAGACTTTGCATGACCTCGATCGCTCTCGCCCTCCATGCTCTGGCAGCCGTCATCTGGGTTGGGGGCATGTTCACGATTTACGTCTGCTTGCGCCCCGCACTCGGCGCCCTCGAGACTCCATCAGACCGGGTCAGAATCGCAGCCGCGACATTTGGAAAATTCTTCCCCTGGGTCTGGATGTCGATCATCGTGCTGTTCGCCACCGGGTACCTGATGGTCTTCACGACCCAGGGCGGCTTTGCCCAGACGGGAATGCATGTCCATATCATGCAAACCATCGGCTGGATCATGGTCGTTTTGTTTGCAGTGCTCTACTGGGGTGCCTGGAAAAACCTTCGTGCCGCCGTCAGCGCGCAAGACTGGCCTGCAGGCGCCAAAAGCATTGGCCGCATTCGCAAGATTATCGCGGTCAACCTGCCGCTCGGTCTGATTGTCGTCGCGATCGGGGCCAGCGGACGCTGGTGGGCCTAGGCGAGAGAAGTCTCGACCTTCACTTCACTTTCCAGGGTGCGATGCACCGGGCATTTGTCTGCAATTTCCAGCAATCTGGCACGCTGTTCGTCATCCAGATCGCCTGACAATTCGAGTGTCCGCTCGATCACATCGATCTTGCCCGCCTTGGTCTCGCAGTCGCTGCAATCCTCGGCGTGGATTTTGGTGTGACGCAAACGGACAACAACACGCTCGAGCGGCCACTTCTTTCGATTGGCGTACATCCGCACCGTCATGGATGTGCACGCACCAAGTCCCGACAACAGAAGGTCATATGGCGACGGCCCGGTGTTTCCGCCACCCATTGATGCCGGTTCGTCAGCCCGCAACGCATGACCGCCGGCGATAATCGACTGGGAGAACGGGTTTTCCAGAGTTTCGCCCACAATGACTTCGCCTTCGATCCCGCTCGGGTCGAACTCCGGCACGGCGGCGGCCTCGGGCAGATAGCGGCTGGCCCAGCCGGTAATCGCGCGGGCCACATAGGCCGCATCGGCTTCCTTTGACACCAGGTGATCGGCATCATCGAGAGAAATGAAACTCTTGGGGTGTTTGGCCGCGCCGAATATCCTGCTTGCATTCTCGATGCCGACGACATTGTCGATCGGACTGTGCATCACCAGAAGCGCCCGGCTCAGACCCTTGACGCAGTCTTCGAGCGTCTGCGACGCGATATCATCGAGGAACTGCTTTCTGATCGTGAATTCACGCCCGGCCAGTGAAACAACCGCCTCGCCCTTTGCTTCGATTTCAGGGGCATCATTGACGAACATATGTGCCAGATGCCCCGGATCGGCCGGTGCACCAATGGTGACCACCGCCGTGACCTCATCGATCCGCCCGGCTGCGGCCAGAACGGCGGCCCCACCCAGGCTGTGACCAATCATCAGGTCGGGGGCCGATAGGGTTTCACGCATATGATCCGCCGCCGCGATCAGGTCGTCCACATTGGAACTGAAATTCGTGTTGGCGAACTCACCTTCCGAATGCCCCAGACCCGTGAAATCGAACCGCAGCACCGCAATGCCTGCATCGGTCAAGGCGCGCGCAATCCGGGATGCCGCCACATTGTCCTTGGAGCAGGTGAAGCAATGGGCAAACAGCACATAGGCACGTGGGGCCGTATCCGGCTGATCGAGGCGAGCCGCCAGGGCTTCCCCTGAATGTCCCGGAAATTCGAACTTTTCACTGCGCATTGGCGTTCCTTCCCTGAACTTGTGGCACATCAAAACCGATGCGGAGCCATCCTGCTAACATGTTTTGCAGGCAACCCTCACCGACACAGGACTATTATCGTTCATGAATATCGCCCGATCACTTCCGCTTCTGACCACGAAACTGGTTCCGCTGGTCCGGCAACGCCTTTGGCTTCAGGTCCTGATTGCAATGGCTCTCGGGATCGGTTTCGGAATCCTGATTGGCCCGACAGCGGGCCTTGTCCCATCCGAAATCGCCGATGTGATCGGTGCCTGGGTCGCGCTTCCCGGCAAACTCTTTCTGTTGGCCATCCAGTTCGTCGTGGTGCCGTTGGTCGTTGCTTCGGTGATCCGCGGCATCGCCGCCGGAGAGGGCACTCAAAGCCTGGGGAAACTCGGATTGCGAACAACAGGTTTTTTCGTTCTCTCGACAATTGTCGCTGTGATTATCGGCATGGGGATGGCTCTGGTGATCAAGCCAGGCAGCTTCATTGATCGTGATGCACTGACCTCGGCGCTGGGCTCCGATGCCCTCGCACCGGTGGAAACCACAGCGCCGGCAGGTCCGCCCCAGCTGAATGAAATTCCCGAACTGATCACAGGCCTGTTTCCCGCAGACCCCCTCACCACCTTCACCAGCGGTAACATGCTGCAAATCGTCATCGCCGCGATGATCATCGGGGTCGCCGTCGTGATGACCGGCAGCGACCAACGACGCCCGCTGCTGGATCTTCTCGCATCGGTACAGGCCGCCTGCATGGTGATTGTCGGCTTCGTCCTTCGCTTCGCACCCTTGGCCGTCTTCGGGTTGCTGGCACAGCTCAGCGCGCGCATCGGGCTTTCCGCCCTGATCGGGACCGGCATGTATGTGGCCACCGTCGTGGGAGGACTGTTCATCCTCTTCGCGGTCTATCTGACTGTTGTGCGTGTTCTGGCCGGTCGTGCACCGCTGGCATTTCTGAAAACCGTCAGCGATGTCCTGCTCCTCGCATTCTCCACATCAAGTTCTGCAGCCGTGATGCCTGCCACACTGACGACCACGGAGAAGAAGCTGGGCGTACCGGAGAATATCGCACGCTTTGTCATACCCCTTGGAACCACCATCAACATGGCTGGCACCGCGCTCTATCAAGCCGTGGCCGCGTTGTTCCTCGCGCAGGTCTTCGGGGTTGAGATCGGGATCGCCGGAATGGTCCTGATCGTGGTCATGGCGACGGGGGCGGCAATCGGTTCGCCAGGCACACCCGGCGTCGGCATCGTGATCCTGGCATCGATCCTGACGAGCGTCGGCATACCACCGGCGGGCATCGCGATCATTCTTGGCGTCGATCGGCTTCTCGACATGTGCCGTACCGTGGTCAACGTGACCGGTGACATGGTCGCCAGTGTCACAATGGCCAAACTGATGGAGGACAAAGCCCCCGTCGCTGACGACCGGGCAAATAGCTGAACCACACCAGATATTGGTCACGGAATGGCGGAGTATGCGATAATTCAGTTTCCTGATCGGGGCTGATCTCTCCGAAAGCATTCACCCGGACTGACCTGATGGACGAACTACTCAATATCGAAACCCTCCAGACTTACCTGCAGCAAGGTCTGGCGTGGTTCGGGTCCGAGATTCTGACCTACGCCGCGCTGTGGGAACTCGGCGCCATTGCGGTCACCTTTGCAGCCGCGTGGCTGATCTCCGCACCGTTCCGGAAATACCTAGAGAAATTGATCGAGAACTCCAGGTTTGACGCCAAGCTCTCGCTTATCTGGCGGACCTTCCTGCCGCTCGTCACGCCGATTTTCTGGGTGATCCTGTTATGGGTGGCCATCAACATCGCCGATCAGCTTGAATTGCGCGACAAGCTGATGTCTGTGGTGGTCAGTCTCGTCAATGCCTGGATAGCCATTCGACTGATTACCCAATTCGTGCGTGACCAGGTCTGGGCCCGATTTATCGCGGTTGTTGTCTGGGGTATCGCAGCCCTCAACATCCTTGCACTCCTGCAGCCCACGCTCGCGCTCCTGGACAGTCTTGCGCTCAATATCGGCAATATCCGGGTCAGCGCACTCACGGTGATCGAGGGCGTTTTCTATCTCGTGCTACTGCTCTGGATCGCGAGCCTGACGGCTCGCATTCTGGAAAGCCGAATTTCCAAGCTGCCGAATCTCACACCTTCGGTGCAGGTTCTTTTCTCCAAACTTCTCAAGATCGCACTGATCACCATTGCCATTCTGATCGCGATCAACAGCGTCGGGATCGACCTGACCGCCTTTGCCGTCTTCGGCGGTGCGCTCGGCGTGGGTATCGGTTTCGGTCTTCAGAAGATCGTCGGTAATTTCATCAGCGGAATCATTCTGCTGATGGACCGGTCGATCAAACCTGGCGATACCATCGGGGTCGCCGGAACCTATGGCTGGATCCAGTCACTGGGTGCGCGCTACGTCTCGGTCATCACCCGTGACGGGATCGAACACCTGATCCCGAATGAAGAACTGATCGTCACCCGGGTGGAGAACTGGTCGTTCAGCGGCAAACGCATCCGCCTGCGGGTGCCGGTTGGCATTTCGTACAATTCCGACCCGCGCAAGGCCATGGAACTCTGTGTCGAAGCCACCGAGGGTATCGAGCGCATCATCGACTACCCCAAGCCGGTCTGCCAGCTCACCGAGTTCGGCGACAGTTCGATCAACCTCGAAATCCGGTTCTGGATCCGCGACCCGCAAAACGGGGTCGGCAATGTCAAAACTCAGGTCCTTCTTGGCGTCTGGGACCGGTTCCATGAGCACGGTATCGAGATCCCCTTCCCTCAGCGCGACCTTCACATCCGCTCGTTCGACGCCGATGCCCGGAAAAGCATGCGCGATGCCGAACTGGCAACTGATGTCGCACCTCCTGACGTCTCGGAGGCCGACCAGCCAAACCCCGCGCGCCTGTCCCGCGAAGACTGAAAACCGATGTCCTCGCGCCGGATCGAGATACTCGACAAGACGACCGCCTTTCAGGGCTATTTCCGGATCGACCGGTACCGATTGCATCATGAGACCTTCGCGGGCGGAATGTCCCCCGAAATCACCCGCGAGGTGTTCGAGCGCGGACATGCGGCTGCGGCCCTGCCCTATGACCCGATCCGTGATGAGATCGTCCTGCTCGAACAGTTCCGCATTGGTGCCCATGCGGCCGGTCGTGAACCCTGGATGATCGAAATCGTGGCGGGGATCATCGAGGCGGGTGAGAACCCCGAAGAGCTCGTGGCCCGGGAAATGGATGAGGAAGCCGGCCTTGCGGTTCAGGCCCTCGAACCCATTGGCAGCTACCTGATGTCTCCCGGCGGGACCAGCGAAATGACTCATTTCTTCTGTGCCCGGGTCGACGCAGAAGCGGCCGGCGGCCTGTTCGGGCTGTACCATGAAGGTGAAGACATTCGCGCCTTTGTCGTCTCCGCCGACGCTGTGGCCGAGCTGCTGGCCAGCGGCCGCATCGAGAATGCCGCCGCCGCGATTGCACTCCAGTGGTTTCTGCTCAACCGGGCCAGTTTGCGAGGCAAGTGGACCGACTAGGCCAGCCCTGCTTGCAGGCACACCGGGCCACGGTTACATTCGCGGCGTTCTAGGGAATTCCGGAATACTACACAAAAGGCGGGGAAAATGGACGTTCGTGACGGTTTTATCGAGGCGGTCGGCAACACGCCGATGATCAAGCTCCAGCGGGCCTCCAGAGAAACGGGTTGCACGATTCTCGGGAAAGCCGAGTTCCTCAACCCGGCAGGCTCGGTCAAGGACCGCGCGGCCCTGGCCATCGTGCAGGACGCCGAAGCCAAGGGCCTGCTCAAACCCGGCGGCGTGATCGTGGAAGGCACGGCGGGCAATACCGGGATCGGGCTGGCACATGTCGCCAATGCGCGCGGCTACCGCACGGTGATCGTCATTCCCGAGACCCAGACCCAGGAAAAGAAGGATGCACTGCGTCAGGCTGGCGCGGAGCTCATCGAGGTGCCCGCCGTTCCTTACAAGGACCCCAACAATTACGTGAAGTACTCCGGGCGCCTCGCCGAGGAATTGAATGAGAAGGAAGAAGCGGGCGCGATCTGGGCGAACCAGTTCGACAATATTGCCAACCGTCAGGGGCATTTTGACACCACCGGCCCGGAAATCTGGAACCAGACCGATGGCGAAGTCGACGGTTTCATTTGCGCCGTCGGCACCGGGGGCACGCTGGCTGGCACCGGCATGTATCTCAAAAGCCGGAATGCCGATGTCATGATCGGGCTTGCCGATCCGATGGGGGCTGCCCTTTACGAGTATTATACAAACGGTGAGTTGAAATCCTCGGGCACATCCATCACCGAAGGCATCGGACAGGGCCGCATCACGGCCAATCTCGAAGGTGCGCCCGTAGATATCGCCTTCCAGATTCCCGATGAGGAAGCTCTGCCGGTCATGTTCGGCCTCCTGCGGGAAGAAGGATTGAGCCTGGGCACATCGAGCGGCGTCAACGTGGCTGGTGCGATCCGCCTCGCGAAAGAGCTCGGGCCCGGTCACACCATCGTCACGATCCTCTGCGACGGGGCCCATCGCTATGCGTCGAAGATATTCAATGTCGCCTTCCTCAAGGAAAAAGGCCTGCCTTTCCCGGAATGGCTCGACAATTGAGCGCGCAACCGACCGAAACCGTCTTTCGTGACGAACCCTATAGTCGGTCCTGTCAGGCCCGTATCCTCGCGGTGAACGAGATGGGCGGCATCGTGCTGGATCGCTCGGTCTTCTACCCGACCGGCGGCGGCCAGCCCGGTGACAGTGGCACTCTGAAAACCGCGGATGGCGGGACGATCGAGATCGCAACAACCGTCAAGGGACGCAGCGAGGATGGCGGCCCGGATGTGCTTGTACATGTTCCGGCCGAAGGCCAGATGACAATCAGCCCCGGCACCGATGTCACGGCAGAAATCGACTGGGAACGACGCCACAAACTGATGCGGGTGCACACCTGCCTGCATCTGCTGTCCGCCGTTGTGCCCTTCCCGGTCACGGGCGGTCAGGTCAGTGAGGGAAAGGGACGCCTCGACTTCGCGATCCCTGAAAGCAATCTCGACAAAGACGAGATCACCGCCGAACTGAACCGGCTGATCGCAACCGACAGCCCGGTGGCCGATGACTGGATCACGGACGCAGAACTCGCCGCCAATCCCGATCTGGTCAAAACCATGAGCGTTCAACCACCGACCGGCGCCGGACGGGTCCGCCTGATCCGGATCGAAGGTCTGGACCTGCAGCCCTGTGGCGGCACCCATGTCGCGCGGACCGGCGAAATCGGTCCCGTGACCGTCACCAAAATCGAGAGCAAGGGACGCCAGAACCGGCGCGTAGCAATCTCCCTTAATGATATATAAAACAGCGACATAAGGAGTATTTCTTGTGACCTATGTGAATGCCGATTCCCTGGTCTCCGCCGACTGGGTCGCCGACCATCTTGATGACCCGAAGGTCCGAATTCTCGACGGCTCCTATCACCTTGCCGCAACAGGCCGAGACGGCAAGGCCGAGTATCTTGATGCACATATCCCAGGAGCGCTCCATTTCGATATCGATGCGGTGTGCGATCCAGGCCCCACCCTCTCGCCCCATATGTTCCCCAGCGCGGAAGAATTTTCAGCTGCCGTGGGTGCAATGGGTATTGCCAATGACCAACGGGTGATTGTCTACGATGCCGACGGACTTTTCAGTGCGCCGCGGGTCTGGTGGATGTTCCGGGTCTTCGGACACAAAAATGTCGCTGTGATGGCCGGCGGTTTCCGGAATTGGAAGGCGAAGGGTCTCCCCGTGACTGCGGATATCCCGTCATTTGCAGCCACCCGCTTCAGCGCGAGTCTGGATGCAACAAAGCTCCGCGCGATCGATCAGATTCAAGCCAATATCGAGAGCGGCAAGGAGCTGGTGCTCGACGCCCGTGCGGCCAATCGTTTCGACGGGAGCCAGCCCGAGGCACGACGGGGTGTCGAACCGGGGCACATCCCGGGTTCGACCAATTTGCCCTATGCCGAGATTGTCGATGCCGAAGCAGGCACCTTCCGCGACGCAGATACCCTTCGCGCCGCCTTCGATCGGGTCGGCGTGGATGGTTCGCGCACAGTGACGACAACCTGTGGATCGGGTGTCACCGCCTGCATCCTGGGGCTCGGCATGCATCTGGTCGGCCGTGATAACTGGGCCCTCTATGACGGGTCCTGGACCGAATGGGGCAGCCGTGACGATACCGTGAAAGCAAAAGGTGCAGCATGACCAAGAAAACCGGCGTACGCCCAGAAACCCTTCTCGCCAGTGGCGGACGAGACCCCGATTCCAACTACGGCATCGTCAACCCGCCCGTCTATCACGCCTCGACCGTCACCAGTCCGACCCTGAAGGCCTATCGCAACCGCGATTACACCAAGGACATCACCTATGGCCGGATGGGCACACCCACCCAGAAGGCGCTCGAGGAAGCTGTTGCCCTTGTCGAGGGTGGCGACAGAGCCATCGCGGTCTCGTCCGGGCTGGCTTCGATCACCACGGCCGTGTCTGCCTTCGTCCAGAGCGGCGATCATATTCTGTGCACCGACAGCGCCTATTTCCCGACCCGTAATTTCTGCAACAACGTGATGGCAAAATACGGCGTCGAGACGACCTATTACGATCCGCTGATCGGCGGCGGGATTGCCGATCTGATTCAGGATAACACCAAGGTCGTGATGACCGAGGCCCCGGGGTCCCAGACCTTCGAGGTTCAGGATATTCCGGCCATCGCCGAAGCCGCCCATGCCCGCGGTGCCGTCGTCATTCATGACAACACCTGGGGAACGCCGATCAACTTCCGCTCCTTCGAGCGTGGCGTTGATGTCTCTGTCCACGCCGCCACGAAGTATATCGTGGGCCATTCGGATGCGATGCTCGGGATCATCGTCACCACCGACGCGCTGTACGAAACCATCATCAGGAATTTCCGCTTCTGGGGCCAGCATGCAGCACCTGATGACTGCTATCTGGGCCTGCGCGGTCTGCGGACCATGGGAGTCCGCCTCAAGCAGCATGAGGCGAATGCGATCACCGTCGCGAACTGGCTGAAGGCGCATCCCGATGTGTCGCGTGTCCTGTTCCCGGCCCTGCCCGATGATCCCGGCCACACACTCTGGAAACGTGATTTCCAAGGTGCCTGCGGCCTGTTCGGTGTGGTCCTCAAGCAGCATTATGACGACGATGCGCTCGGCGCCATGCTCGATGGGCTGGAGTTGTTCGCCATGGGGGCCAGCTGGGGCGGCTATGAATCCCTGATTCTTCCGTCATCGCCGATCCGAACGGCAACGACATGGGAGGCAGAGGGCTCGCTGTTGCGTCTGCATATCGGACTGGAACACCCCGACGACCTGATTGCCGATCTGGAAGCAGGGCTGGCACGCCTGAAGGCATGAGTGAACCCGCAGCAGCCAGAACGGTTCAGCAATATATCGACGAAGCGCCGGCCTGGCCGGACGGGACCTGTGCATCCGGTGCGCCCCTGACGGCGATGCAATGGCGTATCTGGCTGCTGGCTGCGGCGGGCAAGTTCTTTGAAGGCATGGTGGTGTTCCTGACGGGAGTCGCCCTGCCCCTGATTGCCCGGGAGTTCGAACTTGATAGTGTCGGGCACGGATTTGTCGGGGCGGCACCGCTTGCGGGTATCCTGTTCGGGGCGACCCTGTTCGGTGGTCTGGCCGACAGGATTGGCCGCAAACCGCTTTTCGTCGGCGAGATGTTCCTGTTCATCGCCTTCCTGATCGCGATTGCCCTCGCGCCAAGCCTGCCTTTGCTGGTGTTCTGCCTCTTCGGCATGGGACTGGCGCTCGGGGCGGATTATCCCACCGCCCATATGGTGATCTCCGAAAGTATCCCGTCGCGCACACGCGGGCGGTTTGTGATCGGAGCCTTCGGCTTTCAGGCACTCGGCGCCATGACCGGTGTGGCCGTCGGACTGCTTGTCCTGTCCCAGCTGTCCGACCTCTCTGCATGGCGCTGGATGTATGCCGTGGCAATCATACCCGCAGCGCTCGTTGCGTTTGGCCGGTTCTCGGTCCCCGAAAGTGCCAACTGGCTTATGGCACAGGGCAAAAAGGACCACGCAAGCTCGGCACTCACACGCCTGTTGCGGCGCGACCCGCCTTACCCGGTGTCGCCGGAGCTTCAATCCGCAACCGAAAGTGATCCCACGGAAAAACCGGGCTTTCGCGCGCTGTTTAAATCCCGCAATCGCCGCGCCACGCTCTTTGCCTCCCTGCCTTGGTTTCTGCAGGATCTCGGCACCTATGGCATCGGCATCTTCACGCCAACGATTCTTGCCACCACTCTTGGGCATTCGGTCGTGAAATCCGGCTCCATTGCACAGATCGTCCATGGTGATATGGATGCCGCCCGGGGTACGGCCGTCATAGACCTCTTGCTGATCGTAGGGATCATTGCAGCGGTCATGCTGGCCGACAAAGTGGGCCGCATAAAACTTCAGATCATCGGGTTTATTGGTTGTGCCGCCGGATTGCTGCTCGCCGCTCTGTCGAGCGCGTTTGACGGCACCACCCAGCTCGTCCTGATTTTCGCAGGGTTCATGCTGTTCAACTTCATGACCAATATGGGCCCGAACGCCCAGACCTACCTGATCGCGGGTGAAGTCTTTCCCACCCATTTGCGCGGTTGGGGAGCAGGCTTTGCCGCCTCCTTCGCCAAGATCGGCGCTGTGGCCACGGCCTTTCTGTTTCCCATATTGCTGATTGATATTGGCCAAAGTGCCCTGCTCGGCATCCTGATCGCGACATCACTTCTGGGTGCCGCCGTGACATGGCACTACCGCATCGAAACGCGCGGGATCGACCTCGACACGCTCTCCCGGGAAAACTAGCGCCCGGAAAGACTAGCACCCGCAGGTTGCGCTAACCCCGCCCATGGGGGATGCCGGGATCAATATCGGGACCCAGAGGCACGATCCCCAGCGGATTGCGCTGCGGGCTCTTCGAATAGTAGCCCCGCTTGTAGATTTCCAGATCCACCGTGCCGGCGACCCCGGGCATCTGGTAGATCTCGCGCGTGTAGGCCCAAAGGTTTTCGTAATCCATCAAACGCCGCAGATTGCACTTGAAGGCTCCGAAATAAGCCACATCAAAGCGGATCATGGTCGGGAAGAGCCGCACATCGGCCTCAGTGAACCGGTCCCCGCAGAGATAGCGATTATCGGCCAGATGTGCATCGAGCTTGTCGAGGGTCGCAAACACGCCACGCACAGCCTCGTTGTAGGCCTCCTGCGAACTGGAGAACCCGGCGCGATAGACGCCATTGTTCACGGTCCGATAGATCAAATCGTTCCAGCCATCAATGTCCCTGCGCAGATCGTCGGGGTAGAGGTCACGGGCGTCATTGGAAAAGGCATCGAAGGCGTCATTCATCATCCGGATGATCTCGGCGGATTCATTGCTGACGATGGTCTCACGCTCACGGTCCCAGAGGACCGGCACTGTGACCCGGCCGGTGCAGTTGGCGTCGGCTGCGGTGTAGACCTCGTGCAGGGCGGATTTCCCTAGCACCGTGTCGACATAATCGTCATTGAAATACCAGCCCTGATCCGTCCGGCCCGGCACTGTCTTGTCGAGGGAAATCGTGTCTTCGAGGCCTTTGAAGGTACGCATCAGAAGGGTGCGGTGGGCCCAGGGGCAATTCATGGCGGCATAGAGGTGATAGCGCCCGCTTTCCGGCACAAAACCACCCTCACCTGTCGGCCCCGGCTTGCCGTCTCGGGTCACCCAGTTACGAAACCCGGATTCAACCCGTTTGAAGGTCCCGCTGGCGTCGGTTTTTGCCTTGGCCTCGTTCTCGTCGGTCCATCGACCGTCCACCAGCATGCCCATCGTCGTCTCCCAAATTCGCTATCCACTGAACCTACACCCAAAGCCGACGGGAAGTGCAAACGAGCCAGAACAGATGTCTGTCCGCCATGCGCCCGTTGCACATGGACTTTTTCGGGACTTCGCAGTAATCGAGAATGGCAATCGCGGATGATATCGCGAAGCCAAAACGATCGAGGGGAACGTTGTGAGCCTGAAGCGCGCCTGCGCCATTGCCGGAGTGGCCGAATCCCGTCTCGGGGTCGTGCCCGATTCAACCGTCCTGACCTTGCAGGCCGAAGCGCTTGTTGCCGCACTCGCCGATGCCGGTCTGGAGAAATCCGATGTCGACGGGCTGCTGGTATCGGGTGCCTGGGGCCGCCTGCCCGGTCTGCAGATCGCCGAGTATCTGGGCATCCAGCCCAGCTACGCCGACAGCACCATGGTTGGTGGCGCATCTTTTGAATTCCACCTCGGCCACGCGGCAGCCGCGATCCAGGCCGGTCTCTGCAAGGTCGCAGTCATTCTGTACGGCAGCACCCAGCGATCACGGGCCGACAAGTATATTTTCCAGATCCGCAGTGATCTCGGATATCAGTACGAAGCGCCCTATGGCCTGCCGACACCGGTCGGATCCTATGCGCTGGCCGCGTCCCGCCATTTCGCCCAATACGGTACCACCTCCGAACAGCTCGCCGATCTTGCCGTCTCCACCCGTGAATGGGCGGCTTTGAACCCGAAAGCCTATCGTCGCGAACTGCTGACCCGCGACGACGTGCTGAACTCGGGCCCGATCGCCACCCCGCTCAACAAGCTCGATTGCTGCCTGTTCACCGATGGCGGTGGTGCGGTGGTTGTGGTCAGTCCCGATATCGCCAAAACCCTCGACAAGCCACCGGTCTGGCTGCTGGGACAGGGCGAGAGCGTCTCCCATGCCCAGATTTCCGAGATGCCGGACCTCACCGTGACACCGGCGGCAAAATCCGGTGCCCGTGCCTTCGAGATGGCCGGCGTGACCCATCGCGATCTCGATGTGGTTGAAATCTATGATTCCTTCACGATCACCGTTCTCCTGACGCTGGAATCACTGGGTTTCTGTGCGCCCGGCACCGGTGGCGAATTCATCGCCAATGGCCGTACCGGCCCCGGGGGTGAATTTCCGCTCAACACCAATGGCGGAGGCCTGTCCTACTGTCATCCCGGGCAGTACGGCATCTTCCTGATCATCGAGGCTGTCCGGCAGTTGCGCGGCGAGTGTGACGAACGACAGGTCGCCAATGCCGCTCTGGCCCTGATCAGCGGGACCGGTGGCGTGCTGTCGTCAAATTCAACCTGCATTCTGGGGGTGGAATAGGCCATGACCGACGAGACACTTCCCGATCCCGATTCAGAGCCCTACTGGCAGGGCGCGGCAGCGGGTGAACTGCGCTACCAACGTTGCGGTGCCTGCAACACGGCGATCTTCTACCCGCGTGCGCTTTGCACGAAATGCGGCGCGCCCGATCCGGATTGGTCGGTTTCAGAAGGCCTCGGCACGATTTACGCTGTTTCGGTTGTCCATCGGCCGCCGCCCTCGTTTGCCGGGGAATCCCCTTATGCCGTCCTGCTGGTCGATCTGGACGAAGGTTTCCGCATGATGAGCCGCATTGTGGATGCCTCACCCGATACTGTTTCGGTTGGCGACCGTGTCCGGGTTATATTCGAGCATGGCCCGGACGGGCGCCCCACACCTTACTTCACCCCTGCCTGAGGGCAACGCCCATGAAAAACAAGAAATCCGAGACGCTGGAAGACGCGTTGGGCCGCATCAACGATGGGGCGACGCTGCTTGTCGGCGGCTTTGGTCAGCCCGGCGTGCCTGAAATCCTGATCGACGGGGTCTGTGATCTCGGCCGACGTGACCTGACCATCGTCACCAACAATGCCGGGACAGGCCATAGCGGGATTGCCCGACTGATCGAGGAAGGTTGCGTCGCCAAGCTGATCTGCAGCTTTCCATGGGCCAAGGAATCCTTTGTTTTCAAGGAACTGTATGATGCAGGTAAGATCGATCTTGAAATCGTTCCCCAGGGCACACTGGCCGAACGCATGCGCACAGCAGGCGCCGGACTGGGCGGTTTCCTGACTCCGACCGGGGTCGGCACGGATCTGGCAGACGGCAAGCAGACGATGACAGTCGATGGCAAGGATTACGTCCTCGAAAAGCCCCTGCGTGGCGACTTTGCGCTGATAAAGGCCTACAAGGCCGACCCCCGGGGTAATCTGATCTATCGAAAGACAGCCCGGAACTTCAATCCGATCATGGCGATGGCGTCGGACTTCACCATTGTCGAAGTGCAGGAAGACGTGCCGATCGATACGCTGGACCCGGAAGTCATTGTGACACCGGGCGTTTTCGTGGATACCTATTACGTGACCGGTTGGTACGAAATCGGCAAGGAGCGCAACGCATGAGCGAGCAAACCAACCTTCTGACCCGTCAGCAGATCGCAGCGCGCGCCGCGCAGGATATGGAGGACGGCTGGCTGGTCAATCTTGGCATCGGCATGCCGACGATGATCCCCGCGTTCATCCCGAAAGATCGCGACGTGATGTTCCACAGCGAAAACGGGCTGATCGGCATGGGCCCGCCCCCTGCCGAAGGCGAAGCCGATCAGGACCTCATCAGTGCCGGCAAGGAGCTGGTGACCATGATCTCGGGCGGCTCCTATGTGCATCACGTCGATTCTTTTGCAGTGGCACGTGGCGGACGCCTGGATTGCGCGGTTCTGGGCGCGTTTCAGGTCGCGGCCAATGGAGACCTGTGCAACTGGCGCTTGCCGAACCAGAAATCAGGCAGCGTTGGGGGTGCCATGGACATTGCCGCCGGCTCCAAGCGGGTGTTTGCCATGATGAGTCATACGGACCGCGATGGTGCGGCCAAGATCGTTTCCGAACGCACATATCCGCTCACGGCGATGAAGGTTGTCACGAAGATCTATACCGATATGGCCGTGATTTCGGTCACGCCGGACGGTCTGATCCTCGATGAGGTGGCCCCCGGCCTGACGGCGGACGAGGTGCAGGCCGTGACCGATGCGCCACTGATCATGGATTCGGTCGGCATCATCGACGTCGCCGCATAACCCCGATGGGCATCAAGACACGTTTTGGCGTATGTGCTTTGGCGATCTGGGGCGGCCTGCTCTACTCCGGCGCCGCACATGCCAATGACAACGAGATCGATTTGATCGTCGATCACGAGCGGCGCTGCTTCGTCTCGAACAGCCTGCCCGACCACGACACCGGCACATTCCCCAATGCGGGCAACCCGAACAGCATCAAGCCCCAGAACATCCGGAAATGCGTGCGTGGCAGGCCGCCCTGGACCCCGGGCACGGTCCCTCAGTATCTTCAAGGTTCCATCGGGATTGCCATCAACGGCGTCCAGTTTCGCCCGAACACGGCGGAATATTACGACGCCACCAGCCGGCGTGGTTTTTCGCGAAACCCGGCATCAGGCTGGAGCCTCGACGGACTGGGCGCACGAGACCTGCTCGGCATTGACGACAACAATGGCCGTGTCGATGAACAGGGGCTGTACCACTATCACGGCCTCTCAGACGCGCTGATCGATTCCACCCGGGCCACCCTGATCGGCTATGCCGCCGATGGCTATGACATCCACTTCGTCGATGGCCGCAAGAAATCGAGCTACCAGTTGAAAACGGGAAACCGGCCCACGGCACCCTTCGGGCCCCATGACGGAACCTATAACGAGGACTGGCAGTACATCCCCGGTTCGGGTGACCTCGACGAGTGCAATGGCGGTCGCAACCTCTATGGGCGCTTCGTGTATTACGCCACGGAAACCTATCCCTTCCTGCCGCGCTGCCTCTGGGGCGAGATCAGTGACGATTTCAAGCGCGGTCCAGCTGGCGGACCCCCACCGCATCAGCGCTAAACCCCTTCTTTGACAGGATACACCAGCATGGACGAACTCACCTCGATTGAAGGACAGGTTGCCGTTGTAACCGGCGGCACAGCCGGCATGGGCGAAGCGGCCTGCATCCGCTTCGGTGCCGCAGGTGCCAAGGTTGCCGTGATCGGTCGCACGCCAGAGAAGGGTAATGCTGTCGTCAAGAAGATCACCGATGCCGGCGGTGAAGCCATGTTCGTCAAAGCCGAATGCGCCGATGAGACCGAGGTCAAGGCCGCCTGCGCGACCATTCTCGACACCTGGGGGCGCGCCGACATTCTGGTGAACACGGCAGGCGGGTTCTTTGACGCCCCGGCCCTCGAAGACGTCACGGCTGATGCCATGCGCGAGAATTATGACTGGAACGTGCTGGCCAAGTTCCTCATCACCCGCGAGCTTGTTCCGACCATGAAGGCCAACAAATACGGCCGGATCGTCAATATTTCATCGGTCGCAGGCCGGACAGCCAGCGCAGGCTCCATCGAATATTCCACCAATGAAGCCGCCATTATTGGCCTGACCCGGCGTCTGGCCCGTGAACTCGCGCCGTTTGGCATCACGGTCAATGCGATTGCGCCGGGATTGGTCCTGACCCCGCGTGTCCTGCGCCATCCGCCCGAGGCCCTCGAGGCCCGCGCCCAGACCATCCCTGTCGGCCGTCTCGGCAAGCCCGAGGAACTCGCCCACGGGATCTGGTATCTCTGCACCCCTGGTGCGGCGTTTACCACCGGTGCCGTACTGGACATCAATGGCGGTGCCTGGACGGGTTGATATCCGGCCCGCGGCATCTTCCCCAGGCAGCTTTCTCTGGCAGTATTTTCATGACCTCACCCGATATCACCCTGTTCAGCGTCCACAAGGACGCCATGGCGGCGGCTGTCGCCGCCTTTGCGCAAGACTGGCCCGAAGCGCGGATCAGCAACCTTATGGATGACGGCCTGTTCCGCTGGGTCGGCGAAACCCGTGGGGTCGTTCCCGGCATGTATGGCCCGTTCGAGAGCCACACCCGCCAAATGGTCGAACGCGGAGCCGACGCCATCCTGTTCACCTGCTCGGCCTTCCAGCCCTGCATCGATGCGGTGATGGCCCAGCACGCCATTCCGATGCTCAAGCCCAATGACGCCATGATCGAACAGGCACTCGATACCGGTTCACGTATTGCCGTGCTGGCCACGGTCGCCGGCACAATTCCGTCCGTATCGGCCGAGATCGAGGCGATGGCGGCTGCACGCGGTCAGAAGATCGCCCTGTCGCAGCATTTCGTCGATCATGCCTTTGCCGCCATGGCAGCGGGCGAAGGTGATGTTCATGACGGGATGGGCGCCGACGCCGCCCGCTCGATCACCGATGCAGACGTGATCGTGCTCGCACAGTTCACCCTCTCGCGGGCCGTACCACAGGTGGCCGCCGTCACGGATATTCCGGTCCTCAACTCACCGGGGGCCGCTGTTGCCAAGCTCAAGGGCATGCTGAACGCCTGAGCAGAGATGATCACCCGTCTTCAGATGCGATAGAATCCGGCGGCGGTGTCGTGGAAGAAGGCGCGCTGCTCGGCCTCTGACCGGGAATCCAGGATATCCTTGCAGGCAGCCACCAGATCATCATAGCGGGCCCAGAGCTTCTCCAGCGGGAAGTTGCTGCCATAGAAACATCGATCTGCGCCGAACCGGTCCAGCACGTGATCCAGCACGATCCGCATGTGATCGATATCGCATTTCGCCGTGAAGAAATTCAGCCCGGAGCATTTGATCCAGAGGTTCCGGTGCGGCACCAGATGTTCGAGCCCTTCTTTCCAGGCTTCCACCGTCGCCGCATCATCCGAGGTCAGCATGCCGCCATGGACCAGACAGAAATTCGTGTCGGGATGGTTGCGCAGCAATTCGGCAAAATGCACGAACTGATGCGAGAAACCCTGTAGCTCAAAGCTCATATCGTAGGTTTTCAGCTTCTCCACGGCGCGCTGGAAGTCATCCGTCAGGCACAGATCGGGCCGGTCCGTGCGGCAGCGCAAGGGTTCACCCTCCCAGAAGTGAAGCTGGTGGCGAACACCGCGGGTGTTGGCGTATCGGGCGTGACCTTCGAGCACCGCCGCGATATCCGGGCTGGTCATGATGGCGTGCCCGACAATGGCGTGGGGAAACCCGGTTCGATCTGCCTCGGATTGCAGCCAGGATGTTTCCTCAACGGGTTTGGCGGGATCGTAATTCGCCTGAACATGGACCGATTTGACGACATTGTTGTCGCCGAAATCCTGCAGCATATTCTCGACCAGATAGTCTTGGCGCAGACCGCCATAGTCACTGCCATACATTTTCGGGGTCATCGGAGCCGCCAGCCACGGATATTTCTGCCCGTGCCAGAGGTGATGATGGCTGTCGATGATGGGGCCCGAATACATTGTCTATTATTCCTGTTCTTTAAGCGCGACCACGCGCGTGTTCGCCTTTCCTACTCGGCGGCATTCGCTGCACTGGTTTTTCCACTCGGCCAATGCGGCCTTGCCAGCCCAAGGTTCTCGCGCAATGTCCTGCCTTCATAGGCGGTGCGGAACAGGCCGCGTCGCTGTAACTCCGGCACAACCAGCGCGTTGAAATCACTCAGGTCATGGGGAAACAGCGGTGGCATGATGTTGAAACCATCGCAAGCCTTACCAGTGAACCATTCTTCCATGAAATCAACGACTTCTTCGGGAGAACCGACAATCTGCATATGCCCGCGTGCGCCAGCCACCCGGCGCCAAAGGCCACGTATCGTGAGGTTCTCGCGCCGTGCGACGCCCAGATAGAGCTGACCGCGGCTTGACGAGACATTATCAAATTCGATTTCCGGTACCGGCCCATCGGGATCGTGGCCCGAGAAATCAAAATCCATCCGGTTGCTCAGAAACTCGATACCTGTCCTGTCATCAATGAGATCCTGCATCATCTCGTATTTCTCGGTCGCCGCCGCCTTGTCACGACCGACATAGACCATCAGACCCGGCATGATCTTCAGGTCGTCAGGATGCCGCCCAAAAGCAGCCATACGGCCCTTCACATCGGCATAGAAGCCCTGTGCGCCCTCAAGTGTCTGATGTATTCCAAAGACCACCTCTGCCGTTTCTGCCGCAAGTTCACGCCCGTCTTCGGATGAGCCGGCCTGCACCATCACCGGTTCCCCCTGCGGGGATGGCGGCACATTCAGAGGGCCACGCACCTGAAAGTGCTCACCCTTGTGTTCGAGGATATGCAGCTTGTCCCGATCCAGGAACACACCGCTTTCCTTGTCACGGAGGAAGGCATCGTCGTCAAAGGAGTTCCAAAGTCCACGGACGACGTGCGCAAACTCACGTGCGCGACGATACCGGTCCGACTTGGCCATATGCGGTTGCGCACCGAAACTCTCGGCTTCTGCGCGGTGGGTGGATGTGACCAAATTCCAGCCAGCCCGCCCTCCTGAAGCAATATCAAGCGAGGCAAACCGGCGCGCCAGAAGATATGGCTGATCAAAACTCGTCGTCGCCGTACATACGAGGCCCAGATGCTCGGTGTGCTGGGAAAGGGCAACCATCAGGCTGAAAGGCTCTATCTTGGCGCCATAATTGTCACGCACCATGGCATCAAGGTCGCCACGCCAGAACGAGACGGAATCGGCCATGAAGAACATGTCGAACAGGCCTTCTTCGGCCAGTTTTGCCATGTCCACCATATGCGACATGTTTTGCCCGGCATCTGCCGTCGCATCCGGATGTCGCCACGCACTCAGGTGGTGACCTGCGGGCCAGAAGAACAAACCCAGTTTCATTTCCGGCATGGCGCCCTCCCAAGCCCCGAAACCAATCCTCAGTCCTATGGTAAGCCTCGTACTCGCGAAGAACCAGAGCGGGGCTGTCCAATACCTATGAATCGGAGAGAGGCAGTGCGTTATTCGGCATAGCTGACCAAGCCCTTAAGGCTCAATTCGCCATAGAACAGACACACATTCGAATGCAGTATTGCTACATCTTCCTCGGAAGACGACAGGATTATCAGCTTCCCGCGTACCGAGCCCGTCGTTGCCGACATTCAGCGTTATCCTTGGCCGCCTGTGCGTCCAACAAATACGAAGTTTTTCGAAAATTTTCGGGCAACCCATGTCTATACGAGAAGACACAATATCGTCCCATCGCAGGGCCGGTATTTCCGAAGACTCAAAAAGCCGAATGGCGCGCCCGGCAGGATTCGAACCTGCGACATTCGGCTTAGAAGGCCGATGCTCTATCCAGCTGAGCTACGGGCGCATCACACGTCAGCAGACGTCATCCGTGTATCCTGAGCCCTAGTGGCTCCAGGGGATTTTGCGATCTACGGCAAAATTGTCAGCATAGGCCTTTGGTCTGATCTGCCGTTCCTTGGGCTCCTGGACCATATAATCCAGACCCAGTCGTTTGGCATGGGCAATCGCGTCGTCGCGTGTCTCGAACTTGAGGCGCAGCTGGGACATGGTGTCACCTGCCCCGGGCCAGCCCATCAGCGGATCAAGCTGCTGGCGGCGCGTGGGTTCGAACTCCAGCAACCATTGATGCGTCTTGCCGCGCCCGGATTGCATGGCGGTCTTTGTGGGCTGATAAATGCGAGCCTTCATTGCACACAATCCCTTGATAAATGGTCGGGGCGACAAGATTCGAACATGCGACCCCCTGCTCCCAAAGCAGGTGCTCTACCAGGCTGAGCTACGCCCCGACGTTTGTGACCGGAAGATAGGCTCGCTTCCGCGCCGGTGCAACAGGTCTACTGCTCTGTAAGTGATCTTGTGAAGGATTGCTGGACCGGGCTGACGAGGTATTGCAGCAGAGTGCGCTCCCCGGTCCGGATCAGGACTTCGGCCGGCATGCCGGGCAGCAGGACAAGCCCGGCAAGGCTCGGGTCATCGGGGTTTGCGAGTTCGATCCGCGCGGTGAAGTACGCCTCGCCCGTCGCCTCATCGGTCAAACGGTCCGCCGATACCGACGAAACCACGCCCTCAACGGTTGGTGTGATCCGCTGGTTGAACGCAACGAGGCGCACTTGCGCGGGCAAACCGGCATGGACCACGTCGATATCGGTGGGTGTCACCCGGGCTTCGATCACAAGTTTCTCATTGCCCGGCACCACGTCCATGAGGCGCTCTCCGGGCTGAATGACCGCGCCGGTCGTATGGACCTGCATATCCACGATCACCCCGTCCACGGGGCTGATAACATCGGTACGGCGCTGGACGTCCTCGGCAGCGCCCAGACGTTCTTCGAGATCGAGCAACTCGGTCTCCACCTCGCGCAGCTCGGACACAACCTCACTGACCTGTTCCGTCCGCAATTCGAAAATGCGGATTTCCGCTTCAGCGATATTCTGTCTGGCTCGCGCAATCGCAGCCAGATTCTGACCGCGTTCGCCCTGAATTTCGGCCTTGCGGCGCTGCAAGGCCAGCAGGCGTGACTTTGGTGTCAGGCCCTTGTCAAAGAGCGTCTGAAGCCCCACCAACTCGTCATCAATCAGGACGATTTGTTCGTCGGCCGAACGTATCTGGGCCTGCAATCCAATGATTTCCTCGCGGAACTGGGCCACGCGCTGTCCGAGAATCTGGCCTTGCCCGGAAATGGCATCGCGCCGGGCCTCAAAGATATTCAACTGCCCGAGCATGGATTCCTGAACCCGGAGATCTTCGCTCTGGGCTGTCAGCTCGTCAGGAAAGGAGATGCCGGAGTTCCCGTCCCGCTCGGCGCGCAAGCGTGCCGCCCGGGCCAGCAAGGCATTCCGCTGCCCGCGTATCAACTGCAACTGGGCGCGGGTCTGAATCCCGACAAGGCGGATCAAGGGCTGTCCGACAGTCACCTTGTCGCCATTGCGGACAAGGATATCCTGCACCAGCCCGCCTTCGAGATGCTGGATGGTCTTGCGATTGTTCTCCACGGCGACTGTACCCGAGGCAATCGCCGCGCTGTCGAGCGGCGCAAAAACGGCCCAGGTACCGAAAAATCCGAAGAATATCAACACGATGATCGTACCCACCAGAATAATCTTGCGGGTTCCGAGTTCATCGGAGACAGGCTGATCCATCGGCGGCATCGGGGCTGCGGGGGCCGCCATCTGAACCTGCCCCTCCTCGCGTGGCATCAGCCCGCCGCTGTTGCCCGGATCATCCCCGATCCGGCCGAGTGGCGTCCCGGTCATGATGCGTCCCCTTCTGCGGGGGCCTGGAGTTTCTCGTTCACCGCGCGGTCACGATCAACCCGCTCCTGGGCGCTTTCGTCCGCCGGGGGCTGCTTGCCCATCAGCTGGGCCATGACATCGTCGCGTGTGCCGTACATATCGACCTTGCCTTCGCGCAGGACGAGGATCTTGTCGACATGTTCGAGCATGCTGGGCCGATGGGCGATGACGACAATCGTCACACCGCGCCGACGCATTTCATCGATCGTATCAAGCAGCGCCTGCTCGCCGACCCGATCAAGGCTGGCATTGGGTTCATCGAGTACGAGCAGCTTGGGGGTGCCGAACAGGGCGCGCGCAAGGGCAATCCGCTGCCGCTGGCCACCCGAAAGCACGCCGCCGGCCTCGCCAATCTGGGTGTCGTATCCTTCGGGCAGGGAAAGCACCATCTCGTGCACATCGGCCAGTTGTGCGGCCGCGATCACATGAGCGTCGTCCGCATCCCCCATGCGCCCGATATTCTCCTTCACCGTTCCGCCCAGCAGTTCGACGTCCTGGGGCAGATACCCGATATATTGCAGGCGATCCTGATCGCGCCAGACCGACATATCCGCCCCATCGAGGCGAACATGCCCGGATGAAGGCAGCCAGCTTCCCACAAGCAGGCGCGCAAGGGTTGTCTTCCCGGCCGCCGACGGCCCGATAAGACCCAGTGCTTCTCCGGGTTCGAGGGCGAAGCTGACATTGCTGAGAATCGGCTCGGTGCGTGACGGCACACCAAATGTCAGCCCCGTCACGGTGAGCTTGCCTTCGGGTGCTGGCAGTTCCATCTCGCTCGCCCCGCTGCGGCCACCGGAAATCAGCTCCTGCAGGCGTGAATAGGCGCCACGTGCCGCAACGAGTCCCTTCCAGGCCCCGATGGCCTGTTCAACCGGTGCCAGCGCCCGCCCCATGATGATCGAGGAGGCGATCATCGCACCGGGCGTGATTTCCTGCTGGACAGCCAGATACGCGCCTGTACCCAGGACCCCGAGCTGGATGACAAAACGTGCAAATTTCGCAAAAGCCGAAATCGCGCCACCACGCCGGCTCGCCAGAGATTGCAGACTGATCATGCGCCCATTGTCCTGGTTCCAGCGGTTAACCAGGTTCGGTAGAACGCCCATAGCCGAGATCATGTCGGCGTTGCGCACAGCGGTTTCGGCGCGATGCATGGATTTCTGGGATTCAGCACTTGCCTGCCCCAGCGGTTCACGCGTCAGGATATCATTGGCCAACGCCAGACCGAACAGCACCACGGCACCGATGGTGGCAATCGAACCCAGCAAGGGATGCACAAAGAAGATCACGGCGAGGAAAACCGGGACCCAGGGCGCATCAAGCACCGCGAACACACCCGGGCCTGTAAGAAATCCGCGCACGGTCTCCAGATCCCGCAAACCACGCACCGAGGGGTCATTGGACTGCCCGAGCGCAATGCGCACGCTACTACTGAGGATATTCCCGCCCAGCTTGCGGCTCATCCAGCTCGACAATCCGATCATCACATAGGTGCGCACGCCTTCGAGGGCCGCGAGCGTCAAAAGGCTTACAATCGCGATGGTGGTCAGCACAATCAGGGTATCAATATTGCCGCTGCCCAGTACCCGATCGAAGACCTGTAACATGTAGATCGGGACCGTCAGCATCAGCATATTGATGAAGAAACTGAAAACGATCACAGGCGTGAAGCCGCGCTTGATCGTCTTGATCGCGTCCGCAAAGGCGTCGGTTGCTGGTGCACCGCGCCTGGCAGGATGGGGATTACTCGTCATCACCAATCGTGATGATGCGGTGGATTTCGTCGGATTGGAAGCCAAGAGCCATGGGGCGCATCACATCAGGAAGAACAACAACGTCATAGAGTTCTTCCACAATACCCTCAATGCGCAACCAATGCAGCGTATCGCCGGTTTCGGTGTCGATCACCAACAGACCGCAGCGCGGTGACGCGCCGGCTTCTGTGAGTTTTGCATCGAGCGGCAATCCCTGGAAGGTTCCCGCTTCGCGGGGCTGTGAGAGCCCGACCACGGCATACTTTCCCGCAAAGGCCATTCCGCGCAGGAAACCGGGGCAAAATGCAATCGGCTCGAAGGTGCCGGACTTGATATCGACCGTACCCAATTCCCCCGTCCCGGCGTTGAGAATGTACAAACGACCGTTATGCCAGCGCGGCGAATGGGGCATGGAGAGCCCCTCGGCGATGATCTCGTTCTGTGCGACATCCATGACGATGCCACCATTTGATCGATGGTCACGCCAACCATCCGCCACATCACTGGCCGAAACCGCGGTCACATAGGCCGGTGCGCCATCACGCATGGCCAAACCGTTGAGATGACAGCGATCCTCGGGCGCCAGCCGCGAGATGAATTTCGGCGTCCAGACCGGGCGAAAACTGAAGGTTTCGTCCGTGGTCGCCAGACAGGAAAACCGCGTGTTGACGAACACGACGGAACCGTCGCTGCGTACCCCGATATCGTGAATATCCAGATCCCCGGTCGTATAGCCGATCTGGGGGACATAGAGCCGGTCGTAGTCCCCATGCCGCTGGCCCGGTTCGAGCGCATTCGAGAAACGCCAGAGTTGGTACAGCGAACTCATCCAGAGGGTGTCGTCGACCGCCGCCAACCCCATGCACCGGTTGAACGTGCGCTCGAAAGCGGAAAGCCGGCCATTTTCCTGGTTTCCCAGCAGAAACAGCTTACCGGCCTGATAGGTCGTGAAACCGAGCGAAACACCGACCTCCGCCATCCACGATGTGAAATGGCGAGAGGTCTTTATTTCAAGTTTACGCTCGGACGTGTCTATGTCCGTCAAATCAGGAAGTCATCCTCGTGCAGATTGGCCTCTTGTACACCAATCAGCGTCAGGCTGTCGTCCCCGTCAAGGGTAATCACCGTATCTGCACCACTGTCGTTGGTTGCGGCGAGCAGTTCGGCAAAGTCCGCGAACCCGAAGTCCGTGATATCGATCACGTCATCCGAACCGGCACCGGTTGAGAAGTCCATGATCTGATCGTCGCCGGTACCATTTTCGAAAATGAACATTTCGTCACCGGAACCGCCGAACAGGACATCATTGCCCTCTCCACCATTCAGGATGTCATCACCGCCGCGGCCATTCAGGAAGTCATTTCCAGCCCCGCCATGGATAACATTGGCGCCATCATCGCCGGTGAGTGAATCGTCGAACGCGCTACCGATAACATTCTCGAAGTTGGCAATACTGCCCCCCCCGTCGGGAAGGAATCCTGCGGGTTGAAGATCAGGTCGACCCCAACACCGTTGGTCGCCGACGCAAACGAAAGGGTGTCCACACCGGCACCACCGTCCATTGTGTCGGTTCCGGCACCACCATCGATGATGTCGTCGCCGTCACCACCGTTGATGATGTCGTCACCGTCGTCACCATTGATGATGTCGTTTCCGGTCCCGCCATTGATGGTGTCATTTCCGGCACCACCATTGATCACGTCATCGCCCGGGCCACCATTGATCAGATCATTGCCGACCCCACCATTGATGGTTCCACCAACCGGAGATCCGATAATCGTGTTGTTCGGATTTCCGTCAATATCCACGTAGAAGCTTGCATCGTTGCTCGCGGTATCCCCGTTGGAGGTTTCGGTCGCAACACCGGTGACCGCGATCGTGAAATCTTCCAGACCAAGCTGCTGCTTACCGTAGACCACATATGTCTCGCCCGAAGCACCGCCATTCGGATCGGCCAGGTAAGCACCGATGATAACGTCGTCGATCCCGTCGCCGTTGACGTCACCCGCCGCATTCACGGTCCAACCGGAGAAGTCACCGATGTCGATGCCACGGAAGACGAAGCCAACGTCACCGATACCGATCTGGAGATCACTCAGGTCGATTTCCGGCGCAAACCCGTTCGCTGTCCCGAAGATGACATAGGTCTCACCTGCGGTACCCTTGTTGTCCGCAGAAGAACGCGGAGCACCGACCAGGATGTCTTCGAACCCGTCGCCATTGAGGTCACCGGCAGCGCTGACCGCAAAGCCAGCGATATCGTTGACTTCATCACCGATCAGGACAAAGCCCTTGGATCCGTCGCCGCCATTGATGGCGAGCAGTTCGGACATCTCGATTTTACCGTCAAGAACGCCGTCATCGTCGTCCAGATCGCCGAGGTTGGTTCGACCGCCAAATACGACATAAGCCGCACCGGAGTTGGTGCCGGCAGCATCGCTGCCGTAGGCACCGATAACGATGTCGACAATGCCATCACCATTCAGGTCACCTGCCTGATCGAGCGCACGTCCCAGACGGTCATTGGCGTTGATACCGTTGAAGGTATAACCGTTGGTCCCGTTAAGGCTTGCGAGCTCGATCTCCGGCATGCCGGCCGCGCCGCTATCAAATCCGAAGACCAGATAGGCCTGCCCGGAATTGCTGCCATTCGGATCGGCCTGACGGGCGCCGATGAGCAACTCATCAAAGCCGTCATTGTCCATGTCCCGCACGCCAGCGATCTGGTAACCGGACTGATCGGAGGTGTTGATGCCGCGCAAGACAATGCCCGCCGAACCATCACCCAGCCCGCCGGAGGTCTGGAACCCGTTGATGTCCTGCAGGTCACCGACATTGAACTCGGCATCGAAACCGGTCGATTTCCCGAAGATCACATAGGTCGCACCGATATCGATTCGCTCTTCGCCGATCTGGAAGATTCCGTCATTGTTGGCATCGATACGCCAGTCATTGCCGCGTGAACCGATCACCATGTCGTCAATGCCGTCACCGTTGAAGTCGATCCCGCCGCCCAGCGAATAGCCGGCAAAATCGTTCGACGAACCAAGGTTCGACGGTGATCCGTTGACCACGAAGCCCTTGGAACCGTCGCCACCATTGATGGCCAGCAGTTCGGACAGCTGGATGATGCCATCGGTCACACCGTCATCATCATCCAGATCGGCAAAGTTCGTGTTGTTCGCCGAACCGAACACGATAAATCCGCGCCCGTCATCCTGGATGTTTACATCGGCCCTCGGCGCCCCGATGAAGATGTCATCGAAACCGTCATTGTTGACATCACCGGCAGAGCGCACCGCAACACCGGTGCGGTCATCAGCACCGACACCATTGAAGGTGTAACCCTGACCCGTGGTCATGGAGCCGAGATTCTGCTCGGCCGGCAGGCCGTTTCCGCCGAAGTAGATATAGACTTGGCCAGCGTTCGTCACGCCATTGGGATCCGCCAGAATGGCGCTCGTCAGGACATCGGCAAAACCGTCACCATTGACATCACCAGCCGAGGCCACATCGAAGCCCGATGCGATACCGACAACCGCACCATTCAGGATGAAGCCTTCCGAGCCATCCCCACCGTTCAAGGTATCCAGATCATCCAGTTCCGCGAAGGGACCAAAGATCGGCGCACTGTCGACATTCATCGTCAGACCGGCAAGGTCTGCCTCCGTCAGCGTCCATGTGCCATCCGGGTTCTTCACGCCATTGCTGAAGGTCACGTTGTCGGGCACATCCGACAGGATGATCGTGTGCAGTTCCGAACCGTCGCTGTCCGGGAAGGTCACACCAAGGTTCACAGGCAGCGCAGTATCGAGATCACCCGAAACCAGCGAAGTTGCAAAGCTCGGCGCATCGGCCACAGCCGCCACATCGATCGTAACCGTCGCCGTGTCGGTTCCGCCTTCCCCGTCACTGACGGTATAGGTGAAGGTGTCGACACCACTGAACTGGGCCAGCGGATTGTAGGTGAAGTCACCATTGGATGACATGGTCACCGTACCGCCCTGGGTAGTCGAGATAGAGGTCTCCACCACACTGAGGGACGCACCGTTGTCGCCATCGCTGTCGGCTCCGCTGCCGTTGTCAGCCAGCACATTGCCGACCAGGGCGATATCCTCAACACCCACAAAGGCGTCATCGGCACCGACCGGATCGTCGTTCTGGCCGTTCACCGTGACCGTCACCGTGCCGGTGTTCGACACCGCACCGTGGCTGTCCGTCGCCGTATAGGTGAACTGAACGTCCTGGGTCTCGCCGACGGCGAGGCTCTCAAACGCACCGTTCGGATCGAAGGAGAAGGTCCCGTTACCATTGTTGATCAGGATGCCGAGCGCCGGGGTCGAGGTCAGCAGGTAGTTCAGGGATGACGGATCGTCATCGCTGTCCGCATCATCACCGTCAAACGTGTCGACCACGGCGGGGCCGTCTTCGTCAACCGAAGCCGAAACATCCTGCACAACCGGCGCGTCGTTGGTCCCGGTCACCGTGACCGTCACGACACCGGTGTTCGAGACAGCGCCATGGCTGTCCGTGGCTGTGTACTCGAAGGTCACATCGCGGGTATCACCCTCGGCCAGATCCTGGAAATCCGCACCCGGATCGAAGCTAAATGTGCCGTCATTGTTGTTCGTGACCGAACCTTCCGACGGCGTTGATGTCACCGTGTAGGTCAGTGTCGTGCCATCGTCGTCGCTGTCGATATCATCGCCATCAAAGGAGTCGATCACTGCCGGACCGTCTTCCACGGCGGCCGACACAATGTTCTGCACAACCGGCGCTTCATTGGTGCCGATGACCGTAAGGGTCACGATCCCGGTGTTGGACACGGCTCCGTGGCTGTCCGTGGCCGTGTACTCGAAGGTCACGTCACGGGTCTCGCCAATTGCGAGGTCGACGAAATCCGAACCCGGTTCAAACTGGAACGTGCCGTCATTGTTGTTGAAGACCGTCCCTTCCACCGGGTTTGCAGTGATGGTGTAGGTCAGGCTGGACGGATTGTCGTCGCTGTCGACATCGTCGCCGTCGAAAGCACCGATGATTGGATTGTCGTCCACAAGTCCGGACACGTTCTGCACGACCGGCGCATCATTCGTGCCGGTCACCGTGACGGTCACCGTTCCGATGTTCGACACCGCACCGTGACTGTCCGTTGCCGTGTAGTCGAAGGTCACGTCACGGGTCTCACCCGGTGCCAGGTCCTGGAAGTCAGCACCCGGATCGAAGGAGAATGTCCCGTCGTTGTTGTTGAGCACCGAACCCTCAGCCGGGGCCGTCGTGACCGAGTAGGTCAGCGTTGTGCCGTCATCATCGCTGTCGACATCGTCGCCATCGAACGAACCGGTTACCGCTGCGCCGTCTTCATCGGCGGCTGTCACGACATTCTGCACAACCGGGGCGTCATTCGTGCCGGTCACCGTCACTGTGACAGTCGCCGTTGCCGTGTCGCCGTCCGTGTCTTCCAGCTCATAGGTGATCGTCACATCGCGGGGCTCGCCCGGTGCCAGATCCTGGAAATCCAAAGCCGGATCAAACGTGATCGTGTTGTCGACATTGACGACAGCCGTGCCTTCGCTCGGGCCAGCCGTGATAGTCACGGACGCCACACCATCAGGTGCGCTGTCGTTCGCCAGAACATCAATGATTACCGAAGCACCGTCTTCATCGGCACTCGCCGTGTCGTCGGTTGCCGTCACCAGCTCATTGTCGGTGTTGCCGTTGATCGTCACCGTGACGGTCTGCGTATCGGTCGCGCCGTTGTCGTCCTCAACCTGTACCGTGAAGGTCTCGGTCTCGGTCTCGCCCGTGTCGAGGTCTTCAAGCAGCGGATTGGAATTGTCGAGCGTGTAGGTCCACTGGCCAGAGCCATCAACCGTCAGCGTGCCATATGTGCCAACACCGCCACCAACAACCGTCCAGCTTTCCGTGGCGCCCGTATCAACATCGTCGCTGTTGAGCTGACCCGTAACCGTGTTGGTCGCGTCATCCTCGACAACCGTGCCTTCATCGGCACCCGTGGCGAAGCTGATTTCCGGCGCATCGTTCGTGCCGGTCATCGTCACCGTCACCGTCTGCGTCGCCGTCCCGCCATTCCCGTCATCAACCGTGACGTCATAGCTCTGCACCAGCGTGTCGCCCAGATTGAGGCTGTCGAGCAGGCTGTCGTTCACCGTGAACGTCCAGTCCACGCTGCCCGAACCGTCACCCGTTGACGCATCCGCAATCACCGCACCCAGCAAACCGACATAGCCCGCACCGTTCTCCGTCACACTCACCGTGTGCGCGTCACTCAGATCGGCATCGGTGAACGCAATCGAACCGGTATCCACCAGATCATCGGTGTTCTCACCCGCCGTACCGTCCGTGATCTCCGTCACGGCACCCGTCGCATCGGTCCCGACGACCGAAACCTGCGGGTCATCATTCGTGCCCGTGACGGTGACCGTAACGGTCGCGATGTCGGTATCGCCATCGGTATCCTCAACCTCATAGGTGAAGGTTACCGTTGCGGTTTCACCTTCGGCGAGATTTTCGAAATCACCCGTCGGGTCATAAGTAATTGTATTATCAGGATTAACCGAAGCTGTGCCCTGACCTGGCGGGGTAATGATCGTCACCGAGGACACGCCATCAGGCACGCTGTCATTGTTCAGAACATCAATGACCACGCCCGGGCCGTCTTCGCCCGCGTTCGCTGTGTCATCGATCGCATCGGCCGGATTGTCGCCGCCCTGGACGATCTTGCCGTCGACATAAATCTCCAGCACTTCCCAATCCTGAACCTCAAGGTCCAGATGAGCAAAGGTCATGCTTGCACCGCTATCGGTCAGCGGATCGGAGTTGGCGTCGATGAACGCCTGCAGGGCCACCAGATCGCTCTGGATATCTGCATCGGCATATTGTTCTGCCGTAACGAAGACCTTCAGCGTATCTGTGTCCAGGCCACCATCGTAGCGGTCCAGACCACCATATTCGCCCACGACAAACTTGCCGATATCATTGCCGACATTGCCGTACACAAAGTCGGCGCCCAGATTGCCATCTAGAACATCGTCGCCCGCACCACCGTCAAGGTAGTCATCGAACGAGACGTCAGCACCGCCACTGCCGCTGCCTGCATGGCTGGCCGAACCCGAACCACTGCCACCATGACCCGAGGAAGAACCCGAGCCTCGGCCCGTGCCGTGCCCCGAGCCGGAACCATGGGCGTAGCCCGAGCCAGAGCCTGATCCATGGGCGTAGCCCGAACCGGATCCTGAACTATGAACGTGCCCGGAGCCTGAACCCGCCGCACCGTCATAGACGATCCCGCTGGCAAAATACGAGCCCTTGACGGAAACGTTGAGGCTGACGTCGTTGTAGTCGCCATCACCGCCACCGACGATGTCTTCCCAGTTCATGTTACCAACAGGTGCAGCATCTTCTTCGTGATCGTAGCCACCCGGGTTCTGGCTCTCATCCGAGAATAGAACGTCCGCGCCCTGACCCAACAACGGAGAACCGTTCTGCAGGATTGACCAGTCTCCGCCAGACTGCGCAAAGGTGACATCATCGCCGTCCGAGAGGCCCGGATTCTTGTTCGCGCCGTTGGGGATGATGAAAAATCCGAGTTTCTTGGCGCCGCCAAGGTCATCCGCATCCAACGTAATCGTCACCGCATCGCCGACACCGTTCCCTCCGGTCTTCACATTGGCCCAAACAACCGAACCCGAAACCGGCAAGCCGTCGTCACCGGCAAGGTAGTAGCCGAAGCTGTTGTTGTAGCCTGCCAGCGATTCCAGAAAATCAACCGTCAGCGTAACTTCACACGTTCCCGAAACATCAAAGCACCCGTCGACGCCCGAGATGTCGCGCACTTCGATCGTCGTCGGCGCATCACCGTCAATAACGTCATCCCCGCCCTGACCAAAAAGCGTGTCGTCGCCAATGCCACCAACAATGATGTCATTGCCACCTTCTGCCTCACCAACAGTCGTGTATTCGATGGACTTTACATAAAAGTCTGAGCTGTCGTTGGAACCGGGGGGCGTACCATTGGCGTATTCGCGGCCGGTGAAACGGACCTCACTGAACGGCGCAATACCCGAAATCGTAAAGCTGCCGACATTGCCACCGCCAGTGATCTCCGGACCGAACTCGCCCTGACCAACGAGATTGCCGTCTGCATCATAGGCATGCCACGCCCCCTGCTCACCGCCGTTTTCGGTGGCAAACATGCGCGCAACAGTGATTGTAGCTTCGGTTGCCGGGGCATCGAATGTCGCGATCAGCGTTTCGGATGAACCGTCATCATCATGATTGATCTGGTTGCCGACCGGATTGCCGCCGGCCACACCGACGCCGTCCCCGTCATAAGTGACCGTTGCCGAAGCTCCGTCAAAGTCCAGCGCCGTCAAGGTTACGCCTGCACCAAGCCACGCCGCCGCGTTACCGGAAGCAACCCGCGTTTCGGAAACACCGACAGCCGTTGAATCATCGCCGTGAATCAGATCATCGCCAGCGCCGCCGTCAATGATGTCATCACCGGCATCTCCGTCGATCTTGTCGTCGAGCCCACGGCCTGTGATCGTGTCGTTGCCGTCACCGGCGTTAAAGGTCTCGTTTGTGTCAAAACCGGCCTGTGCAGCCTCGGCCTGGCTCGAGGCCAGGGTAACCACATCATCCCCGTCGAGCGCGTCGTACTGGGTACCGTCCTGATAGGCGCCGGCCTGGACATCGTCGAAGTCCACTCCGTCCGGGTTCTGGGTAAACAGCGGATCGAGCTCCAATTCCACCGGCTCACCATCCACGAGCACGGTCAAATCTTCCCAGTCCTGTACCTTCAGCCCGAGACTGGAGAAAGTTTGCTTGGCACCGGAATCCGTGCCTGCGTTCGCGTTCGCAGCGATAAAGGCCTGCAAAGCAAACAGATCGGCCCGAATGCCTGCATCCGCGAACTGCGCGGAGGTCAGCGACACAACCAGCGTGTCTGTCCCGGTACCACCATCATACCAATCGACACCGCCGCCGTTCTCGCCACCCACAAAAATGCCGATGTCGTCGCCGCTGTCGCCATCGACAGAATCCCGGCCCACGCCACCATCGAGAATATCGTTGCCCGAACCGCCCCGCAGGGTGTCATTGCCCAGTTCGCCGAGAATGATATCGTCGCCTGACCCGCCATCCAGATAGTCATTGAACGAGACATCGCCAGAGCCGCTGCCGGAGCCATGCCGGGACCCGCTTCCCGAACCGCTTCACGATCCATGGCCATGACTGCCTGATCCAGAACCAGAACCGCTGCCAACATCGCCGTCGCCGCGCAGGACATCATTACCGCTTCCGCCGTAAATCTTGTCGTTGCCAGCGCCGCCCGTCAGGTTGTCGTCGCCACCATATCCGTAGATCTTGTCAGATCCGTCGGTGCCGTCGAGCGTGTTGTTGCCGTTATTGCCTTTGATGCGTGCCATAGTCCATCGCCTTTAATGCGTGGTTAGTCGCGGGGGGATTGCAAACTGATTTCCTGCAAATACCCTAGACAGTTCATTATTCACAAACTGTAAAGACGCAAGAAACGTACCAGTTCACACAAGCTACCTGAACTCCAACCTGGCGCAACGCACGACAGATCGCTTCTCGACTTCAACGCCCGGCAGCCTCCCCCGCCCTCGGCACGTTACAGATCGAAATTGCAACCTCATTGTATGCAAATACCACCATGATTCAATACAGTTTTTGACAAAATTTTATTAAATTTTGGTGGGTTACGGCGACTCGCGGCACCGCCCGAGCTCTCTCAGACATTCTTGCCGGACAACATGGTTGGGTTGCGTCGAACACAAACGCCGACCACCACAGCGGGACCTGTATGGACGCAATAGTGTTGCAATGTGATATGAACCCGCACTTCAGACTGAGGCTTTTCGCAAATTGCGTGTCTCATTTTGAGAATTATCGCGAGATTCGGCCTCTCCGAACACGAAAGATCTGGTCATTTTGAAACTGCCCATTCGCCTCCCTGACACGCTTGCCGGCGTCCTTCTTGCCAGTAGCGCAACAGCACTCGGTGGCGGCACAGTCGTGCTAACCCGCCTGATCATCGACCAGACGGATTCACTTTCGCTGGCAATGATCCGTTACGGCCTTGCCGCGCTGTTTCTTCTTGCGATCCTGCTGATCACAACCCGTCTGCCACGTATGGAGCGCCGGGATATGGCGATTCTTGCGGTTTTTGGCGTGATCATGTTCTCGGGTTTTCCGTTTTTCATGACACGGGCCCTTGAGGACACCACGGCAGCACGCGGCGCGCTGCTGTTCGCAACAATTCCGCTGATGACCATCACCATCGGCGCCATTTTCAGGACCGAACGCCTGACATGGCGCAAGCTCGTGGGCATCGCCATCGCAATCGCGGGCGCGGCGCTGGCCCTTGGTGAAAACGTTGATGCAGCAGCCCCCAATGCACTGCGGGGCGATTTTTTCATGTTCCTCGCCATGCTGTGCGCTGCGGTTTTCAACGTGTTTTCGCCCCGTTACCTGGTGCGCTACGGCAACCTGCCCGTCGTTGTTTATACGATGCTCGTGGGCAGCGGGTTTCTGCTCTTTCTCGCGCTGGTCCTGTCCACCCCCTTGAGCCGGTCACTGGCTTTCGACACTCAGGGCTGGATTGTCGTTCTCGTGCTTGCCATTCCCGGCGCAGCGCTGATGAACATGATGTGGGGCCGGGCGCTGACACTGATTACCCCCACCCAGGCCACGATCACCGTGGGGATCAACCCGATCACCGCGTTGCTCCTGGGGGCATGGCTGTTGTCGGAACCGATCACGCTGCGCGTGCTGATCGCCGTGGTTCTGCTCATATGCGCGATTGTTCTGACCAATCAGGGCCCACGCGAACGCCCGGCCACAAGGTAGCGGTCGGCAAGCAGCTCGCAGCTACACCGGCGTTTATTCTTCTATTTCAATTGGTTGAAGCGTTCGTACAGCACCTTGTCACCGACAGAAATACCCAGTTTCCGCGCTGTTCCCGCGTTCAATTCCAGCACCGCACGCACCCGTTTGCGTGACGAGATCACCTCGCGTGATTGCGGGACCGTATTGGCTTGAACCCGCGCAATCCGGCCGTTGTGCTCGATAAACAGCATATCGAGCGGCAGGAACGTATTCTCCATCCACATGGTCACAACCTGATCGCGGCGATAAAGGAACAACATGCCTTCCCGCTCGCCCATCTCGCGACGATACATCAGACCTCGGGATTTCTGCTCGCCAGATTCGGCCAACTCAACGTCGAATTGAAAAATCTCGCCTGACCTGGTTTCGATCGACAAAGCGTCGCGATCAAATTCAATGGCCTGCTGCGCGGCAAGTGGCAACGGTTGGATCAGCGCCCCCAGCACCAGTAACAGTGTGATTTTTGAGGACAATATTTTCTTTATATTCATATTTTTAACTCATTATCCTCATTTTTTACATAAATCTCATGCGCCACCGCAACGAGGTCCCTGACCTCGCGCCGCACCGCGTTCCGGGACGGTACATCGGCCATCGTCGCAAACCAGTGGTCTGGCGGATTGCGCCCCCCGGCCCGGTTCCAGGTGAGCGCCCGCAGAACCTCCTGCGCCGCAACCGGTAGCGGTGCGCCAACATCATGCCCGTTGAGAGTGCCCCAGACACCGGACCAGCACCGGGCAACGCTCCATGGGTTATATCCACCCCCGCCCGTGACCAAAGTACGGGGCACAATCCTTGTCACTTTCGCGACAGCATCCCAGATCGCGGTATTGGTCAACTCCATGCGGCTGAGGGGATCATCTGCCAGTCCGTCCGCACCGCATTGCAGCACGAGCACTTCGGGCGCGTGGCGCGCAATCAGCGGCATCACGATTTCATCCACGACCAACCGAAACTCGGAATCCCGCAGGCCACGTGGCACAGGGATATTGCACGCCGTGCCGCCCTCGTTGTCTGACAATTGGCCGGAAAACGGCCACCGGCGCTCCTCATGGATGGAAACCGTGAAAACCCCGGCATCTCCGGCAAAGGCATCCTGCACCCCGTCCCCATGGTGGGCATCTATGTCGAGATAGAAAATCCGGGAAAACCCCAGATCCTTGAGACGCAAAAGGCCAAGCACCAGGTCATTGAAATAGCAGAAACCGCTGGCACGGTCGGGGCGCCCATGATGGGTCCCTCCGGCGGGGCTGTAGACGACCCCTTCGTCAACAGAACCCAGTATCTCCGCTGCTTTCAGAACCGCCCCGGCAGAAATCGCAGGGCGGCTGTACATCGTGTCGTGGATCGGGTTTTCCAGTCGCCCCAGATTGAAACGCTCGCGATCCGACGATGACAGCGTCAGCGTCCGCTCACCTTCGCGCAAGGCCCGCAGATAGGCAGGATCATGGAAACGGACGATTTCCGCGGGGCTGGCTGGCCCACTTTCGATATACGTCCCCTCCGGCAACCATCCCAGCGCACGACAAAGGTCGATGGTGGCAGGAACGCGAGGCACTGACAGCGGATGTTTGGGCCCGAAGGTCGAACGCCGATAGATGTCGTTGCCGATAAACAAGGGGCGCGAAAGTCGCCGGACCGGACTCGGGGACGTGGTGTTCACCGCAAGAGACATGAACATCAACTAGCGGTTTGGAACAAACTTCGCAATCGCGACATTGACGGACACCACCTGCACACATCATAGTGATTTCAACCACATGGGGAGCCATTTCGGCTGAGAGGTCACGCCAAATCCGGCGGGACGACCCTTGGAACCTGATCCGGTTAGCACCGGCGGAGGGACGTGGACAGTGAACCTGCCCAACACATATTTCGGCTCGGCTCCGCCAGGGCTTTGCGTGCGCAACATGCAGCTGGGCTGGGAATCCAAGATTCTCGTCGAAAACCTGTCATTCGATGCCGCGCCGCGCAGCTGGACATGCCTGCTGGGCGAAAGCGGCGTTGGAAAGTCGACGCTGCTGCGTACCATTGCCGGCCTCGTCAAGGCGATTCCCGAAGGGGTTTTTGAAGGCAGCGATGACGCGCCCGTCGAGGGGCGGATTGCCTATATGGCGCAACAGGACCTTCTACTGCCATGGCTCAGCGCCACATCCAATGTGGCGCTGGGTGCGCGATTGCGCGGGGAAAAGCCCGATCTGGCCAAAGTCGCAGAACTGCTGGCACGGACAGGTATTTCAGACCGGGCAATGGCAAAACCGGGGGAAATGTCCGGCGGTGAGCGCCAGCGTGTGGCGCTCGCGCGCACCTTGATGGAAGAACGGCCGATCGTGCTCATGGATGAGCCGTTTTCCGCTCTGGATGCGATCACCCGCACCCAGCTTCAGGACCTTGCGTTCGAACTGCTTTGCGATTGCACGGTGGTCATGGTCACCCATGACCCGTTTGAAGCCCTGCGCTTGGGAACAGCCATCCACATCGTCCGTGGGGGAGACAACGCCGGCCATGTATCCCTGTTTCCCCCGGGAAAGGCGTTGCGGGATCCAACCGACCCCGATCTCCGCGACGCCTATCACGCGATCATGGACGCGCTCTCGCAGCGACGCGACACGAACTCAGAATACCGCGCGGCATCCCGATGAAATTTCTGCGCCCCGCACTGGTTTTTGGCGGAATTCTGGTGATTTGGCACGTCGCGGTCAGTATTTTCGATATCGCGCCGTTCATTCTGCCGGGGCCGATTTCCGTCATCACGGTTGCAATCGCGCGGGCAGACATTCTGCTGGGGCATGCCGGGATTACCCTTGCCGAAATCCTTCTGGGCCTGTTGTTCGGCACATTTCTGGGCGCCACCAGCGCGCTGGTGATGGCCTATTTCCGGCAAGCGCGATCCTGGCTGCTCCCGGTGCTCGTGATCTCCCAGGCAATCCCGGTTTTCGCGCTGGCCCCCGTTCTGGTGCTCTGGTTCGGCTATGGCATCGTTCCGAAGGTCGCGATGGCCACGCTCATCATCTATTTCCCGGTGACAGCGGCGTTCTATGACGGGTTGCGCCGGACGGAAACCGGCTGGATCGACCTGGCGCAGACCATGGGTGCTTCAAAAGCCGCAGTTCTGCTGCAAATTCGCATTCCCGCCGCCCTGCCCGCCTTTGCTTCGGGCCTGCGGGTGGCCGCTGCGGTGGCGCCGATCGGCGCGGTTGTCGGCGAGTGGGTCGGCTCCTCGGCCGGGCTTGGCTATTACATGCTGCTGATGAACGGCCGGGTCCAGACGGCAGCGATGTTTGCCGCCCTTTTCGTGCTCGCGATCATGTCCGTGTGCATCTATTTCGCAATCGACGCGGCTTTGCGCCGCCTGATTACCTGGCAGCCCGACGGCGATCCTGCCTTCCGATAACCCATTGGTAATATGGAAATAATAATCATGAAACGTTTTGTACTTGCCGCTGTATTCTCGCTCCTTCTCGCCTCCCCGGCGGCAGCTGAGAAGTTCACGGTCCTGCTCGACTGGTTCGTCAATCCCGATCACGGGCCGCTTTATGTGGCGCTCGAACGTGGTGAGTTCACCAAACGCGGCCTCGACGTGGAACTGATCGCGCCAGCCGACCCAAATGACCCGCCAAAGCTGGTCGCTGCGGGACGCGGTGATATCGCGATTTCCTATCAGCCACAGCTACACTTGCAGGTCGATGCCGGCCTGCCCCTCAAACGTGTCGGCACACTGGTCGCCACACCGCTGTCGTCACTTGTTGTCCTCGATGACGGGCCGATCCGCTCGATTGCTGACCTGAAAGGCCGCAAGGTCGGCTTTTCCGTCGGTGGTTTCGAAGATGCATTGCTGGGCGCGATGCTCGAAAAACATGGCCTCACGCTCAGCGACGTCACGTTGGTCAACGTCAACTTCTCGCTCTCCCCATCCTTGATGAGCGGGCAGGTCGATGCCGTGATCGGGGCTTATCGGAACTTCGAGCTCAACCAGATGGATATCGAGGGCCGCCCCGGTCGTGCCTTCTATCTGGAGGAAGAAGGCGTTCCGGCCTATGACGAACTGATTTTCGTCACCCGAAGCGACAATATCGACAATCCGCAGATCCTGGCCTTTCTGGCGGCAATCGAAGCAGGCACCCAGTACCTGATCAACCATCCCGATGCGGCCTGGGAGTTGTTCATCAAGGACCGCAAGGAGCTTGACGATGAACTCAACCGCCGCGCCTGGCGCGACACCATCCCGCGCTTTGCCCTGCGTCCGGCAGCCCTTGATAGCGGCCGCTACGAGCGTTTTGCCGAATTCCTGAAGGCGCGCGACATGATCGAAACGATCCGTCCGGTTGAAAGTTACGCCGTGGAGGTCCGCTAACGCGCTATTTCAGCGGTGCCGGGACGAAGATCCCCTGTTCCACATCGGCCGCCTGGGCTTCCGCACGGCGTGCGGCGGCCTGCTGACGCTGCCAGAGGTCGGCATACATGCCGTTCTGGGCGAGAAGCGCGTCATGACGGCCACGTTCGACGATCACGCCGTTATCGAGCACGATGATTTCATCGGCATTGACCACTGTGGAAAGCCGGTGCGCGATAACCAGTGTGGTTCGGTTGGCCGAAACCTGTTCCAGCGCCTTCTGAATCTCGCGTTCGGTATGGGTGTCGAGGGCGGATGTCGCTTCGTCGAACAGCAGGATTTTTGGGCCCTTGAGGATCGTTCGGGCAATGGCAACGCGCTGCTTTTCGCCACCCGACAGCTTCAGGCCGCGCTCTCCGACACGGGCGTTGTAGCCGTCGGGCAGCGACATCACGAAATCATGGACCTGCGCCAGACGGGCTGCCTCTTCGACTTCTGCCGGGCTTGCCGACGGGCGACCGTACTGGATGTTGTAGAAGATTGAATCGTTGAACAGCACCGTATCCTGCGGAACGATGCCTATGGCCGCACGCAGGCTTGACTGGGTCACGTCGCGGATGTCCTGCCCGTCAATCGTGATGCGTCCGTCATCCACATCATAGAAGCGGAACAACAGGCGCGAAATCGTCGATTTCCCGGCTCCTGATGCGCCCACAATCGCCACGGTGTGCCCCGCAGGCACTTCAAAATCCACATCCCGCAGGACCGCCTTGCGCGGGTCATAGCGGAACGAAACATGCTCGAATCGCACAACCCCGTCAGCCACGTTCAACGGCTGCGAACCGGGGCTGTCCTCAACCTCCTGATTCTCGCTGAGCAGGCCGAACATCGTCTCCATATCTACCAGCGACTGCTTGATTTCCCGATATACAAATCCAAGAAAATTAAGAGGTTGGAACAGTTGCATCATGTAAAGGTTCACAGCAGTGAACTGACCGATGGACATGCTGCCGTCACTCACCCGAAAGCCCGAAAGAACCAGCAGGATGGTCATACCCAGGGCCATGAGTAGCCCCTGCCCGACATTGAGCATGGAAAGCGTCGTAAGGCTTTTGACCGCCGCCTTTTCGTAGCGCTGCATGGATTCGTCGTAGCGGCGCGCCTCGTGTGCCTCATTGCCGAAATATTTGACGGTTTCGAAGTTCAGCAGACTGTCGATGGCCTTGGTGTTGGCCTCGCTGTCGCTGTCGTTCATGGCGCGCCGGAATTTCAGCCGCCATTCCGTGAAGATCAGCGTGAAAACCACATAGATCATCACGGTCACAAAGGTGATCGCGCTGAAGACAAAACCGAACATGGACCACAGAATTCCGCAGACCAGCAGGATTTCCACCAGTGTCGGCAGGATACTGAACAGCATGAAGCGCAGCAGGAAATCGATGCCCTTGATGCCACGCTCGATGGCACGGGTCAGGCCTCCGGTCTGTCGGTCCATATGGAACCGCAGCGCCAGTGCATGCAAATGCTCGAACACTTTCAGGGCGATACGCCGGATCGCACGTTGGCCGACCTTGGCGAAGACGAAGTCGCGCAGCTCGGCAAACCCCTGCTGCCCGACACGCAGCAGGCCATATCCGACCAGCAGGGCCACCGGCACGCTGGCAACACCACCCGCGCTCACACCAGCCTCAAGCGCGTCCACGGCACGCCCGAAAACGGCAGGGATCGCCACGGTCGCGATCTTGGCTGCCACCAGCAGCACAAGGGCAATCACGACCCGGACGCGCAGTTCAACATCGCCACTCGGCCAGAGATAGGGCATCAGCGCCCGAACCGCCCGCATTTCTGCACCGGGTTCGGGCTTTGTTGTCGCGATTTCAGGATCGGAAGTTCGACTGTGACCGGCCATCAGACTGACATGTAAGCCCGGCTGTGCCCGAAAGCCAGCCTTTCCATACCCGAGCCAAACAAGACCGGTCGAACACGGCAAATCCTTTCGCGCTTTTTCCTATCTGGAAGTACTCGCTTCATTCGCGCGCCACGCTTGCCGCTGCACGCCGTCGCGCTTATGTTCCCCAAACATCAACACAAGCGCTGAAGGTCCATCGCCATGGAAATGTCGGGTGAATACAAGATCAACGCATCACGCCAGAAAGTGTGGGATGCGCTCAACGATCCGGAAATCCTCAAACAGTCCATTCCCGGTTGTGAGGAAATCGAGCAGAAGTCACCGACGGAGATGTCCGCAAAAGTGACGGCCAAGGTCGGCCCGGTGAAAGCCAAGTTTGCTGGCGAGGTTGAACTTACCGATCTCGACCCGCCGAATGGATATCGCATTTCGGGCGAGGGCAAGGGCGGCGCGGCCGGTTTTGCCAAGGGTGGTGCAAATGTGAGGCTCGAAGAAGACGGCGACGGCACATTGCTGAAATACGAAGTTGACGCCCAGGTTGGCGGAAAGCTCGCACAGCTCGGCGCGCGCCTGATCGATGGCACGGCAAAGAAAATGGCCGGACAGTTCTTCGAGAACTTTGCTGCTGCTGTTGAAAGCGGCGAGGAGAGCAGCGCGTCCGAAGCCCCGGCTGTGGCCGCACCGGCACCTGCTGCCGCCGCAGCCACGCCGGGCTCAGACACCTCAGCCATGGCGCAGGTCGGCATGGGAACCTGGATTGTCGGTGCAATCGTTGCTGCAGCGATCCTCTACGAGCTGTTCGGCTAGGAAATATTCGTGAATTCGTCCGTATTTCATCGCGCAAACCTTGACGGAAAGCTTTGCGCAGATGAAACTCAGGCGAGTTTAGATTTTGGTTTACTGCCCTCCTGAAAAGGGCGGATAGGGAGCGCCTCGCAAGGCGCTCCAAAGCAGGGAGGATTGTTATGACCACCGTATCCATGACGGTGAACGGAAAGTCTGTATCGGCCGATGTCGAGCCGCGCACGCTACTCGTTCAGTATCTTCGTGAACATCTTGGACTGACCGGCACCCATGTCGGTTGTGACACCAGCCAGTGCGGTGCCTGCGTGGTACATGTGAACGGCGAATCCCTGAAGTCGTGCACCATTCTGGCCGGACAGGCCGAAGGTGCCGATGTGACGACCATTGAAGGTCTCGCCAAAGGTGATGAACTTCACCCGATGCAGGAAGCCTTCCGCGAGAACCATGGCCTGCAGTGCGGTTTCTGCACACCTGGCATGGTCATGAGCGCGCTCGATCTGGTGAAACAGAACCCGGACCCGAGCGAGAAGGAAGTTCGCGAATGGCTTGAGGGCAACCTCTGCCGCTGCACCGGCTACCACAATATCGTCAAGTCTATCCTCGCCGGCGCCGAAGCCCTGCGAGGATAGGATCATGTCGGGAACCGGGATTGCTGCTTCCGTTAAGCGTGTCGAGGACAGAACAGTCCACGCGAGCAACGGGCAGTTTGCCGGCGACATCAATCAGAATGATCAGAGCCAGGCGGCGGATTAACGCCTGCAAGGGAGATAGACGATGTATCAGTTCAATTATCAGAAAGCCGGTTCCAGGGACGACGCGGTCAGCGCGCTTTCATCGGCCGAGGACGGCAAGTTCCTGGCGGGCGGCATGACGCTGATCCCCACCCTGAAGCAGCGTCTGGCGCAGCCTTCGGATCTGGTCGACCTTTCCGGCATTTCCGATATGGTCGGCATCAAGGACGATGGTGACTCGATCACCATCGGCGCCATGACACGCCATGTGGATGTGGCCAATTCCGATGTGGTCGGCAACAAGATCCCGGCGCTCAAGCATCTGGCCAGCCATATCGGTGACCCCCAGGTCCGCAATCGCGGCACGATCGGTGGTTCTGTCGCCAACAATGATCCGGCAGCCGACTACCCGGCTGCTGTGCTGGCACTGAATGCGACGGTCATCACGAACAAGCGGGAAATCGCCGCTGATGATTTCTTCGATGGCATGTTTGCCACCAACCTCGCAGAAGACGAACTGATCACCGCCATCCGGTTCCCGGTTCCCCAGAAAGCCGGTTACGCCAAGTTCCCGAACCCCGCATCGCGCTATGCGCTGGTGGGTGTCATGGTGGCCCAGAACGGCGGCGAAACACGCGTATCGGTGACCGGTGCCGGACAGGATGGCGTCTTCCGTGCCAGCGATATCGAAAGCGCACTTTCGTCCAGCTGGAGCGCAGATGCTGCCAAGGGCGTCAAGATGTCCGCCGACGGCCTGAACTCCGATATTCATGCTTCGGCTGAATACCGCGCACATCTGATTTCCGTCATGGCAAGCCGCGCCGTGACTGCCGCTGGCTAGTTCCACGCCAACGCGCGAACGCAAATTCGGCCGGGGCTCTGCTCCGGCCGTTTTCCGTTCTGGCGCTGAGCCACGTGACTTGGCCGAACCGGCCGGGTTGGGCTATATCAAGGGCTTGTGACCATTCTTCTGGTACGCTCCCCAATACCGGCAAATTGCCGCACGATTTAATCCATCACGCAGATCAGGCGACTTACCTTGAAAAAACTTCCCGAGAACGTCGAAAGCACCCTCGAGCTTCTGGGTTCGGGCAATTATGTGTCCGACCGCAGCCTGGCTACGGCGGTGCATCTTTCCCTGCAGCTTGGCCGCCCGCTCTTCCTGGAAGGCGAAGCCGGCGTCGGCAAGACCGAGATCGCCAAGGTCCTGTCCCAGACCCTTGGCCGGAAACTTGTACGCCTGCAGTGCTATGAAGGCCTCGATGTCGCTTCGGCGGTCTATGAGTGGAACTACTCGGCCCAGATGATCGAAATCCGCATGGCCGAGGCCGAAGGCGTGCATGATCGCGACCGCTTGGGAGACGACATTTTCTCCGACCGCTTCCTGATCCGGCGCCCTCTCCTCCAGGCACTCGAGCCGTCGGATGGCGGCGCGCCGGTGCTCCTGATCGATGAACTCGACCGGACCGACGAAGCCTTTGAAGCCTATCTTCTCGAAGTTCTTTCGGATTTCCAGATCACGATCCCGGAAATCGGCACCATCAGCGCCGAAGACCCGCCCATCGTCATCATCACGTCCAACCGGACACGCGAGATTCACGACGCGCTCAAGCGGCGCTGCTTCTACTACTGGGTCGACTATCCCAATGCACAGCGCGAGCTCGAAATTCTCGCACTCAAAGCGCCACAGGCTGACGCGAAACTATCGCGACAGGTCGTCGAGTTCGTCCAGCGCCTTCGTGCCATGGACTTGTTCAAGGTTCCCGGCATTGCGGAAACAATCGACTGGGCCTCTGCCCTGCACCAGCTCGACATTATCGAACTGACGCCCGATGCCATCGATGACACGCTGGGCGTTCTTCTCAAGTATCAGGACGATATTGCCAAGATCCGTGGCAGCGAAGCGGCCAAGATCCTCGACGAAGTGAAAAGCGAGATTGCGACCGCACAACGGGCCTCAGCCTAGACCGTGTCGGACAAAGCGATCCCCGACGAGGCGCGCCCGGCCCTTCAGGCCAAAGCGAAGCTCGATGAACTCGGCACCGGCCATAATGGTGCATCGGGGAAGATCGCGACCAATATCATGCATTTCGCACGCGTTCTTCGCGCGGCCGGACTGCCGGTCGGCCCGGGCAAGGTGATCGAGGGTATTCAGGCCGTACAGACCATTGGAGTCGAGAACCGGGACGACTTCTACTGGACATTGCACGCCGTTTTCGTGAACCGGCGTGACCAGCGCGAGATATTCGATCAGGCCTTCCACGTTTTCTGGCGGAACCCGAAACTTCTCGAACGCATGGCCTCGCTCGTGCTGCCGTCCTTCGTGGACCCCGAGGCCCAGCAAAAGGCCCAGGAAATGAACCGCCGGCTGGCCGAAGCCCTGAAGCAGAACCCGCCCGAAACTTCGGGTGAAGGCGACGGCAAGGACCCCGAGGAACCCGATGTGACGGTCGATGCCGTGATGACCTGGTCCGCCAACGAGGTTCTGCAGGAAACTGATTTCGAAAAGATGTCGCGCGAAGAGCTCGAAGCTGCCAAGCGTGCCATCGCCCATATGCGCCTGCCCATCATGGAAGTCCCGACCCGCCGCTTCAAACGCGATGCGCGCGGCAACCGGATAGACATGCGCGCCACATTGCGCGCCGCCATGCGCGGCGGTGGCGCGGCCATTCCGCTGCAATATCGCAAACGCAAACGACGGCACCCGCCGCTGGTCGTGCTGTGCGACATTTCCGGGTCCATGAGCCGCTATTCCCGGATGGTGCTGCATTTCATGCACGCGATCACCAATGACCGCGACCGCGTCCACACCTTCCTGTTCGGCACGCGCCTGACCAATGTTACCCGCCAGTTGCGCTACAAGGACGTCGATGAGGCGCTCGACAAGGTGGGGGAAGCTGTCGACGACTGGTCCGGCGGCACACGGATCGGCCACTCGTTGCATGACTTCAACACCAACTGGTCCCGGCGCGTGCTGGGACAGGGCGCGGTGGTACTGTTCATCAGCGACGGCTTGGATCGTGACGCGGCAGACGGACTGGAACGCGAGATCGAGCGTTTGCACATGTCCTGCCGCCGCTTGATCTGGCTGAACCCGCTCCTACGTTATGATCGATACGAACCCAAATCGCTCGGCGCACAGGCCCTGTTGCCCCATGTCGACGAATTCCGTTCGATCCACAATCTCGAAAGTCTTGAGCAATTGTCGGAAGTTCTGACAAAACCCGCCCTCGACAAGGGATTTGGCCACAACCCATGGCAGGAGGCAGCCGAATGAGTGAATCCGCGATTGATTTGCAAGCTCTGGACCACGACGACGTCATCGAGAAGGCCGCTGCGTGGCGGCAGTCCGGCAAGAAGGTTGCGATTGCGACAGTGGTCAGCACCTGGGGGTCTTCTCCGCGCCCGACCGGAAGCCAGCTTGCCGTTGATGAGGATGGCAATATGGTCGGATCCGTTTCGGGTGGTTGCATCGAAGGCGCTGTTGTCCACGAAGCGCGAGGCGTCATGGACGACGGCAAGCCGCGCCTGATGGATTTCGGTGTGACGGACGAAATGGCCTGGGAGGTCGGGCTTGCCTGCGGTGGCAAGGTCGAGGTCTGGGTCGAGCGAGTGGAGTGAGACTACGATGCGCTCTGATACGCTCGAAAAGCTGCTGGCTGCACGGGAAGCCAAGCGTCCCGTCGCTCTCGTCTCCAATTTGGAATCGGGCGCACAATCGCTCGTCTATCGTGACACCGTCGAAGGTGAACTGACACTCGATGACACGGTCGTGGAGGGTGCGCGCGCCGCACTGCGCGACGACAAGAGCGGCCGGGTCGATAGCAACGGCACCGCCCTGTTTGTTCAGGTCTTCAACCCGCCAAAACGCATGGTGATTGTTGGTGCCGTCCATATTGCACAACCGCTTGTCACTCTGGCACAGACCTCCGGCTACGAAGTGGTCATTGTTGACCCGCGCGGTGCCTTTGCCACCCGTGACCGGTTCCCCGGGGTCACCCTGAGCGAAGACTGGCCAGACAGCGCTCTGGAAGCGTTGAAGATCGACAGTCGTACAGCCGTCGTCACGCTCACCCATGACCCCAAACTCGATGACCCCGCCCTGCATGTCGCGCTCCGCTCAGAGGCGTTCTATATCGGTGCGCTCGGCAGCCGGAAAACCCACGGACGCCGCGTCGAACGGTTGACCGAAGAGGGTTATACCGAAGACGAGATTGGCAAAATCCACGCGCCTGTGGGGCTGGCCATCAACGCCAAGAGCCCGGCAGAAATCGCGATCTCGATCATGGCGCAGGTCACCCAGGTCCTTCGCACCGAATGAAAGTCTGCGCTCTTCCCGTTGTCCAGGCCCCCGGCACCACGCTGGTACATGGGCAAACCCATGGCGGACAACGCTATCGGAAAGGGCACGTCCTGACGCATGAGGATTTGGCGCAGCTTGCTGCAGCCGGCGTCGAAACGATCACGGTGGCGATCTTCGAACCCGATGACGTCGACGAAAACACAGCCGCGCGCCGTCTGGCCGAGGCGGCCACAGGTCCGGGTGTCCGGACGGGAATCGAGGGCACCGGACGGGTGAACCTGTTTTCCGAACATGATGGTCTTGTGACTCTGGATGCAGCCGCCGTAGACCGCATCAACGCCATCGATGAAGGCATCACGATCGCAACCCTGCGTCCACTCGACCGGGTGGAAGAGGACCAGGTCGTCGCGACGATCAAGATCATCCCGTTCGCTGTGTCCGAAGCCAATCTGGCGCGCGCCGAACAGGAAGCGCACGCGGCTGTCTCCCTGCTCTCGGTCCGTCCCTACCTGCCCCGCAAGGTCGCACTGATCCAAACCGACTTGCCGGGCCTCAAGCCAAGCGTCGCGGAGAAGACAAAAGACGTCATCGCGCAGCGTATCGAGGCCATGGGTAGCACGTTGACCGAGATCCGGCAGGTCCATCACGATACCAAAGCCATCACCGACAGCCTGTCTGCAGTCCTGACATCCGGTGTGGAGCTGATCCTCGTGATCGGCGCGTCCGCCACGGTTGATCGGCAGGACGAAATCCCCGTCGCCATCACCAATGCCGGCGGGTTCATCGATCATTTCGGCATGCCGGTAGATCCGGGCAACCTGATCGTGGTGGCTCATATCGGAGAGGTTCCCGTGCTCGCGCTTCCCGGATCGGCGCGCTCGCCGCGCACCGGCGGCAATGATCTCATCCTCGAGCGGATCATGGCCGGTATCCCCGTCGACAGCGCCCACATCATGGCCATGGGCGTGGGCGGCTTGCTCAAGGAGATTCCCTCGCGTCCCCTGCCCCGCACCGCCGCCGCACCGCGCCAGCAACGCAACAGCCAATCCGCGCCGCGATATGCCGCTGTCATTCTGGCAGCGGGCCAATCCCGGCGGATGGGCAAGATCAACAAGGTCCTGATCGAAATCGACGGCAAACCCATGGCGCGCCACGCCATCGACGCCGCACGCGCTGCGGGCGCCGACCCCGTGATCGTGGTAACCGGTCATGCCGCCGAAGATGTGCGCCGCGCCCTTGGGGACGATGTCATTTACGTGCACAATCCCGACTATGCGCAGGGTCTGAGCACATCCCTGCGTGCGGGGATTGGTGCCGTCCCGAGTAGTTGTGATGGCGCACTTGTCGCCTTGAGCGATATGCCCAGGGTCCAGCCCGAGCATATCCGTCAGCTCATGCGTGCTCATGATCCCGATGAAGGACACGTCATTTGTGTGCCCACCTGGAATGGAAAACGCGGCAATCCGGTACTTTGGGATCGGCGTTTTTTCGATGATTTCATGTCACTGGGTGGTGATATCGGGGCCAAACACCTGATCGCGGAAAATTCCGATCTGGTGGTCGAAGTCCCGATTGCCGATGACGCGATCCTCATGGACGTAGATTCACCCGAAGCACTGTCCCGGCTTGTGGCAAAGGGTATGGAGGTCAAGACGTGAGAAATATCCTTATTACCGCGTTCGCTGTCACACTGATCTGCGGTGTCCTGATGTCCGTTTCGAGCGAGGCCCAGGCCCAGCCCCGTTCGAAAACGGAATGTACCGTGCGAGAGGGCGTCGAGTTCTACCACCAGAAAAACTATGGTCAGGCGCTACGCTGCTGGGAGGAAACCGCGCGACACGGAAACTCGGCTGCCCAGTTCAACATCGCCCGGATGTACGCACTTGGCGAGGGCGTCCCCTTCAACAAGATGGAAGCCTATAAATGGATGACCATCGCCAGCCGTGCGGGGCGTCCGGAAGCGACAAAAGCTTTGACCAGCATCAAGAAAAATATGTCGCCCGAGGAAATCGCCGAAGGCGAACGGCGCATCCGACGCTATTACACCGAGGGACGTCGCTAGGCTTTCCGGTCAAGAATCACGCGGCTCATCTCCTGCGCCACGGATAAAACGGCCAGATTCGCCTTGTAGCTATGGGTTGCGGTCTGCATGTCCACGATCGCGCCCGGCAGGTTGTTCGGAGGCATCTGCGGGACGGGCAGCACCCCGCTATTGGCAAGCTCGCGCGGCCGGGCGAGATCACCGGCAAACGCTGTGTTCGCCGTCGTGCGCAAGTTCGTCTGCGGCTGACTGGCCGTCACCACGCGCTGCGCGGCATCCGAAAACCGGTTGGCACTGGCCTGAAGGCCCGAGACGGCTGTTTGAATTGATCGGATCAAAACCCTGTCCTCCTGCGTTCTACATTGAGACGACTTCGGAGACGGTTCCATTCCGATCAAACAGGGTTTTAGGCAATTGCCATCGACCGACGATGGTTCATCGACCCCAAAGCCGATGAAGAGCCAGCCCAAAAAAGATCAGGCCCGGTGCAGAAAACCACACCGGGCCCGGAATTGTTCATAGCCGCAAGGTAACTACCAGGTGGCTTTGCTCGACTGTCCGCCGGCGGCCATGGCCTCGCGCAGATCCTCAAGCTCTTCACACCCCTGCGGGCAAAGCTCTTCGAGCCTGGCAAGCGATTCCTCGGCCTTCTCGCGCCGATTGGTCTCCAGATACAGCTCGCCGACATACTCCAGCGCCCCCTTGTGATCGGGGTTCAGGCGCAACGCGCGCATGTAGTTCCGCTCGGCGCGGTTGAAATCCTTCGACTTCCGAAAGCTGTAACCCAGCAGATTGTAGGCATCAGCTTCCCGCGGATTGGTTTCTACAATGCCGTTCAGCACCTCAATCGCGTCGCTGTAGCTTTCCTTGCGGATCAACTCTTCGGCACTGGCAAGCTGCGTGCGAACCTCAACTGGCGTGAGTTCGGTTGTGGTCGAGGTTCCGGCAGCAAATGCGCCGCTGGCGCCAAATGCCAGAAATGATGCGACTATTGCCGTCGCGATACGTGCACTCATTGGATAATTCTCCGGTCGTTGGCCGAGGCTCCCTCGCTGCCCCTGTTTACTTTCAAGCAGATGCCACCCCCTTTTAAAAGTTTCGGCGTCCGCAGGGCATGCTACCCTGAGTATGTAAATAGTGGCAATTGGATCTCGTTCAACATCATGTCAGCAACTGATCGGATTCCCCCCGCTGTTTTGTCCCAAAAGCGCGCGAAATATTCGATTCCCGTCACCAAACGGGGGTTACGCCTCGGAAGTGGGCTGATCCTTTTTGTTTTCGTGGTCACCCATCTGTCGAACCACGCGCTGGGCCTAATTTCACTCGAGGCCATGGAAACCGGGCGGCATTACTTCCTGTTGATGTGGCGCAACCCCGTCGGGTCGACGCTTTTTCTGGGTTCCCTGGCTGTGCATATGGGCTTTGCCCTGCACTCACTCTACTCGCGCCGGCGCCTCAAGATGCGCTTTGGCGAGGCTGCACAGCTTATTCTGGGTTTTGCCGCGCCGATGTTGCTGATCAGCCATATTCTGGGAACACGTGCAGCCGTTGAGCTCTATGGTACCGATGACACCTATACCTATGTTCTCCTCGCTCTCTGGGTGGACAGTCCGTCCCACGGGTTACGTCAGGTGGCGGCGACCCTGATCGTGTGGACCCATGCCTGTATCGGCATCTACTACTGGCTGCGCCTCAAACCATGGTTCACACGGATTGTGCCCGCACTTTACGGCATAGCCCTGCTGGTGCCGGTACTCGGACTGCTGGGGTTTGTCTCGGCCGGGCGTGCGGTGGGCCGGATGGCAGAATCCGATCCGGGATTCCGGCTGGATACGGTGATCGACACAAATGCGCCCGAAGCCTCCCAGATCGCCTACTTGTACCAGCTTGAAAACTGGCTTCTGCTCGGACTGGGAGCTGCCATCCTGCTGACGCTCGCGGCCCGCGCCTTCCGCCTCTATATGGAACGCCGTATCGGCATCGTCCGCATCACCTATCCCGATGGCCGGACGGTCTCTGTCAGTCCCGGCATGACAATTCTCGAAGCCAGTCAAATGCACGATATTCCCCATGCAGCTGTCTGTGGTGGACGGGGCCGATGCTCAACCTGCCGGGTGCGGGTCAATGGCTCCCTTGAGACCCTCTCCGCACCGGACGATTCCGAGCAAAAGGTCCTGCGACGGGTCGGTGCAGCACCGGATGTGCGTCTGGCCTGCCAGACGCGCCCCTCGGAAGACACATCGGTCTCACCCCTTCTGCCCCCGAATGCCAGTCCACGGGACGGATTTGCGAAATCAGCTGCCATGCAGGGCCAAGAGCAGGAAATCGCGATTCTTTTTGCCGATATCCGAGGCTTCACCAGCTTTGCCGAACAGAAGCTGCCCTATGACGTGGTGTTTGTCCTGAACCGGTATTTTCGCTCCATGGGTGAAGCGATCGAACAGGGCGGCGGGCGCGTCGACAAGTTCATCGGAGACGGGATCATGGCCCTGTTTGGGGTCGACCAGAATGCCCGCGATGGCGCGACATCCGCGCTCAAGGCTGCTCAAGGCATGGCCGTGAAGCTCGATGAACTCAACGAACTGCTCAAGGATGATCTTCCGGCACCGCTCCGCATCGGGATCGGTATCCATGCCGGCCCTGCCATTGTCGGTGAAATGGGTTACGGACCGGCAATCTCCGTCACGGCGATCGGCGACACGGTCAACACATCAAGCCGGCTTGAAGCCAAAACCAAGGATTTCGGCGCGCAATTGATCGTCTCGGAACACGTGGCCGACCTTGCCGGGCTACAAACCGGTAACTTGCGCCGCGAAGAGATCGAAGTTCGCGGACGGAAAGAACCGATGCAAATCATCGTCTTTGATGATGCCCGGATTATCGGACAGCTGGCCCGCGACGCTGAGGAAACGCCTCAGTCGGCGACCTGAGCTTCAGCAGCGCGATCTGCGGCGCGCTGCAGCACAGCAGGCCAGTTCGACAACGAGGTCATATGCGCATACGCGACCGGCAGCCAGTTCTTGGCGCGCCATTCGAGAAACACTTCATCGGGAAGGCTCTCGAATTTTTCGCGGTCGATAACCTTGTAGCCCTGCATCTGGATCTTGCGGTCGTCGGCCAGGCGAATTTCGGTTGAGTTGTCCGTCAGGAGGTCACGTTCGGCGAGTTCCGTGACAAAGCGCTGGGTGGCCTCGTACTGGGCATGATAGGCGCGGCAGAACTCCAGCGCCTGATTGGTCGTCTCCGTCGGCTTGCCGGCATCATCGAACAGACGACGATCACCATCTTCACTCAGGAATCCGGAATCCTCATCGGCGCAGAGGATGAACTGCTGCTGTTCGGAATTCTCCATCAGGATGAACGGATACCGGCGCACATAGGCCGGCACGTAGCATCCGCGCGCCCAACGCTTGCCCTCGGCATCGAGGAAGGCATTCGTGCCTGTCCGCAAACCCGTGATGGCCACCGGCAGGAACGGTGCCGTGTTCGAGAAGACGAGCGGGTAGTGCCGCGCGGCAATCGCGAACTCGACAATATTCAACGGGATTGCATTCGCCTTTGACGCAAACTCGGCATGGACATCGGCTGACAGCGTTGTCTTTGCATGCCGTCCAGCCTCCAGCGGGCGTGGCGAAGTGTAAAACAATGGGAAGCGCGGCGCCTCTCCGGTCTCACCAGCCGGGGGCGTTACGGCCGTCTTGGCGTCTTTGTTTTTCGGTGACCGTGCCATTTATTCTTCTCCGTTGAGATATCCACGCGACTTGACGGCACGTTAAAATGAACCGCCATAGCATTGCAATGGCGGCACATTATTTCTCAAAGTGTTTCAAACCCTTAACAAGAAGAAACTCAGACCCCGCGTTTGCTGACCCCACCATCAATCGCCGTTGTCGTACCGGTGATATAGGACGCACGTTCGCTGGCAAGAAAGGCTGCGAGAGCCGCAAATTCCTCTACCGTTCCAACCCGGCCCATGGGGATACTCGCACCCACTTCGGCCTTTATGGTCTCGATATCGGTATTTTTCTGTTTCGCCGCAACTTCGTAGAACTGCTGGATTCGGTCGGTCGCGATACGCCCCGGCATCAGCGCATTGATCGTCACCCCATCAGGGGCAATCTCGAGCGAGATCGTCTTTGCCCAGTTGGTCAGCGCAATGCGCAAAGCATTGGATATTCCCAGTTGCGGAATAGGTTCGATCACGCCCGTGGATGTCACGATCAGGATACGCCCCCATCCCCGCTCACGCATTCCGGGCAACAGATGACCCGTCAGACGGGTAACCGAGACGAACATGGACTCAAAGTATTGTCGCCATGTCTCGGACTCGACCTGGCTGATTGGTCCGAACGGAGGCCCTCCGGTGTTGTTGACCAACACATCAATGCCCCCGAAGGCCGTCTCGGCAAAGGCTGCGACCCGGTCGACCGCATCCATATCCGACATGTCGCAGGAGGTCCCGATTACCTCTGTCCCGTGGGTGCGCGACAGTTCGGCGGCCACGGCAGCACAGGCCTCACCATCCCGGCTGGCCAGGATGACCCGGGCCCCCTCCGATGCGAGTTCTGCCGCAATACCACGCCCGATGCCCTTGCTCGCCCCGAGGACGAGAGCCCTCTTTCCGTGCAATCCAAGATCCATGCTTACCCCCTCATGCACACAGCCTGAAACGAGGTTTCAGGCTGTGGCAAAACAATTGAACTTTCAAGAACCGTCGGTATCAGGACGCATCCGGCTTTGATGGCGTCAGAACAGCCTCGACCGGTTGTGTCAGATTGTCGAACACACTGCCCGGCACCCAGTACACCCAGTCCGCGACACGAGCGTTGATGGCCTCTGCAGCCGCCCGTGCCGCCGTTGCCGCCTCGGACTCATCAGCAGCATCCCCGACGAAAGCGGCTTCGAAGGTTCCCCAGTTCTTGCGGTCTTCCTTCACCAGACGGAGACGAATCGACAAGCCGTCGAAGGTGACAACTTCAGCCAGTTGTGCCCCATCCGGCAACGCAAAGGCGCTGCGTTGTTTCACATCCTCGAGCTCCACATTCGCCAAGGCCCGACTCACGGTCCGGACCTTTTCCGGATCGGCCGTGCGACCTTCAGGAGCGCCTTCGACCGTGAACGCAGTATCCAAATCAGGACGGCTCAGCACATAGGTCCCCTCGCCTTCACCAACCACGATCCGGGCGACCGTGTCAGCGGGGATCTTGACAATCTCCCGGTCCAGCCAGGGTACGAGACGTGTCTGCACATTGGTGACGCTGCTGACCAGCCAGGTCTCATCGGTGTCGGGAAAGCGGATATAGGTTCCGCTTGAGTTGCCGGCAAAGAAACGTGCGCTCGGACGCCCAACGATCAGCTCTGAAAGAACCTTTCCGTCGACATTGGAAACCTTCACATAGGCCGAGTCCGCCAGTTCCTGATCGATGTCCTGAACTTCCAGGCGATAGAAACGTTCCGGATTGGCCGTCTTGCGCTCAACAAAACGCATATCGGCGAGGCTTATGATCAGACGCCGGACGTCGCTTTCCTGCACTGGATAGTCGGCACGATCAGGTGTCACCCAGCCATCGTCCTCACGCAACAAGCTGAATGCACCGAACCGGCTCTTCACCTCGACCTTTGCGGCCGCGTCAGGGTTTTCCCGAAGGTCCTCGAAGACCGGTTCACGCTTCACAAGGTCAAAACTCGCTGTCTCGCGTCCAAGACCGACAACGATGGCCAGCACCACAGTCACGACAGTGACGACGAACCAGGTGTGAAATATACGCGGGCTCATGGTCTCATCTCCTCTAGTGCAATACGGCGCGGTGATAGCGCGCGCGTCGCATCCGGCGCACAACGGCCAGGATGATTGCGAGCAACGCAACCAGCACCGGAACGGCCCAGATATTGATCAGCCTGACATCCCGCTGCAGGGATTCCACATTCTTGCGAAGGGAGAGCTGCACATTGCGCAATTCCGTGCGCTGTTCGAGCATCTCGACGCGAAAATTGTCGATCTCGGTCTGCTGCTGCGCTGTCAGCAGAACACCCGTGTTCTGCTCCTCACGCTGAAGCTGCTCGATGGTCCGTTCCATCTCTGCAATGCGGCCCAGAAGTTCTTGCTCCTTGGCACGGAACTTGGAATCCGCTTCCTGACGCATATCCTCGATCACCGTGAAGGGCCGGATCGTCAGGCCACGCCCACGCAGGGACACAAGGCCCTGACTGCCGCGCAGGTTATCAATCGCATTGATGAAGAAGTCGGCGTTGTTTGCGGTGGGAATGGCCACACGCTCGCCAGCCACGTCACGCACCTGTGCCCAGTTCTGATCGGCCAGCATGTCAACGTCACCCACAAGGATGATACTGGCTGGCACGTCCGAGGCATTCTTGTGAGCCGCGCGGATTGCGTCCTTCTCGGCATCATCTTCGATGGCCTCAAGCGCTGCATCGGAGGGACCTTCGGGAAAGGCTGACTTCACCTGTCCGGTCACACGCACAGCAAGGTTGAAAACCGTATCCTCGGATTCGAACTTGTCGCGCAGGGCAATCGGATTGGGCTGCTGCGCGATATCGAATGCGCTCATCAGGTCCGAGTTGGCCGTTGTGAAGATCAGCGGTTCCAGAGTGGTCTCCGCACCCTCGGCCGCCATGAAGGCCCCCGAGGAGCTCATCACAATGCGTTGCAGCTGGGCCGTGATCGCGTCTTCTTTCGCAAAGCGCGGTCCCTGCAGATCCAGCCAGGCGACATAGTCGACAGCCACCTGTTGTCCGGTTTCCGGATTCGGGAATCCAACCCGGATGGCGTCATCCAGATTGCCGACGAAGTCACCGCGTTCGACAACCACGCCCCAGGCGTTCAGCAAGGGTTCAATCGCCGCCTGCCCCACACCGGGTGGCGGCAATTGACCGGCAGCCGGCCCGGCAAGCGCCATGGATTCGGCAAACGGGTCGGCGAAAGCGAGAACACGCCCACCATTCACCACGTACTGATCCATGGCGTAGAGCAGTTCATCCTGAATCGTATGCGCACCGGCAATCACCAGAACCGTGACATCGTCCGGCAGTTCGGTGGAATCCTTGGTGAGGAACTTCACATCAAAGAATTGCCGCATGCCATCGGCGACCAGCCAGGGTGTGTACTGGTCGAACTGGGTTCCCTGAAGCGGCAGGTCTGACAGGACCGCGACCACCGGTTTCTCGGGATCGGACAGGTTGGAAATCAGCCGGGTCAGATCATGTTCGAGAAACGGGCTGCGCTCAGGTGCCAGATACCCGATCGCATCCACGTCATCGGTCGAGTTGGTGCCCGAAACACCGAAATAGGCCCGCGCGCCCGACTGATCGAACGGCAGTCCCTGCAGGCCATCACTGACCGCGAGGTCTTCTTCGGTCGAGAACGGCTGGGGATCAAACACCTCGATCCGAACCAGTCCGTTGGACAGGCGCTCATATTCTTCGAGCAACTCACGCACACGGTCGGAATGGCGTGCAATATCCGGCCCAATCTCGTCGAATTTTTCCGAATAGTAGAACCGCAGATCGATCGGCTCTTCGAGATTGGCCAGAACTTCTCTGGTGCCGTCCGAAAGGGTGAACAACTGGTCTTCGGTCAGGTCGAGGCGCGTGCTCGTCAACACGGTGTTGATCAGCGCGTTGAACGCCAGAAAGAAGACAATCGAAAGTGCGACTGTGCCCCAGGCAAGTGCGGCGCGGTCGGCATTACGGATCTTGTCCCACATGGCTCAGACCCCCTTCTTTGCTTCGACGATCGCAGTGTTGACGAACAGCGCGACCCCGATGACGGAGAGGAAGAAGATAACGTCGCGGATATCGATCACGCCCTGCGCAATCTCCGTGAAGTTTGTGAGGAAGCTCAGTTCGGCGATGGATTCCACAAAGCTTGGCGGCGTCCAGGCCCGGAAGAAGGACTGGATGATCTCGACCCCGCTCATCATGAACACGAAGCAAACCGCCGACGCCAGAACGAAGGCGATCACCTGGTTCTTGGTCAGCGCAGAGACACATGAGCTCAAGGCCAGGAAACCGCCCGCGACCAGCCAGCTGCCGATATAGGCGGCCAGGATGATGCCGTTATCGGGATTGCCCAGATAATTGACGGTCAGCCACATCGGGAAGGTCAGCGCCAGCGCGATACCGGCAAAAACCCAGGCCGCGAGGAACTTGCCGAGCACGATTTCACCGGTTGTGACCGGAAGCGTCAGCAGGAACTCGATGGTGCCGGTCTTGCGTTCCTCGGCCCAGAGCCGCATCCCGACCGCAGGGATCAGGAAGAGATAGAGATAGGGATGATAGATGAAGAAGACCTGCAAATCGGCCTGCCCGCGATCCAGCCAGGCCCCGAAGAAGAAGGTCAGCCCGCCCGACAAGGCCAGAAAGATGACAATGAAGATATAGGCGAGCGGTGAGGTGAAATAGGCCGACAATTCGCGACGGCTCACGATCCAGATATTATGCATTGTCGCTCTCCGTCTCCGCATAGGAGCGCGCTTTCAAACCCTCGACCTCAAAGGTCAGGTCCCGGAAGACATCTTCGAGACGCCCGCGCTCAACGAAAATCTCGTTGACCCGCACGCCCTCGGTATCAATCGCATTGCGAACAGGTTCGAGAATATCCTGTCCTTCGGTCGAAATCGCCAGAAGCTCGACCGTGTCGCGCACCTGCGCCGAAACCTGAACGCCACGGACCTGACTCAGACCCTTGAGCACCGCCTTGCAGGCATCCACCTGATCGGCCAGAAGCCGAATGCCGACGGCATTGTGCAGCTTGGAACGTGCCTGCAGACTGAGCGGATCCTGATCGGCAACGATCTTGCCCTTGGCAATGATGATCGCGCGGGAACAGACCGCCTCCACCTCTTCGAGAATATGCGTCGAAATGATCACGGCCTTCTTGCCCGCCATCTCGGTCAGCAATTCGCGAACTTCGTGCTTCTGGTTCGGGTCAAGCCCATCGGTCGGTTCGTCCAGGATGAGGACGTCCGGATCATGGACAATGGCCTGCGCCAGGCCAACGCGGCGCTTGTAGCCCTTCGAGAGTGTCTCGATCGGCTGATAGAGCACATTGCTGATATGCAGCTTGTCGACCACGTACTCGATCCCGCGCCGTGTATCTTCGGGCGAGAGCCGTCGTAGCTTGCAGACGAATTCCAGCAGCGCCATCGGCGTCATATCGCCATAGAGCGGCGCACCCTCGGGCAGGTAGCCGATGCGTCGTTTGACCGCCAGCGGTTCGCGCGCCACGTCATGACCGCAAACTTCCACTGCGCCATGGGTCGGCGCCAGAAAACCGGTCACGATCTTCATGGTGGTCGATTTCCCGGCACCGTTGGGGCCAAGAAAACCGAGTACTTCACCACGATCGACGGAAAACGAAACATCGTCGACGGCGGTGATGGGCCCAAACTTCTTCGTCAGGCCCTTGATATCAAGGAGCTTTGTCACGGCTCGTCCATTCCCTCCATTACAGATGCCGCGGTTGCGACATCCTGGGGCTCGACCAGATCGGAGAAGCAAAACTCAGGGCATAACCCCGGGCTAGGCGCTCCCGCCGAAATGTGCCGAACCACCGGCAATTATTATTGTTTCGGGCCGGATCATCGGGCCCCGGCCATTCGTCGACCGATTTAGTAACCTAATTGTCCTGTTTCAACAGCCCCTTTCGGGCGTTTTCATCAGGATCACGTAACTCGCGCTGAACTTACGCCAATTCGATGCAGAACACCCGTATCAAACACATGATTTTGAACAGATTCACTCAGGAGATCGGGCATTTCTGACCGGTGACCCGAACAAAGGAACGCCCCCCAGCCACGGCTGTGAACCGGTACTCCACGTCACCAATCGCCATGGAGTTGTGAACCGGCAACAAACCCGTGACCTGAGACACTTCCCCACCCAGGTGAACGAAATTCACGGTCACCGGCGCATCTGCGTCAAACCAGGCTTCGGGCTGCCCATTGGCATTCCGGGCAGCGGTGCCATCCCCGGTAATGGTGATGGTGCCGTTGGCGAAAGTCACGGAATCGTTGGCACCCCGACTGATTTCGTTGTTCACGAAAAACCGCTTTGATTCACCCAGCGGCTCGCAGGCCACATCGTCACGCGCGATGGAGACGACCGTGGCAATACGTTCGGGTGTGACGCCGGCTTCAAGCCGCGCACGAACAGCTGCCAGAATCGGCATCTCGATTTCGGTCGGGACATCCGTCTCATAGCGGTTGCGCCACGTGTCGACCTTGTCCCGTTCGGCCCGCAACGCTGCATGAAGCCCTGCGATCTCGGACCTCAGTTTCTCCGAGGCCTCGGTTTCTTCCGTCAGATGATCGTTGAGCTCGGTGACCTGCTGTTGCGCGAGGTCCTTGCCGACATCATGCGCGTAGAATCCGACCCCCACGCCCACGGCAAGCGCCAGCCCCCAACGGAACATGCTGCCAAACACCACCTGGCGGCGGCGGCGGCGGTTTCGGTCATCTGATAAGCCAAGTGACATTGCAACTACGTCTAAAGGTTTAGGAGCCGAAAACCCCGAGGGTACGAAGCGCGATATACCCCATCGCCAGTCCGATTATCGCGAACAAAATGGCAATTGTACGTTCCATCGCGCGCTGACTGACTTTTCCTTGCAACCGCGGGCCGATCTGGCCACCGATAATCACGCCGGGAATGGTGTAACAAACGAGGTTCCACGGAATGGCATTGGCCCCGCCTTCCGCGATCAGTGCGGAAACCTGGGTAAAGGATGCGGCCGCGATGGTCACAATCACGATGAACACGGACGTCGCAGCCGCGACTGGGACCGGCACATGATTGCGCTTCACAAGTTGCGGCATGATGACTTCGCCAATGCCAACCCCCAACAGCCCGGTTAGGAATGACCCCACACCCGTTGTGGCCGCGCCGTCCACGCCTTGTTTGGGCTTTTTGAAGTGGTAGGTCTGTCCATCCGCTGCGGTGACACTGACCGGTTCACGGCCAGACCCATCGAACCTGTGATCTTCTTCGAGGGCCATTTCCTGCGGGGCGTGATGGCGAAAAATGATCGGCGCCAAGACCAGCATCAGCAATGCATAAGCCAGTTTGAGCAGTCCATCCTGGTCTTTGAGGGTCGCCAGCATCAGCGCGCCGACGACCGCCACAGGAATGGCGACCATCAGAAACGGCACCGCACTGCGGAAATGAATCAGGCGCTTGCGGTAGTAGCCGACAAAGCCCGACGAGAACCCGAAGACTTCCGTCAACAATGCAGTCCCGATCGCCGCCGCTGTTCCGGCCAGCACATAATCGGGCCCAAGAAACGGAAAAATGATCAGGAAAATCGGGGCAAAGAGCGCCGCACCACCAATTCCGCTGAGCATTGCGGTCGTCGCAACACCCATCGAGATCGGGAACATGAACCAGTAAATGGTCCAATCCAGATTTCCGAGTTCCATCAAATGCCCCTTTGTATTCGGTTTGTTGTTTCAGCCCTTCTCGCGGGGCGGCGCAAGCTAACGCGCGGGCGTATGAAAATCCATGTGCAATTCGGTGATCGGAACAGAATGAAAACCGGCGAATCGCTTGACTTGGAACGTAGGTTTGAAACCATTCAAATTCCGCAAAACCCAGATATCCGGGGGGATACATGACAATTCGATTTGACGGCCGCGTGGCAATCGTGACGGGTGCCGGTCACGGCCTTGGCAAAAGCTACGCGCTCGCGCTGGGCGCACGGGGGGCAAAGGTCGTGGTCAACGATATCGGCGGGGCCATCGATGGCAGTGGCGGCTCGGCCACACCGGCCGATGCTGTGGTCGAGGAAATCCGGGCCGCGGGCGGGGAAGCGGTCGCAAACTATGACAGCGTCGCCGAACGCGAGACGGCCGCCAATATCGTCCAGACCGCAATCGACAGCTTCGGAAGCATCGATATCATCATCAACAATGCCGGGATTGTGCGCGACAAGACCTTCCACAAGATGACCCTCGACGATTACGAGTTCGTCGTGAAGGTCCATTTTCTGGGATCGGTCTACGTGACCCATGCCGCCTTCCCCCATATGCGCGACGCCAATTACGGTCGCATCCTGATGGTGTCTTCCAACTCGGGGCTATACGGCAATTTCGGCCAGACAAACTATTCCGCCGCCAAGATGGCCGTGGTCGGGTTCATGAACACCCTGAAGCTTGAGGGTGCGCGCAACAACATCACGATCAACGCGCTTGCCCCTCTGGCCGCCACCCGCATCGCCGAGCCCTCGGGCATCTTCGAAGTCTACGATGCCGAACTGGTCACGCCCGAAGCCGTGGCCGCCATGGTGTCGTATCTGGTCAGCGAAGAATGTACGGATAGCGGCAATGTCCTGTCCGCAACCGCGGGGTATTATTCCCGGATACAGGTGATGGAAGGTGCCGGGGTTCGTGTTGACCCGCGTGACACCATGACGCCAGAGAAGATCGCCGAACTATGGCCGCAGATCATCGCGATGGACGACCCGCACGGCTACAATGACGCGGTCGAAAACCTGACCGCCGTTATGGCAAAGGAGTGACCGGAAAATCAGGAATCCTCTTCGCTCTCAAGCAGGTTCCGGAGTTCCCGTTTGACGATCTTGCCGTAGTTGTTTTTCGGCAGTGACGCGGCAATCCGGTACCCCTTGGGGCGCTTGAACCGCGCGATGTTTTCCAGACACAGCCGGTCCAGCTCGTCCGTATCCACCTGGGTCCCTTCGCGTGGCGCCACAAACGCGATCACTTCCTCGCCCCATTCCGCATGGGGGCGTCCCACAACCGCGCACTCGACGACATCGGGATGTCGCAGCAATATCTCCTCGATCTCGCGCGGATAGATATTGCTGCCACCGGAAATGATCATGTCCTTGGAGCGATCCTTGAGGGTCAGGTATCCATCATCATCGAACGCCCCCATATCGCCGGTGTGAAGCCAGCCGCCCCGCAGGGATTCCGCTGAAGCGTCGGGGCGATTCCAGTAGCCGCGCATGACCACGGCACCCTTTACGAGGATTTCTCCGACCTCGCCCGTCGGCAGCTCGTTGTCGTCGCCATCCACAACCTTCACATCCACAATGGACTGGGCGTAGCCGACCGATGCGAGGCGCTCCTCATGGCGCGGATGGGTGGTGTCGATATGATCCTCACGCGGCAGGACGGTGATGCACATGGGGCTTTCACCCTGCCCGTAGACCTGCACGAATTTCGGTCCGAACCTCTCCAGCGCGGCTTTCAGGTCTGCCACATACATCGGCCCGCCCCCATAGGTGACCGTCCGCAGATTCGGGGCCTCTCCGCCGCCGGCATGATTGACCAGCCGCTTCACCATGGTTGGTGCAGCGAACAGGGAAACCTCTTCAAGCGCCTCGCACAAATGAAGGATCTCATCCGGCTCGAACCCACCGGACTCCGGCACCACCTGCCGGGCACCGACTGCAAGATGCGGAATGCCGTAGAACCCCGAACCATGTGACATTGGCGCGGGGTGCAGCGCGGCACCGTTCACCGGCACCCGGTCCACATCGAGAAAATAGGTGAGCATCATCTCCCAGAGATTGCGATGGGACAGCATTGCCCCTTTGGGGTTGCCGGTTGTCCCCGAGGTGTAGAAGAGCCAGGCCAGATCGTCGTCGTCCTGCGCGACCATTTCCAGCGGATCAGCGTTGCGATAACCCTCATATTCGGCGTCACCGACCACAACGATCCGTGCCTTGCTGCCCGTGATTTCGACGCCTTTTGCCGCCTTCTCCGCCAGATCCGGCGTCACGAACACCGCGCCCGCGCCCGCATCGTCGAGGATGTAGGCGAGTTCCTTCTCGTGGAGCTTGTTGTTGATTGGCAGCGCCGTCATTCCGGCATGGAGTGCGCCATGGAAAGCTTCGAGATATTCCGGGGTGTTGGTCATGAACAGGCCGACCCGGTCCCCCGGCTTCAGTCCCAGCGATGTCACCATGGCCCCGCCCAGCCCCGCGGCACGGCGGGCCAACGTGGCGTAACCACAATAATCCGCGGTGCCATGTGAGATCGCCACACGGTCGGGAAATGAGCGCGCGGCGCGCACAAGCAACTGATTGAGGTTCATGGAAAACGATGCCTCCCCCGGCTAGTATGCTGCCGAACAGGAAACCCAGCAGGACACCCACAATGTACGAACTCCATTACTGGCCGACAATCCAGGGACGCGGCGAATTTATCCGCCTCCTGCTCGAAGATGTTTACGCGGACTATATTGATGTGGCCCGCCTGCCCGAGAACGAGGGCGGCGGTGTTGACGCCTTGCGTGCCTTGCTCGACCGCCGGGGCCTTGCAGAACCTCCCTTCGCGCCGCCTATTCTGGTCGACGGGGACGTCATGGTGTCACAGACACCACTGATCATGGATTATCTGGGCGCCCGTCACGGCCTCACCCCACACGAGGAGAACGACCGCCGGCAAACCCTGCAACTCTCCATGCTTCTCGCCGATTTCCTGGTCGAGGCGCATGACGTGCATCACCCGCTGGCCAAGGAATTCTACTACGAAGACCAGCGCGACGAAGCCTTGCGACGCGCACCGAGTTTCCGCGACCTGCGCATTCCCAAGTTCTTTGGATATTTCGAGCGACTTCTGGAAAAGACCGGCTATCTGGCCGGTCACGCCATCTCCCATTGCGACCTGTCCCTGTTTCAGGTCGTCGAGGGCCTGCGTTACGCATTCCCGAACACCATGGCCCGGCTGGAACCGGACCACCCTTTTCTGGTTGCGTTACGTGACACGATTGCCGCCCGGCCCGGAATTGCCCGCTATCTCGCCTCCGACCGCCGTATCCCGTTCAATGAACACGGCATCTTTCGCCACTATCCCGAACTGGACTCCGTGTCCTGATCGGCTACCAGGCGTAACGGCTTATCGCCATCATGGACGGCGGCCCAGCCAACGGGATCACAGCCAAGCCTAGTGACTGTGCCCGTAATGCCCGTGTCCGTTTGATTTCTGATGTTTGAAGAGTTCACCCATGCCCGCGAAAACTTCCATCGCGGTCATGCCCTCACCCGCCGGGATGCCACGAATTTCGCGATAGATTGAGGCGACATTGGCGTAGACACGCTCGGCGTCGTTCCAGTCTTCATAGTTGGTCAGCGCAATGTCCTTGGCCGCTTCCATTTCATCCATGCCGGCATTGAAACGCTTGCGCACTTCGTGCTCGATCTCATCGAGATAGGCCCGGAAACGCCGGACTTCTTCCTGAGCAGCAACGGGTCCGTGGCCGGGCACAACGATGTCGGGGTTGAGTTCGAGAATCTTGTCACAGGCCTTGCGCCAGTTGTCGACCGGGCCATCCCAGATCACCGGGTGGCCACCAACAAACAGGATATCGCCCGCGAACATCAGGTTCTGATCGGGCAGATGCACGAGAATATCGCCGCGCGTGTGGGCCGGGCCGACATTGTACAGATCGACCTTGCGATCGCCGACCATGATGGTTTTTTCGTCGCTGAAGGTCGTGGTCGGCGGGGTCAGCTCGATCCCGCGAATATCGAAGGGCGAGAAGCAATGCTCCAGGAACTCACCGAGAGTGCCCATCTCGCCGGTCCGGCCCATCATCTCCTGCAGGGTTTCGGGTAGAAAATGATCAAATTCCTGGGCGCATCCTGTCGAGGCGATGATCTCGGCATCCTTCACCAGCTGGTTGCCCCAGGTGTGATCAGCATTGGCGTGGGTGTTGACCAGCTTGCCGATGCGTTTGGCCGCCGGAACCGCGTCCCGCATCGTGCCGAGCATGTCGCCGGTCATTGGCAGGTCGAACAAGGTGTCCACCAGAACGGTTTCCTCGCCGTCCACAATCAGGCCGGCATTAGACCAGCACCAGCCACCATCGGGCATCAGATAGGCATAAAGCCCGTCACCAACCTCATGCAGACCCTTGGTGTATTCCCACTTCGCCATAATCGCTCTCTTTCTGTGCTTCCCAAACACCCTTGGAGACGGACCTGCGGTCCTCCTCAGGATGAGGTTTGCGGTTTGCCCTCGCCCTCATCCTGAGGAGCAAGCGAAGCGAGCATCTCGAAGGATGCTCAGGCTTACCTCTACTTCTGTTTCACGACGCGGTTCTTGAGCACGCCAATTCCCGTGACCTCAAGTTCCACCACATCACCATCGGACAAATACAGATCATGTTCGAGCCCGCAGCCCCAGGGGACCGTGCCGGAGCAGAAAAATTCGCCGGGATAAATGGTTTCGGCCTGCGAAGCATGTGCGATGCAGTCCTCGAACTTCCAGTGCATGTCTCGCGAATTGCCCCGGGACCGTTCCTCACCATTGATCCGCACGATCATGTCGGCGCTATAGGGATCAAAGGAATCCGCCGTCACGATGCACGGGCCGATGATGTTACCGGTCTCGAAATCCTTGCCCTTGCCCGGCCCCAGCCCGGCAGACATCTCGCGCGCCTGGGTATCGCGGGCCGATATGTCGTTGAAGATCGAATAGCCGAATATCATGTCGCGCGCCTGCGCAGGCGTGGCATCCTTGCCCTTCGTCCCGATCCAGGCCCCGAACTCCATTTCATAGTCGAGAAACTCGGAAAATGGTGGCCAGGCGACATCCTGGCCGGTGCCGATCACTCCGAACCGGCTGGGTTTGTAATAAACCGGCTGCTCATACCAGATCGGCGGGATCGCAAAGACGCCCTCCCGCTCGAACCGCGCCAGCGCCTCGACCGGATCAGGCTCGGCATCCGCCTTCTTCTTGCGGAGCATGTTGTAGCCGTTGATCAGGTGTTCTTCGAAACAGAGAAAGTCCCGGATTTGCAGCGGCAACGGAACCGGGGTCAGCAGGCTGACATCAGCAAACGGGAGTCCCGTATCGGCGTTCGAGGCAGTGAGAATTTCACCCGCACGCGCCAGTCCATCCTGTCCGGCCTCGATCAGGTCCAGCATGGACGCAAAACAGGGCTGGTTGTCGGCGGCAGCAAGATCGATAATCCGGTCCTCCGCCGCGTTCAACGCACCCAACCGCGCCTCAGCACCGGCCGATCTGAATGTCACCAGTTTCATGTTTCCCCCGGAATTTCTGCTTTATTCGGCTGCAACACGGATCTGGCCCTGATCCGGTGTCGGCGACTTGTGAAATTCACCATCCTTCATGATCGCCAGAAAACGGTCCCGGTCCTGAAGAATCTGAATATCGGCCACCGGGTCTCCGTTGACCAGAAGCAGGTCTGCATAGGCGCCCTGGACAACAAGACCGAGTTCACCAGGCATCCCCATGAGCTCCCCGCCATACTGGGTGGCAGCCCGGATCGCCTCAAGCGGAGAAAAACCAAAAAGTTCAACAAACATAAATAGATCACGTGCGTTTCTACCATGCGGGTTCCACTTGAAACCGTAGTCTCCACCCGGCAACACGCGAACCCCACGTTGCCGCAACTCGGCCATTTTGGCGCTGACGGTCTCGATTTCCTTTTCGGCGCGCGCACGCATGTAGTCACTCGTCGTCACGCCGTATGTTTCACCGTCCTTCAAGCGCCCATAGGGCAAGCCCATGGCCGGGGCGACATATACGCTGTCCTTGCGTGCCTCGAGCATGTCCGTGGCTTCCCCATCCGCCAGCGTGGCGTGATAGATCACCTGGACCCCGTTCCGAACGCACATCTTCACGGCATCGGCTGATCGCGCATGTGCGGCCACCATCCGGTTCCGCTGACGGGCGACCTCACACACGGCTGCGACCTCGTCATCAGACATGGCCGTATCTTCGGCAAGCGGGTCCTTCCCCGACCCCGGCGCCGAGGGCACGATCTTGAAGGTATCAACGCCGTTATGCGCAGCCTGTCGGCAGGCCTTGCGGAACTCTTCGGGACCGTTGAGGACGAGTGAATAAGCATCTTCCTTGCCGATATCGCCAAACCCGCCGCTGACCGTCATCTGGCGGGTCGCCGCCTTCAGGCGCGGCCCCGGGATATCACCAGCGTTGATCGCGTCGCGAATGGCGGTGTCCGTGTGGTCGCGGGCCGAACTGCCGCTGAACATGCTGGTGAAACCATGGTCGAGCAGCAGCTTGGCGTTCTTGGCCGTTTCAAGCACATGCCGCTCGGGCGTGATGTCGGTGAGCTCCTCAAGCGTGGCTGCATTCAGGAAGCTCAGATGAGCATGGGCGTCTGTCATCCCGGGCATCAGGGTGGCGCCAGCACCATCAACAAGTTGTGCATCGGGAGCCTCGATGGTGGCACCCTCGCGCGCGACCTGCGCAATCCGGTTGCCCCGGACCAGAACCTGACCGGCGAAAGCTGCCGCACCGGTTCCGTCAATCACGTTCACATTGATGAAAAGTGTCTCTGACATGGCCTTGTTCCGTCCCCTGATCGGCTTGCATTGAACGTCTGCGCCCGGGAAAGTGTCAAGCGGCCTGACTGGAGCGCCGCCGCCGCTTTGGATATAACCTTGATACGGATGGCAACCCAGGCAAACCCGATGTCCCGAAACCCCAAATACAGTGGCGTCTGGCCCGTCGCACCAACGCCCTTTCACGACGATGGCACCCTCGATCTGCCCGGCATGACACGTGTGCTCGATTGCATGATCGATCAGGGGGTGGACGGAATTTGCATTCTCGCCAATTTTTCCGAGCAGTTTCTGCTTTCCGACGAAGAGCGGGACATCCTGACACGGCTGTGCCTGAAGCATGTCGCAGGTCGGGTGCCGGTGATTGCGACCTGCAGTCATTTCGCAACAGACATCGTGGTCGCCCGCGCCACGCAGGCAGCCGCACTTGGAGCGGCCATGATCATGCTGATGCCGCCCTATCACGGTGCCCTGATGCGCGGCACGGCTGACCAGACCTTTGAACAATTCGCCGCAGCAGGACGTGTCGGCATCCAGATCATGGTACAGGACGCGCCGTTGTCAGGGGTTGAGCTTTCCGTCGATCTGCTTGTGCGGATGGCGCGTGAAATCGAGGCGGTGACCTGCTTCAAGATCGAATCCGCGCAGGCCGCCAACAAGCTCCGTGCGTTGATCGCAGCCGGTGGTGACCTGATCGAGGGGCCGTTTGATGGCGAAGAGGGCATCACCCTGCTGGCCGATCTGGATGCCGGTGCGACGGGCAGCATGACCTCGGCCCTGATCCCGGACCTTGTGCGCCCCGCGATACTCTCCCACCTGAACGGTGATCGCCCGGCGGCCAAGGCCGCTTATGAACGCATCCTTCCGCTGATCAACCATGAAAACCGGTTATGCGGCTTCCGGGCGGCCAAGGCTGTCCTCAAGGAAGGCGGCGTCATTGCATCGGATTACTGCCGACACCCGATTGCACCACTCCCCGCCGACATATGCGCCACGCTGCTCGAACTTGCCCGTCCCCTCGATCCGATCGCGATGCGGTGGGGCCGATAGGGCGAGATGATGGCCGATTGGGCTGCGGCACAGCCCCGGCCCTGCCGCTTGGCAACGACTGTGAATTTTCGAGCTTGAAACCGGGCTGAGATCGACTCTGGTTCTGGACTTGGATGCGCCGGACTAGTACTTTCGTCGCATCCAATTCGGGGGACTGGCGACCCCCACCTGGCATCGCAATTTCACGTCTGTGAAAACGCTTGCAGATAGGTGGACTGCCAGGACTTCATCGACCCAATATCGGGACAACAAGAAACCAACACAGGCTTCGACCTCAGGGGGAAACTCATGGCGAAACAAACCAAAGTCATTATTTCGTGCGCGGTAACGGGCGCGATTCACACACCGACGATGTCGGATCATATTCCGATCACGCCGGACGAAATCGCACAATCCTCGATCGAGGCGGCCGAAGCCGGTGCATCGATCATCCATCTTCACGCGCGTGACCCCGAGAACGGCAAGCCGACTCCCGATCCCGACGTGTTCATGGAGTTCCTGCCCCGCATCAAGCAGAACACCGACGCGGTCATCAACATCACCACCGGTGGTGGCCTCGGCATGACGGTTGACGAACGTATCGCGGCAGCTGTCCGCGCCGAGCCGGAGGTTACCTCCTTCAACATGGGTTCCATGAACTTCGGTATTTTCGGTCTGGCCAATCGCTACGAAAACTGGAAGTACGATTGGGAAAAGCCCTATCTGGAGATGACCGATGACTTCATCTTCACCAACACCTTCAAGCAGATGGAATACATCATCACCGAGCTGCACGATAAGCGCGGGGTGAAGTTTGAGCATGAGTGCTACGACATCAGCCATCTCTACAACACGCATTACTTCTACTCGACCGGCCGCCTGAAGGGCCCGATCTTCCTGCAGTTCATCTTCGGTATCATGGGCGGCATCGGCGCTGACCTTGAGCACCTGATGCACATGAAGTCGACCGCCGACAAGCTGTTCGGTGACGACTATGTCTTCTCCGTGCTGGCCGCTGGCCGTCACCAGATGAACTTCACCACCCAGTCGGCCCTGATGGGCGGCAGCGTGCGTGTCGGTCTGGAAGACTCGCTCTTCATCGGCAAGGGGAAGCTCGCAGAATCGAATGCGCAGCAGGTCGCCAAGATCCGCCGGATCGTTGAAGACCTGTCGCTCGAAGTGGCAACACCGGACGAAGCCCGTGAGATTCTCGATCTCAAGGGCGGCGATATGGTGAAGTTCTAGGCCCCAAGCCCGAACACACCAGAAGCCGGACATGAAGACAGCGCCGCGCGATTTCGATCGCGCGGCGCAACCGGCTCCAGAACACACAAACCGGGGAGAGACAGATGGCAGCTAATCCGATCGACGGTTTCACCGTCTCGAAGAAAGATTTCAAGTTTATCGGCAGCGACCTGCAGCGGCCGGAATGCATTCTGGCCGAAAAGGACGGAACGCTCTGGTCAGCGGATGCGCGCGGCGGCGTTGTTCGCATCGCAGCAGATGGCAGCCAGTCCATCATCACGCAATCCCATGACGCGGATGCGTTTGAATCAACCAATGACGAAGCCTCGAAGTTTGTCGACGGGACCCTGCCCAACGGTCTGGCTTTCGCCGACAATGGCGACATCCTGATCTCCAACTTCGGCACCGACTGCCTGGAGCGCATGACCCGTACGGGCGAAACGACTGTCATGTTCGATTCCGTTGACGGCCAGCCCATCGGCAAGGTGAACTTCGTGTGTCGCGACAGCAAGAACCGCATCTGGATCACGGTTTCGACCATGCTGCATGACTGGCCGAAGGCGATCAGCCCGGACATCATCGATGGCCGCATCCTGCTCTATGAAGAGGGCAAGGGCGTCCGGATCGTGGCCGACGACGTGCATTTCTCCAACGAGTGCAAGCTCGATGCGAAGGAAGAATGGCTTTACATCGTCCAGACCTGCGGCCGGAACATCGCCCGGTACAAGATCGGTGCCGATGGCAGCCTGTCCAACAAGGAAATCTATGGCCCGACCGACCACGGACGGCTGATCGACGGGATCGCCTTTGATGCCTACGGCAATCTGTGGGGCACCCATGTCATGAATGACGGCATCTTCGCCATCAAGCCGGACGGCGATCTGCACATCATCTTTGATGATTCCAATCCCGCCGAAGTGAAGAAGCTGAACGACGCCTTCCAGAAAAGCGACGTGACAGCCGATCTGCTGCTCGAATGCGGCGGCGACATTGCCAAATGGTGTGCGTCGGTCACCTTCGGTGGCCCGGATCTGAAGACGGTCTATGTCGGTAGCCTGCGGGCCACCAACATCCCCTACTTCACCTCACCGGTGGCCGGCCTGCCGATGGTGCACTGGAACGAGAAGTTCTAGGCACCGCGCCCCTTCAAGACGCTCGCTCCTCAGGATAAGGCACACCAAAAGCCTCATCCTGAGGAGGGCCGAAGGCCCGTCTCGAAGTATGCTGAGGAATGCTCATGAGCGCATACCTCTATATCCTCAGATGTTCCGACGGCAGCTACTATGTCGGCACGACACGCGCTGGTCTTTCCAAGCGCATCTCAGAACATAATTCCGGAACTTTTCGGGGCTACACTTGGAACCGCCGTCCCGTCGAACTTGCATATAGCGAGTACTTCGAACGGATCGCCGACGCGATCGCTACCGAACGACAGATCAAGGGTTGGTCGCGGGCCAAGAAGGAAGCATTGATCCAGGGCGATTTCCCGGCGCTGAGACAGGCGGCAAAACGAAAAACGAAATCCGGCTAAGCATCCTTCGAGACGGCGCTCTGCGCCTCCTCAGGATGAGGTCAGTTGTACTTTCAAAAACCTCATCCTGAGGAGCGAGCGCAGCGAGCGTCTCGAAGGGTGCTGAGGCGAGACTAACCCGTCCAGTCGCTCGTGAAGTCGCGGGCGTCGGGGCGTTCCTTGGGCGGTGCGGGTTCGTCCGCGCAACCGATATAGACAAAGCCGAGCAGCTCGTCGTCGCGGTTCAGGCCGAACGCGGACCGCACCTTGCCGGCCTGCGCGTTCGGGCCGGTCAGGATAATGGCGCCATAGCCCATTGCCTGGGCCGCTATCACAAGATGCTCCATCGCCGCCGCTGCCGTGACGACTTGCTCCACCACCGGGATCTTCTGCGCGCGGGATGGATCGACCTTCGCACAGACCGTGACAATCACCGGCGCACGCAGCGGGCGGCCCTTCGCCTTCTCGATGGCGCTGGTCGGCGCAAAGGGTTCATTGTCCAGCAGCACCTCGGCAAAGAGTTCACCCAGTTTGTGGCGCGCATCCCCTTCGATGATATGGAACCGCCACGGGCGAACCGCACCATGATCGGGAGCGCTCATCGCCGCCTCGAGCATTTTCTCGATGTCCGCGCGCGGCGGCACCTTGTTGCTGAACAGGCGCGGCGGCATGGAGGCACGATTGATCAAGGCATCCAGAACGGGCGATTGGGTCATGTTATCGGCTTCGGCCATGGCAAGGTCGTATCCTGATTGGGCATACCAGACAGGTATGGCATGAAATCGCTCCAGACAAGGGCCAGATGCGTTTATCGGGGCGCAATCGAAATCGAATCAATCGGGACCGCGATCCCGGTGCTTTCGCCCGACCTGGGCCGCCGGGTCGCGACGTGTACTCCCAGAACCACCAGGCCTTCATCCGTGATCCCTAGGATCGGAGAACCGGAATCGCCGCTGACCGCATCACAGCGATGCAACAGCAAACGGTCCGGGCGCGGCCGGTCATCGACGTCGCAGTCTTCATCCACGGTCAGGATGTGTGGCTTGTCCTTACTGTAACCGGCCTGAATATATTCGCGGACAGGTGTGCCCGAAATGCCAAGTGGAAGAACACCTGTAATCCCGTCAATCGGTTCGGCGAGGTGCAGGATCGCCCAGTCGTTGGGACGAAACCGGGGACCATCCAGCGGGGTGATCAACGGGTCTGCCAGCGTAAAGCTCACCACCTTGCCGTGGGCGATGAACTCGCCCCGCCGATAGCCCGCGAGAAAGTTGATCGCATCGGGCACCAGCCAGCTGCGGGTGCGCTTGTTCCAAAGACAGTGCGCAGCTGTCAGGACCTCGCGCGGGCCGATCACAGTTCCCGTACAGAACCCCCCAATGCGAGAATTCACCCGCCCGATCGCGCTCCAGGGATAGTCGCTGGAATCGATGATCCGGCGATTGTCCTCGCCCTTGATGCCCGGCAGCAGCTTCTTGCGGAGCGCCTCGATATCGTCATCGGCAGTTGCAAAACCGCCCGCAAAGGTCAGCAGGCAACCGAGCAGCAGCGCCAAGACGCGGCGATGCATCAACCCTCGATGGTGACGCGAACTTCGCCCACGCCGTCGTAACGCGCCACCACTTCGCTGGCCACGCCCAGCACCGTCGGTGCGGCAGCCGCACCCGTCGTGATGAGGTCGCCGGCGCGAATGCCGATCCCGCGTGCCGAGAAATGATTGACGGTCCAGGCCAAGGCCCATTTTTCATCGCATCGCGCGGCAAGCGGCAGGCCTTCTGCGACCTTGAGGCCGTCAAACAGCAATTCGATGTCGAGCAGCCGCAGATCACAGGATTGCCAGTCCGGAATGTCCGGCCCGGCGACAAAGGCCATCGCCGCGCCGTTATCGGCCGCCAGATGCACCATGGGCTGACCCAGCGGATTGTTGAGACGCGGGACCGCGACCTCGATGCCGATGATCGCGCTATCGACCGCGGCCATCACCTCGTCCTGACTGTAGCCGCTCTCGCGTGCCGGGAGGTCCGTCCCCATGCGGAAGGACACTTCGGCCTCGATCAGCGCCCCCGGTCCCACATCGGCGCGCTTGAGCGAGCCGCCGCTCGCAACCGTAAAGTCGCGGAACATCACGCCGGCCATCGGACCGTCCGGTCCGGCCTTTTCGAGCATCGGTGGATTGGTAAACCCGGCCTTGTAGCCCGACGCTGCAAGCCCCAGGCGTTCGAGCATCGCGGTCTGAACCTGCACAGCCTCCGCCGCATTGGCGGGCGCACAACCCTCCGGCAGGGCATCCATTGTCCCACGCGCCCTGAATGTCTCGGCCAGCAGATCGGCAGCCCGGTTCACCTGTGCTTCGCTCAACGCCATGATTGTCTCCTGCTCAGTATCCTGCGGACCGGTCGACGGCCCAGATTTGCGGTTTTCCTGCCCGGTCGAGCCGGACGGCTTCGGCCACCTGCGGGCCAACCGTGTCCGGGCGCACCCGGCGCGCCGTATGGGGCATGATCGTAACACGTTCATGGAGCCAGAGCGGGCTTTCCTGCGGCAGGGGCTCGGGCTTCGTCGCATCCAGTGTCGCGGCGGAAAGGTGCCCCGAATCCAGTGCTGCGATCAGGTCATCGTCCACCAGATGTGCCCCACGACCCAGATTGATGACGAATGCCCCCTTCGGCAATTGCGCAAGCGTCGCACTGTTCAGGATGCCGTCGGTTTCACCGGTCAGAGGCAACAGGCAAACAAGGATGTCGGTGCGCGCCAGAAACGGCCCCAGTGCATCGGGCCCGCAGAACATCTCGATATCCGGGTCCACACGACCCTTGCGGACCCAGGCGGCGACATCGAATTCCATGGCGTGCAGGACCCGTGCCGGTGGTTCTGCCATGGTCCCGAACCCCATGAACCCCACCCGCTGGTCGCGTGGCAGTTTCTGCGGGATCACCGTCCACTCCTGACGCCGCTGCTGGGCCAGATAATCGGGCATATGCCGATGATGCCGCAGAACGTGCAGCACCGCGTATTCCGTCATGGCCGGATCACCTTCGGGCGGTCCGGTTCGCACCAGCGGCACATCGGGCATGTTCGGATTTGCAACAAGATGATCGATCCCGGCAAACATCGGCATCACGAAACGCAGATTCGGCAGGTCGGGCAATTCGGCCAGATCGAAGCGGCCGACCAGCAGATAGAGGATATCTGCCGGATCGCCCACATCGGGCCAAAGCCTAATCTCGAGATCGGGAATCTCGGCAAGAATGCCGTCCCGCCAGGTTTCCAGAGTCCCCTGCACGGGCGGCGTCAGAAGCAAAGCCATGGTTCAGTCCCCGTTGCGGCTAGGCATGCGCCGCGCGATACCAGTCCATGATCTGTTCACCGGGAACAATCGCGACGTCGGAATGGCCCTGGATGTAATCGAGGATGTCCTCGAAATACTTGATCCGGTGTGCAGCCCCCGTCAGGTACATGTGCAGGCTGATCGACATTACGCGTGCCGAGTGCTCACTCTCCTGATAAAGGCGGTCAAACTGGTCTTTCGACCGCTTGAACATCTCATCCGAAGAATGCTGCTGCAGGGCCATCATGGTGATGTCGTTGGTTTCCACCGTATAGGGAACCGACAGCATCGGACCATCGGTGGTCTCGATCTCGACGGGCTGATCATCAAGCACCCAGTCCGCGACGTATTCCACGCCGGCACGCCGCAGGAAGTCGATGGTCTGGAAGGTTTCTGTCAGGCCCGGGCTTTCCCAGCCGCGCACCTTCTTGCCGGAAAACTTCTCGATGGCAGCAACCGCACGATCAATCTGCTCCTGCTGGTCGTCATGCTTGTGCATCGGCCCCTGCAGATAACCGTGACCCATGAACTCCCAGTCGAGCTCCAGCGCAGCTTCGGCAATGCGCGGATAATTCTCGCAGACGCGTCCGTTGATCGCCATGGTCGGGATGATCCCGCGATCCCGCAAGGCGTCACGAATGCGCCAGAAGCCGACCCGCATGCCGTATTCGTGCCACGACCAGTTGGGCAGGTCTGGCAGCAGGGGAACGCCCATGGGCGGCGGCAGAACCGTACGCGGCATGGGCCGCGAGATATCCCAGTCCTCGACATTGGCAATGATCCAGACCGCCATGCGCTTGCCATCCGGCAGCTTCCAGGCCGGGCGGTCGACAATGGCGGAGTACGGAAGACGGTCCTTGAAAATTTGCATTGTTTCCTCAGGTGTTGATGCCCCGCAATTATGGGCAATCGCACCACGGAAAACCAGATGTTGAGCTGTTAAACCCAGCCGATCGAAAGCAGATACAAGCTGAGCGACGGAAAGGCGATCAGGACCATCAGGACGATGAACATCATCACCGCGAACGGGAACGCTCCGGCAAATATATCCGCCAGACTGACTGTTGGATCGTTGATCGCGCTTTTGATGACGAAGCACGATATCCCCAGCGGGGGCGTCAGCAGTCCTATCTCCGCACCCACCACCGTGATAATTCCGAACCAGACCAGATCGACATTGAAACTGTCGAGGACGACCAGGAATAGCGGCACCACGATCAGGATGATCGACGCTGTCTCAATGATCGTTCCCAGCGCCACCATCAGCAGCACATAGATCACCATCAGCTGGATCAGGGTCAGGTCGAAACTCGTCAGCCATTCCCCGAATACGGTTGGCAGCGCGGCCACACCCAGCATCCGGCTGTACATAGAGGCAGTCGTAATCAGGAACAGGATGGTTGCGGTGATGTAGCCGGTTTCGACCAGAACTTCCCAGAGGTCACGCCAGCTGAAATTGCTTTTGAGCAAAGCGATGACAAGTGCCGCGAGCGAGCCGGCAGCGCCCGCCTCGGTCGGCGTGAACACACCGCCATAGATGCCACCGAGCACCACCAGAACCAGAATCACGACAGGGATGATCTTCTTGATGAGATCCATCCAGGTCAGATTCGCCCAATCCTCGGCCGCAATATCCGCTGAATCCTGACCTCCGACATAATTTGGAAAAGCAAAAGCAAGAAACAGGATCAGAATGCCGAAACAAACGGCCAGCAGAATGCCGGGAATGATGCCCGCGATGAACATGCGGCCAACCGACTGTTCGGTCACAATGGCATAGATGATCAGCATGGCGCTGGGCGGAATCAGCATGCCGAGCACCGAGGAACCGGCGACCACACCAACAGTGAAGCGCGGCTTGTAGCCGAAGCGGCGCATTTCCGGGATTGCAACACGGGTGAACACAGAAGCCGAAGCAATCGAAGAACCGGTGATCGACGCGAAGATTGCATTGGCGGCAACAGTGGCGATCCCGAGCCCGCCGCGAATCCGATAGAAGGCGAAGTTGGCAACCTCGTAGACGTCCTTGCCAAGCCCTGCCTTGCTGACGATCAGCCCCATCAGGGCAAAGAGCGGCACAGAAGCAAAAACCAGCTCGGAAACCGTATCCGCAATCGATTCCGACAAAAGCGCGACGGCAATATCGGGATTGCCACGGATCAGCCAGACCCCGAGGAACGAGACCAGCCCCAGCGCAACCGGGATGTACAACCCCATATAGATCAGGAACACGATCACCGCGACTGAGGCTATGCCGACTTCAATACCACCCATCTTCGGTCAACCTTTCCGGCACGCGCTAGCGCGTGCCGCGCACGACCGGAATCACGTGCCGGATCGCGAATTTCAAGAACTGCAGCATGGTCACAATGCAACCAAGCACGAGAATCAGCTTGATGGGCCATTCAGGCACCGTGAATAGCCCCTCTTCCCCAACGAAGTAGTTGAACCGCCAGGCGTCATAAAGTTCCGGTATCACCCCATAAAGGACGATCAGGAGGAACACGACGCCAAGGAAGTCAAAGGTCGCCCCCATGACATGGCCCGCGCGTGGATTGCGGCGCTGGACGAGGCCATAGAAGCCATCCGAGCGGGTCAGTCGGCCCTTCCGGGTCGCATCACCAAGCTGCATGAATACGATTGCAATGATCGACATTTCCACGAGTTCATTGACCCCGTGAATGGGATGATTGAACAGCGTGCGACTGAACGCATCCGTATCGATCATCACCATCAGGACAAAAATCCACAGCGATCCGATGGTGTTCATCACGGTCAGAACACGATCCAGCACATCCTGAGGGGCGCCACCTGATGGTGACGCCCCCTGGGTCAGATCCGTCATATCTCGAACCTACTTTCGGCTTGGACTTGGGCTCAGGAACCTGATTCCTTGTCCCACTGACGCAGGATCGGCTGGTTGGCTGCGCGCATGGTGTCCATGTAGGACTTCATGACCACCTTGCCCGGATTGCCTTCCTTCTCACGTGCAGCAACCCAGTCCTGGGCCACGTTCGGCATGTTGTCAGCCCACTGCTGACGCTGCTCCTGGCTCAATACAGTTGTCGTGCCGCCATTTGCCGTGAATGCCTTGTAGCTCTCATCGGCAAGTGCGAGGGCTTTCACGCCCATGTCGTCACGATAACCGATGGCAACTTCCTGCATGGCCGTCTTCACTTCGTCGGGCAGGTTGTTCCAGGTGTCCTTGTTGACGGTCACAGCCTTGGAGTTTGCGGTGCCGAGATCGGCTTTGAGCATGTAAGGCGCGACTTCGTAGATCTTGCGACCCACAACGGCTTCCGGCCACAGCATGAAACCATCCAGGACGCCTGTACCCACCTTGTTGTGATAGGTCACGAGACTGCCCGCGACACCAGCGGCCCCGAAACCTTCAAGCCAGCGAAGATTCAGCCCTGCACTGCCCAGCTTCAGACCGTTCATGTCTGAAAGCTTTTCGACCTTGTTTTTCGTGAAGATCTGGTAAGTGTCGAGCACGGCCAGGTTCGTCAGATAAACCTGATTGAACTTGTCGAAGGCCTGCTTGAATTCAGGATGCTTGTCCGCCAGACCGTCGACTGTCCGCGCCACAAGACCCGGATCATTGCTCACAAACGGCGTGGCATAAGCGACCAGTTGCAACGGCACCTTGTCGGCATGGAACACGGTCGTGACGATACCGATATCGCCCAGCCCCTTCTGCAAACCACCGAGCACACCGCGAACCTTCACGATCTGGCCCCAGGCCTGGTTCCATTCGATCTCGTAATTGCCGGTTTCAGCCAGCTTCTTGTCGACTTCAGGAATGTAATAATTGATGAACTCTGCGACCCAGAGTGACTTCGGCGAATAGCCGTCAATCGCAGCGATCTTGATCTTTTCTGCAGCTGAGGACGGTGCGGCAAACGCGACGGACGCCATCAGGGCTCCGATGCTGACAGCACCCAGCTTCTTGGCAATGGATTTGGTGTTGATCATGCTTATCTCCCTTTCGCATGGATCTATGTAGAACAGGCAGCGCTTCTTGATCGGCGCGGTTGATTGATTGAATAGAAGCTGTAGTCGCAGCATCGAGTCAACGATTTTCCAAATTTATTCACCCTAAGTATGATATTGGAATATTGTGCCCAGAGACCTTCAGCGGCAGCCTGTCCTCTATCGGAAGCCTGAGAATTCATGCCTGAGAAGAAACGAGCATCCGGCGATAGCCGGGCCGGTGGTCCCACCATCGCCAGCCGGGCCGGTGGTCCCACCATCGCCAGCCGGGCCGGAGGCCCCACCATCGCAACCTCGGTTTACGATCAGATACGCCGGGACATCATCACCGGCGCGCTCGCCCCGGGATACAAACTCGGCTCAACCGGTCTGCGCGAACGCTACAAGGTCGGCATCAGCCCGGTGCGCGAAGCCCTCAACCGGCTGACCGCCGAGAAACTTGTCTGCTTTCAGGACCAGAAAGGCTTTCATGTCGCGGGCGTTGGCGCCGATGATCTTGCCGACCTGATCCGGACACGGTGCTGGATTGAAGAGATCGCCCTGCGTGAATCAATCGCCAATGGTGACGATGACTGGGAAGACGGCATCGTCGTGGCCTATCACCGCCTCTCCAAGGTGCCGCGCTCCGCGTCGGACACGCGCTACCAGTTCAACCCCGCATGGGAACATCTTCACCACGGCTTTCACCGGGCCATCTTTGCGAACTGCCGATCACCTCGACTGCTGGGGTATTGTGACCTGCTGGCCGATCAGGCGAACCGATACCGGCAACTTGCCGCGTCGATCAGCTACCCGCATCGCAGCGAAGGTGACGAGCATCGGGCCCTGATGGATGCCGCCATTGCGCGTGACGTGGAAAAAGCCTTGAAGCTGCACCATGACCACCTGAAAAAGACCAACGACATCATCGTTGAATCAGGATTGGCCTTGCCGAAATTTCAGGTCGCCATCTAGCGTTTCACCACCCGGTTGATGTTATTCTGCGGTCAAACAGAATGTGCAAACACAGACCGGGAAAAACGTCATGAAACGCAGCACCAATCGAATTCTGACCACTCACACAGGAAGCCTGCCACGCCCGCAGGACGTCGTGGATTTGCTGATCGAAAGTGAGAAAAATCCCGGCGCAAAGCTCGAAGGGTTCGAGGCTGCTGTCTCTCGCGCCGTGGCCGATGTGGTTCAAAAACAGGTGGATGCGGGCCTTGATGTCATCAATGACGGCGAACAGGGCCGTGCGGATTACACCATTCACGTGAAGGACCGGTTGACCGGTTATGACGGGCCGAACCAGCCCAAGCCGATGAGCGCCAATGAGGAAGAGTTCCCCGAACTTGCAGAAATGCTCAAACCCTTCGTGACGCCCCTCACCCATCGTCCGGCCTGCACGGGCGATGTTTCCTGGCTGGACTGGGATTCGGCACAGGCCGATATCGACCGCGCCGCCAGCGTGATCGGTCAGGCCAGGGCCGAAGATGTCTTCATGACTTCCCCCTCACCGGGACAGATCGCACGCTTCCTGCCCAACCTCCATTACGGAAGCGAAGAGGCCTACATCTTTGCGCTCGCCGACGTGATGAAGCGCGAATACGAGGCGATCGTGGACGCCGGGTTGGTGCTGCAGCTGGATTGCCCCGACCTCGCACTCAGTCGCCACACGATCTTCCGGCATCTCGGCCTGGAAGACTTCCGCAAGGAAATCTCCATGCATGTGGAGGCGCTCAATCATGCGGTTCGCGACATCCCCGCCGAGAAGATGCGGATGCATGTCTGCTGGGCGAGTACGATGGGGCCCCATCATGAGGACGTCCCGCTGGCCGATATCGTGGACATCATCATGAACGCCAAACCCCAGGCCGTGTCCTTCCCCGGCGCCAATCCGCGCCATGAGCATGAATGGAAAGTCTGGCGCGACGTGAAACTGCCCGATGGCAAGTTCATCATTCCCGGCGTGATCGACACCACGTCAAACTTCGTCGAGCACCCCGAACTGGTGTGTGACCGGATCCTCAATTACGCGAGCGTGGTGGGCCGCGAAAACGTGGTAGTCGGCGGCGATTGCGGCTTTGGCACCTTTGCTGGCAGGGTTCAGGTCGACCGCAAGATCGTCTGGATGAAATTTGCCGCGATGACCGAAGGCGCAACCATGGCTTCAGAGAAACTCTGGAGCTAGTGCTTGACCTTCCAGCGGGTGGAACCTGTAAACAGGCGTCATGTTCTGGAACAAACAGGTTATCCTTTCGCGCAACGGCATTCTCGTGATCCTTGCGGTCATGATCGCATTGGCCGTGATCGTCCTTTTCTGGCTCGACCGGGAGCCGCCTGCGCCCATGAATTCAGGGGTGACAGAGACAAGCTCTCTGGTCGCGCTCGGTCGCACGGTTTACGCGTCCCAATGCGCTGCCTGTCATGGAGCAAATCTGGAAGGTCAGCCCAACTGGCGCGAACGCAAGCCCAATGGTCGCATGCCCGCCCCACCCCATGATGAGACCGGCCACACCTGGCACCACGATGACGCCACGCTGTTCAATCTGACCAAGTATGGCTTGTCCGCGCTGGTGGGGCGTCCGGTCGAGACCGACATGCCCGCCTATGACGGCGTCCTGACCGATGAACAGATTCGCGCGTCGCTCGCCTACATCAAGTCACGCTGGCCGGCTCAGATTCAGGCGCGACAGTCAGAAATGAGCCGTCGGGCGGATGCCGAGCGCGGCTAGCCTGTTTCCAGCAAAACCAAAGCGGGTCAGGCTCTATGACAACGGGATCATGATGTGTTCGGCAAACCCCGGGCGCTCCGTCAGCCGGTCATACCATTTGCGGATATTCGGGCGATCAGGACGCTCGATATCCATGGCGTACCAGCGATAGATCACCCCGCCGATGGGGATGTCGCCCATGGTGAACTGATCTCCAGCCACGAATTTGCGTCCGTCGAGGAAATGGTCGAGGACAGCTGAAATCTCGCCAGCGGATTTTACGCTGCGTTCCACAAGGTCACGATCCTGCTTTTCCGGTGGGGTCCGGATCAACTGGTGAAACACCGGACGCAAGGCCGGCCAGAATGTGGCCGTCTGCCAGTCCATCCAGCGATCCGCATCCGCCCGCACATGCGGGTCTTCGGGCCACAGCGTGCCTCGACCATACTTGTCTGCGAGATAGCGCAGGCAGGCATTCGATTCCCACAGGATGAACCCGTCATCATTGATGGTGGGCACCAGACGGTTCGGATTCATCGCGAGGTATTCGTCGGTGAATCCGAAGGCGCCAGCCATATCAGGACGCTCGAACGCCACGTCCATTTCGACACAGCCCCAAAGCAGTTTCTGAACATTCGACGACGTGTGTCGTCCCCAGATCGTGAGTGCCATTACGCCGCCTCCGCTGAAAACAGGTCAGTCAATGACGTTCCACTTCTCGACGACATTGCTGCCGGCTTCCCGGAACACCTTCGAGACCGGACAATAGATCGGCAGCATTTCCTCGACCTCGGCAAGCTGCGCGGGTGTCGCATCTGTCTTGACGTTGATGGTGATCGTGATGTTGGGGAACGGGACTGAAATCGGCTCGGCGAGGATCACGCCACGCCGGTCAAACTCGACCTCGCATTCGATGGTCTGAATTTCGAAGTTCAGCTTCTTGTGGTGGGCAATCCGTGTGGCCACGTTATTGGTGCAGCCAACAAGGGCGGCCATCATCGTTTCTGTCGGTGATGCACCAGCATTGGTTCCGTCACGCTCAAGCGGCTCATCGGTGATGACCTTTACGTCACGGACGCTGATATCGGTGCGGGAATGCGATACTGCTTCACCGACCATCGTGTATTTCGCACTTTTCACCTGAACTTTTGCATCTGCCATGGGAGTTCCTCGAAAAACCGTTGAAAACGTTGCGGTTACCATAGGCATGACGCTTCCATTCGCATAGACTTGCGGAAATCGAGTTTGTAGAAAACAGATGTGCCGGAACGACATGAAGTCCGGGCGCTGAACCCAGATGGTTTTGAGGGAGAAACAGGTTGAAACCCGCACCATTCGCTTATGTGCGCGCCGAAACTCTCGATCAGGTCTTTGACCTGCTCGACGAATACGGTGACGACGCACGTATCCTCGCCGGGGGCCAGAGCCTCATGGCGACATTGAACATGCGCCTGTCAGCGCCCGAAGTTCTGATCGACATCAACAGCATTCCGGGCCTGTCGGACATCTCTGCAGATGTCGACACGCTCCACATTGGTGCGCTTGCACGACATTCCGATGTGCTGGAATCCGATCTGGTTCGCAAACATGCGCCGTTGGTGGCCAAGGCCATGCCGCATGTGGCCCATCAGGCGATCCGGAACCGGGGAACCTTTGGCGGCTCGGTCGCCTTTGCCGATCCGGCGGCCGAACTTCCCGCCGTAACCCGGGCACTGGGCGCACGTTTCGTGCTGCAGGGCCGCGACGGCAAGCGAACCGTGGCCGCCGATGATTTCTTCCAGGGCTTGTTCGAGACCGACCTCAAGGAAAATGAAATTCTGGTGGGTACGGAGATTCCGGCCATCAAGAACGGGGAACGCACGGCATTTCTGGAACTGGCGCGTCGCCATGGCGACTATGCCATCGTCGGAATCGCGGTTCAGGGACGGCTGGAAGACAACAGCTTTGCCGATATGAGCCTCGGTTTCTTTGGCGCCGGTGACCAGCCGATCCTCGCCAAGACAGCGATGACGGCACTCAATGGACAGCCAAACAACGACGATACGATCAAGAAGGCCCAGGACGCCCTTGATGCCGATCTCGACCCCATGCCCGACCTGAACGGCCCGGCAGAAATGAAAATGCACCTTGCACGCGTGCTGACAAAGCGCGCACTCGCTGAACTCGCAGCCTAGCGCGCGGAGAAGAACAGATGGATCAGAACGTCGATATAACGATGAAAGTAAATGGCCAGTCGGTCAGCCGCCGGATACCCGCGCGCACCAATCTGGTGGATTTCGTGCGCTACGACATGGAACTCACGGGCAGCCATGTGGGTTGTGAACATGGCGTGTGCGGTGCCTGCACCATCCGCGTCAATGGCGACATCGTGCGCGGTTGCCTGATGCTGGCCGCACAGGCCGAAGGTGCCGAAGTCGAAACGATCGAAGGCCTGACAGATACCGGCGAGATCGCCGATCTTCAGAAGGCCTTCCATGAGCGCAATGCGGTGCAGTGTGGTTTTTGCACCCCGGGCATGTTGCTGACGGCGCAGGAATTGCTCCAGAAGCACGCCTCACCGTCCCGCGAGGAAATCCGCGAATTCATCTCTGGCAATTACTGCCGCTGCACCGGCTATCAGGCAATCGTCGATGCGATTGAGCGCGTGGCCGAGGAACGCCGCGGCTAACAGCCAAGGACGCAAAGCTGAAGAAACAGAAACGGGCGCTACGGCGCCCGTTCTCATATCTGCTATCCCGTCTTCGACACCCGACGGGGCCCTGTCACCCAAAAGAAAACGGCGGTGCCTCCCAAGGAAGACACCGCCGCCATTTCCGTCTGATTGAGATGTCCGGTTATCGGAAACTAAAACCAATCTGATGGTTGAAGATGACCCCGGAACTCCAGGTGATCGGTTCTGTTGCCAGGTCCGGCAGCAGCCAGACAACCCCGAGCAACATGAGGATCATGATCCAGTACGGGATCGAACCCGCGAAGATCTCGGAGAGCTGTACGGTCCTGTCAGGCACAGCGCCCTTCACAGCATAAACGAGAAGCCCGACCGGCGGGGTCAGAAGACCTGCCTCAATCGCCAGAATGCCCATGATGGCAAACTGATACTCGTTGTAGCCAAAGTTCTGGGCAATCGGCCAGAAGATCGGAACCGTGAGCAGGATGATCGAACCTGAATCGAGGAGCGTTCCGAGCACCAGCCAGATCACGATCATGATCAAGACTGCCACATTGGGGTCAATACCCGCACCGCCAACCGTATCGGTGATCAGGTTCACCACACCCCCTGTTGTGAGGAGACGTGAGTACATCTGCGCGGTCAGCAGCAGGAACAGGATCGGTGCGATGACCTTGCCGGAGTCGATGATCGCTTCGCGAATTCCGTCCCACCGAACGCCCTTGATCACGGCAAGGAGTAGCCCGAACAGCGCACCGAGAGCAGCGGCTTCCGACGGAGTAGCAAGACCGATCCAGATGCTGCCCATAACAGCAAAGATCAGGAAGATAACACCACCACCGCTGATGATCTCCTGCGAGGTAAGCGTTTCACCCGAAAGGTCGACCGCGGGCGCAAGTTCGGGTTTCAGGATCGCAGTGCCCGTGCAGTAAATAGCCATCATGAGAGCCAGCAGCGCACCCGGCAGAACACCCGCCAGGAACAGGAAGCCGATCGAGATTTCCGTAACGATGCCCCAGATGATCAGGAGAACGCTGGGCGGAATGAGCATGCCGAGACACGCGCTGCCCGCAACAGAACCGAGCGCGAATTTGCGACCATAACCGGCAGCGATCATTTCCGGATACGCCAGACGCGAAAACGCAGCGGCAGAGGCCAGGCTGGTGCCTGTGACTGCCGCGAAGACCGCGTTGCCAGCCACCGTTGCCACGGCCAGACGACCCGGAATGCGTTTCAGTCCGAAGTTCATGACCCGATAGAGGTCGGCAGCAGATCCCGATCTACTGACGAATTCTCCCATCAGCACAAACAGCGGAATCACCGCGAACACGAAATCGCGCAAGGCAAAGAAGGATGTACTCCCCGCCTGCCCCGAGGCCAGTTCGTAGGAACCGAACATGAGCCATGTGCCAACCAGGGCACAGACGCCAAGTGAGATACCGATGTGAATTCCGCCGATCACGGCAAAAATCAGCACGACCAGCATCAAAAGTACGGCTGAAGTTGGATCCATTTTTTACGCCCCCTTGTCCCGATACCCTGAAAGCAACAACCTTGCTCAGGCGGGTTCAAATAATGTTTAGATCTGCGAACCGGTTACGGCGTCGATCCTGCCTTCTTCCACCTCGGTGATGGCCTGACCACCAAACACGAAATGGAACAAGAGCACGAGATAGGTGAATGCCGACACGAGTGCGAACACAAAGATCAGCGTTCGAACCGGATAAACCGGTACACTGATCGAACCCTCGCCTTCACGCTCATCAACCTGCCAGCCGATGATCATGTCCTCGTATCCGCCATATGCGATCGAGCAGAAGAACCAGACCCCCAGAACACCCACGGTGATGTCGATCAGGCGACGCCAGATGTCAGGCACATTCTGATAGATCACGGTCGTACGCAGATGCGCGCCGCGATAGATGGTGTAGGGCATCTGCAGGAACAGGATGGAAACCATCGAGTTCGCAACGATCTCGATCGTGCCATCGAAGGGGGAGTTGAAGAATGTTCGCCCCACAATGTCGTAAAGGATCAAGAACGCGAGTGCCAATGCCCAGAACGCGGCAATAGTGCTCAAGACACGCGTGACTGTATAAACGAGCCGATCGACCATAAATGCCTCCACATGAGATTGCGGTCGGTCCCGACTGCAATACAAAAAAACCTGAACCACGCCCTCCCGCGTGGATTCGCAGGGAAAGTTAGCAGACTGTATGCCTTTGTAAAATGCGGCGTTCCAGTGTTTTCCTTTTTTTGTCATGCAACGGCCCTCTTTCGATCAAAGCCTCGTGATCTTCCCGGCACCGTATTACGGCTTCAAGTTCGGTGAAGCGGCCAAGTACTACACCACCATGGGCTGGGGTTCGGTCATGGCCTATCCGATGTCGGTCAACAACGACACCTGGGCCAAGCTTCCCGATGACGTGAAGAAAATAATCATGGAAGAGGTCGAAGTCTACGAGACGGCTGTTGAGGATGAAGGGGTTGTGAAATTCGCCTCCGCGCTTGAAAACCTCGCCAAGCAGGGCGTGACCGTCCGCGACCTCGGCGACGAAGAGCGTGGCAAGATGGCCCTGGCGATTGAGCCCTGGGTAAATATCAAGGCACAGGAATACGAAGATCAGGGTTTCGCGGGCAAGGAATCCTTCCACCGCCTGATTGAACTGGCCAAGGAGAATGGCGCCACGCCTGTTTACGCATACACAATCGAGTAGTTTCAGCCTTCCTGAAACTGAAAAGGGCCGTTTCGGTATTTGAACAATCAAGGATATCCCTTCCCATGCGGGCTGATTCGCATCAGAATAGGACTGAGTGAGTTTTTTGCATTCCTCACACCGTCGTCAATCGGACGACTTAGAAATAGTCTGAACATATCAATTTGGGAGAATTACCAGTGACAGCACGTAAACAACTCGCGAGCGTTGCCGCCGCCGGCCTGATGGCTGTTGCCGCTACCGCGACAGCCACATCGGCATTTGCCGACAATTTCAACCTGCGTATCGCCGCAGGACATCCGTCAGCCCCCCTAGCGACGGTGAACCAGGCCAACAAGACCTTCGTTCCTAACGTCACCAAGCGCGTTGCAGCGGAGACGGACCACACCGTTCGTTTTATCGAAGGCTATGGCGGCACGATTGCGAACCTCTTTGAGGTTCTTGAATCCACCCAGAAGGGCATCGTCGATATCGGACTGATGTGCTCCTGCTTCGAGCCGACCAAGCTCTTCGTGCATAACCTCAACTACTTCACCCCGTTCATTTCAGGTGACCCGAAGATTATGGGTCCGACGACCCGTCAGATTCACGAGGAGTTTGACTATTTCAGCACCATCTTTGACCAGTACAGCCAGACCTATATCGGCGGTGGTGCGTTTGACGACTACGGCCTGGGTACGACCTTCCCGTGGACCAAGATGGAAGAACTCAAGGGCGTGAAGGTTGGCGCTGCCGGTCCGAACCTTCCCTGGCTCGACTATGCCGGTGCCTCCAAGGTTCAGACCAACCTGAACGAAGTCTACAACGCGCTTCAGTCCGGCGTGTTTGACGGGATGGTGATTTTCCCGGCGCCGTATTACGGCTTCAAGTTTGGTGAAGTCGCCAAGTACTACACCACCATGGGCTGGGGCTCGGTTCTCGCCTACCCGATGACCGTCAACAACGACACGTGGGCCAAGCTTCCTGATGACGTGAAGAAGATCATCATGGAAGAGGTCGAAGTTTATGAGGCTGCGGTCGAAGAAGAGAGCACGGTAAAATTCGTGACAGCGCTCGACAATCTCAGAAATCAGGGCGTGACAGTACGTGACCTGGGCTCCGAGGAACGCGGCAAGATGGCTCTGGCGATCGAGCCCTGGGTCAACGAAAAGGCACAGGAATACGAAGCTCTGGGCTTTCCCGGAAAGGCCACCTTCAACCGCCTGATTGAGCTTTCAAAGGCGAACGGTGCCACTCCGGTGCATGACTACGTAATCAAGTAGTTCCAGAATTTCTGAACTGGAAAAGGGCGACCCTCGGGTCGCCCTTTTTTCTGTGTTGCCGCACACAACCGGGCAGCTCGGGAAAATTGCCTTCCCAGCGAAGTGAATAAGTTTCAGACTGAATCCATTGTTTATTGAGTGCGTCCAGATTGCTTGCAAATTTTCCGGCTCTGCCGGTCAACAACAAAAAAGCAAAGGGAGAAGACTCGGTGAAAATCAAATCGACAGTCCAGAAAACCGTCTTGACCGCAGCCATCCTGACGACCGGGATGGCTTTGTCACAAACAACAGCCCTAGCCGACAATTTCAATCTGCGGATTGCAGCCGGGCATCCCGCTGCACCGCTGGCGCAGGTCAATCAGCTGCAGAAGACATTAGTTCCCAACGTGACCCGGTGCGTGGCCGCCGAGACCGAACATACTGTCCGGTTCATCGAGGGTTATGGCGGCACCATCGCCAACCTGTTCGAGGTTCTCTAATCCACCTAGAAAGGCATCGTTGATATCGGGGCCATCTGCTCATGCTTCGAGCCGACCAAGATGTTCCACTACCAACATTACCTACTTCGTGCCGTTCACGTCCGGGGACCAGCACGTGAGTGATTGGCCCGGCCGCACGCAAGCTGTGTTCGGAATACGACTATTTCGCGAAGAACATGGAGAAAGACTACAATCAGGTCTATCTTGGTTACGTCGCCACCGACGACTACGGTCTCGGCACCACATTTCCATGGACGAAGATCGAAGAACTGAAGGGCGTCAAAGTTGGTGCGGCTGACCCGAACCTGCCCTGGCTCGACTACGCCGGGGCATCCAAGGTCCAGACCAACCTCAACGAGGTCTACAACGCGCTTCAGTCGGGCGTATATGACGGTGTCGTCATCTTCCCTGCCCCGTATTACGGCTTCAAGTTCGGCGAAGTCGCCAAGTACTACACGACCATGGGCTAGGGTTCGGTTCTCAACTATTCGGTGAACGTCAACAAGGACACCTAGCCAAACTTCCGACTCCGTGAAGAAGATACTGGTCGAGGAAATTGCTGTGTATCAGGAGGCTGTCGAGGACGAAGGCGAACAGAAATATGTGACCGCCCTCGGCAATCTTCGGAAGCAGGGTGTGACAGTTCAGGATCTCGATCCCGCAGTGCGCGGCCAGATGGCAAAAGCGATCGAGCCCTGGGTCAACCAGAAGGCGCAGGAATACGAAGACCAGGGCTTCCCGGGCAAGGACACGTTCCGGCGCCTGATCGAGGTCTCGATGGAGAAAGGCGAAAGCCCGTTCACGTCTACACGGTCAACTAGACGCACATCGTATCAGGTCAAAAAAAAACGGGCGGTCCCGGAAGGACCGCCCTTTTCACATTGGTAATCGCGAAAAAACTATTCAGCAGCGTCGGTCGCACCAATCCCGATATTGCGGCCGGCATAGCGGCGCAGACGCAGATCGGCCTGTTCCTTGTGGCCCCAGAAGCGTTCGATCTCACACAGACGCGAGCAATAATCGCCAACCAGAGCACTCGCCTCTTCCGTGATCTGCTGGTAGGTGCAGGTCTTCATGAACTTGCCAACCCACAAGCCGCCCGTATAACGCGCCGCGCCCTTGGTCGGGAGGGTGTGGTTCGTACCGATCACCTTGTCACCATAGGCGACATTGGTTTCGGGCCCGATGAATAACGCGCCGAAATTGGTCATGTTGTCCAGATACCAGCGCGGGTCCTCGGTCAGGATTTCGACATGCTCGTAAGCCAGTCGGTCGGCTTCATCGCGCATCTCGTCCCGGGTGTCGCAGAGAATGATCTGGCCGTAATCCTTCCAGGCCACTGATGCCACGTCAGCGGTCGGCAGGATTTTCAGCTGACGCTCGATCTCTGCCGGAATGGCTTCGGCCAGTTCACGGGAATCGGTGATGACCGCAGCGGGCGAGTTCGGCCCGTGTTCGGCCTGCCCCAGCAGATCGACAACAACCATCTCGACATCGGCAGTGTGGTCGGCGACCACAAGAACTTCGGTCGGTCCGGCAAACAGATCGATGCCGACCTTGCCGTAAAGCTGACGCTTGGCTTCGGCAACATAGGCATTGCCGGGACCAACCAGCATCACACACGGATCAATGGTCTCGGTCCCCAGCCCCATGGCCGCGACGGCCTGAACGCCGCCCATGCAATAGATTTCATCGGCGCCGGCCAGATGCATCGCCGCAATCGTTGCCGCATGCGGACCGCCCTCGTTCGGCGGGGTGCAGGCGATCACGCGGGGAACACCGGCGACCTTGGCTGTCACAATCGACATATGCGCCGAGGCCACCATCGGATAACGCCCGCCCGGGACGTAGCAGCCGACGCTGTTTACCGGGATGTTCTTGTGGCCGAGCGTCACGCCGGGAAGCGTCTCGACCTCCACATCCTTCATGGAATCGCGCTGGACCTGCGCGAAGTTGCGAACCTGTTGCTGGGCAAACTTGATATCCTCAATCGTCTGTTCGGGCAGCGTGTCCATCAGCGCCTGAATATCCGAATCCGAGAGACGGAAGCTTTCCGGCGACCATTTGTCGAATTTCTCCGAGAGCTCACGAACCGCGGCATCGCCACGGGTCTTCACATCGTTGAGAATACCTTCAACGATCTCACGCACCTTCGCGTCGGCTTCATCCGTCGCTTCGGAATCCATACCCTGTTTCAGGATTTCGATGGCCATATCACTGTTCCTTGGTTGACTGGATTTGCTGTTTCATAAAACACAGCGTGCGGCACCGGCAACCCGGCACCGCCCGAAACGCCCAGATATTTTGACGCAGGTGCTACTTGATCGCCTGCGGATTGATCGGCGAACCAACGCCCCCGGTGATCGGCAATGGCGGTGCCACGAACATGAATTCGTAAACGCCGTCCTCCGCACAGTCATTTGCGAGATCCTTGAGGTAGAAGATCTCGCCCATGGTGATCCCGATCTGCGGGATCACGATCCAGTGCCAGGGCTGGAACACATCGTCGGTCTCGTTCGGAATGACCTCGCAGCCCCATGTGTCAGCGCAGATCGCGGCAATTTCCATGTCGTGCATCCACTCGCAGGTGTGGAACGACACGCCCGGTGCTTCACCACCGGCATAACCGCCCCACTCGCCGGCGGCGAGACAGCGTTCCATGTGACCGGTACGGTAAATCACGAAGTCACCGCGCTTGATCTCCACGCCTTGCGCCTTGGCACACTGGTTCAGGTCGTCGGCGTCGATAGCGGTGCCATCGTCGAGCGAGTCCACACCGGCCCAGCGTGCGATATCGAGCAGGATGCCACGCCCGACCATCTTGTTGCGCATCTTGTGGATCGCGTTCTTTTCAGCACCATTCGAGCCGACGAGCGTGGCGTCATAGCCGTTCCACATCTTGTCACTGTTGAACACGTGACCGAGCGCATCCCACTGGGTTCCGCACTGAAGCGGCAGCGACACGGCATCATCGGCGTACTGGCTGGGATATTTTTTGCCCGGCACCTTCTGCTTGCCCTGAACGGCGTCTGTTCCCGTGGCGAGCATGGTGTGGATCGGGTTCCAGCGCCCTCCGAAAAGACCGTTTTGCGGCCCCTTGCTGTCGAAGTTAAGGCCCAGCGCGAAGACTTCGCCGCGCTTGACCAGACCGGCGGCAGCCTTTCGCTCGGCGTCCGTCACATAGTTGATGGTACCCCATTCGTCATCCGGGCCCCATTTTCCCCAGTTCTTGCACTTCTCCGACATCTCCTTGATCTTTTCCATGTCGAAGCGGTGCTGCGGATCGTCATATCTGTGCATCTCAGGTTTCCCCCGTATGTGATTGGTGGCAACGCCGTGGCTGCCTGTTTCTTATGGGCATAGTCTATCAACACAAAGGGGCCACGCTCCAATGGAACGTGGCCCCCTCGACCAAAAAATATTTCCGGGTTCTACTTGATCGCCTGCGGGTTGATCGGTGAACCGGTACCGCGTGTGATCACCAGCGGCGGGGCCGACAGGAAGAACTCGTACACACCGTCTTCCGCGCAGTCCTCGACCAGCTCGCGCAGATACCAGATTTCGCCATGAACGATGCCGATATGCGGGATCGTGACCCAGTGCCAGGGCTGGTTGAGGCCCGGAACGCTGCGGTTGGGGCGGACTTCGATGCCCCAGGTGTCCGAACAGATGCCCGAGATTTCCTTCTTGTGGATCCAGTCAGCCGTCTCGAAAGCCAGACCCGGCGCGTCGCCACCGGCATAGCCACCCCAATCGCCCTTATCCAGACAATCGGCCATCTGGCCGGTGTTGAAGATCACGAAGTCGCCACGGCGCACTTCCACGCCCTGCTTCTTGGCGGTCTTTTCAAGATCTTCAATGGTGATCTCCTCGCCATCGGCCAGGCGCTTCTTGCCCTTCATCTTCGCCACGTCGAGCAGCACACCGCGACCGACCATCTTGTCTGCAAAATGCTCGATCCCGTTCTTGTGGGCGCCGCGCACGTCAACCAACGTCGCATCATAGCCGTTCCACATCTTGTCGTCGGTGAAGACATGAGCGAGTGCATCCCACTGGGTGGCGCACTGGGTCGGCAGGTTGATGGCGTCATCCGCATAGCGCATGCCGGCAAGCGGCTCCTGAATACCCTGAACCGCATCGGTACCGGTTGCGAGCATCTGGTGCATCGGGTTCCAGCGACCACCGAACAGACCGTTCTGCGGGCCCTTCTCGTCGAGGTTCAGACCAAGGCGGAACACCTTGCCCTTTTTCACCAGCTTGGCCGCATCGGCAATCATTTCCGGTGTGATGTAGTTCAGCACGCCCAACTGGTCGTCCTTGCCCCATTTGCCCCAGTTGTTGAGCTGGCGGCATTTGCGCATCACATCTGCTTTCGTGAGCAGTTTCTTCTTGCCGGTGCTGCGCTTTGCTGCCGGTTTCTTTGCGGTCGCCTTCTTAGCCATGGATATAGTTCCTCGCCTGTCCTGATCGTGAAAATTGAAACGCTTACGCCGGTCTTACAACCGGACTTGGCGTCGGTTATGGTCGCTCGAATTTAGGAATGCAAGAATGCATTCGTACGCATTTCATGTACGGCATGAGGGAAGAAAATCAATGAGTGTTGCGGAACTGGAAGAACTGAAAACCCCGTCTTTGCGGCTCGACGGTTTGGTGGCCGTGGTCAGCGGTGCCGGTCGCGGGCTGGGTCGGGGTGCAGCCCTTTCCCTTGCCGAAGCTGGCGCGGAAGTGATGCTGGTCAGCCGGACCGAAGAAGACCTCAACAATGTCGCCGCCGAGGTCAAGGCAACCGGCGGCAAGGCGACGCCGATTGTCTGCGATGTAACCGATGTGGCACAGGTGAAAGAGCGGATCGAAAGCCTTGAGCGGATCGATATCCTGATGAACAATGCAGGCTCGAATCGCCCCGAACCCTTCGTCGATGTCTCGGAAGAGAATCTCGACTTCCTGCTCGACCTCAACATCAAGTCCATGTTTACCGTCGCCCAGGCCGCCGCACGGCGCATGCTTGCAGGCGGACGTGGTGGTTCGATGATCCACATGTCGTCCCAGATGGGCCATGTCGGCTCACCCAACCGCACCGTCTACTGCACGACGAAACACGCCATTGAGGGCATGAGCAAGGCGATTGCCGCCGAACTGGCACCCCACAACATCCGCAGCAATTGCATCGGGCCGACCTTCATCGAAACCCCGATGACAGCGCCAATGTTCGAGAACCCGGAATTCAAGCAGTTCGTGATGGACCGCATTCTTATGGGCCGGCTCGGCAAGATATCGGATGTGACCGGTTCGATCGTCTTCCTCGCCTCCCCGGCTTCGGAACTGATCACGGGCGCCAGCCTGACCATCGACGGCGGCTGGACGGCTGTTTGATCCGGTATAACACCCAGATTGCAGTAGAACCGTCATACGCGGACTTGATCCGCGTATCTCGCCCCGGTCCGCAGTGAGATGCCCGGAACAAGTCCGGGCATGACGACTTGAAAAATGGGGTCTGAATTACCGCTGAAACCCTCATCCTGAGGAGGGCCGCTGGTCCGTCTCGAAGGATGCATGAGAACATCCCCCGCTCGAATTTCTCAGTCGGCTTCCGCTGACGCGGTGTCCCAGCGGTTGCCGTGGTAGTCCACAAAGGCAATGCGGACTGACTTGCCGAGCAGATCGGCTACATCCGCTTCGGGGAGATCAAACAGCGCGACGTATGCGCTGGCACCGCCGATCTGGCCGCGCAGCGTATACCATTGCGGCGTCGGATCACCGGCACGGGCAAGGGTCAAGGTGTACCAGCCGGCTGCGGGCATCTGATAGGTTTCCAGCGAGACAGAGGGGTGTTCCCCGGTGGCAGGATCGGTCCGTAACGCCAGCGTCCCCTCGATCTCCCAACACCGGCCGAGAATCCGGGCCGCGGCACGGGGCCGACCCGAAGCGATCAGCGTGCGTAGACGCGTCGATCCTGCAAGGTCACCATCCACGGAGACCGCGGCAACTACGGTAACACCGAAGCCGTTCTCTGCCCCCATCCGGCGCAACAGATCAGGGTCGCCTGCCCGCTTGCGGCCAAAGCGGAAATCATGTCCTACGACGACATGCTGAACTTTCATGCCCTCGACCAGAACGGATTGGACAAAATCCTCCGGGCTCAGGCCGGCAAACTCCCGATCGAAGGATTGCGCCAGAAGCACGTCAACACCCAGTTCTGCCATGGTCCGGGCACGCGCTTCAGGGGTGGACAAGAGGAAAGGCTGACTGTCGGGTTCAAACACCGCACGCGGATGAGGCTCGAATGTCAGCACGCCCAGCGGTGCCACGAGCTCATCGGCTTTCTCTGCCGCCGCATCGATCAGTGCCTTGTGACCGACATGCACCCCGTCGAACTTGCCGATGGCAACCACGGCGCCACGACAACGTCCGGGGACGGATGAATACTCACGAAACATGCTGAATTCGCGCGGGAAATTGTCCGGCGCGTCGAACCAGACCCCCATAATGTCCAGAAACTGCGGCGTGTTCGTTTCCGGACGGTCTGCCTGGGCTTGCGCGGACATGGAATCACCATCCAGTTCGAAAAGCTGAAACTCCAGATTGTTGTCATTCGCCGTCAAAATTCAGGTCCTGCATTCAATGTTCGGATCGCCGTCCCAGATAACGCTCGCGTCAGGAAAGCCGATCACAGTTATGTGGGGCTATTTCACCTTGGTATATAGATTGTTACAATAGGCCCATATAACGGACACCAAATCAAAGTCCAGAAGGAGGCATGAAATGTCAGGTCCTGCAAAAGGGGATACATACGCATATCCGCGCTTCAAGATGAGCAATTACGAGCTCGGCTATTTTCCGGGGCCAAAGGCCGGCGAAGAGGTGAATTACGACTACACCCTGACCGATCTTGACGGAAAGGAAGTCACACTTTCCGACTACAAAGGGAAATGGCTCGTCATCGAATCCGGCAGCCTGACATGTCCGATGTATGTCAAGAACGTGAAGCCTTATGCCGCGCTTCAGAAGAAATACCCCGACGTCGAATGGCTCGTGGTCTATGTGCGCGAAGCACATCCCGGTGAGAAGGCCAAACAGGCCGAAACCATCGATGAGAAAATCGCCTATGCCAAGCGCAACCGCGATGACTACAACGAAGAGCGCAAGATCATCGTCGATGATGTGGAGGGCAAATGGCACCATGAGTGGGGCCTTCTCCCCAACACCGTCTATGTGATCAATCCCGACGGCAAGGTGATCTATCGCGCCGACTGGTCTTTCGCACACCATGTCGACAAGGCCCTGCAGAACCGGGAGACCATCAATCCCGACGAGCACATCGTGATCATCGGAGCTTCACCCTTCATCACGATCCCGGTGACACTCAAGGGCGGCTGGCTGGCGCTGTATGACATCCTGATCATTTTCCCCAAGGTCTATTACATGCATTTCAAGCTGGATATTCAGACCTGGTGGGCCAAGCGCAAGGCACGCAAGGCTGCGGCAGCGGCGCAGTAGTCCGCGCGAAGCAATCAAGACAAAGGCCGGGCAATTGCCCGGCCTTTGCTTTTGGAGCTTAGCGTCTCGAAATCTCACCTTTACCGCGTCATCCCCGCACTTGTTGCGGGCATCCATGTCGGCGGGGCACGTGACACGTCCACGTGGATGGCCGGACCAAGTCCGGCCATGACGGTGCGCGGTGGATTGGCCGCGTTTTGCTCTAAATCAGGCTGGTGGTTTGGGCAGGCCTGACCATCTCCTCCCCGCTCGACATTCCCGTCAGTGCGTTCATGACGCGAGGGGAAAGAACTGGCTGGATCAGCCAATGTCCTCCCCTGAGAAGCCAGCATATCGAGCGTCTCGAAATCTCACCTTTACCGCGTCATGCCCGCACTTGTTGCGGGCATCCACGTCAGCGGGTCACGTGACACGTCCACGTGGATGGCAGGACCAAGTCCGGCCATGACGGTGCGCGGCGCCCGTTCAGGCGTGCTGGATATCGCGGCGTGTCACGTTCAGTGCCCCTTCCAGGGTCCGATCAACCGCATCAATGATGAACGCATCAAGATCGGCCTCGGTCTTGGCCTGATAGATGTGCTTGCGCACAAAGTAGTAAAAGACGGCGGCGTGGATATGCCAGGCGGCCTCGATCTCCAGCGTACCCACAGCCACATCATCAAGCCCCGGCACGCCGGCGGCATGGCGAACTTCCGTGGCGATCGGAACGAGCAACTGGTCTTCCAGAAGCGCGATATAGCGACGATTGATGTCCTCACCGGCCAGACCGGCAAACATGTAAATCCGGATCCACTCATAGGTCAGGACGTCACGCGCATAGATGCGATAGAAATCGACCAGCCGGTCACGCAAATCGCGGCTCCGGTCGGAGATCAGGCCCGTCCATTCCGGACGCCAGCGACCGACGAACACCTCTTCGTAGACCCGTTCGATCAAATCCTGCTTGGTCGGAAAATAGCGATAGATCAGCGGTTGGGTGACGCCCAGCCGCTGGGCGAGTTCGCGTGTCTGTCCGGCCAATCCGACCTCGGCAAAGAACAAGATCGCCTCGTCGACGATCAGGCGTTCACGCTCGGGCGGAGACAGGCGCTGCCGTGCCGCCTTGTCCGGCTTTTCCTTGAGCGCGACCAAGTCAGAGAACCGCGTTGTCGGAACCCAGTCCCATCGCGATCTTGCCAAAGGTCGCACCCGCCACATCCATGCTGAATGCGATATGGGCGCGGGCAGCGTGAATATCACTGAACGCCCGTGCCAGCGGGTTACGCGTGTAGATCCCGCCACCACCGCTGGCCTGATAAAGCTTGTTGACGGCCTCGACACACAGAGAGGCCGAATAGGCGCCATTGCGGCGGAACTTTGCCTTTGTCTCCAGATCGGGTGCCTCTCCCTTTTCGGCAATCGCCATGGAGAGATCACAATCCGCGCGCATCACCAGCCGCGCGGCATCAATCGCCGCACCGGCTTCCGCCACCTTGATCTGGATGTTCTGCAGCTCCGAAATGCGGGCACCGGTGTAATTGGCCGTGCGCGACTTCATGCCATCGATGTAGTTCTGGTAGACGCCTTCCGCGATCCCCAGCGGCGTGCCTGAAAGCACATAGGGAAAGGGTGCAATCACCGGCACCTTGTAGAGCGCACCGGGATTTACCGCGCTGCCCGGCGTCGATCCGCCCTTCACATCATCGGCAGCAACCGTCATGTACTCGGGAATGAAGATATCCTCACAAACAGCATCCTTCGATCCCGTCCCCTTGAGGCCCGCTGTGAACCAGGTGTCGATCACTTCGTGCTCGGACTTGCGCAACACGAACAACCGCGCTTCCTTTTCCGGATGGTCATCATCGGCTTCCACCATGCCGCCCAGCATGTTCCATTCGCTCGGGTCGATACCCGAACAGAACGGCCAGCGACCGTTCAGGATGTAACCGCCATCAACCCGCTTGGCACGGCCGGCAGGAAAAATCACAGAGGCGCAGATCAATGTATCGGCGGTCTCACCGTTCTTGCCCCATACCTCGTCCTGAGCCTCTTTCGGCCACATACCCAGCATCCAGTGATGACTGGCAAGGTTGGAGACATTCCACCCGCTTGAAGCGCAGGCCCGGGATATCGCTGCGCCTGTATCCACGAGCATCCCGAAATCGAGCTCATATCCCCCCACCCGCTTGGGTTGGAGAATCTTGAACAATCCGGCATCGAGAAAATCGCGCACATTGTCTTCGGGCAGACGGCGCTGTTCAGAAGCCTTTTCCGACCGTTCGGCGACAACTGGCAGCAACTCTTCGGCCCGTGCCAGAACGTCCTCGCGGCTGACGTTTTTCGGCTCAATCTCGACAACCTGGCTCATAGGTGTTCTCCCGTTGGTGATGGCGACAAGCCATCCTATTCCATTTATCATTTGATAAATAACAAAAGCCGCAGACGGCAACAAGCATTATTTTTCGTACGATAAATAACGTTGTCAAAGAATCAAGATCGCTCGGAAATCATTCACATTTGTGCGTGTCGGTCCGGTCATGACCAGTCCGTCAATTGCCGAAAACAGGCCATAGGCATCATTCCGGTCGAGCGTTTCCTGAACCACCATTCCGCACTCCTGCGCCCGCATTACCGTGTCCGGGTCCACCGCCACACCGGCATTGTCCTCGACGCCGTCGATACCGTCCGTATCGCAGGCGATACCGTAAATTCCCGCAGCGCCATGGAGTTCCAGCGCCAGACCGAGGGCGTATTCAGCATTTCGCCCGCCGCGACCGTCCCCGCGGACCGTCACAGTCGTCTCTCCCCCCGACAGGATCAGAATGGAACGCGCATCCTGGCGCTCCGACTGATATTTCCTGGCCAATTGCGCATGTTCGCGCCCTAGGTCTCTGGACTCACCCTGCAGATCAGCGCCCAGTGAAATCACGTTGAACCCCATGTCGCCCGCCCGCCGCTGTACCGCTTCGAGCATATCGGCGGGTTTGCAGACGATCCGGTTGGCCACAGTGTCAAAGACCGGATCGCCCGGCTTGGGAGTTTCACCGCCCTCACTGTCCAGCACACGCCGCACGCTTTCCGGTATCTCGATCTTGTACCGCTCAAGGACCGCGCGTGCCGCGTCCACCGTTGTGGGATCAGGAACCGTTGGGCCAGAGGCGATGACAGAAGGATCATCAAACGGAACGTCGGAAATCATCAGGGTAACGACCCGGGCCGGATGGGCCGCCGCTGCAAGCCGCCCTCCCTTGATCGCGGAGATATGTTTTCGCACGCAGTTCATCTGGTCGATGGGTGCCCCGCTCCGCAACAATGAGCGATTGATCGCCGCTTTTTCGTCGGCGCTCACGCCCTCCACCGGCAGCGCCAACAAGGCCGACCCACCCCCCGACATCAGACATATCAGCGTGTCGTCGGCACCAAGTTCGGACGCCATATCAAGGACACGTCGTGCCGCTTTTTCGCCGGCAGCATCAGGGACCGGATGCGCAGCTTCGACGATCTCGATCCGTTCGCAGACAACACCATGCTGGTAGCGGGTTACGACCAGCCCTTCCAGACGGGACAACCAGCCGCCCCGCCGGGCCTCGGCTTCAACGGCCTGTGCCATCGCTGCGGAGGCCTTGCCCGCACCAACCACGACCACGCGCCCCTGCGGGGGGATGTCGGGCAGGTGTGCTGGCACACACAACAACGGGTTAGCGGCCTCCAGGGCGCACGCAAACAGACCGCGCAAAACATCGCGGGGGGAACCCGGTTCGGCGTCCTTCAGTTCAATCTCGACCACGCGCACCCCTTGCGAACACTTTTTAGGCAGATATTATCAGCGGCCTTAGCCTACCAGCGGCAAAACAAGAAACACGAACGCACAAACGCCGTATAGGGGGGACCGGCAAAGTTGGGGCAGGACGCGCATGCGCGCGTGCTGCGGAAGCCGCTATACGCGCCAGCCATGTCAGCCCTCCGCCAAACAATAAAAATATATCAACAACCATAACAGGAGTAGAATCATGGATGGAGCCGATACGGCTTGGATTCTGACTTCGACGGCACTTGTTCTCTTTATGACCCTGCCCGGCCTCGCATTGTTCTATGCGGGCCTCGTGCGTTCACAAAATGTGCTGTCGGTCCTCATGAACTGTTTTGCCATTGCGGCAACGGTTTCAATTCTCTGGTTCGTGGTCGCCTATTCGATCGCGTTCGGTGACGGAAATGCCTGGTGGGGCGGGTTGGGCAAGTCCTTCCTCTCCGGCGTGGGTGTCGATACGGCAGCCGGGACAATTCCCGAAAGCCTGTTCTTCATGTTCCAGATGACCTTTGCGATCATCACACCGGCACTGATCGTGGGTGCCTATCCCGAACGCATTCATTTCTCGTTCGTGATCGCGTTCACCCTGATCTGGGTGCTGCTGGTCTATGCGCCGGTCGTACACTGGGTCTGGGGCGGCGGTTTCCTTGCCCAAATGGGTCTGATCGATTTTGCCGGCGGTGTGGTCGTTCACGTTACGGCGGGTGTTTCCGCGCTCGTCCTGGCCATGATGCTCGGGCCGCGCCGTGGCTTTCCGCATGAGGTTCAGCCCCCGCACAACCCAGGCATGACCATGATGGGTGCCTGCATGCTCTGGGTCGGCTGGTTCGGCTTCAATGCCGGTTCTGCCCTTGCGGCAGACGGTTCGGCCACCATGGCGATGACGGTTACGCATCTTTCGGCTGCTGCTGGCGCGATCGCCTGGTCCGTCATGGAATTGCTCCGCTATCGCAAGGCGAGCCTCGTTGGTGCTGTCACTGGCATGGTCGCCGGTTTGGCAACCATCACGCCGGCTTCAGGCTCTGTGGGTCCGGTCGGGGGCATGTTGCTCGGTCTGGCCGGTGGCGTTGTTTGCTACTCGATGACCCAGCTCATCAAGCAACGTCTGAAGATCGACGATTCTCTCGACGTGTTCGCCGTTCATGGCATTGGCGGCGCGCTTGGTTCGCTGCTGGTGGCCTTCTTCGTGGCGGCCGCTCTGGGCGGACGTGGACTTGCCGACGGCATGACCATGACCAGCCAGCTGGGCGTTCGGGATCGTTCTCGTGGCGGTCTGGTCAGGCGTCCTGACTTTCATCATCGTCAAGATCGTGAAACTGTTCTGCAAGTTCCGGGTTGATGAAGAAACGGAAGTCCAGGGCCTCGATCTCGCAATGCATGGTGAACGCGGCTATCACGGCATGTAGTTTCGGCACGCCAAAATTGACTGCGGGGTGGCACCGAACCAACGGTGTCACCCCCAACAGACAGGAAATGACATGAAATTCATTGTCGCAATTATCAAACCACACAAACTCGACGAAGTGCGTGATGCGCTTGCCGGCGTTGGTATCGAGGGCATGACAGCCAGCGAGGTCAAGGGTTACGGGCGGCAGAAGGGTCAGACGGAGATCTACCGCGGCGCCGAGTATCAGGTGAACTTCGTCCCCAAGGTGAAGATCGAAGTCGCCGTCGATGACAGTGTGGCCGACCAGGTTGTCGAGGCCATCCGGGTTGCCGCCAACACCGACAAGATCGGTGACGGCAAGATCTTCGTGCTTGAACTGGCCAGCGCCGTTCGGGTCCGCACTGGCGAAACCGGAGCTGCCGCCCTCTAAATGCCCGCTTATGTCCCGGGCACGCCTCGTGGCACGCAAGCTGCAAAGATATCGGCGTGGTCTCTCGTCACCGGTGCAAACCCGCACCTTGTGTCGACGCCACGCCGAATTTGCAGCTTAAAGAGGCGCCGCGATGCTCATTTATTCGCCACCAACCACCCTCTCCGCCGTCCCTGTGATCGACCTCAAGGGTAGCGTGCAGACCAGTGCCGATGACCGCTCGGCCATCGCGGCCCAAATCCGCGATGCGTGCCGGAACATCGGCTTCTTCTATGTCGTGAATCACGGGGTGCCCGAGGCTCTGGTCCAGGCACAGTTCGATTGGACGGCGCGCTTCTTCGACCTAACCACGGCGGAGAAACAATCTCTCCATATGCGCAATTCGCCCACCACGGCAGGTTACGAACCCATCGCCGAGCAAAAACTCGATAGTCAGGACACGACGAGCGAGGCTGCCCCTCCCGATCTCAAGGAAAGCTATTACTGCGGCATGGATGTTCCCGATGACCATCCCTTCGCACGGCGCCGGGTTCGCGGCATCGGCCACAACCAGTGGCCCGATAGTATCCCTGAATTTCGTGAGCAGATGGTGGCCTATCAAGCCGCCATGCGGGGGCTTGGCGATCATCTTCTGTCTCTGATCGCCCTGTCGCTTGATCTCGAAGCCGACTGGTTTAACAAGCACCATGACTGGCCAAGCGCCGTCCTGCGTCTCGTGCGATATCCCCCACACCCAAAATCGGCCGCGTTCAACCAACTGGGCGCCGGCGCGCACACGGATTGGGGTGGCATCACGCTGCTGGCTCAGGATGGCATTGGCGGACTTGAAGTGCGCAATGCATCGAATGAATGGGTCGCCGCACCACCCATCGCGGGTTCATTCGTGATCAATCTCGGTGACCTGATGGCGCGCTGGACCAACGGTGTCTATCAGTCGAACATGCACCGTGTCCTGAATGCGAAGAGCGATCAGGATCGATATTCGGTTCCTTATTTCTATTCGCCGCGCTTTGATGCCGTGATTGAGCCCGTCCCGACCTGTGTCAGCGACGGTCAGCCTCAGAAATACGAAGTTTGCACAACCGCAGAACACATGGACGAGATGTTCCGGCTGTCCTACGGATACGAAGCTACGTCCTAGCCCCGTCCTCCCGAGACTGGCGGGTCAGACCTCGCCGAGACCGGCCTTGCCTTCGAGCAGCTTGATTGCGGCAGTCAGGTTTTCCTGTCCATAGCCAGCAGCGATTGTTTCCTCGAACATTGCGAGCATGGCTTCCCCGATCGCCATCGGCACACCAGCTGCCTTGCCGGCATCACAGATGAGCCGGGAATCCTTGACCATTTGCTCGGTCGTGAAGAGAGCGGTGAAATCCCGCGCCTTGAGTGGATCCAGATTGTACTTCACATAAGGGGATGCGGCCGCGCTGACGCCGATCACATCGAGCATCTGCGCCCAGTCCAGACCGCCCTTCCGGCCAAGGGTCAGGGCCTCTGCCAGCACCGCGCCGGTGGTTCCGACCAGCAGATTGACCACCAGCTTGAGGTAGCGCGCCTGATCGCTGTCCCCGAGATAGAAATTCTGTGCGCCCATCGCCTCGAACAACGGAACACAGCGTTCATAAGCCTCACGCGGCCCCGACACCATGATCGTCAGTGCTCCGGCTTCGGCCAACGCGGTACTGCCCGAGACAGGTGCCCGCAGATAATGAATTCCAGCAGCGCGCGCCGCAGCATCCACCTCGGCCGAGGCGTCGGGCGAAACCGTGCTCATATCCAGATAGACGCTGCCCGGCTTCATCACGGCAAAAATGCCCTCATCTCCAGTGGTTACCGCACGCAGGACCGCGTCATTGGGGATCATCGAGACCACGACATCGGCCGTCTCTGCCAGCGCCCGGTTTGACGTTCCGGCCTGTCCACCAGCGGCAATCACTTTGGCGAGGTTATCAGCAACCGGGTCGAACACGGTCACCGTGCCGCCCGCCGCAATGACATTGCCGCTCATCGGAGCACCCATCTTGCCCGCGCCAATCCAGCCGATATTCATCTTCTCGAGGTTCATCGTATTTCCCTTTTCAAACGCAAACCGGCGCCACCCACAGGGGTAGCGCCGGAATACGGAACGAACTGGTTTGGCTCAAGACGAGCTCATGCTGCCGCGCTCGCTATAGGCAGCCTCGGCATCCTTCACGCTCGCATCATCTTTCATGACGAAGTCGAAAAGACCCTCATAAAACGGGCCCTCGAACCCGTATTCCTTGGCACGCGCGGCGTCATCAACCTTCACATACGGGATGACGAGAGACTCTTTCACGCCGAAGACCGCATCGGAATCGAGGTACTGGCTGTCACTGTTGAACATCTCGGTCTGGATGGTCTGATAACCGTCCTTGTAGATGAGATAGTGCAGATGGGCCGGGCGCCAGGAGTGTCGGCCCGTGCCATTCAGGATCAGACCGACAGGACCATCTGTCGGAACGGGATAATCAACCGGCTTGCGCGACAGGAACCAGTAGCGCCCGTCCGCGCCGGTCTTGAACTTCCCGCGATAGGCATAGTCTTCATAGCCCTTCGGTTGCCCGACCTGAGCTTCGTAGAACATGTTCGGCGATGTCTGCCAAAGGTCGAGGATCGCACCTTCAACCGGATTACCTTCACTGTCCGTAACACGACCAGCCAGATAAGCCGGTTCGCCTTCATCATCATTCAGCGAGATATCGAAGCCCATCTCCCGGGCCGGAGCGCCTTCACGATAGAACGGCCCCAGAAGGCTGGACTCCGTCGCGCCGGTACGAACCCGGTCACCAAGGATTTCCACGAGCGCGGTCATGCCCAGGACATCACCGAGCAGCACACCCTCTTCCCGCTTGTCGTCGGAGATATGCCCGACATTCTGAACAAACCGGGCCGCATAAAGCAGTTCGTCAGGTGTCAGGTTCACTTCACGGATGAAATCATGCGAATGACGAACCAGCGCCTCCATGATCGTTTTCAATCGGGGGTTTGTATCCGCCGCAATCGTGTTCAGGACCGCATCGGTCACATTGTCTTCGGTTAGGTCTCGCATTTTCTCTCCTCGTGATCCGTATCAACCCGCCACATGGCGAAGCGGTCGAATTCATTGCAGCCAGAATGCGCTGAAAAGCGGAATTTCTGCAACCGCACCTGCGGGGTTCGCTGCGCTTGGATTTTCTTTGGACTTTGATATCGACATCAACTCCGATGACTGATAAGTTCGATATACGAACATATGTTCGATATGCGTACTATAGAATTTGCACTGAACCCGGTCAATGTCTGAACACGCCCCAAACTCTGAATTCGTGCAGTCCCTCGAACGCGGTCTGGCCGTGATCAAGGCCTTTGGCCCTGACCGCCCAGAGATGACCATCAGCGAGGTCGCGGTCGCGACGGGAACCACCCGCGCTACGGCCCGGCGTTTCCTGCTCACCCTTGAACATCTGGGACACGTCCGGAGTGACGGCCGAAAGTTTTCACTGACCCCCCATGTGCTGGGACTTGGCTATGCCTACCTTTCCTCCCTCAACTGGTGGAAGATTGCTCAGGCCGCAATGGAAGATGTGGTGCACGAATTACAGGAATCCTGTTCGGCATCGGTCCTTGACGGGAAGGACGTGATTTATGTCGCACGCGTATCGGCGACCCGAATCATGTCGATCAATCTCAGCATCGGCACACGCCTGCCCGCCCATGTGACGTCACTCGGACGGGTTCTCTTGTCCCACCAGTCACCCGAGATGCTCGATGCCTGCCTGGCGGAGATCAAACCCCGGAAATTTACCGAATGGACCAAGACCGATCCGTTTGAGCTCCGTGAAGCGATCGAAACGGCTCGGATGAAGGGCTATGCACTCGTGGATCAGGAGCTCGAGACCGGGCTGCGATCCCTTGCCGTGCCGATTTACGACAGAAACGGGCGCATCCTTGCAGCCCTGAATGTGGGCACCCATGCCGCCCGCACACGCCTGGATGAAATGACGGGCCGGTTCCTGCCTGTCCTCCACGAAGCTTCGCGGAAAATCACCGCGCAGATACCGGGCTGAGGCCAAGAAAAAACGGCGGCACCAAAGCACCGCCGTTTTTCCAAGCTGTATCTGCAAACGAAATCAGATGATTTCGCATACATCCTCAAAAGCATAACGGAAGAGCCGCGGCCCCTTGATGCCGTCGAGGTGTCCGTAACCGATATTGCAGAGGAAATTGGCCTGAACCGGAGAGTCCTTGAAGAACTCTTCATTCACCTTGGCCACATCAAAACCGCCCATCGCACCGGCATCAAGCCCGACAGCGCGTACCGCCATGATGAAGTACGCACCCTGCAGGGTCGCCTGCTGGAACGAGAAATGCTGCGCGACATCCGCGTTTTCCTTGTGGCGCTCTGCCATCTCGGGACGGATCGGATAGAATTTGGGAAAATCCTTCCAGAAGGTGTTGTCGTAACCGAGGATCGCAACAACCGGTGCCTTCATGGTCTTGTCGACATTGGGGCCGTTGAGCGCGGGCTTGAGCCGCTCCTTGGCTTCATCGGACCGCAGGAAAATAATCCGCTGGGGCTGGGTGTTTGCGCTGGTCGGGCCGTACTGCACCAGATCATAGATCTCGCGAAGCTGTGCATCGGACACATCCTTGTCCTGCCACCAGTTGTGGTTGCGCGCTTCACGAAACAGCAAATCACGCGCATCATCGTCGAGACTGCTGATCCGGCTGCGATAATCTTCAATCCGGGCATGAGCCGCCGCGAGAGCTTCTTCTTCTGACATGAGACCTCCGTGTCGTCGTCTTTTAACCCGTATTCCAGGGACAGGATGCGGGCGTGTGAATGGATTGCGTCCTAAATGTGCGTCGACCCACCAAAAGTCAATTCGCATCAGCAACCGCGTTCGCAGGACGAACCCGAGGACCAACATTGAGCCTGCGCGGGGAATGGACTATTCAGGCCCAATACTGGCAGACCATCCCCGATGCGAAGACATCGGATCACGGAGAAATTGACATGTCCGAAACCAAAGGCGCCCTGTCCGGCGTGACCGTCCTCGACCTCACCCGCGTTCTCGCTGGCCCCTATTGCACCCAGATGCTCGGTGATCTCGGCGCAGACGTGATCAAGATCGAACGCCCGGGCGCCGGTGATGACACCCGCCGGTTTGCCCCTCCCTTCATGACCGGTCCGGACGGCCAGGATACAAGTGAGAGCGCCTATTTCATGAGCGCCAACCGCAACAAGCGCTCCGTGGAAATCGACCTCAGCAGCGAAACCGGACAGGCTATAGTCCGCGAAATCGCGCTGAAAGCCGATGTGCTGGTGGAGAACTTCAAGACCGGCAACCTCGCCCGGTACGGACTGGGCTATGACGATCTGAAGGCAGCCAATCCGAAACTGGTCTATTGCTCGATCACGGGATTCGGGCAGACCGGTCCCTATTCGTCACGGCCCGGCTATGACTTCCTGATTCAGGGCATGGGCGGAATCATGTCCCTGACAGGCGAAGCTGACGGTGAACCACAAAAGGTCGGTGTGCCGATTGCCGACATAATGTCCGGCATGTTTGCCGCTGTCGCCATCAACGGTGCGCTTCGGCATGCCGCTGTCACCGGAGAAGGCCAGTACATTGATATCGGCATGCTCGACACCCAGGTGGCATGGCTGGTCAACCAGGGGATGAACTTCATCCATTCCGGTGAGGCCGAACGTCTCGGCAATGCCCATCCGAACATTGTTCCCTATCAGGTCTTCGAGACCGCTGACGGGCATATTGTCGTCGCTGTGGGCAACGACACCCAGTTCAAGGTGTTTGCCGGCATCATCGGCGAACCCGACCTGCCGGACAATCCGATCTTTGCCACCAATGCCGCGCGGGTGGGCAATCGCAAGGAGGTGGTTGACCATCTTCAGGCCATCATGAAGCAGAAATCCTCCGCATACTGGCTGGCCGAACTGGAAGCCAACAAGATCGGCTGCGGTCCGATCAACACCCTTGATCAGGTCTTTGAGGATCCGCATGTGAAGGCGCGCGAAATGGTGGTGAATGTCCCGCATCCGCTTGCGGGTCCGGATGGCGCAGCGTTGATTGCCAGCCCCCTGAAGCTCTCGGGCACGCCAGTCGAATACCGCTATCACCCGCCACTTCTCGGGCAGCATACCGACGAAGTCCTGCGTCAGGTGCTTGGTTACGACGACGCAAAAATCAGCGAACTGCGCGACGCCGGCGCCATCGGCTGAACAATGCGGTTGGCGGCGCTAAAGCGGCTGCGTCAACTGGGTGGTGATTTCGCGGGCGACCTCTGTCAGCCGCGCGCCGATACGGGGAATCCGGGCGTCGTCCAGTCGTGCCCGCGGACCCGTGACGGAAATCGCAAACATCGCGCGGCCATGCGGATTGATGAGCGGTACCGCCACCGAGCGAATACCCGGTGAACGTTCCTCCTTGTTGATCGCAAACCCCACCTTCCGGATATCTGCAAGTTCGCGCAGCAGACCCGGCAGGTCGGTGATTGTTGTACCGGTATAGGCATTCATCCGGGTGGCCTTGTAATTGGCCTGCACAGCCTCCGGCGAACGCATGGACAACAGCGCCTTGCCGAGGCTGGTGGCATGAGCATCAAAATAGCCACCGACCTGCACATCCGAACGATGGGATCGGTCTGTTGAAACCCGGTCCACCACAACCGCCTGGATGCCGTCAAGAAACCCGAGATTGACCGTCTCGTTCACTTCATGGGCAAGCTTCACAAGGTAGGGATGCGCGTGATGGCTCATACGCGCTACCACACTGGCCGGATGCCCGAAGACGTGCATCGCATAGCCAATCCAGTAGCGCCGGTCGTCAGCCTTGTAGGCATATCCCAGACTGCACAGCACCTCGAGCAAACGGTGTGCAGTTGCGCGATGCAACCCGGTTGCCCGCGCAACTTCCGACACGGCGCGGCCCGACGGGCTGGAGTCCAGATACTCCAGAATCTGGAACCCGCGTTCCAATGACTGGTTCTTGTAGAGCGCCATCAAATCTCTCTATGTGAGACAAGCTTGAGACTATGAGAATTCTCCCCGGATTGGCAACTCCACCACCTGCCCTGTCTCGGCGGAAAGATCGGCGGCCATCGTGACGTCCATGACAAGGCGCGCTTCACGGGCGGTCACCAATGCCGGGCGCCCAAGCGCCACAGCCTCGATGAAGTGAAGCGTCTCATCCACCATTGCACCTGCAAAGACGTGATCGACCAGCTCACCCGGCATCGACGACAGCGGATAGCGGATCCCGTCGGCGACCGTGTTCAGGCGAATATCGCGGTGGGTATCGTCCACCGTGAGCGCGCCCTCGGTTCCCACCACCTCGATCCAGCTTTGTGAATATTGCGGATAACCCAGCGGCAAGACCCAGCCCGATCCGGCACTGATGGTCGTGCCATCATCCATGGTCACCATGATCCACTGATGGTCCGGGGTATCACTGACCTGATTGAACAATTTGCCCGATTGCTGGGAATACACGCGCACCGGCATGCGAGGCTGGAGGCACCACAGCAGGAAATCAATCGAATGGGTCCCACCCATCGCCGCGGGCGACATGCGCGACCGGCCTTTGATCTTTGCGCCGATCTCGCGGGTGATGTTCCGGCTGACGAGACAGGTCACAGGTTCGCCAATATCCCCGCGTTTTATTGCGGCATTCACAAACGCGTATTTCGGATCGAAACGACGGGTATAGCCGACCGATAGCTGCACGCCGGCGGCATCCGCAAGCATGATCGCTTCATCGGTTTCGGCGGGACCGGGCGCGATCGGCTTTTCCACCAGAACATGTTTCCCGGCCTGCAGTGCCGCGCGGACAATCGGAAAACGTTCGGATTCTGGTGTGGAGGCAATGATGATGGCTTCGATGGACTCTGTCGCGACGAGCTCCCGCCAATCTTCCGTCACCTGCACCGCACCCGTTTCGGCACCGATCTCTGATGCGCGCTCCGGGTTGGTCTCGGCAATATGAAGCGCACCCACAAACGCCGACCTGGCGCAGGCATTGGCGCGAATTCCGCCAACCCAACCGGCACCGATCACACCCACGCCGATTTGCTTCATGAGACCTGCTCCCCCGGAATGGTGCTGCGTTCCGACCCGCTTGAACTTACGCTTTGGGAACGGCGTTGAGGATTTCCCGGGCCAGGGCGCGCACTTCTTCGGCGGCCGCACCCGTTCGCTGGTGTTCTATGACCGAACCACCGATGCTGAAACTCTCTGAGAACGCAATGCGATTGCCCAGCCGTGCGGCAGCCAAGGGGGCATCAAACTTTTCAAGCGCGGCAACAATTTCAGCCGTCAAACGGGCGCGCGGCGGCACGCGGTTCAGAATCATCAGGCTCACCACCCGTTCCTTTTCGGCCTGCTCGAGCGTGGCCTGTGTGGCCCACATATCGGCCGGGCTGGGTTGCACCGGGACCACAACAAGCCCGGCCTGCTCCATGGCGCTCCGGGATTCGAGATCGGCATGGGGCGGTGTATCGATCAGGACCATATCGTGATCGCGGGCCAGCGAACGGGCCTCACGCTTGGCCCCCCAGCCACTGGCCGTGCGAAACGACAATCCGGTTCCCGCTTCCCCCAGACGTTCCTCCCGACGCTCGAACCACTCTCCGAGGCTGCCTTGCGGGTCAACATCCAGGATTGCAACGGACAAGCCCTCTTCGAGGCACCAGACAGCAGCAAGATTTGCAGCAACGGTAGTTTTCCCCGAGCCGCCTTTCTGTTGTGCAATCGTGATGACGATCCCGCTCATGCTTACACCTCCGTTATGCCCTCTCCCGGGAACCATGGTTCGAATTCACCGATCCCTTGTCTAGCATGTCCTTGGGAATTCAGTGGATAGCTGTCAAAGAAAAGGCCGCCCCGGTTTCCCGGAGCGGCCCAATCAAAAACATATGATTATGCCGTTACTCGGCAGCAGCCTGAACCGGCTGGAAATCCGGAACATCGAGTTCGGGAACAACCTTGTCGAGGAAGGTCTGAAGCTCTTCCATCATGTCGTCCTTCGGCTGCTGGGCCCAATGCCAGATCAGCGTGATGTACTCACACGGAACCTGCTCATAGATGCTCTTCCACTCCGCGATCACCTCATCAACGGTGCCGCCGGTGAAGATACCTGAGTCCTTCATGCCCTGAACGAGCTGATCGTCCGTGCCCTGCGGGAACTGCGGGAAGAACGGGCCGTAGAAGTTCTTGTAGATATCCAGATCATAGTCGCGCAGCTTGCGATCATACTCGGCTGTGTTTGCGGCAAAGTGCGGCCAACGGACGATGTTCTGATTCTGCCCGAGCTGCACGTTGTAGCCACTCTCATTGGCGACCTTGTTGTAGTACTGCGACAGCTCCACAACACCCTTGGTCGGCATGAAATAAGTCGGGATAAAACCGTTACGCGCACAGAAGTCGATCGAAGCCTGGCTCTTCGAGGCCGCCACGAAGACTGGCGGATGCGGCTTCTGATAGGGCTTGGGCACAACGCACACGCGCTGCACGCTGCCGTCGGGTCCGATTTCCCCTTCTGCACCCGCATCACGTGCGATTTCCCAGGCCGGATAGCCTTCAACACCAGTCTCATAAGGATACGGGGTTTCGTAGAACTCACCCTTCACGCGAACGCTTTCCTGCGTCCACGCATCAATCACCATCTTGACGCGTTCTTCGAAAATCTGGCGATTGCGGTCATCGGCGGCACTGCCATCCGAAACCGTGGCGGGAGATTCGGTGTACTGGCCCATGACATTGGCCCAGCGCGACTGATATCCGCGTGCGAACCCGACGAAGAACTTGCCCTTGGTCAGATGATCGATGATCGCGGTCTCTTCGGCCACACGCAGCGGATCATGGGTCGCGGCCACATATCCGAGTGCGCCCACATGGGCGTTCTTCACATGGCTGGCCCAATAGGCATTCAGAATGCCCGGGTTCGGACCAACTTCGTATCCTTCGGAATGAAAATGATGCTCGATCGTACCGATGCCCCATACGCCCATGGCGTCGGCTTCTTTCACGATCTCCGTCCATTCGTGGACGATCTTGTGATACATGTCGCTGTCGTTGCCGAGCGGACGCTTCGCCTTGCGGTCTTCCTCACCATCGGCGGGGAACATCGGGTAAAGCTGAATGATGACTTTCGGTTTGGCCATTGCTGGATCCTTTTTGTCGAAGTGTCAGAGCGTTTCGTCTTGACCCGAACATAGGGTGCATCAGCCATACCGACAAATACGAAGTTACAATGCTTCTTATAATTTTTTAGTATAGAGAAACCGTGTCTCCACAATCGGATTTGGCTCATGGACCTCAAGCAAATTCGCGCTTTCGTAGCTGTCTATGAAGGCGGCAGTATCAACAGCGCAGCAGACCGTCTCAACGTCGCGCAACCCGGCCTGAGCCTGCAGATCAAGAATCTGGAATCCTCTGTCGGTGTCACACTGTTTGATCGTCATGCACGCGGCGTCCGCCCCACAGCTGCGGGGGACCGTTTCTATGAGGATTGCCAACGAATTCTCGGTGACGTGGAAAATGCCGCCCAGAACATGCGGGAATTCGCGACCGGCGTGTCGGGAACCCTTGACGTCGGACTGATCCCGACTGTCACAAAGGGTGTCCTTGCCGAAGTTCTTCCCGCCTACACCGAAGCGCTTCCGAATGTGGATGTTCGGGTTGTCGAAGCCTTCAGCGGGACACTCACCGACTGGGTGATGTCGGGAGAACTTGATTTCGCGCTTGTCACCGAACCACCGCGCCATGACGGGTTAGAGATGCGGGTCCTGTCCACCGAACCTCTTGCGATGATCTCGGGCCGCAGAACCGGCCTCCGGCACCTTGAACCCGTCCGTTTGCAACATCTGCCACCGGTGAAACTGGTGATGCCGTCATCTCAGCACAGCCTTCGGACCATGCTCGAACGCTATATCAAGATGGGTAACCTCAAGATCGAGCGAGTCATCGAGATCGACGGCCTGTTCGGGTCGCTGGAGTTCATCCGCAATTCGGACTTCTCAGCGATCCTCCCGGTTACCACCTTCGTGCGTGATCTCGATCAGGGTGAATTCATCGTCAGCCCGCTCGACGGTTTGCAGACGACCTTCGAATTCTTCCTCGTCCACCAGACTCAGCGTCCGCTATCACCGGCAGCAAGAGAGCTGGTTACCCGACTGGAGCGCGCGTTGCGGCACACATCAAACGCATGGTCAGCCGTGATTGCAGGTGCACCGCACGTCGCGGCCTGAACAGAAAAGGGGCGAGCTCCGACGCCCGCCCCAGTCCTTCGCATTGATCAATGCTATTGAAGTTTCTTCTGCTCGATTTTTTCCTCGATCAGGCGTGCAGCAGCATCGCGTCCGCCAAACCCGAAGGCGATAGCGGCGGCAACCGCAATGGCTCCGAGCGTAAGACCGAATGCCAGCGAGATGATCTCTTCGGCAACGCCCATTTGACGAACCCCCATCGCAACCGCAAGAACGATGATCGCCACCCGCGCAATCCAGGACACCGTGCGCGGACTGGGTACGTTTGTCGTTGCGACAACATCACCAGCCAGCTTTCCGAGAAACAAGCCCAGCCCGATGATTACGAGGCCGAACAATACGTTGATGGCAAATACCAGGAAGGTCAGCATCAAACCACTCAAGGCATCAAAGCCAATCAGATTGAGTGCCTCTATCGCGGCAAACAACATGATTGCGATATAGATGATGTAGCCGACAATCTCTGAGACGGAACGCTCACCGGCAAGACGTTCGTGAGAAATGCCCAGCGTCTCAGAAACGTTGTTGAACCCGATGCCGGTCAACACGCCTGTCGCAAGACCCGCCACGATGCGTCCAACAAAGAACGCGATCAGCAGGATGAACACACCAGCAACCAGGTTGGGAACGAGCGCAAGAATGTCGCGCAGCATATCGCTGGCAGGCTCGGTCACCGCGTTGAGGTTCAAGGCATTGAGTGCAGCGATCAGTACCGGCACAAACACCAGAACATAGACGATCAGACCCACCGTACCCGAAATGGTCTGGCGCCCGAATGACTCCTTGATCTCGTCCCGTTCTCGAAGCCGCTCCACACCGGCGGCCATGAGGAAGTTGGTGGTGATCCGGCGCAGCACCCGTGCAACCAGCCAGCCCACGATCAGAATAATCGTCGCGGCCAGAATATTGGGCAGGAATGCCAATATTTCACTGACAGCATTTCGCACAGGTTCAAGCAGGCCACCAAGATCAAGAGCACTGAGAACAGCAGGCAAGAACAAAAGATAGGTCAGCCAGTAAACACTTTCGCTTACGGTCTCGGAAAAGGGCTTGCTGTCTGTCGCAGCCAGATCGGCACCCGCAGCCAGACGCTCATCCAGCCGGACGGCAGCAAGTGCACGTCGGGTGATCGCGCGCAGCAGATTTGCGACCACCCACGCAATGACCACCAGCAAAAGCGGCCCAATCAGGCGCGGTGCATAGACAAACAGTTCATTCAGGAAGCCTGTAAGCGGCCCGGTGATCTGCGTGAGGCCCAAAACCTCAAAAAATGCGACCAGAACAAACAACATGAGGACCAGGAAAACACCGCGCCCGATCCAGCGCTCGATTTTCGCTGTTGGCTCGCTGGCTGATTCAGGCAACCCCTTCTCAACGATCGCTCCAAGCCCCGTCATCGAGACGGCCTTCTGGATCGCGCGAGCAACGATCGATGCTGCTATCCAGCCGAGAACCAGTACAACCAGCGCGGCAACAAGGTTAGGAACATATGCCCCCACCAGTGCAAATGCGTCGCGTGCGACACCTTCGATATTTTCCATGATTCCCCCGACTAGAAAATGAAAGCTATGATTCCCCGGAAGGCAGCATCTAGTCTGTGCCCCACAGCAACCTCGTCAGAGCCTAAGTCCTTCTGTTACGGCCAATTGTCGATTGCCAACTTTGAGGAAATTGGGAATGAAACCACGCAGTCCCAAAAGTTTTGCAGCTGCAGTGACCAAAATTCGAAGCAAGCTGGGCGAGGACACCTGCGCTGAGGTGGTTGGTCGATCCGCTTCATTGGTCCGGAAATGGGCGGATCCGGATCATGTCAGCGTCCCCAATCTTGAACAGTCATTGGCGCTCGATAGGACCTATGTTGCCCGCGGATTCGGCAAACCGCCATTGCTGGAGCTTTACGCCGAGCAGCTTGCAGATGCCTTGAAGGACACGGATATCAAGCAAGGACCCGTTGACATGCTCATCGCGGCCTTGACCGTACAGGGCGTCGTCGGCGACCTCTCTGAAGCGATACGGGAAGCGATCTCCGAAACGGGCGCCGGGGGACGGGAGATCACGCCAAGGGAGCGTGTCGGAATCCTCAAGATACTTGAACGGCTGGATGACCAAATGGATAAAATTGAGGATGCCGTTGAAGACGACTGATCCACTAGCATTCGCTTTTTCAAGCTAAACTACCCAACTGCCATAAATACTGCTTATGCTCGGATTATGGATATCCGACAGCTGGAACAATTCGTAGCCGTTTATGAGGAAGGCAGCTTTTCGCGTGCCGCCCATCGGGCCAACTGCACCCAGCCGGCCCTGTCCGTGCAGATTCGTCACCTTGAAGACGAATTCGGGGTCGCGCTCTTCACCCGCTCGCGGCGCGGTGTCACCCCCACCGTTGCCGGGAAACGCCTCTATGCGCGCGGGCTGGCCATCCTCAACACGGTCGCTGATACGCGGATCGCCATGCGCGAGCTTTCCGGTGATGTCACCGGGGCGATCACCATTGGCACCGTACCCTCGATTTCGCGCAGCGCCCTTCCGGCCGCCTTGTCGCGGTTTACCGAAGCCCATCCGAATGTCGAACTGACCCTGGATGAGGCCTATGGGGGCACATTGACCCAGCGCGTGGCGGCAGGCGAACTGGATTTCGCTGTCGTGACCAGTGCGGTCAGCCATGAAGGGATTGAGGCAACGCTTCTGGCCGAACACGAAATGGCACTGGTGTCCGGGCCGGGTTCGGGCTTTTCCCCACTCGAACCGATCCGCCTGAAGGATCTGCCGCCCCTGCGCATGGTCCTCCCGACACCGCGCCACGCCATTCGTCAGTTGATCGACACCCATGTGGCACGCGCCGAACTGGTGATCGAATCACGTATCGAGTCCGACGGCCTGAACACGACACTCGAATATATCCGCCATTCCGGCTGGTCGACGCTGACCGCCGTGGCTTCGGTCATTGATGCGGTGGATTCGGGGACCTTGATCATCAACCCCATCGTGCGTCCCCGTGCCGAGCTGGACTACTATCTGATCCGCCAGGTCCGGCAACCGCTGACCGGCGCGGCCGACCGTTTCGTGAACCTGTTGCGTGAAGAACTCGCCGGGATCAACCGGCGCTGGCGAACGCTTTCCAGAGGCGCGTAAGGGGCGTATAAGTTCCCCGCAATTCAGATGTTTAGGGGGAATTCTTCATGTCAAAATCTGAGACGCCGCAGCGGGTCATCGTCACGGCCGGAGGATCGGGGATCGGACGCGCCATCGTTGACCGGTTTGTCGCCTCGGGCGCCCTCGTCCACACCTGCGATGTCCAGCCGGAATTTCTAGACACGGTGGTCGGCAGCAGCGATTCCGTGTCAGGAACCCTGGCCGATGTTGGAAAGCCCGCCGATGTCGAGGCCCTCGTGGCCGAGGCCATCGAAAACATGGGTGGCGTGGATGTGCTGGTCAACAATGCCGGGATCGGCGGGCCACGCGCCGCGCTGGAGGACGTCTCCTATGAAGACTGGGATCGCACCATCGGCGTCAACCTGAACGGCATGTTCTACTGCATCAAGAATGTCGCCCCCTATATGAAGGCGCAGCAATCAGGCTGCATTGTAAACATCTCGACGGCTTCGGCGAAGGTCGCCCTGCCAATGCGGTCGCCTTATGTGGCCTCCAAGGTCGGTGTGCTGGGACTGACCCATACGGTTGCCCGCGAATACGGACCCTTCGGGATCCGCTGCAACAGCATCCTGCCGGGCCTGATCGACAATGCACGTGGCCGCAATATTGTGGCGACCCAGGCCAAGGAACGCGGGATCACGCCAGCCGAACGCGAAGCAGAGTTTCTGGAGTTCATTTCGCTGAAATGCTGGATCGACCCCACGGAAGTCGGCGATCTGGCCGTTTTCCTTGCCTCGCACGCCGGACGCCACATCACCGGACAGGACATCGGGATGGACGGCAATGTCGAGTGGGAAATCTAGCAGCCGGACATCCAGACTTTGCTTCTCGTAGAACTCACCCCGTTTCAATACGCCTTTGCCTTCTTTGCACTGTTTCTTGGCGGCCTGGTCAAAGGCACCGTGGGAATCGGCATGAAGGCGATTTCCCTGGGCCTGCTGGCCACCGTGGTGCCGCTACCCGTGGCAATTGCCCTGCTGATCGTTCCCGGAATCACAGCCAACGCCTGGCAGGTGCTGGGGGGCGACGCGCTCATTGCGTCCTTCAAGCGCATCTGGACGCTGCTTCTGGCCTGCTGCGTCGGAGTCTGGCTGGGTGCCGGTATTCTGGTCATTGCCGACACACGCCTGCTGACCATCGGGCTTGGTGTTCTGCTCGGCACTTACGCTGCCTATGCGCTTCTGGCCCCGAAAATCCCCTCGCCCCGGCATCGCGAAGTCTGGATGTCGCCGGTATTCGGGGCTCTGAACGGCCTGGCCGCAGGCATGACCGGATCGGATGTGATTCCCGGCGTTCCATATCTGCAGGCGCTGGGACTGACCCGCGACGCGCTTGTACAAGCCATGGGCCTGCTGTTTCTGACGGCTTCTTTCGCGATCGCGCTGGCCTTCCAGCAAAAAGGGTTACTCGACGCCCGGTTGGCAGTCTCGTCGGTCCTGTCCACGATTCCTGCGCTGTCAGGTTACTATCTGGGGGAAAAGGTGCGAAAGCGCCTGCCTGAGGCTCAATTCCGCAAGGTGTTGCTGTTCTCCCTGCTCTTGCTCGGCCTGTATATCGTGATCCGGAACACACTCTAGCCAAACGAAAAATGCCCGGGTCACGGCCCGGGCATTTCTAATTGTCTGGTTTGCTGGATCGAATCTCCAGCAGATGCGTGAACCTAGCTGGCGACAAACAATCCTGCCGCAAAGCCCTCGTCGATCACGAAGTTCGCGCCGTAGATCGCCTTGCCGGTCTTGGGCGACGCCAGGAACAAGGCCGTGTTGGCGATGTCGCTCGGCTCCGAATAGGTCCGGCCGGACGGCGTCAGCATTTCCATGAAATCGAGCACGGGCTTGAGTTCCGGATCGGTGCGGATGTCCTCGTTCATGGGGGTTGCCGTATTGCCGGGGGAGATCGAGTTCACATGGATGCCGTCGCGGGAAAGCTCGGTGGCCAACGCCTTGGTCAGCATCACGATTCCCGCCTTCGTCGCGCAGTACATCGCATAGGACGGCAGAGCACGAACCCCGGCGACCGACGCCAGATTGATGATATTTCCCTGCTTGCGCTTCTTCATGTGCGGGACAACCGCATTGGTCACGTTCCAGTTGCCCTTCAGGTTGATGTCGACCATGCGGTTCATATCCGCCGATTTGGTCTCACCGGCCGCTGTCGGGTAGAAAACGCCGGCTGCGTTCACAAGAATATCAATCTTCTTGAAGTCCTTGATGACGCTCTCGACCAGCTTGTTCACTTCGGCAGGCTTGGCGACGTTGCAGACATATCCCTTGGATTTCCGCTTCAATTCCTTGGCGACCTTGTTGGCCTTGCGGATATTCGAGCTCGCCACGACCGCACAGGTCGCGCCTTCCGCAGCAAAGGTGCGGGCGATTTCCTCGCCGATCCCCTGTGATCCGCCGGTGATCAGCACGACCTTGTTCCTGAGTTCCATATTTGCCTCTCCTTCGTGGTGTTCTGTGGGTGTCTAGTAACCGGCCGACAGGCCTTCATCCATGAGCAGCAGCGAGCCATGCGCTGCCTTTGCATCATCCGAGCACAGGAACAGAACTGCCCCCGCCATTTCACGGGGATCGGCAAAGGGCCGGTTGCTCAGGGTTTTGGTTTTGATCGTCTCGTAGATTTCCGCATATTCCGGCTCGGTGCGGACGTTCTCGTTCATCGCGGTGGCGGTGTTCCCCGGTGCCAGGCAATTGACGTTGATGTCATGTGGCGCAAGCGCTGCGGCGAGCGAGCGGGTCATGTTGATCACTGCGGCTTTCACAGCCGAATAGACGATATAATTGCTGCGCCCGGCGACACCAGCCGCCGATCCGAGATTGACGATCTTGCCACCCCCCGCCGCAATCATGTGCGGTGCCACGGCATCACACATGAAGAAACAGCCCTTCAGATTGGCATCCGCCATACCGTCATACATGGCCTCATCGGTTTCACCGATCCGCGTCGGATAGAAGACACCGGCGGCATTCACGAGGATATCGATCTGCCCGAAGGTCTCCTTCACATCGGCCACGAGCCGGGCGATCTGGGCGACATCGCTGACATCACAGGCAAAGGCTTTCGCGTTGCCACCACAACGATCCACCGTGGCCTGCGCCTTTTCCAGCGACGAACTGGCCACAACCGCGACCTGCGCGCCTTCCTCGGCGAACCGCACACATATTTCTGCGCCAATTCCCGAAGATCCACCTGTGACCAAAGCCACCTTGTTTTCAAAACGCATCAGAAACTCCCCCTATACTGCCGCGTAAACGGCGTCGATCATCGGTCCGGCGAACGGCCCCGTATCTGCGATGGGTGCCATCCGGTTGCCGCAATAGCTGAACGCCAGGCGGCGATGCGGATCCCCGAAACCAATGGCCCCGCCGATCCCCGTATGTCCAAAATTATCGCGCTGACCACCAAACGGAAATGGTGGACAGGACAACATGAAACCGCACCCGAAGCGGAACGGACGGTTGGTCATGCGGTCCAGATCATCCCAGTGTTCCCGGATGGCGTCGGCAATGCACGCCTCCGAGAGGAAACGCATCCCGTCAATGACGCCACAATTGGCCAATCCGCCATAAAGCCGGGCAATCGCGCGCGCATTGCCATGGCCATTGGCCGAGGCGAACTGGTTGTGGATCCAGTTATCCGAATTGAAGTCTTCGTCCTTGGGCAACGGATTCCAGGCACGTAGCAAGGGCGATTCCGCATCACCCTTGATCCCGTCGCGTGAGGGAGTGCCCGGTGTCTCCACAAACTCGGCCCGGTTTTCGGCTTCCGCCGCCGTCAGACCGATCCTGAAATCGATCCCGAGCGGCGCGGCAATCTCCTCGCGCCAGAATGTCCCGACATCCCGCCCATCGGCATGGCGGATAAGCCCGTTCATCAGCGGCCCATAGGTGAAGGAATGATAGGCGCCCCCCGTGCCCGGCACCCATTCCGGCATTGCGGCTTCCAGCGCCCGTTCGACGGAATGTCCATCCCAGATGGAGCCAGCTGGTGCCGCATCGGCATAGATCACACCGGACTGGTGCGAAATCAGCGTCCGCACCGTCATGTCTTCCTTGCCGCCCCCCACGAATCCGGGCCAGTAATGGCTGACCTTTTCCTCCATGCCGACAATGCCGCGATCAATCAGTGTCAGAAGGGCGATGGCGGCGCAGGATTTCGTGACCGACATCATGCAGGTCGTCGTGTCGCGCGCCCATGGCAGTGTCCGTGCCGAATCCCGGTAGCCACCCCAGAGATCGACGACCATTTCACCTTCGATGACGACAGACACGCAGGCGCCCAGTTCATGACCGCAGATAGGATCACCATCCTGCATGTTCCGCCGGAACGCAGCTTCCACAGCAGCAAATTTGGGGTCGCAGGTGCCCGAGACGGGGATATCTGCCATCGCCTACTCCGCCGCCTTGCGCAACCGCGCCGTTTCAGCGTCCAGGAGCGAACCATCGTCATCGAGAGCCACCGCATAGACATCCCGCGCGCGCGCAAGGGTCAGAAACCCTTCGGAAACATGCAATTGCACGGCCTGCGGATCACGTTCCAGCGGCGAGCCGAACCCGCCGCCACCGCAGGACCGGGATTCGATCAGTTCGCCAGCCGCCAGAACCACCTGTCCCACACGCGGCACGTCTTCCTGATGTCCGTCGACCGTGATCTTGTGCTGACCGGCATTCGCGCCACCCCCGCCGCCACGCACCCCTTTCGGGCCATTGATCGAACCATCCGAGTTGTAGATCAGCGACATGGACCCGACCCGCGGGCCGTACCGGGCGAAGGCCTGTGGCGCACCGCAATTTCGTCCCGCACCTTCGGTATCCGGCACAAAGCCGCGCGCATGGACGTAGATCGGCAGGCGTATCTCATCCAGTTCGACGGAATCGAGGAAGCACATGCCTGCGTTCCCGACATGGCCGACCGTCCACCAGGCATCCCCATGGGCGCTCGCCGCACCGCAGGTACGGCCCAGGAAGACCTGATTGATATATGGCTTTCCGGTTTCCGGGTTGACCCCCGAGACGACGGCAGCAGCAGGCGGGCTCGACGCCCCGCATTCTGCCAGACCGATCGTTTCGGATATCTTCGCCATGGAGGCCTGCACCGAGTTCGAAACCCGATCCGCGACGTTGGTTGTCGCGGCAGAACAGCTCGTGGGGTGCTTGGGGATTCCGACCACGCAGTTCTCGCGCAGATGCACGTGAATGCGACGGAATGATCCCGCATTCTTGGGCACCGTGTGATCGATGGAATTGAACACCCCGACCATCGCTGCGGTACGGGCACAGGCTTCGGACAGGTTCAGGCCGCACGGCATGGCATCGGGGTTGTCGCGCAAATCGACATCGACAATCGCGGCTTCGGCATCGACACGTACCGCGACATTGATCTTCACGCCCTCTTCCGGCGTGCCCGGAATGGGGTCATGGGTGCTGGAGTGTTCCGCCGCACCTGATGGCAAGCTGCGCAATGCGGCTTCCATCCGTGTTTCGGAATAATCAAAGAACTGCGTGGCGAAGGCCTCCAGCCGGTCCCAGCCGACATCCTCACCCAGCGCCACCAGTTCACGTTCCCCGATACGGGCCGCCCCCATCATGGCGAGATAATCCCCCCACCACTGGTCGGGCACACGAATACGCAACCGGCACATGCGGACGATGTCCTCGATGTTCTCGTAGTTCTTTTGCACCTGCACGGCAGGAAAGATCAACGCACCTTCCTCATACACATCGCGCGCACGGGCGTGATAGGTCGTCGGGATCGAGTTCCCGATATCCGCCTGATGGGCTTTCGCCTCAACGGTAAAGCGGTGTCGCCCTTCGTGGTCCATCACCGGCACCAGGATCGTATGATCGGCGGGATGGGAACATCCATGATAGGGCGAGTTGTGGAGATAGGCATCGCCGGCACGAAGGTCGGGATGAAACTCGACCATCGACCGGGCCATGATATCGGGCCCGGACAGGACGTGGATCGGCAGGCTTTCCGTCGCGGTGAGCAACTGGTGATCGGCGGTCACAAGGCAACAGGAAAAATCCCGAGCTGTGTTGAGAACCCCCGAGCGTCCCGTGCGCAGCAGGGTGTTCGCCATCTTGCGGACGATTCCGTCCAGACGGTTCGACAACAGGGCAAGCTGGACGCCGTCAAGCACGCCCTCATCCCCGGCTGAAGTTGGATGCGCCATCAGGACCGCATGCCGGCGCGTGTTGTCTCTGTCGCAGCGGCATCGAGATTGCCATTCACGTCAACAATCACGCCATAAACCGATGCGGCCCGTTCAACGCTCACATAATCCTCCCGGACATCATGGGCGACCATTTCCGGCTCGCGTTCAAGCGGGCTACCGTAACCGCCCCCGCCGCAGGATTGCGAACCGATCAATTCACCTTCCTGCAGCGTCACGACATCACAATTGGTGAGCTCTTCACGAGCTCCGTTCCGGGTGATACGGAACTGGTTCGCATTGGCACCACCCAAACCGCCACGCACACCTTTCGGTCCATTGATGCCGCCATCGCTGACATAGGCCACATCGAGATTGCCGATCCGCGGGCCAAACTCGGTATAGGCCGAACGTGCGCCGCAATAACGGCCCGCGCCTTCGGTATTCGGCGCGAATCTTCGGGTTTTCACAAACAGGGGCTGGCGCAGCTCATCCAGCTCAATGGAATCCTGATAGCAAAGCCCGCCATTGCCGACATGGCAGATCGACTGCCAGGAATCCGCCTTCGGTGCGCCTGCACCCCCGGTCAGGCCGAGAAAGACCTGATTGACGAAGGGCTGTCCATTGTCGGGATTGATACCGGATACAACCCCCGTCGATGGCGGGATGATGGCACCACATTCGGCCAGTCCGAAGCCATCGGCGATTTCGGCAATGGCACACTGGGTCGGGTTCGAAACCCGGTCGGCGATGTTGGTCGTGGCCACCGAACAGCTTGTCGGATGTTTGGGAATGCCGCAGACCGAGCCTTCACGCAACAACACCTCGATCCGCCCGAAGGACCCTGCATTCTTGGGCACCGAATGATCGATGGAGTTGAACACGCCGACCATCGCGGATGTCCGCGCGCAGGCTTCTGACAGGTTCAGGCCACAGGGCTGTGCGTCCGGATTGTCACGCAGATCAACCGTGACTTTCCCGGCATCGGGATCAATCGTGACGATGCTCTTGATCGTAATGCCGTCTTCGGGTGTTCCGGGGATCGGGTCATGGGTCGATGTGCGCGTGGCCGTGCCCGCCGGGAGCTGCCGTATCGCACTGACCATGCGCTCGGCGGAATATTCAAACCACTGCTCGTTGAAGTTCTCCAGCGTATCCCAGCCGACTTCGCGACCCAGCGCCAGAATTTCCCGCTCGCCGATCCGCGCCGCGCCCATCATGGCGAGGAAGTCGCCCCACCACTGATCGGGCACACGAATGCGCAGGCGGCACATGCGGACGATATCCATATTGTATTCGTAGTCTTCCTGAACCTTGACCGCCGGGAAGATCAGCGCGCCTTCCTCGTAAACGTCGCGCGCTGTCCCGTGATAGGTGGTCGGGATCGAGTTCCCGATATCTGCCTGATGCGCCTTGGCCGCGACCGTGTAGCGGTGGATTCCATCATCATCGATGACCGGAATGAGGATTGTGTGATCCGCCGCGTGGGAGCATCCGTGATAGGGCGAATTGTGCAGGAAGGCATCCCCGCGTTTCAGCTTGGGATGATACTCCTTCATGGTCGCGGCCATGATGTCGGGACCCGAGAGCACATGGATTGGCAGGGCCTCGGCCACGGCCACCAACTTGTCATCACCGGTCAGAATGCAGCAGGAAAAGTCGCGCGCGATGTTGAGAACACCCGAACGCCCCGTGCGCATCAGGGTGTTCCCCATCTTGCTGGAAATACCTTCAAGCCGATTGGAGAGAAGTGCGAGTTGAACGCCGTCGATCTTGGTCTTTGCCATATTGACTATCCTTCCCGTCCCGCGGCTCAGGCCGCGGCCTTTCCTGGTACAATCGAAACACTGCCCGAGGCCCGCCGTTCGGCCGTGGCGCCGGGATCCACCACAACCGTGGTGAAGGGTGATTCGATGATGGCCGGTCCGTTCAGGATTTCGCCTTCCTTCATCGCCTCAAACCGGCGCACCGTCGCATCCACATGGCCATGCCCGGAGAAATAGACCTTCCGGGTTCCGTCCACTGCGGTCTTGAATTCGCGCTTGGCCAGCGAGCCACTTTCACCTTCGCGCAGGCGGCATTTCACGGATGCGGTCCAGCCGACAACCTCAACTCCGGATTCCGGATCATTGATGGCGAAGATGTCCTCATGGACCTTGTGGAACTCCTGCACCAGCGCCTGAATGTCGGCCTCGCTTTCAAACCGGCGCGCGGCCAGCGGGACCTCGATTTCCCAGACCTGCTCGGGATAACGCGCTTCGGCAAAGAACTCGATCGTCTGATCGATCGATCCCTGCCCCGGCCCGTCGATGAAGGCGTTGCAACTGGCTTCCAGCACATCGAGAATACCGTTGACGCCATCGGCGTCAAACGCATCTGACGTGGCAAAGAATGTACGCGTGTACTGCGCATGCAGGTCCGACATCATGGCCCCCGCCGCGCTGAGCGCTGCGCCAACTTCGGGAATGATGACCCGCTCGCTGCCAAGCCGGCGACCGATGGCCGTCGAGTTGATCCCTGCCGCACCGCCGCCGCCGATCAGGATCGCGTCACGTGGATCAATCCCCTGATTGACGGTGATGTCCACGATGGCCTGCACCATGTTTTCCGTGGCAATCGAAATGACAGCTGCGGCTGCATCCTCAAGACTGAGATTCATGGGCTTGGCCACATCGCGCTCTATCGCTGCACGAGACGCCTCCAGATCGAGCGCCATGTTGCCGCCAAGAAAGAACTCCGGATCGAGATAGCCCAGCACAAGCGAGGCGTCGGTCAAGGTCGGCTTGTCGCCCCCCTGTCCGTAGCAGGCAGGCCCCGGCACAGCGCCCGCACTCTGCGGTCCGACATGCAGCATGCCGCCGTCATCCACCCAGGCGATGGACCCGCCCCCGGCCCCGATGGACTTCACGTCAACCGACGGGAAGCCGGTCATGTGGCCGCGATAAGGCTGGCCGATCCAGGTTTCCCGGGTCCACGGAATACGCCCTTTGCGCACCAGACTGACGTCATAGGTGGTGCCACCGGTATCAGCGATCACCGCCGTATCCGATCCTTCATCCTCGCGGGCAAAATAACGCCCCGACACCGGCGCCATGGACGGTCCGGAATTGATCAGGTGAATGGGTTGTTCGGCAATGTCGCTGGCATCCATCATGCCGCCCTGGGACGTCACGATCAGAACGCGCCCGTCAAATCCTGCCTCACTCAAACGCCCTGTGAGGTTGCGCATATAGGCGCTCATCTGTGGTTTGAGAGATGCATCAATGGCTGCAGAGGAGGCCCGCCGGTACTCGCGCAGGGACGGGTTGAGCACATGGGACAGGGTATAGGGAACGCCGGGAAGATGCTCTTCGATCAGTTCGCCGACCCGGTCTTCATGAGCGGAGTTGATGATCGACCAGAGCAGGCAGACCGCAATGGCCTCCACATTCTTTGCCTGCAGATCCTGCAGGATCTCAACAACCCGGCCTTCGTCCAGGGGTGTTTTTTCCGAGGCATCCGCAAGGATACGTCCGGGCACCTCATAGGACAGCGCACGCGGAATATAGGGCTGGGGATAAGGCACCGTGAAATTGAACGGCTCCATGCGACCGCCCTCACGGAACACCAGAATGTCGCGATGTCCCTCGGTGGTCAGAAATGCCGTCTTTGCGGTATTGCCGGTCACGATCGCATTGATCGCGTGGGTCGTGCCGTGGATGAAAAGATCGGCCTTCCCGAGGAGGTCTGCCAGGCTGACTCCGAAATCATCTGCCGCCACCTGCAGGCTGTCGAGCACGCCACGGATCGGATCATCAGGTGTCGTGGAGGCCTTGAACATATGCAGACCGTTATCGTCGTCCTCGACGATCAGGTCCGTAAAGGTTCCCCCGGTATCAACGGCAAATCGCATGGCGTTCCCCCCTTCAAGAGCTACGTGCAAACGCTGCCAGAATAGCGATCAAGATGCACCCCAACCAGTATTTAATTAATGTTCATTAAGTGATACCGTCAGCGGGTTCTGGAGACGAGAATATGGTCGGCACACGAAAGCGGACACGCAGTGCAGACGAGACACGCGCACTGATCGTCAGTGAAGCCACGATCCTGTTTGCGACCCGCGGCTATGAACGCACCAGCCTGAATGCGATTGCCAAAAGCATCGGGATCAGCGCACCGGCGCTTTATTATCATTTTGATTCCAAGGACGAGATTCTCTTCGCCACGCTCGAGACGACCCTTCTCAACCTCCAGACGATGGCCAGCGAAGCCGTGGACGCTGCCGGAGACTCCCCCGCCGAGCAACTGACGGCCTTCGTCCGAGCGCATGTCTTTCACGACGTCGGAAATGTCGAGATCATGCCGATGCTCAATGCCGGCCTCTACAATGTCGACAAACTGATCGATGGCCTTCCGGCGACACGCCGAAAACGCCTGACCATGCTGCAGCGTGAGTTTCTCGACCAGCTTCGACGAATTCTGCGCGCAGGAAAGACGGCAAAGATGTTCCGGGTTGACGACATCACGGCAACCGCTTTCGCGGTCATCGGCATGGTTGATTTTGCCGTCTACTGGTTCCGCGCCGGGGGGAAGCTTTCGGTCAAGCAACTGGCCGAACAGTACGGAGAGCTCGCCTTGCGCATGGTCGACGCCAAAGACTAGGCGTCCAGAAACCTCGTCACGGCATCAATGAAAATCTCGCGCGCCTGAATTTGCGGGCAGTGACCGCAATCGGGAATTTCCACCAGTTGCGCCCCGGGGATACCCTTGTGCAACGCATAGGAAAGCGCCGGCGGGGTCGTCTGGTCGTCCAGACCGATCATCACGAGGGTTTCGTTCTTGATACCGCCGATCTCATCCGCCATCTCGACATTCGCAAGCGCACGCGCGGTCGCGGCAAAGGCCTTGGGGTTGCATGTCGCCAGCGCGGCCTTCCGCTCCGCAATAATACCGGGGTTCTCGGCAATGTAGCTTTCCGGGAACATCCGGAGCATGGCTGCATCCAGGACGGCTTCCATCCCCTCAGATTCCACCTTGTCTGCCAGAAAACGCAGTGGCCCCTTTGCCTGCTCGGGAAAGCCCGGTCCTGTATCTGCCAGAATCAATTTGCCGAACCTGTCGCCGTAATGAATGCCCAGCGCCACCGACATGAAGCCCCCGGCACCATTGCCGAGAACAGCTGTGTCCTCAGGCAGGTCTGCCGCATCCATGATTCCGATGATCCGGTCGGCATAGTCCCGCACGGCGGGTGAAGGATTGTCGAGCGGCGGGGTTGCCCCATACCCCGGTAGATTGGGGATCGTCAGCCGGTATTTCGCGGCAAGCGCCGGCAAAGCCCGATCAAATACGCTCCGCTCTGCAAGCAAGGTGTGCAGCAACAGCAGGTCAGGTCCCTGACCCACCTGAATGACATCCGTCTCCGGAATATCGAGCTGACGAATATCCATGTCCCAAACCCTTTGTTGTTTTCTCTGTAACGCTTATTTTTGCTGACGCAGGATCGCTTCGGCCATTGAGGCACCGTCTTCCCGGCTTGATGAGTTCGGCCCCAGCCAGACCATCAGGATGTCAGCGTCTTCCCCATCCACAGCGACGAGTGTATGCGCCATGGAACTATCGAGATAGGCGCTATCACCCTCGTCCAGGCGGACCGGATTGTAGTGTTCGGTATGCACTTCAATCGATCCGTTCAGGACGTAGAAAAATTCCTCGCCCGAATGCGCAATCATGCCGTCGATATTGCTGGGCTTGTCAGCCTTGACCCTTTCGATCAGCGGCGTCATCCGCTTGTGTCGCAGATCGGCACACAGTGCATAGATGTCGTATTTGGGGGTTGAACGAAATTTGGTGTCCACCTTGCGGCTGACCGTCATCCGGGCTGAAACGCCACCGTGCTCACCGTTCAAGGCCACCAGGTCGCTCAACGAAATATCGAGCCCTTCTGCCAAACGAATCAGATTGGTGAAAGTTGGCGAAACCTGATCATTCTCGATCTTGGAAATCGCTGAAATTGACAATCCCGTGGCTTCAGATACTTCGGCCAGCGTCTTGCGTTGGTTCTTGCGAAGTGCGCGCACCTTTGGTCCGAGGGTCGGGACAATAGGCAGTGCAGACTCGCTGCGGAGGTCATCCATTTCGTCACTCCAATATATGAGACGCCTCTAGCAGTGCGACTCAATGTTTCACAACCTCCCCGCTCCCAATCTTGTTCTTTCGCCGCAGCAACTCAACCCCTCTTCTCGTCCACGGAGTTGTGACCAAGCCTCACGCTTTTGCCATCTAGAGAAAACTTTTCCTATAAGACAAAAGTGTGTAGCGTATTCGCAGGTCGCCTTTGTCCGGCGGCATTCAAACCTTGCCTGGGTAACTCATCAACAAGGCAGGAACTGGGAGGACTACAATGTTCGAAACAATCAAATGGTCGGAAGTCTCGCGCCGCGAGATTCTGAAAGCAGGCACTGCAGCCGCCGCATTCGGCGCCGCAACGCCAATGATGGCCGGCAGCGCATTCGCGAGCGCTGAAGAAGACCGAATCGTTGCATCGGCGAAGAAAGCGGCCCCGAGCGGGGCTGAGTTGACCGGCATCATGTGGTCGAACTACCAGACCGCAACCCAGCCGATTCTCAAGGAATTCGGCGACCTGACCGGCATCACGCTGCCGCGCATCCAGGATATCAGCACCTTCGAAATCCCGCAGCGCGCGATGGCTGAAGCCTTGTCGAAATCTCCGGAATTCGACTTCTTCCATGTCGATACCAACATGATCCCCTCGCTGGCCTCTGCAGGCCTGCTGGAGCCGTTGGACGAGTACATGGCCTCTGCCGATTTCAAGATCAATGCGGTCGGCGATTTCGGGAAGTTCGTGACCTACAAGGGCAAAACCTACGGGGTTCCGACTGACGGCAACGTCCACACCCAGTTCATCCGGAACGACTTCTTCAGCGATCCCGACGAGCGCAAGGCATTTGCCGACAAACATGGCCGCGAACTGACCTGGCCGGAAACCTGGGAAGAAGATCTGGAGATCATGAAGTTCTTCCACCGTCCCGATGACGGCATGTGGGGCTCCGCCAACCTTCGTGATCGCGGGTCATCCCTCGCCTGGTGGTACATGTATCTGCACAGCGCCGGTGGCTTCCCGTTCACCGATGACATGGAACCCAATATCAACAACGATGCCGGTGAATATGCGGTCCAGACCTATCTTGACGTCAAGCAGGTCTCCCATCCGGAAGCTGCGGGCTGGGGCACACCGCAGATGATCCCGCGGATCATCAACGGCAATGCCTTCTCCTGTCAGTACTGGGACGGCATTATCGCGCTGGCCGAAAACCCCGATAAGTCCAAGACAGCGGGCAAGTGGGCCTATGGCCCGGTTCCCGGCTCGAGGTTCAGCGGCAAGCTGCTCAAGCGTTCGGTTTCAACGCCGAATGTGGGCATCCTCGTCAACCGGCATAGCCCCCGCAAGGCGGCCATGGCGCATCTGGCGATGTATATGGGGACTGCGGCAAACTCGAGCCGCATTGTCGGGGACCCGGTCAACACCTTCCATGACCCGTGGCATGTCGCCAACTTCGAACCAGGCTCATTGCCCGAGAAGACCTACACGGCGGGCGGCATGGCTGCGATCAAGAAGAATCTCGAGATCGTGACACCGCCAATCTTCCTGACCGGCCTTCTTGAGTTCGAAACCGAACTCAAGCGCAACCTGTCTGAAGCCTATGCGGGCGACAAGACGGCCAAGCAGGTGGTCAGTCAGACCTCCGATGCCTGGGAGCGGACAATCCGCCGCGTTGGCAAGCGCCGTCTGCAGGAAGAGCTTACAACTTACAAGTCGTTGTTCCCGAGCATCGACGTCCCGTCCTGAGTTCGCGCAGTCTCAGACTGCCTTTACCCTCGCGAGAGCGACCCGGGGCACATTCCGTGTCCCGGGTCGGCAGAGGTTTCTAGACCATGACCGCTGACACGACGATGACTGTCGAGCCCGCACCCAAACGCACAAGCCGGCGTGCGGCCACCCGTGCGCAAGGAATCAAACGGTTCAAATGGGCCGTATTGGCGCCTTTCCTTGCATTGATGGCCTTCATCCTGATGCCGGCCCTATTGCTGCAGGGTTATTTTTCGTTCTTCGCCTTCTCGATTTTTGACGCGGGCGAAGACTCCTCGTTCATGTCCTATTTCAACGCCTCGGAATGGGTGGGCATCGACCTCTGGGCCGATGCATTGAGCGACAGCAAGTTCGGTTACGCGATCATACGATCATTGCTGTTTGCGACAGGCGTCACAGTGGGCTGCTTCGTGATCGGCTTTGCACTGGCCCTTCTGATGTACCGGCCCTTTCGCGGACAGGGCTTCTATTACATCTTCTTCATTCTTCCGATGCTGACCGTGCCGATCGTCATCGCCTATACGTTCGAGATGATCCTGTATCAGAATGGTCCCCTCAACGACATTCTAAGCATCGTCACCGGGACCCGTGTCGAGGCGCAGTTCCTCTACAAGCAGGAAGTCGCCCTGACATCCATCGCCCTCATGGAAATCTGGAACTGGACCCCGTTCAGCTTCATCATCATGATGGCCGGACTTGCCTCACTGCCCAAGGAACCGCAGGAAGCTGCGCAGATTCTGGGTGCGAGCAAATGGCGTATCTTCTGGGAGGTACAACTGCCGCTCCTGCGTCCGGTGATTCTGCTGGCGCTGATCCTGCGCTTTCTGGAATCCATGGCGGAATTCCCCAAGACCTGGGGACTTCTGCAAGGCGGGCCCGGCTCCGCGACGGAGACCATCCCGGTCTATATCTTCATCAACGCGTGGCAGTTCTTCGACATCTCCTACAGCGCTGTTCTCTCCTACATCGTGCTGTTCATGATGATGTTCATCGTCCTGGGCGCCATCGCGCTTCTGCGGCGCGAGAAGAAAAGCCTCGATGCGATGTATGAAACCAAACCGCAGGAGGGCTAGAGCATGGCGATGACAAAATCCCAGCGTTACCTGGCATTCGCCACCTTCCGCTACACGATGCTTACGATCTGGCTGCTGATCGTGGCCTTCCCGATCTTCTGGATGGTTTCGACCTCGTTCAAGCCTGACCGTGAGTGGTTCGCATGGCCGCCGGTCTATATTTCCGAAAACGCGACCTTGCAGAACTATCTCGTGGTCTGGGCTGATGTGAACGAATACACCACGGACGACACCGGAAACCTCGAGGCCTATACCCAGTCGCTGCAGCGGCCCTGGGAAGCCTTGGGTAACAGCGCCCTGATCTCGTTTCTCGCAACGACCCTTTCAGTACTGTTCGGTTCGATCCTCGCCTATGGCGTATCGCGGTACCAGATTCTGTCCGAAGGACGAATGTTCCAGCTGCTGATGTTACGCATGGTGCCACCTATCGTTCTGGTGGCACCGATATCCATCTGGTACAGCGCCTTGGGACTGCTCGATACAGTCCTCGGTCTGGTCATGCTCTACTTCCTGACAACCCTGCCCTATGCGGTCTGGATGTCGAAGAGCTTCATCGACGAGGTACCTCGGGAGATGGAGCAGGCTGCCGAAATTCTTGGCGCAAGCCGAATGCGGACCATCTGGGAGGTCGTCCTGCCATTGGTGCGATCGGGGCTGGTTGCAACCTTCCTGTTCATCCTGATCCTGACCTGGAGCGAGTATCTGCTCGCCCTGCTTCTCTCAAAAACAGCCGTGGTCACCCTGCCGGTAGAACTCTCGAAGTATCAGGGATCCACCGAAGGCCGCGTCTATGGACGCCAGGCGGCGTTATCCGTCGGCATTACACTCCCACTGATCGTGGTGGGGTTGATCATCCGCAAGCATCTTGCACGCGGTTTCAGTTTTGGAATGGTGAGGAGGTAAGCGAGCCATGTCGCGTATAGAACTCGTAGACCTGCGTAAGGAATACGGCAACGTCGTTGCCGTGAAGGAAATGAACCTGACGATCGAGGATGGGGAGTTCATCGTCTTCGTGGGTCCGTCGGGCTGCGGCAAGACGACGACACTTCGGATGATCGCGGGGTTCGAGGACCCGACGAACGGGGACATCCGGATCGACGGTGCCGTTGTCAATGAATTGGAACCGGGCGACCGCGACCTTGGCATGGTGTTCCAGAGCCACGCGCTTTTCCCGCACAAGAATGTCGCCGACAACATCGCTTTCGGACTGCGGATGAAGAAGGTCCCGCAGGATGAACAGGCGCGACGCGTGAAGGAAGTCTCCGAACTCGTGCGCATCACCCATCTGCTCGGCAAAATGCCCGCGCAGTGTTCGGGCGGTGAATCCCAGCGCATCGCGCTCGCGCGTACGCTCGTGACGGAACCCTCGAACTTCCTACTCGATGAACCCCTGTCGAGCCTAGATGCAAAACTGCGCCGCGAACTTCGCGCCGAATGTGACCGGCTCCACGATGAGCTGCAGAAGACGTTCATCTACGTCACCCATGATCAGGAAGAGGCCATGACCCTGGCTGACCGGATCATCGTCATGAATCAGGGCGAAATCGTGCAGCAAGGCACGCCGATGGAAATCTATGGAAACCCGGTGTCCTATTTTGTCGCGGACTTTTTCGGCAATCCGGCGATGAACCTGATTGAAGGGGAATTCGTGAAGAATGGTGCAGGTCTGGAGTTCCGGAGCGGCCATTTCGACATCCCTCTTCCCGCGAAATTCAGCAACGCGGTACCCGGCAAGGGCACAATGGGCATCCGGCCAGAGAATGTCGGCATCGACGCCACGTCAGGCGGCGGTGCCACCATTGAACGCGCCGTGGAACTCGTGGAGCCACTTGGCAAAGATACGTTGCTCTATTTCGAAACCGAGGCCGCGCGCCCCTTCGTCGCGGTGGTTGAAGGTACCGAAATCATCAAACGGCACCAAAAGGTGACGATCACCTTCCCCGATGACGCAATCTTCCTGTTCGATGCGAACGGCGACCGGATTCGCTAGGACGAGACCAGAGACCCAACATCAAGCGCCGCGTTCCAGTTTTCTGGCTCGCGGCGTTTGTATTTCCAAGGAGAGCCCAATATGCCCGTTGTGAACACCGGACGTTACGACATCAACTATATCGAGGAAGGCGAAGGCTTTCCTGTCCTGCTTATCCATGGCCTTGCCGGGGACCACACAGCCTGGCTGCCCCAGGTCGCCGCCTGGAAGGGCAAGTACCGGGTGATCGCGTTTGACAATCCAGGCTCGGGAGACAGTTCCCTGGTTTCCGATCCGGCAGGCACTGCTGACCTCGCAGATGCGACACTGGGTTTGATGGATCAACTCGGGATCGAGAAGGCGCATGTGGTTGGGCGCTCCATGGGTGGCGCCGTGGCGCAACATATGGCCCTGAAGGCCCCCGAACGCCTGCAATCCATGGCGCTGGCCGCGTCCTTCGCCCGGCTCGATCCTTTGGGTGAACAGGTCATCACGAACCTGCAGCAACTGCTGGCATGGCGGAAAAGCTGGGCCGAATGGGCACCCCATGCGGTTTATCTGTTCGTCGCGCCGGCATTCTACAACGCGAACCCGGAACTGATGGCCCGGATCACGGCTCTGGTCAGCGGCGAAGACCGCGACATGGTCTCCTATGACAATCTGGCCACGGCCTGCATCGAACACGATGTGCTCGACCGCCTTTCCGAAGTGCAAACCCCCACCCTCGTAATGGGCGGGCGCTTCGATCCGATCTGCTCCATGACCGCGCAGAACTGGATGATGGAACAGCTGCCCAATGCCCAGCTAGAGGTGTTCGAGAATTCGAGCCACTTCTTCCTGATGGAAGAATCTGAAAAGGCCATGACAACAATCGAAGCCTGGTTCGAAAAACACGCGGCCTGAGTTGGGCACGAGAAGGATTTACAATGCCGAAAGTGAATTGCGGGCGGTTTGACGTGAACTACATCGAGGGTGGCGAGGGTTTCCCGGTCGTCCTCATCCATGGTTTGGCGGGCGATCACACGGCGTGGCTTCCCCAGATCGATCTCTTCAAGGATCGCTACCGTGTGGTCGCAATGGACAACCCCGGATCGGGCGAGAGCTCTTCCGTGGACACGCCCACCAGCACCGAAGAACTTGCCGACACGATGCTGTCCCTGATGGACAATCTTGGCATCGAGAAAGCCCACGTCGTCGGGCGCTCTCTTGGCGGCCTGATTGGGCAACATATGGCCCTTCGGGCTCCTGACCGCATGCAAAGCATGATCCTCGCGGCGTCCACGTCCAAAGTGGACCGGATCGGCAGACGCATTCTCGAAAACATGCGCGAAGTTCTGGAATGGCGGGACAACTGGGTCGACTGGGCGCGACACTCGGCCCATATGTTCGTTTCGCCAGCCTTCTACAACGACAATCCCGCGGCGATCGCCCGCATCGAGGCGCTGGTCGGCAACGAATCCCGCAGCAAGATTTCCTATGTGAACTTGAACAACACTGCTCTCTCCCACGACACGGCAGACAGGCTGGGGGAGATTTCCTGCCCCACCCTGATCATGGCGGGCCGTCAGGATCCGATTTGTTCAATGCAAGGCACGCGCGAACTCTCCGACGGGATCACGAATTCCGAAACGGTCATCTTCGAAGACTCAAGCCATTTCTTCCTGATGGAGGAATACGAGAAGTCGATGCAGACCCTGGAAGACTGGTTCGCCCGGCACACACCGTGACCCCTAAAGCCGGGTGGCATCCCCGATGGGGTATCGGGTGTACTGGCTGAGCCAGTCAAAGCCGACAAACTCCACATAGGCATCCATCAGGCGCTTGGTGACCGGCCCGGGAATGGCGCCATCTCCGAACACTCGGCCACTGATACTGCGACAGGGGCAGATGCAGAAACTCGTCGACGTGATGAAGGCCTCGTCAGCATTGTAGGCGTCATAGAGATCGTAGTCTTTTTCCGCACAGGGAATGCCGATCTTCTCGGCCAGTTCCATGACCGTCTGGCGACTGATCCCGGGCAGCACATAACGTTCCTGCGGCGTGACCAGCTTGCCTTCGGAGACGAAGAACACGTTGCTGCCACGCCCCTCGGCGATGTTGCCATTGTGGTCGAGCATCAGCGCATAGGCCTCGGGATTCTGCGCCGAGACCTCCTCATCTGCCATGATCAGGTTCAGATAGTTGTGGGTCTTGGCGCGCGGGCTGAGCATGTCCGGCGCGGTCCGGCGCACTGACGAGACAATCATGTCGATCCCGTCCCGATAGAGCTTGGCCCGGTTGGCCAGCGGCAAAGGCAGGCTCTCAACGATAACCGTCGGGCCGATATAGTCGGGCCAGGCTGAACGTTCGTTCGGATCGACGATGCCGCGCGTGATGCGCTGTGAAACCCACAAATCCTCATCCGCCGCGATTGTCGGGAGGTTTCGTCTGACTATTTCTTCCGTGATCTCTGCCATTTCATCCAGTGACAGGCCGGGATCGATTCCCACATAGCGGAGGGATCGATAGAGCCTTTCGAGATGCTCACGAATCTTGAAGGGCTCGTGACCAAATGTCCGGGTCGTATCGAAAACAGCATCCCCGTATTTCACACCCCTGTCGCGAAACGGCAATCGCGCCTCACTCTCGGGAATATATTCACCATTCAGATAGACGGTACGTTGATTGGGAATGGACATGACACATATTCCTTCGAGAAAGCCCCCGTTACGCGTTGCGCCGGAGGGTCCGTTCGTTCCAAGATAACAACCATAATACAATGAATACCAAGGGGAAATGTCATGGCAAAATACGGCGTTGGTCAACCTGTTCGACGAAACGAAGATCCCCGCTTGCTGACCGGGCGCGGCAAATTCAATGACGATCTGCCACGCGCGGGCGAGGCTGTTGGATATGTCCTGCGATCCCCCCACGCCCATGCTGATATTCGCGCGATCGACACGTCACGCGCCAGCGGAATGCCCGGTGTTCTGGGTGTTTTGACCGGTCAGGACCTGGCCGATGACGGCATCGGCGCGTTTCCCGGACCCCCGGCCTTCTTTGCATCCCTCACCAAGCCTGATGGTTCGCCACTTATCTACCCGCCGCAATACGCCCTGACATCGGACCGGGCCCGTTATGTGGGTGACCCCGTCGCATTCGTGGTGGCCGAGACTCTGGAGCAGGCCAAGGACGCGGCCGAAGCCATCGAGATCGACTATGCCCCCCTGCCATCGGTCGTCGGCACCGACAAGGCCATGAACGATGGCGAGGTGCAGCTCTTCGATGACGTGCCGAAGAACTTCCTGTTTCAGGCACAGATCGGCGACACCGACGCCACGGATAAAGCCTTTGCCGCAGCAGCCCATGTCGCCAAAGTGCGTCTGGTCAATCAGCGCATCGTGCAGAATTCCATGGAAGTGCGCGGTGCTGTTGGCAGCTACGACACCGAAAGCGGGCGCTACACGGTCTATACCTCGAACCAGAACCGCCACATGCTGCGCGACTGGATCGCGAATTCGTTCCTCAAATGCGATCCGTCCATGGTCCGCGTTCTCGTTGACGACGTGGGCGGCGGGTTCGGCATGAAAACCCACCCCTATCCCGAACAGGTTCTGGTGCTGGTCGCTGCCAAGCGACTGGGACGAACGGTGCGCTGGATCAGTGAGCGAACCGAAGCCTTCCTCAGCGACCTGCATGGACGGGATCATATTTCGGACTGTGAACTCGCCCTCGACAAGGACGGCAAGTTCCTCGGCGTGCGGGTGAAGACCGTTGCCAATATCGGAGCCTATTCCTGTTCGGCCGGCGTTTCGGTGCCGACCCAGATCGGCCCGAAAATCCTGACCAGCGTCTACGACGTGCCGATTGCCGATGTGGAGGTGAAATGCGTCGTCACCAACACCGCCCCTGTGGGCCCCTATCGCGGAGCCGGACGTCCCGAAGCGATCTATGTGATGGAACGGCTGGTTGATGTCGCAGCCCATGACATGGGGATCGATCCGCTGGAGCTGCGCCGTCGCAACCTGATCCGAAAAGATCAGTTTCCCTATACGAACGCGGTGGGCACGACCTATGACAGCGGTGCCTTTGAAGACAATATGGACATGGTGGCCAAGATGGCCGACTGGAGCGGCCACGAAGCGCGGCGCGCAGAGGCCCGCAAACGCGGACGTCTGAGCGGGATCGCCGTCAGCCAGTATCTCGAAACAACCGCGGGCAATCCGACGGAATCTGCCGAAGTCGAAGTGACAGATGACACGGTCATCGTGAAGGTCGGGACCCAGCCGATGGGTCAGGGCCATGACACGTCATTCATGCAGCTGATCTCGGAGAAACTTGGCGTCGAATTCGACCAGGTTCACATCGATACCAGCGACAGTGACAATCTTCCCAGCGGTGGCGGCAGTCATGGCTCACGCACCAGCCATGTCGGCAGTGTGGCGACCCTGAACTCCTCTGACCGGGTGATCGAAAAAGGGATTCTGATCGCTTCGGAAATGCTGGAGACGGCGGCCGTCGATGTCGAATACGCCGAAGGTGCCTTCCGCGTCGCCGGGACCGACCGGACCGTCACCTTGTTTGACGTTGCCAAACACGCCCGTACCTCGACCTCGATTCCCGAGGAACTGCGCGGCCCCCTCACCGGCACCGACACCCACACAATCGAGAGCTGGAGCTATCCCAATGGCTGCCATGTTTGCGAGGTTGAGATCGAGGAAGATACCGGCGTTGTGCATGTCATCCGATACAGCGCGATGGATGACGTGGGGACAGTCATCAATCCCATGCTCGTCGCGGGACAGGTCCATGGGGGCGTTGCTCAGGGGATCGGCCAGGCGATTCTCGAAAACACGGTCTATGACCCCGAAACCGGCCAGATGATCACAAGCTCGTTCATGGACTACACCATGCCGCGCGCCGACGACATTCCGATGATCGAACTCGACACCAACGAGGTGCCGTGCATGACCAACATTTTGGGCGTGAAAGGTGCGGGTGAAGCCGGCGCGCTTGTCGCACCGCCAGTGCTGATCGCCGCGATCACCAACGCCTTGCGGGACTACAATGTCGCCCATATCGATATGCCCGCCACCTCCGAACGCATCTGGCAGATCATGCAGCATCGCAAGGCAGCATAGGGCTCAGATACAGAACCCGCCGATACAGACTGCAACAGTTCCGGGTGAACCGCATGGCGTTTGACTATACGAGCCGGCTCAGGCCCGGCCTGCCCGCTCCAGCCAAGCACTGGTCGGGGTTTCCGCGGTATAATTTCATCGGCGGCCACAATGACGCCGACGCGGTGCCCGTGGATGCATTCATTGCCGCCTCGCGCGAGGTTCTGTCGCGGGACGGGCATGCGCTTTCCACCTACGGTCTTGCCAGCGGCCCCCAGGGCTACCGGCCATTGCGGGAGTTTCTGGCAAACTCCCTCAAGACGCGTGCTGGCATGAACGAAACACCTGATAACGTTCTGGTGGTGTCGGGTTCCCTTCAGGCGCTGGACCTGGTGAACGACGTTTTTCTTGAACCCGGTGACACCGTGATCGTCGAAGAAGCAAGCTATCAAGGCACGCTGCAGCGTTTTGACCGGCTTGGCGTTCGCCATATCGGGGTGCCGCTAGACGCCGACGGTATTCGGCCGGACGCGCTTGAGGCGATCCTGCAGAAACTGGCCACCGAAGGCACATCACCCAAATATCTCTATACGATCCCGACCGTGCAGAACCCGACCGGATCGGTCATGCCGGAACCCCGGCGTCTCGAACTCCTCGCACTGGTTCGCCGGTTCGGCGTTCCCATTTTCGAGGATGATTGCTACGCCGACCTCACCTTTGACGGCACGCGGCCAAAAGCCTTTCGCGCGCTCGATACCGAAGGACAGGTCATCTATTGCGGGTCATTCTCCAAGACGGTCGCCCCGGCCCTGCGCGTGGGATATCTCGTCGCGGATTGGGAGATACTTTCCCGTCTGATTTCGGCCAAGCACGATGCCGGTTCAGGCGCGCTCGAGCAGATGGTTCTCGCGGAATACTGCACCACCCATTTTGATGAACATGTGAAACACATGCAGGACATTCTGGGCGCCAAATGCGACACCATCGTCGAGGCGCTTGCAGCCGCATTCGGCACCTCGGCAACCTATGCCAATCCCAAGGGTGGCATTTTCATCTGGGTCACCCTGCCCGAGTCCGTGGACACGACCCGACTGGCCGAAATTGCACTCGCAGAAGGTGTTGCGCTGAACCCCGGCGCTGACTGGTCATCCGAACCGAAATCCGGACGCCACCGCATGCGGTTATGCTTTGGCCATCCAAGCCATGACGACATCCGCGAAGGCGTCGCCCGGCTTGCAGAAATATGCCACCAGGAATTCGGCGTGCCGCTTCGCAGCGCGAACGTCACACGTTAGCGGACGCACAACACCTGTGGTTCGGGCTGGAGCTAAGAGAGCGGAACCCTGCGCGACTAAGCGCCGAGATAGTAGCTCTTCACCATGTCGTTCTCACGCAGGTCCGTCGCATCCTTGCTGGCAAAGGCGATTTCGCCGTGCACGATAATGTAGCCCTTATCCGCGATCCGGATCGCCTGATTGAAGTTCTGTTCCGCCATCAGGATGGTCAGACCCCGGCTTTGGCTCAACTCACCAATTTTTCCGATCATCTGACTGACAAGAATCGGAGCCAACCCCACTGAGGGTTCATCGACGAGCAGAACCCGTGGGTCACTCATCAGTGCCCGCCCAAGAGCCAGCATCTGCTGCTCGCCGCCGCTCATACTTCCGGCAAGCTGGGTTTTGCGCTCCGCCAGTCGCGGGAACAGCGTGAACGCATATTCCAGGTTTGTAGCAAGGGTCGCACGCGCTGCTTGCCGATAGGCACCCAGCGTCAGATTCTCCTCAACCGTCAAATCGGGGAAAAGGCGCCGTCCTTCCGGCACCTGCGCCACACCGGCCTCCACGATCTCCTGCGGCGAGGCAGAGGTCAGGTCGATTGTCGAACCGTCTTCCTCGCGCAATTCGATGGTCCCGGACTTGGCCTTGATCAGCCCCGAGATGCAACGCATCAGGGTCGACTTGCCATTGCCGTTGGTGCCCAACAAGGCGACCGTCTGCCCGTTCGGCACATTGATCGAGACATTGTTGAGCACCGTGACCGCACCGTAACCGGCGTACAAATCCTTGATGACAAGTTCAACCATCTTCGTCGGTGCTCCCCAGATATGCCCGTTCGACGCCCTTGTCCTTCACGATTTCCTCAGGCGTTCCCTCGGCGATCAACTGTCCGGCGTCCAGACAGATGATCCGCTGCGAGAACCGCATGACCGCGCGCATGATGTGCTCGATCATGATGATCGTGATGCCGCGCTCATTCATCTTGAACAGAATGTCGATCACTTCATCGACCTCCTGTCCCGTCAGTCCCGCCATAGCTTCGTCCGAAATCAGGAGTTTCGGCTTGGCCGCCATGGCGCGCGCAAGTTCGAGTTTCCGGAGTTCGATCTGGGTCAGATCCGTGGTCGGATCCTCAGCCTTGTCCGCCATTCCCATGGTCTCGAGAATTTCCATGGATTCGGCACGATCATCATATTTGTCGCCACGGTGATGCCCCACGAATTCTGCCGGGATCATCAAATTCTCGATGACCGACATGGTGTGGAACGGGCGCGGAATCTGGAAACTCCGCGCAATACCCGCCCCCGTCCTTTTGTGTGGCTTGAGGTCCGTCACATCCTTCCCGTCGAAGATGATCTTGCCTTCCTCGTTGCGCAGCAACCCGGAGACACAGTTGATCATCGTGGTCTTTCCCGAACCGTTGGGGCCGATCAAACCAAATCGCTCACCCGGGTTCACATGGGTCGTGACATTGTTGAGAGCAGTGAATCCCCCGAAATGCTTCGAGATACCTTCGATCTTGAGTAGTGGTTCGCTCATCGACGTGACCCCTGACGTGATTTCCGAAACCAGCCGACTATCCCATCCGGCGCGATGATCACGAAGACCACGAGCAAGACGCCGACAATCAGCAGATTGAGTTCAGACTGAATCCAGAGCGAGGACACCTGCTGTGCCGTACCGAGCAGCAATGCGCCGATCACCGGCCCCATCCAGCTGACCGTGCCTCCGATCATCGGCATGGCAATCGCGTTTACCGCATATTCCAGATTGAAGGCGGAAAGCGGATCAATGAATGTCAGGTAGCTCGCAAGCGGGGCACCGGCCACCCCCATCATCGCGCCACTGATCGTGGTCGCGATGAGCTTCAGACGCAGCGTGGGAACACCCATGCATTCGGCCGCTTCCTCACTGTCCTTGATCGCATTGAGGCCACGACCGAGTTTGCTCTGCTCGATATACCGCGCGATCCAGACGCTGATGATCGCGATGGTTCCCATCAGGAAGAACAGGTACTCCTTGTAGTTGGCAAAGATGCCTGTCTTCCGGTCGACGATCATGATGTCGAACAGTTCGGGTTTACGCTTGGGCAGGATCGACGTCCCTGCCGCGCCACCCACATAGTCCCAATGGGCCACGACAGTTTCCAGAATGATGGCCAGTGCGAGCGTGGCGATTGCGAAATAAACCCCGCGCAGACGCAATGTCAGATAGCCGGTGATGAATCCGAGCAGTCCTGCCATCGCGCCACCGGCGATGATCTGCTCGATCAGCCCGATATCGAGGAAATTGATCAGCGCAACGGATGTATAGGCGCCCGTCGCCAGGAACCCGGCACTGCCAAAGTTCACATAACCGCCATAACCGCCAAGGATGTTCCACGCCGTCGCCAGAACCATGTACTGGAGGATGACGAAGCCGATGAAGAAGTAGAACTGGTTCCCCACCACTTGTGTCAGCACGAACACGCCAACGATCAGCAGCAGGCACACGATTTCGAACATATATTTCATCAGTGCGCTCCCGCCGTCTTGCCAAACAAGCCTTCAGGCCGCAACGCCAGCACCGCGAGAAGGATGCCGAAGGATACCGCCGGGGACCAGGACGGCCCGAAAAATGTCGCCACGATGCTTTCAGCAACGCCGATGATGATCGCTGCCAGCAGCGTGCCGCTGATCGACCCCAATCCGCCGAGCACAACGATGGCAAAGACGTTGCCGATATAAAGCCGGCCAACCGAAGGTTCGATTGGCAGCACGATGATCATCAGGGCACCGCCGATACCTGCGGTGGCCACCCCCATCGCGAAGGCAATGCGCTTCACGCGGATCGGATCCACACCCATCAGGCGCAAGGCCATCATGTCCTGCGCCACAGCGCGAACAGCACGACCGAAAAAGGTGCGTGTCAGATATATCTGGATCGCCAGGGTTGCAGCAGCCGCAACGACAAAGGCCACGAGCAGCCGGAACGGAATGGCGACATCAATCTCTTCGCCGATCACGATATTCCATGATTCCCCGATATACGGGGCCTCGACCAGTCGATGGTCGACACCAAACTGAATGATCAGTCCGACCTCGATGATGAACAGCAGGCCGAAGAAGAACGCCAGGCCGCGCAGAGACTCCGTGCCGGATTTCTCGAAGGCGTTGTAATAGACCTGATAGATCAGCCACCCGAGAACAAAGAACAAGGGTGTGGCGATCAGACCCGCCAGAATCGGGTCGATCCCGAAAGTTGAATTCAGCATGTAAGCAATGAATGCGCCAAGGATCAGCAGGGTCGGATGGGCGATATTCACCACATCGAGCAGACCGAAGGTGATCGATAGGCCGATCGACAACGCGGCGTAGAATCCGCCAAGCAGGATGCCGATCACAAGTGCATTCAGCAGTAGATCAATAAATGTAGCCATTGCCGGTCTCCGCAGCCCCAGATAACGGGCGCCGGTTGGAAGAAGAAAAGACAGGGCAGCGAAACCGTATCGGCCTCGCTGCCCTGCTCTTGCGTCTTACTTGCGCAACTCGTTGAACGGCTGCAATTCGCCGGTCGAGATGTCCTCAGGCAACAGGATCTTTCGCGTGCCTGCTTTGGCGAACTGGCTCAGATCGTTGTTGGTGATACCCTGATACTGGACAACGAGCGTACGGGGACGTTCCCATTCGCCGTTCTTGCCAAACTTGATCTTGCCAACCACGGACGTGAACTCGGTGTCACGAATATAGTCCGCGATAGCATCCTGATCGAGGGAGCCAACAGCCTGCACGGCCTGACCGAGAACATCCACATTGGCGTATGCCCACGGCACCAGATAGTAGCCAAGCTCATCAACCTTCAGGTTCTCAGCCTTGACCTTTGCCTGGTAGCGATCAATCAGATCACTTGCGCCCGGATACAGGTTCATCGTCGGCTCAGGCACGAAGAAGTCATAGTTCGCGATACCGTTCAGCATCGGTCCCAGACCCGCCATGATGCCGGCAAACTGGAGGCCAACCATACCACCGCCGACAGCCTTCGCGTCAGTTCCGACCTCTGCGAGAGCGCGCACCAGACCGGCAGAACCGTTCGGATATGAAGCGATGTAGATCACGTCGGGATTCTTGGCGTTTGCGGCACGAAGAATGGGCGTGAAGTCAGGCGTCTTCGGGTTGTAGTTTTCCTCGTAGACGATCTCCATGCCGAAAGTCTTCGCGTTCCGCACAGCCCCTTCCTTCAGGTTCTGCGCAAACTCGGCATCCGCCGCAATAATGGCGATGGTCTTGGGCTGAAACTTCTTCTGTACCGCCTGGAACCAGACTTCGGAGAAGCCGACAGCCGGATCAGGGCCAGCAGGAAGGATTGAGAAATACTTCTCATATTCCCACTTTGCATTGGCGTTCATGCCGAACAGGCCCATGAAGGTCATCTCACGCTCGATCGCGATCGGCATGGCAGGCGCAATCAAGTTCGTGCCATAGCCACTGACGATCAGATCGACCTTGTCGATGTCGAGCAGCTTGGAATAGATGCCCGGGACGTTCTTCGGGTTGGTCTGGTCATCGTAGAAGACCAGTTCGACCGGGCGCCCCAGAAGGCCACCCTTCTTGTTGACGTCTTCGGCCCAGAGCTGGATTGCGACCAGCGACTGCTGCCCACCACCGGCCAGTGCACCGCTGAGTGCCATGCTGAAGCCAACTTTGATTGGGTCTTTGTCTTGCGCCTGTGCTGTCGTTGCCAGCGGCGCTGAAAGCACAAAGGCAGCCGCGATCAGACCACCAAGCAGCCAGACGCGCACGCGGTTTGCGAGAATTCGGGTCATAAATGCCCCTCCCTAGATGCGTTTTCCAAACCTGTCGGAAAGCAAAATGTCAGATTTGAAAAACAAATTTGTTTAGTGCCGCCCCTCCTCAGGGTCCGGCACAAGGCGATTACTTTTCTCAGTTCGGATGTCTTCGCACCCGTTCGGGGATCGTTGTCCCCTGACACTCACGATTTCGTGAGTCGACGACTCATAACAGCCATTTCCACATCTGCACAAGTGTCCTTTTCCAATCACACTCAAGACTCGTTCCCAACCGACACCAATTGTCGAATAAGAGAAAAAGTTGCGCGACACATCGTCAAATTCTAGCTTGCCGACCTGCGACTTCGAAAACTCAGGGACTTGGTGGAAAAATGGCTGAATACAATTTGACCGGACGCAATGTGATCATGACGGGGGCCGGGCGTGGCCTTGGTTTGGCCATGACCGAAGCCCTGACAGAAGCAGGGGCGAATGTTCTGGCCGCCGCGCATATCGCGGATGATTTCCCCGCGCTTGAAGCAGCCTGCAAGGGCCACAAGGGCCGTATCCATTGCGTCACAGCGGATATCCGCAAATCGGAAGATTGCGATCGTATCGTCGAAGAGGCGCTGACAGCTTTCGGGACAGTAGATGGTCTGGTCAACAATGCCGGGCTGACCTTCACCTATATCTGGCCCGATGGTCACAAGACAGAAGCATGGCGCAGCACCGGTGAGATGCCCAAGTTCTGGGAAGCCAGTGACGAGGTCATCCAGAATGTTCTCGATACGAATTTTGTCGGTGGCGACAAACTCGCCCGGCGCGTGGCACCACTGATGGTGGAAAAAGGATGGGGGCGCATCATCAATGTGACCACCATGTATCGCACCATGACCAAACAGGGCGGCTCGCCCTATGGTCCTTCCAAGGCCGCTCTCGAATGTGCCACGGAGATCTGGCACAAGGACCTCGCGGGCACCGGCGTGACGGCCAATATTCTCAACCCGGGCGCGGGCGCGGCCACGCCGGGCATGTCGGACGAAATGAAGGAACGCGACAAGACCCTGGAAAACCCGGTTCTCATCGAAGCGGACCTGATGAAGGCGCCGATTGTCTGGCTGATGTCGAACGCCACGGATGATATCAGTGGCATGCGCTACGACGCCAAACCCTGGGATCCGACCAAGCCTGCCGCACAAGAAGCCGAGCGTATCGGTGGCAAGGCCGGCGTCCTGCTGTACTCGATGCCGGATTACTAAACTGTCCCACTCCCCTCCCCAAGACGGCGCTGGATATATCGGCCCGACGGTCCTGCTGACCCTGATCCAGATCATGATCTCGTGGGCGGTTTTCGCGCCCCCGGTCCTGGCCAAGCAGGCCCTGCCGGATATGGGTCTCGATCCGGCCTGGATCGGTATGCAGCCCACCATCCTGTTCACCGCCGCGACATTCAGTTCGATGATGTCGGCGGGGCTGGTCGCACGGTTCAACCCGATGCGGGCCTCCCAGATCATGGTGCTGTTGTGCGGCGTGGGCAGCGCCTGTATCGCCACGGGAAATCTTTGGCTGGTTGCACTTGGTAGCGCCCTGATCGGTGCCGCGCTGGGCCCCACGACGCCGGCCAGTTCGCACATTCTTTCGCGCGTGACGCCCCGACAGCTTCAGCCGCTTGTCTTCTCGGTCAAGCAGACCGGCGTGCCGCTGGGCGGTGTGCTGGCCGGATTTGTCGGACCGCCTCTGACCCTGATGTGGGACTGGCATGTGGCCATCATGGTTGTGGCCGTGGCGTGTCTAGCCACCGCGGTCATCACCGAAATCTGGGTGCGTGGCTATGCCCGCTTTGCCGATCAAAAGATCCAGCTGCGCCTTGAGTTGATCGGTCCCCTGCGGCTGCTGCTCCGCAGCCCGGTCCTCCGCTGGATGCTGGCGGGCTGTGTTCCGCTTGTGATCGCCCAATACGCCCTCACGACCTTCATCGTGCTTTACCTGCAGGAGGATATCGGCCTCTCCGTGATCACGGCGGGTGCCATTCTCGCCGTCGCGCAGGCCAGCGGCGGTGCGGGCCGTATTCTGTTCGGCGCTATCGCATCCCGCTGGACGACGCCACTGGTGACCCTGCTGATGCTGGCCATGCTGGCTTCGACTGCAGCGTTCCTGACGGCATCCCTGACATCATCCTGGCCGCTCGCCCTGATCTATGGCGTGGGTGTGCTGTTCGGTGCCGGTGCGGCGGGGTGGAACGGCGTTTACCTGGCCGAAGCCGCGCGCCGCGCACCGGGGGGCGAAGTCAGCCGCACGACCGGTGCCATCGGGTTCATCATCTTCGGGGCCGTGGTGATCGGGCCGGCGGTTTTCGGCGCAATCGTTGCGACGGTTTCCTATGAAGTGGCCTATGCCGGAATCGGGGTTCTGGTTCTGACCAGCGTTTTCTCGTTCAGCCGCACGATCAAGCTTATCCGTGCAGAGACACGCTAGTTTTTCGGTTCGTTGTCGCTTTCCAGCGCCTCATAGATGATCGAGAGCTCCTCTTCGAGCAGCCCCATCTCCGCCACTTTCGCATAGTAATCTCGGGTGAGACGCGCCACGGGCGCTGCCACGCCCAATGCCTCGGCGTGTTCGACAATGTAGCGCGTATCTTTTTCCACCAGCCGGGCTGGCGCGGGCGCCGGCTGCCATTTCCGCGCCGCCATGACCGGTGCGCGCAGTTCGAACTGGGTAGAAGTGGCCACGCTGGACGTGACCGCTTCGATGATCTGCTCCGGGTCGAGCCCTGACGCGATGCCCATATTGAGCGCTTCGGCCGTGACCAGCACATGATTGGTGACCAGGGCGTTGAGAACGAATTTGAGCTTCATCCCATGGCCGAATGGGCCCACATAGGTACATTTGGGAGCCAGCACTTCCAGCACCGGTCGCACAGACTCACAGGTGACCTCATCCCCGCTTGACATGATCACCGCGCGCCCGGTTTCGATCGCTGCCGGCGTGCCGCTGATCGGGGTGTCCAGCATGATGGTGCCGGATGGCGCGAGCGCATCTCGAATGCGTTCTTTCAGGGCGACACCGAAGGTACCCATATCGGCGACAATCAGCCCTTCCCGGCCGCCTTCGATCAGCCCGCCGGGCCCGAATACGGCAGCCTCCACATCGTCCTCGCGGGCGAGGAGCAAAATGACGATATCGGCGGTTTCGCCGAGGGCTTTTGCATCAGCGACAAGGTCCCCACCGAAATCCCGGAGCCATTGGGCGCTGAGGCGGTCAACAGCCGAAATCTTGTGCCCCTGCGCGGCGAGCATCCGTGCGGCAGTGCCCCCCATCTGTCCAAGCCCAAGGATCGCAATCTTTCGGCTCATGGGGGAGAGACGGTCATACCCGTCGGTCCTGTCCAACCCAGAACGTGTCACGTATGTCCTTTTTTCGGACCTTACCCACTGGGGAACGGGGCAACTCGTCCCAGAATTCAACGGTTTTTGGAGCCTTTACGCTGCCGATCTCAGCTTTGCACAGGGCGATGATCTCGTCCGCACTTACGGTCTTGCCGGGCTTGAGCTCAATCACCGCTTTCACTGCTTCGCCCCATTTTTCATCGGGAACGCCGACAACAGCGCAATCCTGAACCGCCTCATGGCCCCAGACGACCTGCTCGATCTCCGAGGGATAGACATTGAACCCGCCGGTGATGATCATGTCCTTCTTCCGGTCGACGATATAGATGAAGCCATCTTCGTCTTTCACTCCGATATCACCAGTGCGGTGCCAGCCATTTGATGTGGTGACTTCGTCTGTGGCGTCCTTGTTCTTATAGTACCCCGCCATCACCAGAGTTCCGCGGACGACAATCTCACCCCGCTCCCCCGTCGGCTGGATGTTTTCCTCATCATCCATAATCTCGACCGGCGTCAACAGACAGGGCTGTCCGCAGCTGGCGAGCCGATGCGCCTTGTTGGTCGAGAGCGCCTCAATATGCTGCTCGGGCGACATATAGGTGCAGATCATGGGCGCTTCGGCCTGGCCGTAGCTCTGGGCCATGACCGGTCCGAACACGTCAATTGCCTCTTTCAGCTTGTCGACCGACATCGGGGCTGCGGCATAGAGGAAATAATCCAGCGAGGAATAGTCGTAGTTGCGCACCTCGGGATGGGCGAGCATCACGTAGATCGCCGTCGGCGGCAGAAACAGGTTGGTGACGCCGTATTTTTCGATGTTCTGCATGAGCTGGGGGAGCTGAACCCCGTTCATGATGATATTGGTGGCACCCAACCCCATCAGGGACATCGCTGTCACACCTGCGGCATGCGTCATGGGCGCGGCGCACAAATGCACCGGCGGTTTCTTTGGCGGCATATGCACCGCCATCGCCCCGACCATGGTTTCAAAGGTCTGGTTGGTCCACAAAATTCCCTTTGGCCGACCTGTGGTGCCGCCCGATGGAAAGATTCCGCAGATGTCATCGGGATTGTCCGGGAAGTCTGGCGCGCCCCCTTCATGACCGGCAATGAAGTCCTCGTAAGACGGCGCATCAAGCCCGGTGCGATCAAGGCAAACATAGTTTTTGATCCCCGGGCACTCCTCCCGAAGAACTTTAATATTTCCCTCAAAGTCACTGTGATAAAACAGAAACTCTGCATCATTATTGTTCAGGATATAGGCGTTTTCGGCAATTGCGTTGCGCGCGTTGATCGGCACCCAAACACCACCGGCACGATAAAGCCCCAGCAAAGCATCGAATGCGCCGGGATGGTTCGGGCTGTAGATCGCCGCGTGCTTGGCGTAGCCGAACCCGGCTGCGATCATCGCAAGTGCGGTCCGATGTGAACGGTCACGGGCCTCGCGATGGGTTGTTGTCGTACCATCCTCGGCGATCATGAAGGCACGGTCCGGGTGGAGCAGTGCACCGCGATCAAAAAAATCGATAACGCACATTGATTACCGCTCCACCCGTTCTGGAAGTTATGCCGTGGTCGAGGGCACCAGCATGCTGATACCGGTCAGCTTGCGGGATTCGATGTCCTTGTGAAGCTTGGCTGCATCTTTGAGCGGATAACGCTGGTTGATGCTCACCTTCACTTTGCCCGAGCGGATCATCGCGAAAACCCGCTTGGAACTGTGCAGCCGGTCCGCCCGCTTGGCCGTCCAGTTGAACAGCGATGCACGTGTCAGGAACCACGCCTTCGACATGTAGCGAAACTCGTTCAGATCAACCAACGGTACGGGGCCGGACGCACCGCCAAAGCTGGCCAACAGGCCCCGCTCCTTCAGGCAGGCCAGTGACGTCTCGTAGGTGTCCTTGCCGACCGGGTCAAAAACAACATCGACGCCAACGCCCTTGGTGATCTTGGCGACTTCCTTGGCCACGTCCTTCTTGGAGGTATCGATCGCATGCTTGGCACCGGCCTTCAGGATTTCCTTGCACTTGGAGGCCGACGACGCGGTCCCGATCACCGTCGCGCCGCGTGCCTTTGCCCACTGGCAGAGCAACAGGCCAACACCGCCGGAGGCCGAATGCATCATGACGACATCGCCCTTCTTGACCTTGCCGACACGCTCGACGAGCATTTCAACGGTCATGCCCTTGAGATGGGTCGCAGCCGCAATCTCGTCCGTGATATCGCGCGGGATCGGCACACAGATCTCAGCCGGCACGTTCTGCGCTTCGGCATAGGTTCCGACAGCACCAATATAGACAACCCGTTGGCCGACCTTGAGGTCTTTCACGCCCGCGCCCACGGCTTCGACAATGCCAGCTGCTTCCGAACCAATACCGGTTGGCAGTTCCAGCGGATAACGACCGGTCCGGTGGTTGATGTCGATGAAGTTGAAGCCAATGGCCGTGTGACGCACCGTCACCTGGCCTTTTTTCGGCTTCGGCACATCGACGGTTTTCCATTTCATGACCGACGGACCGCCGGTCTTCTCAATCACAATGCCTTTGACTTCCATGGTGTTTCCTCTCAGGTGAACGAATTCAAATCAGGCCGAAGTCCGGCCCGCATCAACTTTCAATAACGTGCCGGTCATATGCGGCGCTTCATCGGACAAGGCAAACGCGACCAAGGCCGCGATCTCCTCGGGTTCGACAATTTCGCCCATCGGGATCGCCTTCAGTCCTGCATCGATGTAGCCGTCAACATTTTCGACCGGCGGCGTGCGCGCCATCCCCGGCACGATCGTGTTCACCCGGATCTTGTGCGGCGCCAGCTCAACGGCCAGCGCGCGCATCATCTGGTGAACGCCACCCTTACTCGACACATAGGGCAAAAGGTTGGGTGCAGGTCGGATCGCCGTCGATGAACCCGTGGCCAGCAGTGAGCCGCCCTCACCTTGCGCCAGCAGAACTTTCGCGGCAGCCTGCAGCGTCAGAAAAACACCAGTCAAATTGACCGCAAGCACCCGGTTCCAGTCGGCGAGGTCCCAGTCCTGAAAGCTGGTCCACTCGTTGAAAGCACCCGCATTGGCGATCGCGCCATCCAGACGGCCAAACTCACCGACGGTGCCATCCACCAATGCAACAATCTGCTCAGGCTTGGTCACATCGGTCGGGATCGCAATACCAGTTCCTTCGAAGTTCGACATGGAGGCGACGGTTTCGTCGAGCCCCTGGGTGTCGAGCCCGGCCACAGCGACCTTCGCGCCCTCGCTGGCTGCACGCAACGCCATCGCACGCCCCAGACCGGACTCTGCACCTGTGATTGCAAATACCTTATTTGCCAAGCGTCCAGACATGGCTCCCCCCTGTAATCTTCATTTGTCGCGCATCATCCGAATCCGCGATCATGTTTCGAGGAATGTATTACATCGTGAGCGTATGTGCGACTGATGGATGCATCGGGTTTTGCACGATGTATGATGCCTACAGGGGGAGAACGACATGACAGACAACAGATTGGATCCGGGACTGCTGGTCGACAGCACCTGGCTCGCAGCACATCTTGATGATCCCGACCTTCTGGTCTTCGACACGACCACTGTCCTCGTGCCAGACCCAGAGCTCGAATACCGGGTGGAAGGCGACGAGGCCGGATGGGCGGCAGGTCATATTCCCGGTGCGGGATACCTGAATTGTCAGGATGATCTGTCCATCACGCCCCATGAGTTCCGCTTCACGCTTCCCGAGCCCGAGGATTTTGCACGTCGTGTCGGTGCGCTGGGCATCGGCGACAACACCCGCCTGGTCCTCTACAGCCGCACCCAGCCTTTCTGGTCGACGCGCGCCTGGTGGTCATTCCATGCCATGGGCTTCGACGCCATGGTTCTTGATGGTGGCTATGGGTCCTGGGTCGCACGCGGCCACCCGGTCTCGACCGATCCCGTCAGCTTTGCGCCAGCGCACTTCACCGCACGCCCGCGTCGAGACGTGATCTTCGGCAAGGAAGACGTTCTGGCTGTCCTCGGCAAACCCGATGTCGCGGTCGTGAATGCCTTGTCCGCCGAACAGTTCAGCGGGACCGGCGGCCTGACATTCGGGCGCCCCGGACGGATCACCAACAGCGTGAACGTTCCCTATGCGCAAGTCTGTGACATGACCACCGGCGTGTTTTCAGATGCAGCAACCCTGCGTGGCCTGTTTGAAAAAGCGGGCGCAACGCCCGACCGAAAAATCGTGAATTACTGCGGTGGTGGTATCTCGGCGACCCTGGGATTTTTCGCCCAGAAAGCGCTCGGCTACCCCGATGTGGCGCTTTACGACGCCTCGATGCAGGAATGGGGCAAGGATGAAACCCTGCCCATGGAAAAAGACTGACCAAAGGACGTAGCTGATGTTTTTCAATCCCCTCGAAGTCGGCATGAAGCCGCCACCCTTCAAGCACACCGTCTACAACGCGCTTGTCGTGCCGCGGCCGATCGGCTGGATTTCAACCCTGAGCAAGGACGGCGTGGTCAATCTCGCCCCCTACAGCTTCTTCAATGCGCTCAGCGGGGACCCGCCCTGCGTGATGTATTGCCCCAATGCGGTGAAGCCGAATTCCGGCGAGAAGAAGGATTCCTATACCAACGTTGTGGATACCGGCGAGTTCGTCTTCAACATGTGTACCTGGGGCCTGCGCAACGAGATGATTGCAACAGCCATCACCGCACCGGCCAGCTATGACGAAATGAAGGAAGCCGGCCTCGAAGCCGCGCCTTGCGAGAATGTGGCACCGCCACGGGTCAAGGCCTCGCCCGTCGCGCTGGAATGCAAACTGATCGACGTGATCGACCTGCCGAAGGGCAAGAACTCCCAGAGCCATGTGGTGTTGGGTCAGGTCGTCGGAATCCATATCGACGACGACATCATCACTGACGGGATCGTGGATGTTCGCAAGATGGAACTGATCGCGCGTCTGGGATATCTCGACTACGCCAAGATCGAGCCCGAGAACATCATCGCCTTGCCACGGCCCGACAGCTATCAGCACCCCAGCGACAAAGACTAGAAAACGAGGAACGCCATGATGATTGTCGATTCACAGGTCCATCTCTGGAGCTTCCGGCCCGAGGGCGCAAACCCCTGGCATCGCAAGATTCCGCAATACACAGCCGAAGAACTGCTGGCTGAAATGGACGAGGCCGGGGTCGACCGCGCGGTGGTCGTGCCCCCGATGTGGATGGGGGATGACAATTCTCAAGCCATCGCCGCCGCACAGGCCAATCCGGACCGGCTTGCAATTCTGGGCCGGTTTCCGTTGTTCGATCCCTCAGCAGCCAGCCAGCTGGCCAACTGGAATCACCAGCCCGGCATGCTCGGTGTGCGTTTCACCTTCGGCAAGCCCGACGAACAGGAATTGCTGATATCAGGAAAACTCGACTGGCTGTGGAGCGCCGCCGAGGAACACGGTGTCCCGGTGATGTTCATGCTGTCGGGCTTCATTTCCGAAGTCCCCAAGATCGCGCAAGCCCATCCGGGCCTGAAACTGACCGTCGATCACCTTGGTTTCCCCGGACGTGCGGTCGATGACGACGCGTTTGTCGTTCTGCCCGATCTGATCGAGATGGCGAAGTTCGAAAACGTCTCGGTCAAGGCAACCACACTGCCCGCCTATTCCTCGCAGGATTATCCATACCCCAACACCCATGAGCCGCTGCAGCGCATCTTCGATGCATACGGCCCGCACCGCCTGTTCTGGGGATCGGATGTAACCCGCCTGCCCTGTACCTATCGCCAGTGCGTGACCCATTTCACCGAGGAACTCCCCTGGCTGAAGGGAGACGATCTGGCGCTGGTCATGGGCCGCGCCTTGTGTGACTGGATCGGCTGGAAATACTGAGTCATAAATACGTTTCAATTTCAGTAGAGGATAAAGCCATGAATGCCCCTGCCCCGAAGAATGCCGTCGCAACCCCATCCACAGATGACATGCAGAAGCGTGTTGCGCGTTTTGCTGACCTTGTGCCCTACAAGGACACCATGAACGACGCACACGGCATTCCACCCGAAGCCATGCAGATGATGTCCTCGGACAAGGTCTATCCGGTGATGAGCCCGGAAGGCTGGGAAGGACGCAGCAAGGTCGCGCCGGTCAAGGGCGCTGCGGGACTGACGGTTACCATTGCCGAATGCCCGCCGGGAGATTCCTCGGGTCTGCACAAGCACACGGCCACGGTTGAGAATTTCTTCTGCATCCAGGGCACCTTCGATATCACATGGGGCGACGAGGGTGAAAACAGCGTGCGCCTTGAGCCGATGGACTTCATCTCGGTTCCTGCCGGTATCTATCGTGAGTTCACCAATGTCGGCTCCGACATGGGCCGGTTGCTGGTCGCTATCCAGTCGCCACAAGGTGAAACCAAGGACATGGTGATCCATGCCCGCGCCGCCGGTGAAGAGATCGAGCGCCGCTGGGGCAAGGACACCCGCGACGCCATGGCCGGGATCGGTATCCAGTTCGGGGAATAGCCCGACCCCAACCAGATTGTGATGCCCGGGCCTGACCCGGGCATCTTTTTATGCCGACCGAGACGGGATGCGCGGAGCCACTTCGCGCGCTCCAATCGGTTTTGCCGCCGGAAGCACCATGCCCGATATCCCCTTTCCCGCCGAATACCTCGACATGAGCCTGCTTTACGCAGCGCTTTCGGTCTTCGCCGCCGGGTTGATACGGGGCTTTTCAGGCTTTGGCTCGGCGCTGATCAACGCCCCCGTCCTCAGCCTGATCTGGGGCCCGACCATCGGCGTGCCTGTTGCCGCACTGATCGAGGTTGCCCCGGCCATCCAGCTCACACCAAAAGCCATAAAGATCGCCAACTGGAAGACCGTCTGGGCTTTCGGTATCCCGGCGCTCATCCTGCTCCCGGCGGGTACGTTCATCCTTGTGTCGGTCCCCGCGGACGATATGCGCCGCGCCATCGGGGCCATCGTGCTCGTCGTCGCACTGATCCTCTGGTCGGGCTGGCGCTATCGCGGGCCACGTGGCGTTGTGCCCTCCATGTGTGTGGGACTGGTGGGTGGTTCGCTGGCCGGGGCGACCGGGGTCGCAGGGCCTCCGGTCATCCTCTACCTGATGTCGAGCGATGACAGTCCGGCACAGACCCGCGCCAACCTGATTGCCTATTTCACGATCATTCTGTTCGGGATCGTCGCGACCTTCAGCCTCAAGGGGCTTGTCAGCCTGAATACCCTCTGGCTGGCCGCGGCCATGCTGATCCCCTTCATTGCCGGCACCGCAATCGGCACCCGCATGTTTCCGCTCGCCAGCGAACGAATCTTCCGGAACATCGCCCTGACAACCCTTACCGTGTCTTCCCTCTACGTATTGGCGGCGTGATATCCGCAACCCGCTTGCCGCTGGATTTGATCGGTGCGCGCTGCCATCATCGACGCTGGATCACATGAGACGGAACAAACACATGCGCCACTTCTTCGCCCTTTCGCTCATCACCGCTTCCCTTCTGTCGTCCGTCGCCAGCGCTGATTCGACGGCCACGGCCATGTATTTTCACAGTCAGGTTCGTGACGCGCCCGAATGTGGCGCGACGATCAACAGCGACGGTGACATCACCTACCCGGCGACCATCAATAGCCCGGCAGCCACCTGTCCCGACACTGTCGGCTGGACCCAGTTCATGGAAGCGATCCAGGCCGAATTCTGGAAAAACTGGGCGAACGACGAGACGATCTGGGTGTCCGAGCCAAAACCCGTCTGTGCCACAGATGGATCGACGGATTGCTGCTTCTGGAAACGTTCGGGAACCCCGTTGGTCGGCTATCGGAATGCCGCCGGCGAGGTGCAGCGGCCTGACGATATTGGCGCGCCGGGGAAATACTGTCCCTATCAGCCCGGTGACTGGGGTGGTGCGGATGAAACCACCTTCGCTGGCGGAAAGCCCGGCGGCAGCCACAACACGACCTTCCTGCGTGAGCTCGACCCCGCCCGCATCGCACGCCAGGGGCAGGTTGAAGTTGTCTACCGGAACCAGCCCTTCACGGCCTACACCACCGCGCTTGAACTCTATTCAAAAGCCGGGCTGGCCACACTGTTCGCCCGCATCTCTGGCGAAGCGGCCAACAGCCTGCCCTACCGGCCCGGGGGTCAGGGCGTTTCCTATCCTGCCGCTTCCGTCATGTTCAAGGTGGGCTGGATTTCGCGCGAGGCGATGCTGGAGCTGGGCTATGTCAAAGACCATGACAATGACCCCGCAACACCGCCCCAGGACGCCGACAATCCCTACATCACGATGAAGATCAAGGCGTCGAGTGATGAGGGCAAGACCTACAAGGAAGACATCTACTATCTCGCGAGCATTACCGGCTCATCCAAGGCCTTGCCGAACTGGCACTGGTACGCGTTTGAACATGTGAACAATCTGGGTCGCTGTGACTTCACCGGTTGCAATGACAGCTTCGGCTTCACCACGACGGTCTCCATCAAGGCGCCGCTCCAGCCCGATCCCGATAAGCCGGTCATGACCAGTTTCGAAAGCAATTTCATCACGCCCCACACAAGGGACGATCAGCTGAAGGACAACGATGCATTGTTCGACCTCGGCAAACCCTACCCGTCCGGCAAAATGACCGATGATCTGGCTGCCCTGTTCAAAGGTGCAGGTGTCGGGACCGGGGCTGACCCGGTCGATGCCGAACGGCCCAAGGTGAGCGACCCGGCCTGGAAGAGCTATCGCCTGAAAGGCACCCAGACACAATTTCACAACCGCGACGGCTATCCGACAATTGTGGGAGCCTCGATCACCGAAGGCGGATTTGTGAACACGGCCTCATGCATGAGCTGTCATGTACAGGCTTCAGTGAACGCCAAAGGCGAAAACGGCGTGCCGGGTGTGGGGGCAACAGGCCGCCTGAACCTGTTCGGACTGGGCACTGTGGTCAGCGGCGCGCCGGAAAATGCGGACTTCTTCGACCGGGGCACGACAAATCAGCGTGCCGTCCAGACCGACTTCGTCTGGGGCATTCTGTTCGCGCAGGATGCGGAAAAGGCCGACGCGAAGAAATAGCTGGAAAGCGGTCTCCGGGCATCACGGGAACGGTCGCGCAATCCTCAGCATTCTTCGAGACGGGCCTGCGGCCCTCTTCAGGATGAGGCCTTGGTTTTCCCGAGAACCTCATCCTGAGGAGGCGCGAAGCGCCGTCTCGAAGGATGAGAATCCTTGGCTAAAGCCCGTTGGCTTCCATGATCTGAACCATGCTGGTTCCCGCTGCCGCGCAGGCAGCCTGATGGGCCTTGGAGACCTCCGCCATTTCGGGCGGTGGCGTCACCTCACGGGCAAATTCCTCGCGGGCGAGAAGCTTCTCGTACCAGGCAAACAGGTTCGGGTAGCGTTCAGTCGGGAAGCCCAGCTTGGTCACCCGGAACACCGTGATCCACCACGCAATGTCGAGCGCCGAAAAGCCGCTGGCCAGCAGATATTCATGGTTGCCCAGACGTTCGTCGAGATCGGTAAAAACCGGCTGGAACTCGGAAACCGCTTCGATGATCTGTGCATCGGTGATGCCGTTATTGGCATTCATGTCGCGCCAGAACTTCACCTCGATCTCCTTGCGGCCATCAACCTGTCCGCCGACCGTATCGGCACCCTCAGCCTCATAGACATCGACGGCCTTTTCGTCCTTCTTCATCATCTCGACCGGTGCCAGATAGCGGAAGGTCAGGGCCCGCACACACAGATGCAGGTCATCCTCCAGCTTCATGGAGTCTTCCATGTAAGCCTTTTCATCCGGATCGGTTGGATAGAGGCGCGGGCCGTCGAAGGCATCATCGACATATTTGATGATATCGTTGCTCTCGATATGCACATCCCCGTCATGCACAAGGGTCGGCATCAGGCCGCGCGGATTGATCCCCATGAACCATTCGGTGAAGTTCTCGAACTTACCGATATCCACGTGGTGGGATTCCCATTCGACACCCTTCATGGCGAAGGAAATCCGGGTTTTCTGGGAACATGACGAGCCCATGAAATGGAAGAGATGCAGTCCCTTCCAGTCGAGGACTTCCTTCGTCAGAACATCGGATTGTGCGAGCTTAACCATGTCGTATGCCTCCCAAGGCAGAATCTTTGCAAAAACTTGGCGCGACTATAACGATTACCGGCATGTCGGTGGGTATTTTCCATGCCGTTCCGGCCTCTCAGGTCTGGTCCCATCCACACTTCGGTGGCATCATCTCGCGCGCCACATCCACGTACCGGAGTATGTTAATGCCCAAATCCGTGCCTGACCGCCTCACCATCCGCCAGCCGGATGACTGGCACGTGCATCTGCGTGACGGGGCCATGCTCGATTCAGTGGTCAATCACACTGCGCGGCAGTTTGCCCGCGCCATTGTAATGCCCAATCTGGTGCCTCCGGTGACAACGGTCGCCGCCGCTCAGGCCTATAAGACGCGTATCATGGCGGCTCTGGACCCGGCGCTGCATTTTACCCCGCTGATGACGTGCTATCTGACCGACGATGCCGATCCGGTGGAAATCGAGCGGGGCTTTACCGAGTGCGTTTTCACCGCCTGCAAGCTCTATCCCGCGAATGCCACGACCAATTCCAGCCATGGCGTGACCGACGTGGCAAATATCGCAAAGGTGCTCGCAACCATGGAGCGCATCGGCATGCCGCTGCTGGTGCATGGCGAAGTGACCGATCCGGAGATCGACATCTTCGATCGTGAGGCGGTTTTCATCGAGCGCATTCTGCGCGGCCTGATCAAGGATTTTCCGGGCCTGAAGATCGTCTTTGAGCACATCACAACGGCTGATGCCGTCGACTTTGTGGACCAGGCCGGCAGCAAACTCGCCGCCACGATCACGCCCCATCATCTCGACTTCAACCGCAACGCCATCTTTGTCGGCGGCATCCGGCCCCATTTCTATTGTCTGCCCGTCGCCAAGCGCGAGGTCCATCGGATTGCATTGCGGAAGGCAGCCACATCGGGCTCTCCGAAATTCTTCCTCGGCACCGATTCCGCACCGCACCCTGTCGGTGACAAGGAATCCGCCTGCGGTTGCGCGGGTATCTTCAACGCACCCTTTGCCATGGAAAGCTACGCCCGGACGTTTGCCGCCGAGAACGCACTCGACAGGCTCGAAGGGTTTGCCTCCGAACACGGCCCCCGCTTTTACGGGTTGCCGCTCAACGAGGGGACGATCACACTCGAACATGCGCCCGCCAGCGTGCCCGAGACAATTCCGGCGGGCGAGACGACCCTGGTCCCGTTCCATGCCGGGGAAAGTCTGCCCTGGCGTGTCGCCGAGCTGTCCCCCGCCGCCTGAGCCCATCCTGTCGCCGCACCAAAGGAGCGATGCCATGCCCCAGAACCTCACGACGCTGATCCACCAGCTTGACGACCTGCCCGTCCACAAGATGCCCTTCGGCGAAATGAAGGTTCTCGGCGGTGAGCAGGTCATGGGCTTCTGGGCCAGGATCGACGGCGGCAGCCATATTCCTGCCCATTCGCACCCCAATGAACAGATCACCTGGCTGATGAAGGGAAAGTTCGACTACAAGTTCTCGACCGGCGAGGAAGCGACCTGCGAAGCGGGTTCACTGGTGCTGATCCCCGGTGGCGTGGAGCACGAAGTCTGGTACCGCGAGGATTGCGAAATCGTCGAATTCTTCTCGCCCCCGCGCACGGACATGTTCCCCGGTCTGGTGGACAACCCCTATGGGCTAATGGAATAGCGACACGACCCTATCCGAGCATCCTTCGAGACGGCGCTCCGCGCCTCCTCAGGATGAGGGTACGGGGAAACCGCGGACACCATCGTTCCATCGTCCTCCCTGCGCAGGCATAACGCGACACAATGAATCGTCATGCCCGGACTTGATCCGGGCATCCACGTCCACCGCCTCCAGTGTCATCTGAACGTGACCCAAACACGTGGATGGCCGGATCAAGTCCGGCCATGACAGTTTTTGGAGTTACGTCCTCCTGCGCAAGGGCGATACCTGCGCGATGGAGTGGACCGGGCTCAATCCCTGCCAACAATCCGGTCCCGCAGGGTCTCCAGAAACGGGATGTCGCGATACTGGTCGGGTTGAACCACATCCCAGGCCACGCCTGTGGGCTGCGGAAATTCGGTCTGCGTCTCGATCAGCTCCTGCTCCGTGGCAATCCAGTGCAACGCTGAATCATGCGCGACCATCACGACGCGGTCATTGTCGACCACCTGGCTGGAATGCACGGTGGTCGCGATCTGCGTGTCGGGGCGCAGTTTCCCCAACTCTCTGAAAATCCCCAGCTCGAGATCAGCAAACCCGCCGCCCTTGCCCGTCCGTCCGCCTTCGCGGGTGACGGCAACGCAGCCAACCACCACGAAATCGAGCACCTCCATCTCCTCGAATTCGACATGGACGCCATATTCCTGAAAGCCCTGGCTGGTGGCGGCGATCTCGAAGCTCACGCCCGCTGCGTTGAGAACTTCAGGATCAAGCCGTACGAAGGGCAGCCCCTTCGTCAGTTCGGGGATCGGTGCGTAGACGATCTTGCCTTCATAGAGTGCGCGCAGGCGCACCGGAATCTGGGGCGGATCCGGGTTGCACTTCACGATCCGGGCGGCCTGCCATCCCGGTGCTTTCGAGAGGTTCAGCGCGGCCATATCCGCACCCGCAAAGTTCGGTATCCGGCTATGGGCCGGGCCGATATTCACGCCGGACTCGACAAGACCGTTCCAGACATCGTCGCGAACCGTATCCTTGGAGGCGTTCCGTCCCGCCCAACGCGCTTTGTCGTTCAATGTGCACCTGCCATGGCGTGACCGATCGTCCGCCTGTCTGTTTGTCCGATGGGAGAGGTATAGGTAATCGCGCCCTCCAGCATCACCGCCACCCGGTCTGAAAGTTCGAGAATTTCGTCCAGATCCTCCGAAATCAGCAAGACTGCGGCTCCTCTGTTGCGCTGGTCCATGATCTGCGCGCGGATTTCCGCAACACTGGCAAAGTCGAGACCGAAACACGGATTGGCGACAATCAGGATATCGACATCGCCCGACAATTCACGCGCCAGAACGGCCCTCTGCACATTGCCACCCGAGAGGTTTTCGATCAGCTCTTCGGTCGAGGGGGTCTTGACCCGATAGGCTGTGATCAGTTCGCGCGCACGCGAACGCATCCGCGACGGACGCAGCCAGCCACGCAGGGAGGCAATCGGCATCTTGTCGAAGGAGCGAAAGGCGATGTTTTCGGCCACGGTCATGGATGGGACTGCCACATTGCGCAGGGGTTCTTCGGACAATCCGAAGACCTTGAAACGATCCATCTTTTCGCGCACGGGTTCATAGGTTTCGCCATGAATGCGAATCTGCCCCCGCGAGCGGTCGCGCTGGCCTGACAGGACCTCAACAAGTTCCGACTGGCCATTACCCGACACACCGGCAATACCGACGACTTCCCCGGCATGCACCGTCAGGGTGATATCCGTCAGCGCCGGAAGACCCTCGTCATCATCGGCGTGCAGGCCATCGAGTTCAATCACCACCGCAGGATTTACGGTATCAATCCGGGGCGCAGCTTCACGCAGCTTGGTGTCACCGATCATCATGTGGCTCATGTCTTCAACCGACAACTCGGCAACGGCCCCCGACCCGACCATCTGACCACCACGCAGTACCGTCACGTCATCGGCATATCCGGTCACTTCACGGAATTTGTGGGTGATCATCAGGATCGTCAGGGCCCCGGAATTCGTCAGCCCCTTGAGCAGGCCGAGAATTTCATCGGCCTCATCAGGGGTGAGCACCGAGGTCGGCTCATCGAGAATCAGAAACCTCTGGTTCAGATAAAGCTGCTTGAGAATTTCGAGTTTCTGCTTCTCGCCTGCCGACAAGCCGGAGACCGGAATATCGAGCGGTACCTTGAAGGGCGTTGTTTCGAGAAACGCTTCCAGATCGGCATGTTCGCGGGTCCAGTTCACGATCCCGGGCACGTGTGCGCGGCTGATCACAAGGTTTTCGGCTGCCGTGAGCGAGGGCACGAGGGTGAAATGCTGATAGACCATGCCCAGGCCCAGCGCGTGTGCGTCGCGCGGATTGGCAATCGCGGCTTCCCGCTCATCCACCATGATCTGACCGGCGGTCGGCTTGTAGACCCCCATGATGCACTTCACGAGGGTCGACTTGCCCGCGCCGTTCTCGCCGAGCAGCGCATGAAAACTTCCCGGCCGGACCTTGATCGAAACATCATCCAGCGCCACCAGCGAACCGAAATGCTTGGTCAGGCCCAGCGTCTCGATGCCGATCCCCTTGGGTGCGGTTTCCGGCAATGTCTGATCTTCGGCGGCATGGCTCATGGCGGTTCTCTAGGCCCCGGTGACGTTCGCCAGCCCGGCCATATATTCGTCACTGGTCGCAACGGCCCCGAAGACCCCGCCCTGCATCTTCACCATGTGAATGGCCGCGTCATGGTTTGAGCGGTCGGTCGCCCCGCAGCAATCGGTGAGCAGCAGGCATTCAAAGCCCCGGTCATTGCCCTCGCGCATGGTCGTGTGCACGCAGACATCGGTGGTGATGCCGGTCAGCACGATGTTGCGGATGCCGCGGGTGTGCAGCACCAGTTCGAGGTCCGTGGCGTAGAAGGCCCCCTTGCCCGGCTTGTCGATCACCACCTCATCGGGCAGCGGGGCCAGTTCGGGGATGATCTCCCAGCCCGGTTCGCCGCGCACGAGGATACGCCCGCACGGTCCCGGATCACCGATCCCTGCGCCAATCTGGCGGGAACGCCACTGCTTGTTGGCCGGCAGATCGCCCAGGTCGGGACGATGCCCTTCGCGGGTGTGAATTACATGGCCACCGGCCGCCCGGGTTGCGGCGAGCACCTTCTTGATCGGCTCTATGGGGGCCTGTGTCAGGGACAGATCGTAGCCCATGGAATCCACATAGCCGCCCTTGCCGCAGAAATCGGTCTGCATGTCGATGATCACCAGCGCCGTGTTTTCCGGTCGCAGATCACCATCGAAGGGCCAGGCATAGGGGTCGGCGGCAACGGGGCCGGTGGTGTGTACTTGGGTCATGACATCAGGCCTTCTTGCGATGGGTCACGGGGTCGATCTCTTGCGGTCCGCCATAGGCACGGGTCGGCGCGTCGAAACCGCAGCTTGTGCCGTCGGTCACCGCTACGGCGTCTTCCCACGGCAGCCGGTACTGGCCATCCACAAGATCCTGCATGAAGGTGTAGGGGCAGTCCCGCGCGCCGCCCTTCACCGCGACAAAACCGCGATGGCCGAGCTGGTAGATGTTGTTTTCCACGCCCCAGCCGGTCCGCGCCTCGCGCACCAGATCGGGACGGACTTCGGCGGTGATGATTTCATTGGCCCGGCCGCTGGTGCCGTGGGCGATCACCGTGCCGTCGAAATTGACGATCATCCCCTCCCCCATGGAATCGAAACTGCCATCGGTCCCGCACATGCAGACATTGGCCGTCACCATCAGGTTCTGGAACGCATTCGCCTGATTGGTGAACCGCCAGCTGTCACGGATCGGTGCGGTGTATCCCGCCGTGCGGATCATGATTTCCGCGCCCTTGTAAGCGCATTCGCGCGCCATCTCCGGGAACATCCCGTCATGGCAGATGATCAGCGCCAGCTTGCAGCCCTTCGGGCCGTCGATCACCGGAATGCCGATGTCGCCGGGCTCCCAGGGCTCGACAGGCACCCAGGGGTGGAGCTTGCGGTAATAGAGCTGCAAATCCCCGTGATTGTCGATCACCAGACCGGAATTGTAGGGGTTGCCGTCCGGGTTGAACTCCATGATCGAGAAACAGCCCCAGATATCGTGTTCGGCGCAGGCCGCCTTGAAGGCCGCGACCTCCGGCCCGTCCAGCGAACACATGATTTCGGGATTGGTGTCCATGGACAGCCCGTGCAGGGCGTATTCGGGAAAGACGACGAGGTCCATGGTCGACAGATTGCGCCGCGCCTTGCCCACCATGTCGACAATGACCTGGGTCTGGGCGGCCAGATCGTCCGGCGTTTCGACCACCGGCAATTGCAGCTGCACCATGCCGAGGACGACGCCTTCGGCTGATTTGTTGAGCCCACCCAATCCGTTCATGTGTGTCTCTCCGCTATTTGGTGATCGAGAGTTCCGCCGGCGCGCCCTTCAGGGAGCGCTTGGGCGAGACCGCCACGATCAGGATGCCCAGCGTCATGATGTATGGCGCGGCGTTGAAGAAGTGGTAGCCCTGACTGATCCCGACCGATTGCAGCGCCGGGCCGAGCGCCCCTGCCGCGCCGAACAGGATCGCAGCTCCGAAACAGGCCAGCGGGTTCCAGCGGGCAAAGATCACCAGCGCCACGGCCATCAGCCCCTGCCCCGAGGACAGGCCCTCCGACCAGCTGCCCGGATAGGAGAGCGACAGGAACGAGCCGCCGACCCCTGCAAAGAATCCGCCCGCACTGGTGGCGATCAGGCGCACCCGGTCCACATTGATGCCGAGCGCGACGGCGGCCGCCGTGCTGTCGCCGGTCGTCCGCACGATCAGGCCCCAGCGGGTGTTCCTGAAGGCCCACCACATGGCCACGGCCAGAAAGAAGCCGATGATGAACAGCGGGTTGATCTCGAGCGCCTGCCGCACCGCGCTGTCATCGGACCACCCGCCGAAGGACATCAGCGGCAGCCGTTCGGCCTGGGGCTGGATATAGGCCTTGCCGAAGAAGAACGCCGCGCCGGTGCCCAACAGCATCAGCGCGATGCCGATGGCGATATCGTTCACGCGTGGCAGCTTGCACAGATAGCCGTGGATCGCCCCGAACAGCACCCCGAAACAGCCCGCGCCCAGCACCCCGATCCAGGGTGAGCCGGTGTGGAAGGACAGCGCATAACCGCTCATCGCACCAAAAACGAGCGTGCCCTCCAGCCCCAGATTGATGCGGCCGGATTTCTCGGTCAGACATTCGCCCAGGCTGACGAACAGGAAGGGCGTGGAGACCCGGATCGCACCGGCGAACATCGCCAGCAGGACCGTCGCGATGGAACCGTCTTCCATTATGACGTGGCCTCCTTCAGCCGGAAGATCGCGAACCGGCCATAAAGGGTTTCAGAGACCAGCAGGATCACGAACAGAAGCCCCTGCAGCACCAGTACCGTCGCGTCGGGCAGATCCATGCGTCGCTGGATCAGGCCACCAGACGCCGCGATGCCGCCCAGAAAGATCGCCACGGGAATGATCACCAGAGGATTGTGCCGCGCGAGAAACGACACGAGAATTCCGGTAAAGCCGTAGCCCGCGATCAGCGAAGCATTCGCCTTGCCGTGGATCGCGGCAATCTCGAAGAACCCCGCCAGCCCGGCTGCCGCTCCGGCAATCACGCAGGAGATCAGGATCAGCTTGCCGACCGGCAGTCCCTGAGCCTGCGCCGCGCGCAGATTGCCCCCCGTGACCCGGGCGGCAAACCCGAAAGTGGTGCGGTTCATCACGAAATACAGAACGATGCAGAGCAGGATTCCGAAGACCAGGCCCCAATGCACATCGGTGCCCGGGATATTGCCGATCATGTTCTCGCGACCGATGGGCATGGTCGAAGGCTTGTTGGGATCGGACGGATCGCGCAGCGCGCCTTCCACGAAGAAGTTGAGGATCGAGACCGCGATATAGAACAGCAACAGGCTGGAAATCGTCTCGTTCACCCCGCGATAGTGGCGGATCGCGCCGACAATCCCGATCCAGAGACCCCCGGCAAGCACCGAGGCAATCACCATCGCTCCAAGGACAAGCGATGTCGGTGCCCAGGGGATCAGCGGAATGGCGATCACCGCAGCACCAAAGCCGCCCATGATCAGCGCGCCCTCACCGCCGATCACCACCATGCCCAGCCGCGCCGGGATCGCCACGCACAGCGCGGTCAGCATCAGGGGGGAAGCCCGCACCAGCGTGTTCTGCCAGGAAAACCAGGTGCCGAAACCGCCGCGCCAGAGCAATTCGAAGAACTGCACCGGCGACTTGCCAAGGATCAGCAGGAAGATCGAGAACAGCACGGCCGAGAGCAGGATGGCAGCCGCCGGCATCACCACGAATTCGGCCGAGCGCTTGAACCGCGCAACATGCTCGCTGGTGGCCAGCGCGGTTGGCGGCAGCGGGGGCTGCGCAATCTCAGTCATGTCCGTGTTCCGTTCCCATCACGCGACAGAGCAAAAACCGGGGGACCCGCACGCACTCGGATCGGATCCCCCGGGGCTCACGCAAACCGGAGTTCGCGCAATCAGGTGATCGAACCGACAACGCCTTCGATCAGGAAGTCGGTCTGGTCGAGCATCGGGTCGTAATTGTCGAGGCTCTTGCCGGTACCCACCAGCTCCGAGCCGTCCTGCTTCTTGATCGGGCCGGTGAAGATCGGCTTGCCCGCCTTCACTTCGGCGCGCGCGGCATCGGCAGCCGCAATCGCTGCGGGTGTCGCGCCCGCGCCATAGCCGGTGTTCTGCACGAAGTCCTTGTCGAAGCCCGCCCCCACGAAGTTGGGCAGGGTCTTCCCGGCGGCCAGATCGGCGGCATAACCGGTATAGATCGTGGACCATTTGTATTCGGCGCCGGTGATGAAGCCCTTGGGCGCCAGCGGTGCCTGAGAGGCATTGTGACCACAGGTCTTCACGCCACGGCCCTCGGCGGTCTCGATCACGACCTTGGGGCTGTCCACATGGCAGGTGATGACGTCGCAATCGGCATTGACCAGCGCGTTGGTGGCTTCGGCCTCACGCACGGGCAGCGACCAGTCGCCGGTGAAGATCACCTGCACGGTGGCGTCCGGGTTGACCTTGCGGGCGCCCAGCAGGAACGAGTTGATGTTGCGCAGCACCGTGCCGATCGGCTTGGCGGCGACGAAGCCCAGCTTGTTGGTCGTGGTCGAGAGACCGGCGGCCACGCCATCGACGTAATGGGCCTGGTCGAGATAGCCGAAATAGGACCCGGCATTTTTGGGGTCCGCATCGGTCCAGAGCGGGGCGGCATGGCGGAACTGCACATCGGCGTGCTTGGCCGCGAGATCCAGCACGAAGGGCTTGTAGTAGCCAAAGGAGGTCGCAAAGATCAGCTTGGCCTCGTCCAGATTGATCATCGATTCCATCGACTGCGAGACGGCAATGGTCTCGGGTACGCTTTCCTCTTCCACCACGGTGACATCCGGCAGGGTCTTGAGGACCTTGGCGGCCTCCGCATGGGCCTGGTTCCAGCCGAAGTCGTCGCGCGGGCCGACATAGACGATACCGATGGTCAGCCCGGCAGCCGAGGCCATGGTCGGCATCCCGAGCACGCTCAGCCCGGCAGCGCCGGCGGCGGCGGTTTTCACGAAATTACGGCGTGAGATCTTGAATTCGTTCATGGACAGGTCCCCTGTGTGGATCAGCCGGGCCCGGATACCCCCGGCGGCAAAGATGTGACGCCCGGCGCAAGCCACCGAACTCCTGTCCCTGATTAGCAATGCCCGTGCCAAGCGGATTGGGGTGTATACAATCAGGCGCAATACTTTGTTTTTGTGTGTATTTTCCGGATTTGACGAAATCTCACCGGACACAAACGGCCGGCAATTCTCCAGACGCGCATATTTTTTAAGCAGACCACGCCCCGCCACCCCCGTTCTGCACATAATTTGCGCAGCGCCGTCACACCCCCGAAGGACTTCCCCTCCTACGTGGATGGGTCACGTTGCGACGTTATTGGGGGCGATAGACGTGGATGCCCGGATCAAGTCCGGGCATGACGGGAGGGGTCTTGGTTCTGACCCCGAACACGCCCTCACCCTGAGCCTGAGCCTGACGAAGGGCGAGGGTGTGATCCGCATGCTTCGACAGGCTCAGCATGAGGTTCTTCGGTGTCTGCGCCCTGCTCCAAAAATTGGCGTCATGGCCGGACTTGTTCCGGCCATCCACGTGGCTGGGTCACGTTCTGACGTTATTGGGAGCGATAGATGTGGATGCCCGGATCAAGTCCGGGCATGACGGGTGGGGTCTTGGTTCTGGCCTCGAACACACCCTCACCCTGAGCCTGACGAAGGGCGGAACCCTACCGCCGCCGGGCCTGGACCTTGATGCCGACAATCGTCCTCTCGCCCAGCATCTTGGCCGCTTCCATGCGCTGCAGTCCCTCGACCAGGATCAGCCGCTTGCCGTCATCGCGCACCATGATCGGGGTCTTCTGGCCCTCTTCAAGCATGCTTTCGGCGATTGCGGCCACCTTCTCCGGGTCGACCGTGGCTCGCCGGGCGGCGGGAATGTAAATCTCATCGATCTTGAAGACGAGGTCTTTCATCAATGCTCTCCGGCTGGCTCTCGCACCCCATGACGGCGCGCGTGGTTCAGCCTATCATTCTTTGCCGACAAAGGAAGGAACGCCCCATGCAACTGCCGCGAAAAATCGTTGATATCTCCATGACCCTGGATGACGTGATCGTCGTCGACCCGCCGGCCATGCGCCCCTCGATCAAGATGATGGAGCACGGCGACAATCTCGACCGGTGGCGCAAGCTCTATCCCGGCCTCGACACCGACGATCTGCCCGGTGGAGTCGCCTCGGCCTACGAGACGATCACGCTGGCCACCCATAACGGCACCCATGTGGATGCGCCCAAACACTATCACCCGGTGGACAAGCACGGCGACCCGATGAAGGGCATCGACGAGATGCCGCTCGACTGGTTCATGCGCCCGGGGGTGAAGTTCGATTTCCGCCATTTCGCCGACGGTTACCTCGTCACCGAAGCCGATATCGAGGCCGAGCTCAAACGCATCGGCCATGAGCTGCAGCCCTATGACATCGTGCTGGTGAACACGAGCGCGGCCGCCGCCTATGGCAGCGATCACTACATCGACAGCGGCTGCGGCATGGGCCGCGAAGCCACGCTCTACCTCACCTCACGCGGCGTGCGCGTGTGCGGCACCGACGCCTGGACCTGGGACGCACCCTTCGCGCATACGGCCAAGCTCTGGGAGAAGACGAAAGACCCGTCGATCATCTGGGAAGGCCACTATGCGGGGATCGAGGAACCCTACTGCCAGATCGAGAAGCTCCAGAACCTGGAGCAGCTGCCCGACAAGGGCTTTGTGGTGACGTGCTTCCCCTGCAAGATCAGAGGCGGCACGGCAGGCTGGACGCGGGCTGTGGCGTTGTTTGACTAGATTTGAAGCATGGATGAAATTGTTTCCAGAAACAAACTTCCGCCAATACATTATCCGATAATTTGGGCCCCCAGTGCAGGAGGCGTTGCCATAAGACAATCTGCATGTGAGAGTTTTGCAGACTTCCACTAAAGATTCGGAGCTCCTAAGCCTCTGCCTCAATCAATTGATAGATCAAATACGGTTTTGTTCATGGGTTCCGGGTTCACGGCTTCTAGCGAAAACATACTTGGGACGAAGCCGCCTCTAGGCAAAGGCTTAGCAGAAGAATTTGAGCGTCAACTAGATATCTCAGACAGCGGCCTAGACCTTAAAACGCTCTCAGACGAACTAAACCATCAAAATCCCGAGAAACTATACCAAACACTATACAATACGTTTAACATATCGAATGTAGACAAAGATGTATTAGAAATACTAAACCGTAAATGGCTCCGCATTTTCACTACAAACTATGACAATTGTATTGAACAGGCCTATCATGAAAATGGCTTGGATTTCACTACATTTGACTATGACAATCCAATTCCCAGGCGAATCCCCACGGGCTCAATAGTGCATATTCATGGCTCAATTCGCAAAATGACTGAAAGTAATGTGCTGGACCAACTGGTTCTCAATGAAAACGCATACATAAGGCAACATTTTCAAAACTCCCCTTGGTACGGCGAACTAGATCGCAGCCTTGATCATTGCACCAACTGTTTTTTTCTGGGCTACAGCCTCTCCGACTACCATATAGCCGCATTACTAATGCAAAAACCGTGGCGAAAATCTAAGATTTTCTTCATTACTTTAAACACACCAAATCCCGTCGCATTAAGACAAATTGAACAGTTTGGCGAAGTACACCCAATAGGCGTGAATGGGTTTGCCGAACTCTGCAGAAGTTTGCCTGCACCCCCCCCCCGCTCAAGGACCTGCACGCGCTAAAAAACCTCCGTTATGTTGATCCCTTTAGAGACAAGAAGGCGGTCTCTGCCCCCACCTCTTTGGAAATATTGAATCTAGTAACATTCGGCACATTTAACTCTCAACGCTGTTTAACTAACCTGCCCGCTCCAAACTACGTAGTGCCAAGAGAAGACCTCGCCCTCTCTGTCGTTCAAGCCTTGGAAAATTCTAGAACCGTTCTAGTCCATTCATATCTAGGAAACGGGAAAACTATATTCTTATCAATATTGTCGTACTACCTATCAACCAATGGATATAAAGTATTTAATTGCAATTCTGCTAATTCCGATATGTCCCGTGAAATTGAATTAATCAAAAGCACCGAAAACCCCATAATATTATTTGATTCCTATGACGTCGCCATCAACGGCATACCAACACTCAGAGAAGCCGCGCCAAACGCAAAATTCATTGTCGCAGTTCGAACTGGGAATGAAGATGTAAGGTTTCATGAAATTCAGGACTTATTGCCAGCACCAATTCAAAGAATCAGCATTAACAAAATCAGCAGAAATGACAAAAATACATTCAAAGCCCTACTCAGCAATGCTGGCGTTTTAAAGGCAAATCTTGCAGAAAAAATTGACCGCGGAACAGATTTCCGGGACATCGTTACAACTGTCTATGATCACGAAGTAATTAGGGAAAAAATAGCTGTTGCTGTGGCGCCACTATTTGATGATCCCGACACAAGTAGCGTTTTAATTTCTTGTCTGTTGTTGAGCCTAATTGGGGCTGACTACGATCCCGCACTACTACGATTGCTTTCCGGCTCAGACCCTTACGTTCAACTTCGAAAACACGAAGAAATATCCGCAGAGATATTTAGACTTGATGACGAACGTCTAGAAGTACGATCCCCTGTATTTGTTGAGTATCTAATCGACAAACACTGTTCCGATGAAGACATTATCGAAATAGCAGAAAAAATCGCGATTATTGCAGTTCAACGAAAACAAATACGTGGATATGGGACAATATTGAGCAGGCTCCTCAGGATTAGTACCCTTCGTAAATTGCTATCTGGACCAAATAAACTTGACGATATCGCCAACTTATTTGACCGCCTTAAGAGAGACATCGATGTTAACAGAGAACCGCTATTTTGGCTCCAATATGCAATTCTGTCGGACGAAAGAGGGCAATCGTCATTGGCTGAATCATTTCTTGAAACGGCGTATGACCGTGCAAACGAGTCACTCAACTTCCGGACCTATCAAATTGATACTTATGCACTTCGGCTGCTGCTAAAAATCGAAGAACAAAGTGAATTAGAAGATGTTACGCGTTTTGAAAAAATCATGGAGAAAAGCGAACTCGTTTTATCAATGTTGAATGATGATAGTCATCGATTGCATGCAATCCGTGTTCTCGAAGGTTTCGAACCATTTGTGAAATCCAGAGCTGTTAAGCTTACAACTACTGAGCGGAATGCTTTGGTTTATCAAATTAATCGCTTGGTAACTGCTTTGACGACTTTTCCCGCCGAGGTCCGAGCTGAAACCGGTTCGGATTCAGTTAATAGAAAACTCGAATCAGCTATTCGGATAGTAGTGAGCCTTTAAATTATTTTCCTTGGCTCGTTACCCCCGCTTCCACCCGCGCAGCTCCACCGCCGTCACGCCGGTCTTCAGCTTTTCCATCATCTCCGCTTCCGCCGCCTCGCGCTTGAGTGAGGCTTCGATGGTGGCCGCCACCATACCCTTGGGGATGATCACCACGCCGTCGCCATCGCCGAGTACCAGGTCGCCGGGGGCGACGATCACGTCGCCGAAGGCCAGCGTCTCGTTGATTTTGAAGTCGCCGTTGAGGTCTTTCAGGGTGCCGCGCATGCACAGGCCGCGGGCGAAGACCGGCCAGCCCTTTCTGGCCAGCGCCGCGCCGTCGCGCACGCCGCCGTCGATGACCAGGCCGCCGAGCTTGCGGGCCATGGCCGAGGTACACATCACCTCCCCGAAATAGCCGCCTTCATAGCCGCCGCTGACATCCGCCACGATCACGTCGCCGGGTTGCGCTTCGTCGATGGCGAAGTGGATCGCCAGATTGTCGAGCGGCGGGCCCTTCACCGGAAAGGCCGGCCCGCAGATGGTCATGCCGGGCGCAATCGCCTTGATGGCGGAGGCCAGCGCCCCGATGCGGCCGGCGGCCTCGTGCATGGTGGATGAGTCGATCTGCGCGGCAGCGGCCAGCAGTTCAGGCGTGAGTGTGTCGGCTGAATTATCGGTCTGCGTATTGTCCTGTGCGGCCATTTCGGCGCGTCCCCCAAAAATGATATTGTTGGCGGTGAGTTTAGACGCGGAACACGCGTTCGTCATTGGGGGGATAAGTCGTGCAGGAAATTCGGAACACAGAGCACATCAACGCGGCCCTCATGCTGAGCCTGACGAAGCATGAGCGGCGGGGACCCTCGTCCTTCGACAGGCTCAGGATGAGGGTATTCGGGAATGGGGCACGAATTACGACAACGCCTCGTCATACCCGCGCAGGCGGGTATCCATTGTCTCTGGCAGTAGCCCGGGCAAAGCGCGGCGTTAATGGGTTCCCGCCTGCGCGGGAACGACGACATGGAGGGACCACGTCATGACCGGGGTTCTCTCGGGCCTGCGGGTCGTCGAAGGCTCGGCCTTTGTGGCGGCGCCGACTTGCGGGATGACGCTGGCCCAGCTGGGGGCTGACGTGATCCGCTTTGACATGATCGGCGGCGGGATCGACTACAAGCGCTGGCCGGTGACCGCCGAGGGCAATTCGATCTACTGGGCCGGGCTGAACAAGGGCAAGCGCTCCATCGCGGTGGATTTCCGCAAACCAGAAGGGCAGGACATCCTGAGTAACCTCATCACCCAGCCGGGCGAGGATCGCGGCATCCTGCTGACGAACTTCCCGATGAAGGGCTGGCTGTCCTATGAGGCGCTGAAGGAAAAGCGCGAAGACCTGATCGCGCTGAACATCCTGGGCAACCCGGATGGCTCGGTCGCCGTGGACTACACGGTCAACGCGGCGGTGGGCTTTCCCTATGTCACCGGGCCGGGCGCCGAAACCCATCCGGTGAACCATGTGTTTCCGGGCTGGGATGTCTCCACCGGCTATGCCGCGGCCACGGGCCTGCTGGGCGCCGAGCGGCACCGGCGGCGCACGGGCGAAGGCCAGTATGTCTCGCTCTCGCTGGCCGATATGGCCTTCGCGACGGTCGGCAATCTTGGCTATATCGGCGAGGTGCAGATCAACGGCACGTCGCGCCCCCATATCGGCAACGACGTCTATGGCAGCTACGGGCGGGATTTCGCCACGAAGGACGGGCGGCAGGTGATGATCATCGCCGTGTCCGTGCCCCAGTGGAAGAAGCTGGTCGAGGCGACCGGCACCGAAGACGCCATGGCGAAGCTGGAGGCCGAGAGCGGGCTGGACTTCACCCGCGAAGACGACCGCTATACCGCGCGGGACGCGATTGCCGGGCCGATCGGCGCATGGTGCGCGGCGCACACGCTGGCGGAAATCCGTGCTGCGTTTGACGCCAACAATGTCTGCTGGGGGCCGTACCAGACCTTCGACCAGATGGTGCATGACGACCCGCGCGCCTCGACCGCCAATCCGCTGTTTGCCGAGATCGAGCAGCCGGGGATCGGCACCTATCTGGCGCCGGGCTCGCCCCACAAGTTCGGCGCCTTCGAACGCGGACACCCCCGCGCCCCGGTGCTGGGCGAACACACCGACGAAATCCTCGCGGGCGAACTGGGCCTGAGCGAGGGCGAGATCGGCAGGCTGCACGATGCCGGTGTGGTCGCGGGGCTGGAGGGATGACCCTCGCTAACCCGCGCACCCTTGATCCGTCATTGCGAGCCGGCCGCGAGGCCGGCGCGGCAATCCAGTCTGCGCGCGACATCGACACTGGATTGCGTCGTTGCTGCGCGCCTCGCAATGATGACGCAGAGGGTCCGCATCACCCCGCCGTCATGCCTGAAAAAGCGGGCGGGTTTGAAACCCGCCCCTACATCAATAGGGAAATTTCGTGTAGGGGCAGGTTTGAAACCTGCCCGGTTGCTCCCTGACCGCCACGATGGAACGAATGCCATGAATGACACCATCACCCTTTGCCGAGAGGCCCTGCCCGATGCGCTGGCGTTCCGGGATGCTGCCCGACAGGCCGCAACCGCTTTGGCGGCCCCCGGCGGGCCGGTGGAGGCCGCGAAGCTCGACGAACACCAGTTCGCTCTGCACGGCTATGCCTGGATGGCGACCTATGTGACCGCGCTGGAGCAACTTCTTGGCTGGGCCGAACGGCTCGACGGCGAAGGCCGGTTCTCCGATCTGGAACGCCTGATCCTGTCCTGCGGCTTCGGGGCCTATCTCAAACAGCTCAAATACGGCATCGCCATGAGCCAGGACGAGATCGCCCGTCCGGGTGATCTGGGGCTGGACGAACGCGACTTCTTCACCGGGGCGGCTGCCCGCAAGCTGATGACCGAGGGGGACACCATCGCCGTGCGACAGGCGATTGCAGAAACCCTGCGGGACAGGTCGGGCGATTTCGGGGATCGCGGGCTGGATGAAACCAACGGCATGATCGCCGAGCAGTTTCACCGCTTCTCCGACGAGAAGGTCTCTCCCCATGCCCATGGCTGGCATGTGCGCGACGAGCTGATCCCGCTGGAGATCATTCACGAAATGGCCGAACTGGGCGTTTTCGGCCTGACCATCCCCGAAGCCGATGGCGGGCTGGGGCTGGGCAAGATCGCCATGTGCGTGGTCACCGAAGAGCTTTCACGCGGCTATATCGGTGTCGGGTCGCTGGGCACCCGCTCGGAAATCGCCGCCGAGCTGATCCGCGTCAACGGCACGCCCGAACAGAAAGCCAAATATCTCGGGGCCATCGGGGCGGGCGAAATCCTGCCCACAGCGGTCTTCACCGAGCCCAATCACGGCTCGGACCTGGCCCATATTCGCACCCGCGCCACGCGGGACGGGGATGTGTACCGGGTGAAGGGCAACAAGATCTGGATCACCCATGCCGCCCGCACGGACATGATGACGCTGATGGCGCGCACGGATCCGGACGAGAACGGCTATCGCGGGTTGTCCATGTTCCTGGCCGAAAAGCCGCGCGGGATCGATGCCGACCCCTTCCCGGCCAAGGGCATGGAGGGCAGCGAGATTCGCGTGCTCGGCTATCGTGGCATGAAGGAATACGAGCTGGGCTTTGACGGGTTTGAAGTCTCGGCTGACAGCCTGCTCGGCGGGCAGGAAGGCCAGGGCTTCAAGCAGCTGATGGCGACGTTTGAGACCGCACGCATCCAGACCGCCGCGCGGGCCGTGGGTGTCGGCCAGAATGCGCTGGAACTCGGTTTTGGCTATGCAAACGACCGGGAGCAGTTCGCCCGCCCCATCGTGGAATTCGCTCGCGTGGGCGGCAAGCTGGGCTGGATGGCGACCGAAACCATGATCGCCCGCCAGCTTGCCTATTTCGCCGCCCGCCAGAAGGATTCCGACCAGCGCTGCGACATCGAAGCTGGCATGGCCAAGCTGCTCGGCGCGCGGGTGGCCTGGTCGAATGCCGACAACGCGCTGCAAATCCATGGCGGCAACGGATACGCCGAGGAGTACAATATCTCCCGCGTGTTGTGTGACGCGCGCATTCTGAACATTTTCGAAGGTGCGGCAGAGATCCAGGCGGGCATCATCGCACGGGGCCTTCTGGGCCGTCCGAACCGCCCGGCGTGAATCCGGATTCCTTTTGTGGAATCAACTGACTAACAATTTATCGCGACAATGTGTTCTACTTTTTAGAGAATTTGTTTCGAATACATCCCGCTTTATTTGCGTACTGGAATACCTTTCAAGTAGCCGAAAATGCTTTCAGGTCAAGGGCTTCTGTCTTGTCACTGAAACACTTCGGAGCCATGGTTGTTTCATTCACCCTGGTTAACCGCGCGTTAACAGCGCCAACCCTGCTTGGAGGCAAAAATGAACTCACTCACCAATATCGCGGGCTATCGTCCGCAAACCGATGCAAGCCCCGTTTCGCGGAGCGACATACCCCCCGGTCCTGCCCTGCCCGTGGGCCCGCTCGACCCGCAGGATCTGAAACAGATTCTGGAATCCCAGCGCTACGAGGAACTGCTGGTCGAATATGATGTGCACGAGAAAATCGTCTGGTACTTCATGAGCCCGACCTCGCGCCCCAGTGCCACGGTGGGCCTGATGCAGGACATCAAACGGCTGCAGACCCTCGTCCGCACGGTGATCGAGGCCCATAACGACCCGATGGACCCGCCGATCAAATACATGGCGCTGAGTTCACGGATACAGGGCATCTTCAATCTGGGCGGCGATCTGGCGTTGTTTGCGCAGTTGATCCGCGAACGCAACCGGGATGCCCTCGACCGTTACGCGCGGCTCTCGATCGACGTGATCCACGCCAATTCGGTCAATCTGGACCTGCCGATCATCACCGCTTCGGTGGTGCAGGGTGATGCCCTGGGCGGCGGATTCGAGGCGGCGCTGTCATCGAACCTGATCATCGCCGAACGCAGCGCCAAGTTCGGCCTGCCCGAGGTGCTGTTCAACCTGTTCCCCGGGATGGGTGCCTATACCTTCCTCGCCCGGCGGATTTCCCCGTCTGCGGCAGAGAAAATGCTGCTCAGCGGCAAGATCTACACCGCCGAAGAACTCCTCGAAGTCGGTGTTGTGGATGCTGTTGTCGAAGACGGCGATGGCGAACAGGCGCTTTATGACCACATCATCAAGCATGGACGCCAGTTCATCTCTCACCGCTCCATCTACAAAGTGCGCGGCATTGTGAACCCGATCACCTATGACGAGATGGCGCGGATCACCGATGTCTGGGTCGATGCCGCGATGAGCATTCAGGAAGACGACCTGAGCCGGATGGAAAGGCTCGCCTCGGCGCAGGATCGCCGTTGGGCGAAACGCAGTTAGACGCTGCGCACAGAGAAGACGGCGGCGCGCGGGTTGAAACCCCGTGATGGAGACTCACGCGCCCTGAATCCGTCTGCTGATTGTTTCTGCGGCACCCGTACCGCCTCCAGCGGGTGCCGTGAAGCGATTCCGCTCTAGGAGTCGATCAGTGGAGCCGGTCCGCGTTGCGGACGGATTCGACAGCTTCCTCAAGCGCCTCACGCACGTCCTCGAACTCGACACGCAGGCGCTCCAGCATCTCACGCCCCCGGCTCTGAACCTCGTCGGGCCGCAGATCGTAAAGATCGCGCGTGATCTTGTGCAGGCGTGTCGCCCCGACATGAGCGGCCGAGCTGCGTAGGGCATGGGCGTGCTCCCGCACGCTGCCGATATGGCCCAGCTCAATCGCATAGGCCAGTGAATCAATGATCGACCCGCCATCGGTCAGGAAGTCCGAAATCACGCCAGTGAAGAAACTGTCATCCCCGCCCAGCGCGCGCAGGCTTTCAATCGCGCGCAAATCCACGGGGGCTTCGGACACCACCGTCAGATGCGGGTGGTGCAAGACCTTCTGGGGTGCCGGCGCGTCAAGCTCACGCGACGGCGTGTCCACCACGTCCGAACGGCGTCCGTGTTTGGTGACGATACCGTCGAGGATCTCCAGCAGTGTTCGTGCCTCGACGGGCTTGGTGACGACGGCATCCATGCCCGCTTCCAAACATTCGGCACGGGTTTCCAGCGTGGCGTCTGCCGTAAGCGCGATGATCGGCAGATAGGGCTCATCCAGATGTGCAAACCGGAAATGTTTCGTTGTTTCCGGCCCGCTGAGACCAGGCATGTTCACATCCATGACGACCACGTCGAAGACGTTCTTGTCCATCGCATCGAGCGCGGCATCACCATCATCCACTACGAAAGCGCGATGACCGGCCCGGGTGAGAATTTTTGCAATGACCTTGCGGTTGACCACGTTGTCTTCGACCACCAGAACCGACAGATCACGGATCGCGCCCTTGCGCTCGAGCAGGCTGCGTTCCTCCTCACCGGCCGCATGGCCTGCCGATCCGACAATCGCATGGGCAAGGCGCAAGGACCGGAAGAGCATGACCTCGTCCACCGGTGTTCGCAGCCGTGCCGCCGGCGCGGGCAGCGCAACGCGACGCAGCACATCGGGATCAACGAGGTAGATGAGAGCCGGCTCCCGGTCACCGGTTTCTCCGAAAATCCGTTTCAGGGCGGCATCCGCGCCATCCCAGGCCGTGTCCAGGATAACCACCGGCCGCCGGGCACCACGGGTCAGACCGTTGAGCAGGCGCGCCACCGCTTCATCGGTTGATTCCATGGCTGCTGCCTCAACGCCCCAGCGCATCAGGCAGGGTTCGATATCGGCAAAACGTTCAAGGTCGGCAGAGAGCAGAAACACCTGATCGGGATCGAATGCGAGCGCCAGTTCGCCTACATCTTCGCTCGGCACCGGCGCATATTCCAGATCGAACCAGAACCGGCTTCCCTGCCCGGCCTCGGACTCGACCTTGATATCTCCCCCCATATGCTCGACCAGCTGTTGAGAGATCGTCAATCCCAGACCCGTCCCGCCATAGCGGCGCGTGACGGAATTGTCAGCCTGGGTGAAGCTGTCAAAAATGGTCGAGAGCTGGTCCTGGGGAATACCAATGCCGGAATCGAGAACCTCAAACCGGACTTTATGGGTCCGGCCCGTGCTGGCAACCGAACTGACCTGCAGCGAGACGGTGCCCGTTTCGGTAAATTTCACGGCATTGGCGACCAGATTGACCAGAACTTCCTGGAGGTGGTCGGCATCCCCGACAAGGTCGGGCGGCACCAGAGGCGAAACCGTGATCGAAAGGCGCAGACCCTTGGCAAGGGCTTGCGGCCGCATGATCGAGTCCACGCCTGCTACCGCTCCGTAAAGATCGAAACGACGCTCCGCGATATCGACCCAACCGGCCTCGATCTTCGAGAAATCGAGAATTTCGTTGACCTGGGACAACAGGCTGCGCGCCGCGGTCCGGATGGTCCGTGCCATGTCATACTGCTCGGCATCGAGTGGCGTTTCGCGCAGCAGGTCCCCGGTGCCGATGATCGCGTTCAACGGCGTGCGGAGCTCATGGCTCATCGACGCCAGGAACCGTGTCTTGGCCTGATTGGCCTCTTCGGCCTGACTGATGGCCTGCCGCAGCTTGGTGATCAGCGTCGAAACATAGGCGGGCAAGACAATCAGGGCGATCAAGAGGCCGATCGAAAGCGGCAGATTGTCAGACCAGTAGGCGGTGAATGCGACGACCGCTCCGAATCCCGTGACGCTGATCGCAGACGACACCGCCAGATAGCGCACGCCATAGCGGAAGCCGTTGCCAAAGGTCACCCACAGGTAAATCAGGTAACACGGCGCCATGACCTCAGGGCTGAGATGCAGCAGCGCGGAGAGGATTCCGACATCGGCGACATTGGCACATATGCGCCGGGCGACCGACGCGGCCGGCCGGTGCCAGATCGCGATCAGGAAGGCCCAGGAAACCACCATGCCGGTGCTCAGGGAAACCGCCGAAAGGGCAATGTCTGCCTGACCGGGCAATGAAAGCTCAAGAATGAACAGGTAGATCAGGATCCCGGCAACGAGAACCAGGCGCAACATGATCTGTTCGACTTCGCTATCGGGTCGATTGGCAAAACGCCGGATTGATCCCGCAATTCCAAGGGCCGTCACCTGCGCGGCCAGCCATCCCGGAAGGATCACAAGACCGCCCAGAATTCCGTAGGCAATCCAGTGCGGAATGATCGTATCGGCATGGGGCAGCGTGATCAGGCCAAACCCGAGAACCGCCACAAGTCCCGATACAATGGCTGCGATCATCCCAACACGAAAACGGCGCGCGCCACGATCACCTGATGAATTGACGGGTGCGGAGGCGACCATGGGTTCATTTGGGGATGGCTGCTTCATCGTGTCTCTGCCAGCGCCACCTATTCGGCCGCCTGGCCGTCCGCGTCTGAGCCCAGGACACGCGCCGCCGGGAATACGAGCTTCATGTCAGCCCCCTCGCCCGGAACGCTTTCGATCTCAACCTTCCCGCCATGCAGTTCGATCATGGATTTGACCAGCGAGAGCCCAAGTCCGGTACCAGTGTGTTTGCGGCTCATCGGGTTTTCCACCTGACCGAACGGCGCGAGAACGGTTTCATGATCGTGTTCGGCAATGCCCACACCTGTGTCTGCCACAACCAGCTCCACGCCACCATCTTCACGCGCGCGGCTCCGCACCTCGATGCGTCCCCCTTCCGCAGTGAATTTGGATGCATTGGAGAGCAGATTGAGAAGCATCTGGCGAACCATGCGTTCATCAGCCACCACATGGGGCAGGTGCTCGTCGAGTTTCACATCGAGAGTCAGGCCGTCACGCTCTGTCCGCTCCATCACGATGCGGACCACGGACTGGACCACCCGGTTGAAATCAACTTCGCGTTCGACAAGTTGCCAGACCCCGGTTTCCAGCCGCGAAACATCAAGAATGTCATTGAGGATCGCGAGCAGGTGCTTGCCGCTTTCATGGATATTGTTGGCATAGTCGCGATAACGCGGATCCTCGTGCGGACCGTAACTCTCTTCCGCCATCACCTGGGCAAATCCCATGATGTGATTGAGCGGCGTGCGGAGTTCGTGGCTGAGATTGGCCAGAAATTGTGTCTTGTTGCTGTTGGCCGCTTCGGCCTGTTCCTTGGCCGTACGCAGGACTTCTTCGGCGCGACGATGGGCAGAGACTTCGGTCGTGACGCTCAGGACCTCGATCTCGCCTGTTGAGCTGACAAAGGGCAGTTTGACCGTCTGGAGCCACTGGCGTTCGCCGAACACGTCGGAGGTGCTGACTTCGGGCATCCGGGTTTCCTGGCCGGTTCGCAGCACTTCGATATTGGCCTCACGATCCGCATCAACCCGGTCCTGCTGGGACACAAATTCATCAAACCGTTTGCCGACCATCTCATCGGGCGTGGTGTGAAATGCGCGGGCCACGGCAAGGTTGGCCAGCGTGATGCAGTGGTTTTCATCCGCGGCATAAATCCAGTCGGGAATATTGTCGATCACAACACCCAGATGGCTGCGATGCCGCTGAGCAACACGCTCGACCTCTTTCCGGTCGGTGATATCGAGCGCAACGGTCACGACACCGGTGACCTCGTTCTCAGTCCCCAGAAGCGGAGACTTCACCGTCAGGAAGGTACGCATCTCCCCATCAGGTGCCGCAATCTCCTCCTCGAAGGTCAGCAGGTCTTCCGTCCCCTCATACAAGCGGCGGTCAAGCGCCATATGGCGTTTGGCATCGGCCGGGGCGAGGCCATCATCACGATTCAATCCCACCATTTCCTCGGTGGTCATGCCCAGACGGGTCGCGCCTGCCGAATTGGAGAACAGCACCTTGCCTTCGCGATTGGTCGCGCAGATCAATGCCGGAACGGCGTCGATGACCTGGCGCAGGATCTCACGGGATTCACGCAATTCTTCCTGATGGACCAGATTGTCATTGGCCAGGCGCCGCTCGAGCGATCGCGTGCGGCGATGAATGATCTTCTGCTGGTTGCGCATCTTCAGGAAATTCCGGACCCGGGCCTTGAATTCCTGATGATCCACCGGGCTGATCAGAAAATCCGTCGCCCCCGCTTCCAGCGCGCGATAACGATAGGTGCGGTCCTCATAGATCGTGACCACGATGACGGGCACGTCATAACAGAGGGGCTGGGCACGGAACTGACGGGTGAATTCGGCCCCGTCCATGCCGGGCATCTTGAAGTCCGTCACCACAAGATCAGGCGTGTTTTCCATCGACCATGCGATGGCCTCGCGTGGATCGGCAAAGGTATGCACCACCGCATCTTCATCCGCCTGGCTCGCAAGCCGGCTGAGAACATGCCGGTTTGTTACCCGGTCATCGATCACTAATACTGTCGACATAGCCTTATTTTACAATGTTTTAGCTGAAGTCACCAACGTGATAATACGGCACACATGTACTCGTTATGCGGGATTTTCCCGCGTTTCGGGGTGACAATGTTTTGCCACTCTCACAGACAGTTAGTCCCTACCGGTCATCAATGTTACCCGTTCATGTTAACAATTTGCTAACCATAACGATGATCAACAAATCGCCAGGCGCACCCATCCATGGGCCAAAATGACATCCTCATCCTTGATTCGGTGACCAAGTTTGGACGCAGCAATCTTGGTCGGGTTTCCATCGCCGCGTCCCATGGTGGATCCTATGCCGGTTACCTTGCGGCACGGGCGGGCATTCGCGGGGTTATCCTGCACGATGCGGGCGTGGGAAAGGATCAGGCCGGTATTTCCGCATTGCCCTATCTGGATGATCTTGGCATCGCGGGAGCCACGGTTGACCACAAATCGGCCCGTATCGGTGACGGCCAATCCATGGCCCAAACCGGTATCATCAGTTACATCAATCAGGCCGCGCGTGACGTGGGATGCGATGTAGGGCAGTCAGCCATGGCATGCGCCCGGGCCATGCTTGCCGTCCACATCAGCGGGGGCGAGGTTCCCGGTTATGACGAGGCACGCTTCATCCTGCAGGACAAACCCGGCCAACCGCGCGTCATCGGGTGCGATTCGACCTCGCTCGTGATGCCCGAAGATGAAGGGGATATCGTGGTCACAGCATCCCATGGCGATCTACTTCGCGAATCCCCCAGTTGGGGAGACCGTCCGGACGTGCTCGCGGCCATATTCAATGATGCCGGGTCCCGGACGCCGACACGCCTGCCCGACCTCGACAAACGCGCCATTGCCGGTGCAACGGTCTCTACCGACAGCGCGCGCATCGGTGATGCCCGCTCCACCTACGAAGACGGGATCATTTCTCATATCAACAAGACCGCGCGCGGGCGCGGCGCACGCATCCGTATGACGTGCCGGGAGTTCGTGCAGCAGATGATCGACAGCGCCCGCGAAACTTCAGGCTAGGCGAGCATCTCCCTGACCCGTGCTGCGATACGGTCGGCCTTGATCCTGTAAGCATCTTCAAGCGGAATCGAGAACGGGATCGGTATCCGTGCCCCACCAAGGCGTGCAACGGGAACCCCCAGTTCCTCGGCGACTTCGGCGGCAATCTCACCACCAAAACCGCCCACACGTACCGCTTCATGGACGACAAGAAGACGCCCGGTCTTGCCGACCGAGGCCATGACCGCGTCACGATCCCAGGGCCAAAGGGTCCGCAGATCAATGATTTCGGCCGAGACACCTTCCTTTGCAAGAAGGTCCGCCGCTTCCACAGCGACCCCCACCTGCGCGGCCCAGCTCACGATGGTGATATCACTGCCGTCCCGAACCGTGCGCGCAACACCGAGCGGTATCGCTGACTGATCGCTTTCATCGACCTCTCCCAACATGCCCCAAAGCCCCTTGTGCTCCATATAGACAACAGGGTCGTCGCAACGGATTGCAGATTTGAGCAGGCCCCGGTTTTCGGCCGGGGTTCCCGGCGTCACCACAACCAGACCGGGCACATGGGCGTACCAGGCTTCGGGGGACTGGGAATGCTGGGCCGCAATGCCGCCGCGAAGTCCAATCGGCATCCGGGCCACCATCGGCACCCGCGCCTGCCCGCCAAACATGTAGCGCGCCTTGGCGGCCTGGTTGACCAGTTCATCCACCGCACACATGGCGAAATCGGAAAACCGGAGCTCGGCGATCGGGCGCGTGCCTGCAAGCGCGGCCCCCACAGCTGCTCCCATGATTGTGGATTCCGATATCGGCGTATCGACAATGCGGTCTTCGCCGAATTCAGCCTGAAGATCGCTGTACTGGCCGGCCATGCCGCCTTCATAGCCGAGATCTTCGCCCAGTGCCCAAACGGTGGGGTCCCGGCGCATTTCCTCCTGCAGGCCAAGCCGGGCTGCTTGCGCATAGGTCATCTCGCTCATCGTGATTCCTCCGGAACAGTCGGTGCGCCAACATCCTGCACATCGGTGAACGCCAGGGACGGATGTGGCCAGGGCGCATTCTTGGCGTCCTCGACATAGCCCGCGATCTCGGCAAAGACCTCATCCTGCATCCGGTCCAGCTCGTTCTGGCTAAGGCCGTTTTCGAGCAGCCATGCCGCCGTGCGGCCAATGGGTTCGTGTTTGAGAGCTTCCTCGGCTTCACCCGCGGGCCGATACCCGGCATCGTCATGGGCAAAATGCCCGCGCAGGCGATAGGTCATTGCCTGAATCAGCTGCGGCCCTGATCCGTTGCGGATTTCCGAAACCACTCGGGCGGCCGTGCCATCAACTTCGAAAAGATCATTTCCATCAATCGTGATGGCCGGAATGTCGAAGCTTTCCGCGCGCTTGGCGATGCCCTCACCGGCTGTGACCAGACGGGTCGTGGTGGTCGCAGCGATCTGATTGTTTTCGCACACGAACAGGACCGGAAGCTCATAGACCTTGGCCCAGTTGAGGGCCTCCATGAAGGGACCACGGTTGATACCGCCATCTCCGATGAAGTTGACGATGATCCGATCCTGCTTGAGCAGCTTGATCGCCTGCGCCGCGCCAACGGACATGGTGCAGCCATCCGCGATGACCCCGTTCGCACCCAGCATCCCGACGGAGAAGTCCGCGATATGCATGGACCCCCCTTTGCCGTTGCTGGTGCCACCTTCCTTGCCAAAGAGTTCCAGCATCATGGCGCGCGGATGCGCCCCCTTGGCGATGGAGTGTCCATGCCCGCGGTGGTTGCTCATCAGGTAGTCGTCATCACGCAGATTTTCGCAGATCCCGACAGCGATCGATTCTTCACCGATATATTGGTGAACAGAACCACGGACATTGCCCGCAAAAAAATTCTCGCCCGCAGCTTCCTCGAAAGCGCGGATCACCAGCATCTTGCGGTACATCACCGCAACACGTGCCGGCGCATTGGCCAAGCTGTTGTTGTTCACGCGGTCCTCCCCCTGAACGCGCCGCCGCAGGCGCAGGCCGCGAGTATCGCGCGCCCGAACGCCTGCGGTAAAGCGCAGAGGTGAACCTGAGTCAGGCGCCCTATTCAGCCGCGACTTCGATCCTGGAGGATTCGCCCAAGGCCTTGTTGACCCGGGGCATGACCTCGGTGGCCATCAATTCCATCGAGCGCTTGCCGAGTTCAGGATCAACCCAGTCATGGCCAGCATAGACAAGCGTGCCAAACTCACCGACCTCTTCCCGGAAGGCGAGAAGGTCATCAACGATCTTGTTGACCGAACCTGCCATCACCAGCGTGTCGACCATGAAATCGACGGTGACCTCTTCCTCGGGCTGATCCCGGTCTGTCTTGAACAGACCCAGCTTGCCCGAGCGTTTCAGCTTTTCACCCAGCTGCTGGAAGTAGAAACGGTAAGGCGATTTCGCACCCGTGCCATATTCCTGCGCCACCTTGTCATCGTCGGCGACGAAGATCGAACGGGCAACACGCCAGAGCGAGGGATCGGCTTTCGTTCCAACGGCCTCGCAGCCTTGCGCGTAGTTGGGCCAGTGGGTCGCCACCCATTTGGACTGCAGGAAGTTCGCCGAAACCGGAATCCAGCCGCGCTTGCCCAGTTCGATCACGCCCTTGGAATAGGGCGCGACAACGGTGCCGAAGATCGCGGGATGCGGATCGCGCTGGTACGGCTTGAGGATATACCCCTGACCGAGATCAGCCTGATGCGTCTTCGCCGTCGAGATGTTCCAGTACTTGCCCTCAAGGTTGTAGGGCGGCTCCTCGGTCCAAAGCGCGATGATGTGATTGATCGCTTCCTCGAACTTCTCGTTGCGGTCGATATCGAGTGTGCCAAAAACCTCGGAATCGGATTGGAGGTTGCCGGGGCTGATACCCAGCATGAAACGCCCCTTGAGCATGTGGTCGACCATGGCCGCTTCACCGGCAAGCGCGGCGGGATGATGATGGCCAAGGTTTGCGGTCCCCGTCGCCAGCGTGATGTTCTTGGTCGCTTCGGCAACCCAGGCAATGAACATCAGCGAGTTCGGCACCGGTTCAAACCGGTCCGTGACATGCTCACCCATATAGGCTTCCGAAAAACCCAGCTTGTCGGCCAGAATGAAGGCCTCGCGGTCTTCGCGGAGGGTTTCGCTGATCGGCCGGTCGGCCGGATGCAACGGCATCGTAAAAAATCCGAGTTCCATTAGAGGCGTCTCCGTATCTTGGTGATAGGTCTAGAAATAATGAGCTTTGCAGCAAACGATTTGCGCTAGATCAATTCGTGCAAGCATAGGAGATATTCCTGCGCTTTGACACTCTGCCACACGGCCACCCGAAGGCGTTTTTGCTGCGACCTCTGGCAGTCGCGCGCGCGCTGACTTAAGCTGTCGGCAATCAAGAAATGGCAATCGTCAGACATTGCAATCTGGGGGAATTCGAATGGTTGAAACAGCTGCCGACGGCGGTAACGTCAAGATTGAAATGAGCGGTGGCGAAGCCATTGCCGAAATGTTCAAGCTGCATGATGTGGGCCCCATGTTCGGCATGGCCGGGTTCCAGTTGCTGCCGTTCTATGACGCGGTCCGGGAACTGGGCATGCAGCACACCCTGATCAATGACGAGCGCAGCGGTGCCTTCATGGCCGATGCCTGGGCGCGTGTGACAGGGCGACCGGGTGTCTGCGATGCAACGCTCGGGCCCGGCGCGACAAACCTGCTGACCTCCCTCACCGAATCCCTGAATGCGGGAATCCCCCTGATCGCCATGATTGGCGACACCAACCGGGAACACGCCTGGAAGAACATGACCCAGGAGACCCGACAGGTGGAGATGCTGCGTCCGGCGGTCAAGGAAGTGATCCGGGTCGAGGTCGGCACGCGCATTCCCGAACACATCCGCTACGCCTACACCATCGCAACCTCCGGACGCCCCGGCCCCGTGCTGCTCGATGTACCCGAAGACATCTGCCATGGCGTGTTTGAATTCAGTGCCGACGACCTGTTTGCCGATCCCACGACCACCCACGCGCCATCCCGGCGATCCCGCCCGGCACGCGACGACCTGGAGCGCGCCGTGCGCCTGCTCGCCGCCGCCAAACGCCCCGTCATCCTTGCCGGTGGCGGCATTCACATCTCCGGCGCACAGGATGAGCTGACGGCTTTCGCTGAAGAACAGTCCATTCCGGTCGGGCATACGCTTTCAGGCAAAGGCTCCATCGCCTGTGTGCATGACCTCTCACTCGGTCTGTTCGGGCGCTATTCGCGAACGGCCAATGACGTGCTTGAAACGGCGGACGCCATCTTCGTCGTCGGCTGCAAACTCGGCGAGATTGCAACCAAACGCTACACCATCCCGCGCCCGGGCATTCCGATCATCCATCTGGATATCATGGCCGAGGAAATCGGCCGCTGGGCCCGGACCGACGTGGCACTGTGCGGCGATGCGCGCGAAGGCATTGCCGATCTGCGCGAAGCCCTTTCCGAGGGCGCCAAAAAACGCCGTGCCTCACGCACCGACTTCATCACCGAAATCCGGGTCGGCAAGGCAAAATGGCGCGCCGAGGTCGAAGAGCGGCTCACCTCGGATGAGGTTCCGGTGAACATGGCCCGAATGGTCCATGAACTGAACAATGTGCTTCCCGAGGATGCGATCCTCGTCGCTGATGGTGGTTTTGCTGCCCACTGGACCGGGCTCATCTATGACACCAAGAAATCCGGTCGCGGCTACATCCCCGACCGGGGCATGGCCTCTATCGGCTATGGCGTGTCAGGCGGCATCGGCGCGCAACTTGCAGCCCCCGACCGGCCGGTCTTCACGCTCACCGGCGATGGTGGTCTCAACATGACGTTGGGTGATTTGGAAACAGCCGCCCGCCTGAAAGTGCCGGTCACGGTGCTTGTCGTGAACAACGCCGCCTCGGGCTACATCAAGGCGCTGCAGCACGCGATGTTTGGCGGCCGCTACCAGTCAGCGGATCTGTCCGATCTGAACTACGCCAACATTGCCGAGGCACTCGGCTGCCGTGGCATCCGTGTCGAACATCCAGACCAGCTGGCAGGAGCCTTCCGTACGGCACTGGAAAACCGCGACAAACCCAATGTCATCGACATTGTTGTGACCCGCGATGCCAGCAAGATGCTGCCAGGTGTCGACAATCGGACAGCCCCCATCAAGAAGGGCGACCGGATCGCTTGAGGAGACGAAGATGAACCAGACCACAGCGCGCGAGAACAAGCCCGCGCATATTTTCGAGCTTTACCAGACCATGTGCCTGATCCGGGCGTTTGAAGAGAAGGCCGAAATTGCCTTCGATGACGGCTTCATCAACGGATCGATCCACCAGTATATCGGACAGGAAGCTGTCGGCACCGGCGTGTGCCAGAACCTGCGCGCCAGTGACTACATCCTGTCCAATCACCGCGGGCATGGGCATTCCATCGCCAAGGGGGCCAATCCCGAAGCGATGATGAAGGAACTCATGGGCCGCGTCGGTGGCACCAGCGGGGCCAAGGGCGGCTCCATGCATATCGCGGACTTCTCGGTCGGCATGCTGGGGGCGAACGGCGTTCTTGCCGACGGCCTGACCATGGGCGTGGGTGCAGCACAGGCGATTACCCTGAAAGGTGAAGACAATATCGTCGCGGTCTTTGTCGGCGACGGAACGACCAATCGCGGGCCGTTCTACGAAGCCCTCAACTGGGCGATGGTCTATGAACTGCCGATCCTGTTTGTTTGCGAGAACAACACATACGCCTCCTCCACATTGACCCGCAGCGTCACGGCAGGAGAAGGCCCGGTCGCACGCGCCAAGGCATTCGGCATGCCGGCCTCCGACGTGGATGGCAACGACATTGTTGCCGTCGATGAACTGGCTGCTGACCTGATCGCACGTGTGCGTTCGGGCGGTGGCCCTCACTTCCTGCATGCCCGGACCTATCGTGTGAAAGGTCATATCTCACGCGACAAGCTGCTCTATCGCCGGGATGGCGAGACGTCCGAGAACTGGGAGAACGAACCACTGGGCCGCTGTGCTGGCTGGCTGGCCGAGAACGGCTTTGACGAATCCGAATTGCGGACCGCGCACAGTGCCGCCTATGCCCGGATCGACGCAGCCGTGGAATCCGCCAAGGCCGCGCCCTTCCCCGATGCCGCACTGGCCTATGTCGATGTTCAGGATTTCGGGCCGCCGGAACCCTGGACAAAAGAAGGAGGTGCAGCGTGACCGAGATGACCTTTGCCGATGCCGTCCGCGAAGGACTGGCCGAGGAAATGCGCCGCGATCCGCTGGTCTGGGCGCTGGGTGAAGACCTGTCGACCGCCCATGGCGGCACCAGCGCCAACCAGTATCTCGGACTGATCGACGAATTCGGCCCCAAGCGCATCGTGAACACGCCGATTTCCGAGAACACCATCATGGGGGCCGCCGTCGGCGCCGCTGTCGCCGGGACACGTCCGGTCGCCGATCTGCGGATGGCAGATTTCGGGATGTGCGCGGTCGATGAACTGGTCAATCAGGCGGCCAAGATCCGCTACATGTTTGGCGGTCAGGCTCGTGTTCCCCTCGTCGTGCGTCAGGCTATCGGCATGCGCAAGGGCGGTGCGGCTCAGCACTCCCAGTCCACAGAGGCCTGGTACGTCCACACCCCCGGTCTCGTGGTTGTGGCCCCGGGCACGCCGGCCGATGGTCGCGGGCTGCTCAAATCCGCGATCCGGGCCGATGATCCCGTCGTCTACATGGAACACAAGGATCTCTGGATCTCGAAAGGTGATGTGCCCGATGACGAAGGCGTGGTGCCGATCGGTGTGGCCAAGACCCTGCGTGAAGGCACGGACCTGACCATCGTCTCCTGGTCGAAGATGGCCCAGCTTTCAAATGATGCCGCCGAAGCGCTGGCCAAGGACGGGGCCTCGGTCGAGGTCATCGACCTGCGCACCCTCTGGCCCTGGGACAAGGCCGCAGTCTATGCCTCGATCAAGAAGACCGGACGGCTGCTGGTCGCGCAGGAGGCGGTACAGGTCGGCGGTTTTGCAGCCGAGATCATGGCCGATGTCACCGAAAACTGCGCCGGTGATCTGAAAACCCATGCCCGGCGCATCGGTGCTCCGCGGATGCCCGTTCCCTATGCCGAACCCATGGAGAACGAGTATCGGGTCACCACCGAACGTGTCATCGCAAAAGCCCGCGAAACTCTGGACGCCTGAACAGGAAACCAAAGATGAAACTGTTAACCTTTGATGCCGGAAACGGCGCCCATGTCGGCCTCGTCAATGCCAGCGGCGTTGTCGATCTGACCAAGCATGCCGGCGTTGCTTCGCTGCGCACCCTGATTGCCGAAGGCAAGATCGACGCCATGGCTGCCCATGCCGACAAGCCTGCCGATCACGCGCTGGATGCGGTTACCTTCCTGCCCGTGATCCCCGATCCGGCCCATATCTGGTGCGTGGGTGTCAACTACATGGACCATTTGCAGGAAGCCATCGATGCCGGCCTGCCCCGCTCCAAATCCGAGCATCCGATGATCTTCGGGCGTTATCCCGACACGATGGTCGGTCACCGGCAGCACCTGATGAAGTCTCCCGTGGTGCACAAGCTCGACTATGAATGCGAGCTGGCCGTCATAATCGGCAAGCCCGGGCGCTACATCACCAAGGAAGACGCGCTGTCACATGTCGCGGGCTATTCCTGCATCAATGAAGGCAGCGCGCGGGATTGGCAGTACCACACCGCCCAGGTCGTACCCGGCAAGAACTTTGCCAAGACCTGCGGTTTCGGACCCTGGATGGTGACAGCGGATGAAATCCCCGATCCGCAGGTCCTGGACATCTCGACGGTTCTCAATGGCGAGACGCTACAAAGCGCCAACACGAAGGACATGATCTTCGATGTGGTGACCTGTATTTCCTACGTATCGAATATGCTGGAGTTGCAGCCCGGCGACGTGATCGCCTCGGGCACCCCCGCGGGTGTCGGCCAATCCCGCGAGCCGCAGATCTTCATGCAGCCCGGCGATGTCTGCGAAATTCACATCGAGAATGTCGGCGTTCTCGTGAATGAGATCGCGGAGGGCTGATCCTTCTGATCTCTGTCAATAAACGACAGACGGAACCGGGCTATGAATTCTTCTGACAGACGGAGTCCGACAGGAGGTTTCCATGCCGCAGCGTATTCTGATCATTCAGGGCCATCCAGATAAATCCGAGGATCATTTTTGCCATGCGCTGGCGGACGCCTATAATCGGGGCGCCGAGGAAGCCGGCCACTATATCGAGGTCATCACGGTTGCGAAGCTGGATTTTCCGCTTCTCCGGTCGAAAGAGGATTTCGATACCGGCACCCTGACCGAAGACATCAAGGCCGCGCAGGAATCCATACTTGCAGCGGACCACATGGTCATCATCTATCCGCTCTGGCTGGGTACGATGCCCGCCCTGCTTAAGGGCTTTTTCGAGCAGGTGCTGCGGCCGAAATTCGGCTTTCTGCTGACTCCGAACGGACGCTGGGAAAAGCGCCTGAAAGGGCGTTCGGCACGCGTGGTCATCACCATGGGCATGCCCGCGCTGGCCTATCGCTGGTATTTCGGGGCGCACTCGCTGCGGAGCCTCGAACGGAACATCCTCGGATTTTGCGGAATCGCGCCGATCCGTTCCTCTCTTGTCGGGACCGTGGAATCCGAAAAGCCCAAAAGCCGTAAACGCTGGCTTGAGCGCATGCATAGTCTTGGCAAGCGGGCGGCCTAATCAACGCCCCTGCTGCGCCTGAACACGCGCCCGTCGACCAGGGCGAGGCCAAGCGCGATGAAACCCATGCCGATGATCTGCTCGAGGGTCAGGGTTTCGCCCAGGACAAACAGTCCCAGAAGAATTGCGCTGACCGGGGCCATGAAGTTGACCAGCATCAGGTTTGTCGCCCCTGCGGAGGCCAGGACCCGGTAGTAGATCAGATAGGCGATACCGGTGGACCCGAGTGCCAGCCCGGCAACCGCGCCCATGCCTTCCAGCGTTGGAAAACTCAGCGTCCATGGCTGATCCACTATCAGGAAGAACGGCAGCAGCAAGACTGCCGCCATGGTCACCTGCCCGGCTGCCACGGAAATCGGTGACATGTCCCTACGGCCAAACCGTCGCCCGAACACGGCGGCAATCGAATACGACACCGCACCGCCCAGCACTGCCAGCTGCGAGAGAACATTGGAGCCGAGATCGCGCAGGAACTCCGGCCCGATCATCACCACCGCCCCGATCAGGCCCGACAGAACGCCGAGCCCCTTCATCGGCGTGAAGGATTCATCCTCGGTGAAGAAATGCGCGGTGATCACGGCGAGCAGCGGTGTCATCGCGATAAGGATGGACGACAGCCCGCTTGTGATCTCAATCTGGCCCCAGCCGATCAGCGAGAATGGCAGGGCCGAGTTGAAGACCGCCATGATCGTCAGGATCAGCCAGAGCCCCCAACCGCGCGGAACGGCAACCCCCCGGACCAGAACGATCACCCACAGAAACAAGGCCGCGCCGGTGACCCGGAATATCATGATCGTGAAAGGCGGCAGGTCACGCAGCGCGATCTCGATCAGAAAGAACGCGCCACCCCAAAGAACCGACAGGACAACCAGCAATCCCCATTCGAGGGGCGTCATGCGCAAATTTCCAGACCGTTCCATACGCACTATCCCGTTATCTGAAGCCGCTTCAAAATCCGTCCGTCGATCATGAACAAACCAACCACAATGAATCCCATACCGATCATCTGCTCGGTCGTCAGGATCTCGCCCAGCACGAATATACCAAGCAGGAGCGCACTGACCGGCACAAGAAAGTTGACGAGCAGAATATTGATGGCTCCGGCCGCCGCCAGAATACGGAAATAGATCAGATAGGCGAATGCGGTGGAGAACACGGAAAGACCCATCAGTGCGGCCCAGGTCGGCAGACCCGGCATTGCCAGCGTCCATGGCTGATCGACGATGAGCGCAAAGGGCAACAGCATCAGGGATGACATGGTCATCTGCCCCGTAGCCACGAACATCGAGGACACGCCATAGGTCGCGAACCGGCGTCCGTAGATGGCCGAGATGGCGTAGCTGACTGCAGCCCCCAGCACCATCAATTGTGCCACCAGATTCGTCCCGATATCGCCCAGCAATTCGGGGCCGAGAAGAAACACGACTCCGACAAGCCCCGCCAGAACACCGACCACCTTACCCAGGGTCAGCCCCTCATCCTGGGTACAGAAATGGGCCGCCACCACGGCAAACAGCGGCGATGTGGCAATCAGGATCGAGGCCAGCCCCCCGGTGATGTGAACCTGCCCCGAGGCAATCAGGAAAAACGGCAACGCGGTGTTGAGGAGCGCCATGATCGCCAGTGCAACCCAGACCTCACGCCTGCGCGGAACCGAAACCCGCCGCACCCAGACGAAGAACCACAGGATCAGGGATGCCAGCGCGACCCGGAAAAAGATGATCGAGAATGGCGGCAATTCGACGAGGGCGATCTCGTTGAAGAAGAATGTACAGCCCCAGAACCCGCCGAGAACCAGCAGCAGCGCCCACTCGACGGACGTCATGCGAAGCGCGCTGGTTTTTGCCATGAAACCTAGCCCGACAGCTCCGCCTTGAGTTTGGCGACCGCCGTATAGGGCGCGGTGAAAACCGGACGGCCCGCCATGGGCGTGATCTTGCGCGGCACCAGACCCATGGAGAACTGACCGAGCATCAGACTGTCGCATTCGGTGATGCGGGCTGCGGATTCCACAACAATGTCGTCATGGGCATTCCGGTCACCTTCCAGCAGGACGTCGAACGCCCCCTCTGCCACCGCGGATGTCAGCGTATAGGTCAACTCGTGGGCGGACGCGTAGCGCTCGATGTCATCAGAAAGGCACTTGATGGTGCCCGGCGTCGTCGCGAGGATGCCGAGACGGGAGCCCTCCGCAAAGGCCGCCGCAATCATGCCCTCATAGGAGGTCAGGACCGGGATATCCATGCCTTCCCGCCCGGCCTCGACGAGACGTCCGAAGACCGATCCACAAAAGATGATTCCGTCGGCGCCACTATTGGCGCTGTAGCGCAGCAAACGCGCGATCCGGTCATAGGCTTCATCGGGCATGATTTCGGGAACCGTCATGTCGGCGTTGATGAAATCAGCATAGAGCGATTGGTCGAGAACGCAGACCGGCTGGGCATCAGGCCAGAGCTCTTCAAAGGCCGCCGTGACCGTTGGAAAGGCGACTTCTGTTGGCGACACAACGCCGATTCTCAATTTGGACATGTGAAATTCCCCCGAACCACTTGCGATTCCAATCTAGTTGTTTCGTTTTCCATTGTCGAAAGCTACGGCCCCAGTTTTTTCGTCATGCCCGGGCTTGACCCGGGCATCTTTGGAACCGGGCTTGAGATGCGCGGATCAAGTCCGCGCATGACGGCAAATCATGAATCCACTCACCCCAGAAGGCGCTTCAATTTCCGCACGCCGGCACGCGGGGCGGTCAGGACCGGGCGGCCGGGCACATCGGCGATCATCTTGGCCGCATTCCCCATGGAAAACTGGCCGAGCATGAGGACATCGCAATCCGTCATCTTTGCCGCTGCCACCGCGACCATCCGGTCATGGGTATCGATATCCCCGCTCAGAATCACCGGGCGTGCGGCGTCCTCGATATGGTCGGTGATCGTGCAGGACAGGCCGTGTTCTTTTGAGTATCGGTCGATATCCTCGACCAGGCATTTCAGGGTCCCCGCCGCCGTGGTCAGGATTCCGAAACGGTCACCATGGGTGAAGGCTTCCTCGATCATCGCCTCGTAGGAGGTCAGGCAGGGAATATCGATATCGACGCGCGCGGCCTCGACCCAGCGGCCGAAGACCGAGCCGACAAAGATCATCCCGTCCGGCCCGCAATCCGCCGCATAATGCAGCAGTTCCGAAAGCCGCCGCCCGGTTTCCTCGGTCTGGGGCTTGCCGCCGGCGAAATCGGCATAGAGGGATTCATCGAGCAGGTTCACCACCTGCGCCTCCGGCCAGATCTCCGCGAAGGCCTCTCCCACGATCTCCATGGCCAGATCCATGGGCGATACGACTGTGATACGCGCTGTCATGATGTTCTCCCCGTTGACGGCGCATCCTAGCCTTCTGCGGCACCATAGAAAACGCCGGTGAGAAATGTCTTACGGAGCGAGCAAACCCGGCGCGATTCTGGCAGAATGGCTCCCGCTACGGCACAGTGAAGCTCTTGCAGCAGGGATCAGGAACATGACGGATATCTACATCGTTGGCATTGGCATGACCGCACTGGGCAAGTTCCCCGACAAGTCGGTCAAGGAACTCACCAATGCGGCCGTGTCTGCCGCACTTGCCGATGCCGGGGCAGCCATGGGCGATATCGAGGCTGCATGGTTCTCCAACACACGGCAGGGCATGATGGAAGGCCAGAACACGGTGCGCGGCCAGTGTGCCCTGCGTTCCATGGGCTTCCAGTCGATCCCCATCGTGAATGTGGAGAACGCCTGTTGCTCCTCCTCGACCGGCCTCAATCAGGCCTATGCCTATCTCAAGGCCGGGATGGGCGGCGTCGCGCTGGTCGCGGGCAGCGAGAAGATGTTCTACCCGGAAAAGCGCGACCTGATGTTCCAGGCCTTTCGCGGCGGCTGGGATGTCCACACCCAGGAAGAAACCGAGAAGAACCTGCTCGCACTCGGCGAAGGGCTCGAACTGCCCCCCGAAGCGCTCGAAGACACCGGCGAACACAGCGTCTTCATGGACATTTATGCTTCGCTCGCGCGCCAGCACATGAAGAATTTCGGCACCACCCAGCGCCAGATTGCGGCGGCGGCGGCCAAAAGCCATTATCACTCGACCATGAACCCGCTGGCCCAGTACCAGAAGGATTTCAGCGTCGATGACGTGCTCAACGACCGACTGATCTCCTGGCCGCTAACCCGCGCCATGTGTGCGCCCTTGTCAGACGGTGCCGGGGCGTTGGTGCTCGCCAGTGCCGACGCGCTGGACCGGTTCGACAAATCCCGCGCGGTGAAAGTCATGGGCACCGCACTGGTCAGCGGTTCGGACCGCGACCCGAACGATTTCGACAACCATCTCGCCAAGGTCGCCGCCGACCGCGCCTACAACATGGCCGGGGTGTCCCCCGAAGATGTCGATGTGGCCGAAGTCCATGATGCGTCAGCCTATGCCGAAATCGTGCAGGTCGAAAACATGGGCTTCTGCGCCCGTGGCGAGGGCGGCGCGCTGGCCGAAAGCGGCGAAACCCGCCTCGGCGGACGCATCCCGGTAAACACTTCGGGCGGTCTGCTCTCGAAGGGCCACCCCATTGGTGCCACCGGCGCGATGCAGATCCACGAACTCGTCACCCAGCTGCGCGGCGAAGCCGGCAAGCGTCAGGTCGAGGGCGCACGGATCGCGGCCGCCGAAAACGGCGGCGGGTTCTTCGGCATCGAGGAAGCGGCGACCGTGGTGACCGTGCTTGGGCGGGCTTAAACACAATCATCGTCATGCCCGCGCAGGCGGGCATCCATTGCCACCGACGTGCAACCGGGCAACCGCCTGCGACAATGGGTTCCCGCCTACGCGGGAACGACGATTTTGGCGAGATCAGGAGAACCTCAACCCTCCCCTCGTCATGGCCGGACTTGATCCGGCCATCCACGTGGTCATGTCACGTGACCCACCAACGTGGATGCCCGCAACACGTGCGGGTATGACGCTTTCCATGAGACTCAGGCATCGCGGCTAACATCCCGCGCAACTTACGGAACCTGCCATGACCACAGACAACCGCATCGCCGAGCTTGAAATCCGTCTCGCCCATCAGGAGCAGACGATCGATGAGCTCTCTTCGGTCGTCGCCGAACAGGCGAGCCTCGTCGAACTCCTGCGCGAACAGGTCCGGCGGCTGTCCGGACAGATGGGCGAACTGGCCGAAGTGGTCAACGACAAGGCCCCCGACGACCCGCCACCACCGCATTACTAGGTCCGATGCCCGCTGACGCTCCCTATTTCGTCTATGTCCTGCGCAACGCGGCCGGCATCACCTATACCGGGATCGCGCTGGACGTGGACGCACGGCTCTCGGCCCACAATGACGGGAACGGCGCGAAGTTCACGCGCGGCCGCGGACCGTGGACAATCATCCACACCGAAGGCCCCCTGCCCCATGGAGATGCCCTGCGCCGGGAAATGGTGATCAAGAAAGACCGGAAGCTCAAGGCAGTGCTCAAAACAACCTCATGCTGAGCCTGTCAAAGTATGAGGTTGTCAGGAATGCAGCCCCCTAGGGCGCATCATCATGCGGGAATGTCGGGCATCAACTTCATATCCGTCACCTGACCGCCGAGGTTGACGAATACCATCCGCGCGGGCCGATCCGACCGATTGTGCCAGGCGTGCATCGTGCCCAGCTGAACGACCGTGTCGCCGGCGACGAGCAGGGTTTCCTCTGTATCGAGGATGAGGTGAAGCTCCCCCTCGAGCATGATCGCATAGTCCACCGTGTCCGTGACATGCATGGCGCTCATGACGCCGGGCGGCACATCCACGACCCGAAACTGGCTGAAGCCCGACCGGCCCGGATCCGGGTGAACGGGCTGATCGACCGTCGCCCATAGTTCTGCCACAGGTCGACCATCGTCACGCACAACACGCGACGGATCGAGGTTCTCGTCACGCGCGATGACGGATCGCCCCGCATCGTCATGCCCTGTGATAACCCGCCGCACCATGCTCTTCATCGCTTCAACTCCATTCCGTCCATGTCGGAAAGCATTGCATCCTGCCCGTCGCGGCATCGACCCACCGCGAGCATCACACATTGTGGGGAGACGGCACCTCAGCGTATTCTATCGGTTTACGGAGGGGAAACCATGCGCGACAAGACCTATCTCAGCACACTGATCGACTACAACGCTTGGGCGAACGAGGTGACCTATACGGACGTCTCGAAACTGCCGCCCGAGGAAATCACCAAGAAGCGGGAAACCCCGCTGCAGTCGATCTATGTCAGCCTGCACCATCTGCTCAACGTCGATAACATCTGGCTCGGCCATATGCAGGGCAAGGGTCACAATTATCAGACGCTGCGCGACGTGGAGATCGAGGATTTCGACGCACTCTGGGCAGCGCGCAAGGCGATGGACAAGACCCTGACCGAATATGTGGCATCGCTCAGCGCCGATGATCTTGCCGAAATCATTGATTACGAGCTGATCGGTGGTAACAAAGGCTCCATGTCCCGCGCCATGTGCCTGACCCATCTGGTGACCCATGGGAGTTACCATCGGGGCTGGATTTCCGACATGTTCGGTCAGGCTGGCGCCGTGCAGCCATTTGCCGATATTCCGATCTATGAACGGGCCCTGCGCGAAGCCGGCAAGCCGCCGATGCCCGTCTGACACGCTATCCAAAAAGGAGATTCCGATGGCCTTTGACCCCGTGCGAACGGCCGACCCCAGCGAAATTCCCGTGGTGGATATCAGTGCCCTCATCGACGGCGACGATGCCGCCCGCAACGCCGTCGCGGCGCAGATCGTCTATGCGGCTGAAAACACCGGCTTCTTCTACGTCGTCGAACACGGCGTGCCGCGCGAGCTGATTGACGGCGTCTTTGCGACGTCTGCGCAGTTCTTTGGCACACCGGTCGAAAACAAGCTCGGCATCGGGCTGGAAAGCTCGACCTGTTTCCGGGGTTACCTGCCGCTGGATTCGAAAGGCTCCGACCCCACCCAGCGGAACTATCTGGAAGCCTTCCAGATGGGTGAAGAACACGCCGCCGACAATCCCTATGAGGAGATGCTCTACGGCCCCAACCAGTGGCCCGCCCAGCCCGGTACGCTGCGGGACACGATGATGGCCTATCACCGGGCGATGGACACCCTGTCCGACCGGCTGCAGCGCGCCTTTGCCATCGGTATCGACTTTCCCGAGGATTATTTCCTGCGGTTTTATCGCAAGCCGCTCAACCAGCTTCGACTGCTGCACTACCCGCCGCGCCCGCCCGAGCTCGATGAAAAGGTCATGGGCGCCCGCGTCCACACCGACACAGGCGCCTTCACGATCCTGCTGCAGGACCAGATCGGCGGGCTGGAGGTGCAGAACGCCGATGGCGAATGGGTGGCTGCCACCCCCATGGAAGGGGCGTTTGTCGTGAATGTGGGCGACATGCTGCAAAACTGGACCAACGGGCGCTTCATCTCGATCAAGCACCGGGTCATCAACCGGTCGGGCAAGGAGCGCTATTCCGTACCGTATTTCCTCAACCCGGACCTGACCGCGCTTGTCGAGCCGCTGCCGGAGTTCGTCCGCGACGACAACCCGCCCCGCTTCGAGCCGGTGCATGTCGGCAAGTTCCTGTCCGAGCGTTTCGATTCCATCTGGCCGCGAAAAGCCGCCTGACCCAACCGGAGTATTTTGCATGCGTTGTGAAGTCGTTGCCATCGGCACGGAGTTGCTGCTTGGCCAGATCGTGGACACCAATTCATCATGGATCGGTGAACAGCTCGCGCTGGCCGGGATCGATTCCCATTTTCAGGTGAAGGTCGGTGACAATCCGGACCGCATGGAGTTCTGCATCCGGCAGGCTCTTAATCGCAGCGACGCGGTGATCTGCTGCGGCGGGCTTGGCCCCACCCAGGACGACATCACCCGGAACGTGATTGCAAAAATCATGGATGTCGAGATGGTGCGCGATGACGGGATCGCCGCCCATATCCACGACATCTTCGAAGGGCGCGGCCGGGTGATGCCGGAAAACAATCTGCGGCAGGCCGATGTGCCGGTGGGTGCCGCCACCATCGCCCAGATGCCGGGCACCGCCCCCGGACTGGTCTGCCCGCTGGTGGTCGATGGCGTTGAGAAGGTCATCTATGCCGTGCCCGGCGTGCCCCACGAAATGCGTGAGATGATGGAGGGGACCATCCTCGCCGATCTGCGTCGGCGCGGGGGTGAAGCCTCGGTGATCCGCTCGCGGGTGCTGCGCACCTGGGGCTATGGCGAGTCCGCGCTGGCCGAAACTCTCGCCGACCGTGTCGATGCGCTTGATGTCAGCGGCTTAGCCACGATTGCTTTTCAGGCCAGCGGGATCGAAGGCATCAAGGTCCGGATCACAGCCAAGGCCAGCGATGATGCGGCGGCCGAGAAAATCCTCGCTGCCGAGGAAGCCCTGATCCGTGAATTGCTGGATGAGCATATCTTCGGCATCGACGAACAGAGCATGGAAGCTGTCGTTCTCGACATGCTGCGCGCACGCAGCCTGACCTTCGCGGCGGCGGAAAACCTGACCGGCGGTATCCTGTCGAGCCGCATGACGGCACTCGACCCGAAGATGGAAACCTTCCGGGGCGCGACCATCGCTCCCCATGGCACCAATGAAAACGCACTGGAGCTTTCCGGCGAAGATCGGGCGATTGCCGCGGCCATGCATGCCCGCGAGATGATCGGGGCGGATATCGGGATTTCTGCGCTCTCCCCGCCGGAAGGAGAAGCCCACCCGCCCGGCACCGTATTTGTGGCGGTCGCCCTGCCTGATCGCGCTGAAGCCAAGACCGTCGCCCTGCCCGGCGTGCTGTCACGGATGCGCAGCTATGCGGTGATCACCGCGCTCGACCTGCTGCGCAAGCGGCTTAGCGAATCCGGCCTGAACGCTTGATTAAATCCGCCATCAGCCAGTGAATTTCCGCACGGCTCACGCCGTCCCGGCACTGGCGGGCCGCCATAAGCGCCGCGTATGCTGGCCCGATGTCCGATGAGTCGAATCCCCCGCCCGGGGCACCCCGCAAACACCAGACCGCCGACACACCCGAGAGCCTTCTGCCCTATGGGATGATCCTTGTCGCCTCGGTCATCCTCGCCTCCAACCATATCGTCGCACGGCACCTGAACGGTGTCGTCCCGCCCATGGGGTTCGTGTTCTGGCGCATGGCCATCGGCGCCATGGTGTTGCTGCCCTTTGCCGCGCCCGGCATCTACGCCAACCGCGCCCTGATCGTAAAACACTGGAAGCTTTTCGTGATCCTGGGCATCCTCTTCGTGCCACTGGCCAACGGCATCATCTATGTCGCCTACAATTTCACGACCGCCCTGAATGGCGGGGTTGTGTCATCCTCGCAGCCCGCCTTGACGGTCATCCTGTCCTGGCTGCTGTTTCGTGACCTGATCAACTGGAAACAGGGAATCGGCATCCTGGTCGCCGCGGCAGGGGTCTTCGCGATCCTCACCCGGGGCGACCCCGCCGCACTGCTGCACCTCCAGTTCAATATCGGCGACCTGATGATGGTCGCCGCGACGGCGTTCATCGCCCTGCACAACGTGCTGTTGCGCCTCGTGCCGAAGGAAATCCGGATCCTGCCGCTGCTGGTGGTGATCCAGCTGACAGGATTGCTGGCCGTGACCCCGTTCTATGTTGCCGAAACGCTATTCTATCGCCCGGTCCCGCTGACCCCGGAAGCCATCGCCGGCATGTTGTGGGTCGGCATCGCCGTGACGGTGTTCGCCGTCGGTCTGACCAACACCGCCGTCCGCATCATCGGTGCCAACAAGGCGAGCATGGGGAACTATCTGCGCGCCGGTTTCACCGCGATCCTCGCCATCGTGCTGCTGGGAGAAACCTTCCAGACCTTCCACGCCATCGGGCTGGCCCTGGTGATCGGCGGCGTCTTCCTGATGACCCGCAACTCGAGACGGCAGACGGGCAAGGCGCCACAATGACGGGCAAGCCCATCGCGACACGAGCCTCCCCCGACAACGGCGGTTCCCAAGCCCTGCCCTATGCAATGATCGTGCTCGCGGCGCTGATCATCGCGTCCAATCATGTTCTGGCGCGTTATGTCGGCGGCGTCATTCCCCCCATGGGCATGGTGTTCTGGCGTTGTGTGGTTAGTGCCGTGTTCCTGCTGCCTTTCGCCCTGCCGGGTCTGATCGAACACCGGCGCCTGATTGCGCAGCACTGGAAGCTGTTCGTCCTGATGGGGGTGCTGTTCGTGCCGCTGGGCAACGGCCTGATCTACACCGCCTATACCTACACCACCGCGATCAATGGCGGCGTGGTCTCAGCCTCCCAACCCGCTTTGACCGTAGTGCTCGTCTGGCTGCTGTTTCGCGAAACCATCAGCTGGAAACAGGGTATCGGCATCACCATTGCCGGGCTGGGCGTGCTCGCCATCATCACCCGCGGCGATCCGCTCGCCGTGCTGCGGATGGACTTCAATATCGGCGACCTGATCATGCTGGTCGCGATCACCTTTGCAGCGCTTTACAACGTGCTGATCCGCAAGATTCCCGATGCCATCGGGGTCCCGCCGCTGATGTTCGTGGTGATGGTGACCGGCGTTCTGGCCACCCTGCCGGTCTATATTCTCGAAACCATCTACATCCAGCCCGTCCCGCTGACCTGGCTTTCCATCGGGTCTTTCCTCTGGGTCGGGATCGCAGTCACCGCCATCGCGGTCAGCCTGCTGAACGCCGCGATCCGGCGGATCGGCGCGAACAAGGCCAGCATGTCAAACTACATGCGTGCCCTCTTCACCGCCTTGCTGGCCGTGCTGCTGCTTGGCGAAGAGTTCGAGACCTTCCATTTGGTCGCGATGGTGCTGGTGATCGGCGGCGTCTATCTGATGACACTGGGCCGCCGTGCACCTGCGAACTAGCCGTTTCTAGCGCAATGGCGAGAACGGCACCGGCTTGAGGATCTTGGTTTCCATCTTCACGATGAGTTCGGACTCCTTCAGCGCCTTCACATATTCCAGCCAGCCCGGATCCTCGTACATGGCGGTCCGGCGGCGTTCGCGGTCACCCTGATCCTCGTAGCGCCACATATGGACGACCTGACTGAGATCACCGACATCGCAGGTGAACATGCCGACAAAGCCTTCGAGATATTTCATCTGGTATGGCAGCGCCATGCGCTCCCAAAGTTCCAGAAAATCCCCGGTATGGACCGGTTTTGTCGTGTAGGTGCGGTGGTCGATGATCATCGGCGTGGTTCCTGACGCAAGGTTTGATTGAAGAATTCGAGTATTTCACGGTCCAGTCGGGCAACAAAGTCGGCACGGTCAAAGCCAGCGGGATCGCGCAGGAAGGCCGGCAGCAATTGGGTCACCCGGTCAGGCAAAGGCGTGGCAAAGGACGCATGACCCGCATCTTCCACCCGGATGTAGCGCACCGAAGCCGGCCAATGGGCGCGGAACCGCTCCGCATGGCGCGCGGGCGCGAGAATCCCGTCCTTCCCCGCAACATAGAACAGGCCGGGAATTCGGATTTCGGCCAAAGCGGCATCCGGGAACAACGCCGTCCCCGGCGCCATCGCGACAAATGCAGCAATCCGGTCATCGGCCAGACCTGTGAGCGCACGGTCACCATCGGCGCGCGCGGGCACGGCAGCGCCGAGCAGGCAGAACATGTCCCGGGGATGGGCCTGACAGAATGCGGCCAGCTGGGTCAACTCGGGCTGCGCGCCGGAAAGTGCGAGCACAGTGTATCCCCCGCGCGAGAGGCCCATGGCCCCGATTTTCTTCTGCTTCAGGGCAACCGCAAACCGTTCGTCCCCGAGAAGCGCGTCGATCACAGCCGATAGCGTCTTCGGGCGACCGGCATAGCTGGCCCATGTGCCCCGGGTGGACACATCCTGAAAATTGTCACCGGGATGGGTCGGGGCCGCGACCACAAATCCGGCCTGCGCGAGGGCGACGGCCGTCCCGACATGCCCCATCGAACTGCCGCCCGACCCGTGGGATACGACAATCAACCCATCCGCCCGGCCATTCGGGCGGCCGCTCCGGGACGCTGAAAACGCATAGGGCCCAATCGTCACCGTTTCATCGGGGTCATCGCTGGGATACCAGACCGTGACGGGCGCAGCCCTGCCCGAAACCGGGTCAGTCACCTCAAGCCGGTCGACTCCCACGCCCGCATCTGCCCGATTGGTCAGCCAGAGCGCAATCGCGAAAGCCACGACAGCAAGAATGATCAGACGCAGCAGGCGAAACATCGGAGCCGGAGGTTTCGCGCGTTACTGGGCGTAGGACGGATCAATCCGGTCGAGGCGGCGCAGCCAGGCCGGCCAGTCGGCGCTACCGCGCCCGGCATTATGAGATTTGCGCTGTTCCACATAGCGGTCCAGCACCTCTTCCGACGGCATCGCATATTCCGAACCTGCCGCCTGCTGCTGGAGCTGCAATTTACAGGCGGTTTCCAGATCGCGCATCAGGATGAAGGCGTCCCGCATCGTTTTGCCCACCGTGACGGGGCCATGGTTGCGCATCAGGAGCGTGTGCTTGTCACCCAGCGCCGCGGCGATTTCCGCACGTTCGCTCAGGTTTTCGGTAATGCCCTGATAGTCGTGATAGCCCACATTCTTCCAGAACTGCATGCCCGTCTGGGATAGCGGCAACACGCCATCGGGCTGGTTTGCGACAATGATGCATTCGGGGATATGGGTGTGGAAGGCCGCGTTGATGTCCGGCCGGGCCTGCATCAGGCCGCCATGCAGGGTGAAACCCGGCTTGTTCACATGCAGGCTCTCATCGACGTCATCATTGCGGGAATCCACCTTCACCAGATTGGATGCCGTGACCTCGTCGTAAAGCAGCTCATGGGCCTTGATGAGGAAGAAATCCGGCTCGCCGGGCACCCGGATCGAGACGTGGTTGTAGATCGAGTCTGCCCAATTGTAGAGGTGGACCAGACGATAGGCGGCGGCCAGATCGACCCGGGCCTGCCACTCCTCGGGGCTGACCTGATCACGTACGGAAGGTACATCACGAAGTTGAACGACGTTGCTGGTCATTTTCCGATCCTTTGGTGGGTTCAACCCTCTCCCTGAGGGAGAGGGTGGTGAGCGAAGCGAACCGGGTGAGGGTTTACGGTCCATCGCGGTTCGCTCACCGACATCTTACCCCCTCACCCCAACCCCTCTCCCCTTGGGAGAGGGGCTTTTCTAAACCCGAACGATCTTGCCCGGGTTCATGATGTTGTCGGGATCAAAGGCCAGCTTGAGGGTGCGCATCAGGCTGACCGCCTCGCCGTGCTCGGCAATCAGGAAATCCATCTTGCCTGCGCCGACGCCGTGTTCACCAGTGCACGTGCCACCCAGCGCAATCGCGCGCTGGACGAGCCGCTCGGTACATTCCTTGACCCGTTTGAGCTCATCCTTGTCATCGGGGTCGAGCAGGAAGATGCAGTGGAAATTCCCGTCTCCGGCATGTCCGACGATCGGCACTTCGAAACCGGACGCGCGGGTGTCCTGCTCGGTCGCCAGCAGGCATTCCGCCAGCCGTGAAATCGGCACGCAGACATCCGTGGACAGGCCCTGCTTGCCCGGTGCCTTGGCCAGTGCCGCATAATAACCGTCATGGCGCGCCTGCCAGAGATGGTTGCGTTCTTCCTGACTGGCGGTCCACTGGAAGGCCGAACCACCGAAATCATCGGCGATCTCGCGCACCGTATTGGCCTGTTCCTCGACCCCCGCTTCGGTGCCGTGGAACTCATAGAACAGCGTCGGCTTGGCCTCGTAGCCCTTCAGATCGGCGTATTCGATGGTCCATTCCATCATCAGCGCATCCAGGATCTCGATCCGCGCAACGGGCACACCGGCCTGAATGGTCAGGATCACGCTGTCGACAGCATCTTTCAGTGAGGGGTACTGGCAAACTGCCGAAGCGATCTTCTCCGGGATGCCGTAAAGCTTGAGCTGGATTTCGGTGATCACGCCCAGCGTGCCCTCCGACCCCACGAAGAGGCGCGTCAAATCGTATCCCGCCGAGGATTTCTTGGCCCGGCCACCGGTTTTCACGATCCGGCCATCTGCCATCACCACCGTCAGGCCGAGCACGTTTTCCTTCATGGTGCCGTAACGCACCGCATTGGTGCCGCTGGCCCGGGTCGCTGTCATCCCGCCCAGCGAGGCGTCCGCCCCCGGATCGATCGGGAACATCAGCCCCGTATCGCGCAGATATTCGTTGAGCTGTTTGCGGGTCACCCCGGCCTGCACCCGGCAATCCAGGTCCTCGGCATTCACCTCGAGCACATCGTTCATCTGGCTCATATCGACCGTGATCCCGCCATAGGGCGCGGTCACATGCCCTTCGAGCGACGTGCCCGTCCCGAAAGGAATGATCGGTGTGTGATGGGCCGCACAGATCTTGACGATTTCCGAGACCTCTTCCGTCGAATGCGGGAAACAGACGGCGTCAGAGGGGATCGGCTTGAAATAGTCCTCACCCCGGCCGTGATGCTCGCGCACTGCCATGGATGTGGTGATCCGCTCACCCAGCAATTCCTGCAAGGCTTCGAGCACCGGCGAGCCGGCTTCGGCGCGAACATAGGCGTGATCGGTCATGTGGCGTTCCCTGACATCTATCGTTTCCTGACATTTTAGCACCGTCTTCGGATGGGTCCTAGCGGGCGTGGACCGGGTTCGTCTTGCCTCCAGACTGCGCCCTTATGCTCGAGAGATGGGATAAAACCTGCGCTTCTTCCCTTTCTTCGTCATGCCCGCACTTGTTGCGGGCATCCACGTCCATCAACCCCTCGTGGTTCGGGCCTGACACACCGACGTGGATGGCCGGATCAAGTCCGGCCATGACTGACAAAGAAAGAGGCACGCCTCACCCTGGATTGCTTCGTCGCGCCGCTCCTCGCAATGACGACTGTTCCCGATGCCTCGGGACGGCGCCCTCGTCCTGGCCTGACGAAGGACGAGGGTGACATTGTCATACTTCGACAAGCTCAGCATGAGGATGCTCGAGAGACGGGATAAAACCTGCGCTTCTTCGCTTTTTTTTCGTCATGCCCGCAATTGTTGCGGGCATCCACGTCCATCAAACCCTCGTGGTTCGGACCTGACACAACGACGTGGATGGCCGGATCAAGTCCGGCCATGACTGACAAAGAAAGAGGCACGCCCCACTTTTCGTTATGCCCGCGCTTGACCCGGGCATCTCGGGCATTCACGCCCCGTCGTCATTGCGAGCCCGCAGGGCGACGCAATGACGATAGTGTTTCAGCGATACGGCCGGCATTCCTCCCTTCGTCGTTCCCGCGAAGGCGGGAACCCATTGACTCAGGCGCCCGCCTGGGCCGACATCGGCGTCAATGGATGCCCGCCTGCGCGGGCATGACGAAGAACGGGAGGGGACGGAGAATGCCCGGTGCACTGAACGGAATTCTGGTGGTCAGCGTCGAACAGGCGGTCGCCGCACCCTATTGCTCCTCTCGTCTGGCTGATGCCGGCGCGCGGGTGATCAAGGTGGAGCGCCCCGACGGCGACTTCGCGCGCAGCTATGATCGGGTCGCCAAAGGCCAAAGCGCCTATTTTGTCTGGCTCAACCGGGGCAAGGAATCCCTCGCGCTCGACATCAAGGATGACGGCGATGCCGCCCTGCTCCGCCGCCTGATCGGACAGGCCGATGTCTATATCCAGAACCTGTCACCGGGCGCAGCGGCCCGTGCGGGCTTTGGCTCCGACGCCATGCGCGCGGCGAACCCGAAGCTGATCACCTGTGACATCTCCGGCTATGGCGAAGACGGGCCCTATCGCGACATGCGGGCCTATGACCTGCTCGTACAGGCTGAAAGCGGGCTGTGCGAAGTCACGGGAACGCCTGACGGTCCCGGGCGCGTCGGCGTATCGGTGTGCGACATCGCCTGCGGCATGGCCGCCCACTCTGCCATCCTCGAAGCCATCATCCACCGGGAACGCACCGGGGAAGCCCGCGCCATCAAGTCGTCCCTTTTTGACGGCATGGCCGACTGGATGACCGTGCCCTATCTGCACGAGGTCTATGGCGACGCGGCACCCCGACGCGAAGGCCTGCATCATCCCTCCATCGCGCCCTATGGCGCCTATGCCGCCGCAGACGGACGACAGGTCGTCTTCGCGATCCAGAACCAGCGGGAATGGCGGCGGCTGTGCGCGGAAGTACTGGAAAACGCCCTCCTCGCCGACGACCCGCGTTTCCACGACAATGTCGCGCGAGTCACCAACCGACCCGAGCTGAACGCGGCGATCAACGCCGTGTTTTCAAAGCTATCCCGCGAGGAGATCGTCACCCGCCTCGATGGCGCGCAGATCGCCTACGGCAATGTCAGCAGCGTCGCCGACTTCGCCGCGCACCCGCAGTTGCGGAAGATGGAAGTCATGACCCCCGAAGGCCCAATCGACATGGTCGCCCCACCCGCGCGGGTGGTGGGATCAACGTCGGCGCCAAAGCCCGTGCCCGCGCTGGATGAGCATGGAGCGACAATCCGGTATAAATTCGCCTGATTGCGACCAAAGAACTGCGCCCGTATCGATATGGAAAAAACTGAATTATTCAGACCGCCAGTCGTTTCGAAGCGTCAGTCGAGCGTCGGGTCGATCACAACCTTGCCGATGCCCTCGTTGCTCTCAACACGGGCCTGCGCGGCCACCGCCTGGCTGAGCGGGAAGACGTCATCGATCAGGGCTTTGACGCCACCCTCACCCGCACGCACGAAGGCCGCCTGAAGACCGCCGGGCGCTTCGCGGGGCTCGCCGATGATCTGGAGCTGGTGCAGGTAGAGATAGCGCACATCGAGCGGTACATCGGCGGCCCCCGAGGCATTGCCCGCCGTCACCAGCTTGGCACCGCGGCCCATCCCATGGATCACCTTGGGGAACTGTTCCGGGTCGGCAACGCTGTCGCACACGCCGTTCACCCCCTGCCCGCCGGTGAGCTTGCGCACTTCCGCAGTCAGGTCCGCCTTGCGGTAGTTGATGGCATGATTGGCCCCGATGGACAGGCAGGCTTGCGCCTTTTCGTCGGACCCTGCGCCCGCGATCACATTGGCTCCGGCCCATTTGGCGACCTGAATACAGGCCGCACCGAGGCCACCGGTCGCACCCATCACCAGCACCCAGTCGCCCTCCTTGGTCTGGAGCACATTTTCCACCTGGTTCGCGGCGGTGGCGAGGTGGCGGCCGATCACGGTCGCCTCGTGGAAGCCCAGATTGTCGGGGATCGGGACCGTGCGCGCCGCCTTGCTGCGCACATACTGGGCATAGCCGCCCCAGATGGTCACACCGAGGAAGTCCACCGGACCGAGACCGGGGATCGTCATATAGGGATCGGGCTTGTCGGTTGGCTGGAAGAGACTGCAGAACACCCGGTCGCCGACCTTCCTGTCGGTGACGTTCGCACCCACGGCGGTGATCACGCCAGACGGATCAACGCCGAGGATATGCGGCAGTTCAGGCTGGTGGGCGTAGGTGCCCTCGCGGAGATAGATATCAAAGGTGCGGTTGACCGAGACCGCGCGGACTTCCACCAGCACATCGCCGGGGCCCAGTTTCGGCGTGTCGATATCCTGATAGGACAAAACATCCGGTCCCCCGAACTTCCTCATCACCATGGCTTTCATTGCGTTCCTCCCCTTTGTTTTTGGTTGAGCGGGCGCGCAAAGCTTAGTTCGTGACCATCGGGATCGACCAGATGAAAATAGCGCTCCCCCCATGGGGCATCGCGCGGCTCGAATTCGGGCTCGAGCCCCGCCGCAACGGCGCGCGCATGCATTTCGTCCACATCGCTGACGTGAAAAATCGCCCGGCCCCACCAGCGAAACACGCCGGGCCGGGCGATGATATTGAGGAAACTTCCACCCGCATGGAAGCTGGTCAGCCGCGCATCAGGGCCACCATGGGCCATTTCGAACCCCAGCGCGGTGTAGAACGCAATCGACGCCCGCATGTCACGGGTCGCCAGCGTCACCGCGCTGAGGGATTCGATTTTGGCGTCTGCCGTCAGGCCACTTTCTCCGGCTTGCCGGTCGCTGCGGATTTGATGACGGCTTCCATCACCGCGATGCCGTGGATGACATCGGCGTCGGGTACCGGATAGGCAGCCCCGCCCGCGCAGGCCGTTCCGAAGGCTTCGAGTTCGGCATTGACCATGTCGAAACCGGTGAAGTCCTTCGACTGGGCCTCGATCTTGCCGGTCGCACCGGTGATCGGGCCGTCGCCGTTCGGCACAAACGCGAAGGACGAGAGATCGGGCTTGCGGATTTCGAAGGAACCGCCAAGGCCATAGCCCTGCAGGCGAAAACTCGGCGCTGTCGCCAGCATATTGGCGAGATAGCCCGACATGCCGTTCTTGAAACGGAACAGCATGGAGGTGGTGTCGTCCGTATCGTTGGGGACCGCCCGGCGGAAGGACTGGCAATAGACCTCGTCGATCTCGCCGAACAGGTTGATATAGGCGTCGATCACATGGACACCCATCGGCGTCAGGCCGCCTGCCGGGGTCTCGTTCTTGTCGGCCCGCCACGCATCCTTGGCGAGGAACATCCCGTTGGGCGCGCACATCGTGCCTTCGACATGCATCAGCGTGCCCATCGTACCGTCATCCACCAGCTTCTTGGCTTCCGCGATGGAGGGATGGAAGCGGCGGTTAAAACCGACGACGCACTGCACACCTGCCGCGCGACACGCCGCAATCGAGGCTTCGGCATCGGCCTTGGTCAGCGTGATCGGCTTCTCGCAGAAGACGTGCTTGCCGGCGGCCGCGGCGGCCTCGATCTGTTCGCGGTGCTTGGAATGCGGCGTGGCGAGCACCACGGCGTCCAGATCGTCGATCTTCAAGAGGTCTTCGAAACTGTCGACCAGCGTGAAGCCCTTCTCGTCGGCGAAAGCCTGCGCCTTGGACTTCGTGCGCGTCGCGCCATGGGTGAACTGGATGATGTCCGACTTGCCCTGAACCGAGTTCACCAGAACCTGGCCCCACCAACCGAGACCGACAATAGCTACGTTGATCATACTTCCCCCAAAAAACCGGAATGCGTTTGAATTGCGTTGAAGGGTCCATTCTAGGACCGTCTGTCGGAAATGTCCTGCGTCACGAACACCCGGCGCGGAAGGTTTTTCGTCCCGGCAGGCCCGTATCGGTATGGCCCTTGCCGCGCTATAATTGGCGCAAGCGGCCGCGCATGCAGTGCCGCAAAACAATCCAAGCGGGGGAAGTGCCATGAGTTTACGTGTCGGTGTTGTCGGTCTGGGAATCATGGGCGGTGCGTTCGCCGCCAATCTCCTCAAGAACGGTTTTGAAGTCACCGGGTTCGACCCGGTCAAGGCGAAGGTGAATGCGCTGGTAAAGGCCGGCGGCAAGGCCGGAAAAAGTGCAGCGGACGTTGCACGGAAATCCGACTTGATCCTGACGTCCCTCACATCAGCGGCCATTCTTGACGCAGTTGTCACGGGCAAGGACGGCATTCTTGCCGGTGCGCATAAAGGCCTGATCGTTCTGGAAACCTCGACCCTGGGCATTGATGCCAAGGAAAGCGCAAGGCAGGCGTTGGCAACCAAGGGCGCGATTTTGATGGACAGTCCGGTCAGTGGCGCAGGAAAGCAGGCGGCCACGGGCGAGATCACGGTCATGGTCAGCGGTGCCAAGAAAGACTTCAACAAGGTGAAGCCCGCGCTCGAGGCGTTCTCGATGCTGCAGTTTCACGTCGGACCGTTCGGGGACGGCATGAAGCTGAAAATGCTGATCAACATGCTGATCAGCGTGCACGGTGCGGCCTTTGCCGAAGCGATCACGCTGGCCCGTGCATCAGGCATCGATCTCGACGTGTTTGGCGAAGTCCTCAAGAAATCGGCTGGCAATTCCCGGGTGATCGAGTATCGCGGCCCGCTCATGCTGGCCGATGAATATGCCGACCCGAAGGTCAAGACGGCCGACCTGACCGTGATGATCAAGGACAACAACCTGATCGAAGACTACGCCAAGGGGAACAACGCACCAGTGCCGGTGTTCCAGGCCAGCATGTTCAGCGCCTATGCCGCCTTGGCGCAGGGTTATGGCTCGGAAGACCCAGGTGTCGTGACCCGCGTCTATGAACAGATGGCCAATATTCCGCGCAAGAAGCGCGCGCCGGCCAAGCGCAAGAAAAAGTAATGGCGCTCAACACCGGCATTATCGGGCTGGGCAATATCGGCGGCGGCGTGGCAAGAAACCTCGCCGCCGCCGGACATCTTGTCGTCGGCTATGACATCGATGCGGGGAGGATTTCCGAGGCAGGTGCCCAGGCGGCAGACGATGCCGCGGAAGTCTCGGCGCGATCCGATCTCGTCGTACTGGCGGTGCCGACCTTGTCTGCATGGCGCGCCTCACTGGCAGCCATTACAGCGAACGGGCGACGCGGCCTGATCGTTGCCGACCTTTGCACCTTCCCTCTCGCCGAGAAGGAACTCGCCTATGAGGAGCTGGCGCGCGTCGGCATCTACCTGCTCGATTGTCCGGTCAGCGGGGCCCGGCCGCAGGCCCAGTCCGGCGAGCTGGCCATGCTGGTCAGCGGTGACGCAGATGCCTTTCTGCGCGCCCGAACAGCACTGGAAAGCTTCTGCCGCAGCGTGACCCATGTGGGCGCTTTCGGCGTGTCATCAAAGATGAAATACGTCATCAACCTGATGATCTCGATTCAGAACATGGCCTGTGCAGAGGCATTCCTGCTGGCGCGCAAGGCGGGGCTTGATCTGCAGCAGATGGCAGATGCGGTCATGGACAGCGCAGCCTATTCGAAAGTCTTTGAAATCCGGGCTGAGAAATGGATCACCGGCGATTACGACGATCCTACCGCCGAACTGGCCATCCAACTGAAAGACAAGGACATCATCCGGGATTTCGCGGATGCGGTCGGCAGCCCCACGCCCATGTTCGACGCGGCCATCCCCTACTACATTGCAGCCGGGTCCCAGGGCCGCAGCCAGCAGGATGCCGCGTCAATCCTCGCGGTGCTGGAGCACATGGCGGGCATCCCGCGCGACGAGACACCGAACAAATCCGGCCAGTAGATCGGCGTTGTCACAACGCGCGAACACCCGGCATAATCCACACACATAACGTGTGGGGACATTCCATGAGATTTCGCAATCTGGGCATGCTTGTCGCTGCCACCTTCATTCTGGCTGCATGCAGCACATATTCATCAACCTCGGTCAGCAAACCCGGGGCCAAGGAATCCGCAAACGTGCCCGACGCGGCGACGGCGGCCGCAGCGCCAGAACCGGTCAAGAGCGATCGCGCGCCGACCAATCCGGTCGATGTGATTGTGACCAAGGATGACATCACAGACCGTGCCTACGAGGTCATTGGCGATATCAAGGTCACGGTCAACAAGACAACGATCTTCAATGCAGACCCCACACCTGAAATGGTGAACGTCCGGCTTCAGGAGAAAGCTGGCGAACTCGGCGCGGATGCAGTCATCCTCGTACGCTATGGATCTGTTGGCGTATCACTGTTCAGTTGGGGATCATTGGATGGGCAAGGCCGTGCCGTATTCTTCCAGAAGTAAAGTACCTTTCTACGCGCTGGCATTGTCAGTGCTGGTCGTATCTGCCTGCGCGCGTTCTGCACCGGAATTGCCACCTGACTATGGCTCGGTCAATGCAACTGCGAAGCTATCGGCGAGTGACTTTGATGCTGCCGACCTGCGCACGACCTGCCTCGGTATAGATGCGCAGCAAGATGCGCTGACCGAAGAGGCGTCCAGCCTCACCGGTGTCATCAAGGGCAACCGTCAGCACAACCAGGTGGCGGGATATCTCGGCGGCATGTTCCTTCTCCCGGCACTGGCCGCGAAGGAAAATCCGGCAGAAAAGTCCCGGCTGGATGAGATTCAGGCGCGCTGGGACAAGCTGGTCCAGCTCGAACGCTTCAAGAATTGTGGGGCGCCGGTCGGCTGATACTGCGGCGAGAGCCGCTTTGACCGCCCCCGATACGCCCCCTATGATCAATACAACAAACTGGGGACATCCGATGACCGTAAAATACCACCTGATAAGCTCGTTCACCTGACCATGGGTCCAGCGCGCCGTGATCCTTTTGCGTGCCAAGGAAATCGAGTTCGACGTCACCTATGTCAACCTTCTCGAGAAGCCCGACTGGTTTCTTGATATCTCGCCCCACGGAAAAGTTCCGGTCCTGAAGGTCGGCGAGGACATCCTGTTTGAATCCAATGCGATCGCGGAATATCTCGATGAAGTGGTCACGCCGCGATTGCATCCCGAAGACCCGCTTGCCCGCGCCAAGAACCGGGCCTGGACCGACTTTGTGCCGGGCTTTGCCGGTGCGATGAGCGCTATCCACTATTCCAAATCCAAAGAGGATATGGAGAACGCCCTCGAAGCGGCGCGGGAAAACCTTGCCAAGGTCGAAGGCGCACTCGCCGGGCGCGGGAATGACGGCCCCTACTTCAACGGGCCTGATCTGGCACTTGTCGATGCCGCCTATGCGCCGTTCTTTCAGCGTCACCTGTTCGTGGACAGGGTGCTCAAGAACCACATCATCGACGATTATCCGCTGACGAAAGCCTGGGCCGCAGCCCTGCTGTCGGACGCACGCGTGACCGGCGCGGTACCCGACAATTTCGAGGATGAGTTCATGGCGAGCATCAAACGCCGTGGCTGCTATGCAGCACAGTTCTTCGACAATGCCAGCGCGGCGGCAGAGTAGACTTGGCCGCACCTGACAATCCCGGTGGTTACCGGCCCGACGACCCGCGTTACGGGCTGTCGGGCCAAGCCCTGAAGGATTATTACCTGTCGCTTCCCGCGCAGTTCTATGTCCGGAGCCTCTACAAACCTGACGTTCTGCATTTGCGCGAAGGGGCGATGAAAACCCACCTCGCCCATGTGCGTGGCTACGCCGAACAGATTCAGTTCGCCGGTCCGTTGCTAGGTGATGATGGCACAACGCCCATGGGCACGATGGCAATCCTCAATCTGAATGACCGCAGCGCCGCCGAGGCCTATGCGGCCGGGGACGGGTTTGCAAAGGCCGGCATGTTCGAGCCGCCGCGTATCCTGCGGTTTATGAGCAGCAAGCGGCTAACCCAGGCCGACCGGGAACCCGACCCGGCGCTGCAGATGTTCGTCTGCGAATGTATCGATGGCCCGAACGCGCCGGAACTGCGCAAGCAGAGCGCCGCCGCCCACCACACCTATCAGGGTTCGATCATCGACCGGTATATCGCCCATGGCCCGTTGCGGAGCGACGACGGTGTCGACCTGCTGGGCAGCCTGTTCATCGTCGAGGTCAAAGATCGCGCCGCTGCTGAGAAACTCGTTGGCGAAGAACCCATGACGGCTGCGGGCGTGTTCCACGAGATCAACATCTTTCGCTGGCGCTACGGGAAGTCCCTCGCCTGACACGGAGAGTTCCATGAGCAAGAAGATCGCCATCCTGGGTTCCGGGGCGAACGGAACTGCCATTGGCGTCGATCTCGTGCGCGCGGGGCTCGACGTCAAGCTGATCGACCAGTGGCCTGCCCATGTGGAAGCCCTGCGGGCCAACGGCGCCGTCATCAACATGCCGGGCGAAACCATCGAACAGGCCGTGGACGCCTATCACCTGTGCGATGTGGCGACCTTCACCGAGCCCTTCGATTTGGTCCTGATGCTGTTCAAGGCCTATGACACGCCCTGGGCGGCACGGCTGATCGCGCCCTATCTGGCCGAGGACGGCATTCTCGTCGGGGTCCAGAACGGGATGAGCTACGACGCGATGGTCGGGGCGGTCGGTGTGGAACGGGCCATGGCCTGCGTCATCGAGGTGGCTTCGGAACTGCACGAGCCGGGTATCATCAAGCGCTCTTCCCCGCCCGATGGCGGGTCATGGTTTGCCATCGGCAGCGCCGATCCGGCCACGGTCGGGCGCGAACCGGAAATCGCCGAAATCATGCGCCATGCCGGGGTGGTCGAAATCTCCGATGATATTCTGGCAGCCAAATGGATGAAACTGGTCAGCAACGCGATGACCTTGGCCACGACGGCACTGGTGGGCCTGCCCATCGATGAAGCGGTCGCATTGCCGGGCATGCGCGACCTGATGCTCAAGGCCGGTGGCGAGGCCCTGACGGCCGGCGAAATGCGCGGCCACCCCATCGTGCCGATCTTCGGGCTGACCCCGGAAGACATGCAGAACACCAACCAACTTCTCGAAGTGCTGCACGATAAGCTGATGTCCTTCACCCGGCCAAACACCCTGACGACCGTGCTGATGGACCACCAGAAGGACCGGATGAGCGAGACCAACGATGTGAACGGTACTGTGGTCGAAACCTTCAGCCGACGCGGACAGACGGCCCCTGCCAATGCGGCCATCGTCGAAGTAACGGAACGGATCCGGCGCGGCGAAATCGAGCCATCGCCGGAAAACCTGGACCTGATCCGCGAACTGGTGGCGATCTAGAGCATGATCTTCTTAGATGGAAGCATTCTGGCGAGATGGATTTGCGACAAGACCGAGGGTTTTGGCGAAGGGCGTACCGGTCGGTACGGCCGAGCCGGAAGCCGATGGCATTGGCGCAAATCCGCCCGCCTCTTCGGGTTTGGCCGCGGCGGCCGCCCGCTTTGTCAGGCGGCTGGCCCGATGCGAAAGCATCGCGCTGCGCCGCCTTCCGCGCGGATCACCGCGCCGCGACACAAACAGAATGGATTCCATCTAAGAAGATCATGCTCTAGACCCGCAAACCCGCACTTCGTCATGCCCGCGCAGGCGGGCATCCATAACCACCTGTGCCGGACCGGTTTGACGCCGGCGTTTATGGACCCCGGCCTTCGCCGGGGTGACGATCAGAACGTGTCGGCCTAGGCGAACTCCGTTCGTCCCTGCATCGAGAGTACCCCGTCACCATTTGCCACCCAGACCGACAACGCATCGGCGCCGTCCGGGTCTGCATTCACGGTGAAGGTGTCGATGTCCAGCACCGGCCGAAGTCCCCGGAACTCGAACCGGGATATTTTCCGGTCCGGCAGCGCGCGTCCGGCCAGCCCGATCATCATGGTCGCCAGCATGGGACCGTGCACGACGAGGCCGTCATAGCCTTCGACATCATGGGCATACTCGCGGTCATAATGAATACGGTGCCCGTTGAAGGTCAGCGCTGAATAGCGGAACAGCAGCGTCGGGTCGGGGTCGACTTGCTCGGACCATTGCGCCCCCTCGGGTGCAGGTTCCCCCGGACGTGCGGATGCATTGGTGCCGTTGTCCTCGCGATAGACGATGTCATGCTCGTCCACGATAGCGAGGCCGTCAGCGCCCGAGAGTTCGTGCCGGACCGTGACGAAGACCAATCGGCCCGAGCGGCCTGACTTCTCGGCAATGCTCTGAATTGTCGACACCCGTGTGGCGGTCTCCCCGAGACGCAGCGCGCCGGGGAACGACACACGGCTGCCCGCCCACATCCGCCGGGCTGGGCCAACCGGCGGCAGAAAGCCGCCCAGCGCGGGGTGTCCGTCCCGCCCAAGGCCGGATCGCGGCGCGATATCCCAGAAATACAGCCAATGCCAGAGCGGCGGCAAAGGGTCACCCGCCGAAAGCGTCGTTCCGGGGTGATCGAATGCGGCCTGCAAGGCCACACAACGTTCGGTGACGAGGACGTCGCGCCGTTCCTCAGTGCGCCCCACCCACGCCTGGAGATCCTGTGGTTCTTTGCTCATGCGTCTACTCTGTTCAAATGCCTCGGTCGACACTCAGGCTTCAAGCCGTTCCATCAGTTCATCGGGCGAGATCGGCAACGTGATTTCGCGCTTTTCCTTGGCCGAAAGATCCATCGCCATGGTCAGCATCAGGTTGCGATGGCCCTCGGCTGCCGTCGCGTGGGGCGTTTTCTTCTTGTTGTAAATCCGCTGGAACCAGTTGTTGGTTTCCTCGCGCATCGGCCCCCAAAGCTCATCGGCATAGACGTCCCCGGGCGGAAAACTCGTCAGGAAGTCGACATGGCGGACCGCTTCAAGGTTCAGGCCCTCGGGATTGTAGGCCGGCCCCTGCGGATTGTGGTCCGAAGCCAGGATCACGTCGCGATGGGTGTCTTCAATATCGATCACCCCCTCGGTGCCCACGATGCCGATCTCCAGGCCATAGACCGCACCCGGCCAGACCTTTGGCAGCGCCCAGCAGATATTCATCGAGAACATGCCGCCATCGGCCATCTGGAACAGGCCGAAGGTGGCATCCTTGACCCCAAGGTCGGTCAATATCTTCTCTGTGGAGCGCGCATAGACCGAAACCGGCTTGGCGGCATCGCCCATCAGCCACAAGGACATATCCAGACTGTGGGTGCCCGAAACAACCATCGGCGAGAGAAAACGCCGGTCCTGGGTCAGGCGGGTTTCCCCGGTCGGTGCCATGCGATTCATGAAGGCGCGCACGGTCGCAGCGGTAAACTCGCCGATCTGGCCGCTTTCGATCCGCTGCTTCACCACGAGGAAACGGCGCCGAAACCGCTGGGTATAGCCGACAACGGCATCCACACCGGCCGCCTCGATAGCGGCGAGCACTTGGGCGGATTCCCGCGCATCGGTGGCCAGCGGCTTTTCGATAAACAGCATATGGCCATGTTCAATGGCGGCGAGCGTCGGTTCCACATGGGCCCAGGTCGATGTGGCAACAATCACAGCATCCACCTCGGGACGCGCCACAAGCTCGCGAAAATCATCGGTGTAGAAATCAGCCTTGATGTCATCGCGCAGCTGGTGCCCGACCTTCTCGTTCACATCGCTGAGGCCGATCCAGCCAATCCCCGGGAAATCTCTTGCAAGGGTCGCCCGCATGCGGCCAACCACGCCGCAGCCGATGACCGCCAAACCGATCTGCTTCTTTTCAGACATTTCCTGCTCCCCGATATTTTTCCGGCCCGGCCTGACCGACTGGCTCTAGAAGGTCGTCTTGCCGCCCGGCCCTCCCAGACTGTCGACAATCACCTGAGAGACAAAACGCATCAGAAGGTTGCGATCACCGGTTAGCGGCGCGCAATTCAGCGTGGCCAGCCAGATGACTTTCCCGGTCTTCGAATCCCGCAATTCGGCCTTTGCTTCGAGTTCCTGACCCAAAGCGGTTCGCCCACGACGATCCGATCCGCTCTCGCGAATTGAATCGCGGAGCTCGCTCACGCCGACATTCTCACCGGGATCACGTTGCCGCTGGGCCCCACCCTGCGCCTGATCGATCCCGCCCTGCGCGCCCAGGCCCAGAAAGGCGGATTCGGATTCAAAGCTGAACACCAGCCGCCCATCATTCCTGGTTTTACGGGAAACACTGCGGAGCGCTTTCAGAAAGACCTCACGGAATGCGAGAGCCTCATCCGTCTCATTGAAGATATCGACCTGATAGGATTCGCCATCCGGAATGGTCTCCAGGGGAAACGTCGAAATTTGCCCCTCGCAAACCGACACCTCAAAGCCCGGCACAGACTGACGTTGCGCCGATGCAGACTGGATAACAAAGATTGGCACGGCAAACGCCAGTGCCGTCAGGGCAGTTAAGAGCTTCATGACAAGCAGGTTCCCTTCAACGTCGTAAAAGCGCGACAGCAGCCCGGTTCAGTCTAGCCGATACGGGACTTCACAAAAGCCAATTCTCACCAAGCCTAGTCGCGGACGCCCGGATCGACCGAGGATTCGACGGGACTCACGGGCCTTGGCGCCGCCCGGGCCTCGCGGCGCGACAACAATGTGGTCCCCACGACAATGATTCCGGCCCCGATCCAGGTCCAGAATTCCGGGAATTCGGCGAATACCACATACCCAATCAGCGCCGCCCAGACCATGCGCGTGAACATCGCCGGTTCGACAAGGCTGATATCCGCCAGCTTGTAGGCCTGGACGAACAGCAGATGCCCGACGGTCCCGCAAATCCCGATCACCGCCATCAGGCCCAGCTGGTAAAAGGTCGGCGTTTCCCAGAAGAACAGCGCGGGAATCAGCGTGATCGGCGTCATCAGCAGGGTCAGATAGGCCACGATGGTCGCCGGGCCTTCCGTGCGCGTGAGAACCTTGGCGATCACCTTGGAATTGGACACGGCCACGGCAGAGAACAGCACCAGCCAGACCCCCGAACTCACTTCGGTGAAGCCGGGGCGGACCACGATCAGCCCGCCGATGATCGCCAATGCAATCCCGATCCAGCGAACCGGCCCGACATGTTCCTTGAGGAACACCATCGCAAGAAGCGCAATGAAGACCGGCCCGATCAGACTCACCGCTGTTGCATCGGCGACAGGCATCAGGCTGAGCGCGGTAAACCACGACAGCATGGAGGCCGAATTCAGCAATGCGCGGCCCATATGCCAGTGGATTTTCGGTGTCCGCAGAACGCCGATTCCCATCCGCAGGAAGATCGGGATGAAAACGATCAGGCCCAGGAAATTGCGGAAAAACGCGACGACGAAGGGGTCAACGCCCTCATCGAACGTGACATAGCGGATCGTGTTGTGCATCGAGGCGAAAAATGCACTCGCGAGCACCACCAGCAACACACCGCGCACCCCGGGCGGGATGGCCTCAATCCGCGCATTCAGACCGCTCATGGACATGGTGAGCCGTCCCCCGCGTTCGAACTATCCATGTATGGCGTGCCAGACCTTTTCAGGTGTCGCGGGCATGTTGATGGTTTTCACCCCATATCCTGCCAGCGCATCGACAACGGCATTCATCAGGGCCGGAAGCGCCCCACTGACCCCCGCTTCGCCCGCGCCCTTGGCACCCAGCACGTTCGTGGTCGCGGGGACCGGATGATCGAGGAAAACGATATCGGGCACCTGATCGGCGCGCGGCAGCGCATAATCCATGTAGGAGCCGGTCACGAGCTGACCGTCATCGTCATAGACCACGTCCTCCATCAGGGCCTGACCAATCCCCTGAACCACGCCGCCATGAACCTGTCCGCCGACCAGAAGCGGATTGATCATGTTCCCGAAGTCATCGACCACGGTGTATTTCACGACTTCGGTCACGCCCGTATCTGGATCGATCTCGACCTCGGCCACATGCACACCATTGGGAAAGGCCGACGGGGCCGTGTCATGCACCAGATTGACGTCCAGACTGTCTGGCAATCCGTTCGCCCCGCCCAGTTCGCGCGCCTTGGCCGCGAGGTCGAGCAGATTGATCGTGCGATCCGTACCGGAAATCCGGAAATCACCGTTCTCGAACTCGATATCCTCAACCGCGGCCTCCAGCACATGCCCGGCAACCGCCTTGCCCTTCTCGATCACTTCGGTAGCAGCTTCATAGAAAGCACCACCGGCGGCGATCACGGATCGTGAGCCACCGGTTCCGCCGCCAACAAGCAACTCATCGGAGTCACCCTGCAGCAGATCGAGCTTCTCGAAGGGAATCCCCAACCGTGCGCTGACGATCTGCCCGAAGGTCGCGCGATGGCCCTGACCATAATCCAGAGTTCCCGACACCATGGTCACGCGGCCGTCTTCACCGAAGCGAATGCCGCCATTTTCCTTGCCGGCCGGGGCCGTAACTTCAAGATAGGCACAAACGCCGATGCCGCGATCCTTGCCGCGGGCCTTCGCGTTTGCGCGCCGGTCTTCAAATCCGGCCCAATCGCTGGCCGCCACGGCCTGCACCAGCATGGGCTCGAAGTCCCCGCTGTCGATGATCTGCCCGCTGGCCGCCTTGTAGGGCATGGCCGACGACGGAACCAGATTCCGTCGACGCAACTGAATGGGGTCGATCCCCATCTCACGGGCGGCCGTATCCACCAGCCGCTCCATGATGTAATTGCCCTCGGGCCTTCCGGCACCACGATAGGCGCCCACATAGATCGTGTTGGTGAACACGCATCGCATGTTCACGTCGATCGCGGGGGTTGTGTACATGCAGGGCAGATTCTTGCCGATATTCACCGACTGGGCGAGCGGCCCGGTCCCGGTGAGATAGCCGCCCATATCCGCCAGTCCTGTCACCCGCGCGGCAAGGAATTTGCCATCCTTGTCGAGGGCCAGTTCGGCTTCAAACTGGCTGGCACGGCCCTGATGGTCCGAAATGCAGCTTTCGCTGCGGTCGGCGGTCCATTTGACCGGCCGTCCCAGCTGTTTGGCAGCCAGCATGATCACCGGATACTCGTGATAGGGCATTGCCTTCATGCCGAAGGACCCACCGACATCGCTGGTGATCACGTGCACTTTCTCGGGTTCGACGTTGAAAATCGCACCGGCCAGCGTGTTGCGCATGCCCATGACGCCCTGGGAGCAGACATGCAGGACATAGCGGTCGTCCTCGAAATCGCCGATCGCCGCGCGTGGCTCCATGGCCGAGACAAAACAGCGGTTGTTGTCGAGATGCAGCTTCGTGACATGGGCGGCTTCGTCAAAGGCTTTCGCCGTCGCTGTGGCATCACCCATCTGGAAATCGAGGCACACATTGTGCGGGGCTTCCGCATGAAGCTGCGGCGCGCCATCGCGAACTGCATCATCCATCGTCGTGACAGGCGGCAGTGGCGCGATGTCCAGCTCGACCAGTTCGGCAGCATCCTGAGCCTGAGCGAGAGTCTCCGCGATGATCGCCACCACGGGTTCCCCCACATGGCGCACCCTGTCTGTCGCCAGAATCGGGCGCGGCGGCTTGATCAGCGGGGTGCCGTCCTTGCTCTTCACGGGCAGATTGTTGGGCAATGTGCCCAGGCCGGCCGCTTCGATATCCGCAGATGTCAGAACCGCGAGAACCCCCGGCGCGGCCTTGGCCGCACTGATGTTCAGTCCCCGGATGTCGCCATGGGCCATGGGAGACCGCACGAAAACCGCATAGGCCTGACCTTCAAGGTTCTTGTCGTCGGTATAGTTGCCGCCACCGCGCAGCAGACGCGGATCTTCGGTGCGGGTGACAGGTTGGCTGACCGCGTAAGGCCCGGTTCCGAAAATCATGTCTTCCACGTCACTCACTCCCTCTCGCAGCTGCTACCCTGCTGCCTGTTTCCAGCGGGAAACAGCCATAGGCCATCCCACTTCAGATGAACTGGAAGATACGCCATAACCAGAGCCGGGCAAACCGCACGACACCAGAAAACAGCCCGTTCAGTCAGATCGAAACCTGCAGCTACTCTGCCGCCTGCGCAGCGCCATCGTCGCGGTCGGCGAAATGGGGCATCACCTCTTCGGCGAATTGCTGCAAGGCATCGAATGAACCCGAGAGATCATGCAGAAGGATGTTCCGGACGCCCAGATCATAGAGTTTCTCGACCCGCTCGATCATCTCCTCCGATGAACCCAGCACAGCACCAGCTTCCGAAACGTCCGTCGGATCGCCGCGGTTCTGGTGGCGGGCCGCGGGCACAAAGGTTTTCGACTGGAACTTCGGATCGGTCGCCAGCGCCTGCACTTCGGTGAGGAACTTGCCACGCAGGACATGCGCTTCGGCGCGCTGATTGTCATTGTTCGCGACCATCAGGCCCCGCGTCACCGCAACCCGGGAAGGGTCAAACTCCAACCCCATCTTGTCCAGTTCGTCGCGATAGAAGCTGAGGCTTTCTCCGATGGTCTCGAAGGACGGCACCTGGGCCAGCAACAGATTGTAGCCGTTCCGTGCGGCGCCCCGGATCGAGCCCTCACTGGCAGCCCCTACCCAGAACGGCGGGTGCGGTTGCTGCACCACCGGCGGCTCAACGATGATGTCGTTGAACTGATACCGGTCGGACTTGTAGGACCAGCGCTCGGTTTCGGTGAAGGAGCGCTTCAGCAGGGCAATCGATTCCTCGAAAATCTCCTGGGCATCGGCCATTTCCAGACCGAAGCCGTGGAATTCGTTGGCGCGATAGCCGCGACCGATCCCGAAATCGTACCGCCCCTTGGACAACTGGTCGATGGTTGCGACCTGTTCGGCCAGCAGGACCGGATTGTGCCACGGCACTACGACAACCGCACTTCCAAGTCGTATTTTTGACGTGATACCAGATAGATAGGAGATATAGTTGAGAGTGGCCGAGAGCTGCGAGAACCCCGTGAAATGATGCTCCACAAGCCACGCGCTGGCATAGCCATGCTTCTCGGCAGCCTGAATATACTCACCATATTCGTGGTAACCCAACGCGGCTTCTGTCACCACTTCACCGGGCACCGCCTGTGCGCCCCCGAACAACCCAAACTGCATCATCTGTCCTCCACAAAATATTCCGTGCGCAAGGTTAGCGGCACGGTTGCGCGTGCGAAAGCGATTCTATTCGGCGGCCTGTGCTGACGCATCGGAATCGACGAATTTCGGCATCACCTCTTCGGCGAATTGCTGCAAGGCTTCCGACGAACCCGAGAGATCATGCAACAGAATCGTCTGAACGCCCTCGTCCCGCAAACGTCCGACACGTTCACACATTTCCTCGCTGCTCCCCAGAACCGCACCGTTTTCGGAGATGGCGTCGGTATCACCGGAATTCCCCACGGGGCTGAACGCCTTGGGGCCCTCGGTCTTGTCCTTGGACAGCACCTGCACCTGGGAAATGAACTTGCCGCGCAGGATATGGGCATCACTGCGCTGGTTGTCGTTGTTGGCCACCATCATCCCGCGGGTCACCGCCACACGATCGGGATCATACGCCTTGCCGAGCTTGTCCAGTTCGTCCTGGTACATCCGGATCTTGTCGCCAATGGCCTCAAACGGGGACATCTGGTCGAGCAGAAGGTTGAAGTCATTCTGGGCAACCTTGCGGATCGAGGCTTCACTGCCCGCACCCACCCACATTGGCGGATAGGGCTTCTGGACGACCGGCGGCTCGACAATGATGTCGTTGAAGGTCCAGCGCTCGGATTTGTAGGACCAGCGCTCGGTCTCCGTGAAGGATCGCTTGAGCAGCATGACCGACTCCTCAAATATCTCCTGCGCATCCGCCATATCCATTCCGAAGCCATGAAACTCATTGCCGCGATAGCCTCGCCCAAGCCCAAAATCATATCGTCCCTTGGACAGTTGATCGATGGTTGCGATCTGTTCGGCCAGCAGGATCGGATTGTGCCACGGGATCACCACGACAGCACTTCCGAGTCTTATTTTTGACGTGATACCAGATAGATACGAGATATAGTTGAGCGTAGCTGAGAGCTGCGAAAAACCCGTGAAATGATGCTCGACGAGCCATGCGCTGGAATAGCCGAGCTTTTCGGCCAGCCGGATGTAATCGCCATATTCGTGATAGCCCAGCGCGGCTTCTGTTACGACTTCACCCGGCACGGCCTGCGCGCCGCCAAACAATCCAAACTTCATCTTCGTATTCTCCCTGTGGTCCGCCGTCATGGTGTCGGCAACGATCCCGGTCCAATTCCTGTCCGGAAACCATAGAAGCGGCTCGCCAGCATTAATAATTATATGTTTTAATATACTGGATCAGTTTTTCTAATATAGATGCCGGGACGTCCGATATGAATTTTCGTCAGATCGAATGCTTCATCGCCGTGTTCGAGGAGCGCAGTTTCAGCAAGGGCGCCGAACGCGCTGGCTGCACCCAATCCGCGCTCAGTCAGCAGATTCGGAACCTGGAACTGCGTCTCGACCTGCAACTTCTCGAGCGCACACCCCATGGTGCAACCCCGACAAATGCCGGGCGCCGCTACTATGATGACTGCGTTGCAATCCTGCGATCCGTACGCGAAGCCGAGAACCGGATGCATGACCTGCGCGGGAGCCTGACGGGAACCCTGCGTGCGGGCCTGATCCCGTCCCTGACCAAAGGCGCACTGGCCAGTGTTCTCGCAGGCTACACGGACGCCAACCCGAACGTGGATGTGCGCATCGTCGAGGCCTACAGCCAACCGCTGACGGATATGGTGATCAATGGCGAGCTGGATTTCGCCATCGTGCCCGTCATGCCCTCGCGCGATGTCCCGGGCCTGAACCGCCGCGTGATCGCCCACGAGACCGAATTGCTGCTCTCCGGCCCTGCGCTGGGCATGGAAAACATGCAGCCGATCCCGCTCGAGCAGATATCGGGCAAGAAACTCGTCCTGCCGTCGCCCGCGAACAGCCGCCGCCCCTATCTGGACAATCAGATGGCTGTCGCCGGGGTCACGCCTCTGCGGGTGATGGATCTGGATGGCATGACGGGAACCTTGGAGTTCGTGGCCGGCTCGGACTGGGCGACGATCCTGCCCGTCACGAACTGTATCGACGAGCTCGCCTTGGGTCGTCTGGTCCTCAACCCCATCATCAAACCCGAGATCACCTTCGAGTTCATCCTGATCGAACCTTCAAGCCGCCCGCTGGGCATGACCGCACAGGTCTTCGTGGAACGTATCGAAGACAAGCTCGAAAGCATCGCACAGCGCTGGGCCGTGTTGCGCACCGGGAAACCCGGGGCACAAGGGGCCGATCAGGGATTCAGGCCGTCATAGCGCAGGACATAAATCCCGAGATTCTTGTCCGAAACGAAGATATTCCCCCGCGCATCAACGATCACATCCTCGGTCTGGGCAACCAGTTTCGAGGCGGGCAACAGGCCCAGCCGTTCGGTGGGGTCTGGTGGCAAGAAATAGCCCACTTCGCGCGGCTGGGTGGCTTCGGAAACATCGTAAACGCGCAGCCCGGCGTTGAAATAGGTCAGGAAGCACAAATCCTCACCCTGATAGAGGATATCCTGATACTGGGGCTGATGCTGGTTGTGAGGGCCAAACCGTCCCCCGCGCTCGCAGAATGTCCGGTACGGGGCATCCTCGGGAGGCACAGGTAACGGGAACAGGGACATCAGGCGCGGATTTGCCTCGTCAGCGACGTCCACGATCCCGGCATAACCCAGGGGTTCCTCGCAGTTCTCGCGGATGGCTTCGGAATTGACGATGACCACGTCCCGCCCCTGGAGCGGCACAGCGGTATGAACCGCGATGAATGTCTGAAACGGCGGGCAGAACGGAAGATCGCTGATCATTGTCGGATTGGTCTTGTCCGAGATGTCCAGAACCACGAAACCGCCCGAACTGTAGGGAAGATAAGCCCGGTCGCCCTTCACATAGGCCCCGCCGTGAAGCATCACGCCCTTCTGGGCCGGAGTTTCGCCCGCACCCACATTCTGGCCTTCCATCCACCAACGGCCGACCTCGACCGGGTTGCGCGGGTCCTCGATATCCAGGATCTGCAGGATATTGCCCTGATAGCCCTCGGGCAGACCGGTGGCGTAAATATAGCGCCCGCCATCGTAATAGTTCCGATGCGTGCCATCCCCACCGGTTTTCCAGTGGCTCAGAAGTTCGGGGTTTTCGGGATCCTTGAGGTCCCAGATCAGGACCCCTTCGCCCCAGGGCTGACCATCAACATGGCCCCAGCCCTCCATGATCTTTTCCTGGGAGGTCACGAGCATGCCATTCGCCACCTGCACCTGGAGTGTCCAGGTATTGGCCGGACCTTCAACCGTTCGGACAAAACGCGGGTTGGCCGGGTCCGTCACCTCGATGATCGAGAACCCCGAATGCCAGAACAGGCCGGTATAGAGGTACCAGCGATCCCCATCGCGATGCAGCGCCAGCTTGAAGGCCGGCTTCTTGTCGCAATCCGTGTATCCGATCGCGGTCACATTATTCGAAAAGGACTTCCCTGTTGGAAACGTCATTTTCCCCCCTCCCATGGTGGCACTTATTCCTGAAAGCCGAGATTAGAGTTGCGATGTGCATGGTGTAAAGCTGCCGCTGATGGAAAGAAAACACGATACTTTGTGACCATTTCGCACTCTCGCCCCGACTGCCTATAATTCAAACAGGTCCGCGTACACAGTCAGGTCTCCTCATGTCGCTTGCACAAAACCGACGACGCCCCCGCTATCAGGTCATTGCGGCCGACCTGCGCGCGGAAATTGCCTCTGGCGCGCTGGCGGTCGGGGCCATGCTACCGACAGAAATGGAATTCTGCGAACGCTATGATGTCAGCCGGTACACGGTTCGCGCGGCCTTGCGGCAATTGCGCGAACTCGGGCTTGTTTCCATGCGGCGCGGGTCCGGTACGCGGGTGGTTTCGGCCGCGCCGAAAGGCAGCTACGTCCAATCCGTCAATTCACTGTCCGAGCTCCTGCAATACCCCAACACGAGCTTTGAACTGGGCGACACGGGAACCGTGACCCTCGCGCCCGCAAACGCCAAGCGCCTGTCCCTGCCCGCCGGTTCCAGCTGGTTCCGCATCTCGGGAGTGCGGCGCTCAAACGAAAACGGTGAACCGATCTGCTGGCAGGAGATTTTTGTACTTCCCGAGTATGAGGATACAGCCCGGCGCCTTCTGACCGAGCATGGCCCCGTCCACCGGATCATCGAAACCGCGCATCGCGAGGTGATCGCACAGGCACAACTGGAAATGTCGGCGAGCCAGGTTTCCAGGGATCTTGCCGTCTGGCTAGATGTGGAACCGGGAAGTGCGGCCATGACCATTATTCGCCGTTATACCGGGCAGGACGAACGCGTCTTCGAGACCACGGTCAGCGTCCATCCCGAGGGCCGCTTCGTTTATTCACTGGAGATGAACCGCGACTGGAATGTCGCCTGAACACGTCAGGAAGCCGCAGAATGAGCAAACCTCTGATTGCCGTGACCGGTGCCACCGGCGCGACCGGCCAACTTCTTGTCCCGCGACTGGCTGCGCGCGGCTTGAATATCCGTTATATCGCCCGCGATATCGAAAAAGCCCGTCAGCTGCTGGGAGATGATGTCGAACTGGTGTCGGCAGACCTTGATGACCGGGCTTCGTTCGATCGGGCGCTCGAAGGGGTGCATACCCTTTATCTCAACTCCGGCCACAGTCCTGCACTCGAAGAACAACAGACCAACGCCATCGAGGCTGCGGTCGCGGCGGGCTGCGAGCGGATTGTAAAACTCTCAGGGAATATCGATTCACCCGCCCCCATTCCTGAAGCGCACAAGGCGCTTGAAGGGAAAATCGCAGCCTGCGGTCTGCGCTACACCTTCCTTCGGCCCAACTTCTACATGACCAATCTGCACTATGTAGCGGCCGGCCTGAAGTACGGAGACAGCTTCACAAGTGCGATTCCGCGCGATGTGAAAATCAGCATGACCGACCCGCGCGATGTCGCCGAGCTGACAGCAACTGTCCTCGCCGAGGATGCCGGTCATGACGGACAGGGCTACTACCAGACCGGTGCCGCTGTCAGCCTCGACGAGGTCGCAGAGACCTTCAGCCGGGTCCTGAAACGGGATATCCGCTATGAAATGGTAGATGTCGATGTGTGGGAAGACATGGTGACGCGGCGGGGCCTGCCACCCTGGCTGATCGAACATCAGGTCAAGATGATCGGCTTTGCCGCCGACGGCGCCTACGCCTATGAGACAACGGCGACACAGGACATCGCCGGACACCCTTCGCGCACACTGGAAACCTTCATCGCCGACCACGCCCAGGCTTTTGCCCGGACCTGACCGCAATACAAGCCACGAAAATCAGAGCTTTCGGACCATTCCGGCCAGCGCACTCTCGTCGACTTCGATACCTAGGCCCGCACCAGTTGGCACCGTCACGCGCCCGTTGACCACGTCGATGCCGTGGCCCTTTTTCGCAATATCTTCCTTGAGATACTGAGACGTCACGCTCACCCCCCACTCCAGGGAGGGGGCTGCCGCTGCGATTTGCAGAACCGCAGCGCTTGAAACACTGGATTCCGCAACCTTGCCGGCCATATTCACATGCATACCGAGCTCGTCGAAGAGTTCGGCTGCCTGATAGGCACGGGTGAGACCGCCAAGCTTGATCATCTTCAGGCTGCCGCCCTTTGCAGCGCCTGCGGCGAGATGTTTGCGGATGTCATCGAAGCTGTGCAGGCCTTCATCGGCCCCAATCGGACAGGACGATTCTGCCGCAACGATGGCCATGCCTTCAATGTCATGTCCCATGACCGGCTGCTCCAGAAAATCGAGAGATTCGCTGGCCGCACGCACATAGGTCAGGGCCTCTTCCCGGCTCCAGCCCTGATTGCAGTCGGCAGAAAGCTGAACGCCGCCATTCACCGCCTTGCGGATCGCAAGCGTGCGCTCGATATCCTGCTCGACCGGCTTGCCGCCGACCTTGATCTTCATGGTCGAAACGCCCGCCTTTGCGCGCTCCGTGGCCTCGGCGACATCCACATCGATATCGCCGGTTGCGAGCATGTAAAGGACAGGAACTTCGGTGCGGCGGACACCACCAAGCAGTTCGGCAATAGACTTCTGCTGCGCCTTGCCTGCGATATCGTACAGCGCCATCTCGACAATGGTCTTGGCGCTGGCATTGCCATACATGCGCCAGTTCATCTCATTGAGGTTTTCCTCAAACTCTGCGGGATCACGGCCCACCATGAAGGGGACGAGAAAATTGACTGCCGCGACCATGCTCTCGACGGTTTCGCCCGTCATCGACGGTGCCGCAGAAGCCTCCCCCCAGCCAACATGGCCGTCATCGGTCTCGATCCGGGCAAAGACATTCTCGGAAGTGGCAATTTCGACACCCGCCATCTTGATCGGGCGTTTGAGGGGCAGGTCAACTGCCATGGCTTCGATTTTCTTGATCTTCATTGGTCGTCTCCGTTTCCCGGTGTCAGACTGGTCCGACAAGTTTCGTGAATATTACACATGAACGGCATGAAATTCACGCTGATCTGACAAACTCGGCCAGCGCATCCTCATCAACCTCGACACCCAGTCCCGGGCCTGAGGGAACATCGGCGCGACCATTGATGACCTTGATCGGGTTTCTGACAACATCGCTCTTTAGAAAGGGCGTTGTCGGGCTCACACCCCATGCGATGGATGGCGCTGCTGCGGCAATCTGCAGGACCGCTGCGCTCGAAACACTGGATTCCGCCGTCTTGCCCGCCAGATTGACCTTCATGCCGAGCTTTTCGAACAACACCGTTCCTTCATAGGCGCGGGTCAGGCCGCCAAGCTTGATCATCTTGATGCTGCCGCCTTCGGCTGCCTTCATGTCGTGGTGTTTGTGAACATCCCCAACGCTATGGAGGCCCTCATCTGCGGCAATCGCGCAGGACGAAACGGCGGCAATCTGCGCCATGCCTTCGACATCGTGCCCCATCACGGGCTGCTCCAGAAAATCGAGCGAGGCGCTGGCCGCCTTGGCAAAGGTCATCGCCTCTTCCCGGCTCCAGCCCTGATTGCAATCCGCAGAGAGCTGAACACCCTCTTTCACAGCTTCTCGGATCGCGATGGTGCGCTCGATATCCTGCGCGACGGGTTTCCCACCAACCTTGATCTTCATGTTGGTGACGCCAGCCTGTGCGTAGCCGGCCGCTTCTGCCACATCAATCCCGATATCGCCGGTTGCCAGCATGTGGACAATCGGGACCTGCGTTCGTTTCGTGCCCCCCAGAAGCTCGGAAACAGGTTTCTGCGCAGCCTTCCCCGCAAGATCATAGAACGCCATCTCGAGGACGGTTTTGGCACTGGCATTGCCATACAAGCGCCAATCCATCTCCGCGAGGTTCTCCTGGAACGCGGCCGGATCACGTCCGAGCATGAAAGGCGACAGGTATTCGACCGCCGCGACCATGCTCTCCACCGTCTCACCGGTCATGGCGGGGGAAGATGATGCTTCTCCCCAGCCCACAAGGCCGTTATCGGTCTCGACCCGGGCAAACACGTTCTCGGAAACCAAAATCTCGACGCCCGACATCTTGAACGGACGCGACAAAGGCAGATCAACGATCTTGGTATCAATTCGGGTGATTTTCATCCGACCGTCCTGTTCCAGAGTTGTGGTGCAGCCTAGCGGCCCCGCTTCAGTTTCCGTGATTTGGGTTTGGTACCCGGCGCATAATCTGAAACCTCCTCATCGAGGAACTTGCTCAGCTTGCGCAACCGGTCCGACGACTGCTTGCGGACCATATCCACGTCGCAGCCATCCCAGTCATAAAACCCCTTGCCGGCCGACAACCCGACCTCACCGCGCGCCACCATATCCTGAATCAGCGGGTTGGGCGTATCGGTTGGATGCAATTCCGGCACAATCGACATCTGCGCCAGCGCATGAATTTCCAGTCCGGAGGTGTCCTTCTGCTCGATCAGGCCATTCAGGCACATGCGCGGGGCCAGCATCTTGCGGGCGGCCATATCGATATCGGCAGGCGTCGCGACACCTTCTTCGACCAGATAATAGGCCTCATGCAGAATGATGTGCTGCAGCCGATTGATCAGAAAGCCAACGATCGGCTTGTAGAGGGTGACGATTTCCTTGCCGGTCCGCTTCACGGCATCGGCCACCGTATCAACCACCTCAACCGGTGCGCCGGGGCCGGCCATGACCTCGGCCACGGCCGTGGTGTCGGCGGGCATGAAGTAGTGAATGCCGGTAAACAGATGCGGGCGCTTGAGCTTCGCGCCAAGCTCGTCGAGCGACATGCCGGAGGTTCCCGTGGCGATAATCACCTCATCATCGGGATAGGCAGCCTCGATCTCGGCGAAGACCTTCTGTTTGATGCCCACATCCTCAGGCACGAACTCGATCACCAGATCGGGGGCCTCGGCGGGAAAATCACTTACGGCTGTCACACCGTCGGGCAGATCGGTGATCTCGCTGGCGCGACTGCTGCGAACGATGGTCTTGAACCCGGCGTCTGCAAAGGTCGCAGACACGCCTTTGCCCATCACGCCATAGCCATAGATGAGAACGGTCTGGATCGGTTTTCCTGATGACATTGTTTTCCCCTGCATGAACCCGGTCATAATAATCGAAAAGCACTGTTTTGTGCGCGCGCGGACTGTATATATGTCCGGACAAAATCAACAGTCCTGCAGACACATATGGTTCGGGTCACTAACCCGGTCCGCGATGGCCCTGCAAAACCGATAGCTCAAATCCTGGGGGAGCCCGCAATATGTCCTACCTACCCACATCCGACGATTTCGAAGACATCCTGTTCGAGGTCAAAGACAATGTCGCCTGGATCACGATCAACCGCCCGAACTCGCGCAACGCATTTCGCGAGCACACGCTTGATGAGCTGATCGAAGCTTTCAAGTCGACCCGCAATGATGCCTCCATCGCTTGTGCGGTCGTCACCGGTGCCGGTGACCAGTCCTTCTCCGCCGGTGGTGACTTCGGCGCCATGATGAAGCTGAACTGGACCAACGCCTATCACTGGAATGACCGGATGCTGGGCACTGCCATGACCATCCGTGGCCTGCCGATCCCCGTGATCGCCATGGTCAATGGCTGGTGCATGGGCGGCGGACATGAACTGGCACTCTGGTGCGACATGGTCATCGCCTCCGACAAGGCCCATTTCGGCCAGTCCGGTGCGAAGGTTGGTGCCTGCCCGACGGTTGGCGCGACCCAGTACATCCCGCGCATCATCGGTGAGCGTCTCGCACGTGAGATGATTTTCCTGGCTCGTACATTCTCGGCACAGGAAGCCGTCGATATCGGCCTCATCAACAAGGTCGTCCCGCATGATGATCTGCTCGCCGAGACCTTGAAGTGGTGCGAAACCATCAAGGGCCATAGCGGCCAGACCATCCGCATGACCAAGAAGTCCCTCAACCATGAGTCCGATGAGCTCTATGCCTCGTGGCAGCACGGCATGGAACTGCTGGCCCATGTCTGGGGCAGCGAAGAATCGATGGAGGGCATGCAGGCCTTCCTCGACAAGCGCAAGCCGGACTTCATGAAGTTCCGCATGAAGAACAAGGAAGTGGTCGACCAGTATCTCGACGATCTGGCCAACGACCGCAACCAGCTCAAAAAGGGCTGAATTCCAGAAGGTTGTCATGGCCGGGCTTGACCCGGCCATCTCAACACAATTGTCCGCCGAGAGATGCCCGGATCAAGTCCGGGCATGACGAAGCAGAGGGACCATGACAAACAACAATGACCAACCCGGCGCCCTCGACGGCATCCGCGTGATTGATCTCACGCGGGTGCTCGCAGGGCCGTTCTGCGCAATGATGCTCGGCGACATGGGTGCCGACGTGGTCAAGATCGAACAGCCCGGTCGCGGTGACGACACACGCGCCTGGGGGCCGCCCTTCGTCGGCGAGGAATCGGCTTATTTCCTGGGAGCCAACCGCAACAAGCGCGGTATGACCCTCAACCTTAAGGATGAAGGCGCGCGCGCCGTGCTCGCCGAACTGCTGCGGGATGCCGATGTGGTGGTCGACAATTTCAAGCTGGGCACCATGGCGCGCTTCGGGTTCGACGATGCCTGGTACGAGGAGAACGCGCCCCAGATCGTGCGGGCGTCCATCCTCGGCTATGGGTCGACCGGCCCCCGGGCGGGCTTGCCGGGTTATGACTTCCTGCTCCAGGCCGAAAGCGGCCTGATGAGCATCACCGGCGAAGCCGATGGCGACCCCATGAAGCTGGGCGTTGCCATCGTCGATCTCTGCACCGGCATGTATGCCCTGTCTTCGATCCTGGCGGCTCTTCAGGCACGCCACAGAACCGGCAAGGGCCAATATGTCGAAGTCTCGCTCTACGACACCGGCATCTCCCTGCTTGCCAATGTCGCGGCGAACTATCTGGCGTCGGGCAAGGAAGCCGGACGTTACGGCAACGGCCATCCCAATATTGTACCCTACAACGCCTACCCGACCCGCGACGGCATGATCGCCTTGTCCGTGGGCAATGACGGACAGTTCCAGACCTTCTGCAATGCCGTGGGACAGGACGAATGGGCCGACGATGTTCGCTTTACCCGCAATCGCGACCGTGTCGAAAACCGCGACGCCTGCGACGCGATGATTTCCGAATTGCTGAAGTCGGACGATACGGCAAACTGGCTCGACAAGCTGCAGTCTGCCGGTGTGTCCTGTGCCCCGATCAACACCGTCGCACAGGCCCTCACGGCAGAGCACACCATCGCCCGGGAACTGGTGACCAAAGCCATCCACAGCGTCGAGGGTGAAGTTGATCTGCCGGGCATTCCCTTCAAACTGATGGGCACGCCCGCAACCGTCCGCCGCGCACCGCCGACTTTGGGCGAACACACCGAAGAAGTGCTGCGCGAGCTTGGCAAGTCACCCGAAGAGATCGCAGCCCTGCGAGACACCGGCGCTATTTGATACGTGACCGCTCGTCTCAAGAGACGTTCGCACCAGACGGGTGGGCGATTGCTCACACGTGTGAGAAACTGCGCGCGAACACGAAACCTATGAAAGGTTGAATCTCGATGGCCAAACGAATTGACGTCGGACACATCACTCTGAATGTCGACGAAAAGGGCGACGGTCCGCCCTTCATCTTCATTCCCGGCCTTGTCGGGGTCATGAACTCCTGGGACTACCAGCGAGAAATCTTTTCCGACCGTTACCGCTGCATTTCCTTCGACCATCGTGGCGCGGGCGACAGTGACCGTCCGGGCCCCGACGGCTATTCGACCCAACACATTGCCGATGACGTCATCGCGCTGATGGACACGCTGGGCATTGAGAAGGCGCACGCTCTGGGCACGTCCACAGGCGGTGCGATCCTTCAGAACCTGGCAATCGACCACCCTGACCGCCTGCGCTGCTGCATCTTCTCCAACACCTGGACCAAGGCCGACGAATACATCCGTCGTGTCCAGATTGCACGCAAGCAGATCGCGCTGAACGAAGGCAAGGAAGCCTACGTGCTGGTCAGCTCGCTCTTCACCAACGGCTGCAATCAGTTCCGCTACAACCTCGACAAGGTGATGGAGCTCGAGAAACGCTCGCTGGAGACGATTGCGGAACCCGAGGTTCTCGCCGCACGCATCGACATGACCCTGAACCACGACCGGCTGAACGAGATCACGAAGATCAAGAACCCGTCACTTGTTGTCGGGACGCGCGACGACGCGACCGTGCCCTACTATTTCTCCGAAGATCTTCACGAAGCCATTGAAGGTTCGGAGCTGGTGATCGTCGAAGAAGGCGGGCATTACTCGTACCGCCGCCACCCGGAAGAGTGGGCCGGGATCGTGGGACCCTTTCTCGCGAAGTGGGAAGACAAAATCTGATGCGCGTTGGCATCGTCGGGATCGGCTGGTGGTCGGATGTTCTGGCTGGGGTTATCGCGAAAACAGACAAGCTGGAGCTGCGCGCCGGCTACACCCGCTCACCGGACAAGAACGCAAAGTTTGCCGAGACCTTCAACTGCGAAGCCATGTCTTCCTACGAGGACATGCTCGCGCTTGATGATCTCGATGGCGTCATCCTAACGACCCCCAATTCCGCACATCTGTCAGGAACCCTGGCGGCGGCGGCGGCGGGCAAGCACGTGTTTGTCGAGAAGCCGGTCTCCAACACCATCGCAGACGGACGCAAGATGATTGCGGCCTGTGATACGGCAAATGTCGTGCTGGCGGTCGGGCATTCATACCGTCGTCACGGGGCGCTGCGGCACCTGAAGAAAATGATCGAGGATGGCGAGCTGGGCCGCGTCAGCCGGGCCGAGGGCATCTTCTCAAATGACAATGGCCTGAAGCTGAAACCGGGAGCATGGCGCACCGACCCGGAAGAAATTCCCGGCGGCTGCCTGATGCAGATCGGTATTCACCAGATCGACAATCTGCTTTATCTGCTCGGCGAGGCAAAGGAATTGACCGCTTTTGTCGACCGTCTGGAAACAGAGCCGGACATCGAGGATGTGACATCTGTTCTGATGCGCTTCCAGTCCGGTGCGATTGGTTTCGTCGCGTCTGACTATATTTCGCCCCGCCGGTTCATGATCAACGTCCATGGCACAAAGGGGAATGCCTTCTTCGACATGGACAATGATGGCCTGCGGGTTCAGCGCACGGGCGAGAGCAAGCCATCTCCGGTCGCGTTCCCCCCGGCTGATCACCTGCTGGCCGAACTTGAAGACTTTGCTGATGCCGCGAAGGAAGGCCGGAAACCGGAAATCGATGGAACCGACGCCCTCAACCCGCTCGCCGTGGTGCTCGGCGCGGTTCAGTCCTCGCGGGAAGGCCGTTCGATCCGCCTGTCCGAAATTCTAGGCGAGGCCTGATATCTCGCGGGCGCGGGCTTCTTCAAGACCAACCTGCCCCGCGGCCTCCATCAACAAGTTCCATGTGCCCATCGGGATTTCGACACCTGCGGCCCCGCGCGCAGCGCGTGCAATCCGTTCCGGGTCACCGGGCACCAGAACCGGCGCGGCGGGGTCGGCGGGTTTGGCACTCTTCGTATAATCGGCCATGGCCGTGATCTCGCGCTTGATCCATCCTGTATCACCAAGGCGCGCCGGATCGATGACGATCATGGTCATCGTGTTGATAACACCGTCCAGCCGTTCATGTTCGGGCTGGATCGTCCCCCCACCCGACAATGCGCCCGACATCAATTCGGCCATCAGGCACAAGGCATACCCCTTGTGATCAGCGAAGGGACGCAAGGCCCCGAGCGGATCCTGAAACATGACACCAGGATCGGTTGTCGGCTGACCCTCGGAATCGATCAACCAAGACTCCGGCACGGTCTTTCCGGAATTGTGGGCCACCCGTACCTTGCCCATGGCCACCACACTGGTCGCCATATCAAGGATGATAGGTGCTTCGGAATCAGTGGTTGGCATGCCCATGGTCACCGGATTGGTCCCGAAACGTGCTTCGGCACCACGGAACGGCGCGACCATTTCATGATGGTCGGTGACATTGGTGAAATGGATCGAGACCATCCCCGCCGCCGTTACCATTTCAGCATAGGTACCCACCCGCCCGATGTGATGGGAGTTCTTCAATGTCGTCACGCACACGCCGGTGTCACGCGCGCGCAAGATCGCCGCTGCCGTCACATCGGCCGCGACACGTTGCCCGTAGCCTTTGTGACCGTCGAACTGCAGGAACGGCCCCTCATCGCGCACGCACTCGACCGGCGCGTTGGCCACCAGCAAACCACGTTCGAAGTTCCGGATGTATGTGGGGATCATCTGCACCCCGTGACTGTCATGACCTGACAGATTGGCGCCAACGAGATGCGCAGCCACAACCTGACATTCGTTCTCGTCGCTGCCAGTCAGCCGCACGATCTCATGAACAAGCGCCGTCAGTTTGTCAGCCTGTACCGTTACATCATCAGCCATGATTGATCCTTCCCCCAACCGAACGTGAATGACACCGGCTCACACGACCGGCGTGCGGCCGCCATCCACGTTGATCGCACATCCGGTCACGTAAGACGCCGCATCGGAGACGAGAAAACACGCCATATTCGCGAACTCTTCAGCTTCACCAATGCGGCCCATGGGAATTTCGGCCGCTTTTGGCGCGATGAAATCATCGAAGGATTTGTCGGGCGCCTGATTCTGGTGACGCCGTTCGTGCTGGCCGGATCGAATCAGACCGACCAGAAGCGCGTTGACGAGGATATTGTCGGGGGCACCCTCTCCGGCAAGGACTTTGGTGAGTGCCATGCCTGCCGCGCGCGACACAGAGGTGGGAGCGCTGCCCGCGCCGGGCGCTTTGGCGCTGCCGGCCAGAACATTGATGATCCGTCCCCATTTCCGCTCGGCCATGCCCGGCATCGCCAGACGGCACAACCGGATCGCAGCAAAAAGCTTGAGGTCAAGATCGGCCTGCCAGCGTTCATCCGAGCAATCCAGAAAAGGACCGATGGCATGGGCCCCGGCATTGTTCACCAGAATATCGACGCTTCCGAAATTATCGAGAATGGTCGCCCATGTGCTTTCAATCTGGCCAAGATCCGTGACATCACAGGGCAGAGCCTCCACGCGCACGCTGTTTCCCCCAACCGAGGCGCGCACGCTGTCGCGGGCGGCTTCGAGTTTTTCGGCGGAGCGCGAAATCATCGCCACATTGGCCCCGGATTCAGCAAACTCTCGCGCCATCGCAAGCCCAAGGCCTTCGCTGGCCCCCGTGATCACCGCCGTACGTCCGTCCAGTCGAATGTCCATATTTTCCCTCCCCGGTTCTTTGACTTCCTGATAATACGCCATGCGTGGTGCTTTGACAGTGCTTCGGCAACGTCGCACTCTCGGCACAGGGAGAGAGCAAACATGACCAGAACCTCGCACCGGCATACATCCCACTGGGGAACGTTTACGGCTGACGTGACGGATGGGCGGCTGACGGAGATTCATCCGTTCAAGCTGGACCCGGACCCCTCGCCAATTATCCAGTCACTCCCCGATGCGGTCTATGACGAAAGCCGGGTCGCCCGACCCATGTTCCGCAAGGGCTGGCTCGAACGCGCCAAGGGTGGCTCCCCGGCAAACCGCGGCATCGACCCGTTTGTTGCTGTCCCATGGGACGAGGCGCTCGATCTGGCCGGCACGGAAATCGAACGCGTCCGGTCGACCTATGGCAATGCCGCGATATTCGGTGGCTCCTATGGCTGGTCAAGCGCCGGGCGATTCCATCATGCAAAAAGTCAGTTGCAGCGGTTTCTGAACACGGTCGGGGGCTTTACCGATCAGGTTCACACCTACTCCATCGCTGCCGGCTATGCGATTTTGCCACATGTCCTGGGAACCGCCGGTGCCGCCATGAACCAAGCCACCAGCTGGGACTCGATCATCGCCAACACCGAACTGATGGTCGCCTTCGGGGGTGTTCCCCTGAAGAACGCCCATGTCGCAGCGGGCGGTCCCGGGCAGCACATGACCGGCCCCTATCTCAAGGAAGCCCATGCAGCCGGCGTGGCGTTCGTGAATATCTCGCCGATCCGCGATGATGTCGCCGACCACCTTAATGCTGAATGGCTTGCGATACGTCCCAACACGGATGTGGCGATGATGCTCGCCCTTGCCTACACCCTCGAAACCGAAAATCTGGCTGATCAGGATTTCCTGGCGCGCTACTGCGTGGGATACGCGAAATTCCGCAGCTATCTGCTTGGCGTCAGCGACGGGACACCCAAGACCGCAGACTGGGCCGCCACCATCTGCGAAATACCGGCCGACCAGATCTGCGCCCTCGCGCGGCGCATGGCCGCTGTAAGAACCATGATCAACACCAACTGGTCGCTCCAGCGCGGGGATCACGGCGAGCAGACCTTCTGGATGACCGTCACCCTCGCTGCGATGCTTGGGGGTATCGGACGCCCGGGTGAAGGCTTCGGCTTTGGCTATGGCAGCATGGGCAATATTGGAAACCCCAGGCATACCGCGCCCTCGCCTTCACTTTCGATCGGCAAAAACCCCTGCGACAGCTGGATTCCCGTTGCGCGGATTGCCGATATGCTGCTCCACCCCGGCGAATCCTATGCGTTCAACGGCGAGACCCGAACCTACCCCGACATCAAGCTCGTCTACTGGTGCGGCGGGAACCCGTTCCACCACCATCAGGACCTCAACCGGCTTGTCCGGGCCTGGCGGAAACCGGACACCATCATCGTGAACGAGCCCTGGTGGACAGCCACGGCAAAATTCTCCGATATTGTCCTGCCATCGACAACGACGCTCGAACGCAAGGATATAGGCGCGACATCACGGGACCGTTTCATTCTGGCCATGGACAAGGTGATCGAACCCGTCGGAGAAGCCCGTGATGATTTTGAGATATTCCGCGGCCTGGCCCGTCGCCTTGGGACCCATGACAGCTTCACCGAAGGCCGCGAACCGGCAGAATGGCTGGGTTCTCCAATCGCCACTTCGCGCCCGCTCCACATGATATCGAACCAGCCCCGCACGCGCTTGCACGGACAGCTCGACAATGGTCGGGTCAGCCGTGACGACAAGATCAACGGACGGGAGCCGGTCTGGATCAACCCGCTCGATGCCGCCATTCGCGAACTTATCGACGGCGATATCGTTCGGGTTTTCAATGATCGCGGCGCTCTGCTGGCGGGCGTACGGGTCACCCATGATGTGCGCCCCGGGGTGATCCAGCTTGCCACCGGCGCCTGGTACGACCCCGTGAATGCGGCCGAAGAGAACAGCCTGGACAAACATGGCAACCCCAATGTCCTGACCATCGACAAGGGTACGTCCCAGCTCGGACAGGGCCCGATCGCCCACAGCGCGCTGGTCGAGATCGAACGCTACGATGCAGAACTTCCCGAGGTCACAGCCCACAAACCGCCACCTATTGTTCCGCGCGACGAACAGGCCGAAACCGCGATATAGTCCTGATCATTCAAAGACTGGGCATGCAAGATGACGAGCAGCGGCCGCGTTTGGAGAGGTCAGGAGTGCAATAGTGTCATTTGACGTCAACAGCATTCCCGATCTGGAAGCGTCAATGATCGCTCTCATCGGTGCCATTGCTGCGCTTGTGGTGATTTCGGCTGGCCTGTTTGCTGCATTTGCGCGAATACGGCGATCGTCAAAGCCCTTCGCAAGCACATTTGAAAAGGCTTCGGTCGGGCTGGTCCATGTCGGCATGGACGGCACATGGCTCCGCCTGAACAGCAAGATGACGGACATCACCGGCTATACGCGGGATGAACTGATCGGCATGAACTTCTCGGACATCACGCTCGAGGATGACATACCGAAAAACCAGAACCAGAACATCAAGCTGCGCGCTGGCGAGATCGATTCCTACAATCTCGAGAAGCGCTATCGCCGCAAGGATGGCAATATCGTCTGGGTGAAACTGTCGGTCAGTCTCGTGCGGCGGCGTGATGGCACCCCGGACTACTATGTCAGCGTTGTCGAGGACATCGACGCGCTCAAGCAGACGCAGTTTGCGCTCCAGGAACAGGAAGCACTGTTACGGGCATTCTGGAACAACAGTCCCTTCAACCATTCCCTGAAAGACCCACAGGGTCGGCTGATCGAGGTCAACGAAACCTATCTCAACACCTTCGGCATCACTCATGACAATGTCGGTGGCAAAACCCTGACACAAGCGCACGGAACAAGCTGGGGTTCGCATGTCGATGATTTCGACCGCGAGGTGCTCCGCACCCTGACAACGCGCACATCCGACATCACCGTCCCGGGAAAGAACAACGAAGACGCCCTCATGCGGGTCACCAAGTTTCCTGTCTATGACCGCGAGGGCGATGTGGTCGGCGTCGGCGGCATTTCCTATGACATCACCAGCCAGGTTCGTGCGGCACAGGAAGTGCGCGACAGCGAAGAGCGCTTTCGTGCGACCTTTGAACAGGCAGCCGTGGGCATTGCCCATGTCTCTCTTGATGGTCAGTGGTTGCGCATCAACAAGCGCTATTGCGAGATCGTGGGCTACACCGAGGACGAGCTGCGCCAATTGACGTTTCACGACATCACCCATCCCCTCGACATCGAAGCCGATCTCGCGCGGCGGGAGAAGTTGGTCCGAGCGGGACGCGGATCCTACAGCAGCGAAAAACGCTATATCCGCAAGGATGGAACCTCGATCTGGGCGGAGGTCACAGCTTCGATCACCGAACCGTCCCGTTTTCGTGAGGCCTATCTCATCGTCGTGGTCGAAGACATCACCATCCGCAAGGACGCCGAGCGGATACTGGCCGTTCAGCTCGACCAGCAATCTGCCGTCATGGCGATCGGTCAGCTGGCACTGGTCGAAGAGGATATTGATGCCCTGCTCACGGAAATCACGAATATGGTGGCGGTCACGGTCGACGTCGATGTCTGCCTGATTTCGAAGCTTCTTTGCCCGCCGGCGGATTATCAGGTTGTTGCAGCAAGCCCCGGAGGCGAGGATTTTGTTGGCGTCGAGATCCGTTCAAAGACACAGGATGAGCAAGACAATTTTGCGCTCATTTCCTCGAAATCCCTGATTTTCGACAACACCGACCCGGACAAGCCGGAGCTCGCAAGCCCCATCACCGAAGGAATCGGTACACGTTCAGGCGCAACAGTTGTGATCGCAGGTGAAGACGGGCCGTTCGGTATTCTCGCTGTGCACTCACGCAAGGCCCGCAAGTTTACCGGCGATGACGTCATATTCCTGCAGGCGGTGGCCAATGTCGTGTCCACGGCCATTATCCGAAACCGGATTTCTGACGAACTCGCAGACCGGGAACGCACGCTGGATGCGATTTTGGACAACGCTGCCGATGGCATCGTGGTCTCCGATGCCCGTGGCAACATCGTCATGGCCAATGGTGCTGCCGAAACCATCTTCGGATACGAAGCAGCCCTTCTCACGAAGATGCAAATCCGCGACCTTGTTCCCCCAACTTACCCGGGCAAGTCCACTCAGGCGGCACATATCGTCGACATTCAGACCTCCGCGCGCGAAATGGTCGGGCGGCGGGCCGACGGCTCAACGGTGCCCATCGATATCGCGATGTCGGAGTTTGATGGCCCGGACGGTTCCCTGCACATTGCGCTGGTCCGTGACATCACCGAACAGAAATCCCTCCAGAGCCAGCTTATCCAGGCCTCGAAACTTGCCACCGTCGGTGAAATGGCTGCCGGGATTGCGCACGAACTCAACCAACCGCTCAACATCATGCGTATGGCCGCGGACAACGTTCTGATCCGGATGGACAGCGGGGATGTTGACGTGGACTATGCCCGCGACAACCTGCTACTGATCAGCGAACAGGCTGGCCGAATGGGGAAGATCATCCTGCATATGCGGGTGTTCAGCCGCCAGGATACATCGGATTTTGTCACTTTTTCCCCGGCACGTCCGATGCGCAATGTGTGTGAACTCATGCGTCGGCAGCTACAGCTGGAGAACATCAAGCTGAACCTGGACATGCCGACATCCGGTTTTCTGGTCGATGGCAGCGAATCCCAGTTGGAGCAGGTGCTGCTCAACATGATCGGCAACGCACGCGATGCAATTCTTGAACAGACACACGAGAAAGCCGGCAACAGCCAGCGTGGCCGGATCGACGTCAAGCTCGAGAGGCATGCCGAAGATTCAACCCTTCTCCTGAAGATCACAGATACAGGCGGCGGCATTCCCGGCGACGTACTTGCGCGCATCTTCGACCCGTTCTTCACGACCAAGGAAGTCGGTGTTGGCACGGGCCTCGGGCTGTCCGTCAGCTATGGGATCATCAACGCAATGGGCGGAACGATCACGGCCCGCAACACCGAAGGTGGTTGTGAGATGTGCATCGAACTTCCCCTCTCGGAAGACGAACTGTCCGATGGCCTCGCTGCTAACGTGACAGCGACAAGGCTTCAATAACGAAGCGGCGCAGGACGCGCAGGGGTATCGGCTTTTCGATGATCGTGAAAACATTCGGTCGCCGTGCATAAGCCGCCCGCAACGAGGCCGGGTCACCGGTCATCAGGATGATCTTGATATCACTGCCCCGCGCCGTAAGTCTGTCGACGGCTCCCACACCATCCAGGATCGGCATCCGAATATCCATGATGACGAGGCTGGGCATGTGCGCCTCGATCATTTCAAGTGCTTCCTCACCATTTCCCGCCTGATAGATACCGACATTCAGATCTGACAGGCTGGCAACAAGCTGGTCACGCTGAAGCTTTTCGTCGTCCACGACAAGAATGGAGCGGGCTTCAGGCAAAACATCATTTGCGATTTCACCTGCAAACGACATCCAGAATACCTCCCATGTCAGGCATTGGGCGGACCATCACGGTCATGCTCCGCAATCAGCATTGTTGACGAAATTCTGCACGAGAACATCCGTAGGGCCGAATTTTCCTGCGGACACGACCGACAACCTCCGGTTACATGCCTTTCCCCGGATGGACAGCGCCACAGGCGCTGCATGTCCGCAGCGCGTCCGAGGCGTAAAAAGCCTCAAACAACGGCGGCAGATCAGTCACGATATTTCCGACATGAGTTTCCACGCGGTGGATATGGGCGTTGCATTCCAGGCAGAACCACTCAAACCCGTCCAGCAACCCTTCGGGCCGACGTCGTTCGACCACGAGCCCGATACTGCCCGGTTCTGGCCGCTGCGGTGAATGCCGTATATGAGGCGGCAACAGCAGCACGTCGCCTTCATTGATGGGGATGTCACGGGGCGCCCCATTCTCCATGACCCGCAGGATCATGTTGCCCTGGAGTTGATAGAAAAACTCCTCATAGGGATCGTCGTGATAGTCGGTGCGCGCGTTGGGTCCGCCAATCACCATGACGATGAAATCAGTATCCTTCCAGACGACCACATTGCCAACGGGCGGCTTGAGCAGGTCGCGATGCTCATCAATCCATCGATTGAGATTGAAGGCGCTCAGTTCGGGCATGACTGATTCCTCTGTACCTCAGGCATGGTCGCGAAAATCGAATCCCGTATCCGCCGTGAAGGCGTCGATGAGCTGGGTTGTGATCGGACCGGGTACAGGATGGTGGGGAATGAAATCATCCACAGCACAGACCGGCATCGCGCAGATTCCGCTGGATGTGATGAACATCTCATCGGCCTGAGCCACATCGTACATTGTGAACAACCGCTCCTCGAGCGGGATCGAGAGGCGTGCACAGAGCTCGAAAACAACCTTACGTGTTACCCCTTCAAGAATATTGCGTTCCGGTGCCGTCCAGACCACACCTTCGCGGACAATAAAAAATTAGCGACCGAGTTTTCCGCCACATTGCCATCCGTATCGAGCATCAGGGAAAGTGAATCGCGCGATCCGGCATCCAGCTCAGCGAGCAACTGGTTCATTTTGCTCGTGATTTTTGCCCGCGTCTCGATGCATTCGGGTGGATTGCGTCGCGTTGTGGTGACCGACAGCCGAACCCCCGTTTCATGCTTGCGTGCCGTCGCAGCCGTATCCACCAGATCGAGAAACATGAACACCGTCGCGGGACCTTCAGCGTCAGCTGCCCCGGCAAAGGGACTGCCGCCCCGCGTCACCCAATGCCCGAGCCGATACTGGACCCCCGAGGCAAGCCGGTCCGCATTGGCTGCAACAAGCCGGAGTGTTTCGGATGTCATCTTCGCCCGATCCAGGCCGGGGTCTATCCGGATGTAACGCAGCGACCGAAAAAGCCGCTCCATATGATCCTCGAGCCGATAGGGTTCCCCGTTGAAACAGGGCGTGACCTCGTAGACGCCGTCTCCCCACATGAAACCGCGATTGAATGGCGAAATACGCGCGTCCACCTGCTCCAGGATTTCACCATTCAGATAGACCAGCGGTTCGTTGCTCATTGACCTTGCTTTCAGTTTTCATGTTCTCATTACAAGACACCGAAGCATAATTGGCGCTGGAGGACCACGCCGACACACGCTTATGGTGTCCATGATGAACAATCGGGGGAAATGATGGAATCGCGCAAGGAAATCCTTGGTATTGCGCTCGTACTCGCGATCGGCGTCGGTTTCGCCATGGCAAATACGCTCGCCGGTGTTGCGTATACCGGCGGCACGGATGCGCTTTCTGTTGCGACCGCGCGCTTTTTCCTCCCTGCACTGATCCTGCTGGTCATTCTGCTGGCAACGGGCAAAAGGGTGCTGCTCCCCTCACGTGACGGGCTCATCGCGATCGTGCTTGGAGTTGTCACCGTCGCCTACACCTGGGCGCTCCTGACCGCCATCGAGCTCCTTCCGGTGCCGCTCGCGGTTCTGGTGTTCTATCTGTTTCCCGTCTTCACCACCTTCATCGTTGCGGCAATGGGGTGGGAACGGTTGCACCGCATCAATATCATTGCCGCGCTGATCGCATTTGCCGGACTGGCCCTTGCACTCGGGGTCAGCGATCAGGGCCTCAACCTTCTCGGGGTTTTCTATGCCGCAATCGCTGCTGTCGGACTTGCCACGGTATCGGCCGTCAGCAGTCGTGTGATCCGGGCCGGTGATCCTCGCCAGGCAACATTCTATATGGCGGCCACCGCGGCTGTGACGTTTCTGGTCATCACAATCGCCTTCGGCGAATTCCGACTGCCCAATACCGAAATGGGTTGGTGGGGCTTCATTGGCACCAACGCCTTTTATGCCGGTGCCATGATCGGATACTTCGTGGCGATCTCCATGATCGGACCAGGCCGGACGACCCTCTACTCAAATATCGAACCCCTGATGGCGATCGCGGCGGCTTTTGTCCTGCTGGATCAGGTCCTCGAACCACTCCAGATATTTGGTGTGGTGATCGTCGTAGGCGCGCTGGTGGCAGCCGCTCGCGCCAATATCAAGCCGAGGCCCTGACGGTTTTCAGGCCGGACGCGCAGGGAAATAACGATCCAGCCAGCCCTTCACGGCATCGCGGGCGCGATGGCTGTCGACCGAGAACGGAAAATGATCCACATCTGACAGCAGCATCAGGTCTGTCGGCTGCTTGGCATGCGCAAAGAGCTGCAGCGACTGTTCGGTCGGGGTGACGGAATCATTGGCGGCATGAAACAGCAGACACGGGCGCGGCGCGATATCGGCAATGACGTCATTGGCCCGGAAATCGAACATGCTCTGCGCCGTCTCGGCGGGAAATTGCATATGGACGTTTTTCCCCATAAGCCCGCGCAGGGATTCCGGAATCGGCACAATGTCCCAGCGATTGACCATCAGCGACTTGCCGGTCTTCTCGCGATGGGCCTTGCCGTATTCGAGCATCTTGAGAAAGCGCGCCCATTCCTTGTCTGATTTGTGCTGCAACCGGAATTTGCTCTCGCCATCCCCCCAGCCACAAGACGAGATCACGGCGGCAATCCGTTTGTCGACGCCGCCGGCATAGACAGCAACCGCAGCACCGAAACTGTGACCGATCACACCGATCTTCTCACCATCGACATAGGGCTGCCGGGCAAACCACGTCACGGCGTTCTTCACATCCTCGACCTGATCCTCACAGAGCACGCGTGCGGTTTCGCCTTCGCTCTCTCCGCACCCCCGAAAATCAAAGCGCATGGCCACATAGCCCCATTCCGCGAGCATGTTGGAGATGATTTCCGGCGTCGAGCCGTCCTTGCCAGTGCCAAAGCCGTGCAGCACGAGAAAAGCCGGACGCCGGGTCCCCGGCGCAAGATCTGCCGGCGTGTGCACCACGCCCGAAAGCGTCAAACCGTCCGACTTGAATGTGACCTTTTCCTCCACAACTCTCTCCTTTGTAGGTTGTTCTGCCTCAGCCTTCAGATTGCAGCTTCTGACGGTCGATCTTTCCTGTTCCCGTTTTCGGCAAATCCTCGCGATACGCAACGACCCGCGGATATTTGTAAGGTAACAGCTTGGATTTCACGTAGTCCCGCAAGATCGCAGTCGTCTCATCCGAACCCGCGCCGCCCGTTTTCAGGACAATCCAGGCCTTGGTCGTCATCAAGCCGTCAGTCTGCGTTACGCCCAGCACACAGCTTTCCTGTACGTCGGGGTGATCATTGAGACAGCGCTCAATCTCGAGCGGATAGATCCATTGCCCGCTGACCTTGATCAGGTCATCGGCGCGACCATCGAAGTGATAGAAAACATCCGCATCCTGGGTAAACCGGTCACCGGTATAGATCCAGTCATCCCGCATGGTCTCGGCGGTTTTCTCCGGCTGGTTCCAGTAGAACGGCGCCTGGGAATCGCCGCGCACCCACATGGTACCCGCCTCTCCAGGTGCGACCAGATTGTCGTCCATATCCCGAAGCTCAATCTCATAGCCCGGAACCCGTTTCCCGCTCGCCCCCTTGCACAGATCATCAGCATAATTGCTGACATAAATGTGCAGAACCTCGGTCGAGCCAAGGCCTTCGAGAATCTCCAATCCGTAGCGCCGAGACCACTCGTTGAAGGTCTCTTTGGGCAGGGGTTCAGCTGCCGAGAGGCAGAGCCGCACACTGGAAAGATCACGGTCAGCACTCCCCGCATGGGCCACAAGCGCATTGTAGAGGGTCGGCAAGCCAAAGAAGACCGTAGGCCGGACGCGCTCGATCACATCATAGATCGGTCCCGGTTCGGGCCGGCCGGGGCTCAGGACAACGCTGGCCCCTATCGAAAACGGAAACGTCAGCGCGTTCCCGAAGCCATAGGCAAAGAAGATCTTCGGCACCGAATAGACGATATCCTCTTCGGTGAGGTTCAGGACATGCTGGGCGTAGCTGAGATGCGTATAGGGCATGTCGTGTTGCAGGTGCACGATCCCCTTGGGGCGCCCGGTGCTGCCCGAACTGTACATCCAGAACGCCATCTCATCCCGGTGGGTGTCCGCAGGCGCAAGCACGGGGGGCTGGGCCGCGATGAAATCATCCCAGGTCACGGTGGCAGTGGGAAATCCATCTGCCGGCGGACCATTCGCAACCACCACGAGTTTGACCGCCGGGCCGCCATCAAGTGCTTCAGCCAGAACAGGTAGCAAATTCGCTTCGGCAATCACGACATTGGCTGCACTGTCCTCGATATAGTATCGAACGAGTTCCGCCGGTGAGAGGGTGTTGACCAGAACAGGGACAAAACCGGCGCGCACAGCCCCGAAGAATGCCGCCGGATAGACCAGCGTATCATCGAGAAGCATCACCACCCGGTTGGATCGCGCCAACCCTACCTGCACCAGCGCATTCCCGGCCTGACAGGCAAGCGCGCACAACCCGCCATAACTGAGCCGGACATCACCCGCAATGAGCGCCGTTCGCTCTCCCCGACCCTTGTCGAGATTGTCGAAGAGAACCGCACTCGCATTGTAATGTTCGGGTACGGAAAACCCGATTTCGGCCGCGCCCGGTGTGTCTTGTCCCACAGGGTCTGAAATCGGCGTTGCTGCGTCTGAACTGGACATATGAAGTCTCCCGGCACGGTTTATAGCAAGCCCGGGCGCTGTGTTCAGCGCATAAAAAACCCGCCGCGATCTCCGCGACGGGCCTTTCCGGATAACTGTCTACTCAGGCGCGCTTTTTCATCATCCGGTAAACGACCAAAAGGATCATGGCGCCGACGATGGCGAGCACAATGCTGCCGATATTCAGACCATCGACACTTCCAAGCCCCAGAAGACTTCCGACAAATCCGCCGATGATACCGCCAACAATTCCGATAATACCGGTGATGATGAACCCACCGGGATCATTCCCGGGCAGAATCAGTTTTGCAACAAACCCGGCCACAAGGCCCAGCACAATCCAGGAAATGATTCCCATTTATTCGTCCCTCCATAGACATACGCTCTTATGGCGCGGGACGACCCTAAATGTGCCACACGAATCGGGTCAAAGGGGTCCGGGTCGATCCGGATCGTCGTCGACCGGGTCGTCATCGATCAAAATTCTCTGCGCCGCACCGTCCAGATCATCGTACTGCCCGGTCCGGATGGACCAGATGAACGCGGCCAGTCCGATCGCGCCGAGAACAAGCGCTGCCGGGATCAGGATCAGCAGGATATTCATGACAGCGTTTCAGAAGCGCGCTGTCGTTGCAGGCGCAACGCATTCAGTGTGACCAGCAATGACGACGATGACATGGCAACAGCCGCCACCAGCGGTGTGACGAACCCGGCCATCGCGAACGGGACGGCGATGGCGTTGTAGAGGATCGCCAGGGCGACATTCTGGCGCGTAAGGGCCGTTGCGCGCCGGCCGGTTTCCAGCGCCAACAGAACCGGGCTCAGGCCGTTACCCTGAAACACCAGATCCGCATGAACCTGACTGATATCCGCTGCGGTGGAAGGGGAAATCGAGACATGGGCCGCCGCGAGTGCCGGTGCATCATTCAGACCGTCGCCCACCATCAGGACATGGCGACCCTCGGCTTCCAGTGCGCGCAACCGGTCGACTTTTTCGACTGGTGAACAGCCACCATGCCGGTTCTCGATCCCGAGTTGTGACCCTACGGTCGCAACCACATCTGCCCGGTCACCCGAGAGAAGCTCGATCGCGTATCCCTTGGCCTTGAGTCGGGCGATGGTTGCCGCAGCGTCATCGCGCGGGGAATCTGCGAACGCAAACCCGGCAACCGGAACACCTTCACGGCTCAGCCAGATTTCCGGTCCCTCTGACAGGATCGGCTGGTCAGCCGCCCCGCACCAGTCGCGCCGCCCGAGACGCCAGTTTGCGTTCTCCACGGTTGCGCTCACCCCGCATCCTGCGATCTCATGACTATCGGCAGCCGGTGTACGGACGCCTTCGGCGCGCTGGATGGCGCGTGACAGGGAATGGTTGCTGGCCGACGCCAGAACTGCGGCAATGTCCCGATATGCTTGCGGCACATCGTTGCGATTGACCCAATCCGGTTGTCCGCGCGTGAGCGTCCCGGTCTTGTCGAACACGATCGTATCCACATTGGCCAACCGCTCGAGCGCATCACCGGCGCGCAGCAATACCCCACGCTTGAGAAGACGGCCACTGGCCACGACCTGAACCACCGGAACGGCCAGCCCCAGCGCACAGGGACAGGTGATGATCAGAACGGCAACCGCATAGAGCAGCGCCACCTGCCAACCTGCATTGCCGAGCACCAACCATCCCACGAAGGTTCCCGCCGCCAGCACGTGAACGAGCGGTGCGTACCAACCCGCGATCCGGTCTGCGAAACGAACGAAATTGGCCCGTCCCTGTTCGGCCACTTCCACCAGTCGCGCGATCTCTCCGAGCAGGGTGTCATCACCGATCTTGCTGATCCGCACCGAGACCGGCGCACTGAGATTCATGGTGCCCGCAAAAACCGCTGTCCCGGGACTGGCGCCGGCCGGCAGGGACTCACCGGTCACCAGGCTGGAATCGATATCCGTTTCGCCGCGCAGAATCTCTCCATCGACAGGAAACCGCTCGCCCGGGGTCACCCGTACGACCATCCCGGCATCGAGTTGATCGACTGGCACATAGGCAACCGAGCCATCGGGCATTTCCATCGCCGCCGAGGTTGCGCGCAGAAGCAGCAAACGCTCGGCCGAGCGACGTGCTTCAGCACGCGCGCGGTGGTCGAGATAACGCCCGATCAGGAGGAAGAACACCAGCGTGATGGATGCGTCGAAATAGGCATGCGTCCCGCCATCAATCGTCTCGATCAGGCTGACCGATGCAGCAAGAAGGACGGCCAGAGAGATCGGCACATCCATATTCGTACGGCCAGCGCGCAATACGGCCAGTGCCGACCGGAAGAAGGGTCGCCCGGAATAGGCAATCGCAGGCAACGCAATCAGCGCGGAAACCCAGTGCAACAGGTCACGGGTCACGGCTTCCATGTCGCTCCACAGTCCGGCCCAGACGGAGACCGACAGAAGCATGACGTTCGCAGCCGCGAACCCGGCCACACCCATGGCCCGAAGAAGTGTAGCGCTTTCTTCTGTGCCCTGACGTGCCAATACCTCGGGATCAAAAGGGATTGCACCGTAACCGAGCGCTTCAACCGTTTCGATGATTTCACCTGCGCGGTTGCGATCGCCACGCCAGCGCACATAGAGGCGACGCGTCGAGAAATTCACCCGGGCTTCAACGACATCATCTCGCGCCGAGAGGGTTTTCTCTATCCGGGCAATGCAATTGGCGCAGTGAATACCTTCGACAAGAAGATGGATCGCCGATGTTCCCTCACCCGCATCAACCGCCCGATAGGCGTGACTTGGATCCCGAAAAACGGGCGCAGCATCATCAACAACCGGTGTGTCGAACGCGCTTACTTCGACCATATACGCGTCTCGATCAGGTAGGGTTCGCCATTCGGCTGAGCCACCTCAAAGCGCACATCCCACTGGCCTGCGGTCGGCAATATAATTTTTGCGGTATATTGGCCGGGTGAGGTCATTGGCAGTGCCGCGGAAAACCCCTCTCCCGCTCCCACAGGCCGACTGACCCGCACCTGAACATCCCGGTTTTCAATCGCTGCACCGCTCGCCTCTTTCAGAGCAAGAGACAAGGTGCCCGAGGTCGCCCCGGATTGTACGAATTCGGCCTCGGTGGACCATCCAAGAGCATTCTGGCGCGTCGCGCGATCAAGCACCTGATTGTAGTCTATGCCACGACGGTAGGATTCCTCGGCTGCAAGGCCTGACCAACTATCCGCTGCAAACCACAGAAAGACCGCGTTCGCTGCAAAAACGACAGCGAAAAACCCGAGGATCCAGAACAGGAAGGTCCGGCCGGTCCAAACGCGTGGAGACAGGGTGCTCATGGTCGTTTCGCCTTGAAGGTGCTCTCCGTCGTCGCCGTCTGGCCGGTCTCCCGGTCCTCGATGACAAAGGTGATATCACTGGATTGAGGAATACTGTCATCGCGCAAGGTTACAAAAATCCGGAAGCTCTGGATCGTATCCGGCCCGACACGGAAGACAGGCAATCCGCTCTCACCACCCACCCGGCTGACATCAGCACCCGGCAGTCCGTCGACGGATAGCACGAACACACGAACATCATCGTGCAGCTTGTTGGTTATTTTCAGCGTGTAGGCATTCCGCACGCCCCCATCCGACAGGATCGTGAACAACGGGCTGCGCTGGTGCTCGGCACTCACCCCGAGATCAGCTCGCGTGACAAGCGCATAGACCATGATCGCAGCCACCAGAACCATCATGCCCGCATAGAGGAAGGTACGTCCCCGGAACAGACGTGCCCGTGGTTTCTCGCCACGCGCGGCCTGATCCGCCATATTGAGCGTGCCATAGGAGATCAGGTTCCGCGGCCGTTCAACCCGGTCCATCACTTCGTTGCAGGCATCAATACAAAGGGCGCACGAGATGCACTCGAGCTGCAGACCGTCGCGGATATCGATCCCCATCGGACAAACCGCGACACACTGGTTGCAATCCACGCAGTCGCCGCGATCTTCCCAGCTCTGTCCCGCCTTGTGGGAGCCGCGCGGCTCACCGCGTTCAGCGTTGTAATTGACGATCAGCGTTTCTTCGTCGGAGAGCGCTGCCTGGATGCGCGGCCAGGGGCACATATAGGTGCAAACCTGCTCCCGCATCAGCCCGCCGAAAACATAGGTAAAGGCAGCAAGGATACCGACCCATATATAGGCAGCAAACGGAGCTTCCAGAGTTGCCAGACTGACCGCGAGGGTTGGCGCATCCGCGAAGTAGAACACCCAGGCACCACCTGTCGCGACAGCAATCAGGAGCCAGGATATGTGCTTGGCAGTTTTCTTGCCAATCTTGGAGACGGTGGTTGGTGCCTTGTCGAGGCGCATCCGGGCATTGCGATCACCCTCCCAGAACCGTTCCACCGCGATGAACAGATCGGTCCAGACGGTTTGCGGGCAGGAATAGCCACACCAGGCACGTCCCACAGTTGCCGCTGTCAGGAACAGGCCCATAGCCCCCAGCACCAGCAGGCCGGTGATGAAAAACACCTCCTGCGGCCAGATTTCGATGAAGAAAAAGTAGAAGCGCCGCGCGGGCATGTCGATCAGGACTGCCTGATCGGACGCATTGGGACCCCGGTCCCAGCGCAGCCATGGCGTGACATAGTAGATCGACAGCGTCACAGCCAAGATCAGCCATTTGAACTTCCGAAACGCGCCGCGCGCGCGTTTCGGATAAATCTTCACCCGCTTCTTGTAGAGCGCGCGGTTTTCCTTCTTGTTGACCGGGGTGACAGCTACCGCCTCCACCGGCGCATTTGTGCTGGCCTCAGACATCAAAGTTCATCCTGAACAGAGCCATGAATTTATTCGCCACCACCCAATGCGTGGACATAGGTTGCGAGCTGCTTGCGCACGATCGGGGCGAGCTTGTCGTCCCAGTTCGGCATCACGCCATTGCGGGCATTCGCAACCGTGTTCCAGATTTCCTCACGCGAACCACCATAGAGCCAGATCGCATCCACGATATTGGGCGCACCCAGTTCGGGATCACCCTTACCACTCTCCTGATGACAGGCCGCGCATTGCTCGACATAGACCTCACGGCCCGCTGCTGCCGCCGTCGCGTCATGCTCCTGGCCGGATCGCTGCAGCACATACTCGACCACCGCATCGACTTGCTGACGCTCGAGAATCTCGTCCTTCAGAAAAGCGGGCATTACGTTGAACAGCGTATCGGGATGTTCCGAGCGGATTCCCACCCGAATGATCTCGTAAATCCGGTCGAGCGAACCGCCCCAGACCCAGGCATCATCATTCAGGTTCGGATAGCCCGGGGCACCGGCGCCGCCAGCGCCATGGCACTGGGAGCAGTTGACGGCAAAGGCCGAGCGACCACCGGCCATTGCAAACTCGAAGAGCTCGGGAATATCCTGAATTTCTTCCAGGCTCGCCTCTTCGATCCGGGTGCGATAGGCACCCTGCGCCGCATAGGCGTCCGCAATCTGTTCATGCACAGCCGTACGCTGGGAGTAACCCAGAACGCCGCGCGTATAATCCGAAACAAGCGGAATGGCCGGCATCGCGATCCAGTAGCCCACGGACCAGACGATGGTGATGTAGAACGTCCACAGCCACCAGCGTGGCAGGGGTGAGTTCAATTCCTTGATCCCATCCCATTCGTGGCCGGTCGTTTCCTGACCCGTTATTTCATCAATTTCTCGGTTATCAGTCACCGGATCAGTCCTCCTTCAACGGAATTTGCGCGGCATCACGAAACTTGCGCGCATTGCGCGGCCACAGGGCGTAGACCAGCACCGCAGCGAAGATCACCACGAAGTAGACAAGGCCCCAGGTCTGGGCAAAAGCGGCTGCAGCGTCATAGCTCATCCCAGCCCCCTATCGACTGTTGGCTGATGCATCGAAGCTGTCGAAATCGACCAGCGTTCCCAGCATCTGCAGATAGGCGATCAACGCATCAAGCTCGGTGACATGGCGGTCATCACCATCAAACACGCGCGCCTGTGCCCCCGGATAACGCTCCAGCAGAGAATCAACATCACCTGAATCCGGGTTTGCCTGAGTCTCGAGATCGGCAATCGCGTTCTCGATCATCTCGTCGGTATAGGGAACACCGATTGTCCGGTTGGTGCGCAGATGATCGGTAATATCCGCATAGTCGAGCCGCTCCTCCGCAAGGAAGGGATAACCGGGCATGATCGATTCCGGCACGATCGAGCGTGGATCAATCATGTGCGTCACGTGCCATTCATCGGAGTACCGGCCGCCTACGCGCGCCAGATCCGGGCCCGTCCGCTTCGATCCCCACTGGAACGGATGATCGTACATGGACTCCGCCGCCAGACTGTAATGGCCGTAACGTTCCACTTCATCCCGCAAGGCGCGGATTTGCTGGCTATGGCAGTTGTAGCACCCCTCCCGGATGTAGATGTTGCGTCCGGCCAGCTCCAGCGGTGAATACGGGCGAACCCCCTTCACCTCTTCGATGGTGCTCTTCAACCAGTAGAGCGGCGCAATTTCCACCAGCCCCCCGATCGCGACAACGACCAGGATACCAATCACCAGAAAGATCGAGTTCTTTTCGAACAGTGCGTGCTTGATCATAAACGCCCCCTATGCCCGCGCTGCGGCCGTTCCGGCCATGGGCGCTTCTGCACGCACCTCGCCCCGGATTGTTTTCCAGATGTTGTAAATCATGACGAGCGCCCCGACGACGAACAGTGCGCCGCCACCGGCCCGGATCAGATAGAACGGGTGCATCGCCTCGACCGTCTCCACGAAGGAGAATTCGAGGAATCCCAGTTCGTCATAGGCGCGCCACATGAGCCCCTGCAGGATGCCCGACACCCACATCGCGCTGATGTAAAGCACGATACCGATGGACGAGATCCAGAAATGGACGTTCACGAGACGCAGCGAATACAGGCGTGCCCGACCCCAAAGCGGCGGCACCAGGAAGTAGATCGCGGCAAAGCTGATGTAAGCGACCCAACCCAGCGCACCGGAGTGCACATGCCCGATTGTCCAGTCGGTGTAGTGACTGAGCGAGTTGACCGTCCGGATGGACATCAGCGGACCTTCAAAGGTGCTCATGCCGTAGAAGGCCAGTGAGGCAACCATGAAGCGGATGATGGGATCGGTACGGATCTTGTCCCATGCACCCGAAAGGGTCATCAGGCCGTTGATCATCCCACCCCAGGACGGCATCCACAGCATGATCGAGAAGGTCATCCCGAGGGTCTGCGCCCAGTCCGGCAATGCCGTGAAGTGCAGGTGATGCGGACCGGCCCAGATGTAGAGAAAGATCAGCGACCAGAAATGCACGATGGACAGCCGATAGGAGAAAATCGGACGCCCCGCCTGCTTGGGCAGGAAATAATACATGATCCCCAGGAAACCAGCGGTCAGGAAGAAGCCCACGGCGTTATGGCCGTACCACCACTGGGTCAGGGCATCCTGGACGCCAGACCACAGGATATAGCTCTTGGACCCGGTCAGGCTGACCGGCACAGAGGCATTGTTGACCAGATGAAGCATGGCCACAGTGACGATGAAGGCCAGATAGAACCAGTTTGCCACATAGATATGCGGCTCCTTACGCTTCCAGAGCGTTGCCAGGAAGACCAGCAGATATGTGACCCAGACAATCGTCAGCCAGAGATCCACATACCACTCGGGCTCGGCATATTCCTTGGACTGGGTGATCCCCATCAAATAGCCGGTCGCCGCGAGAACGATGAACAACTGATAGCCCCAGAAAACGAACCACGGGGCCAGTTCACCGGCCAGACGCGCCCGACATGTACGCTGGACGCAATAGAATGAGGTCATGATCAGGACGTTGCCGCCAAAGGCGAAGATCACCGCGGAGGTGTGCAACGGCCGCAAGCGCCCGAAATTGATCCAGGAGGTGTCAAAGTTCAGCACCGGAAATGCGAGCTGCAAGGCCAGAACCAGCCCGACGACAAACCCGGCGAGCCCCCAGAACACCGAAGCAATCACCCCGGCCCGGATTACACCGTCATTGTAGTCGACCGCCCCCGGCGCTGTCGCGGCAACGGGGCGCGCGCCATAAATACGGCTGATCAGCGCAAACACGGCCAGAACAGCCGCGCCGGCAAACAGCATTGCGTGGATTCGCATCCCCGTATCTGCCGCGCTCGACGCCAACCCCAAACCCAGGATTGCGGCTACGCCCAACCCAAACATCGCAAACACGTTCATGCGTGCCCCCAGTCAAATCCTTGTGGCCCTGCCCCAAAACGGACAGGCCCGACCAAAATCGGCCACGAATCACTCGTACAAGGCTTTTCGCAGTTGCGAAAATCTTGCGCGTTGACCCATATCAATTCGTCGAAATTTCCCCGATTCGCGCGGCTTAGCGCCTATCGGGCGAGTTCGTAATTCGTGACGAAATCTTCTGGTAACGCAGGCCCCCAGAGATAGAGCGAATCCTGCTCCGGCCATTCTCCCGCTTCCCACGCACAATCCCCCGGGATGTAATCGATGTCCGAAAAGAACTCGATCAGCCCGTCCCATGGATCGCGCATGTAGTGGAAGAAGTTCGACCCGATCACATGCCGCCCAAAGCCCCAGTGGCTCCGGTGTCCCTTGTCCACCATCCGCTGGGCGTTGAGGCTGATGTGATCCGCATTGGCCATTTCAAAGCTCGCATGATGCAGGCCCGGACCATCGGATTTTGCCAATGCCACAACATGGTGGTCACTGCCACCCTGCAGATACATGAACGCAATCATGTCACCGACACGGTCGGCCACACGCATGCCAAGCATCCGGGTGTAGAAATCGATCTTTCGATCCACATCGGGCGTGAACTGGAGAACATGGCCCAGCCGACGCGGGTTGACCGCGATGTCGCGCGGTGGCGCGGCGCGTACCCCACGGCGTTCAAAATGCCCCGGTGTGTTCGTCGGCCAGTCGGTCTGATTGCCCAGCGCATCGGGACCACCGAAGGACGGTGCAGCATCGGCGATCTTGATGTTCACGTAAATTCCGTCAGGATCGCGGACCCAAAGCCCCTCATCGGGGCTTTCATTCGGCGCGTCCAGCAATTGCACACCATTGCTCTCCAGATTGGCTCGGATCGATGCAAGGCCCGCTTCGGTCGTTCCGAAACACAGATGATGGAGCTTTTTGCGCGCCCCCTCAATCAGGCGAAGCTGATCCTGTGACCGGCCCTGACATCCGACAACACCCATCCCGTCACGGGCATAGGTCTCCAGACCCGCATCACCGTAGAAATCCAAGCCTGTTTGAATGTCGGGAACTGCAAGTCCCACATGCTGAAGATTCGTGACCGCCATAGTAGTCTCCTCCAAGTCCCATACGGTTTCGTATGGGAACGGTAGGCGTGGCGTGGAACACGCTCATTGATGTGCATCAACCCGGCCCGTAGCTACTCGAGCCCTGTTCGGTGATGTTTCACTCTGCCGCGCTGACGTTGTATCTATCGGGAACCTCTCACCAGACCGGCCCGTGTCATGAAAGCTGTCATCATCCCCGTCACCGCTTTCCACCAGAATTGTTCGGTCCTGTGGTGCGAAGAAACCAACAAGGCTGCCGTGGTCGATCCCGGTGGCGAGATCGAACGGATCGAGGCAGCGATTTCCGAACAGGGTGTGGAGGTCGAGAAAATCATGCTCACCCACGGTCATATCGACCATGCCGGCGGCGCCGCCGACCTTTCCCAAAAGCTTGGGATCCCGATCGAGGGGCCGCACCTTGAGGACACATTCCTGATCGAGAAACTGCATGAGCAAGGCGCGCAGTTCGGCGTCGAAGGCGGCAAACCCTTCACGCCAACCCGTTGGCTTGACCAGGGCGATACGGTCACGGTCGGCAACCTCACCTTCGAAGTGCGTTTCTGTCCGGGACACACACCGGGACACATCATCTTCTTTGAGCCCGTCTCACGGATCGCCTTTGTCGGCGATGTCCTGTTTCAGGGCTCGGTCGGTCGCACGGATTTTCCACGCGGCGACCATGCAACCCTGATGAACTCGATCCGCGAACAGCTCTGGCCGTTGGGCGATGATGTGACCTTTGTCCCCGGCCACGGCCCCGCCTCGACCCTGGGGCATGAACGCGAAACCAACCCCTTCGTGCGCGAGACGCTCTGACCCCCGAAACGCCCGTTTCGTTCCTGCAACGCTTACAACTGCGGTTGCGATGCCGTGACCACGTTGTAGAGAATATAGGCCGCAAACGCCGACAGCAGCAGCACGCCCTCGCGTCGGGACACACGCCAGCCGGTCACCGTCACACAGAACAGTAGAAGTGTGGCTGCCAGCATCACCCAGATATCGAAAGCCGCGATGCTTGCGGGAACCGTGAGCGGCTGGACAATGGCTGTCACGCCGAGAATGCCGAGCACGTTGAAGATGTTGCTGCCGATGATATTTCCGAACGCCACGTCGCTTTGCCCCTTGCGCGCAGCCAGGGCAGAGGTCACCAGCTCGGGCATCGACGTGCCGATAGCGACGACGGTCAACCCGATGACCGCTTCCGAAACACCCAACCCGGCCGCGATCGAAACGGCCCCGCCGACCACCAGCTTGGCACCGAGAATCGTCAGAACAAGCCCGGCAACAAAGACCACTCCAACGACGACGGGTCTTGCAGCAAGCGGCGTCAGAACCGCGGCCTCGGCAACGTAGACGCCTTGACCGCCCGTCCGTCGACGACGCTCCAGCATCACGATTCCGACCAGATACGCCATCAGACAAACGATCAGGATCATTCCGACCATGCGATCGAGCGTTCCGGATAGGACAACGGCAGCGCAAATGACGCTCACCACGGCGAGTACGCTTCCGTCCCGCCAGAAGTCCGACGGCGTCACCCGGATCGCGGCAATCGATGCAGCGACGCCCAGAATGAGCAGGATATTGGCAATATTACTGCCGACCACATTGCCGACGGCAATGCCGGGCGAGCCGATGAGGGCAGCTTCTATGCTGGTCACGAGTTCAGGGGTCGATGTGCCGAACCCGACCAGTGTCAGGCCAATGATCATCGGCGAAACATGCAGGCGCTGCGCGATCGAAACCGCGCTTCGCACAATCAGTTCGCCGCCCGCGATCAACGCGGCGAAACCCAAACCCAGCAAGACAACGTCCACCATCACACTCCTGAAGTCCCGGACAGGCCGAGCTTCATATCCGGACCCGCGCGCGGACATCCAGGCTGCTTCGGCGCCTCCGTCTCCACAAGGATGTAAGCGCGAGCCTGCACGGTTTGAAGTGGGCGGGGTGCCCGATCGCAAAATTAATCCGTGCGAGGGAACGCAAATAATTCTAGCGGTTCTGGGTGATCGGCTCGGTGCGTGGCGTGAAGAAGTCTGGCAACTCGCTTTCCTTCAACCCCTCATACAGGCAATGCTTCTTGGGATGCGCCTGGTACTGCTCATCGGGGCTGGCATCCGTGGCCGGGGTTGTCGGAATGCACCCTTCACAATAGGCCTTGAGGGTCCGCAACGGCTTTTCCCCCTTGATCGATTCGTAGAGTTCGACCGCCGCATCGATCTTCTCTTTCTCGGCTTCGGCCACAAGCACAACCGAGCCTTCCGAGCCCATGGCACCGCCGCCACCGACATGGGTGACGTCATCAATGTCGAACAGAATCTTGAACGCCTGGACCTCGGTGATCACGATGCCGTTGGTGACCGGCATCATCCCGACCCGTTGGCCCGAGTGATAGTAGAAGGTGTCCTGCCCCATATGGCGGGCTGATTCCGTGACCGACGGGACGAGCTTTTCAAGGCCGAGCGGAATGATCAGCTTGGCGCCGCGCGCCATCATGATGCCCATGGCAAAGCCGATTGTCCCGCAACCGGGATGCGCACAGAAGACACCCGCATTGAAATCAGGGTCCACCGCGTTGCCGCCTTTGATGAACACGCACTTGTCGTCAAAGTTGCGCAGCATCTCGTCCATCATGCCGCTCGGTGGCATCAGTTTGCCTTTGACCAGGCGGATGATCGGCGGCTTTTCTTCCGGCTGGGTCTGACACAGGACGTTGTTGATGACCTGCCCCGAGAGATAGAACTCCTTGTTCGGCACCGACCCCATGATCTCTTCCGCCACGAACACATTGGTCGAGCCATGGGCGATGATCATTTCGGTGTTCTTGTAGGCGTTCTGCACCACCGGCAGCGCCGCAACGGCCTTGCCGATAATCCGACGACCTTCCCATGGCGTGAAGACGAACGAAGCACGAAGTTTGCTCATAAGGGCGTTTCCTGAAACTTGTTTGCACGGGTCCGCATTGCGGGCCGCTCTTGGTGATTACTACTACGGTATGGCGCGCCAGTTTGCATGCTCCAAGGCTATCTTCTCAATTCCTGAGCGCGTATTTTGACCGCTATTCATCCACAAATCACATTGATCCCGGGGGAACAGGCCATGAAAATCGGATTGAGCGGCACAGGGCGCATGGGCGCGGCCATGGGCCTGCACCTGATCGACAACAAGCACGACCTTACGGTCTGGAACCGGACGACAAGCAAGACGCGCGAACTCGCGAAAGCAGGCGCATCGGTCTGCAAGACCCCCGCCGAACTGGTTGGCGAAGCCGACCTGATCCTCAACATTGTGATCGACGACAAGGCGGCAAAGGCCGTGTACGAGGGCAAGGATGGTATTCTGTCCGGCAACCTCAAGGGCAAGCTGGTGATCGAGATGAGCACGCTCATGCCCGACACCACCAAGGCGCTGGAAAAGAAGATCAAGGCCAAGGGCGGCGCGTTTCTGGAATGTCCGGTCGGCGGGTCTGTCGCGCCGGCACGGTCGGGAAACCTGATCGGCATGGCTGGCGGCACTCCGGCAGCCTTCAAGCGCGCCAAGCCGGTTCTCGAAACCCTGTGCCGCCGGGTCGATCGTGTCGGCGATGTGGGTACGGGCGCGGCGATGAAGCTCGCCATCAACCTGCCCTTGCTGACCTATTGGGAAGCCCTCGGGGAAGCCATGTCCCTGACCGAAAAGGCCGGCATCAAGAGTTCGCTGGCCGCCGATATTCTTGCCGATTCCAGCGGTGCCGCCAAAGTCGGCCCGGCCCGCATTCCGTGGATCACCGACGCCATCAACGGCAAATTGCACAAGAACGTCGCCTTTGATGTGGCGGGTGCGGCCAAGGACGCAACCCTGATGTGCGCACTGGCCAAGCATTTCGGCGTGGATGCACCGGCCATCAACGCCACACGGCTCGCCTATCGCAAGGCCGCCAGCAGCGTGTGGGGCGGCCGGGATTTTGCGCTCCTCTCGGCCTGGCGTGTGCTGCAGAACAAGAAGCCCAAATCCAAACGCGACTGAGCGGGCAAAGCCCCGCCATGTTGATCGCCGGTCGTTTCGTCATATCTAAAAGGTGAAATCGAATGACGCGACAATGGATGGAACGGATATGACAAACCCGGTTGAACTGATCATCAAGCCCCGCACACGGGACCTGGGCGGGTTCGAGGTGGCGCGTGTTCTGCCCTATGCCAAACGCCGGACCATCGGTCCGTTCATTTTCTTTGACCGCATGGGCCCGAACACCTTTGGCGTCGGCGAAGGCATCGATGTTCGCCCTCACCCGCATATCGGGCTCGCAACGGTGACCTATCTGTTCGAAGGCGAGATCATGCATCGCGACAGCCTGGGCTATGCGTTACCGATCCGGCCCGGGGACGTGAACTGGATGACCGCCGGGCGCGGCATCGTACATTCCGAGCGGACCCGTGACGCGGTGCGCAATTCCGAAAGCCGCATGTTCGGCATCCAATCCTGGGTCGCCCTTCCGAAAGATTCCGAAGAGATCGCGCCGTCCTTTCATCACCATCCCGGCGACACCCTGCCGGAAGTCAAAAACAACGGCGTGACGATGCGCATGATTGCGGGCAGCGCCTATGGCATGACGTCGCCAGTCGAGACAGCCTCACCCATGTTCTATCTCGATGTCGGGATGATCGCGGGCACCGCTCTGGACATGACGCAGGATTATGCCGAGCGCGCCATCTATGTGGTTGAAGGCGAGATTGCGATCAACGGCGAAACCCACGGTGCCAATGAGATGCTTGTCCTCACGGACGGCGCAGATGTCACAATCGAGGCAACGGACGGCGCTCGTATCATGCTACTCGGTGGCGACGCTATCGACGGCGAACGTCACATCTGGTGGAACTTCGTCTCCAGTTCCCCCGAACGGATCGAGCAGGCCAAGGCCGACTGGAAGGCCGGGCGGTTCGACATGATCGAAGGGGATGACGAATTCATTCCCCTGCCCGAGAAGTGATCGCATCGTGACCCACCCCATCGCCATCACCATGGGAGACCCCGCCGGGGTCGGCCCGGAGGTTATCTGCAAGGCCCTTGCCGAAGCGCCGGACGCAGAGCGGAACGATATCCTTGTCATCGGGTCGCGGCCTGTCCTTGAGCGGGCGAACACGCTTTGCCGGACCGGGCTTCATTTCGGCGACGGCGGCGTTGCACTTCTCGACATGCCGACTGACGGCGTCGCCGAGGCGCCAGCAGGTCAGATTTCTGCCGCGGGTGGTGAGGCCGCCTACACCTATATCGTCAGGGCCGCCAAAATGGCGATCTCCGGTGAGATCGGCTGTATTGTCACCGCCCCGATCAACAAGGCAGCACTTCATGCCGCCGGGCATATTTACGACGGGCACACCGGCCTGCTCAGCCATCTGGCCGGCGGCATCAAACCGAACATGTTGCTGACCTCACCGACGCTGTCTACCATCCACGTCTCGGCACATGTATCCCTTGCCGACGCGATCCGGCGTTGCACCACCGAGCGCGTGCTCGAAGTGATTCGCGCCGGAGACGACCATTTCAAGCGCCTCGGCATGGCAGCCCCCCGCATTGCGGTGGCCGGTCTGAACCCCCATTGCGGCGAAGGCGGCATGTTCGGCGATGAAGACGACATTCAAGTCGCCCCCGCTGTCGCCGCTGCACAGGCAGACGGCATCAACGTGGTCGGCCCGCTCTCCGGCGACACGGTCTTTGCCCGCGCCCATCACGGCGAGTTCGATCTGGTGGTTGCCCAGTATCACGACCAGGGCCACGCCACGGTCAAGCTGATCGCCTTCGATACTGCCGTGAACGTGACAGTCGGCCTGCCGTTTGACCGCTGTTCGGTCGATCACGGCACGGCATTTGATATCGCCTGGACCGGCAAGGCGGACCACACCAACATGAAGGCCGCCATCGCCTATGGACGGCGGCTGGCGGCAGCGTGAGCTAAATACGTTAGCCGACTACCGCCAGCCCAGCCCCGGGGCGACATGGGTCAGGATCGATTCGATGACATGGGCGTTGTAATCGACGCCAAGCTGGTTCGGTACGGTCAGCAACACGGTATCGGCTTCCGCGATCGCCTCATCCTGCTTCAGTTCCTCGATCAGCGCGTCGGGCTCGGCAGCATAGCTGCGACCAAAGATCGAACGGACATTGCCGTGCAGCATCCCGATCTGGTCCTGACTTTCATTCCGTTGCCCGAAATAGGCGCGGTCCATATCGTTCACCAGCGCAAAAATGCTGCGGCTCACGGACACGCGCGGTTTGCCATGATGGCCTGCCTCGGCCCAGGCTGCGCGATAGGCGCGAATCTGTTCGGCCTGCTGGATGTGGAACGGCTCGCCGGTCTCATCGGTCTTGAGGGTCGAGCTTTGCAGGTTCATTCCCAGTTTCGCGGCCCAGATGGCGGTCGCGTTCGACGCCGCACCCCACCAGATACGCTCGCGCAGAGTTTCGGAGTGGGGTTCCAGACGCAGCATGCCCGGCGGATTGGGGAACATCGGGTTCGGATCCGGCTTTGCGAACCCCTCCCCCTTGAGTACATTGAGAAAGACTTCCGTGTGCCGCCGCGCCATATCCGCATGGGTCTCGCCCTCACCGGGCGCATAGCCGAAATAGCGCCAGCCATCGGTCACCTGTTCCCCCGAGCCACGGCTGATGCCGAGTTGGAGGCGTCCGCCCGCGATCAGATCGGCGGCACCGGCATCTTCGGCCATGTAAAGCGGGTTCTCGTAGCGCATATCGATCACGCCCGTGCCGATCTCGATCTTGCGTGTCTTCGCGCCAACGGCGGCCAGCAGCGGAAACGGCGAAGCCAGTTGGCGCGCAAAGTGATGTACCCGGTAATACGCACCATCAGCGCCCAATTCCTCGGCCGCCACCGCCAGATCAATGGATTGCAGCAGCGCATCAGAAGCCGTTTGCACCTGCGAGCCGTGTCCTGCGGACCAGTGGCCGAAATTGAGAAAGCCGATTTTCTTCATTGAAACACCCATTTCCACTTGTACCTTTAAACGGCTCTCTGCCTGATCCCGTCATGCGTCGATGACACCTTCGATGCAAGGGGATATTGGCGGAAAAACCTGGAAAGCAAACGCAAACCACTCAACATCCCCGAACGATGACCGGCGCGCTCCGGGCCGTATCGTGCGGCGCATTGTCGGGCAATGGTCGGAACTGCCCATTTGCGCTAGAATTGGTGCATTGCGGAAACCACTGTTTTGAGACGGCCATGCGCATATTCCTGATCGCTGCCATTCTTGCCCTGACGGGGTGCCAGACCCTCAACCCCGCCCCGCCGCCGGGGACCGCATCCGCAAGCTCAGGCCGTATTGCCAGTCTGGTTCAGCTTGTGGGTTGCCTGAAAGCCGAAGATCCCGATCTGAAAATCAGCCGGTGCACGGGACTGATTAATTCTGCTTCCGAAATCGAAGCCGAGCCCGAAAAACGAAATCAGCTGCTTTCCACCGCCCATGTGCTGCGCGGCTCAGCCTATCTCGACAAACGGGATGACCGCGCTGCCGAACGCGATATTGACCGGGCCATTGCCTTCAATCCCGAAAATGCCGGGGCTTATCTGGCGCGATCCGTGATCTGGCAACGCAAGGATGACTATGTCGAGATGCTGCGCGACCTCGATAAAGCAGTGGCGTTCGACCCTGATTCCGCCATCGTCTATGCCGCGCGGGCCCATGCCAGGATCGCTCTGACGTTCCCTGATTCAAGGCGCTCGGGTCCTCTGGAAACAAATCTGGAGCGGGACGCCATTGCGGACGCCCGCGCCGACATCATGACGTCGCGCACGCTCGACCCCGAATACAGCGCGCCATGGCGCTTGCTCGCAGATATACATTTCGAACTCGCTGAATACGATTCTGCGATTGGCAATTACGGCGAAGCCATAAAGCGGAACAGTTCTGATGCCAAAGCCTTCCAGCATCGTGGTTCGGCTTTCTTCCGCATCGATGATACGGCGGGTGCCATTCAGGACTTTCAGACCGCCATCAGGCTCGATCCACGCGATCCGGGCTCATACGTCAAACTTGTCTGGATCCGGGCGGCCGCAGCTGAGCCAAGGTTTCGAGACGGCGCACGTGCCGTCGAACTGGCCCTTGAAGCCAACCGTATCGCAGGCGATCAGCAGCATGTCACCTACCTCATGCTCCTGCCTGTGGCCTATGCCGAAGCGGGACGGTTTGAGGAGGCCATCGGGGAACAGGAACGCATTATCGAAATCATCAAGGGTACCGCGCTTTCTTCTGATGATGATGACACCCGGCACCTGCTCGGCCTCTATGTCGGTGCCGAAGAGTTGTTGCAGCTGTTCCGGAATCGCCAGCCCTTCCGGTTGACTCGTAGCGACACCAGCATCTGATCAGCCTGGTGCGTCGCCTGGTTCTGAGGGCGTGATCGGGTCAAGCGGCGTCATCTGCCCCAGACCCAGTATCTCTTCGAGTTTCGCGGCATAGGACAAAAGTTCCGCTTCACCGAAGGGGCGCCCCACAAGTTGAATGCCGACCGGCAGGCCACTTGCGGTGAAACCCGCAGGGATCGAAATCGCCGGACAGCCCGTCAGCGTGATCGCGTAGGTGATGTAGATCCAGTCGACATAATTGTCGAAGGCGTGGTCACCGACTTTTTCGACATAGCGAATATCGACATCAAACGGCGGGACAATCGCGGCGGGCAAGGCCAGCACGTCGTAATCCCCGAACCAGTTCAGGACGCGCTCATACAGTTTCGTGCGCGCGATGGCCGCCCGGCCAACTTCGCCCGCACTCAACGCCATCCCCTTCTCGACCTGCCAGACCATCTCGGGCTTCAACTGATCCCGATGATTGTCGAGAAGCGGCGCGGCGATACACGCGAAAAGTGCGGCGCGCAGGGTCTGGAACATCTCCAGGGAACCCGAAAAATCAGGACAGGCCTCTTCCACGATGGAACCTGCATCGGCAAACCGCCGCGCCGCCGTCGCGCAGATGGCATCGACCTCCCCATCGACAGGACCAATTCCAAGATTGGCTGTGTAGCCAATCCGCGTTGGCGCACGGGGCGCGCGCGCAGCATTCAGGAATGGCACCGCAGGGGCATCGAGCGATTTCGGATCGCGCGGATGGCGACCCGACTGTGCATCCAGCATCAGTGCAACATCGGCCACGTTCCGGCCCAGCGGCCCTTCGGCCACGAGCGTCTGGTGAATATCCTGCCACATCAGGCCGCCACCATGGGCGACCCGGCCCACCGACGGGCGCAACCCCACGATCGAACAGAAACTCGCCGGGGTCCGCAACGAACCGCCGAGATCATTGCCGGTCGCCAGCCAGGACATCCCCGTCGCCACGGCAACCGCCGACCCCCCCGAGGACCCGCCACAGGTCATGGCGGTGTTCCACGGATTGCGTGTCTTGCCAAAAACCTCGTTGAAGGTGTTGGCACCGGAGCCGAATTCCGGCGTGTTGGCCTTGCCGATCACAATGGCGCCGCGGCGTTTGAGGGTTTCGACCATCACTTCATCGCGGGCGGGCACATTCTCGGCAAAGATCGGCGAGCCGAAGGTCGTTCGCACGCCAGCGGTTTCGTTGAGGTCCTTGACCACCACCGGAAGTCCCCCGAGCCAGCCGGGTTCGGGGTCATCGGGCTGCACGAGAGACCGCGCAGCGTCACGGGCCTGATCGAGACACAGGGTCGGGATCGCATTGACGGCCGGATTGACCGCCGCAATCCGCGCCGCCGCGGCATCCACGAGTTCGACCGGCGACACCGCGCCCGCTCGTAAGCGGGCGACAGCGTCGCAGGCCGAAAGCGCGATCAGATCATCGGCACCCGACATCACGGTCAGTCTTCGCGGATACCAGCCGGGCCCATCTGGGCCTGTGACAATCCAGCCGGTTTGCCGACACGTTCGGGCAGCATGAAGCCACCATCGGCCTGGGGCACATACGGCCCGGGCGCACCGCGTTCGGGCACCAGGATTTCGCGTTTGTGGTCGGCGGGAATCTTCCCGTCGAGCGCATCGTTGATCCAGTCCGCAAGATAGCCATAGAAGTCGATCCCGCCGAAGTTCGGGCGGTTGCGCGGATTGTGGAAGTCATTCTCGACAACCCAAAGCTCCTTGGGTGCCGTGACCATTTCATAGATCCGCAACACGTCTTCCAGCGGAGCCAGAGGATCGTATTCGCCGGTCACCTGAAGCACGGGACATTCGACCTGCCCGGCTACGTCATCGAGCACCATCTGGGACGCGAATTCATCGAACTCGTCTTCATCATGGATACCGGCCATGTACATGAAGACCTGTTTGAAGCGCGGCGAGGCCTGCTCGAAGATCGCGGTTTTCGGACCGTAACAGGCTGCCGCCGTGGCGACGGCCTTGACGCGCTTGTCGAGTGCGGCCAGCCGCATGCCCCAATAGGACCCCATCGAGAATCCCGACACGGCAATCTGGTCGGCGTCCACTTCGGGACGGGTGCACAGATAGTCGATCGCGGCCGATCCGGCCCGCTCGTAATTGTCGAGGGTGACGCGGATCTTGCGGATGTTGCTGGTGCCCTGTCCCGGCCCATCAAGATGCAGGCAGTTCAGGCCACGGTTGACGAAGGGATGGTTGAGGGCATCGATAAACGCTTCCTTGGTCATGTCCATGCCGGGGCAGAACACCACGGTCGGCCGCTTCTCGCCGCCGGGAACCATGTGCAGGACGCCCTGAATGTAATTTCCCTCAAACGGAATCTCGACACGTTCGATGGGGTGTGATGCGTATTTCATCACCTTGTCGAAGCATTGCAGCAGCATGTCGTGCAGATAGATCTTCTCGGGATTGTCATCTTCGAAGATCGTGTGCTGGGCTTCGCGATAATGCTCGCTGGCGATCCAGAACAGCTCGGCGGCTGTCTCGGTATGGCCGGCCTTTTCCGCCGCCTCGGCAATCGACACAACGTGACGCGCATGTTTGTCCACAACCCGGTGGATCTGGGCGTAGGATTTGACCTCCGGCGGAATAACCCGGTTGTCATAGGCAAAGTTCTGGACACGGCCGGTCGTCTTGACGATCCAGTCGAGCATCCATTGCTGGTTGTCACGACGGCGTTCGGTTTGCTTGGACATCTCATTCCCCTTTGTATTGAATCGGACCGCTGATTTTTAACTTGGCGTCGGCCTTCACGCCTCTATACAGAGTGGATAATCGGCTGAAAAGCTGTCTCCGCCCGATCTGTTGATTTTCCTGTCGCACCGAGCCCGCATGGCGTCCAAGAACAACCTCAAACTCGTCATTGTTCTCGCCCTGATTGCAGGTCTTGGACCGATATCAATCCATGTGATCGTGCCGGTTCTGCCCTCGATCAAGACCGCATTCGCCGCCTCGAACACCATGACCCAGTTCACGCTGACGCTTGGCGTGGTGGCCATGGCGCTGGCCACGATCGGGTTCGGTCCCGCCGCCGACCGGTACGGACGCAGGCCGGTCACGATTTTCGGCCTTGTGATGTTCATTCTGGGCAGCGCCCTGTGCGTCTGGTCACCCAGCATCGAAGTGCTGATTGCCGGTCGCCTGATACAGGCGGTCGGGGGTGCAGCCGGTATCGTTGTCAGCCGCGCGATTATCCGTGACATGTTCAGCCGTGAGGAAACCGCACGTGTTCTGGGACAGGTGATGTCCATTGTCGTGCTGGCCCCCGTACTGGCACCGGTGATCGGCGGCTTTCTGGTGGAATTTGCTGGCTGGCGTTATGTCTTCATTCTCGCCGGCGGCATGGGCGTGCTGGCACTGGTTGTATCGCTCCCCGCACTCAAGGAAACCCACACCCCCACAAGCGGCGTCAACCTGTTCGGACAGATGCTGCGGGCTTTCCCGGTCCTGCTGCGCACCCCGGCCTTCATCGCCTATGCCGGATATGCCGGCTGCGGAATGGGCATGTTCATGGTTGTGGCCGGCGGCGTTCCGTTTCTCATGGTCGAGGTGTTCGACCGTACGCCATTTGCGTTCGGGTTGTTTTTCATGTGCCTGACGGTGAGCTTCCTGACCGGCACACTCATATCGTCAAGAGTCACGGAGCGCGTCGGTCTGGACCGCATGGTACGTGTGGGCAGTTCCGGGTCGGCGCTTGCCGCAATAACCATCCCCTCGCTCTTTCTCGCGGGCCTCAGCACACCCTGGACAATTTTCGTACCGGGGATTTTTGTCGGCCTTTTTCACGGCTTGGCGATGCCGAACGCACAAGCCGGCGGGGTCAGCGTCAACCCGCAAGTGGCAGGCTCGGCCTCGGGATTGATGACCTTCTTGCAGATGAGTATCGGCGCGGGTTTCGGACAGGTGGCAGGCATGTTGCCCCATGGCAGCCCCCTGCCGGTTGCGATCCTGATCGCGGTGGCCGGACTGGGCGGGTTTCTGGTGTACAATGTTCCGATGTACCTGACCCGAAAGCGCATGACATGATGAAGAACCCGATACGCGCCATGGCTTTTGCGCTGGCCCTGCTCTCCGCGCCTGGCGCCATCAGCGTGGCTATCGCGCAGGTCCCGCCCAGCCATGTGATGATGGAAACCTACAAGGGCGTTCTCAAGGCGGCCGCTGCGGGGGATATCGGCGAAATCAAGAATCTCGCTGCCGCAGGTGCTGATCTGAACACGCGCGATCCGCGCGGACGGACCCCGCTCATGGTGACCGCACATCTCGGATATCACGATGCCGCGCGTGCGCTGATCGCAGCCGGGGCCGATATCAATGTGCTCGACAAGGATCGCTATGACGTCATCACCATTGCCGCGGTTGCCGATGACCCGGAGATGATCCGGATCGCTGTTGCGGGTGGCGGTGACCCGACCCAGATCACGAGCCGCTATGACGGCACGGCGCTGATCGCTGCCGCCCATCTTGGTCATGATGAAGTCGTGCGCACCCTGATCGAAAGCGGCGCGCCCCTCGACCATGTCAACAACCTGAACTGGACCGCCCTCATCGAAGCCATCGTTCTTGGCGATGGCGGCCCGCGGCATGTTGAGACCCTTCGCGCGCTGGTCGCCGCCGGGGCCGATGTGAACCTGCCCGACGGGAATGGCATTCGCCCCCTCAGACTGGCGCTCCAGCGTGGTTATCAGGATATGGTGACCATATTGCAGAACAATGGCGGCAAGCCCTGACACAGGGCCAACGTCCCAGAGGAGAATCCCATGAGCACGGAACGGGAAGACAAACTGACCATCCGGGAACTGGTGGAGAACTGGGTCATCTGGCGTGATTCCGGGGACTGGGACCGGTTCCGGACTGTCTGGCACGATGACGGCGTCATGCAGGCGACATGGACCCAAGGCACGGCAGACGAATTCATCGCCATCAGCAAGAAAGGCTGGGAGAACGGCCTCAAGGTCGTGCATTTCCTCGGTGGCAACTCGATTGATGTTGCAGGTGATCGCGCGATTTCCCAGACCAAGATGAAGATCGAGCAGCGCGCAAACTGCCACGACGTTGAAGTCGATGTGGTCTGCACCGGGCGTTTCTACGATTTCTTCGAGCGCCGCGAAGGCCGCTGGGGTCTGGTCCTGCGCCAGCCGATCTACGAGAAAGACCGCATGGACCCCGTCGATCCGGCAGCACATCTGGAGCTGGATTCGAAAATCCTCATGCAGTTCCCCGAAGGCTATCGCCATCTGGCCTATTTACAGACCGCGGTGGGATATGACGTCAAACGCGACATGCCGGGCCTTATGGGTCCCGAGGTCGAAGCGCTTTACGCGCGTGGCCAAGCCTGGCTTGAAGGAGCGGACTCGCCCTACTGACAAACTGGCGATAGTCTAGGCGTATTGTTTTGGGAGGAGCAGGATCATGCAGTTCGGTATTGGACAATCAGTCAAGCGTAAGGAAGACCCCAAGTTTCTGACCGGACGGGGACGATACGTCTCGGATCTTGTGATGCAGCGGCAGACCTATGCCGTCTTCGTCTATTCCACCACCGCACATGCAGAGATCAAATCGATCGAGACCGGACGGGCCGAAGCTGCGCCGGGTGTCGTTGCTGTTCTGACCGGTGCCGAATATGTCGCCGATGATATGGGCCCAACCGGCGGTGTGATGCCCGAAGACATGGGTGGCCCTCCCGGACACAGGACATTCCACATGCCGCTGGCCATCGACCGCGTAAGATTCGTCGGTGAGCGTGTGGCCGTGGTGATTGCCGAAAGCGAAGCCCAGGCGCGCGATGCTGCCGATCTGATCGACATCGACTACGCTGACCTTCCCGCCGTCGTCATGGCTGAAGACGCCGTCAAGGACGGCGCACCGCTGGTCTATGAGGAAGCCGCCAACAACACGAGCTTCACCCTGCGGCTTGGCAATGGCGATGAAGTCGAAAGCGCATTCGCAAACGCACACCACATCACCAAGCTCCATTTGCACAACAACCGCCTCGACGCGGTGACCATGGAGCCACGCGGCTGTCTGGGTGATTTCGATACCAGCAACGGACGCCTCACCTTCTACACCAGCACCCAGAATGTGCACGGCATCCGTCAGGGCCTGGCCGCCCAGAATCTCAAGGTCCCCGAGAGCATGATCCGCGTCGTTGCCAAGGATGTCGGCGGCGGTTTCGGCATGAAGGGCCATGTCTATCCCGAGGAAGCCGTTGTCGCATGGGCCTGCAAGCGCATCGAACGCCCCGTGAAATGGATCGCCACGCGCAGCGAATCCCTGATGGGTGATGACCACGGGCGCGACCAGACCGTCGATGCCGAGCTCGCCCTTGATGCGAACGGGAAATTTCTCGGCCTGCGCTGGCAAGGATTGCACAATGTCGGAGCCTATATCGAAGGCGCGGGCGCCATACCCGTCCTCTTTGCGGCGAAACTTGGATCAACGGTCTACAACATCCCGGCCGTCGATGTGATCAACAAGGCCGTCTTCACGAACACCTCGCCGACAGCTCCCTATCGCGGCGCTGGCCGCCCCGAGGCGGTCTACATCATGGAACGGCTTGTGGATCTGGCCGCGCAAGAGATGGGGATCGACAAGGCAGAGCTCCGCAAGATCAATCTCGTCAAACCCGAAGACATGCCCTACGCCAATCACACCGGCTGGAGTTACGACACCGGTGAATATGTCGTCGCGCTCGAAAAATGTCAGGCGCTCTCGGACTGGGATGGCTATGAGGCCCGCAAGACCGAGACGGAATCACGCGGCCTGAAGCGGGGGCGCGGTCTCGTCTACTACGTGGACAACACCGGCATTTTCAACGAGCGGATGGAAATCCGGTTCGACCCCAGCGGCACCGTCACCGTGGTTTCCGGTGTGCTGTCCCATGGCCAGGGCCATGAGACGAGCTTCTCGCAGATGGTCTCCGACTGGCTGGGTGTGCCCTTCGAGAGCATCCGCCTCGCCCAGGCCGACACGGATGAGGTCGCCATCGGGCGCGGCACCTATGCCTCGCGATCCATGATGGTCGGCGGCAGTGCCCTGCAGGCCGCCGCCGAAGACGTCATCGAAAAGGGCAAGAAGTTCGCAGCTCATTTCATGGAAGCCGATGCCGCTGATATCGAGTTCGCGGAAGGCAAGTTCGTCATCGCTGGCACCGACAAGGAAATGTCGCTGGTCCAGGTAGCCCAGATGTCCTTCATGCCGGTTCACCTGCCCAGTGCAGAACTTGGTGTCGGATTGCAGGGTGTGGGGGCGTTTGCCGCTGAGGTCCCGAGCTTCCCGAATGGCTGCCACATCGCCGAGGTCGAGATCGACACCGAAACAGGTGAAGTCCGGATCGACCGCTACAATGTGGTTGACGATATCGGCACGGTCATCAACCCGTTGCTCGCACAAGCCCAGATCCATGGTGGCGTCGTGCAGGGTGTTGGCCAGGCTCTGCTGGAAGATGTGACCTATGACCGTGAGAGCGGCCAGCTTCTGGCTGGTTCCTTCATGGATTACGGCATGCCCCGCGCAGACCTCATGCCCGAGATCAAGGTTGATTTCAGCCCGGTACGCAGCAAGTCGAACCCGCTGGGCGCCAAGGGGGTCGGCGAAGGCGGTACTGTCGCCGGCACACCGACGATCGTGAACGCAATCCTCGATGCGCTTGCCCCACTTGGCGTACGCCAGATCGACACGCCGGTCACACCGATGCGTATCTGGAACGCGATCAACGACGCAGCCTGAATTCAGGTATCACACGCAGCGACAACACCGCAGATTCCCGATGGATCCGAATCCATCGGGAAACCCTGCTTATGATCCTATGAAACAAGTCCCATGCTGTGGATACTTTGAGCGCCATGCTGCGCCGCAACATCACAGCAAGTATTACAACTTATAATCCCAACAAATAGTTCCGGAACGATTTGATCCGAAGGCGTTTTTCATCAATTTTTTGACCGGAACGCGAAATTTTTACTCACACTGATTTGATTGGGAACCCTGTTCCATTCAGCGCACCGTTCGAACGGAGGCCCGCCTATTCCTTGCTATTGCCGGAATGAGCCCGGATAGTCGGGGCACAAACAGAGTCTTATATAAGGCCACGTCCAACAGGGAGGACAATAATAATGAAAAAATTCAAATATCTGGCAATGGCTGCCGCTGCCGTGCCGTTCGTTGCGTTCAGCAACGTTGCGGGCGCGCAGGACCTGGTGGTCGGCGCTGCTGGCAACCCCGGCGGTCTCGCCGTGTTTGTTGCACAGGAAAAAGGGTTTTTGCCAAGAACGGCGTCGACGTCAAAGTTGAGATCCGCAACACCGGCTCGGAACTGTCCAAGGGGCTGAGCGCGGGTGAATTCGACTTCGCCCCCGCCGCCTTCACCAATGTCGGCGTTGCACTCGAGCGCGGTCTTGATGTCATCGGTGTGGTCGGTTATGTCGGCGCCGCATTCGAGAAAACGACAGCCGACGCCGTCGTCGCGCTTGTCGCGGCCCCAAACTCCGGAATCAACTCCGTTGCAGACCTGAAGGGGAAGAAAGTCGGTGTCACCTTCGGTGCGACCGGCGATGTCTGGCTGGGCGAGGCCCTCAAGGAAGCCGGCCTGACGATCAATGACATTGACCGCGTCAACACCCGGCCACCAAGCCTCGTTTCCGTTCTCGATACCGGTGGTGTCGATGCGATCGTTGGCTGGGAGCCCTTCATCTTCCGGACCATGAAAAAGGTCGAAGGGGCCAAGCTGGTCAAGCGCGGCGGCGATCTGGTCTGCTTCTGCGCCTATCTCCATGGCAACCCGGACAGCGTCTACAAGGATGAAGCCAAGACCCAGGCTTTTGTCGATGCGATCGCCGAAGCTGCGGCCTATGTCCGCAATCCGGCCAACCGCGAGGAAGTTGCCGAGATCGGCACGCGGTTCGTCAACATGACCAAGGAGGAAGTTCTCTCAGGTCTGGATTTCTGGGTCTACGACCCGCGGATCGGCGCGAACACGGCCAAGGCGTTTGAAGCCTCCAACGCGCTCCTGCTGGAGCAGAAGAAGATGAGAAAGCCGTTCCCGGCCGAGAAGTACCTGGATTCCAAATTCATCGAATCGACGATGAAGCGGCGCCCGGAACTGTTCGCCGATCTTGGCGGCGCGAGCTGAACCGGCTCCTGCCTTCAAATCGACCGTGAAACTGTGGCGGGCGCGGAATCAGTCTCCGCGCCCGACCCCAAACACCACACAAACAGGCCGGAAACGTCATGACGGGTGAAGCGAAACTAATCGTTCAGGGGCTGTCTCATCACTACCCTGACGAGTACACGGGCGAATCTGTTCACGCGCTCGACAACATTGATCTGCAAATCTACGAGAACGAATTCGTTGCGATTGTCGGGCCCAGCGGCTGTGGAAAGACCACCTTCCTCAACATTATTGCCGGTCTCCTTCCCTACCGTGAAGGACGCGCCATGGTCGATGGTGTCGAGATCAAGGGCCCCGGCCCTGATCGCGGCGTTGTCTTTCAGGAACACGCAATTCTGCCCTGGCGCACGGTGAACCGGAATATCGGACATGGTCTGGAATTGCGCCGCGTTCCCAAGGCCGAACGCGAAAAGAAGGTTCAGGAATATGTGGACCTGATCGGCCTGAGTGGTTTTGAAGAACGTTATCCACATGAGCTTTCCGGCGGCATGAAGCAACGCGTAGCTGTTGCACGCACCCTTTGCGCCGACCCGGTCATCATGCTGATGGATGAACCCTTCGCCGCCGTCGATGCGCAAACCCGGATCACCCTGCAGGACGAATTGAACCGCGTCGTCATGGCGACCCGGAAAACCATCCTGTTCATCACCCATTCGGTCGAGGAAGCTGCTTTTCTGGGAGACCGTTGCATCGTGTTCTCGCGCCGCCCCGGCCATATCAAGACCGAAGTGAAGATCGATATCCCCCGCGAAGAGCGCGTCTGGAAGGACATGGTGAACAATCCGAAATTCACCGAGGCGCGGGACAATATTCTTCGGCTCGTCCGCGCCGAGGTCACGAGCGATGACGACATTTGATCACGCGCCGATCCGGCGCAAATCATTCAAGAAAGCGATCACGGACAGCCGTGCCATTCAGCTGGTTATCCTGCTGATCGGCATGCTGATCCTCTGGTCGATCATCTCGGCCGTGATCGAACGCCCGGATCGCTACCTGCCCTCACCCCTGACGACCCTGATGTCGTCGGTCGACCTGCTTGAGAAGGGTGTGCTGATCAGTTTCTACACCGACACTCTCTCCCGGCTGGTAATCGGCAGCGTGATCGGGATTGCACTGGGCATTCCCTTTGGCCTCCTGCTCGGCCTGAACCGCAATATCGCGGATATGTTCTATCCGCTGCTGAACTTCTTTCAGTCGGTTTCCGGGATTGCAATCTTCCCGGTGATCGTCATCTGGTTCGGGAACAGCAACACGACCGTCATCATCGTGATCCTCTACACCAGCTTCTTCCCCATCGCCTTCAATGTCCTTTCGGGGGTTCGCTCGGTGCCCATGCGCTACATCAGCGCGGCACGGACGCTTGGCGCGTCACGTTTTCAGATCATCAAGGACGTGCTTTTGCCGGGTGCCATGCCTTCGGTCGCGATTGGCTCCCGCCTGTCCATCGGTTTTGCATGGCGCGCCGTCATCGCTGGCGAAATGCTCGCCGGTCAGGCAGGCCTCGGCAACATGATCTTTGCCGGACAGGAGCTCGACAATACCGCCCAGATCCTGCTGGGCATGATGCTGATTGGCCTGACCTGGATCATGCTCGACCATTATCTGCTGCGGCCTCTGGAATCCGACACGATTGAACGCTGGGGGCTGGTAACACGATGACTGCCATCAACGAGTTTTCCGTTTCGATCCAACGCCGCTTCGGACGACAGAAACTGCGCAAGGTTTTTCTTGGCATCATCCCGTTTGCCGTGTTGATCTCGCTCTGGCATATGAACTCGATCTTTGGCTGGTTCAAGCCCGTAGAGATTCCGCCTATCGCCGATGTCTGGGGAGCCATCTTCTGGCTCCAGAGTGACTGCCCGGGCGTCTGGGCCGCCGTGGAAGGCCACAACGGCTGCCAGCTCACGAACAACATCTCGTCATCCATCGGGCGCGTGATCCTGGCCATGGTTGTCGGCGTGCCGCTGGGCATCGCATTCGGCATCTTCGCCGGCATGAACCGCGTGGTTTCGGCCTATCTGGAACCGATCGGCGTGTTCATGAACTCGGTATCCGGGATCGCGTGGATCCCGCTCGCCATCGTCTGGTTTGGTGTCGGCTGGGAGACCACCCTGTTCATCATGCTGAACACGATCTTCTGGTTGCTGTTCTTCAACACGATGATGGGGGTCCGTGCAGTGCCCAAGGTGCTGGTGCAGGGTGTCCAGACACTTGGCGGCTCGCGCCTCGACGTGGTCATACAGGTTTACCTGCCCGGCGCGATGACATCGATCATCACCGGCTTGCGCATGTCGATGGGCTTTGGCTGGCGCGCCCTGATTGCAGCCGAGATGATCGGCGGCGACAGTGGCCTGGGCTTCATGATCTTTGTATCCGCGCAGGAGTTCAAAACCGAGGAAGTCTTCCTTGGTGTCATCCTGATTTCTCTCATTTTCCTTGCAACCGATCGCTGGATCCTTGTCCCGCTTGAAAAGTGGACGATCGAACGGTGGGGTCTGGTCTGGAAGCCCTCTTGATATGACGATACAGGAACTCGACGAAGTCCGACCGTCCCGCCGGCGCAGGACCTGGTACAAGCGGCGCGATATCCTTTTCATCCTGGCCGTGACCGCAATCTGGCTGGCCTGGGAAGGCTATGGACGCGTGACGGGGCCGGAACGCATCACGGATGCTTTGGCCACGGAACTGTCCAGCGGACCAGAGGTGATCAACGTTCTGGTCACCGCGAAGTTTCCCCCGGAACGGTTCCATTCCAACGTCTACAATGAGGTTGGCATCCAGCGAGGCACCGAAGGCCGGACAACCCAGCTATTCCGGGCGCGCCCGTCGGGCATTCGCTGGCTTTCCCGCCAGTACTGGATCGACGAAATTGATCTGGCTCCCGATCAAGGCCGGTAACCTGCAGGAATATGTCAGGCGCTTGCGTTCCGCCTTGCTGGGAGCCTAAAACCTCGCATTCCGTTTCATTCACTGCCTGGCTCCGGAAATGAGCGATACATCGCCCCTGCCCGCCGCGTCGCAACATTTCGACCGGCGCTATATCCTGAAATTGTCCTGCCCTGACCAAATGGGGATTGTTGCCGCCGTGGCGAGCTTTCTTGCACAGCAGGATTGCAACATTCTGGAATCAGCCCAGTTCGATGACGAAGGTACCGGGCATTTCTTCATGCGGACGGTCTTCGGAACTGGCGAAACAACGCCAAACCTCGAAAACCTGACGGCGGCCTTTGATCCGATTGCACGGCGTTTCGCGATGGATTGCTCCATCCACAATCAGGCCGAAAAGCCCAAGGTCCTGATCCTCGTCTCCAGACCCGGGCATTGCCTGAACGATCTGCTGTATCGGACGACCACAGGCGCGCTGGACATGGAGGTGGTCGGGGTCGTGTCCAATCACCTCGACCAGAAACCGCTGGCTGACTTCTACAAGCTACCCTTCCACCACCTGCCCATCACGCCCGAGACCAAGCGTGCGCAGGAAGCGCAGATACTGGAGATATCAGACCAGTCCGGCGCAGAACTGATTGTGCTGGCGCGATACATGCAGATCCTGACCCCGGAGATGTGCGACGCGCTCGCAGGGCGCTGCATCAATATCCACCATTCCTTCCTGCCGGGCTTCAAGGGTGCCAAACCCTATCATCAGGCACATATCCGGGGCGTGAAGCTGATCGGCGCAACGGCACATTACGTGACCGCCAATCTCGATGAAGGCCCCATCATCGAACAGGAAACGAACCGGGTCAGTCATGCCAACACACCCGGTGATCTGGAACGGATTGGCAGCGATCTGGAAAGTGTGGTTCTGGCCCGCGCGGTCCGCCTGCACATCGAGCAACGCGTGCTCATTCACGGGGACCGGACCGTCGTCTTCAACCAGAGCTGATCAGCGTTCGCGAAACGCTTCTGAACGGGTCTTGAGAACCGGCTGTATAAGGTAGTCGATCACCCGCTTCTCACCGGTATGAATATCGATTGTGGCGATCATGCCCGGAATGATCGGTAAATCCCCGTCATCCCCCAATGTGCTGTCACCGGTTTCGACAACCACCCGGAAGTAATGCCGCCCGCGATCATCGGTGTCAGCATCGGCGGCGATGTTCACGACGGTCCCTTCCAGACCACCATAGCGCACGTAATCATAGGTGCTGATCTTCGCGACGGCACGCTGGCCAACTTCCACATGGCCTATATCCCGCGGATCGAGCCGGGCCTCGATCAGCAGGCGCTCACGCGACGGGACAATCTGCATGATCGAATCCCGGGGGCCCACGACGCCCCCGATCGTATGATAGGCAAGGTTCTGAACCACCCCATCAATCGGACTGGCGATGATGGCGCGCGCGCGTTGCTCTGTCGCCTTCAACAGGCGTTCCTGCTCGCGCGCGATCTCCAGTTGCACCAGCGTGATCTGCTCTGAAATGCCACGACGGAACTCGAGTTCGATCTCACGTCCGTTCTCTTCGGCTTCCGCCAGAGCGGCTTGGGCACGGGGAAGACTGGCATTCAGACGAGCGATCTCGCCCTTGATTTCTTCCAGTTCGCGTTCGCGCTCCAGATGCTCCATCCGCGGCGTCAGGTCCTCATCCACGAGAGACTTGGAGAGCCGGAATCGTTCCTGAACCAGAGGCAGTGTTTTGGCCAAGGCGCTGCGGCGCGCCTGAAGCTCGGTTATTTCGAGGACGCGCTGTCCGACACGCTCGCGCGCCGATGACTGACGGCTTTCGAGTTGCGCGCGGGTCAGCCCAAGGGCTTCGTTCTCTGCGTTGACGAGGTTTGGATGCCGTGCGGCCGCCTCGGCGGGATATTCCGGTGCAATTCCCGAAACCTGCGCGGCCAACCGGGCGCGCTTGAGAACCAACCCGTCGATACGGACCTGAATCTCCTCACGGTTGACCCCGCCACTGGCAAGGTCGAGTTCGACCAAAGGGTCACCAGCCCGGACTGGCTGCCCCTCGCCTACATGGATTTGCTTGATGATACCGCCCTCCAGATGCTGCACAACGCGCACTTGGCCCTGCGGCACGATCTCACCTTCAGCAATGGCAACTTCGTCCAGCGATGAGAACGAGGCCCAGACCAGTGCGCCGGCGATCATCGCAATCACCAGGAACGCGCTCAATCGCCAGGACGAACGGACCTGAGACGAAGCCAATATGCCCAACGTGCTCTTGCGCGGCTCAGTCATGATCCCTGCCCGTCATGTTTTCTGTTCCAGCGGTACTGAACGGCCTTCGGTGCCAAACAACCGCGGCAGAATGTCAGCGCCCGGTCCAGCGGCGGCTATCTGACCGCGCTCGAGAACGAGAATATTCTCGCAGGCTCCCAAAAGCACCGGGCTATGGGTGACCACGACAACATTGTGATCCCGTGCCATATCCAGAAGCACGGTCTGCAACTGTTCTTCGGCAGGACGGTCGATATTGGCCGTCGGCTCGTCCAGCAGCAGGATGGGGGGATCGCCGAAGACAGCGCGTGCAATCGCCAGACGCTGCCGCTGCCCGCCCAAAAGACGGCTTCCGGCCTCACCGACATCGGTCCCGTATCCCTCAGGCAGGTCGACAATGAACTCATGCGCGCCCGCAAATTTGGCCGCACGAACAACCTCCGCATCTGTATCGGGATGATCGCGACGCGCGATATTGTCGCGAATGCTTCCCGACAGGAGAAACGTCTCCTGCGGGGCATAGCCGATCCACTTGGCTAGATCCGAGCGTGCATATTGTCCGATATCCGCACCATCGAGCAGAACCCGCCCGCTTTCAGGAAGATAGAGCCCCTGCATCATCTTGATCAGGGTGGATTTGCCACTTCCGCTGCGTCCCACAATACCGTGGAGCCCACCCGGCCTGAGCGTGAAATTCACGCCACGCAGAACAGGTTCGCCCGTGTCATACCGGAAGGTCGCATTTTCCACGGCCAGCACACCTTCGGGTCGCACCATGGCAACAGCTGTCCGGTCCCGTTCGTCGGGAAGCGCAAAAACCTCTTCCAGACGGCGCTGCGCCATCTGAAACGCCGACCAGGTTCGCCAGGTGCCGACAAGCTGGTTCAAGGGTGCAATCAGGCGGTTGGCCAGCATGTTCGTCGCGATCAGTGCGCCGATGGTGATCGCCTGATCGAGAATCGCAACCGCACCCACCGCCGTGATGGCCACCGTCGTCAGCAGTGCAAGCGCAAGCCCGAGATTGGAGAATGTATCGTTCTGCCGGCCCCGTTCGAGTGCGGCATCAATGGTTTCAGCCTGTTCCAGCTCCAGCTTCTGCTGAACCTGAGGACTGAGATTGAGCGACTTGAGGGTGGTCCGGCCATGAATGAACTCGGATATGGACGTGTCGCGGGCAATCTGACTGTCCTGTTCACGGTGTGCAGACCTGACCGCCGCGCGGGATGACAAGACGGCGACGAACACGAACACCGGAACCGCCAGCAGAACCACCCAGAGGATCGGAAGCGCAATGACGGCGATCAGCGCAAGAAATAGCAGCGCAAAGGGAACATCGACGGCCAGCACGACAGGGACGCCCCCCAATGTGTTGCGAACCCGCGCCACGTCCTGCTGCAGGACCTGCCACCTTGCGCCATTGGACCGCTCCAGATCCCGCAGGGAGAGCCGGGAGAGCTTGTCGTAGAGCCGCGCGCTGAGGGTGGCATCAACACGCACGGATGCGCGTTGCAGGACACGGCTGCGTGCCTGGCGCAGGACAAAATCAAAAGCGATGGCCAGCGCGACACCGAACACCAGTGCTTGCAAGGTCGAAATCCCTGCAAAAAACACGACCCGGTCATAGACCTGCAAGACAAAGATCGGGACGGCAAGCGCAAGGAAATTGATGAACAGCGACAGGAATGCGAGTTCGCGATACTGCGGCCAGAGGCTCCGAATCAGTCCCTGCAACAGGGTTTCGGATGTTTCGCTCGGATTGGCCATCTAGCGGCCCGCCACATCCCCGGTTTCAGGGTCAACGGGCCCCTCTTCGCCAGACAGTGCGCCGGGTGCCGCTGCAAAAAGATGTACGGGCGTGAGCTGTCCCATAGAGAAGAGAAGCTGCGTGCGCGCGCGGCGGGCATCAAATTCCGCGCGTATCTGGTTGATACGTGCGTTGAAAACCTCAGTTTCGGCATCCAGCACATTCAGAGCGGTCTCTTGCCCCGCGGCACGAAGCCGGCGGCGGGCCTCAAAGAGCTCGCGTGAGAGCGCGGCCGCATTCAGCAACAACTCGGAGCGCTCAAGCGCGGTTTTGAGCGCTTCCCAGGCCAAACCGATATCCTGCTCCACCCGGCGCCGCGTATCTGCCTCGCTCGCCCGTGCCGCATTCTTTGCAAAGGCAGCGCCAGAGGCCGCCGACTGGGTCCGAAACCCGGAGAACAACTCCCAGTTCACCCGCAGCAGCAGCGCGTAATCGCGCCGGATACCCCGATTGGTATTCACGTTGTCTTCGTAGTTTGAGCTGCCCACCAGATCGACCGTCGGATAAAAATTCGATTCCGCGATTGTTTCCCGCTCATCCGCGACGGTCGTTCGGTTTTCGGCGACCTTGAGGTCAAGATTCTCCTTGCGACCGGAATCACGTATCTCCGGGAGCGTTCGCGGGACTGCCGAAGGTGGAATTTCCACGGCTGCAAGCCCGACCACAGCCGGTGAACTTCCAAAAACCTGTTCAAAACGCGTGATCGACCGCTCCAGGCTACCCTCAAACGTCACCAGACGCTCTTTCGCCAACTGCAATCTCGTCTTGGCCAGCAGAACATCCACAGCAATGCCCGAACCACGCTGTACGCGCTCGTCTTCCAGATTGAGCTGACGGGAAATCGTGCTTTCGCTCAGCGTAGCGAGCTGAACAAGCTGAGAATCCCGGATCACATCATTATGCGCATTGATCGCGTCGCGCGTGAGTTCCTGGCGAGTCCGCTCCAGAACGAGTGCGGCCCGGTTCGCCTCCAATCTGGATACATCAAACGCAGCACTGTTCTGAAAACCCGAAAACAGGTTCTGGGTCGCCGTCAGAGTGCCCTTCTGGCGGGGCAAACTTGAGGGCTCACCTTGAATGGAACGGCGATCAGGGCTGTCGATATGCTCATAACCGGTATCGCCGGAAAACGTGACCCTTGGAAGAAAGGCAGCACGCGCGCCGTCAATGCCTTTCTCAGCCGCCCGAAGCGATTGCTCCGCCGCACGGATACGCGGGTGTTCGGATAGAACGCGCTCCAGCTCATCTTCAAAAGACTGTGCAGATACGGCCTGAGCCCCCCCGGATACAACTCCCGCGAGCAACGCCAATCTGACGATGTGGCGCATACAACGCAGAGACAGAAGCCGAAAACCCAAGTTAAACCCTTGATCCATATTCATTCACACAGGTCGCTACCATAGTGGAAGCGTGCTTTCGCACGCAATCCTGCAACATGGGACCCAGACCTGTTGCAATTTGTTGCCCCGAGCAGCCAACCCAACCGTCGAAATGCGACAGAGCTGCATACAATTGGACGGCGAAAACACGGCCCCTCCGGACGGGCCTATTTTTTATTGCTATTTTTCAAGGTTTTAGAGCCCATTCAAGGAAAAACTCCGAGTTGGCACGCCTGTTGCAAATCAGGGGCTATGGAATCGACTTCAAACAATTGGCGGAACAGCCGATGAACTCACAACCCAGCCTGCAACGGCCAAACCTTGTGGACGCGTCTGAAGAAAGACGCGCGACGGATAGAACATTGAAAAACTGGAACAATTTTGCACGCGAATGCCTCGGTGAATTTGTCAGCACGATGCTGAACGACAATTGGAATGACGACAGTTACGACTTCCTGCTGGTGTATGACCAGACGAGCCCGGAACATTCGTCCATCGTCGTATGCGGCACCGGTGCGCAGGTCTTTCTCGGTCTTCCCTCCAGCCGGTTTCCCGCCGCACAACGTCTGCCCAAGGATGTACGTGAAGACTTCCTGAAATGCGCGGCCCGAGCTGTTGAAAACGCAATTCCCAGTCGCAAATGCGGCACCTATACCGACAAGTTCGGAAACGAGGTCGCCTACCGGAGCATTTTCGTGCCTACAAAAGCCCGTGGGGCCGGCGAGCCAACATGCCTCTATGGAACCTTTTCGGCCAAATTTGTTGAAGAGAGCAATCAGCAGCAAGCAGATCAGATGCTCCAGGTTCAGTAATCGCTCCGCCTACTCTCCGGCCTGGCGGGTGAGGACAATTTCCTCGGAACTTGCACTCTGGTTCGGCGGGTAGGCCTTGCGGAAAGTGCTTTCAGTTTCAGACAATGCACCGTTGAGGACCACCAACCGGCGGTCGAAGTCAATTTCCTCAAAGCTCAGCCCGGCCCGACAGTCATGTTCGAGGTCACGGGCCCGGCGCTCCAGACGCAACGCCCCGAAGGTCGCCGCACTGCTACCGACACTGTGAATTTCACGTTCGACATCGGATCGCGCCATGTCGGTGCCGGCGAGTACCCGGCCAAGGCGCGCGCGCGCATCATCGAGGAACTGGTCGACAAGATTGATGACCGAATCCCGCCCGACATCAGCCTCCAACTGGGCCATCACCGCCCGGTCAAGCAACGGAACTTCCTCTTCCACGATATCTTCGTGATCCTCGGTGTTGGCGACCGCATCAGCCAAAATTGTGACTGGCGTGGCGGTGACGTCATCCGGGACAAGATCGGGCATGACCTGCCCGATCAGTCGCTCCACTGTGGCTCCAAGCGTGGCCTGGTCAAACGGCTTGGACAACAAATCATCCGCACCGGCTTCGGCACATTCTTCACGATCATCCGACACGACATCAGCTGATAGCGCCAGAATCGGGGTTGTGGCCTTGGCATCGCCGCGCGCACGGATTTGGCGAATGATATCAGTCCCATGCATATCGGGCAGATGCAGATCTACCAGCACGGCCTCATAGGCCGTCTTGTCCACGGATGCGAGCGCCGCCCGCCCCGTTTCGACGGCATCCACCCGGAAGCCCGCATTGCGCAACATGGCACCCACAACGAGGCGATTGACCTCGACATCTTCCACGAGCAGGACGCGGCGCCCGCTCTGCGCAACGTTTGCGCCAAGGGAGGCATTCAGGATTGATGTATCAATCTGCTGGACTGAATTTGAATTCTGAACATTTTCATCCTCGCTCGCCTCGAAGACCCGGCCGGTTCCAAACGGCGTCAGCGCCACATGCCGGTAACCGAGCGCCTGCCAGCGCGGCAGTTCGGCGCGATTGGACTGCGACAAGGCGATCACCAGAGCGACAGGCGCGTTGATGTCGCCGTCGGGGCCCAGCATCTCGGCGATCTGTCGGCCACCATCACGCGACAGATTGGCGTCCACGATGACCGCCGTCTCGGCCATGTTGCACGCGCCCAGAACAGATCCGGATTCACGCAGGGAAACCACCTGGTCGACCGACCATCCGCGCGCAATCGCGGCATGTTCGAACATGTCGCGGGCGACCTCGTTCTCACTGATGATCACAGTGTGCCGGACATCAAACTCAGGTGTAACAGACGTCCGTGCGCTCTCTGCCGTGACCGTTGATGCGAAACAGACATTGAACCAGAAGGTGCTGCCCTCTCCCGGCTCGCTCTCGAACCCGATCGTCCCGCCCATCATTTCGACCAGCCGCTTGGCAATCGAAAGACCAAGGCCGGTCCCGCCATAGCGTCGATAGGTCCCGGGATCCGCTTGCGCATACTCGCCGAACAACTCGGCCTGCTGATCCTTGGGAATGCCGATACCGGTGTCGCGAACTTCGAACCGCATCATGATCTGGCCGTTTTCTGCCCATTCCTGACTGGCACGCACGTAAACGCCGCCCTTCTCGGTGAACTTCACGGCGTTGTTGACGAGATTGAGCAACACTTGCCGCAGGCGCGCCGGGTCTCCCACGACACGGGCAGGAACATCGGATTCGAAGCTGGGATAAAGTTCCAAAGCCTCGCTATGCGCCTTGGACGACATCAGATCGACGACGTCGCTCAGGACTTCAACCGGATCGAAAACCTCGGGCGAAAGCTTGAGGCGTCCCGCCTCGAGTTTCGAGTAATCCAGCACATCATCAATGACGTTGAGCAACGCCTTGCTCGAGCGCAACGCGATCTCAGCGATTCCACGCTGCTGCCGTTCCAGCGGCATATCGACCAGAAGATCGAGCGTACCCAGCACACCTGTCATCGGCGTCCGGATTTCGTGGCTCATCAGCGCGAGGAAGCGCGACTTCGCTTCATTCGCCCGATCCGCCTCGTCACGCGCCAGACGCATGGCCTCCTCGGCCTCTCGTGTACGTCGAATTTCACGTATCAACAGAAAGATCAGCGCACCGATTCCCAGCACCGTCCCGGCTGCTGTCAGCAGCATCTCTGCAAAGGCGGGCTGAAGATTCAGCTCCCGAGCCGAAAACGCCTCGCGCTCGCCGGTTTCCGCTGCACGGATAAACCGCTGCAGGAACGCCAGCTCCTGTTCGATATCCCGGCGCATGTCGAGCGGCCCGCGGAAATCATTGGCACGCAGTGCCAGAATACGCGGCTCGAGCGATTGTAACAGGGCCTGCAAATTGCCCGCCCGCGGATAAGAGGTGAGTTGGGCATCCTCGGCGGTTTCAACGGATTCGAGCAGCATCGGTATGCGCTGTTCGAGGTTACGGTAACGTTCGAGCAACTCCTCACGGGAGGTGCCGCCCCGAACGGAACCATATTGGTCGAGCGCGTTCAGCAGCTTGGAAAACTCAAACTCGATCTGGGACACATACCAGATCGAGGATTTGTACTCCCCGGCGGACACCTGGTACTGCGCACGCAGATTGATGACCGAGACCGCACTTGTGATGCCGAGTATCGCGATCGCGATCGCAAGGAGCACGTATTTGGCATCGAGTTTTTCGAACAGGAAACGCATCGTCATCGATCTAGACCGGTGATACCGTGGTCACGTCAATATCCGCCGCGGAGAGCGAATCAACATTGACGGTCGCGATCTCGAAGCCGGCACCAGCCCCCGTTCCATCGGGATCGTAATACAGCGAACCACCTGTACCCGCCGTATCTGCAAAGATAAACGACGGACCGGCATGAGCACCATTGTTGTTATAGGTCCCGCTGACCGATGAAAAGTTGGTTGCGTCAACTGCAGTGATATTATCGAAGCCAGAACTCAAGATCAGGAATTTGTCGATGTTGGCGAAAGTGGTGATCTGGTCCGTCCCTTCGGTGTGCGCCGCATAGTAGAATGTGTCTGCCCCGCTCCCGCCGGTGAGTGTATCATTGCCATTACCACCGTACAGCGTATCCGTACCGTTGCCGCCGTCGAGGATATCATCGCCATCATTCCCGATCAGGATGTCCGAACCATTGCCGCCACTCAGGGTATCGTTTCCCGAACCGCCGGTTAATGTACCGTCACCAGTAATGACCACTGGGGAACCGGAGAAATCGGTACTGGTGATATTCGCTGCACTCGTGTTCTGGACAACCGCCAGATTTTCGCCCCCGGTTGTGACGCTGATAATCGTATGGGCGGCATTTGCGCCCGTGCCCTGAGCAATGGTCAGTTCAGCAAATGTCAGGCCACCCGCAAGAGTGAAGGAGTCCGCTCCATCCGTGAAGTCCGTGATTGTATCGGCATCTGCAACCGCTGCACCGCCATCTCCCGACCGGAGCGTAAATTTGTCAGCGCCGTTGCCGCCCGTCAGCGTGTCAGCACCGACGCCTCCATCCAGCGTGTCGGCTCCGTCACCACCCGACAACATATTCGCCAGCCCATCACCAGTGATCGTGTCGGCATGCGCGGACCCCAGGATGTTCTCGATACCCGAATAGGTGTCGCCGGCCGCATCACCCGTGTTTCCTGCCGGCGTGGCAAGATTGACGGTGACCGCAGCGGAAGCACTGGCATAGCTCGCCGTGTCGGTCCCGGTGCCACCATCAAGCACATCCGCACCGGCCCGACCCTCGAGGGTGTCATTTCCTGTTCCGCCGGTCAGGCGATTGGCACCCGCATCGCCGATCAGGATGTCGTCGAAAGCCGAGCCCGTCAGATTCTCGATGGTGTTGTAGGTATCGCCGGCGGCATCACCGGTGTTGTTGCCCGGCGTCGTCAGATCAGCTGTCAAACCCGTGCCCGCCAGGGAATAGGATGCAGTATCCGTTCCGTCTCCACCTGTCAGGGCGTCGGCACCCGCGCCACCCGAGAGCGTGTCATTTCCCGTCCCGCCGGACAGAATGTCATCACCGGCATCACCGTTCAGAATGTCATTGCCGGCGCCGCCATCAAGCGTATCGGCATCGGCGCCACCGTTGAGGGTGTCATTTCCAGCATTGCCGTTGAGAATATCTATCCCGGCACCGCCCGAAAGCACGTTCGCGGACGCATTTCCCGTCAGTGTATCCGCATGCGCAGACCCGACGACATTCTCGACCGTCGAGATCACATCGCCTGCCGCGCCGCCAGCATTGTTGGCATTGTTGGAGAGGTCGATCGTCACGCCCGTGGCGCTGGTGTTGTACTGAATCGTATCCGTTCCGGCACCGCCGATCAGGGTGTCACCACCACCACCGCCGGTCAGGGTATCATTCCCGCTGCCACCATCAATCCGGTTCGCCCCTGTGGTGCCCACAAGGGTGTCATTGCCCGAGGATCCGGTCACGTTCTCGATCGATGTCAGCGTGTCGGTGCCATCGCCACCCGAGGCGGTACCATTCGCCAGATTGACCGAAACCGCACTTGCCGCATTGGCATAAGTCGCAGTGTCGATACCATCACCACCGTTGAGGGTGTCATCTCCGGCGCGGCCATCAAGGGTATCGTTGCCCGCACCACCGGTGAGCACATTGGCACCGGTATCACCCGTGATCGTATCGGCATTGGCAGAACCGATCACATTCTCAATGCCCGACAGAGTATCGGTCCCATCACCCGATGCCGTGCCCGCCGACAGGTTCACCGTGACAGACGCGCTGGCGTTGGCATAACTCGCCGTATCATTGCCTGTGCCACCGATCAGGCTGTCGTTACCGGCACGACCTTCAAGCGTATCGTCACCGGCACCACCGGTGAGCACGTTGGCATTTCCATCGCCTAGCAGAACATCCGCATGGGCCGACCCGGTCACGTTCTCGATCCCGGTCAACGTATCGAAGCCATCACCGATTGCCATCCCGGCAAGCAGGTCCACGGTGACACCGGAACCGGCATTGGCGAAACTCGCCGTGTCGCTCCCCGCGCCACCGTCCAGCTGGTCATTGCCCGCCCGGCCATCGAGCGTATCGTCACCATTGCCACCCGTCAGCGTATTGGCATTGGCATCACCGGTCAGCGCGTCGTTCTGGGCAGACCCGGTAAGGTTTTCGATGCCCGTGAGGGTGTCCGTGCCGTCACCGGTCGCGGTGCCTACGGTCAGATCAGCTGTGATCGCGGAAGCCGCATTGCCAAAACTCGCCGTATCGGTACCAGCACCGCCATCGAGCGCGTCATTCCCGCCACGGCCGTCCAGGGTGTCGTCCCCCGCCCCGCCGCTCAGTGTATTGGCATTTCCATCGCCGGTGAGCGTATCGCCCTGGGCCGAGCCGGTGACGTTCTCGATCCCGGTCAGCGTGTCCGAACCGTCACCTGTCGCCGTACCTGCTGTCAGGTCGACGGTCACGCCGGATGCAGCCGTGGCGAAACTTGCCGTATCGCTGCCCGCCCCGCCGTTCAGCGTGTCGTCTCCGGCTTGGCCGTTCAGCGTATCGTCGCCAGTGCCCCCGTTGAGTACATTGGCCCCGGAATCGCCGGTCAGAATATCGGCATTGTTCGAACCGGTCAGGTTTTCGATGGAGGTGTAGACATCACCTGCGGCGTCGCCGGTGTTGTTGGCCGCATTGCTCAGATCGGCTGTCACCCCCGCTGCGGCGGTTGCATAACTTGCGGTATCCGTACCGGTGCCGCCATCGAGATCATCTGCGCCCGCGCCGCCGGTCAGCGTGTCATTGCCGCCATCGCCTTTGAGGGTATCGTTTTCGGTACTGCTGGTGAGCGTATCGTTGCCGTCGCCGCCCGAGGCCACGATCCGCCGGGCCGTCAGCGCGCCGTTGAGCACGTCATCGCCCTGACCACCGAAAAACTTCACGGTGTTGTTGGAAACATCCGTCCCGGACAGATCGACGAGATTGACCGTATCGCCCGAATTCCCCGCCTGGAATGCCAGGGTTTCAACCCCGCGCATGGTCAGCGTGTTGCCGCCGCCCAGATCCGTGACAACATCCGAACCGCTGGTGGTCACATTGAACGTGTTAACCGCGGCCTGATCGCCCTGGAGCGTGATCGTATCAGCGCCCGCGCCGCCGGTGAAATCAACCGCACCGGTGCCACTCAGATAGATGAAACTGCCACCACCGGCCGGACCGACAAATGTGCCCGCCCCACTGAAGGTGATTGTCCCGCCCGTTGTCGGCGGGGTGGTGACAGCCGTTGTTTCCTGACCCTGATCCTGGAAGGCGCTGCTTTCCGAATCTACGCGTCCGCGCTGCTGGTTCAGGAACGCACCTTCGCGGTCGACCCCGAACGGATTCGGCACCGAAGCCCCAAATCCCTGCGCATCGGATTGCTGCAGATCATTCTGTGCGAGCTGAACAAATTCAGAATCCGGCAAGTTTGGATCCGCATTGTTATCGCCCGGCGATCCGCTGATGAAATTCAGCAACCGGCTACCGATCACGTCAGCCAGCTGCTCGACCGTGGCCTGTTCGCCTTCAGGTTCGCGAAACAGGCTGAAGACCTCGGCTGCCTGCAACTCCGTCGTCAGGGCGAGTGTGCCCGCTGTCGTAGAAATCAGGATACGGCCCAGCGAACCGTCGAAATTGCGGACCAGCGTGAAGAGGTTGAGTTCGGCTTCCGGCGCAGCCCGACCAACCACCCGGGCGCCTTCCACATTGATCGTCGCGACCGGTGTCCGCACATCGATCTTGCCGCCACCCTCAGGGGCGGAAAACGTGAACGCACCTTCGAGCACCACAAAGAAGGCAGAGCTCTCATCAGGACCGGCATTCGGGGTCACCCGTTCGACCAGCAATCGTCCTTCCTGATCGAGAAATGCGTTGGAACCATCAACGAACTGGACTTCTACGTCGGACCCCGTCGCCGTGACGATCAGGTCGCCTTCAAAAATCGGCGCTCCAGCCCCCACATCCACGCGCGACCCGTCGGCACGAACAACCGACACGGTGCCAGAGAGATGGCTGATCTGACCGACCACACCGGGCAGATCCACCGCGGAGGCTTGTGCAAGCTCCAAAGCAGGCGCATCCGCAGCCTGTGCCACCTGCACAGGCTCTACAACATCCGGCGCGTTCTGCGCATTCCGTGGTGTTCCGTTGACGTCCATAAGAACCTCTTCGCCTACGCCGCAAGCATGCGCAAGCCCGATTGCGCGCCTCGCAGCTGATTAGAAAACCCGTGGAATTCGAGGCACTTGCAGTCGCGAACCGCAATTCCCCTATTTAAGCACGGATTGATCGGGTATTCATGCACTCTCATCGGCCCCTTGCCGAAACTGGTATGGCGGATTTCGCGCCCGCGAACTGCTATCTTCCAATCACGACCACCACGCCGTCGCCCGGAAGCATTGATATGAGCACACGTCCCAAAATTCTCCTGGTTGAGGACACCGTCCCCCTCGCGCACACCTATCAGGAATATTTGCGCCAGCAGCCCTATGACATCACCCATGTTGAAACGGGTGGCGACGCGCTGGACCAGATCGCGAATGGCTCGCCGGACATGTTGCTGCTTGATCTTGAACTGCCGGACATGAACGGCATGGAAATCCTGAAACACCTCTCGGAAAACGAAATTCCGATCCCGGTGGTCGTCATCACAGCCCACGGGTCGATCGGAATCGCGGTTGCGGCCATGCAGGCCGGAGCCAAGGACTTTCTGGTCAAGCCGTTCAGCGCGGACCGGTTGCGCGTCACCGTCGCCAATGCGATCGAAGCTGCCCAGCTGGCCGGAATCGTCGCCGATTACCGCGAGAAGATCGACCGGGATTCGTTTGGTGAATTTGTCGGGCGTTCCCTTGCCATGCAGAACCTCTACCGTATTCTGGAATCCGCTGCGCCGAGTGATGCCACCGTGTTCCTGACCGGCGAAAGCGGAACCGGCAAGGAACTCTGTGCCAATGCGATCCACAAATACAGCCGGCGCTCCCGTGGGACACTGGTTGCGATCAATTGCGGCGCCATTCCCGACGAGTTGATGGAAAGCGAGCTTTTCGGCCATGTCCGTGGTGCGTTTACCGGTGCCTCCCAGGATCGGGTCGGCGCGGTGGAAGCGGCCGATGGCGGCACGCTTTTTCTCGATGAAATCTGTGAAATGAAGCTCGACCTTCAGGTCAAGCTGCTGCGCTTCCTGCAGTCGCAGGAATTCATGCGGGTGGGCGAGACCAAAAAACGCAATGTCAGCGCCCGAATCGTCTGCGCCACCAACCGGGACCCCCATCTTGAAGTGCGTGAGGGACGCCTGCGCGAAGATCTGTTCTATCGCTTGCACGTGGTGCCCGTCGCGGTTCCGCCCCTGCGCGACCGGGACGACGACGCACTGATCCTCGCCGAACACTTCCTGATCGATTACGCAAAGCAGGAGCGCAAGACCTTTGACGGGCTCAGCCGGGACGCCGCTGCGGCCATCGTGGCCTATGACTGGCCCGGCAATGTGCGCGAACTGCAGAACGTGATCCGCAATATGGTCGTGATGAATGCGGGCGGAGAAGTCACGCCGGCGGTTCTGCCGCCGCAAATTGCGACACTGGTCCCCGGAGGTTTCGCAACCAGCGACACGGGTGCGGCTTTGACCAGCAGCTTGCGTAGCGCCCCGGACGCCCCGAGCACCCATATGCCAAACATCCCGAGCGAGATCAGACCGCTTGAAGACATCGAACGGGACGTCATCGAACAGGCCATCGAATTGTGCGAAGGCAATGTGCGAATGGCCGCGACCTATCTCGAAGTTTCTCCCGCGACGCTCTATCGAAAGCGCGCGAAATGGGATGACGCCGCCGACTAGAGCCGCGCGCCGCATTTTACGCGTCGCAAACCGCCTCACATTGTTTCCGCGTGTCGCAATCTGCAAACACGCATCCTGCAACACCTTGTGTGTGCAAGGGCGTGTCTTGTCGGTCACAGAGAACAAAGAACGCATTTTAACCTATTGTTTTTTATATATTATTATTTGTCTGTCGGCGTAAGCAATAAAGGCGGCGACCGAAAGGATCGCCGCCTTATTGGGGGAGGAGGACACCCTTACTCAAGTGCCCTAACCCATAATAAGCAAAGGGTATGCCAACTCTGGCGCTAGACCGTCCGCAGCACATGCTCAATCCGTTCCGCGAGGGCCTCGGCATCCTGTGCAACGCCATTCATATGATCGGCCTGCCGCCGCAATGCGTCGGCCTCCCGGCGCAATGTCTGAGTCCAGCCACGCATCTCCTCACGATCCAGTTCGCTGACAGCGTCCGACGGAACCAGTTCGCGGCCCGAACCGCCATCTTTGGAGAAAATATTCATAAAACTTTAGTAGCAATCACCGTGCCAGTTCGGCGTACGGTTCGCGCCATGTTCGCGCCATGTTCGCGCGCGAATTCTGCGGCATACTGATCCCCGGACCAAAGGGCACAAATCCCGACCACAGGGGCTGGACCTGCAAGCCATCTTGCCGCAAACCCATATGCGGCAAACTTCAAGGACGACAGGGACGAGCCGCCCGATTGACCCACGGGTCCCCCGTCACAAACCCGGAGAACCTATCCATGGCAACTTTTGTACTCGTTCACGGCGCCTGGCACGGTGGCTGGTGCTGGTCCCGCATAACCCCCCGCCTTCGTGCCGCCGGGCATATCGTTCACACACCGACCATGACGGGCTTCGGTGAGCGCAGCCACCTCCTGACAAAGGATGTGGGGCTGGAAACCAACGTCACCGACATCATGAATGTTCTGCTCTGGGAAGACCTGACCGACGTGATTCTGGTTGCACAAAGCTATGCCGGCATGGTGACCACCAGTGTAGCCGACCGGATGCCCGAACGTATTGCCGCTCTGGTCTACATCAATGCGTTCATTGCAGCTGATGGTGTGTCCCAGAACGACATGCTACCGGACTGGCGCCGGGAAATGATCGAGGAAGAACTGAAAAGCGATCCGGATGCCTGGCGGATGCCGGCGCCCTCGCCCGAGCTGATCGGCGTCAAGGACCCGGAGGTTGCGGCGTGGATCACCGACAAGATGACAATCCAGTCCGCCAAGACAATGGCGGACCGTGCGACCATCACCGGCGCAGTCGATCAGATCACCAACCGCACCTTCATCCGCGCCACGGGCTATCCCAACAGCACCTTCGATGCGACCGTCAAGGCGTATCAGGCGCATCCGGACTGGCGCGGCATCGAACTCGACACCAGCCATGATGCGATGATCACAGCCGCAGACGAGGTGATCGAGGTTTTTGAAGAGGTCGCGGCCAGCATCTCGTGATCAAGACTGTCCGCAAAGGAAAGGGCCGCTCCGAAGGAGCGGCCCCGTGAGCAGGCATCAGCCTAACCCTTGGTCGTTAAACCGTTGTCTCTAGCCGGCCAGAGAAGGTTGCTCCACCGTCCGCGCCCAAGACACAGGGTTGAACTCGTTGCCTAGGATCTCACTCGACATTGGATCACCTCCTTTCGGTTGTTGAAGAACGTCAAAAGCCTAACATCGGATTCCGCGTCGCCAACAAGCGAAAAAAACCGGCCTGTTCCTGAAACTTCTGTTACCCGCCGAACCGGGTTTCCGGAATCCCCTGGATGCCCAGCCCGGTAATCCGGAACAGACCACCGGCTGCAAACTGAGGCTTGCTCTCCACCGCAAAGTGCCCGTGGGCATCCGCGCCCGGATGGGCGACTCGGGCCATGGATGTCACGTAGATCTCGTCCATGTTGTCGCCCCCGAAAATCACGCTCGTGATGTTCTTCACGGGCATTCCGATCCGCCGCTCCACCGAACCATCGGGCGCATAGCGCACCAGATCACCGCCTGTGACCTGCGCGTTCCACATGTAACCTTCGGCATCGACGGTCGAGCCATCCGCGACGCCGAGGTCATCATGGGTTGTCGCAAAGACCCGCTTGTTCGAGACCGATCCCGTGGCGATATCATAGTCATAGGCCCAGAATTCGCCCTGGAAGGTATCGGCGAAATAGAAGGTCTTGTCATCCGGGCTCCAGCACGGCCCGTTGGAACAGACGATCCCGTCATCGACCTTGGTCACCGTCAGGTCAGGATCGAGCCGGTACAGGCCACACAATCCCTTTTCCTCCAGGTCATCCATTCCGCCCGCAAAGAAGCGGCCACGACGATCCACCTTGCCATCGTTGAGACGTGAGCGCGGCTCGTCTTCGTCGATCAGCGTGATCAGGTCGAGCTTCTCGCTCTCGAAATCATAGAAGTAGAAACCGTCATCATTGGCGAGGATGGCACCGCCATCCTTGCGCAGCGCGATTGCCCCCACATCGTGGTCGAGGGACCGGTTCTCGACCTTGCCGCTTTTCGGGTCCATCCGCCACAGAGCCGGCTTGCCGACCCGCTGTCCGGTACCATCAACCCAGTAGAGCCGTCCCTCTTCGACATCCCATATCGGGCTTTCGCCCAGATGGTTGTCACACATGAGGACGCATTCGATGGAATAGGACATGACTGGATCTCCGGGACGTTATTCAGCTGCAAGCGCGCTGTAGCGCTCGGGGATATCGAGATTGAAAATACGGGCTGCATTGTAGCCGAGGATATTTCGCTTGGCGGTCTCATCGAGGAATGGCAGGTCCCAGATCACGGATGGAAGATCGAAATCCCAGTGCGGCCAGTCGGAGGCATAGAGCATCTGGGTGTTGGCGCTGATCCCATCCATGGTCGCCGCCAGAAGCGCCTCATTGCTGCGTTCCATCGGCTGGGTCGTATAGAACATGTCACGCATATACTCGCTCGGCAGCTTCTTGAGCAGGGGCGCTTCGGATGTCCGCATCATGTATTCATGATCGAGCCGCTGCATCGCGAAGGACAGCCAGGCAATCCCGCTTTCGATCCACATGACCTTCAGCTTCGGGAACCGCTCGGGCAAGCCGTTGATGACCCAGTTGGTCAGATGCACCAGATTGCAGAGCACGAACGAGATGGCATGCATCGAGATAAAGCGGTTGAGCTGCGAAGTGTATTCGTCCTGCCAGTTCAGATGGGTGTGGAAACCGAGCACCTGATCGGCCTCTTCGAGCATAGCGTAGAGCCGCATATATTCGTTTGCGTGGACCGGCTTGTGACGCGATGACGTGACCAGGAAGCCGGCAACGCCGGGCTTGCCCAGGAAACGCTTGACCGTCGCCTCGGCGGCTTCCGGGTTGTTGAACGGCAGATAGAGCATTGCCTTGATGCGCGGATCCTCGGGCAGAACCCGTTCCACCAGCCAGCGGTTGTAAGCCGTGGCGAGATGCACCTCCATCTCGGGAACCGGGTGCATGCCCAGAAACAGCAGCGCATTGGGAAACACGACCTGATAGTCGAGCCCCATCTGGTCGATGCACTTGCGCGCCAGTGCGACCTCGCGTGGCACGCCATTGTCCTCGACCTCCTCTTTGAGCCCCTGACCATGGGGAATCCGGCCCCAGACATTCTGCCATTGCAGGCCCGGCGTGTTGTTCAGAAACGCCCCGCGCTTGGAGCCGTCACCAAATGCCGAGGCGGCCTCGTGGATCACCGGATCTTCAATGAAATCCATGATCTCGGGCCAGTTCCGGTCATCGCTGACATGGGAGTCGATATCGACAATGAACACATCGTCGAACCGGCGCTGATCGGCTTGCTGACGCGCCCGCGCCAGCAGCTCGCGACTGTCCGTCCAGTCATCGATCTCGGAAAAGGTTCGTTTGAAATCGTCGCTCATTCCGGGAGAGTCCTTCCGTTGTCGTTCACGCGCGGTTTGACCACATGGCCAGGTCGAACAGATTGAGATCCGCTGCCTGCAGCAGGGCCGTGACCGTCACCGCAACATCCGTTGCATTCATTGTTCCGGGAGTGGTGACCGGTGAAAACCGCCGGCCCTCCACATCCACCTTCCGGGCGTAAAGCCGTGCGCCAGCCGTCAACAGGGCCTGAACGGTTTCGTCCGAAATGCTTTCCGTATCATTATTTTCAAGTCGGCGGAGGGACTCCGCCAGCGCCGAATCAGCCAGTTCCGAGAGATCAGGTGATGACATAAACACCCCCATCCCGCACCGAGACATCGAACCCTTTCAGGCGGGTCGTCGGATCGCCGGGATGCGCGCCTGTCCGAAGGTTGAATTCAAAGCCATGCCAGGGGCAGACGATATGCACATCTGCCTCGACAAACTCGAACCCGTGGCTGCGCTTGCCGTCATCGAGAACCTCGGTGACACGGTTCATGATCCGACCCTGGCAAACCGGGCCACCCATATGGGGGCAATTGCTTTCCCAGGCAAAAAACTCATCTCCCAGACGAAAGACGCCAATCTCCAGTCCATCGACGGCGAGAACGCGCCGTTCCCGGTCCGCAATTTCATCGACCTTCGCGACAAAAACTTCTGTCACGTTCACCCCCTCTTGAAACAATGTGTGCGGTAATTCTTTTGCTATTTTCGAAAAACTACATGGGTGATGTTGGCATCGCAAGACACTGGTTTGCGGCGTTGATTGGCCGCATGGCCCCAGCCGGGCAATCCGCTAGTGTATAAGGAGTGGTCTTCGCGTTTTCTGATCGCTTCCGGAAGGGACAATGACGATGGAATGGCCCGACGCTGTCTTGCTGGCCCGCATACAATTTGCGTTCACCATCAGCTTTCACATCATCTTTCCGGCCTTCACCATCGGCCTGGCGAGCTTTCTCGCGGTGGTGGAAGGCCTCTGGCTCTACACAAAACGCGACGTTTATCTGCACATCTTCAAATACTGGCTGAAGATATTCGCCGTCGCGTTCGCCATGGGCGTCGTCTCGGGTGTGGTGATGAGCTATCAGTTCGGCACGAATTGGGGACCATTTGCCGAGAAGACGGCACCGGTCCTCGGTCCCTTGCTGGCCTATGAGGTTCTGACCGCCTTTTTCCTTGAAGCCGGTTTTCTGGGCGTCATGCTTTTCGGGCTCAACAAGGTCGGGCCGCGACTGCATTTCGCTGCCACCGTGCTGGTCGCCTTCGGCACGCTGCTCTCGGCCTTCTGGATCCTGTCTGCCAACAGCTGGATGCAGACACCTGCGGCCTATCTGATCGAGAACGGCCGGTTCATCCCGGAAAGCTGGCTCGGCGTAATTTTCAACCCCTCCTTCCCCTACCGCTTGGTGCATATGGTGCTCGCGGCCTTCCTGACCACATCCTTTGTGGTTGGCGCGGTTGCGGCGTGGCATCTGCTGAAGGACCGGACCAGCGAACCGGCAAGGATCATGTTTGCAATGGCCGTGCTGATGGCCGCGGTCGTTGCACCGATTCAGATCTTCGCGGGCGACCAGCACGGTCTGAACACCCAGATACATCAGCCCGCGAAGGTCGCGGCCATGGAAGGCCACTTCAAGACACAATCGGGGGCACCGCTGATCCTGTTCGGACTTCCCGACATGGATGCGGCCGAGACAAGATATACGCTGGAAATTCCCAAACTCGGCAGCCTGATCCTCAAGCACAGTCTTGACGGAACGGTCATCGGTCTCGACCAGTTTCCCCGCGAGGACTGGCCCCATGTTCCGATTGTCTTCTGGTCCTTCCGGATCATGGTCGGGATCGGATTCCTGATGCTGCTCTACGGCGTCACAGGCGCCGTTCTCGGTGCGCGGCGAAAGCTGTTCAGGAACGACCTGTATCTGCGCTGGGCTGTGCTCATGGGGCCAACGGGTTTCGTTGCCATTCTTTCGGGCTGGTTCGTCTCCGAGGTCGGCCGGCAACCCTATGTCGTATATGGCCTGATGCGAACGGCAGATGCGGCCTCTCCCATTGGCGCGCCCGGTGTCGCGGCATCCCTGCTCGGGTTTTTCATCGTCTACATGTTCGTGTTCGGTGCCGGGGTCTACTACATGCTCAAACTGATGGCGCGCCCGCCGCTTCAGGAACCCGACCATCCGGGAACAGACGGCCCGATCCGGACCAATACGCTTCGCACGCCCGCCAAGGCGGATTAGGAGATGCCGATGTTCGACCTGCCGACAATCTGGGCCACCCTGATCTGCATCGCGCTGCTGGCATATGTCGTGCTCGATGGCTTTGATCTCGGAATCGGAATTCTGTTCGGTTTCGGACGCACCAAGGAAGACCGCGACCGGATGATGAATACGGTTGCGCCTGTCTGGGATGGGAACGAGACATGGCTTGTCCTGGGCGGCGGCGGCCTGTTTGCAGCCTTCCCGCTCGCCTATTCGATTCTTCTCACCGCGTTTTACGCGCCAATCATCGCCATGCTGCTCGCACTCGTACTGCGCGGCGTGGCGTTCGAGTTCCGCTTCCGAGCCACACGAACCCGCAAGCTTTGGGACGTCGCCTTTATCGGCGGATCCACAACCGCTGCATTCTGTCAGGGCATCATGGTGGGGGCCTTTGTGCAGGGCGTTGATGTGCAGGACCGGGCCTATGCCGGCGGCTGGTTTGACTGGCTGAGTCCCTTCACGGTCCTGTGTGGCTTTGCCCTGGTGGCGGGCTATGCCCTGCTGGGTGCCTCATGGCTGGTAATCAAGACCGACGGGCCGCTTCAGGCGCGCATGCGCAAGCTGCAGCTGCCGCTCGGCGGACTGGCCGTATTGGTCGTTGCGATTGTCAGCGGCGGCACCCTGATGCAGCACACTCTGATCATGGATCGCTGGTTTTCGAGCGAATCGCTCCGCTGGATATGGATCATCCCGATCCTCACGCTGGCGATCGCGATCGGGTTCATTGTCACGGTCCGTGCCAAACGCGAGATACCGCCCTTCCTTCTGGCGCTGGGATTGTTCGTCATGTCCTTCGCCGGACTCGCCGCCAGCCTGTATCCCTATCTGATACCGCCGGACATCACCTATTATGAGGCCGCGAACGCCGATAAAAGCCTTTCCTTCATGCTTGTTGGCGCGGTGATCCTCATTCCCGTGATCCTCACCTACACCGCCTATAATTACTGGGTCTTTCGCGGAAAAATCCGCGAAGGCGAGGGCTATCACTGATGCCCCCCAAGCGTGAACCGGGAATGGGTCGGCGCCTGGGGTGGTTTGCCGTGCTCTGGATTGCAGGCGTGAGTGTTGTGAGTGCACTTGCCTATGCCATCCGCTTGGCAATCGGTATCTGACGGGAAACCGGAAATAATATTTTGTTTCCGCGCCGAATGTGATCCGCGAAAAATCCGGCTGCGTATTCACGGGGACTAGTCACTCACACCCAGCAGTTTCGCATGCCCTCGATCAAGAAGTTCGTCACCACCGTATTCGTTGCTGGTGCCCTCGCCCTCTCCTCCACCGCCGCCATCGCAGGCGGGCATGGGGCCAAGGACATCGTTGACACAGCCGCCGCCAACGAACAATTCTCAACCCTTGTCGCCGCCGTCCAGGCCGCAGGTCTCGTTGAAACCCTGAAGGGCGACGGACCGTTCACCGTGTTCGCACCGACCAACGATGCCTTTGCAAAACTTCCCGCCGGTACCGTTGAAAATCTTCTGAAGCCGGAAAACAAGGATCAGCTGGTTGCCATCCTCACTTACCATGTCCTTCCGGGCAAGGTTATGGCCGCTGACATCGCTGGCAAGGAACTCAGCACCGCGACCGTTCAGGGCAGCATGGTTGATATCGATGCAACCAACGGCGTCATGATCGACGGCGCAACCGTGACCACGGCTGATATCGAGACAACCAATGGCGTCATCCATGTCATCGACACGGTTATTCTGCCGAACTAATCACGCTTAAAGGGCTCTCATTTCTCCTCCTCCCGTGAGGGCCTTCATGAACGCCGGGCGGGCTGCTGCACGCCCGGCGTATTCTTGACCAGAAAGAGATAAGACCATGTCCACAGCAACAGAAATCGAAACCGGATTCATCGGCCCCGCCGCCTGCCCTGTCTGCGCGTCCGAAACACGCTTCTGGATGCAGACCAATGGACGCGCCATGTGTCCGTGCACGGCACGTCGGGCCTTCGAGCCGTCAGAGCTCGGTCTGGCGGCTGACTCCGAAAAAACATCCACCTGACGAACGACACCACACCGATGCCCGCCCTTTCAACATTCGGTGACGGATTGTCCGTCGCGGTGTTCGGTGCCAGCGGCGGTATCGGTGGTGCATTCGTGGACGCCCTTGCCGAGGCCCCATGCGTAGACCGCCTGTTCGCGTTTTCCAGGACGCCTCCGGAAACCCTGCCCGCCAAGGCTGAAGGACACAGGATCGATATCATCGATGAGGCTTCGATTGAGGACGCGGCAAAGACCATATCGGCATCCGGCCCGCTTCATCTTGCCCTCATTGCAACCGGGATGTTGCACGACGCGGCGGCGCAGCCTGAAAAGCGCGCGCGTGATCTCTCAAGCGGTTCCATGGCGCAACTCTTCAGAGTGAATGCGATCGGACCTGCGCTTGTTGCCAAACATCTGCTGCCGCTGATGGACAAGGATCGCAAAACCGTATTTGCCGCTCTCTCTGCGCGGGTCGGCAGTATCACGGACAACCAGCTGGGTGGATGGCACAGCTATCGAGCCTCAAAAGCGGCTCTGAACATGCTGTTGCGCACCCATTCCATCGAACTCGCCTACCGAAACCCGAAGGCGGTTTGCATCGCACTTCACCCCGGCACCGTCGACACCGGTCTCTCGGAGCCCTTCCAGCGTAACGTGGCCAATGGCAAACTTTTCACCCCGGCCTATGCTGCCGAGCAGATGCTCAACGTGATCGATGCATTGACGCCTGCCGATACAGGCGGGTTCTTTGCTTGGGATGGAAAGCCGATCCCCTACTAGGATCAAGAAAGGCCAAAAGGAAATGGATATGACCGTCAAATACTTCGCCATCTACATGGCATCACTCGTGACCTTTCTGATCATTGATGGCCTTTGGCTGGGGATTGTCGCGCGATCCTTCTACGTCCAGCAGATCGGACACCTGCTTCGTCCGTCACCTGACTTCGGTGTCGCCGGTGCGTTCTACCTGCTTTATGTCGTCGGGGTTGTCGTATTTGCCGTTCTGCCGGCGCTGGCACAGCAATCCTGGGTGACGGCACTGGTGCTCGGCGCGCTTCTGGGCTTCATCGCCTACGGCACCTACGACCTGACCAATCTTGCGACCCTCGCGGGTTGGCCCGTGCTCGTTTCGGTCGTGGACATGATCTGGGGCGCCGTTCTGACGGCGACCGTCGCGCTGGCAGGCTACATGGCCGGGCGAATGCTGTTCGGTGCCAGCGCCGGTTAAAATTCGCGCAGGACCGATAAAGAAAAAAGGCGGCCCGCACGGCCGCCTTTCTCAATACTACAGGTTGTACTGGTAGGAATGCGGCACCCAGGCATAACCGTCGCCATGGGGATCGATATACCCCACGGACGGGAATGGCATGTGGAACCCGATCGCCGGCATTTTCGCATCCGCAATCTGGGCCAGCAGACGCTTGCGCGAGACAACAGCCATTTCCGGGTCATCATCCATTCCGAAATGCCATCCCGGATTCGCAATCGACATGACGAAATGCGCGACCGTGTCGGACATGATCATCAACTGATTGCCACCACTTTCGATGTGATAGGCCATATGTCCGGCAGAATGCCCGAACGCATCAACCGCCGTGACGCCGGTGACGATATCATCGCCCGGTTTCACGAAGCGCGCCTGCTCGGCCAGCGGTTCGCAGATCTTGCGGAACATCTCCAGCGTCGGCGGACGATGCGCGGGAATGTTCTCGCCCTTTTTCCAGAAGTCGAACTCGGCCTCTCCGAAAACGATCTCCGCATTGGGAAAGGTCAGCCCGTCCCCATGGGTCAGGTTCGCGATATGATCGGGATGGCAATGGGTGACGACCACAATATCCACGTCATTGCGATCATAGCCGGCATCAGCCAGACGATCATTGTAGTGACCCGCGTTGGGCTGGGGCGACTTGTCGCCAAAGCCCGGATCGAAAGCGATCAGTTTCTCACCCGTATCGACCAGAGTCGGCACGAACTGATGCTCGAAATTGGGGAACGGGATGTAATTCTGTTTGGCCAGAGCCTCGACATCACCGGCACTGGCATTTGTGCCGGTCACGGGATGCAGGTCTTCCCGGAGCAAAAATCCCTCCAGAATGTTGGTGACAACAAAGTCACCATGATTGAACTGGTAAACGGTTGGACGTGTCATTTTCGGTTTGTTGGCAGCCACCTTGGATCCTCCTGCAAGACATTGATGCTGCTATATAGCATCGGTTTCAGCGAGTGCCAAAAACCCCACGCGCCTCGAAAATGCCGACGAGCACCCATACACCGACGCGGAGCGATTGCATCAACACGAACGCCCCTCATGCGGGGCGGGTACGGCGACTGAAGGCAATGAAAATCAATGCGGTTGCGAACATGAACAGGCTGTATGTCGCAGCCGGGACCGTGACCAGCCCCCCGTCAAACAGCAGTGCGGCCACCGCAATTGCAAGCGTGCCGTTCTGCAGGCCACATTCGAGCGAAATGGTGATCCGCTGTTGCGGCCCCGAGGCAAACATCCGGGCAATGCCATAGGCCAGCGCCATCATCACCAGATTCAGGGTCAATGTGACAAGACCGGCCTGCGCGAAATAGACCGCGATGTTGCTGCGTTCCTGAAAAATCGCTCCCGCCAGAACCAGCACGAACAACAAGGCTGAAACCTTGCGCGCGACCGGCTCGGTACGGATCGCGAAGGCTCCCGCAAAGTGCCGAACGGCCAGCCCGATCAGGACCGGAACTGTGACGATAACGAACACGCTTATGGCGGTCGCGGCCACCGAGATGTCCCCGGCATCGCCACCGATAATCCGGGCATAGGAGAACACCACGACCGCCGGGATGGTCACGACGCTCAGCAGACTGATCACGGCGGTCAGGGAGATCGACAGGGCTACATCACCACGACCAAAGGCGGTCAGAATGTTCGACGTCACCCCGCCCGGCGCGGCGGCAATGATCATCACCCCCAAAGCCAGTTCCGGCGGCAGGCTCCAGACACTGATCAACAGGAAAGCGACAACCGGCAAGAGAACAATCTGGGCCAGCGCGCCAATCAAAAAATCCCGAGGGTTCCGCGCAACACGCGCAAAATCATCGAATGTCAGGCCAAGGCCGAGCGCAAACATGATGAATGCCAGCGCCAGCGGCAGTACGATATCGGTAACGATGCCCATGACTTCCCCCTTCACGGCTGTGACGTAAAAGTCTAGTCGAAGGCACCGCGCCGCCGGAAGTGCGTGGGACCGGGCTCAGTCGCGATCAGCGGGGAACCGGACGCGCACCTGCAGGCCGCCTGTCTCGAGATTTTCCAGCTCGATCTCTCCGCCCTCGCCGCGAATGATTTCGCGGGCCAGCGTCAAACCCAGGCCACTGCCGCCAGTCTGTCGGTTCCGTGATTGTTCAAGGCGCACGAAATCCTCGAAGACCCGCTCTCGGTCCGTGCCCGCTATCCCCGGACCATCATCGCTGATCTCCACCAAGACCCAACCATCCGTCTTGCAGATTTCGATTCTCGCGCGCGCGCCATACTTGATCGCGTTGTCGATCAGGTTGCGGATCGCGCGACGCGACAGGGCCGGTCGCAGCCGCGCCGTGATCCGGTGTGAAGCCTCGAACGTCACATCTGCACCGAGTGCGCGAAAATCCTCGGCGACGGCATCGACGAGCGCAGCGACGTCGACCGTCCGGATTTCCTCGGCGGAGTGCCGCAGCCGCGCGAGGCTCAGAATATCATCGAGCGTCGCATCGAGTTCTTCGATCGTGGCGATCATTGCCGCGCGCTCGTCCGGATTGGCGACCGTTTCGGCACGCACCCGAAGCCCGGCGAGCGGGGTCCGAAGATCGTGCCCGATGGCACCGATCATCCTGTCCTTCTCGGCCAGCATCCCCGCGATCCGGCCCCGCATCTCGTTAAAGGCGGTTGTCAGATGCCGAATATCCGCAGGTCCATCCGGCTCGATATCGGGGGCATCCTGCGCAACCCCGACACTGGTCACAGCATCGGTCAGACGCCCGAGCGAAGCCGCCGCGCGTCGTCCCAGCCACAGGACAGCCAGCAGCAGCACGATATAGAGGACCACAGTCTGCAGAATGATCTGGCTTGCAATCCCCCTGTCGAGACGGGGGCTCAGCCCAACGAGATTGATCCAGGGTCCGCCCTCGAGTTTCGCCGAGACGAGCACGAACTCCTGATCCGGCGGCGTACGCCCCGGATTGTAGCGCGGCACCCAGGCACGGATGTCCTCCGCACTCACCTGAGCTGCGAGCACGTCCGATATACCCACCGGTGCCTCGGCCAGACGATCGGAAATCCGGCGTTCCACCTTGGGAAGTCGGACCATGCCCGGCCGGATGGCGGCGGAAGCGGAAACCCGCGCCCGACCGACAAAACCGTGTCGTGTCTCGTGATCCGCTGTGGCCTCGCGCAACCGTTCTTCGGTGTCCACGATCCGGGCCACCAGCGGCGCACTGATCGTGTTCAGGCGGCGTTCCTGTCTTTCCTTGAGGAGCAGGCCCGCATTGACGGTTTGCGCCACCAGCAAGGCCAGTGCCACGAGCAATGCCAATTGGCCGGCCAACGTCCGCGGACGCGTGATCTTCACAGCAGAACCACATCGGTGGCCAGGGTATATCCGCCGCCCCAGACTGTCCGGATCAGCGCGGGGGATTTCGGATCGGCTTCGATCTTGCGCCGCAAACGGCTGATCTGATTGTCGATGGCGCGATCAAAGGCCTGGGCCTCGCGGCCCTGCGTGAGATCAAGCAGTTGGTCGCGCGAGAGAACCTGGTTGGGATGCGTGACCAGTGCGAGCAACAGATTGTACTCCCCTGTCGAAAGCGGAACCGCGACACCCTCGGCATCAACAAGGCTGCGCTCACCAGCCTTCAGGACCCAATTGGCAAAGCGGTAACTCTGCAGCTCCGGCGCACGCTGACGCATGACACCGCCCCCCATGCGGCGCAGGACCACACGAATGCGGGCCACCAGCTCGCGCGGGTTGAAGGGCTTGGACACATAGTCATCCGCCCCCATCTCGAGCCCGATAATGCGCTCGGTCTCTTCCGTGCGGGCCGTCAGAAGTATGATGGGGACATCACTGTTGGCACGGATATGACGGCACAGACTCAAACCGTCCTCACCCGGCATCATGATATCGAGCACGACCAGATCGATGGCATAGGCCGATAGTTTCGAACGCGCATCCGCGCTGCCGTCGGACTGCGTGTCCGTCGTCATATAAATTGGGACAATCAGCGGCCTGATTTAAAGGAGGATCTGGCTCATCTGGTTTAAGATATTAAGCGGCGTATTTGC